>Ga0209281_1000034_pt1 | contig 382562 bp, 362 predicted proteins | sample MedtruBG_FD_187514 | JGI IMG/M metagenome (GOLD analysis project Ga0209281, IMG submission 187514) | Root nodule microbial communities of legume samples collected from California, USA - Medicago truncatula BG (SPAdes) (version 2) | ecosystem: Host-associated > Plants > Roots > Nodule | place... | reverse complement strand
CGCCATCCTGACGGACCAGTTCGATTTCGAATATGCCAATCCTGCTTTCGGTGAGTTCTGGGATACGAAGCGGAGCTTCAATCTTTCCGGCCGTTCCTATCGCGATTTCCTTCTGTTTCTTTTCGAGAGCGGCGTGTTTGCCGATTTCGGTTCCGATTTCGAAGCGATCTATGAGCAGCGAATTGCGGCGCTGACGGAGGACGGGCATCCGCCGCTGGAGATTCGCTCTCTTACCGGCAGGCAGGTGCTGATTTCGCCTTCGCGACTTTCCGACGGCAAGCTCCTACTCAGTTATACCGACATCACCGTCATGCGTAAGCGTGATGCGGAAATCCAGGAGGCGCGGGCGGCGCTTGAGCGTCACGGCGCGCTGATGCGTGATGCGACCAGCGCGATGTCGCAAGGGCTGCTGATCCTGCATGACGGAGAGGTGGAACTCTCCAACGACGCGCTTGCCGCCATGCTGGAAATGCCCGCCGAGATGGTTTCTCCCGGCGCGCAGTGGCGCGATCTGTTCCGTTATTGTGTCCGTCGCGGCGATCTCGGTGCGAGTGGTGAAGCGCTTGGAACTTTCCGGTCGCTGGAAGAGAACATGGCTGCGGGTCGGCCGTTCTATGCCTCGTTCAAGATCGAGAACCGCAAATGGGTTCAGGTCGAGGCGCGGCAGACCGACAGCGACCATTGGCTCGCCGTCTTTACCGACGTGACCGACGTCAAGGCGCGCGAAGAGGACCTGACTCGACTTCTGCAGCGCGCCGAAGCCGCTGACCGTGCCAAGTCGGAATTCCTCGCCAATATGAGCCATGAAATCCGCACGCCGATGAATGGCGTGCTCGGCATGGCCGAACTGCTGGCCAAATCGAATCTGGATACGCGGCAGAAGACCTTCATCGACATCATCGTCAAATCCGGCAATGCGCTTTTGACGATCATCAACGACATCCTCGACTTCTCGAAGATCGATGCCGGGCAGATGAAGCTGAGGAAGGCGCCCTTCGATCCAGTGGAGGCGATCGAAGACGTTGCCACCCTGCTTTCGTCCGCTGCCGCCGACAAGGATATCGAACTCATCGTGCGCGGTGATGCTTCCGTGCGGGAGACCGTGCTCGGTGACGCCGGGCGTTTCCGCCAGATCGTCACCAATCTGGTCGGCAATGCCGTGAAGTTTACCGAAAAGGGGCATGTCTTCATCGACCTGAAGTCGGAACCCGTGGGAGCTTCTGACCTGATGCTGACGATCCGGATCGAGGACACCGGGCTTGGCATTCCGGACGAGAAACTCGCCTCGGTGTTCGAAAAATTTTCGCAGGTCGATACGTCCTCGACGCGGCGGCACGAGGGTACGGGTCTGGGGCTGGCGATCACGTCGGGTCTGGTCGAACTGTTCGGCGGCTCGGTCAATGTCGAGAGCGAACTCGGACGCGGCTCGGTCTTCACCGTCAAGCTGCCGTTCCCGGTCGTCGCGGAGCGCAAGACGGAAACCGTGCTGCCGGTCAATACCAGTGGCGCGCGCGTACTGATTGTCGACGACAATGCCGTCAATCGCCGCATCCTTTCCGAACAGCTTTCCATGTGGGGTTTCGATACGGTTGCGGCGGAAAGCGGTGCCGAGGGATTGGCCGTGCTTGCCGAGGCATCGCGTCTCGGGATTACCGTCGATGCGATCGTGCTCGACTACCACATGCCGGAAATGAACGGGCTTGATTTCGCCAAGTCTCTGCGTGGAGACAATCGCTTCGACCGCACAGGCATCATCTTCCTGACCTCGATGGACATGGCAAATGACGAAAGCATGTTTGCCAGCCTGCAGATCCATGCGCATCTGATGAAGCCGGCGCGGGCCAACCTTCTGCGCAGCACGGTCATCGACGTGGTGCGCTCGGTCAGAAGTCGGCGGCAGATGGAGACAACTGTCGTTCCCGAGGTTATCGCTCCTATTGCAAGTCCCCAGCTGGTGACTGGTGCGAAATCGACGCCTCCCGTTCAGGCCATGCCGTCGCTCGACGTGTTGGTGGCCGAAGACAATGAGGTCAACCAGATCGTCTTCACCCAGATCCTGCAGACCACCGGCTGGTTGTTCCAGATCGTCACGAATGGTGCGGAAGCGGTCGACGCCTGGCAGGCGCATGATCCGGCGATCATCCTCATGGATGTCTCCATGCCGGTGATGAACGGCCATCAGGCGACGCAGAAGATCCGTGAGCTGGAGGAACGCACCGGCACCCACACGCCGATCATCGGTGTGACCGCCCATGCGCTGGAAAGCGACCGCGAGCTCTGCTTCCAGGCAGGCATGGACGACTATCTGTCGAAGCCGATCAGCCCGGAAGCGCTGGAAGACAAGATCCGCACCTGGATCGGCGGTGCGCGGCTTTCAACGCAATCGCGCTGAGAGAGATGATCAGGCCGCGGCGGTCCGCGGCCGGGTCAGGCTTCTGCCGATCTTCAACCCCTGCATTTCGATCAGACTGTAGCCGATCGCCGCCACTGCATAGGTGAGGGGGAGAGTGATGACCAGCGTCACCACCCATCTTGCCGGGTCGCTCATCTCGAAATTGCGGATCAGCAAGGCCACGACCGGCTGCATGATCAGCAGGTGGGCGAGATAGGCTCCGAAGGAGAGTTCGCCGAGCGTGTGGAAGAGCCGGTTGCCGAGCTGATTTGAGATCGTCTCCGCCACGCCGGAGATTGTCGACGGTAGGCGGTGTGCATGGACAAGCGCGAAAAAGACGGCGACCAGTGCCAGACGGACGATTTCGTGCATCGGGTTCATCACCCCGCCGACCGGAATGAGCACGAACAGGCAGGCGAGCGCCGCATAGGCAAAGGCGCGCCGATTGCTCAAGTCGAGCGCAGCCGCGAGCAACATGCCGGCGGCAAAGACATGCATCTTGAGCGGCAGGAAGGTCGGCATCGGGAAATGATAGCCGATCGCGGTGACGACATAGACAGTGGCAATGCCGACCGCGACGATGCCGACCATGCTTCTGACCCAGCCGAGCCGTCCAACGATGATCATGATGAAGGGCAGGGCCGCATAGAACTGCATTTCCAGCCCAATGCTCCAGTCCGGCAGCGCCGTCCGGTAGCCGTATGTCGGGCTGAGGCCGAAAAGGAAGCTCAGGTGCAGCAGGTAGTTCTTGAGGCTGTCGTCGATATAGCGGGCTGCCGGCTGCGGCGGAACGGCATTGAAGGCGTCGATGGTCGAGCGAGCGTCATAGATCATCGGGCCGAGCGCCAACGCGGCGAAAAGCATGACGTAATAGAGCGGGGCGATGCGGAAGAAGCGCCTGATCCAGAAGGCGGACCATGTGCCCGGCGCCTCCCAAGGCTCCTTCTTCTTCCGAAGCTGATAGTGAAACACCATCAGGAAGCCGGAGAGCATGACGAACAGGTCGACGCCGAGGTCGGGATCGCCAATGATGGGTATGCGGAAACCCGTCAGAATGTGAGCGTGTCCGACAAGCACCCACAATGCTGCCAGGCCGCGCAGGCCATCGAGGCATGCGATGCGATATCCCTGCTCGGCTTTCGCCATCAGATCGTCTCCCGTTGCGTCGGCTACCCCAGCCTCATAGCCTGAAAATGTTGCAGTGCGACAAAAAGGAAAGGGATGTGGCCTCAATATGGCTCCGGTCTGCAGAACCTAACAAAACAATCAAAAAGGGGAGCCGGATGTGACGGCTCCCCTTTGAATGTTTTGCAGCTTTTAAACGGCTCAGCCCTGGCGGCCGGCCTTGAGAGCCGTTGCCCAGCTTGCCAGCTGGTCAAGCGCCGCGTTCAGGCCCTCGTTCATAGGGGCGGTCGGGTTGAATACCTTCTGCTCGTCGATGAAGTTGGTGAAGAAGGGGATTGGAACCGTCTGCGGGATCGGCATCATGTTGAGGTTGGAAATCAGCATGCGCAGTTCCTGGGCGGCGCGAAGGCCGCCGGAGACGTGGGCGTAGCTCAGAACGCCGGCAGGCTTGAATGACCATTCGAGCGACAGAACCTGCAGCGCGTTGATCAGCGCGGCATTGGGGTAATAATCATATTCCGGCGTCAGGAAGAGATAGGCATCGGCGGATGCGACGCTGGCAGCCCAGCGCCTGGTGTGCTCATGCTCATATTTCTGCATGCGCGGGTGGTTCGGCTCGTCGAGAAGCGGCAGGTTGAAGTCGGCGAGGTCGACCAGTTCGACTTCGAACTTGCCGTGTTTCGTTGCGTGTTCGGCGGCCCATTTGCCAATGGCCGGGCCTGCGCGGCCGGGACGGGTGCTGCCGATGATCACGTTAAGCTTCAATGACATGCTGAAATTCCTATGTTGAACACAGGCATCTGTTTGGCCCCTGCGGCAGAAGGATGCAGGTGCTCATTGCGAATAGCTGCTATGTGCGGGTGATGGGGCTTTGCTGACTTCAGGCGATATCAGGAGCGAGTGGCAGCAAGGCCGGCGGTCGCCAGTCAGATCGGAGAACCTTCGGAGGCGACGCACAATTGCGCTCATCAGAAGGTGCTGTCACGGCTTGTCTACCAGAAAAGGGCCCGCCAGAGGCTTCGGTTTGTTGCCCTTGTAGAACATCAGCCGTGCTGTCTTGCAGTAGTTATCGATATCGCTTCTGGCATCCTTCTCGATCTTTGCCATCTCAGCCCTGAAAGCAGGATCTAGGGGCGGATAAACTCCGGTAGCGTATTCGTATCCTAAGAAGAAATCGCCGTTTAATTCGAGTTTTCCGCAGTACATGCCTGCAACGACTGCGCTTGCGGCGTAGGACAGAAACTGCTCCTTGCTCAGTACTGGATGAGACGGTATTTCCCGGGCCGCTGCCGTCGAGCAACTGACCAGCAATCCAGTGAAAACCAAAATCGCGTTTTTCAAACTTAATCTCCCTCGCATCATTCTCACAATGTCTTGCGATGCGAAGGTAAAAAAGGCCTCAACCGATGCCGTGGTGGTCAAGACCACCAACCTGTAGCTCGCGACGCGCACTTGCCTTCGGTCTCAACATTCATCCTGGTTCTCGACAGAATTGAGAGGCACTGGCCGCTATGCCGTCAGATTGACCCATCGAATGTATCTGCCTCGCTTTGCGTGGCGAAGTTGAATGTGACGAGTTCGCTTTCGTCATCCTGACGGATACCAACCGCGGTGACGATCAGCCGAGCGACCTCATCCTGCGCTTCGCTTCCCGAGCGGGACGATTTCACAGCCTTTTCGATGGCCGGTGCGAATACTTCACTGATCAGACCGAGGCGCATGTTGTGCTTCATGATGATATCCCTGTCCTCAAGGATCGCCACCTGTTCACCCTGCGGGATGCCCGCATTGTCCATTGCAGTCAGCGTGGCATTGGTCGCAAGCTTGATCGGGCCTTCCTGAAGCCAACGATCGACCATCTGGTGGAACTGACGCATACGTTCAGCGGGGATTGTTTTCTGTACTGTGATCGACATCTGCGTTCCTTTTTCAGTCAAACCGATATGCGCTCTTCGGATAGAGGATCGGTTGCGGAATTTCGAGTTTCTGTGATCAGTCGACCGCGGACGAGAGATTGGGCCGCGGGCCGCAGAGCATTTCGCGCTTGCCGGCAAAACCGGGACGACGCTCGACGACAAAGCCGGCGGCACCGAGGTTGCGACGGACGAAACCTGCGGCGGCATAGGTAGCAAAACTGCCGCCCGGCCTGGTTTTGTCGAACAGTGTCTGCATCAGTTCGGGCGACCACATGGCAGGATTGCGAGACGGTGCGAAGCCATCGAGGAACCACGCATCGAAATCCGGCTCCGACGCCGTGACGCCATCGAGTGCCGCGCCGCAGACGACGGTCAGGCGGGTCTGTTCATCGAGTGCAAGCGTGACATGTCCGGTCGGTTCGTCTGGCCATGCCGCGACAAGCGCTAGCCGTTCCGCATCGATTTCCGGCCAGCGGGACAGGGCGCGCTCGATCTCGTCGCGCTTCATCGGATAGAGTTCGAACGAGGTGAAGTGCAGATGCGTGCCCGGCTTGCGCGCAAGTTTCCACTGCCGCCAGGTCTCGCAAAAATTCAGGCCGGTGCCGAAGCCGAGTTCGCCGATGCGAAACTTGCCGTTCGATGACATCTCGTGCCAGCGATCCGGCAGGCCGTTGCCGGAAAGGAAGACGTGGCCGCATTCCAGCCGCCCGTCGGTGCGGCAATAAAAGTGATCGCCAAATTCCTGGGAATACGGCATATCGCCTTCGTGCCAGTCGAGTGTCTGGAATGCCGGGCTTTCGCCTTCAACTGTCTTTAATTCGGGATCATTGTCGCTCATGAGCAATGCGGATAATCCGGCTGGCGCCGGCGGTCAATCTGGAGAGCGGACTATCGATTCTGCGCGCGGCGCTGCTCCCCTGCCGGCTTCGGCCGATCTGGTCATTCTCGGCGGCGGCATCATGGGCCTGTGGGCGGCGGTAAAGGCCGAGCGGCTTGGCATCCGTACCGTACTTGTCGATTCGGGAAAGCTCGGCCGCGGCACGAGCGGCGGACTGCTCGGTGCGCTGATGCCGCATATGCCGGACAAGTGGAACGACAAGAAGCAGTTCCAGTTCGATGCGTTGCTTTCGCTCGAGGACGAGGTGGGGCAGATCGAGGCAGATACGGGGCTTTCCTGCGGTTATCGCCGCACCGGCCGCCTGATCCCATTGCCGAAATCGCATCTGCGGGCGATCGCGTTCCGCCATTCCGAAGACGCCGCCACGCACTGGGATCAGGCCGGTCGGCGCTTTCACTGGCATGTTGCCGACCAGACACCGCATCCCGGCTGGCCGGATGCCTCGTTCTGCGAGGCCGGCATCGTGCATGACACTTTTGCCGCCAGGGTCTCGCCGCGCAAGCTGACCGAGGCGCTCGGCGCAAGCCTCAATGCCGGCCGTCACGTCACCGTGGTGGAGGGGCTTACCGCATCGCGCATTGACGGCGCATCGAGCCGGGTGGAGTTTGCCGATGGAACGAGCATCGCCTTCGGTGCCTGCATCGTGGCTGCCGGCCATCAGGCCTTTCCGTTGATCGAGGGCTTGTCCGATCCGCCGCCGCAACCGATCGGCCAGCCGGTCAAGGGACAGGCGGCACTGCTGAGGGCCGGGGCCGATCCGGACCTGCCGCTTCTTTATCTCAATGGTCTCTATCTCGTGCCGCATGACAATGGCGATATCGCGCTCGGCAGCACCAGCGAGGAGGCTTTTGACGAACCGTACTCCACCGATCATCAGCTTGAGGATCTCGTTGCAAAGGCGAGGGCGCTTGTTCCGTCGCTCAGCAATGCTCCGGTTGTGGAACGATGGGCCGGTCTGCGCCCAAAGGCGATCGATCGCGATCCGATGGTCGGGCCGCATCCGGACAACGCGAACGTGATCGCGCTGACGGGGGGCTTCAAGGTCAGTTTCGGGGTGGCGCATCTTCTGGCCGAGGCTGCGCTTGATGCCGTTTCCGGCAGGATAATGCCGGTTCCTGCGTCGTTTTTGCTGGAGAACCATCTTTCTGTAGCTTCGCGCTAAACGCGAATCTTCTTCATCTTCGTCGTTAATCTGTCACGCAAATCGCATAGGTCCCTGATAAGGGACTGAATAAGCAAATGCGTAATTAAACAGGGCGTTTGACAGGGATGCACGAGAAGGTGACGCATGCGCTATGCCATATATTTCACGCCACCGGCACATGATCCGCTGACGCTCGCCGCGTCGCAATGGCTCGGCCGTAACGCCTTTTCCGGAGACGCTACCGAGCCGCCAGCCATTCGCGGCGTCGGTCTTCACGAGATCTCCTTCCACACCGCCATCCCGCGCCGAAGCGGGTTTCACGCCGCGTTGAAGGCACCCTTCCGGCTTGCGCCCGAGATCAGCGAATCCATGCTGCTGCGGCACCTGATGCGGTTTGCCGGCTCCCACGAGCCGTTCCAGTTGCCACCACTGGAAGTGGCAAGGCTCGGCAATTTCTTCGGCCTCGTGCCGGAAATTCCCTGTGAACGGATGCGACTGTTTGCCTGCGCCGTCGTGCAGGAGTTCGACGTATTTCGCGCACCATTGTCGGACGCGGAATTCGAGCGCAGCGACCCTGGCGATCTCTCGGCTCCGCAATTCGCCAATCTCTATCGCTGGGGCCATCCCTACGTGATGGACGAGTTCCGGTTCCACATGGCGCTCACCGGACCGCTGCTGCCGAAGGACGGCATTTTCATCGAACCGGCCCTGAGGGATTATTTCGCGCCCTATCTGACCAAGCCGGTCGAGGTCTCCAACCTAGCGCTGTTCGTCGAAGAAGAGCCGGGTGCGCCGCTTCAGGTTCATTCGCTGCACCCGATGGGACGCGTGGCAGCCCGCAAGATCGCCTGAGCACCGCTTCAGACCGGTCGATCCGGCTGCGGCTGGATGAACAGCAATTTGATGAAGGTGCGGTAGCTCAGGATCTGCCGTTCCAGATGGGTCGGATCGTTCAGGACCTTGGACATGATGATGGCGCCGTCGAAGGTGCATGACAACATGTTGGCGAGATCCTTCAGTTCGATCGGCTCCTGCGGCGGGTGCATCGCGGCGATCTCCTCCAGATAGCCAAGGAAGCGCCTGTTCCATGAGGCAACAGAGCTGGCGTTCAGCATGTGGATCTCGCGATCAAACAATCGCTCCTGATAACAGATCGAAGCGATGATGCAGCCAGGATGGACGCCTGGCAGGTCGCGCACCAGTTCCGACAACAGTTTGAGGCCAATCAGGAAAGCCTGCAGCGGATCGTCCGCGAGTTCTCGCCCGCGGTCGAAAATGTCGTCGAAAAGGCGGTCGTTCTCGGTCACGTAGCGGCGCAGCATCTCGCGGGCGAGTTCGTTCTTGTCGTGGAAGTGGTAGAAAAAACCGCTCTTGGTGATACCGGCTTCAGCGATGACTTCTTCGATCGAGGTCGCTGCAAAGCCCTTGGAAAGCACGGATATCTGCGCGACCTCGAGGATCCGCTCGCGAGTTGCTTCACCCTTTTTCGGTACGCGGGCGTAGGGAAACTGTACCGGCGGTACGGTTTTTGCGCCATCCAGGCCTTGCCCGGCCAAATCCTCGGTCTTTCGGGACATGGTATCCCCCTGAGCGAGCTCACGTTTTCGATATGTTGCTGTGCTGTACCGCAAGCCGCGTAGATCAAAGCGTCCACCGGGCGCAAAACAAACGGGCAAGCTGCAGCTTCGGGACATGCCTGTTTTTGCGCCGGGGCAATCATATCACAGGAGATGACGATGAAAAACGATCGCCTGCGCCTGCCGCATCTGGGGCAAGAGATATATCTGACCGATGGCGGGCTGGAGACGACGCTGATCTTCCACCGTGGTCTGGAACTGCCTTTTTTCGCGTCCTTTCCGCTCATCGATGATGCCGGCGGGCGCGCCGAGCTGGATGCCTATTATGAAGCTTATCTATCGCTCGCACGGAAGTATGGGCGGGGTTTCCTGCTCGATACGCCGACCTGGCGGGCCAATCCGGACTGGGCGGCAAAGCTCGGATATGATCTTGCCGCACTCTGGGCCCTCAATATTCGCTCCGTCGACTATGTCGCTGGCTTGCGGGAGAAATGGCAGGGGCCGGGTATGCCCATTCTGCTCAACGGTGTGATCGGGCCGCGGGGTGACGCCTACAAGCAGGGCCGGATGTCCGTGGCCGAGGCGGAGGATTATCACGCCCATCAGATCGATGCCTTTGCCGAAACGGCGGTTGATATGCTGAGCGCGATGACGATCAACACGACCGAAGAGGCGATCGGTATCGTGCGGGCTGCCAGGGAGGCTGGGCTGCCCGTCGTGATCTCTTTCACGGTCGAGACGAATGGGAGGCTCGCAAACGGCATGTCCTTGCGGGAAGCGATCGAGATGACAGATGACATGACCGCAAATGGTCCCGCTTATTACATGGTCAATTGCGCGCACCCGGTCCACTTCGAACAGGCTTTCGTCGACGGTGATACCTGGCTGCACAGGATCGGCGGTGTGCGCGCCAATGCCTCATCCAAGAGCCATGCAGAGCTGGACGAGGCGACTGAACTCGATATCGGCGATCCTCAGGAGCTCGGTCGACATTACCGCAGCCTGAGAGCACGTTATCCGTCGATGTGCGTATTGGGTGGCTGCTGCGGCACCGATCACCGGCACGTGGCAGCTATCTGCGAGGCCTGCATGCCACGAGCGGCGGCCGAATGAAGGAGAAGGTTCCATGTCTATATTTGCATTCCCTCCAGCACTATCCACGGCATTCTCTGCCCTGACGCATATTCACTGGCGTGAGCATCACGAGCTCGACATATCCGCCGACCCGACCGTCGGGCGACCGCCATTCGCGTCTAAGCTGGAATTCGACGAGTATATGCTGCGCGATATAGGTCTCGGCGACGGGGGCTATCACGAGTGGCAGGATGATCGCCTCAACTGATCAGCTCAGCTGATCACGGGGACAAGTTTGCATCTCGACATCTGCGGAAGCGGTGCGCTACCGTTGCCGCAAATAATCGAGGTGGAACATGCCAATAACCATAAAAGACTACCCGCGCGATCTCATAGGCTATGGTCGAAACAGTCCCGATCCCAAATGGCCCGGCGGCGCGAATGTCGCCGTGCAGTTCGTCATCAACTATGAAGAGGGCGGTGAAAGCTCGATCCTCGACGGCGACGCTGCCTCCGAGAACCTGTTGTCCGAGATCGTCGGCGCCGCTCCTTGGCCCGGTCAGCGCAATCTCAATATGGAATCGATCTACGAATACGGTTCGCGCGCGGGTTTCTGGCGGTTGTTCCGGCTGTTTAACGAACTGAAAATGCAATGCACAGTCTATGGCGTGACACTTGCCATGGCGCGCAACCCAGAAGCGGTCGCGGCGATGAAGGAAGCAGGCTGGGAGATTGCCAGCCACGGTTACCGCTGGCTGGAATACAAGGATTTTCCAATCGAGAAGGAGCGTGAGCACATCCTCGAAGCCGTGCGCCTGCACACCGAGCTTGTCGGCGAGCGGCCATACGGCATGTACCAGGGTAAGCCCTCCGACAATACACAGAAGCTCGTCATGGAAGAGGGCGGGTTTCTCTATTCATCCGACAGCTATGCGGACGATCTGCCCTATTGGGTGCCGGGCATCGATGGCAAGCCGTTCCTGATCATCCCTTATACGCTTGAGACCAACGACATGCGGTTTGCCACGCCGCAGGGGTTCAATTCCGGCGATCAGTTCTTCACCTATCTGAAGGACGCATTCGACACGCTTTACCGCGAGGGCGAGGAAGGCAGTCCGAAGATGATGTCGGTCGGCCTGCATTGTCGCCTCGTGGGGCGTCCGGGCCGTATCGCGGCGCTGCGCCGGTTCATGGAATATGTCGCTTCGCACGACAAGGTCTGGGTTCCGCAGCGTATCGAGATCGCAAAACACTGGCATGAACACCACAAGCCGGCTCACCGGTCTGCAGGTGCCGCATGACGGCAAGAGGGGATTTCATCGCGACCTTCGGCGGCGTGTTCGAACATTCGCCTTTCATAGCGGAACGCGCCTATGATGCTGGCCTGATCTTCGTGCCTTTGACCGCCAAGGGCGTGCATGCGGCGATGGTCTCGGAGTTTCGCAAAGCAGACGCAGGCGAACGGCTTGCCGTGCTGCGCTCGCATCCCGATCTGGCAGGCAGGCTTGCGATCGCCGGCGAGCTGACCGAAGACAGCAAACAGGAACAGGCCGGCGCCGGCCTCGACCGATTGAGCGCCGAAGAGCACGCCCGCTTCACGACTCTGAATGCCGCCTATACGACGAAATTCGGATTTCCCTTCATCATTGCGGTGAAAGGGCTGAACAAGGGCGATATTCTTGCAGCTTTCGAGACGCGCATATCCAACAGCGCCGAGGAAGAATTTGCGACCGCCTGTGCTCAGGTGGAGCGGATCGCTCATCTGCGATTGCTGGCGCTTTTACCCGAAGGGTGAAGGCGCGGCACGGATCATGGTGCGATATCCCGATCTTCTCTTTAATCTGGAAAACCTCGGCAACCGGCATGCATAAGACGAATGAATTGACCGAAATTCTCGAAATCCTTCCCCTCTCGAAATCCGTCTTTGCACCCTATGGCGACGTCATCGAGGCCGATCCGTCGAAGATGCGGCTGATCAATAATGGGACGACGGAGCGTTATCATGGAGTGGCCGAGCCGATCGTGGTGGGTGCGCCCGAGCGGCTGATCTTCAATATCTTCCGTGGCCAGCCGCGGCAATTTCCCTATGCTGTCGAAATGATGGAACGGCATCCGTATGGCAGCCAGAGTTTCGTACCACTTTCCGGCCGACCGTTTCTCGTCGGTGTATCCGATGACGTGGATGGCAAGCCGGGGAAGCCGAAAATATTCCTGGCTGCGGCGCATCAAGGGGTGAATTATTTCCCCAATACCTGGCATCATCCACTGATGGCGCTCGGCGGGGTCAGTGATTTCCTCGTTGTCGACCGTGACAATACCGCTGCCAATCTCGAAGAGTTCTTCTTCGAGATGCCTTACCGGATTTCGGAGCCAAGCTTATGACCGGTCTCACCACCCATGTACTCGATACGGCAACCGGCAAACCGGCGGAAGGGCTTGTGATCGAGCTCTACTTGATCGAGGGAGCTAAGCGGACGACGGTCAAGTCGGTGAGCACCAATGCAGATGGGCGGGTTGATGGCGGGCCGATCCTGATCGGCGAGACTTTTGTCGCCGGAACTTACGAGCTGGTTTTTCATGCGGGCGATTACCTGCGTGCTCAAGGTATCATCCTCACTGAGCCGGCCTTCCTCGACGTCATTCCGATCCGGTTCGGCATTTCCGATATTACGGCGCATTATCATGTGCCGCTGCTCATCTCGCCCTACGGTTATTCCACTTATCGAGGCAGCTGATGCGTTTCGCCGCGATTGCCGATATTCACGGGAACCATACAGCGCTGAAGGCCGTGCTCGACGATATCGCGGCACTCAGCATTCGCGACATTGTCAATCTCGGCGATTGTTTCAGCGGGCCGCTTGAGGCGGATCAGACAGGCGACCTTCTGTTGCAGCTCGACCCGAAGGCTGAGCGAACAGTGCGGGGCAATCACGATCGCTACCTTGTCGAGAAGACTGCCGATCAACTGGAGGCGTCGGACGCGCATGCGCATCGCCAGATGTCGCCCCGGCATTTCGACTGGCTGCGCAAACTGCCGTTCAGCATGATCTGGCGAGATGAGGTTTTCCTCTGCCACGCTACGCCGAAGGACGATAATCTCTATTGGCTGGAGATGGTCTCGCCGCAAGGGCATGTCACGTTGCGGCCTCAGGATGAGATCGAGACCTTGGCCGAAGGCATCGAGCAGCCGCTTATTCTTTGCGGTCACAGCCATATTGCGCGCATGGTGTCGCTGTCCGACGGGCGACTTATCGTCAATCCCGGCAGCGTCGGCCAACCTGCCTATGACGATGACGCACCTTTCTACCACAAGGTAGAAACCGGCCATACCATGGCTTCCTATGCGGTCATCGAGAAGACGGAGCACGGCTGGACGCCGATCTTCCGCAATGTACCCTATGACCACATGGCCATGTCGAGGCTCGCCGCCGCCAATGGCCGGGCCGAATGGGCAAGCGCTTTGGCGACGGGGCGTGTGTAAAACATTTGGATGATCCGGGCACGGATGTTTCTGGAAACCATTCGGCAAGGCTTCCTGCCGATACTCCTATCCGATTCGACAGGAGATGATTCCATGGCCCCATCGCGCGCAAAATCAGGCTCGAAACGCAAGAGCAGCAGACGTGCGCCGGCGCGGTCGGGATCCTCGTTCTGGCCGTGGATGGCTGCGCTCGTCGCGATCGGCGGCGGCATTGCGCTTTACGACAATTTTGCACCGGCGCGGAAGTTCGTCGCCAGCCTGACGACAGATAAACCAGCTCATACGACCACACGGGAAGAGACGCGGGAAAAGGTGGCTGTGGCCAAGCCGCAGCCCGCACCATCACATCGCGGTGTCACTCCCGTTCCACCACGTCCGGTCGGACCGCCCGATCAGACCCAGACAGCTGCAATCATTCCACCGGCGCCGGTCGGCAAGCCGGGTCTGGAGGTTGCCTCCCTGTCTGCTGCTGCTCCGAAATCCGGTGAAGGCCTTGCCGGCGGCTATCAAGGCAAGTTCTTTCTCTGTGGCACGGCCAAGCAGGACGATTGCGTGGTGACCGCTGACCGCTTCGTTTTCCACGGCCAGAAAATCCGTCTTGTCGGCATTGAGGTGCCGGATATCAAAAAGCCCCGTTGCGAGGCTGAGCGGATCAAGGCCAGTGATGCGAAACTACGGGTGCGGGCCTTCCTCGATTCTGGCCCGTTCGAACTCGTCACCTGGCAGGGCAACAATTCCACGGTCGACGGGCATCAACTGCGCGACGTGACCCGCAACGGCCGGTCGCTCGCCGATGTGCTGGTCAATGAAGGTCTCGCCAAGCGACCGGGAGCAGGCAAAGGCGGCTGGTGTGGCTGACGAAACTCAGCGCCTAATTCAGCGATTGCGGAAAACGGTGCAGGGGACCCCGGCAGCCTTGATTGCGCCGCAGAGTTTCACTGCCTCCTGCCGCGTCTCGCGTCCGATCCTTGCCGCATAACGCGGACGATAACCGAAATTGCCGCCGCGCTGCCTGACGATCAGCGCACGTTCCTCATTCAAAGGCGCCGGCAGGTCAATGATCGCGCTGGTAAACAGGCGATCGACGACGGCGGGGCGATAATGTGCCGCCAGTTGTACGCCCCAGGGTGCCCAGTCGGCGGAACCTGTCAGCACGGGTTCGGTCATGCGGCGGGTTGAAGCCAGCGTTGTGCAGGCATCCTGAAAGGACTTGTCCCTGTCCAGAGGCGGGGCCGCGATTTCGGGCGGATTGTCACGCCAGGTCTCAATCAGCGTGCCGGTGATGGCGAAGACGTAGTCGCGTGTCTCGATCGGCAGTCTTTCGGAGGCGAGAAAGCGGGAAAAGCCGTTCTGCCCGGCGTTATAGGCAGCCGCCGCAAAGCCAAGATTGCCGAAACGGACGCTCATTTCTTTCAGGTAGGCGGCTGATGCGTCCAGCGCGTCAAGGACATGGAAGCTGTTGCCGAGGCCGCGCATCCTTGCCGTCGACGGCATGAACTGCGCGATGCCTTCCGCGCCCTTGTGGCTGACAGCCTCCGGGCGGAACAGGCTTTCCCGCCAGATCAGACGAGCGAAAAAGTCGGGTGGGATGGAGTGGCTATTGGCCGATCTTTCGATTGCGCTGCAGAGATCGGCATTGAAGAAATCCCTGCGGATGCAGACCGGCTTGCCGCCGACAGATCGCTCGTAGAGGCAGGCCGGCTCTTCGCGCTTGGTGGTCTCGGCTTTTTCGGACGCCAGAGCGCGCTCTGTGCCGAGCATGGCAAGGATTGTCGTCGCCACCGCAAATGACTGCAAAAAGCCGCTCATTTAGCCCCCGCTGCGTGCGGGGGCTATCCTAACCGGCTTTGGACATTATCCCAAATCAGAAGGGGGACGAAGCGATGATGTTTGTGCCGCAATCCTTGATGTCGCGCTTGCCACACAAAGCCATGGTGATGTCCATCTCCTTGCGGATGATCTCGAGCGCTGTCGTCACGCCCGGCTTGCCCATGGCGCCGAGGCCGTAGAGGAAGGGGCGGCCGATATAGGTGCCCTTGGCGCCGAGCGCCACGGCCTTCAGCACGTCCTGACCGGAACGGATGCCGCCGTCGAAATGCACTTCCATCCGGTCGCCAACAGCGTCCACGATCTTCGGCAGCATGGAGATGGATGAGGGGGCGCCGTCGAGCTGGCGTCCGCCGTGGTTGGAGACGATCAAGGCATCTGCACCGGTATCGGCGGCAGCGCGGGCGTCTTCCTCGTCAAGGATACCCTTGATGATGAGCTTGCCGCCCCACAGATCCTTGATCCAGCGGATATCGTCCCAGGAAAGACGCGGATCGAACTGTTCCGCCGTCCAGGCCGAAAGCGACGAGAGGTCGGAGACGTTGCTGGCATGGCCGACGATATTTCCAAAGCCGCGGCGCTTGGTCTGCAGCATGTCCAGGCACCAGAATGGCTTGGTCGCCAGCTGGAAGGCGCTGTTCAGTGTCCATTTCGGCGGGGCTGAAAGACCGTTGCGCAGGTCCTTGTGGCGCTGGCCGAGGATCTGCAGGTCGGCGGTGACGACAAGCGCGCCGCATCCGGCGGCCTTGGCGCGGCCGATCAGGCGTTCGATGAAGCCTCGATCCTTCATCACGTAAAGCTGGAACCAGAACGGTTTGCTGGTGACCGATTTCACATCCTCGATCGAGCATATGCTCATGGTCGAGAGCGTGAAGGGCACGCCGAAGTCTTCTGCAGCCTTTGCCGCCAGCATCTCGCCATCGGCATGCTGCATGCCGGTGAGCCCGGTCGGCGCGAGAGCCACGGGCATCGACACATCCTGGCCGACCATGGTGGTTGCCAGCGAGCGGTTGGTCATGTCGACCAGTACGCGCTGGCGCAGTTTGATCTTGGAAAAATCGTCCTCGTTGGCGCGGTAGGTACCTTCGGTCCATGCGCCGCTATCGGCATAATCGAAGAACATTTTCGGCACCCGACGACGGGCCATTGTCTTCAGATCGGCGATAGTAAGCGGCTTGGACATGATAAACGGTTCCTCCCGAAAATTGTGCTTCGAGAGGTAGCATATCGATGCAGAGAGGAAACCGAAAATCTATGCCTTTGGCATTTTTTGTCGGCACTCGACCGTCTTGCCGAATTTAGGGCGAAATAGGTGTCGAGGATGCAGCGTGTCGAGGACGCAAGGATCACGCTTGTCGCCGCCGCGGTCGGGTGGCGCGAGCATTCCGATGTCTATAACAGCGTCCGGAAGCGGTAATTACTCAAAGCCCGCTCTTCATCGCCTTGCCGGCCACATAGGTCTCCACCACGACGCGATCGTCGCCCATGGTCTGCAGCAGGAAGAGTTCTTCCGGCAGCGTGCTGACGGTTTCCATCCGCAGCTTCATCGCCGGGGTGGAGGCGGCATCGAGGATGACGAGGTCGGCCACCGAGCCCAGATCCAGCGTGCCGATATCGGCCTCCATGGAAAGCGCCTCAGCGTTGCCTCTGGTCATCATGTAAAAGCTTTCGAGCGGGTTCAGCCGTTCGCCCAATATCTGCTGGATCTTGTAGGCCTCATCCATCGTCCTCAGCATCGAATAGCTGGAGCCGCCGCCGATATCGGTGGCGACTGCGATGCGCACCGGCTTTTCGCGACGTGTCATAGGTCGCAGCGGAAACAGTCCAGAGCCGATGAAGAGGTTCGATGTCGGGCAATGCACGGCGATGCTGCCGGTTTCGGACAGGGCATCCATTTCCCGCTCTGACAAATGAATTGCGTGGCCGAGCAGCGTCTTTTTGCCGAGCAGACCGTAACGGGCATAGATATCCGTATAGTCCTTCGCTTCCGGATAGAGTTCGCAGGTATAGCGGATTTCCTCCCGGTTTTCCGACAGATGCGTCTGGATGAAAAGGTCGGGGAATTCCTGCGCCAATGCTTGCGTCGCCGACATCTGTTCCGGTGTCGACGTGATGGCGAAGCGCGGAGTGATGGCGACGTGGTTGCGGCCCTTGCCGTGCCATTGTTCGATCACCGCGCGGGTCTCGTCATAGCCCATTTCCGGCGTGTCGAGCAGGCCCTGCGGGGCGTTGCGGTCCATCATCACCTTGCCGCCGACCATGCACATGTTGCGCTTCAGGGCTTCGGCGAAGAAGGCGTCGGCCGAGGTCTTGTGGACGGAGCAATAGGCGACGGCGGTCGTCGTGCCGTGGCGGAGGAACTCGTCATAGAAATGCGTTGCGATCCGCGTCGCATGCTCGCTTTCGACGAAGCGGCATTCCTCCGGGAAGGTATAGGTATTCAGCCACTCCAAGAGGTTCGCCGCGTAGGAGGCGATGACCTGCATTTGCGGAAAATGCACATGGGTGTCGATGAAGCCCGGCAGGATCAGATGCGGTCGATGGTCGATCTCGACCACATCCTCCGGTGCGGCGGTCTTGACGCTGGCATAGTCCCCCGCCGCAGTGATCTTGCCGTCTGCATCGATCAGCAGGCCGCCGTCATGCTCGTAAAGATAGCTGTCGCTATCGGCCAGAGACTGAGGCGCGCGCTTGAAGGACAGGAGGCGTCCGCGGATAAGGGTGTCTGTCATGTGAACCTTGGATCAGTGAATTCTATTGCGAGGCGATGGCGCTTTCATACCATGCGACCAACAGCTTGCGCTCGTCCGGCGTGAGATCGGTTATGTTGCCGGGCGGCATGGCGTGGCTTCGTCCTGCCTGGATATAGATTTCCCGGGCATGGCTGGCAATCTCCGCGTCGGTTTCGAGTTTCACCGATTTGGGCGTGAAGGGAACGCCATCCCATACCGGTTCGGCCGCATGGCACATGGAGCAGCGCGCCATGACGACATCACGGGCGGCCTCGAAATGGGCGTTGGAGGCGAATTTCTGGCTCACGGGTGACAAGGCCGTTTCGGTCTCGCCGGTCAGCAATTTCGGTACCGTCGACAGCCAGATGATGAGGATAAAAAGGATCACCGTCACAAGCCATGTCCATGTCGGCTTGCCCTTTCTTGCGTGGGTGGTGTTGAACCAGTGCCGTATCGTGACGCCCATCAGGAAGACCAGCGAGGCGATCACCCAGTTGAAATGGGTGGCGAAGGCCAGCGGATAATGGTTCGACAGCATGAAGAAGATCACCGGCAGAACAAGGTAGTTGTTGTGCAGTGATCGCTGTTTGGCAATGCGCCCGTATTTGGCATCCGGCGTGCGTCCGGCGATCAGGTCGGCGACGACGATCTTCTGGTTCGGAATGATGATGAAAAACACGTTGGCCGACATGATCGTGGCGGTAAACGCGCCCAGATGCAGGAAGGCGGCGCGGCCGGTGAATACTTGCGTATAACCCCAAGCCATCAGCACCAGCAGGATATAGAGCAGGATCATCAGACCCCAGGTATTGTTGCCGAGTTTCGACTTGCAGAGCTGGTCGTAGAACAGCCAGCCGATGGAGAGCGAAGCCAGCGACAGACAGATTGCCTGCCAGTTTTCCAGTTCCATCACCGATCGATCGACGAGGAAGAGGTCGGCGCCGCCATAATAGACGATGCAGAGCAGCAGGAAGCCGGAGAGCCAAGTGAAATAACTCTCGTATTTGAACCAGGTCAGATGTTCCGGCATCTGGGCCGGTGCGACCAGATATTTCTGGATATGGTAGAAGCCGCCGCCATGGACCTGCCATTCCTCGCCATAGGCGCCCGGCGGCAGATGCGGTCGTTTTACCAGCCCGAGATCGAGGGCGATGAAATAGAAGGATGAGCCGATCCAGGCGACCGCGGTGACGACGTGCAGCCAGCGCACGGCAAAACTCAGCCATTCCCAGGCTATGGCATATTCATACATTGGGTTGTTCCCGTTCTTTTTGTTCCCGACTCGTGAGTGTGAGGAAAAAATCGAGAGGAGGGAAGGGGCAGGAGGACGCAGGGAAGACATATGACCTGTGTCATTGCACGAGACAAGCAGAGGTCGAAAAGCAGGTGACCAAGACGCGGCAGTCGCTAAAAGCATGAGGCGAGCTCCTTTGGAAAATCCTGCTAAAAAATCGAAGCCTCCGTGCGCAATAAAGAACACCATTTCGCCATTCGATTGGTCCCGTTTCTCTAGGCGATCTACTGACGATTAACGGAAACTCTGGTCTTGCTGGACTTCAAGCTATGGATATCAAGGAAACGCCGGATTTTTGGGTGTTGCGCGAAAAACGCCGGCTGCGCATACCGGATATCAAGCAGGTGGCAGCCGACTGCTCGGCGAACATGCAGAAAAATATGATTGAGGAGGGGTTGGAAATCGATGGTCCGTGGCTGTTCATCTCCCACAACCTTCCCAAGGACGGAAAGACGTTTTTCGACTGGGAAATATGTTGTCCGATAAGGATACCTGCAGATTATCATGGTAAGACCGAACTCATCCATCTTGAGCCGATCATGGTGGCAAGCCGGGTTTATCAAGGATCTCTGAGGACGCTTTTTACCCAAGGTTATGCGCCGCTCATCGCCGAGCTGGATATGTCGCGCTACATCTATTCCGGCGAAAGCCGCGAAATCTATCATGGCTGGAATGGTGCAGGCAGTTCCTATCACAGAATAGAAATCCAGTTCGGACTGGCGCGCTGACCGCAGCCCTATGCCTGCTCAATCCGGTGCGGCATCGGCGTCGATGTAAAACGACCGCATGTCCTCGTTTGCTTGCCGACGCGAATTGGGATCGCTGTAGAACATGTGGCCGCCGCGATAGAGTTTCAGTTCGGTGCGGCCTTTGGCAAGCTGTTCGGGCAGATGGTCCAGAATGAATTTCGAGACGCCATAAGGTGTCAGGATGTCGCTATAGCCGTGCAGGACTGAGAGGCGGAAGGACGGGATGACGGAGAGCAGGTCACGGATGTCGTCGGATGAAGAGGCATTCGACCGGCGGCCGTCCCAGTCCCATTGGCGGTTAACCTCGCCGTTCAGCAGCGTATAGGTCATGTCGGTTTCGAAGCGCAGTTCGTTCCTCGCGTAAGCGGCGAAGAGTGCGCCGTAGGCACGCGTATATCCGTCCAGGATGTTGTCGTCATTGGTAACATTCGTGCGTTCCGGATAGGCGTCCGCCACCATATCCGATGCATCATAAAGGCTGACGATCCGGCCGTCTCCGGCCGCCTCCGTCCGATATGCCGAACTGACGAAACCTCGGCTGCGGGCAACGACATCGACCGGTAGTCCCGTCAGGCTCGAAACGCGTGCGTAAAGTGCCTCGGCTTCCGTTCCTGAAGGAGTGGGGCCGGCAAGCGAGACGAGATAGGAGCTCATTGCAAAGGTTTCTGCTGCCTGAACCTTTTCTGCGGAAAACTCTCCCTTCCGTTCAAGCTCGGCTGCCGCCAGCGATGGCAGTTGCAGGGCTGCGGTGACAGGATCGGTATCCGCGGCCATCAGGAAGCGGCCATCGATCATCGGCGAGACCATGACGATACCGGAAACCAGAATGCCCTGGCTGTCTTTCATGGTCTTCGCCACCTTTGCGGCGCGGAAGCCGCCGTAGCTTTCCCCGGCAAGATATTTTGGAGAGGAGAGACGGTTGTTTTTCTGCGTGTAGAGGGCGATGAATTTTGCGAGGCTCTCGGCGTCCTGCCTGACACCGTAAAAGGCGTTCTGTGCGTCGGGTGCGGCCCGGCTCCAGCCGGTGCCTACCGGGTCGATGAAGACAAGGTCGGTGAAACGGAGCCAGCTTTCCGGATTGTCTTGAAGCGCTGGCTTGGTGCCGTCCTCCTTGGCGCTGCCGAGATTGGCGACCTTGGGTCCCATCATGCCGAGATGCAGATAGGCCGATGCCGCACCCGGGCCGCCATTGAAGGCAAAGGTGACGGGGCGGGGCGTTTTCGCGTCCGGAACCGTATAGGCCGTGTAGAAGATCCTCGCGTTTCTTGCGCCGGTTTGGCCGAACAGGTCCATGGTTCCGGCGGTCGCCCTGTAGCGGAGATCGCCGCTCGGCGTCTTCAGCAGGTGCTCCGTGGTGGAATCTGCCGGGATGAGGTCGAAGATCGATCGCCCGGTGGCAGGGCTTCCTGCATCCTGGCCATGTGCTGGGCCGGCAACGATTGCCAGCAGAACAAGGCCAAGGATCGCGCGGCTGCGGATTGACATGGCAAATCCTCCCTTCCGGATGTTTTGCCAAGGATAGGCGATGTCGCCAATCACCGGAACTCAACTTCTGCTCAGTTCGCCGTCGAATTGAACAAGAGCTTCGCCACCGCCTGATGGAAGCGATGCTTCCCGCCAGATTGCATTTTGTTCCCGCGTTGGAACCGGGCGATGTGACAGGGCGTTGATCGGCGGCCCCCGGTGTGCTTTCGAGGTCGCTAAACAAGATAATTGTGCATTGCACCAATTTGGGGCTTAGCCGGCTAAGGCGACTCGGGTATTGTAGCAGTTGCGAATTCAACCGGCGGTGCCGGGTATTGCGTCCGTCACGCCGCCGGGGATGGCATCCATCAACGGAGAATAGGCTGATGCCCAAACACAGGCGATGCATTCCTACAGGTGCGATGATTGCGTTCTTCTCTGGCGTCGGGATGTTTCCCGCCGCTGCTCACGAAGCCCACAGTCCCATGGGCGTAAAATGGAAATATGACGGTTACTGCTGCAACGGCGACAGTAAGAGCGGCGACTGCCAGATGATCTCGACGCGAAACGTCAAGATCACCAATCAGGGGTACGAAATATCGCTCGGCCCCGGCGATCACCGACTGATCACGCGGCCGCATCATTTCACCATGCCGCAAAGCGAGGCCCGTCGTTCCAAGGATGAGGAATATCACCTCTGCCTCTATCCGACCGAGGATACGCTACGCTGCTTCTATGCGCCCGACATGAGCTATTGATCTTGTCCGTTGTCTTTTGCGTGATTTGGCTTGCGATCCGGATCGCGGCCGGGATCAGTCGCGAAAGGTCGGCATCATCTTGCGCATGAATTCGCGGAAGGCGGTGATCTTTTTCGAGTGCCTGCGTGCTTCGGGATAGGCAAACCAGTAGTCGCTTCCATCCGTTGCACTCAGGTCGAAAGGCTGGATCAGGCGACCCAGTGCCACGTCGTCGGCATAAAATTCCGGTTTGAGGATCGCCACACCCTGACCGGCTATTGCTGCTGCGGCCGTGAAAGACTGCGCCCCGTAGCGGCTTATCGGGCGACCTTCAAGTTCGGCTTCGTCCAGTCCTGCTGCTGCAAACCAGTGAGGCCACCAGATATCGCCCGGATCGATAATCCTGAGCTTGAGGATATCTTCCGGCTCGTGAACACCGCCGATCGTTTCCGCCAGTGCCGGGCTCAGCATCGGGGTGAAATCGCTCTTCATCAGGAAATGCGCCTTCAGGCCCGGCCATTGGCCGCTGCCACTGCCACTGCGGATTGCAACGTCCGCTTCCGTTCGGGTGAAATCGACGATCTCTTGCGATGTCTCAAGCCTCACCGCGATGCCGGGATTTTCCAGCTGGAAGGTGCCGAGATGATAGGCCAGCCAGCGTGAGGCAAAGGTGGCGGTCGTGTGGATGATCAAGGTGCTGTCGGACTGGTTCTTCGTACCGGCAAGCGCCTCGTCGATCATCTCGAAGGCTTCGGTCAGTTTCGGCGCCAGCCTTGCACCTGCATCGGTCAGCATGACCTGCCGCGGTCGGCGCAGGAAGAACTGTTCCCCGAGCGTGTCCTCCAGAAGCTTGATCTGATAGCTGACGGCCGTCTGTGTCAGCCCCAGTTCTTCCCCGGCACGGGTGAAGCTCATGTGCCGCGCCGCCGCTTCGAAGACGCGTAGGCTGTTCAGCGGAAATTGCTTCGACATCTTCATGGATCAAATCTCTTTATGCATGCAGACGGATGTTTCGTTGGAAATACATCATAATCCGGCGCATCTTCCAATCATAGACATCAGTTCAATGATGGTGAGACAAGGAGATGCTACCATGACCAATGGTTTGCTGACTGGTTTTCTGCGCCTTAAAGACAAGAGTGAAAGTCTGGCGGCTGCGCTTTTCGGTGTCCGCGTCGGTGCGGCCAATCATGCCGATGACGAGGCTTTGAGCGAGCATGACCTAAGGGATCTGGGCATGCTTGACGGACGGGTGTCGCCAAGCACGGTCGATCGATCCGGCCGGTCGAGCGCCTGGGACATCATCGAGCGCGTGCCGCATTCGCTGTGAGGCGAACAATGGTCAGGCGGTTGCGGGGCGCGCTTCGGGAGGCAAGGTTTGCGGAGTGTGGTCCGCGAGATCGGTTGCCATGGTCTCTTCGATCCATTGCCTGAATGCCTGGATTTTCCGCATATTGCGCCTCGCGGCCGGATAGGCCAGCCAGTAGGTCTTGCCGTCCCCGGCGGACAGGCCGAAGGGCTGGATCAGGCGACCTGACGACAGATCGTCACGGAAGAAAAAGGGACTGAGCATCGCCACGCCATGGCCGGAGATCGCCGCCCTGGCTTCGATATCCTGTGCGCCGAGCGCATCAAGGCTTGTCGGCCGGATCGAGGCTGCGCTGATCTTGGCACTTTCGAACCAGTCCAGCCAAGCGCCATCGATTTCGGAGATCCAGGGCAGTTTCAGGAGGTCCGCCGGTTCATGGATTCCGCCGATGCTGGCAGCAAGTTCTGGAGACAGCATGGGAGAATAGCGAAGGCGCATTAGCGGGTAGCAGACGAGGTTTTCGGGCGGCTTGGCCGAAATCCTGATGGTGATGTCCGGTACCGTGCCCTGCTTTTCCGAAGCGTCCATCATGCGCAGAAGCCGCACGCCGATATTGGGGTGGAGTGCGCGAAAGCCGGCGAGGCGAGGTGATAGCCAGTGAGACGCAAATGTTGGCGGAGAGTGGATGTCGAGCGTGGCATCGATGGTGTGCCGTGCCGCCTGCATCGCCTCTGCCAGCAGTTCGAAAGCCTCTGACACTTTCGGCAGCAGCTGTGTGCCGGTCTCGGTCAGTTGCAGGGCCCGTGGTTTTCGGATGAAGACCGTGTCGCCGAGATGGTCTTCGAGCAGCTTGATCTGGTAGCTGACGGCGGTCTGCGTCATGCCGAGTTCTTCTGCTGCCCTGGTGAAATTCTGAAGGCGTGCGACCGCCTCGAAGACCCTCAGCGCATTCAAAGGAAGCTGGCGCGACAGTTTCATCAGGGATGCCTCTAGCCATAAGTTCTCTTGATCGCGGTTGACTGTAATCGAATTGGAAATCCTCGGCAATCGGGGGCATTTCATGGGGCATCGGGACAAATTCAACGATTGATGTGGAGCAAATCATGCTATCCGCAAACACCAGTTCCATGCCTGCTACCCAGGCCTTGCCACCACTGTTGCGCGGCTCTTTCCGACAGCGTTTGCACAGGCATGTCGCGCGCTTCTTCCGTCGTTTGTTCGGCGCGAAGCGGGGTGTCGTGGCCGGCCTGCCGGACGATCTGCGTGCCGATATCGGATTGGACGCGGCGCGGCCGGAACGAAGCGAGGCTTTCTGGCGCGACAGGCCGCGCTCAGTCGGCCGAGATCTGCCGCTCTAGCATCGCCTTCGGTGCGGGAAACGGCAGGTGGTGCAGAAGTTCTGCGGCGACGAGGGCTGCAATCACTTCCGGGCGCTTGTCCCTGACCGTCGAGCCGCCAATCGGCAGGATGAGGCGGGACATCATGATGGCAGCGCTCTCCCGCTGCGCGGTGTTTTCGCCGTTCTGCCGGTCTAGCCAGTGAGAAAAGGTCGCCCGTTTGGTCGCAGAGCCGATCATCCCGACATAACCGAGATCATCCCTTGCCAGCGCGCGTTCGGCGATGAGGAAATCCAATGCGTGGTCATGGGTGAGTATGACCGCCGCGCCGCCGGGTGGGATGTCATCCACCGAGGCTTCAGGCATTGCCGTCAAGCGCGGTGTCACGCCGACGGGCAGGTCCTCCAGCGCCTCCCTGCGCGTCTCGACGACGGTTACGGCATAGGGCAGGGGCAGGAGCGCCTTTGCAAGAGCAAGCCCGACATGGCCCGCGCCGAACAGAAAGACGGCGGGGCGCTCGTCGCGTTCGCGCTCCAGCCGATGCTCCAGCGCTTCGGCGATCTGCGGCGTCACCAGAGTGAAGCGCAGGCTTGTGCGGCCTCCGCAGCATTGGCCGATTTCGGGGCCGAGCGGGATGTTCATCGCGGGTTCGCCGCTGCCTTTCAGGACCGCGCGCGCGTTGTCTATCGCCATGTATTCGAACTGACCGCCGCCGATCGTACCCCAGATCGCCTTGTCTCCCACAAGCATGTAGGTGCCGGCCTCGCGCGGTGTCGAGCCTTTGGCCTCGGTCACATCGACGAGGACGGATCTGCTGCGGCCAAGAAAGGCGGAAAGGGACGGTTCGCTCATATTCGCGACAATATCATCTTCACAATTGGGTGCATCACTCTTTTGATCCACCGTTTTGCATGTGTTTTGAGGGGCTGCCTGTGGAAGGGCGCAACTTTATTAAAAATATATTCAGCACTTCTCCTCTAGTTGTTGCATTGCATCAAATTGATTTTTGACAACTCTTCCACGGCCTTCCAGTAGACGACGGGATACTATGACCAAGAGAGCATCGATTGCCTCGCTGATACCAGCTTCCCAGGATATCTACCGGAAGATCGTCTTCGAAATTGCCGATGGCATTATCGGCATCGATGATCATGGCATCATTCGGCTCTGTAACCCGGCGACCGAAAGCATATTCGGCTGGCAGACCGGAGAATTACTGGACAAGCCTCTGGAAGTCTTGTTGCCTGAGCGTGTTCACGGGTTTCATCAGAAGCTCGTTGCCGGTTTTCAAGCGGGTAATACCGAAGCGCGTTACATGGGGCAGAGAAGTACTACCATCGTCGGCCGACGTCTCGATGGTACGGAGATCAATCTTGGTATCACCATCCTGAGAACGTCGGCGGCCGGATCGCCGATGATGGTTGCGGTGATCCGGGATATTTCCGACCATGTTCGGTATCAGAACGACCTCAAGCGTCTTGCGGAAACCGATAGTCTGAGTGGTCTTTTAAATCGCCGTGCGTTTCGCGCCAATGTGCTGCAGAGCGTTAACGCAAACGCTGCTGCTGCCTCATCCATGGTGATTTTCGATCTCGACGGTTTCAAGGCTGTCAACGACCGCTTCGGACATGATGCAGGAGATGAGGTCATCATCTGTTTTTCCGAAATTTTGCGCAATTCCATTCGCGGATCGGATATCGCCGGACGATGGGGCGGTGAAGAATTTGTCCTGTTCCTGCCGAACCTGAAGAGCAAGGATGCTGTAGCTGTCGTCGAGCGGATCAGGGCCAATTTTACTCGCTTTGATTTTAATTGGGCAGGGCATCCAACGGCGAATTTCACTGTCAGCGCAGGTCTCGCGATTGGTACATCCGGTTATGTGGATTTTTCCGATATGATCGCGTCGGCCGACAAGGCGCTCTATGATGCAAAACGTGGAGGCCGTGACCAGCTGGTTTCCACGGAGATGCAGCAAGAAGCGCTTGTGTCTTGAACAGTGTCCGTCGCAGCATTCGTAAAGACGAATGCCAGCGGGCTGGATCCGACATCCTCGTGCTCTGTTCCCTTGAACAAGGTTGTTGTTTAACCGGAAGCGGTCGCCTTAGTTCGTCGTTGCGAAAGCCGGTGAAAAGGTCAGCACTCCATGGGGTGCGTGGCCCGAAAGCGTGAGGTGCTGCACATAGATATTCGGCACGCCTTCATAGGTAAGCCGTCCGTCGCTGACAAAGCCGACGCCCTGATAGACAGCCTGATCTCCGACCAGGGCACAGCCTTTGGCGCCCAGCGCCTTCAACTTATGGATCCCTTCGCGGATCAGCGCGTGGCCGATACCCTGTTTCTGCCGGTCAGCTCTCACAGAAATCGGCCCAAGCCCGAACCAGTCGTCGTAATGGCCGTCGATCGTGACAGGCGAAAAGGCGACATGGCCGATGATCTCGTCATCATCTTCCGCCACCAGTGAAAGCGTCAGGTCACCGCGGGCGCGAAGCGCTCGGATGATCGCCCCTTCGGTTCCTGAACTGTAGGACATGGGCGCGAATGCGGCTTGCGTCAGTTCGTGGATCACGTCTTCGTCGCCCGCGCGTTCGGCACGAATGGTGATGGTCATATCTGCCTCCTCGATATCTCGCTCCTCACCCATAAATAGGCCCCGGTTGCGAAATATCGAAGCATTTTTAGAGGGCTTTCAGCCGTTCTACCGCCATAAGTACCCGCTCCGGTGTCGCAGGCGCATCGAGGCGTGGGCAGACGGCGTAATCGGCAACGCTTGCGACCGCCATGGAGATCGCTTCGAGAACCGAGATCGCCAGCATGAAGGGGGGCTCTCCCACCGCCTTGGAACGGCCGATCGTCGGTTCGGCGTTTTCCGACCATTCAGCGAGCTTCACATTGAAGATTTTCGGCCGGTCGGAGGCGAGCGGGATCTTGTAGGTGGAGGGCGCGTGGGTGCGCAGCCTGCCTCTGGCGTCCCACCACAATTCCTCGGTCGTCAGCCAGCCCATGCCCTGTACAAAAGCGCCTTCGATCTGGCCGATGTCGAGTGCAGGGTTGAGCGACTTTCCGACGTCGTGAAGAATGTCCGTGCGTTCGACGATATACTCGCCGGTCAGCGTGTCGATCGAGACTTCCGAAACGGCTGCGCCATAGGCGAAATAATAGAAGGGATGGCCACGGCCAGCGGCGCGATCCCAGTGGATCTTCGGCGTCTTGTAGAACCCGGCGGCAGACAGCTGCACCCGGTCGAAATAGGCGGCCTTGATGAAGGTGTCGAAGGGGACAATCTCGTTTCCGATCTTCACCCGGTTGGGCAGGAACTCGATCCGGTCGCGATTGACCTGCCATTGCCGCGCGGCAAACTCGATCAGCCTTTCCTTGATCTGGCGGCAGGCGTCATAGGCCGCCATGCCGTTTAGGTCCGAGCCGGAAGAGGCGGCGGTCGCAGAAGTGTTCGGTACCTTGCCGGTTGTCGTCGCGGTGATTTTTACCCTGTCGATATCGACCTGGAAACAATCGGCCACGACCTGCGCCACCTTGGTGTAGAGGCCCTGGCCCATTTCGGTGCCGCCATGGTTCAGATGAATGGAACCGTCCGAATAGACATGTACCAACGCGCCTGCCTGATTGTAGGCGGTCAGCGTAAATGAGATGCCGAATTTCACTGGCGTTAGCGCGACGCCCTTGCGGATGACGGGGCTTGTCTCGTTGAATTTCAGGATCGCCTTGCGGCGTTTCTTGTAGTCGGATGAGGCCACAAGCTCATCGACGATGCGGGCGATCACATTGTCATGGATATCCTGATGATAGGGCGTGACGGTGCGGCCCGACCCGCGTTGTCCATAAAAGTTCAGCTTGCGGATTTCGAGCGGATCCTTGCCGACCGCATAGGCGATCTCCTCGATGATCCGTTCGCCGCCGAGCAAGCCCTGTGGCCCACCGAAACCGCGGAAAGCGGTGTTGGAGACGGTATGGGTCTTCAGCGGCTGCGAGGTGAAGCGCACATGCGGGTAGAAATAACTACTGTCGGCATGAAAGAGAGCGCGGTCGGTGACCGGGCCGGAGAGATCGGCGGAATAACCGCAACGTGCGGCGTATGTCGCGTCGACCGCGTGGATCTTGCCCTTTTCGTCGAAGGCGACATCGTAGTCGACGCGGAAATCGTGCCGTTTGCCGGTAACGACCATATCCTCGTCGCGGTCGGGGCGGAATTTCACAGCCCGCTTAAGCTTTTTCGCTGCGACGGCGGCGAGCGCTGCAAACTGGTTGCTCTGGGTTTCCTTGCCGCCGAAACCGCCGCCCATGCGCCGGGTTTTGACCTCGACCGCGTGATTGGAAACGCCGAGCACATGCGCCACCATGTGCTGCACCTCGCTCGGATGCTGGGTGGATGACCAGACAGTTACGTCCTCGTCCTCTCCGGGAATGGCAAAGGCGATGTGGCTTTCGAGATAGAAATGCTCCTGGCCGCCGATATTCATCGATGCCTGAATTCGAAGGGGTGGTTTCTCGATTTCAGTTTCAGGCTCGCCGCGCCTGAGCGTCATCGGTTCGGTGACGAGCGGCGCGCCGTTTTCCCGCGCACCGTCGATATCCGTCCAATGGGGGAGGTCGCTGTACTGGATCTTTGCAAGCTTTGCCGCACGACGGGCCAGGTCTCGGCTTTCGGCAAAAACGGCAAAGATCGGCTGGCCGTGGAACTGTACGAGATCGGTCGCGAGCAGCGGTTCGTCATGCTTGCCGGTGGAGGCGACGTCGTTTGCGCCAGGAATGTCATCCGCAGTCATCACCCAGACGACACCGGGAGCGGCGCGGACGGCATCGAGATCGATCGAAAGGATTTTCGCATGCGCCCGGTCGGCAAGGCCAAGCCCGCCATGCAGCGTGCCGAAAGGTTCGGGAATATCGTCGATATATTCGGCGGTTCCGGTCACATGCTTATGCGCTGAATCATGTTTGCGCGACACATGCATCGGGCCATCGATGGCGGGTTTCATCTCGAAGGAGGTCTTGTCCATCTTACGCCTCCTCCATCTCGAAACGCTGCAGTTGCGCCGGGGCGCCTGCCGTTTCCAGGAAAAAGCGGGTGAGCAGGTTTTTCGCTGTCAGGCTGCGATATTCGGCGCTTGCCCGCCAGTCGGTCAGCGGCTGGTAGTCCTGATCGAAAGCCTCGCGTGCGGCGGCAATCATGTCCCACCGCCAGGGTTTGCCGATCAGGGCCTGTTCGACATGCACAGCCCGTTTCGGGGTCGCTGCCATGCCGCCGAAGGCGATGCGGATATTTTCCACATGGCCGTCGAGGTCGATCATTAGGTTGAAGGCGCCGCAAAGCGCGGAAATATCCTCGTCGCGGCGTTTGGAAATCTTGTAGACGGCGAAATGGGCATTTTCCGGCGGGCGCGGTACACTGATCTTCTCGACGAATTCGCCTGCCATGCGGTCCTGTTTGCCATAGTCCAGAAAATAGCTTTCGAGCGGCATGGTGCGGCGGCCGGAATGGGAGCGCAGCGTCAGTTGGCTGCCGAGTGCAATCAGCGGCGGCGGCGTGTCGCCGATCGGCGAGCCGTTGGCGATATTGCCGCCGATCGTGCCGGCGTTCCTTACCTGCTGGCCACCAATACGATCGATCAGCGCGCCGAAAGCCGGGATGACGGCTTCGAGGAAACCATGCGCTTCGGAGTAGCTCACGCCTGCGCCAATTGTGATGCTGTTTGGCTCGACGGTGATTGTCTGCAGCTCGGGGAGATGATTGATGAAGATGACCGGGTCAAGCTTGCGCATCTGCTTGGTCACCCATAGGCCGACATCGGTCGCTCCCGCGACGATCGTGGCTTGCGGTTCATTCGAAAGCGTCTCGGCAAAAGCCTCGAGTGATGCCGGGATGATGGAGCGCGCTCCATCCTTTTCGATGACAATCGTTTCCATGGCCGAACGGATCGACCAGAGCTTTGCCATGATCTCGGTGCGGTCCCGTTCCAAGGGGTCGAAGAGCGAACTCGGCCGCGCCTTCGCCACCTGTTCGGCAGCCTTGACGATCGGCTCATATCCCGTGCAGCGACAGAGATTGCCCTGCAGCGCGCTTTCGATTTCGGCGCGGCTCGGGTTTTCATTGGAAAGCCAAAGGCCGTAAAGCGACATGACGAAGCCCGGCGTGCAGAAGCCGCATTGCGAGCCATGACAGTCAACCATCGCCTGCTGTACCGGATGCAGGGTTCCGTCTGATGCCGCCAGATGCTCGATCGTCACCACATGGGTGCCGTGCATGGAGCCCAGGAGCCTGATGCAGGCGTTGACGCCTTCGTAGCGCAGGCCGGTTTCCGTCAGTCGGCCGACAAGCACGGTGCAGGCGCCGCAATCGCCTTCGGCGCATCCTTCCTTCGTCCCCGTCAACCGCCGCGTCAGGCGGAGATGATCCAGAAGCGTGTCCGTGGGTGAAAAATCTCCAAGGGTCACGTCTTCCCCGTTGAGGATGAAGCGGATGGCTGAATTCATCGGTCTCCTTCGTCCGCCGTTGCCGGCTCCCAGTCAAGAATCACCCGGCCGCCATTTTTGGCTGTTCGCGGGCCGCATATCCTACCCTCATTCGCGGGCTTGTCACGAAATGAGGCGTATTAATCTACTGCGCCGTCCAGCCGCCGTCGATGGAGATGTGTGTGCCCGTGATGCTCCTTGCCGCATCGCTGGCGAGATAGATCGCGGCGGCCGCCACTTCATCTATGCCGACGAATTCCTTGGTGGCCTGCAGCCGCAGCATCACCTCGTCCTTGACCTTTTCCTCGCTGATGCCCTTTTCGCGTGCCTGATCGGGAATCTGCCTTTCAACCAGCGGCGTCAGTACGAAACCGGGGCAGATCGCGTTGACGGTGATGTTTTCCTGCGCAAGCTCCAGTGCCGCCGTCTTGGTCAGACCCATGATGCCATGCTTGGCTGCCACATAAGCCGACTTGAACGGGGAGGCGACGAGGCCGTGGGCGGAGGCGACGTTGATGATCCGGCCCTTGCCTGCGGTTTTCATCAGCGGGATTGCATGGCGCATCGTGTGGAAGGCCGATGACAGGAGAATGGCGATCAGCTGATCCCATTTTTCCGGCGGAAACTCCTCGATCCTTGCGACATGCTGGATCCCTGCATTGTTGACCAGAACATCGAGCGTGCCGAAGCTGTCGCGTGCCGTCAGGATCAGGTCTTCGATATCGACCGGTTTCGTCATGTCGGCGGGATGATAGAGAACCGTGCCGGAGCCTGCTGCATCGAGCGATGACCGGATCGCCTCGATCTCGTCCTTGTCACCGAACCCGTTGATGACGACATTGTCGCCCGCGGCCGCAAATGCCTTTGCGATGCCGAGGCCTATGCCGCTGGTGGAGCCGGTGATAACCACGGATCTGTTCATGCTGTTCCTCCCAAGAACGCCTAGAGCGCGGTGTCTCCCTCACCGCGCCGGAACGTTATGCGCAAAGTCGCTAATCTGGCAACGGTCAGTTGCCAACGGCGTGCAGAGCGTCAGAGGATGTGTGTGCTGTTGACCGGTGAAACGGCCTTTGCCGGTGCCAGTTTTGCGGATGCGATTGCTTCTCCGGTGTTGGTGTCGTGTGCACGTCTGATGCAGTTACGGCCATCACGCTTGGCTTCATAGAGGGCGAAATCAGCTCGCAATAGCATGTCCGGCAGCCGATCGCCGGGACCCGCAGCGCAGATGCCGAAGCTGGCCGTCATCCTGCCTTGGCGCAATGGCGGTACGGTGGTTGCCGCGAGTGCTGTGCGCAGCCGTTCGCTGATCGCTTCCGCATCGTCGAGCGAGGTGCGCGGCAAGAGAATACAGAATTCCTCGCCGCCGATACGCGCTGCAAGATCATAGGGGCGAAGGCAGGTTCTGACGATTTCGCCGGTTGCCACCAGTACCCGGTCGCCGGTCTCGTGGCCGTGGCCGTCGTTGATGCCCTTGAAGCGGTCGAGGTCGAGCACGATGATCGACAACGGTTCTCCCTGCCGTTCGGCGCGTGCCAGCTCTTCGGCAGCGCGTTCGTTAAGCCAGCGGCGGTTACCGAGGCCTGTCTGGAGGTCGGTCATGGCCTGGTGGCGCAGCTTGTTCATAAGCGTCTCGGTTTCCGCCACCATGGCCGTTACCGTCGATGCCAGAAGGCCGATCTCGTCCTTACGATCTATCTGCATACGCACAGGGGTGCCGTTGGCGCGGTAGATCTTGATTGCCTGCGCCAGTTGGCTGAGCGGGCGGATCATCCACCAGAGGCTCAGGAGGCATATGGTCGTTCCCGCCACGGTGGCGGCGAGAAGCAGAAGCAGGACCGGTTCGGGTTCTGCCCCGTTGCCCCCCGCGAGATAGATGATGAACACCAGTAGCGGCACGTGCACGGACAGGAAGCAAATCGCGAAAACCTTGATGGTGAGGGACGTTTGCACCATGCGGGTCAGCCTCGAAGACATCGGAATCATTCCGAGCTTTCCTCCTCTGGAGATTGGATTCGGGTGCAAGCTAGAAAGTCGGCTTTAAAGGTCAGGTTAACCAAATTACTAAAATGCAAACATTCACAGCCCTTGTCGTATTATGATACGGGATCAGTATTTTTGCGGCTGAAACGAGTTGTGGGCGAGCGGATTAACCATAGGTCAAGAACTTGATTTAATTTCGGATCAGGTCATTTTCGCACCATGTTGGGTCAGTATTCATCGGCCGCAGTAACGAGGGGGAGCCGATGCTTCTAATCCGGAAGATCATGGCGGTCGTGTTTGTGGCCGGCGCCTTTCTTTCAATCAGCCGGACGGCCGAGGCCGGTTACGCGCATTACATCTATGATGTGCAGAGCGGCAAAGTTCTCGCCTCGCAGAATGCCGAGACCATCAATCATCCGGCCTCGCTGACCAAGATGATGACGCTCTACCTCACCTTCGAGGCACTTCGCACCGGCCGCATCCGCTGGGACGACAGGATCGTCATGACGAAGAATGCAGCGTCGAAAATTCCCTTCAAGCTCGGCGTGCCGGCAGGCCAGACGATTACCGTACGCGAGGCGGTTTATGGCATGGCGATCCGCTCCGCCAATGACGCGGCGGCTGCCATGGGCGATCATCTGGGCGGTTCGGAAGAGCGTTTCGGGGTGCTGATGACGAAAAAGGCGCGTCAGCTCGGCATGCGCAATACGGTTTTTCGAAATGCATCGGGACTGCCGGACAATGCGCAGGTGACGACGGCGCGCGACATGGCGGTGCTGGCGCTTTCGCTCATCCGTGATTACCCGCGGGAATACAAGATCTTCTCGCAGCGCTCTTTCAGCTTTCGCGGGCGCACGATCAAGGGCCATAACAACCTGATGTATCGCTATCCGGGCATGGATGGCATCAAGACCGGCTTCGTCAACGCATCGGGTTACAATCTTGCCAGTGCCGTAGTGGTCAACGGGCGGCGTTATATAGGCGTCGTGCTTGGTGGCAGGACGGCTCGCCAGCGCGACAACCGCATGGCGGAACTGCTCGATCAGGCTTTGCCGGGCGGCGGTCTGCCGGGTATCGCTGTCGCAACTTCGGGCCAGCAGAAACGTTCGGCCGAGGGTGTTGCCGCCTTCACGTCCAATGCGCCGACACCTCGACCGCGTACCGAAATCATTCTTGGCGGGACAACGGCGAACGCTGCAAGCGTTACGCCTTACGCCACGGTTCCGCAGGCTGCGCCGGTACAAAACGTCATCCAGCAGGGCGTGCCGCTCTGGGATATCCAGATCGCGGCGGCCGGAAGCCAGGCCGCAGCTACGGGGGCGCTCAATTCGGCATTGCCGCTGCTTGCTGATTTCGGCCAGATCGCACCAAGCGTCCAGGGATCGAGTTCGGGTGGCCGTGAGGTTTTTCGCGCCCGCCTGACCGGATTTGTCGATCGAGACGCTGCCGCGCGGGCCTGCTCGGTTCTACAGACCCGGTCGATCGACTGCTTCGTCGTGCGGTAAAAGGTTACTCCACCCGCTCGTGCGGATAGACGCCCCAGAGATTCGCCTGGGCGACGTAACCTGATAGGCGACGTGTCTGCAGCGAGACATCGCACCATGAACCGTCGCAGTTCTTGATGTTTAATCGCACGGATGGGGCGAGTTCGGCGATCACCGAAGCCGACGGGCGAGGTGCGTCATGCAGTTTGACGGATTTTGCCATCCACGGGCCGACCACGGCTGTGCGTCGGCCTGACAGGAGAGGCGCAAACATCCAGCCGCTGGTTCCGTCCTGATCCCTGACCTGCCGCCAGTTGCCATATTCCTCGATGATCTCGAGCGGCAATCCACGGGCTGAATAGACCCAGTTGGTCGCATAATCGGTCGACGGGCCAACGCGCATATGGGCATTTGCGGATTTGATCGATGCAAAGCGGGGGACGGGGTAGCCCGTCACCCTGCCGGTTCTGAACCCTGCACCAAGACTGCCAGCCGCACTTGCAGACTGTACTTCGCTGGCTTCTATCCTGGCTGCGAGAGGCAGGCAGAGCGCAGCCGCCAGCGTGACGGCGACAAGGCCGCGGCGAATTCCTGTCCGTGTCATACTGGCGTGCAGCTCCGTTCTGCCGATGCTCAAACCGATGTCATCAGCGGCACTTGCTCACTTCCTGCAGCGCAGCGGTCACGCCGCTGAGCGAATAGGTGTAGTTGGTGGCGGTGCCTCGGCCGGAGGTTGCCTGTACCGTCATCCGGCTTCCGCCACGCATCGCATTGACCAATGCCGGCTCACGGCTCTGGTCGCGCACCCAGGCCGTATTTTCGCGAGGAGCAAGATCGAACCGCTCGCTGTCTACTGCAACCGTGACATCCGAGCCCTGTCTCAGCGCATAGCCCATGATCGCCTGCGGCATGTAGGATTGACCCTGCGGCGAGATCAGGAAGAAATTGTCGCCGTGATTGACGCTGGAGGGTGCGGAACTGGTTGGTACCGACAGGGCATAACAGCTGGTGCGGCCATTGTTGCTATACGAATATACGCCCCAGGCTTCGAACTGCTTGATCCGGGTGGGCTGTGCCGCACTGGCGGCGGCTGCCGAAACGAGGGTGAGGGCGAGTGCAAGAGCTGCAGTTTTGGTGCGCATGATATCTCCACAAAAAACACGAACAGACCCGGGAGATGGGCCTAGCAAATTGAGAGGCCATACAAGGCCTCCACGGTTAGCGAGAGGTTAATTTGTGTGTCAATTCGATGATGCACACGGTCACAAAGGGGTGACCGCAGTTTGTGTGGAATATAGTAATTTATTGTTTTTAAATGTAAAATATGCGCATTCGCAATTGCGGCAAACGTTTTCGCGCAGTCGCTGCCAGCGATTGTGATGCCGATCAGGAGCCTTTGACGACTGCAGTGAAGCGAGGCCGGGTGAAGGCGTTTTCCGAATAGGTGACGGTTCCGAAGCCGAACAGGGCGGAGAGCGCGGTATATTGCGTCACACCCTCGACGAGAATGACCGAGTCACCGGAAGGGATAGTCGGCAACGTGGTCGCGTCCAGCGTCTGCGTGGGCAGCAGAGCTGTCGTTCCTGCTTTTTTCGTCCAGTCAGCGGTGTATTTTCCATCCTTCCAGATGACGCTGGTGATGCGCAGCGCGTTCGGCATGGACTTGTCCGCCTGTAACGCAGCAAAGGCGCCATAGGTCTTGGTGAAGAAGGCATCGTCCATCGTCATCTGTCGCGCAACAATATCCGCCACGATGCCATTCGCCTCGACGATCCGGTTATAGGAGCGCAGCAGGTCATAGAGTGTCGTTGCGCCGAGAAACAGCAGGATAATGACCGGAGCGGTCAGGGCGAATTCGATACCGGACGTGCCGGCCTCGTTCGACAGGAGGCGCTTTGCGTAAGACTGTCTGGTCATATCGGCTCGTTGACGAAGGCGAAGCTGGAGGTGAGGCGCATGGCGCCGGTATTGTCTTTCGGCACGGAAAGCCCGTAGCCGATACCTGGAATCATCGGATCGACGACAAAACAGGCGCGGGCGAAGACAAGCTGCGAGGTCTGCCCCGCATGATAGGTGGTGACCGGATCGATCGCCACGCTTCGGTCGACGCAAGGCGTGTCCGAGGTGGGGAAGTCCGCGGCTGTATCGATCGGCGTCAGTTCCAGCCGCAGCGCTTTCTCGCAATTGGCCAGGATGAAGGCTTCGGCACAGACCTTTTGCTTGTACTGGGTGTAGCTCATCGAGGTCGTGCCGATCTGCACGGCGCGTGATGCGCGGCTGAGACCACGGTCGAGCATGATCGACTGCGTCATGATCCAGCCGGCCTCAAGCACAGAAAACAGGAGAGCCAGAACGAGCGGTACCAGCAGCGCAAATTCAACGGCGGCACTGCCGCTCTGGTCGGCGAGGTGAAGACGAAGCCGGCGGGTCACTGGGTCAGTCTCAGCTTCTTGATCGAAATGGAGATCGATTTGAAGGCATCGGTGATGTTTGAACCGGATGTCGGGTAGTAGTGCGCGGGGCTGGTGGCGCAGTTGGTCATCTGCGTTGTCGCATTGCCTGACACTTCGAAACCTATGGTGAAGATGGTGACACCCTTCGACTTGGCCGTGGTGCAGACATTGGCAAGGCGCGTCGCGTTGGTGGAGGAGGAGGATATTTCCTTGTTGTCCGGCTTCTGGGTTACCGGGCGGCTGTAATCCTTCGGCCGAAACTGTTCGGTAATCGCTCCATCGGTCATCAGAACGATGACTTTCATCGTATCGCCATCGTTGAAGGCCGCGGGACGGTTGGCAAATTTGCTGTCCATTTTTCCGGCCGCCAGCACCGCTGCGAAGACGGTCTTGGCTGAGGGGTTGAGCAGCGTATAGCCCCATTGCATGGCATTCTGAGTGCCGGTGCCGTCATGCATTTCGAGTGCATCGATCTTGGCCTTCAAAGCGGTAGCATCATTGGAGAGATAGGTGATCGAGGTGCTTTCCATCGGGCACCACCAGGGCCGCATGTCGGTTCTGCCGAAATTCCAGTGGGTAAAATGTGGCACCTGGGCGGCACCCTTGAAGACCATCGGGTCGGCGCCATAGGCGGCATTCGTCTCGCCGAGCTCGAAGCAGGAGGAGTTGGAGTGGTCGCGCTTGCCGCCCAGCTTGTCGAACACCGCTGCACCGACATTCACATGGCCGGCGTAAGGCACGATGCTGATCGTGGTATAGTCCTTGGTATCATCGGTCAGCATCTGGTCGATGAAGGCCTTGGCCGCCGTTCTCAGGTTCTTGATCCGGTTGTTGTTGATCATCGAGCCGGACATATCGAGCATCAGGGACATCTCGATATTCTGCTTGGCTTCCTGGGCGGTCGAGACGGCACTCACCGTCAGCTTGTCGACACCGACGAGCTTGATGAAGGACGTGTCGATCGTATAGCTGGCGGAGGCCTTGACGATACGCTGGTTGAGGCTGTTCTGCCGCTCGAAATCGATCGCAACTTCATTGGCATAGCTCAGGTTCTTCAGGTAGTCCTGAAGCACGGCCTTAGCCTCCCGGGTCTGGGTCAGCGAGGCGGCCGCAAGTACGCCGCGGTCGAGCCCGTCTTGGAGTTCGACGCGGATCGTCTCATAACGTGCGATATCGACGCCCGCGCCACCGAGCGCGATCAGCGGCACCATCAGCAAGCCGAACACCATGCCCACGTTTCCACGCGCATCCGCATGGAAAGCCTGTAACCGACGCCAGATCATGAATGCCCCCATCAAATCGAAGGGGATATTCGCGTCCGATAATTTACGATCTCGTGAATAGCGTGCCTGCCAGGCAGGCAAACATTAGAGTTTGGTTTCTGACGAGTTACTGAATATTAGCCTTAATATATATCCATAAACACTGTCATATTTTTGTGTTGTTGCCATCAGCACCGTCCCATTGTGCGAATTCCTTCATCAGCCCTTCGAATGCCTCGAGCGGGGGGAATTCCGGATAGCCATGCACCGCACCGGTGTGTGCCCAGGGGAGTTTCGTCGATGTGTAGGTTTCGACGAAGGGGGCGAACCATGAGGCGTCGTCGAGCATGGTTGGGCGCAGGTTGACGAAAAAGTCCATGCCGACCATGCGGGTGAAGATCCAGCTCTTGCATCGCGGGCAGTGGTAGTGGTGGATGTCATTGCCATGGACGCCGCCGATCACAGGTTCGCCGGCGGTCACTTCGAAACCGGCGGTCGGGATGGCTGCCGAGCAGGAGAAGGCACTGGCGCTCATCTTCTGGCAGCCCCTGCAATGGCAGGCCATGGTGATCATTGGCGGGGCAGTGATCTTCACGCGCACCTCGCCGCAGCGGCAGGAGCCTTCGGCGGGCAGTTTCATCTGTGGCATGGCTATCTCCTCCATCTTGGGTGAAGGAGATAGCGCAGAGCGGTTGTGAAGTCAGCCGTTCTCAGAGGATATCAGGCGGGCCGTTTCGGGATTTCCAGGCCACGCTGTACGGCCGGACGAGAAAGCCCGCGTTCCAGCCATTTCGGCACGTTCTTCAGCTCGTCATAGGCGATAAGCTCGCCGGCGCCGTAGAAACCGATCAGGTTGCGCACCCAGCCGAGCATGGAAATATCGGCGATCGTGTATTCGTCACCCATGATCCAGTCGCGACCTTCCAGCCGTGTTTCAAGCACACGGATCAGCCGGGCGCTTTCCTTGGCGTAGCGATCGCGCGGGCGCTTGTCCTCGATGTCCTTGCCGGCGAATTTGTGGAAGAAACCGAGTTGGCCGAACATCGGGCCGATGCCGCCCATCTGGAACATCACCCATTGGATGGTCTCATAGCGTTTCGCCGGATTTGCGGGCAGAAACTTTCCGGTCTTTTCCGCCAGATAGATCAGGATCGCGCCCGATTCAAAAAGGGCGAGTGGTTTATCGCCCGGTCCGTTCGGGTCGAGGATGGCCGGGATCTTGCCGTTGGGGTTTAGCGACAGATATTCCGGCTCCCAAGTCTCGTCGGCACCGATATTGATGAAATGCGGTTCATAGGCCAGCCCCGTTTCCTCCAGCATGATCGACACTTTCACGCCGTTCGGCGTCGGGGTCGAATAGAGCTGCAGGACGCCCGGTTCCTTTGGCGGCCATTTGGAGGTGATGGGGAAGGCGGAAAGATCGGTCATAGGAATTCCTCGAATTGAATGCTGCGCCCTATAGCTAGGATGTCATAGGCTTCTGGAGAAGAGACGATTTTCTGATGCACTGTGTCGGATCGGCGGTTACCTTCTCGTCTTCCAAGGGAGAAGGAGAGAAAGATGCTGTACGCCATCCTGTGTTACGCCCATGAGGAAACTGTCTTTGCCTGGTCGAAGGAAGAGGAGGCCTCCGTTATGGAGAGGCTTCATGCGGTTCAGGAGCCGCTGGCAAAGGCCGGCAAGCTTGGTCCGGTCGGGCGGCTGATGCCGACGACGGCTGCGACCACGGTCAGGAAGGGCAAGGACGAACCATTGGTGCTTGACGGGCCTTTCGCCGAAACGAAGGAAGTGCTGCTCGGCTTTTATACCGCCGAGTTCGACAGCCTCGATGAGGCCATTGCGTTCTCGAAAGACCTGTCGGCAGTCAATCCCGGCTCTAGTTCCTATGAGATTCGACCCTTCTATGTATTCCATCCCAACGAGATCAAAGCGGCGGAAGGCGGGTCGTCATGACGGATCTTGCCTATATCGAACTGGCGTTGACGGCGGCGCGGCCGCAGGCGCTTGGTGCTCTTCTGCGCTATTTCCGTGATCTGGATATGGCGGAGGAAGCGTTTCAGGAGGCCTGCCTTCGCGCGATCCGCACATGGCCCGACAAGGGGGCGCCGCGCGATCCTGCTGCATGGCTGATCTTTGTCGGGCGCAATAGCGGCGTTGACCAGATCCGCAAACGGGCCAAGAACGAGCCGTTGCCGGAAGAGGCGGCGTTTTCCGATCTCTCCGATGCGGAGGAGGATATCGCCGACCGGCTCGACAATGCGCATTACCGCGACGATATCCTGCGGCTGCTGTTCATCTGCTGCCATCCGGACCTGCCGAATACACAGCAGATCGCGCTGGCGCTTCGGATCGTCTCGGGGCTGACGGTGCCGCAGATCGCCCGCGCCTTTCTCGTTTCGGAAAGCGCCATGGAGCAGCGGATCACCCGCGCCAAGGGGCGTGTGGCGAAAGCCGGTGTCGCCTTCGAAACGCCGGATGTGCATGAGCGCGCCGAGCGGTTGAAGACCGTCACGTCGATGATCTATCTCGTGTTCAACGAAGGCTATTCCGCCGGCATCACCAATCCGGACAGCGCCGCCTTCTGTGACGAGGCCATAAGGCTTGTGCGGCTGCTGCTACGCATCTTTCCGGCCGAGCCGGAGATCATGGGGCTGGCGGCACTGATGCTGCTGCAGCATTCACGGGCCGGTGCCCGGTTCGACGAGCAGGGGCAGATCGTGCTGCTCGAAGATCAGGATCGCAGCCGCTGGGACAGGCGACTGATCACGGAAGCGCTCGCCATGCTCGACAAGGCGATCCGCCACTGCAAGCCGGGACCCTATCAGGTGCAGGCGGCGATCTCGGCGCTGCATGCGCGTGCAAGCCACCCGGATGAGACCGACTGGGGCGAGATCACGCTGCTTTACGAGCTGCTCGAAAAGCTCGCGCCATCACCTGTCGTGACGCTCAACCGGGCCGTTGCGCTGTCGAAGCTCAAGGGGCCGGATGCGGCGCTGGAACTGATCGACCCGCTTGCGGAGAAGCTCGACGGCTATTTCTACTTTCACGGCGTGCGCGGTGCACTTCTGATGCAGGCCGGCAGGAGCGGGGAGGCCCGAATTGCCTTTGATCGCGCCATCACGCTCGCCAATTCGCCAGCCGAATGCGCCCATATCCGCCAGCAGCTGGACAGGTTGAACATGCCGGCGGCCCGGTCCGTCTAGCCGAGATTTTTACCGTCACACAGAGCTGACGAAATTAGTTTCGTTGAAACCTGCGCTCGATCGTTGAACGGTACAGGCCCACCATCCGCTCTCTATTCAGGACGCAGGTGGATGGTAACCATAGCTCCTCCGCCTTGCCGATTTTCGAGTTCCAGATGCCCGCCGTGAGCGACTGCAATGGCTTTTACAACTGAAAGGCCTAGCCCCGTGCCGCCCGTTTCGCGTGACCGGGACGGATCACCTCTCCAAAATGGATTGAAGGCAACCGCTTCCATATCCTCGGGAAAACCGGGGCCGCGATCAAGCACGCGGATGACTACGCTTTCGTCCGGCAGTCGCTCTGTCTCACAACGCAGCCAGCCGCCGGTTTCAGCATAGCGGCTTGCGTTTTCCATCAGTGCCAGAACGGCCTGACGAAGCCGTGAGGGGTCTGCGGATATGCGGGCGGGGTGCAGGCCTGTTTCGACCTCCAACCTGCTGGCATCAAGCATGGGTTTGGCCGCCGAGAGAACGCTCTCCACGATCTCCGCCACGTCGAGAATCTGGCGCTGCATCACGAGTTGCTGACCGATAGCCAGCGACAGGGTGCGCAAGTCTTCCACAATCTTCCCCAGACCTTCCACCTGAAGCAAAAGATCGGACAAGATTTTTCGATCCAACGGAAAAACGCCGTCGAGCATGCCCTGCAACGCGCCTTGCAGGATGGTAAGCGGTGTGCGCAGCTCGTGCGCAACCGCCATGTTGTTGAAATGCAGCCTTTCTTCCATCCTTTCGAGGCTTGTCGCCAGCGCGTTAAATGTCTCGACAAGGCTTGAGACTTCGGAAGTCCCGCTCGATGACGCAGGGACACGAGCTGAAAAATCGCCAGACTTGAGGGCTTCGGCCGCAATCGTCAGATCTTCCAGCGGGCGTGCGATCCGTTTAGCCAGAAAGATACCGATGATGGCGCAGATCAGGGCCGAAAGCAGACCGCATATCAGAGCTGCAATCTGAATTTTGAAATCCGTCGGAGCTGCCTGCGCGTCAAAATATTCAACAAGGGTCTTGAGGGAGGCCTCATCCGGAACCTGACCCTCATTCAATATTCTGTATGCGGCCGCAGCTTCCGGCGGAAGGCCGTCGTTAATGCTCTCGTCCAGGTATTTGGAATACGACGTGACACCGAGATAGGCGATGCCGACGCTCAGCATGAGCATTGTTGCAATCACAATTGCGGTGAGGGTGGCGAGCGGCAGGGCGCGGCATTCTCTTATATTCATTGGGGATCGCATAAACGATAGCCGACGCCGCGCACGGCAGGGAAGAAACCAGTTTCTCCGATCTCTTCCAGCTTGCGTCGAAGATTGGAAATATGGGTGTCTACAGTCCGCACAAGCGCGTCGCTTTCAGGCAAGCATGCGTCAAGGATATCGGCGCGTCCGAATACCTGGGTCGGGTGACGGATCATGTGTGCGAGAATCCGGAATTCGCTGAGCGTCAGGGATAACGGAACACGCTGCCCGCCCCGGTCGATGAAGACTGCGTAGCTGCCGAAATCTACCTCTATCGTGCGGAAACGGCGAATGGCGTCCTGCCGCTCTCCCAAAACTCGTCGCAGAACAGCCTTGACCCGCGCAACGACTTCCTGCGGGTTGAACGGTTTCACAATGTAATCGTCGGCACCCAAATGTAGTCCGCTCAAGCGATCAATGTCGTCTGCAAGAGCTGTCACCATGATGACCGGCGTCGAACTCGTCTGTCGAAGGCGGGCCAGCACACCAAACCCGTCTATTCTGGGAATGCGTGCGTCTAGCAGTACAATGTCCGGCTTCAGAACTGCGTGATGCTGCAGGGCGGTTTCACCGTCTGCGGCCTGCACGGTTCTGAAGCCATCACGCAGCAGATATCCTTCAATTATCTTAGCTATTGCCGGCTCATCCTCGACGATGAGAACAAGATTGTTATCCATTTAAAATGCCTTGCGGCCATTCATCTATCTTCCATCGCGCCGCCAATACGTCGGACAATATGGGCTTCCGCAATTGCGGACAATCCTCAGACAGACGGGTAACCGATTCCGGACAAGTCCTTGATCCGATCTTCGCCGTTTCTTGACACTCGGGTTCCAACTAGCCGCTGTCCCACAGTCAGGAGAGACCGGCATGCGAAGAACAGAAAACAGCTACTTGCCCGTAGCGTCCGATGACCTGTGGCGGTACGACACCCGAACAGGCGTCAACCGAGCGTTGACCGTCATCGCCAGGTCGATAATCTGCATCAGCTTTGTTTTCATGATGTTTCCGACGATCGATCTGGTTGTGTCGCGTTGGTTTGCCAATGGCGCGGTCTTCGTTCTGACGGAGCAACCGCTTTTGAAAGGGCTGAGGGATTTCAGCCGCCAGAGCCTAATCTGCATTATCGGTGCAATGCTGCTACTTATCGGCTTGCACATCTTCCTGCCAAGACGATGCCGGTTCTGCCAACCCCACAAACCACTCTTCGTTCTCCTGAGCTTTTTCGTTGGCCCGATCATCGTTGTTGAAGTCCTGAAAGTCTTAATCGGTCGAGCGCGTCCTCGCGATTTGGTCGAATTCGGTGGGTACGCGGACTTTACACCAGTATTACAGTTTTCCGCCGCATGTGTTCGTAACTGCTCCTTCCCATCCGGAGAGGCGTCTGCTGCTGCGGCGGCGCTTTCCCTTCTGGTGCTCGTTCCTGCAAAGCTGCGCCGGATCGCGGCGATCGCTTTGACGCCGTGTCTTTTGTTTATAGCGTTTAATCGCGTTCTTTTCGGTGCACATTTCCTTTCAGATGTCGTCTTCGCCTGGCTTTTCACGATGCTGGCGATGGTCTGGATTTGGAAATGGATGGAAGTGCGCGCGAAAGACATCGACAAATTCTTCGCGAGGACACGACCTTAGCAGGCGAAGGTGCCAGTGCTGTACAAAGATTCCTTCGACGGAAAGGGTCCGTGGCGGATGTCCAACGGCCGGTTCAGCGTTTCGGCGGACGCAGCGTCATCGAGACGGAGATGATATCGCCGGCGGTAATCCCGGTTTTCTTGCGCACGGCATCCTTCAAGGGCAGGAGATAGGTTCCGTCCCTGGCGAAGAGCGCCGTGTAGAATTCGGCGCTGCCGATCGTCACATCTACCGGGATCATGCCCCAGCCATAGGTCAGGAGTTTCGACAGGCGGGCGATTTCGTCGGCCTCGTCCTTCGGCAGTGGCGCGAAGAAGAACGGTGCGGGGCCGCGCCAGTGGATGACCTCGGCTTCGAAATGGATCGCATTCATGGGCCGGCTTCCGTTGATCGGTCTTGCCGGCGAAAGGTAACCCTGTCGAGGCGGAAAGCAAAACGGCCCCGCGTGAACGGAGCCGTTTCAGCGTCTTTCGGGATATGCCGCCGCTTAGAGGGCGATATCGGGAACCTTCTTGACTTCGCCGGCCGGGGCGGTCGCTGCCGGCTGGCCGTAGGCCGCCGGGTCGATCGTCGGGGCCTTGATTGCGAGCTGCAGGCGCTCTTCGGTCGCTGCCCATTCGCGGATGAGCATGTCCGGGTTCTCGTTAAGCTTCTTGCCGTAGCTCGGAACGATCGTGTGCAGCTTGTCCTGCCATTCCTGGGTCTTGAGCTTTTCGGCAAAGACCTTCTTCAGGACGTCGAGCATGATCGGGGCGGCGGTGGATGCACCCGGAGACGCACCGAGCAGGGCTGCGATCGTGCTGTCTTCGGCAGCAACGATCTCGGTGCCGAGTTTCAGAACGCCCCCCTTTTCTGCATCCTTCTTGATGATCTGGACGCGCTGGCCGGCCTGCCAGAAGCGCCAATCTTCAGCCTTGGCGTTCGGGAAATACTTGCGCAGCTCGGCCAGACGGTCGTCGTCGGACATCATCAGCTGGCCGGCGAGATACTGGACCAGGGCGAACTCGTCGGTGCCGACCTTGGCCATCGGCCAGATATTGTCGAGCGTGATCGTCGAGGGCAGGTCGAAGAGCGAACCGTCCTTGAGGAACTTGGTCGAGAAAGTGGCGAAAGGTCCGAACAGGATGTGGCGCTTGCCGTCGAAGACGCGGGTATCGAGATGCGGGACCGACATCGGCGGAGCACCGGTTTCCGCCTGGCCATAGGCCTTGGCGAGGTGCTGGTTGACGATTTCCGGCTTGTCGCAGACGAGGAAGGAACCGCCGACCGGGAAGCCGGCATAATCGTCGCCTTCCGGAATGCCGGACATCTGCAGCAGCGGCAATGCGCCGCCGCCTGCGCCGAGGAAGACGAACTTAGCCTTGATCGAACCGGCCGAACCGCTCTTGCTATCGTCGAAGAAGACGGTCCAGGTGCCGTCCTCGTTCTTGTCGATCGCAGTGACTTCCGAATTGGTGTGCAGCTTGAACGTGTCGCGGCTCTTCAGCGAAGCCACATATTGGGTGGTGATCTCGCCGAAATTGACGTCGGTGCCGAGCGGGCTCCAGGTGGCGGCGAGCTTCTGGGCCGGATCACGGCCCTCGATCATCAGCGGAACCCACTTGGCGATCTCGGCCTGATCGGTAGTGAACTGCATGCCGGCGAACAGCGGGCTTGCCTTCAGCGCTTCGAAGCGCTTGCCGAGGAATTCGATATTGTCGTCGCCCCAGACAAAGCTCATGTGCGGGGTGGAGTTGATGAAGGAGCGCGGGTCCTTCAGGACGCCCTTGTCGATCTGGTGGGCCAGGAACTGGCGGGTGATCTGGAACTGTTCGTTGATGCCGACGGCGCGGGTGATCTGCACGTTGCCGTTGGAATCTTCCGGCGTGTAGTTCAGTTCGGCAAGAGCGGAATGACCGGTGCCGGCATTGTTCCAGCCGTTGGAGCTTTCCATCGCCACGTCGTCGAGACGTTCGATCATCTCGATCTGCCAGGTCGGCTCAAGCTCGGAGAGCAGAACGCCGAGCGTGGCGCTCATGATGCCGCCGCCGACGAGAAGGACGTCGACCGTCTTGTCTGCGCTTGCCTGTGCCCAGGCGGGAAGTGCGGTGGTGCTGACGACGGCCGCACCGCCGGCTGCGGAGCCGAGAAGCTGGCGACGGCTCAGGTTGAGACCGCTTGCAGAGGCTTTGGATGGGGTGTTCTTGCTGGAAGGCAACGGGAACCTCAAAACTGTTTGTTGCTCCTCCCGGCGCGGTGAATAAGGGAAATATGTTTTAGCGACAAGTGTCTGATGCGGCATTTTGTCAGGATGGCGCCGTGTCGCAGTAGAAAGATGATGAAAATGGTCTTGTTTCAATTCCGGCTCGTGGATATAGCGCGGGGGCGCATTGTCGCGCCAATAAATCAGGAAACACCGTCGTGACTGTATCCAAGTCCATTCTGGCCGTATCCGGCTTCTGCGCGGCTCTGAGCCTGCTTGCCGTAAGCCCAGCCAATGCCGCCACCACCTATCCACTGACGATCGACAATTGCGGTGCATCGGTCACCTTCAGCAAGGCGCCGGAACGGGCTGTCGGTCTGGGCCAGAACAGCGCGGAAATCCTGCTGCTTCTTGGTCTCGAGGACAAGATGGTCGGCACGGCATTCTGGCCGAGCAAGGTTCTGCCGCAGCTCGAGGCGGCTAATGCCAAGGTGAAGCTGCTGACCGTCGAATTCCCGACCTTCGAAAGCATTCTGGCGCAGAACCCGGATTTCGTCGCAGCCGCCCTGCCAAGCCTGATCGGCCCGACCAGCAAGGTCGCCAAGCGCGAGGATTTCGACAAGGTTGGCGTGCCTTCCTACATCTCGCCCAGCACCTGCCTCTCCACCGAAAAGGTGAAGAACGAATACGGCAGCCGCGAGCAGCTGTGGAACATGGATCTGCTCTACAAGGAGATCTCGGAGCTTTCGCAGATTTTTGACGTTTCGGATCGCGGTCAGGCCCTGATCGACGATTTCAAGAAGCGCGAGGCGGCCTTGCGCGCCAGCGTTTCCAAGGACGGCAAGAAGCTCTCCTATGTCTTCTGGTTCTCCAGCCCGTCGCCGACGGCTGACGCCTATCTCGGCGGCCAGAACGGCGCCTCCGGTTTCATTGCCGATGTGCTCGGCGGCGAAAGCGCCATCAAGACCGAAGCGGAATGGCCGACACTCGGCTGGGAAAGCATCATCGCGACCAATCCTGACGTTATCGTCGTTGCCAATCTCGACCGTAACCGCTGGGAACTCGACAAGCCTGAAGCCAAGATCAAGTTCCTGACCACCGATCCGGCCGTCAGCCAGATCCCGGCCGTCAAGAACAAGGCCCTGGTCGTCATGGATGGCCAGGCGATGAACCCGACCATCCGCACCATCTATGGTGCCGAGCAGGTGGGCGAGCAGCTCAAGGCACTTGGTCTTTTGAAGTGAGCGAAGATCGCCGTTCCCTACAGTCCCAATTCCGATCCGGGGGCCAGCAGTTCGTCGTATTTTCGGCGCTGCTGCTGGTCTCGCTTGCGGCTATCGCGCTGGTCGTCGGTGTCAGTGTCGGGATAGGCGATCTGCCGATCCCGCTGTCGACCACCTATGCGGCGATAACCAATCGGCTGGGCTGGACGGCGATCGAACTCAACCGCATCCATGAGACGGTGATCTGGGATTACCGTCTCAGCCGCGCCCTGGTCGCGGCCTTCTGCGGTGCGGGACTGGCTCTTTCCGGCGCCATCATGCAGTCGCTGCTGCGCAATCCGCTGGCAGAGCCCTACGTGCTCGGCATTTCCGCAGGCGCCTCGACCGGTGCCGTCGCGATCGTCATTCTCGGGCTCGGTGCCGGCACGGTGTCGCTGTCTGCCGGTGCCTTTGCCGGCGCATTCGCCGCCTTCTTCTTCGTGGCGCTGTTGTCCAACGGCACGCGGGGAGGGGCGGACCGCACTATTCTTGCCGGTGTCGCAGCTTCGCAGCTCTTTAATGCCGCGACCTCCTATATCGTCACCACGTCTGGCAACGCGCAGCAGGCGCGTGACGTGATGTTCTGGCTGCTCGGCAGTTTCGGCGGCGTGCGCTGGCCGGAATTCATGCTTGTTTCCGTTGTGGTCGGTGTCTGCCTGATCGTCTGCCTGTGTTATGCGCGGGTGCTCGATGCCTTTGCCTTCGGCGATGAGGCCGCCGCCTCGCTTGGCGTCAATGTCGCCTGGGCGCGGATCATTCTTTTTGCGCTGACGGCAATGATGACGGCGACGATCGTCTCGATGGTCGGCACGATCGGGTTCGTCGGCCTCGTCGTGCCGCATGCGGCGCGGTTCGTGGTCGGGCCGCTGCATATCCGGCTCCTGCCGGCCTGTGCTGTCGTCGGAGCTATCTTCATGGTGCTGGCGGATATCGCGTCCAGGGCGCTGATCCCGCAGCAGGTCCTGCCGATCGGTGTCGTCACCGCACTTGTTGGCGTGCCGTTCTTCGCGGTTATCCTCTATCGTTTCCAGAGGGTGTCATGAGCATCAGGACCGACAATCTCACCTGGAAGATCGGCGCCAAGACCATTCTCGATGGCGTCTCCTTCGAAGCGCAGCCCGGCCAGATGCTCGGGCTTCTGGGGCCGAACGGTTCCGGCAAGACTTCGCTTTTGCGGCTGCTCGCGGGGCTTAAGAAGCCGCATTCGGGAAACGTCACGCTTGAAGGCCGCGATATCCGCAGCATCGGCCGTCGCGCGATGGCGCAGCGCGTCGCCTTCGTCGAACAGCATGCGACGACCAATTCCAATCTCAAGGTCATCGATGTGGTGAAGCTCGGGCGGTTTCCGCATCGCTCGATGTTTTCCGGCTGGTCGAAGGCGGATGATGACGCTGTTTCGGAAGCGCTGGAGCGGGCCGGCATGGTGGAAAAGCGTAATGACCGCTGGCAGAGCCTTTCCGGCGGTGAAAAGCAGCGGGCGCATATCGCTCGTGCGCTGGCGCAATCGCCGCAGGAACTCATTCTCGACGAGCCGACCAACCATCTCGACATCCAGCACCAGATCAGCCTGATGCGGCTTGTCTCCAACCTGCCGGTGACGAGCATCATCGCGCTGCATGATCTCAATCACGCGGCAATGTTCTGCGACCGGCTGGTCATCATGCAGAAGGGCCGGATCGTCGCGTCCGGTGCGCCGGAAGAGATCCTGACGCAGGATCTGCTGCGAGACGTGTTTTGCGTCGATGCGCGGGTGGAAACCTCGCCGCATCACGCGCGGCCGCATATCCACTATCTGCGATAGGTCTTGAGAACCGGAGAAGAAAAATCTCCGGCCGTGTCGGTTTCCTGTCTTTCCCTTCGTCCTAGGTTCACCATCCGATGCGATGAATGAGACCTCAAAGGGAGACAGGACCGATGACCGCCACCTACAAGCTGCAGCTTACCCGCGAATTCGACGTGCCCGCCGAAAAGCTCTTCAAGGTGTGGACGACGCCGGAACGGTTCGGCGAGTGGTTTTGCCCGCTTCCCTGGAAAGTCACCGAGGCGCGCTCGGACCTTCGCCCGGGTGGCGAAAGCTTCGTGCTGATGGAAGGTCCGAACGGCGAGAAGATCCCCAACCCGGGCGTCTATCTGGAAGTGGTTCCGGGCCGCAAGCTGGTCTTCACCGATGCCTATACCGCCGGATGGGTGCCGTCGGAAAAGCCGTTCATGACCGGCATTCTCGAATTCGAGGATCTGGGTAACGGTCGCTCGCGCTACACGGCGACCGCTGTGCACTGGAACGAGAATGACATGAAGGCGCATCAGGGAATGGGCTTCGAAGAGGGCTGGGGGATCGTTGCCGACCAGATGGCCGAAGTGGCGAAGACGATCTGAGAAAACAAGAGTCTTTTCAGGTGGATATGCCGGCGGGTTGAGGGAGTGATTCAGTCGCCGGTTACGGGTCAGATCTCCTGGATCCGGCGATCCTCTTCCGGCAGAACGGACAGTTCGCGCCAGTCGATCTCCTCGAGGAAGAGATTGTATTCGTCGACGGTGAGCTTGTTATCCTCGCGCAGCTGTTCGAGGGCTTCGCGCTGGGCGTTGATCGCGTCGAGTGCCAGCCGGCGATAGGTTGCCAGCGCTGATGCGCCTTCCGCATGCAGGTTGCCGTGCTTTTCCAGCTTGAAGTTGTTGCGCAGCATCTCCGCCTCCGCGCCGGTGGCGGTTTCGAGCTTCATGAAGCCGGCTCTGGCGATATGGGCGCGCAGCTTGGTCACTTCGCGAAAACTGTCCGCCGTGCGGTCGAGGTCCAGCCATCTGATCAGCGGGATGAGCGTCAGGCCCTGCGCCACGAGGGTTGCGAGAACGACGGCGAAGGCGGCAAGCACGACCATGTCACGCTGCGGAAAGTCTGCCGGCAGGGCAAAGGCGGTGGCCAACGTGACCAGACCGCGCATGCCGCACCAGCCAGCAAGCACTGCCTGTTTCATGGTTGCCGGTTCGGGCCGGCCGGCGCGACGGGCGTAATAGGCGTGGATGCGGTTGAAGCCGATGCAGACGATGAGCCTGACGACGATGACGGTGACGACGACGAGGCCGGCGAAGGTGACGGCGTCACCAAGATGGCCGGGCTCCATGTCCGACAGAATGGCGCGGGCCTGCATGCCCATCAGCAGGAAGGCCATGACGTTCAAAACGAAGACGGCGGCACTCCAGACGGCGTAGGACTGGACCCGCATGCGGGCCGACGACCGCGCTTCCGACATCTGCGCCAGCGTCATGCCGCAGGCGACGACGGCAAGCACGGCGGAGAGGTGCAGCCGCGTGGCGATGATCCAGAGCAGAAAAGTCTGAGCAAACTGCATGACGTTGCCGCCGAGCGTACCGCTGACAGAGAGCGTCAGACGGCGGATCAGACGGGCGGCGAGAATGCCGAAGATGATGCCGCCGGGGACTGCGAGCGCCAGATGCAGGCCGACCTCGGCATCGAGGTGACCTGCGGACTGGATGGCAAGTGCTGCATCGAAGATGAGGAGGGCGGCTGCATCGTTGAACAGGCTTTCACCGCGCAGGATCGTATCGGTTTCGCGCGGGATCGAAACGGCCGAGAGCATGGCCGTGGCGGCGGCGGCATCAGGCGGGGCGACGATCGCGCCAAGCACCACGGCTGCCGCGATCGGCAGGCCGGCAAAGGTCGAGCCGACCCAGGCAACGGACGCGGCAGTCACGATGACACCGCCGATGGCGAAGGCGACGAGCGGCAGCCAGAAGCGCTTGGCGGTGCCGAGCGGAAAATCGAAGGCGGCATCGAGAAGGGCCGGTGCAATGAACAAGGCGAGTGCGGTTGCCGGGTCGATATTGATCACCGGCGTGCCCGGAATGAGCGCCACCGCAGCTCCTGCCAGAGCCAGCATGGAGGGATAGGGCATCCTCAGCCGTCGCGACACCTGCAGAAGCATGATAGCCACGAGGATCAGGACGAGAAGGCTTTCGAAGAAGCTCATGGTTCCCCATCTCCCGGCGATATGAAAATGGAATGACGTTAAACTTGACGATTGTCAGTGATGCGGCCATCGAAAATTAGCGCAGCTATCGAATTTGTCGAACGGTAAGTTCGATGGTTTGCGGTTTGCGCTTGAGGTCTGTGGTCTCTATCTGAAGCGTAGAAATATTCCACCTTCGCGCAGATGACAGGATCTTCCATGGAACTCGGGTTTCACACATTCGGCGATATGGACGCAGGCGCTCTTAACAAGGGTGTCGAGGGCGCAAGGCGGCTCAACAATCTTCTCGAGGAGATCAAGCTTGCCGACGAGGTGGGGCTCGACGTCTTCGGGCTTGGAGAACATCACCGTCCCGATTACGTGATATCTTCGCCATCGACCGTGCTTGCCGCAGCGGCTGCCATCACCAGGAATATCCGGCTGACCAGTTCCGTCACGGTGTTGAGTTCCGACGATCCGGTTCGAGTGTTCCAGCAGTTTTCGACCGTCGACCTGATTTCTGGCGGGCGTGCCGAGATCATGGCCGGGCGCGGCTCGTTCATCGAGTCCTTCCCACTGTTCGGGTACGATCTGGGAGACTATGACGAACTTTTTACCGAGAAGCTGGACCTGTTGCTGAAGCTCCGCGACGAAGAGATCGTCAGCTGGAAGGGCCAGATGCGAGCGCCGATCAACAGGCATGGCGTTTATCCGCGGCCCTTGCAGGAGCAGTTGCCGGTGTGGATTGCCGTCGGCGGCACACCGCAATCGGTCGTGCGCGCCGGCTCGCTCGGCCTGCCTCTGGCAATCGCGATCATCGGCGGGGAATATCCGCGCTTCAAGCCGTTTGCCGATCTCTATCGCGAGGCGGGCGAGAATGCGGGCCATGATCCGGCGAAGTTGAAGACCAGCATCAATGTCCACGGTTTCATTGCCGATACAACGCAGGTTGCTGCGGACCAGTTTTACGGCCCGCAGTCGGAAGTGATGAACCGGCTTGGCCGTGAACGGGGCTGGGGGCCGACGAGCCGGGAGCATTTCGATCAGGCCCGCTCTGCCCTTGGCAATCTTTTCGTCGGCGAGCCGGAACTGGTGGCCGAAAAGATCATTGCCGCTCACCGCGTGTTCAAGATGGACCGGTTCCTGCTGCAGATGGCGATCGGCCTCATGCCGCATGATCAGATCATGCGCGGCATCGAGCTTTACGGTACCAAGGTGGCGCCGATCGTCAGAAAGGAATTGACCGGATCGGCTGAGCGGGTCACATCGCAGTCAAACTAAGAACACAGACGAGGAAACGACCCTTAATGGTAATCTCCAGTGAAGACGAACTCGACAAGCTGAAGGCAATCGGCCGGCTCTGCGCCCAGGCGATGGAGACGATGGCGAAGTCGCTGGAGCCGGGGATCACCACCAAGGAACTGGACGATATCGGCCGCAAGCTGCTTGAGGATAACGGCGCGCAATCGGCGCCGGAGACCTGCTACCAGTTTCCCGGCGCGACCTGCATCAGCGTCAACGAAGAGGTTGCGCACGGCATTCCGGGCGGCAGGGTGATCAAGGCGGGTGATCTCGTCAATATCGACGTTTCGGCGGTGAAGGACGGTTTCTTCGGCGATTGCGGCGCTTCCTATGCGGTGCCGCCGGTTCGCCGCGAAATCGAAAAGCTTTGCCGTGATGGCAAGCGCGCGCTCTGGACCGGGCTGCAGCAGGTCAAGGCCGGCGCTCCGATTGCCGGCATCGGCAATTCGATCGGCGCGTTTGCCAAGAAGAACCGCTATACGCTGATCACCAATCTTTCCAGCCACGGCATCGGCCTGACCCTGCATGACGAGCCGAAGGAAATTCCGACCTGGCCGGAGAAGAGCGAGCGCCGAATCATGGAAGAGGGGCTGGTCTTCACCGTCGAGCCGTTCCTGTCGCTCGGTGGTACATGGGCCGAAGACGGCGACAACGACGATCCGTGGACGCTCTACAGCGACCCTAATGCACCGACCGTGCAATACGAACACACGATCGTTGCGACCAAGAACGGGCCGCTGATTCTCACTCTGGCAAATTAAGGGTGGTCATGAGCCGGTCGCGGCAAATGCGGCGACCGGAAATATTGGTCAGCGGAGGCAGGCCTGCGCGCGATTGGCCGCTTCGATAGCGCAATAAAAAGCGCTTGCACGTTCTTCGCCGAGATTGTCGATCGAGCGGCGCGCCTGAACGCGGGCGGCACTTTCCAGAAGTTGAGCGAATGCGGCATTGCCGATCAGGTCCGCCTTGCGCAGCTGCGCGATCAGCGGGTCCACCAGCACTTCCGATACGGTCAGGTCACGATCCATTTTGCGCCTCCCGTCTGTTGATTTGGCACGAAGCAGACCATGAAGGTCATTCGTGTCAACAACAAGACAAATGACCGCATGCGATGCACCAATTCGTTACCGCACCTGCTTTTCACGTAGAATCATTCAAAATATTCCGGAGTCGATAAAAAATGCTGATTTGTGCGGTGCATCCAGCGCTGCCATAAGCGGGTGATGGACATGACCCCTCGCGTAAATCTTCGTCTCGTCGGCCTTTCCGGCGCGATCGCCATGGCCGCTGCCATGGGCTTTGGCCGCTTCTTCTATACACCGGTCCTGCCTGGCATGATCGCCGGCATTCCGATCTCTTCGGCAGATGCAGGCTATATCGCTGCCGGCAATTTCGCCGGATATCTGGCAGGAGCGATCCTTGCGGGGCAGGGGTGGGCGGCAGGCCGCGAAAGAGTGATTGCGCTTTCCGCTTTGGCCTCCACCGCCATCCTGATGGCAGCCATGGCATTGACCACAGCGGTTCCTGCATTCGTTGTCATCCGCTTTCTCGCAGGCCTTGCAAGTGCGCTGGCGATGATCCTGACTTCCTCGATCGTGCTTCCCTATGCGCGTAATTGCGGCAAACAGGGACATGTCGTCAATTTTCTGCATTTCGGCGGCGTAGGGGCGGGGATTGCCCTGTCCTCGGCGCTGGCGCTGGTCGTCAATACATCGGCAGGTGATGCGGCGCATGGCTGGCGGATCAACTGGCTGGCAGGTGCCGCGATCACGCTTGCGGCCCTGCTTGTCGTTCAATGGATGTTGCCGCGACCGCATGGCATGACGGAGCGTCGGGTGGAGCCGCGGCTCAAATGGAAGCTGCCGCTGGTGCTGCTGACGACGTCCTATGGCCTGTTCGGTTTCGGTTATGTGATTACCGCGACATTCCTGGTGACGATCGCAAGGCAGGGGGATGCCGGGCCAATCGTCGAATTCCTCGCCTGGTTCGTCACCGGCTGCGCGGCTGCAGTCTCGCTTCTCGTCTGGCATCCGCTGGCGATCCGAGCCGGGCTTGCCAGATCCTATACGGTGGCGATGACGGTGCTTGCGATCGGGGTTGTCTGTTCCGTGCTTCTGCCGCCGACGGCCGGTGCGCTTTTCGGTGGCCTCCTGCTCGGTGCGACCTTCATGGTGATCACCGCATACGGATTGCAGCTCGGCGGCAAGCTTGCACCGGAAAGCCCACGCCGTGCACTGGCTTCGATGACCGCCGCTTTCGGCGTCGGGCAGATCGTCGGCCCGCTGGTGGCCGGCTGGGCTGCTGAGAAGAGTGGAAGCTTTGCCCTACCGACGTTGATTGCGACGGGTGTGCTCGTCGTCTGTGTCGTGCTGGCGGCAATAGTGGCGAAACGTATTCCTTGAGTAGGAACGTGGTTACAAATGCGTAACAAAGCGGTGCGGCCATTGCCGCATCCATGCGATTGACATAATTTCGCGCCCTAACACCGCACCCCGCAGCTCCGAACTCAGGAAAGCATCCGCTCCGTGTTCCATTCCTTCTTTCCCCGCCCGAAATTGTTCTTCATTTCAGCGGCCGCCTGGTCCTTCGTTGCCATTCTCGCCTGGTATTTCATCTTTGCAGGGATAGGCGACCGAGCGGGCTTCGGCCTGCCGGAAGGGGCTTCAGAGCCCTATGACCTGACCTATTTCATCATGCCTTCGAACCTCTATTTCTATGCGTATTTCGCGATCTGCCTTCTGCTTTTCGGCGCGGCATGGTCCTTCATTGCCAAAGAAAATCCATGGATCGGCTGGTCCGTCTGGGGGTCGTTGCTGATCATCGCCGTCACCTATTTTGGTGTGCAGGTTTCGGTCGTGATCAATAACTGGCGCAGGCCTTTCGGCGATACGCTGATGAATGCACTTTCGGGCAAGGGGGGGACTGCATGGGATTTCTACAGCCTGATGATGATCTTCGCGCAGGTAGCGTTTGTCAGCATGACGGTGTCGATCCTGACGGACTTTTTCACCAGCCACTACATCTTCCGCTGGCGTACGGCGATGAACGATTTCTATATGTCCAAGTGGGAGCAGTTGCGCCATATCGAAGGCGCCTCGCAGCGTGTGCAGGAAGACACGATGCGGTTTTCCTCCACGCTTGAAGGCCTCGGGATCAGCCTGATCAATTCGGTCATGACGCTGGTCGTCTTCCTGCCGATCCTGTTCGGCCTTTCCGGATATGTGACGGAACTGCCGATCATCGGGGCCATTCCGCATGCGCTGTTCTGGCTGGCTATCTTCTGGGCGGCTTTCGGTACCGTGCTACTGGCAACAGTTGGTATCAAGCTACCGGGCCTGAACTTCCGCAACCAGCGCGTCGAAGCCGCCTATCGCAAGGAACTCGTTTACGGCGAGGACCATGCCGATCGCGCGCAGCCGCTTACGGTGAAGGAGCTTTACGCCAACGTGCGGACGAACTATTTCCGCATGTACTGGCATTATCTGTATTTCAATGTCGCCCGCTATTTCTACATCCAGGCGGATGCGCTGTTCCTGCTGTTCATGCTGGTCCCGACCATCGTCGCAGGCAAGATCACCTACGGTATCTACCAGCAGATCGCGACGGCCTTCGGTCAGGTGTCGAACTCGTTCCAGTATCTGGTCAATTCCTGGACGACGATCATCGAGCTTTTGTCGATCCACAAACGCCTCAAGGCGTTCGAGGCTGCGATCGATGGTGGTCCGCTGCCGGATATCGATCAGCGTTATCTCGAGCGCGAGGCCGAAGGCGGCGAGATGGCGGCGAACAAGCCGACCTGATCACCCGTCATCGAAAGCACACAGTTTTGGCCGCGCCGGATTTGTCGATCCGGCGCGGTTCTGCGTTTCGGGGGATCGCGTTGGCTTGATGATCGAGAGTGGCCGGTGCGATCTGCCCATGTTGGGAATGAGGCAGGCAGATATTCGATTGCATTTTGTGGTTCAGGTTTTGCCTGCCCCGACCGCTTCCGATGACTTGTGGAGGACTTGTCAGGCTCTCCGCTCACACCATCTGCGACCATGACCGGAACCTGGCTCTTCGAACCCGTTGAGGAGGCCGGTTCGCGCGAGCCCGGTTTCCCATCCGATGACGCGCCGATTATCACGCGTGTTTTTGGAGCGGGGACGAGGCGGGGATGAAAAAGAGGGAAGTGGTTGAAATCTAGAATGCCGGAACGCGTGATCGCGGCATTTATCCACGGTTGGGTGGAAGTCGGTCAGGCTGCGACGGGTGCGCGAAAACGAGCGATCATGCGGTTGAGCGTCCAGCCCATCAGGCAGCCGATAGCAGCGCCTGCGGCCTTGACCACGGCATCGTCGAGATGGGCATGCCTGGTCGGCGACAGGTATTGCAGCAGTTCGATGCCGCCGGCGCCGAGGATGACGAGGACGCCGCAAAGCAGCCATTGCCGCGGGTAGGCCAGCATGAAAAGCAGCGACATGACGGCAAAGGCACCGGCGCGATCGATGTCCACCGAGGCGAAATCCTGCGGGCGCAGGCGTATCGGGGAAACCGTCGCAAAAATGATGGCCGCGAGCGCCAGCCATGGCAGAAGCTTGATCAGGCGTGACGTCATCAATCGTGTCATGGAATTGTGATACCGTGAGCGGGAGGAGGTCGGAAGCGGCGTAAGCCGTCGAGACTATGGACAAGAGATAAATATCACGTGAGCGGCAATTTTGCGGCAGTGCAGCAAATGGCGGTTATCCGGCGGAATTGCTGTCGTTTGCCGGTGACGAGCGGCGCTCGCCCAGCATACGGATCGCTTCAGTATAGCTGACGCAGGCGACATCGGCCTTGTTGCAGACTTCCGAGGCGAGCCGTTCCATCGCCCGCCAATAGGCGCCGGCATTCATCTCGACGAAATGCAGGCCGATCTGCATGGGAATGCGATCTCCGTCATACTGCTTGTCGAATGCGGCGCGGAAGGCGGAATAGGCACGTTCCTCGAATTCCGCCGAGCGGCTGGGATTGTCGATGCCGGCCGAGTGGCGGACGAAGAGATTGTAGTCCATGGCGATGATCGGCCGCTGCTGCGGACCTTCGGGGATCAGCGGCAGGCCGAAGCGGATAAGGTCGCCTTTGGTCTCCGGCATCATCGGTCCCTTGGTGACGAGGCTTGCGTCATACTGGAAGCCCGTCTTCTTCTCCGCCTCCGTCATGCCAGTGCTGGTGGAGAAATAGGGCGCGCGGAAACCGCGAATGTCGTTGTCGATGAAGTCGCGCCAGCCCTGCGGCTCGTCGGCCGACGCACCGATTGCCTTCCAGGCATTGGTCATCACGTCATGGAAACTGGTCATCTCGTGCCGCCATTCGGCTTCTGACCAGTCCTTGCCGTCGAAATGGCCACAGGTGTGGCTCGATATGTCATGGCCTTCCTGATGCGCCTGCCAGATATGGTCGAGCCGTTCCTTCGCCTCGGGCACATCCTGCGCAAAGCCGATGTTGGAGCGGCCTGCTTTCTTATCCGGCCCCTGGTATCGGGCCTTGTCTGCACGCGGGATGACCAGCGTGCAGGAAAGAAAATAGGTGAAATGGGCATTGTTGTTGTGGGCAAAATCGCGGCTACGCTGCCAAAGGGCATTCGAGCCCGCACCGTCAAAGGAGATCATCAGCAACTGCTTTGGCCTTTGCCCCACATCTTGCGCCATTGCACCTGTCGATACGGTGAGGGCGGCAAGCAGGGTGGCCAAGGGTCGAAGACGCATCACTATTTCCTGATTCTATGAATGAACTGGCAATATCGGAGTGCTCTTGACCAGCGAATAAGGCGAAGCTTTGATTTTCTACATAAAGGATACCGCTTGTCTGCAATCGACGGCATCAGAACCGCAGCCGAAGCCCGATCGTCAAATACTGGACGCCACCATCCGCATCGCTGATCAAACCATAGGCTCCGGACCGATGATGGAAGCGGACGACAAGCTCTCTAGACTTGTTCTCAGGTAATGCGAAGGTGATTTCCGGGGCGAGATAATGGAGCAACCGGTCGCCGCGATCATTGCCTGCGCGGGCCTTTTCCTCTTGCGAAATACCGCTGGCGTAGTTGAGGCCGGTGGAGGCAGCTATGGTCGTGTAGATGTAATCGTTCCAGGGGAAATCGCTGTAGCGGAGAAACAGGGCCGCCCACACTTCGGATTCGTGCATGCTGCCAAACCGCTTGCCGACACCGAGCTCGGTTTCGATCGCAAAGCGTTCCCGCCAGAAGCTCGCGACCGTGCGGGAAGCGGAGACGCCGACAAAGCCGCTATCGCCATAATCCCAGCCGAAAGGGGAGAGGTCCCCTCCGAGAAAAATGTCCTCCATCGGGGTCTCGACGAACTTGCCGCCGAAAACCATGACGGCGCATTTCTCATCGCAGGGACCGGTCAGCCCGTACCACTGCCAATCCAACCAATCGCCGGCCTCTGCGGATGGCGGACACATAATCACGGCCAGTGTGGCAAAAGCCAGAGCTGCGTAAATTCTTTGCATCGAGCCGACCTCCCGAGTCTCCTCTGAGCGATCGCAATGACGAGATGCAGTCTGTCGGTACGAAGGCGGCAATAAGAGCTAAACACTGGCCGTCATGTCCAGAGATGCATGTCATTGCGCGAAATTTCGCCTTCGAAAGCATACGCTAATTGATTGTGGCGGCAAGGGGCAGGGTAACGCGTCCGTGATCGGTGGGTTTCGAGCTTTATCAGTGCGTTGCTTCAATAAGCTCTCTCGTTTTGCATGGGGGGCCTTACATCCTAAGGAAAATAGGCTAGAAGGCGCTTTCCCGACCAATTGTTTGCCTCAGGCGGAGCTTTGGCCGGACGACCGACCCAGGATTGGCCCCTTGACGCGGGCCGGAGACTTCGATGGCGCATAACGACGACAGTTTTTTCCGTGAAGTGAACGAAGAGCTTCGCTCAGACCAGCTGAAGAACGCCTGGAGGCGTTACGGCCGGATCGCGATTGGTGTCGCGGTGGCGATCGTCATCGGTACGGCCGCCTGGCGCGGTTATGAATATTGGGACAACCATGCCTCTTCGCAGTCTGGCGATCGCTTCATCGCGGCCCTGACGCTTGCTTCTGAAGGCAAGAACGACGAGGCGCTTTCAGCCCTTGGTGCAATCGAGAAGGATGGCACAGGCGCCTATCCCGTACTCGCGAAGATGCGCGCCGCTTCCGTTCAGCAAGCAAAGGGCGATGCGGCTGCGGCCGTCGAAATCTACAGGCAAGTCGGAAACGACAATGCAGCACCGCAGGCGGTTCGCGATCTCGCCAAGATGCGCGCCGCCTTCATTCTGGTCGATACCGGCACTTACGAGCAGGTTGCTGCTGAGGCGGAAATCCTCTCGGCGCAGGGTCATGTTCTGGCCAACTCCGCGCGCGAGGCGCTTGGCCTTTCCGCCTACAAGGCAGGAAACATGCCGCAGGCCAAGCAGTGGTTCCAGCAAATCGTCAACGATGCAGGCGCACCGCGTAATGTTGTGAACCGCGCGCAAATCATGCTCGACAATATCGCCGCCACCGGCAAGGCGCCCTAATTCCGTTCAGGATAAGGGCTTGAGGAAAACACTATGAGCTTCACCGTCGCCATCGTCGGACGTCCGAATGTCGGCAAGTCCACGCTTTTCAACCGTCTGGTTGGCAAGAAGCTGGCGCTTGTCGATGACACGCCGGGTGTTACCCGCGACCGTCGTCCGGGCGATGCGAAGCTCGTTGACCTGCGTTTCACCATCATCGATACCGCCGGTCTGGAAGAGGCCGGTGCCGATACGCTCGAAGGCCGCATGCGCGCCCAGACGGAAGCCGCGATCGACGAGGCGGATCTGACGCTGTTCGTCGTCGATGCCAAGTCCGGTCTGACGCCGCTCGACAAGACTTTCGGCGAGCTTTTGCGCCGCTCCGGCAAGCCGGTCGTGCTGGTTGCCAACAAGTCCGAAGCCAAGGGATCGGATGGCGGCTTCTACGATGCCTTCACGCTCGGCCTTGGTGAGCCGGTTCCGATTTCCGCCGAACACGGCCAGGGCATGATCGACCTGCGCGACGCAATCGTCGAGGCGATTGGCCGGGAAAGAGCGTTCCCGGAAGACGGTGACGACTTCGAGGCGATCACGGATGTCGACGTCAGGGATTCCGTTCTTGGCGATGAGGCTGACGACGATGCCGAATATGACGAGACAAAGCCGCTGCGCGTCGCCATTATCGGCCGCCCGAATGCCGGAAAGTCGACGCTGATCAACCGGTTCCTCGGCGAAGACCGGCTTCTGACCGGACCCGAAGCGGGTATTACGCGCGATTCGATCTCGGTCGAGTGGGACTGGCGCGGCCGCACGATCAAGATGTTCGATACCGCCGGCATGCGTCGCAAGGCGCGGGTGACCGAAAAACTCGAAAAACTTTCCGTCGCAGATTCGCTTCGGTCGATCCGCTTTGCCGAAACCGTCGTCATCGTTTTCGATGCGACGATCCCGTTCGAAAAACAGGACCTGCAGCTCGCCGACCTCGTGTTGCGCGAAGGCCGTGCCGCCGTGCTCGCGTTCAACAAGTGGGACCTGATCGAAGATCCGCAGGCGGTTCTGGCCGAGTTGCGCGAAAAGACCGAACGGCTCTTGCCGCAGGCGCGCGGCCTGCGTGCCGTGCCGATTTCCGGCCAGACGGGCTATGGCCTTGACAAGCTGATGCAGGAAATCGTCGCCACCGACAAGGTTTGGAATAAGCGCATCTCGACGGCCAAGCTCAACAAATGGCTGGAAGGAACGCAGGTCCAGCATCCGCCACCGGCAGTTTCCGGCCGCCGCCTGAAGCTGAAATACATGACCCAGGTTAAGGCGCGCCCGCCGGCCTTTATGGTGTCCTGCACGCGGCCCGACGCGTTGCCGGAAAGCTATATCCGCTACATGATCAACGGATTGCGCAATGATTTCCAGATGCCGGGCGTACCGATCCGCATCCATTTCAAGGCAGGTGACAACCCGTTCGAGAACCGCAGGAAGAAGCGCTAAGCTTCTTTCCTGACGGATCGGAACCACTCCCGATATTGCCAAGGCCAGCCATCAGGGCGGTATTCGGCGTCGGCTTGCACTATTTAGCAAATCGTGATGCACTGCATCTCTGGCTTGTGTGGTTGGAGGACCTGCAAGCCGGATTTCGGTCGGGCTGCCTTGCAGCGCCGATTTCATGATCGGGAGGATCACATGATTGCAGTGGGTCTCGTCGCGGCCATCTGTCTCGGTGTCGGCAGCGTTTTCTATTTTCGCCAACGTGACGGGAATGGCGGCTGAACCGCTGTATTCCTAAAACTCAATGAAGCGCCAATCGCATCAGCGATGATCGTAGTTCACTCAGCTGCGGGCAATGCACGGTTGGCTTGGGCTTTGAGGACATTGCCGAGAAACTGTTTCGAGGCTGCTTCCCAGGTGTAGCTGCGGGCGAGCTGGCTTGCGTCCTCGCGACGGCAACCGAGTGCTCTCAGGCAGGCGGCCTTGAGATCGTCATCCAGCGCACCAGCGCCGGAACCTTGCTCGATAATGTCGACCGGTCCCATGACCGGATAGGCTGCGACGGGAACGCCGCTCGCCAGTGCTTCGAGAATGGTGTTGCCAAACGTATCGGTCCTGGACGGGAAAACGAAGACATCCGCCTGGGCATAGGCGCGGGCGAGATCCTCACCGGTCTTCATGCCGGTGAAGAGGACGTTCGGATAACGTTTCTTCAGTTCAGCCAGGGCTGGGCCATCACCGACCACGACCTTCGAGCCGGGCAGGTCGAGATCGAGAAAGGCGGGAAGGTTTTTTTCAACCGCAACGCGGCCGACGGTCAAAAAAATAGGGCGAGGGAGATCGAAGGGGCGCTCCTCGAGGTTCATCGGGTGAAACGTGGTCTGATCGATGCCACGGCTCCAGCGCAGGAGATTGCGGATACCTATCCTTGATAGTTCGCGCTCGAGGCTTGCGGTCGCGACCATGCAGCCATTACCGGCATTGTGGAACCAGCGGACAAAAGCCTGCATCCAGCGGATCGGAACCGGAAAGCGGGCTGCCACATATTCGGGAAAGCGGGTGTGATAGCTGGTCGAAAAAGGCATGCCGTTCTTCAGGCACCAGCGGCGGGCCATCAGTCCGAGCGGCCCCTCGGTTGCGATATGGACGGCGGTGGGCAAGGTCTTTTCAATCGCGCCGGCAACCTGGGCGAAAGTGGTGACGGAGAGCCTGATCTCGGGATAGGTGGGGCAGGGGATGCTGGCGAAATCCTTCGGCGTAACCATGACCACCTCGACGCCCATGCGGGTCAGTTCGCGGTTGGTGTTCTCGATCGAGCGGACGACGCCGTTTACCTGCGGGTACCATGCATCTGTCACGATGGTAATTCTGGTCATGCGTGGCCCAAAGCCTCGTTGCCGATCCGGTGGTCGCTTCCTTGGCGACTCGCGCGAAAGGATGCGGTTACAGCCCTCTATCGGCAAAGTTCATGACAGGCGGATGAAGCATGTCCTGAAGGTCGTTGCATGGCGCTCCGCACCGCCTTTTCATCTGGCGAAACGACACAGACCGTCATTTCGTGTTTGCAGTGCGGCAGATGAAGTCCTATCTCAGCGGCATATGATGTTGTGAGTGATTTTAGTGACCCTGCGTTCGATCAAAATTGCCGCTGCCGTTCTTATCGCCCCGATTGCCGCTATCGGCATCCATATGGGCGTGAACCAGATGATCGGTAACTTCCATGAAGTCATTCCGGGTGAGCTTTACCGCTCGGGCCAGCCGGGTGATGCGCAGATCGATAAAGCGGCGACGCGATACGGCGTCAAGACGATCATAAACCTGCGCAATGAGCGCCGCGGGGATTGGTACGAGGAAGAGAAGGCGTCGGCCGAAGAGAACGGCGTAACGCTGATCGATTTTCCGCTAAGCTCCGGAAGATTCGTGCCGGTCGAGCAGAGCGAACGGCTGGCCGAAATCATGAGGACGGCAGAAAAGCCGATCCTGATACATTGCGAACACGGCGCAAACCGCACCGGGCTTGCATCGGCAATCTATGTCGGTGCGGTTGCCAAGCGTAGCGAGCTTTTCTCCGAACTGCAGCTTTCACCCTATTACGGGCATATTCCGATCCGCGGCATCGGTCGTTATGCGATGTACCAGTCCTGGGACGAGTTCGAAGAGACGATCGGTTTCTGACCGTCTCTTCTTCTCTATTGTTTTTCGTTACTTCGGCAGCAGGTCAGGGCTGATCAGCGCGCCGTGATGGCAGATGACGGTGGAGGCGACAGCGGCACCATATGCGGCTGCTTCTGCCGGCGTGCAGCCCTTGGCGAGACTGGCCAGAAAACCGCCGTTGAAGCTGTCGCCGGCGCTTGTCGTGTCGACGACCTTGTCGACCTTGACCGACGGGACGTGGACGACGGGTGCGGAACCGAATGCAAGCGTAACGCCACCTGGGCCATCCTTGACCACGACGTTCTCGACACCGAGTGCCTTGTAGCGGGCAATCGTTGCGGCCACATCCTTGTCGCCGAAATGAACGGCTTCATCATCGAAGCTCGGCAAAACGAGCGTCGAGGCGCGGGCGCCGTCTTCGATCGTCTTCAGCATATAGTTCTTGTTTGGCCACAGGCGCGGGCGAATGTTCGGGTCGAAGACGACCGTCTTGCCGGATGCCTTGGCACGGCGGGCTTCTGCGAGAAGCGTATCGACTGCTTCCGGTGCCAGAATGCCGAGCGTGATGCCGGAGAAATAGATGATCTGAGCACTATCGATCGCGGCACGCAGGTGATCGGCGTCGTCGGCCAGCTTTTTTGCCGCGGCCGTGTCGCGCCAGTAGCTGAAGGTGCGCTCGCCGTCCTTCAGGGTGATGAGGTAGAGGCCGGGCGTCTTGCCGGCAATGCGTAGGATCTGGCTGGTGCCGATACCGGCGCCGTCCATCATGGCAAGCATTTCATTGGACATCGGATCATCGCCGACGGCGGTGAAATAGTCGATCGACCAGTCTGACGGGAAGCAGGCGCGGGCATACCAGGCCGTGTTCAACGTATCGCCGGCAAAACCCTTGCGCAGCAGGCCTTCACCCGCCTGCGACAGTTCCACCATGCATTCGCCAATAGAAAGAAGTCTGCCTGCCAAAATATCGTCCCTCCGGTAAAGTCCTGTGGTCGCATAAGCTTTCGCACCGTGTCTGACAAGTCCGTGCGGGGGGCTCAATACGCGTTGTCTTTTGTCGCAGGGGCTCTAGGTTGGGGCTGGAACATTTGCATAAGGGAGCATGATCGTATGGCGACGGAAGTGCAGAAGAGAGCCGTAGGCGCAGGCAAGGACTGGTGGCGCGGGGCGGTGATCTACCAGATCTATCCGCGATCCTTCCAGGATACGACCGGCGACGGGCTGGGCGATATCAAGGGGATCACCCGGCGCCTTGCGCATGTCGCCTCGCTCGGCGTCGATGCCATCTGGCTGTCGCCCTTCTTCACTTCGCCGATGGCCGATATGGGCTATGACGTCTCAGATTACTGCAATGTCGATCCGATGTTCGGCACGCTTGCCGATTTCGACGAGATGATGGTCGAGGCGCATCGGCTGGGGCTTAAGGTCATTATCGACCAGGTGATCTCGCACACATCCGACCGGCACCCGTGGTTCGTCGAAAGCCGCACCAGCCGCACCAATCCCAAGGCGGACTGGTTCGTCTGGGCCGACCCAAAGCCGGATGGGACCGCGCCGACAAACTGGCTGTCGATCTTCGGCGGGCCGGGCTGGGAATGGGACGGCGTGCGCAAGCAATATTACATGCACAATTTCCTGATCTCGCAGCCGGATCTCAACTTCCACAATCCCGAGGTGCAGGATGCTTTGCTTGATACGGTGAAATTCTGGCTCGACCGCAGGGTGGACGGGTTCCGGCTCGACACGGTGAACTATTATTTCCACGACAAGCAGCTGCGAAACAACCCGCCTATGGTCTATGACACCGACGGCGCCGGCATGGAGACGGATACGAATCCGTATTCGATGCAGAACCACCTCTATGACAAGACGCAGCCGGAAAATATCGACTTCCTGAAGCGGCTTCGGGCTTTGCTCGATACCTATGACGACCGGATGACCGTGGGTGAGGTGGGCGACGGGCCGCGCTCGCTGAAGACCCTGGCGGAATATACGAGCGGCAGCGACAAGCTGCACATGTGCTACACGTTCGACTTTCTCGGGCCTGCCTTCGATGCGGGTTATATCCGCAAGATCATGACGACGGTGGCCGACACGGTGAGCGAAGGCTGGGTCTGCTGGGCCTTTTCCAATCACGATGTCATCCGTCACGTCACCCGCTTCATCGAGACGCCTGAGGAACAGGATCGGGTCGCCAAGCTGTCGATCAGCCTGATTTCTGTCCTGCGCGGTTCGATCTGCCTCTATCAGGGCGAGGAACTTGGGCTGACAGAGGCGGAGCTTGCCTTCGAGGATCTGCGCGATCCCTATGGCATCCGCTTCTGGCCGGCCTTCAAGGGTCGCGACGGATGCCGCACGCCGATGGTGTGGGAGGCAAAGGCTCCTCATGCGGGCTTTACCGAGGGGGCCACGACATGGCTGCCGGTGCCGAATGAACATGCGGCCCGCGCGGTCGATGTGCAGGAGAGGCTGGCGACATCGGTGCTGGCTCACTACCGGGCGGCGCTCTCTTTCCGCAAGGTGCATCCGGCACTGGTCGACGGAGACATGACGTTCATCGAGACCAACCAGGATCTTCTGGCGTTTACGCGCGAGAAGGGCGGAGAGAGGCTGCTGTTCGTGTTCAACCTGACGCGCGAGAGACAGAAGTTCACGCCGCCTGCGCGGTTCGACAGCGTGACGCCGGTGGACATGCCGGGGTTCGTGTCGAAGCTTGAGGGCGGCGCGGCGGTGCTGGAAGGCATCGACGTGTTTTGTGCGAGGGTGTGAGGTGAGGCAGACGAGCTACTGATGCTGAAGGCGTTTTGGACAAGCTTGAGACTGGAGGGAGGAGAGGTGTAAGGCGATTCTCCACCTCCCTCATTCCTGTGCTTGTCACCCCAAGCGATCGTCGCAAGCTACGCTGGCGTCGCATGAAAACAGAAGGCCCGCGATCGCTCGCGGGCCTTTCGTTACTTCAACAATCAGGCAATGCCCGCATCTCAATCGAAATGCAGTTCGCGCTCGCCCTGTTCGTCACGGATGCAGGTCTGCAGGCCGATCTTGTTCAAGATGTTGAGGAACGGGCGCGGCGCCAGTTCTTCGACATTGGCCATCTTCTTCACATCCCACTCGCCGGTGGCGACGAGCATGGCGGCTGCGACCGGGGGAACGCCGGCGGTGTAGGAGATCCCTTGCGAGCCAACTTCGTTGAAGGCTTCCTTGTGGTCGGCGACATTGTAGATGAACACCGTGCGTTCCTTGCCGTCCTTGATGCCCTTCACGAAGTCACCGATGCAGGTCTTGCCTTCGTATTCCGGCGCAAGCGAGGACGGGTCGGGCAGGCAGGCCTTGACGACCTTGAGCGGCACGACTTCGTCGCCATTGGCGAGCTTCACCGGCTGCTCCGACAGGAGGCCGATGTTCTTCAGGACGGTGAAGACGTTGATGTAGTGATCGCCAAAGCCCATCCAGAAGCGCACGTCGGCGCCTTCCATGTTCTTGGCCAGCGAATGCACTTCGTCATGGCCGCAGAGATAGGCGCGGCGGGTGCCGACGACCGGCAGGTCGTAGTCCTTGCCGATTTCGAACATCTTGTTGACGTTCCATTCGCCGCCCTGCCAGGAGTAAACAACGCCCGTGAATTCGCGGAAATTGATTTCCGGGTCGAAGTTGGTGGCAAAGTACTTGCCGTGGCTGCCGGCATTGATGTCGACGATATCGACGTCGGTGACCTTGTCGAGATATTCGTCCTTGGCCAGACGCGCATAGGCGTTGACGACGCCCGGATCGAAGCCGGCGCCGAGGATGGCGGTGATGCCCTTTTCCTCGCATTCGGCAGCGCGCTTCCACTCGTAGTTACCGTACCACGGCGGGGTCTCGCAGATCTTGTTCGGCTCTTCGTGGATGGCGGTGTCGATATAGGCGACGCCGGTATCCATGCAGGCGCGCAGCACCGACATGTTGAGGAAGGCGGTGCCGACGTTGATGACGATCTGGCTGCCGGTCTTTTCGATCAGGGCCTTGGTGGCTTCGATGTCGAGCGCATCGAGCGCGTGACCTTCGAGCACGCCTGCCTGCTTCATCGCCTTCTTTTCGTGAACCGAAGCGATGATGGCGTCGCATTTCGACTTGGTGCGCGATGCGATATGGATGTCACCGAGGACATCGTTGTTCTGCGCACACTTGTGTGCAACGACCTGCGCGACGCCGCCGGCGCCGATGATGAGCACGTTCTTCTTCATAATGGGGACCACTCCTTGCGTCCAATCGTCAGAAAGTCTTGTCCTGAGGGCTCCTCGAGCCCGGTATGATCAGGAAAGGCTCTGTTCGTAGTCCGTGTAGTCAAACTCACGGACCGTCCTGAGGCTGCCATCCAGTTCCCGGATGGCGATTGCCGGCATTTTCACGCCGTTAAACCAGTTTTTCTTGACCATCGTGTAGCCGGCAGCATCCTGGAACGAGATGCGGTCGCCGACCTTTACTTCTTCCGGAAAATCGAATTCTCCAAAAATATCTCCGGCAAGGCATGACTTGCCGCAGACCATCGCACGATGGGGTCCCTGGTTGGGGTGAACCTTGGCATTCTCACGATAGATCAGGAGATCCAGCATGTGCGCTTCGATGGACGAATCCACCACGACAAGGTTCTTGCCGTTGTAGAGTGTGTCGAGGACGGTGGTTTCCAGCGTCGTCGAGCGGGTGATCGAGGCTTCGCCCGGCTCCAGATAGACTTGGACGCAATATTCGCCAGAGAAACGCTTGAGGCGTTCGGCAAACTGGTCGACCGGATAGTCATCACCGGTGAAGTGAATGCCGCCACCGAGCGAGACCCATTCGGCCTTTTTCAGCAGCGGTGCGAATTTTTGCTCGATATCGCCGAGCATGCGGTCGAACAGGGCAAAATCCTTGTTCTCGCAGTTGTTGTGGATCATGAAGCCGGTGATCATGTCCATGACCGGATCGACTTTTTTAAGATCCCATTCGCCGAGACGCGAGAAGGGGCGGGCAGGGTCTGCGAGATCGAAGCTCGAGGACGAAACGCCCGGGTTCAGGCGCAGGCCGCGGGTGATGCCCGACGACTGGCTTTCGAACCGCTGCAGCTGGCCGATCGAGTTGAAGATGATCTTGTCGGCGTGGGACACGACCTCGTCGATCTCGTAATCGGCATAGGCGACGGAATAGGCGTGGGTTTCCTTGCCAAAGCGCTCGTGGCCGAGGCGGACTTCATTAAGCGACGAGGAGGTCGTGCCGTCCATGTAGTCGCGCATGAAATCGAAGACGGACCATGTGGCGAAACATTTCAGTGCCAGCAATGCCTTGGCGCCCGACTTCTCACGCACAGTGGCAATCCGTTCCATGTTCTGGAGCAGCTTGGACTTGTCGATGAGGTAGTAGGGTGTTTGCAGCATTTTTGTCGGGTGGCCTTCTTACGGTTCTTCTAAAACGTTAAGGGGGCCTATTGCCTGACAGAGATGACATCTTCAAGACCCCATGGCTTTTCGGGGTAAAGAAAAGCCCCGCAGTGAGGCTGCGGGGCGCAATGTTTTCGAATTGAGACGTGTCATTCGGGGATGAGGAGTTCGTATTCTTCCCTGAGCCGCAACCAGCCCTGCCAGAAGGGATCGGGCTTGCGGCCATTGGCCTTGGCGGTGAGGATATCGAGATGCATGTGCCAGCCGGCACCGACCATCACCATGTTCTTGCGATCCGAAATGCGCTTGTGGACGAGGGTGAGGAGCACATCTGAGCCCACGGGTTTCAGCTCGATCGAGACTTCGCCGCGTGGGGGCCAGGTGAAGGCGAGGTGGTGCGGTGCCTCGAAGGTGACGATCTCGCTCGTCATCCGCTGTTCCTCGGGAAAACCTTCGGGGCGGGTTTCGGGCTGGCCGGTCAGTTCGTCGTTGCGCCAGACGAGTTCGAATGCACCGCCGGGTGTGCTCGGCATGATGCCGGAGGCAAACCACTGGCTGCGCAGATCGCTATCTGTGAGATAGTCCCAGATCCGTTCGATCGGGCCGGGCAATTTGCGCTGGATGGTGATTTCGGCGGGCGCGCTAACCGTTCCGTATTTCTCCAACAGATTCACGCTGTTCATCGGTCTTCTCCCAGTTTTGATTCAAGGTTCATTTCCAGGTTTCGATGCGGGTTTGGCTTGTGTCCGAGCTTCTGCGGCCTTGCGCGTGTCATCCTCCTTGAGAAGACGTTCGAGCGTATCGAGACGGTCTGTCCAGAAATGTTCGTAGAATCCGAGCCATTGATGCGCCGTTGCGAGAGGGCCGGGTTCCAGGCGGCAGAGATGCGTGCGGCCCTGGATCTCGCGACGAACAAGGCCGGCACCTTCCAGCACCCTGATATGCTTCGAGGCGGCGGCAAGCGACATGGCATAAGGTTCGGCCAGTTGTCCGACGGTGCGTTCGCCTAACGTCAATTCCTGCAGCATCTGGCGGCGGGTGGCGTCGCTTAGTGCGTGGAAGACGGTGTCGATCTGATGTGTGCGTAATTCAACCATGTGGTTGAATGTGCGCCTATTAAGGTTGATTATCAACCGATTGGTTTAATGTTTCGGTCTGGTGGCGAATAGGCGCCGTATCGCGTCATACGGGTGCTGTTCAAAGTCGATATGTCATCATATCGTGGCGCCGCGCCGGGGGCTGGGATTGCCACGCGCCGCAGCAAAAGACTTCGCATGCATTTTGCCAATTAACCGAGGGAAAATCATGAGCAGCAGTTTCATCACCACCAAGGACGGTACGCAGATCTTTTACAAGGACTGGGGTTCGAAAGATGCCCAGCCGATCGTTTTCCATCACGGCTGGCCGCTTTCGGCCGATGACTGGGATGCGCAGATGCTGTTCTTCCTTGATGAAGGATTTCGCGTGGTTGCGCATGACCGGCGCGGGCATGGGCGTTCCAGCCAGTCGGACACCGGCAACGAAATGGATACCTATGCCGCCGACATGGCGGAGCTTGCGGCGCATCTCGACCTGAAGGGCGCGATCCATGTCGGCCATTCGACCGGGGGCGGCGAGGTGACACGCTATGTCGCCAAGTTCGGCCAGCCGCAGGGACGGGTTGCCAAGGCTGTGCTGATCGGGGCGGTGCCGCCGATCATGGTGAAGAGCGACAAGAACCCGGGCGGGTTGCCGCTCGAAGTGTTCGACGGGTTCCGCAAGGCACAAGCGGCGAACCGGGCGCAGTTCTTTCTCGATATCCCGACCGGCCCGTTTTACGGGTATAACCGGCCGGGTGCGGAGGTTTCCGAAGGGGTGATCCGCAACTGGTGGCGGCAAGGCATGATGGGCGGCACCAAAGCCCATTACGATTGCATCAAGGCGTTTTCGGAGACGGATTTCACCGAGGATCTGAAGGTGATCGACGTGCCTGTGCTGGTGATGCACGGAACGGATGACCAGATCGTGCCCTTCGAGGATTCGGCACCGTTGTCATCGAAGCTTCTGAAGAACGGCACGCTCAAGGTCTATGACGGGCTGCCGCATGGCATGGCGACGACCCATGCGGATATCATCAACGCGGACCTTCTGGCGTTTTTCCGATCTTAGCATGATGGATCTGATGGTCCGTTTTCGACGGACCATCAGCTTTTACGGCGACACCTCTCGGTCGTCATGCTCCGGACAAGCCCGATCATGACGTCGAGAAAGGGGCTTGGCGGAGTTCGTCTTAAATCAACTGAAACTTGTCCACGTCCACCATGCCTCTATCCGAGATCTTCAGGTGTGGGATCACGGGCAAGGGCAAAAACGCCACCTGCAGGAAAGGCTCTTCCAGAGTCGTTCCAAGGGCATAGGCGTGTTTTCTCAAGTCATGCAGCGTGTCGCGCACCCATTCGTAGGGCTGAAGGCTCATCAGACCGGCGATGGGGAGTGCAATCTCGCCGGTGACCTTGCCGTCTTCGACCACGACGAAGCCGCCGTTGATTTCGCCCAGCCGGTTTGCGGCGAGCGCCATGTCGTCTTCGGAGACGCCGACGACGCAGATATTGTGGCTGTCATGGCCGACGGTAGAGGCGATGGCGCCCTTTTTCAGTCCGAAGCCCTGGACGAAGCCGTTGGCATGGTTGCCGTTCTTGCCGTGGCGCTCGATGACGGCGACCTTGATGATGTCGCGGGCAAGATCGACGCCTGCCTGGTTGCCGGCGGCGGGCAGGCGGTAGCGGCGGTGTTCGGTGATGATCTTGCCCGGCAAAACGCCGATGACAGGCGTTTCCGACTCCGAATAGGGAGTGCCGAAATGCATGGCCTGGACGGGACGCGCCTTGACGCTGTCGAGGCCGACCGGGGCGATCGGCTTGCGGGTGGCGAAAAGTTCGTCGGTGACGCGGCGGCCGGCAGAGAAGACCATATCGGCCTTGCAGTTTTCGAGCGTGTCGATGACGACGAGATCGGCGCGCCAGCCGGGGGCGACCAAACCGCGATCGGTGAGGCGGAAGGCTTTTGCAGCGGAGATCGAGGCGGCGCGATAGATGGCGAGCGGTTCGACGCCGGCCTTGATCGCGGTGCGGATCATGTAGTCGAGATGGCCCTGTTCGGCGATATCGAGCGGATTGCGGTCATCGGTGCAGAGCGCCAGATAGGGCGACAGGCGCTCGGTGATGATCGGCATCAGGGCTTCGAGATCCTTGGAGACCGAACCTTCGCGGACGAGGACATGCATGCCCTTGCGGATCTTTTCCATTGCCTCTTCGGCGGTGGTGCTCTCGTGCTCGGTGCGGATGCCGGCGGCGAGGTAGCCGTTGAGGTCATTTCCGCGCAAAAGCGGGGCATGGCCGTCGATATGCTGACCGTAGAAGGCGTCGAGCTTTGCGAGGCAGACGGGATCCTTGTGGATGACGCCGGGGAAATTCATGAACTCGGCAAGGCCGATGACCTTGGGGTGGTCGCGGAACGGCAGAAGCTTCTCGATCGGCAGGTCGGCGCCGGCCGTCTCCAGATGCGTGGCGGGCACGCAGGAGGAAAGCTGGACGCGGATATCCATGATCGTTTCGAGTGATGAGTCGAGGAAATAGCGGATGCCTTCCTCACCGATGACATTGGCGATTTCGTGCGGGTCGCAAATCGCGGTCGTCACGCCATAGGGAAGAACGCAACGGTCGAATTCATGCGGCGTGACGAGGGAGGATTCGATATGGAGGTGAGTGTCGATGAAACCCGGAACGACGATCTTTCCGGTGATGTCGATCTCGGTCCTGCCGGTGTAATCGCCATAGGTGCCGACGATGCGGTCGCCGCAGATGGCGATGTCGGAGGCGACGAGTTCACCGGTGACGAGATCGAAGAATTTGCCGCCTTTCAGCACGATATCCGCGGGCTCGCGGCCGGTGCCCTGATCGATGAGGGTTTCGAGGCGAGTGGTCATGAGGTGCTCCTGGCATTTTTCGATTCCCCTCTACTTAGCCGCTCAATGTGAAAACGGGGAGAGGAAACAGGAAACTCCCCGTCTATGGCGCCGTTACCCTGACATTACCGCCGCAGAATATCGTGGCGACGGTCTTGCCCTTGAGGCTGCCACCGCTCTCGATCAGGCCTGCAAGCCCTGCAACGCCTGCCTCTTCGACGACAAGGCCGTAGTGGGTAAGAGAGAAATCCCGCGCCCTGCGGATTGCCTCCTCGCTGACTTCCCAGACTTCATCGACCGTCGAGTTCATGCAATCCAGTGCATAGGGCACGCATTCGCGCACTGCGATCCCATCGGCGGCAGTATCGGCCGTTTTGGTCGAGACGAGCTGGCCGGTTTCCCAGGAGTGTTTCATCGCGGGTGCATTGGAGGCTACAACGCCGATCACCTTGCAACCCGGCGCCTTGGCCCTGATCCATGTGCCTATACCGGTCAGCAATGCGCCATTGCCGAGCGGAACGACGATGGCATCGAGAGAGACGCCTTCTCGCGACAGCTGTTCGGTGATTTCCAGCGCGATCGTGCCGGCACCTTCGGCAATGGTACGCAGGGCGCCATCTTCGACGAAGGGGCAGCCGTTGATCTCGGCATAGGCGCGGGCGGCGGCTTTGGCGGCATCGAAATCGTCGCCTTCGAGCCGTACCTCGGCTCCGAGCCTGCGCATGGCTTCGACCTTGCCGGGATTGGCGGTGGTGGCGGAGAAGATCACCACCTTGCGACCGCGGGCGCGGCCCGCATAGGCAAGACCCTGGCCGAAATTGCCGGCTGAGGCGGAAACAACCGGATGATCACCCGGCGCTTCGTTTTGCATCCACCAGTCGGTGCCGCGGCCCTTGAAGGATCGGATCGGATTGAGCGTTTCAACCTTGGCAAAGAGCTGCAGGCCGAGTTCGGCATTGGCCGTCTGCTGTTCGATCAGCGGGCTGCCGGTGAAGACCGGATTAATAGTGCGGGAGGCGGCCAGAATGCCGTCGGCGGATGGGGCGGGTTGTTCATGAGTCATTTCAACAGCATGACAATGAAAAGCTGGTGTTATTCCTGAAGATATCGGACGATGCGGAAATATCTCCCGATTAGCGATTTCAGGTGGGAAATTTGCCCATGACGTTGACCAAGGCAGACCGCAATATCCTCAAGCTGATGCAGCAGGATGCGACCATCACGCTGAGCGAACTTGCCGAGCAGGTGGGTTTGTCGCCGTCCTCTGCGCAAAGGCGGCTGCAGAAGCTGCGCGAGGACAAGGTGATCCTGCGCGATGTTTCGGTTGTCGATCCGAAGAAGGTCGGCGGGGCTGTTTCGATGCTGGTCGAGGTGGAACTGGAGCGTGACCGGCCCGAGCTTCTGCCGCCTTTCCAGCGCTGGGTGACCGATACACCGGAAGTGCAGGAGGCGTGGGGCACGTCGGGGCGAGGGGACTATACGCTGGTGATCCTCGCCCAGTCGGTCGAGCATTTCGATGCGTTGGCCGACCGGATGATGGAGCTCAATCCGAATATCCGCAAATTCACCACCAGCGTGGTGCTGAAGACGCTCAAACGCGGGCTGGTCGTGCCGGTGGAGTGACAAGCCATAGGCGTTAATCCTATGGCGCAGTGGTTGTTGCCTGTTTGGGCTACGGCGGAATATGCTCTTTCGCATGAACTCGAAACAGCCATCCGGTCCGATCATCATTTTCGATGCGGAATGTGTCCTCTGCTCGGCCAATGCGCAGTTCGTGCTCAGCCACGACCATGCACGGAAGTTTCGGCTTGCATCGATGCAGGGCGAGGTTGGTGCGGCACTTTACCGGCGCTTCGGCATAGATTCGGCCAATCCCGAGACGATGATCGTGGTAGAGGGCGAGACGGCGCTCAGGGACAGCGATGCGGTTCTGGCGATCTATGGCGGGCTCGGCTGGCCGTGGAAGGCTGCTTTCCTGTTTCGGCTCGTGCCGCGGTTCGTGCGCGATCCGCTCTATCGCTTCATTGCCCGCAATCGTTATCGCATCTTCGGTCGGCGGGAGGCGTGCTGGGTGCCGGCTCCCGATCATGCAGACCGCGTGCTGTGAAGACGGTCATCATTCTGGGCGGTTACGGCGGGTTCGGCGCCAGGTTGTCGCGGCGTCTGGCGAAGGATGGCTGGCGCGTGATGGTCGCAGGCCGGAACGCTGAAGCCGCAAGCCGGTTCGCGGCCAGCCTGCCGAATGCTCGACCGCTCGTTGCCGATCGCAACGGCGACATTGCGCCGATGCTTGAAACCGTCAATCCGCTGTTGCTGATCGATGCCGCCGGGCCGTTTCAGGGCAGCGGTTATGGAGTGGCGGAGGCCTGCATCGCCTGCGGGGTCCACTATATCGATCTTGCCGACGCGCGGGATTTCGTAGTGTGAATTGCGGCGCTTGAGGATCGAGCGCGCGAAAGCGGGATTGTCGTGATGGCGGGGGCATCCAGCGTGCCTGCCATGTCCGGTGCCGTGATTGCCGAACTTGGTCGCGAGATGGATGAGGTTTTCTGCATCTCCATGTCGATCAGCGCCTCCAGCCGCGCGACGGCCGGAGCCTCGGTTGCTGCTGCCATCTTGAGTTACGTCGGAAAGCCCGTGCGGTTGTGGCGCGGCCGTCGCTGGATCGATGAGACCGGCTGGCAGCGATTGAAGCGGGTTCGGTACCATGTCAGAGGAATACGGCCTATTTCGCGGCTTGTTGCGCTGGCCGACGTGCCTGACCACGATATCGTGGCGCGGACGACAAAAGGACGCCCGGCAGTCATCTTTCGCGCGGGGCCTGAGTTTTCATTTCAGCTTCTGGCACTCTGGTTTTTCAGCTGGCCGGTGAAATGGGGATGGCTTTCTTCGCTCTCTCCCTTTGCACGCTGGCTTTTGCCACTGCAGGGGCTTGGTGCGCGGTTCGGGACGGATCGTTCGGCGATGAGGATCGAGGTCAAGGGCAGGGCAGGCGACACGTTCGTCGCCCTGCGCTGGACGCTGATCGCGGAGGACGGACATGGGCCGGAAATTCCAACCATGTCCGCGCAACTGCTGGCGAATGCGTTGGCGGAAGGAAAAATAGCGGCCGGATCCCGGCCGGCCGCGGGTGAATTGCTGCTGGATGATTTCGCCTCGCAGTTCGACGCGCTTTCGATCCATCGGGAGATCACGTCGGAAACCTATGAGCCACTGTATCGACGGGTGATGGGGGCGGCTTTCGACAGCCTTCCTCCGCCGGTGCGGGAGATACATTCGGTATTCGGCGATGCCGGGGCCAGAGGAACGGCGACGGTGACGCGCGGGCGTTCGCTTCCGGCGCGGCTGGTTGCGACGATCATGGGATTTCCGCCGGAGGGAGAGCATGTCGTGCATGTTTCCTTCGAGGAGGAAGGCGGTGTCGAGTGCTGGACGCGGGATTTCGGCGGGCATGTGTTTCGAAGCGAGTTGCGCAAGACAGGTCGCCATCTCGTTGAGCGCTTCGGGCCGATGCGGTTTTTCTTCGATCTTCCCGCAGACGAAGCCGGCCTGACGATGGTGATGCGGAAGTGGTCGATCTTCGGCCTTCCCATGCCGCTGCTGCTGGCGCCACGCAGCGAGGCGCGGGAATGGGCGGAGGGTGACGACTTCTGTTTCGACGTGCCGATTGCGCTGCCGCTGATCGGTGATGTGGTCTACTACAAAGGACGGCTTCGTAAAATCTGACTTGGCGGAATGCAAAACGGGCGGAATGCAAAACGGGCGCCCGGAGGCGCCCGCTGACTGTTTCTGGTCCGAATTACTCGGCGGCGACGATCTTGCCGCCTTCCCACTTGTAGAGCGAGAAGCTCTGCGAGGTGAGGTCGCCGGTTTCGCCGTAGGTGAGCTGGCCGATGGCGGTCGGGATGGCCGAGCCGTCCTTGAGGGCTGCGGTCACGGCTTCTGCGTCTTCGGCGGTCTTTGCCTTTTCGATGCCGGCCTTGATGACCTGGACAGCGGCATAGGCGTTGAGCGTGAAGGCCTCGGCCGGGATGTTCTTGGCGGCGAGCGAATCTGCTGCTGCCTTCGAATCCGGGCTCTTCAGGGCGTCGGATGCGTTGGTGAAGAGCGTGCCGGCTGCAGCTTCGCTGCCGATCGTCCAGTATTCGGAGTTCGACAGGCCGTCGCCGCCGATGATCTGGGCGTTGAGCGAGAGGTCACGCAGCTGGCGGGCCAGAAGGCCGCCTTCCGGGTGGTAACCGCCGAAATAGATCACATCGACATTTTCCGACTTCAGGCGAGCGGTCAGCGCGCCGAAATCCTTGTCGCCGGGGGTAACTGCTTCGTTGACGACTTCGGTGATGCCGCCGGCGTTGAGGGTTGCCTTGAAGGCGTCTGCAAGACCCTTACCGTAAGCGCCCTTGTCGTTGATGATGGCGACGCGCTTGTCCTTCAGCTTGGCGAGAACGTATTTGGCGGCAACTTCGGCCTGCTGGTCGTCGCGGCCGCAGGTGCGCAGGACGTTTGCGAGGTCACGCTTGGTGAGATCCGGCGCGGTTGCGGTCGGGGTGACCATGAGGATGCCGTTTTCGGCGAGAACGTCGGAAACGGGAATGGAAACGCCTGACGTGACCGGGCCGACGACGAAGTGAATGCCTTCACCGACGATCTGGTTGGCGGCGGAAACGCCCTGCTTCGGCTCGCCGGCATCGTCAGCCAGTTTCAGGATGACCTTTTCGCCAAGAATGCCGCCTGCCTTGTTGATGTCGTCAACGGCTGTCTGCGCGCCATTCTTGACCTGATCGCCGTAAGCGGCGACCGGACCGGTCAGTGGTGCGATGAGGCCGATGGTGATGTCGGCATGAGCGATCGGCGCAAAGGCCAGCGAGGCAGCAAGCGCCGCCGTGATTGTCTTCAATGTCATGTCTGTCTCCTTGGGGCATCGGCAGAATTCTTTGGCGGGCCTCCCTGGCCGCCGTTCACGACGTCTGGCGCGCCCGCCGCATCCGCAAACACGGCGTGCAGGAATGGGTGCGCAAAACCTCGGCCAGTACGCTGCCATGTTTGGCTCGCGCATCCGGCAGCAATTTTTGTAGAAATCTTGAAGCTGTCGCGCAAGAAGATAACAGAAACTGCGACACTTGGGTGGGGATATTTCACGGAGAGGCTTGGAAGGCTAGGCGAGTTTTACGCCTGCAATTTTAAGCGATACTCGGAGCTACCGGTGCAATACGCCGCGAAATTAAACATACCCGGGATCAGGGATATCGGCGCCACGGACATCAACCGAGCGCATGATCGAGGCGCGATATCGACACGCTAAACGGAAAAGAGCCCGGGGGTCGCCCGGGCATATTTTTTAGACCGATCCAAAAGGACTACGCGGCAGCAGAAGTTTTCCGTTCGGCGGAAATGTATATGTCTTCGAGGCTGTCGAGGATCTTCAGTACCGATTCCGAAGAACTGGAATAATAGATCGTCTGTGCGTCGCGCCGGGTCTTCACCAGCTTTTGTGCGCGAAGCTTGGAGAGATGCTGTGACAAGGCAGACTGGCTCAAGCCAACGCGCGTCGCCAGTGCACCCACTGCCACCTCTCCCTTGACCAGGCAGCAGAGAATCATCAGCCGCTTGGGGTTGGCCATTGCAGACAGCAGGCCCGCTGCTGCGTTTGAATGCTCAGAAAGTGCTACCTTATCCATAAGTTCTCTTCACCTCGTCTCCAAAGTGGCCGCGCAATTCACCAAATAGTCTTATCCGGTGATGTTAGGCGGCACAGGCGGAATTTGTACATCCCCTAAATTTCGGGTAGTTCAAGCTACATTTTAGTTTGTTTGCAGATATAATGTATGACGTCTTCCGGCAAGTCTAGTCGATGCTTAAACTCGTGCCGGACGAGTAGATCGCTCGAAACGAGGTCAATCCCGGCGGGATCAACCAATCCGAATCTCCAATTCTTGTCTCCAAGCCCCAGGCGATGCGCAAAATTCGCAGCCTCTAAAGGCTTTTCTGCCAGTTCGTTCTGTAGTTTCAACCATGATGATTCGTCTGCCGTGAGCGGAAAAAGCAGATCTTCACCACCCAATGCATAGGCACGCCCGAAGCCGCCGTTCAGCGAAGCCTGAACCGGAACCAATCGGTAAAACCTGAAATCAGGAAAATCGACGTAAAGTTGCGCCTTGGCATGGCGTCTCAGGAAACGCGCGCGAATCCTTTGATGGATTGCGCTGTCCCTAGCAACCGGCTGGGCCTCGCAGAAAACGGTAATACGGGCATGGGCCAGCGGATCACCCTTTCCCGGTTCGCCTGCAAGCAGCGAGCAACGAGAATCATCCTTCAGGCCTTTGGTGTGGCCCGAGAGGGCGGAAACGAGCACGACCGGAACACCATCGAGATCGATGGCCGTCAACGCTCTGCTGACGGATGGAAAGCCGGTTACCGGATCTAGAACACCGAGTGACATGTAGCGTGCACTGCGCAGAAGCGTGCGAGCAACCTCGCGTGCCTCGTCATCTGTCGGGCGCAATAACTGGGCCTGTTCGGCCATTCGTCACTCTCTGGTTGAATTTCGAGGTTTGAATTTTGATAATGCTTTATTTTCATATCATTTAATTCACTGCCGCAAAAGAGGGCTTGCCGCGTCAAGTTTGCGCACCATCTACTTGCAGTTAACGTTCATCTATCCACGGTTGTCGCGCAGGCGATGCCGTGTGAGGCCGGTTACAACGTCATCGGCGGTGATCGAGCCGACCACGCTGCCGTTATCGACGATGGCGATGGTGCCGCGCTGGCGAGCAAGCCCATCCATGATGTCTACGAGAGGCGTATCCGGAGAGGCGGAGGCGGAGATCGGGACCGCGCTTGCCGCGGCCGAGACACCTTTGGTCATGATATCGCGCGCCGTCAGCATGCTGATCGGGTTCATGTGGCGGACAAAATCTGCGACGTAATCGTCAGCCGGATCGCGGACAATTTCCTGCGGCGTGCCGCACTGGATAATCTGGCCGCCTTCCATGATGGCGATGCGATTGCCGATGCGGAAGGCTTCGTCGAGGTCATGGCTGACGAAGAGGATCGTCTTTTTCAACCTGTGCTGGAATTCCAGCAACTCATCCTGAAGCTTGGTGCGGATCAGCGGGTCCAGCGCCGAAAAGGGCTCGTCCATCAGGAGAATGGGCGCGCCTGTGGCAAATGCGCGGGCGAGGCCGACGCGCTGCTGCATGCCACCCGAAAGCTCGCCGACACGTCGCTCTGACCATTGGCTGAGGCCGACCAGTTCAAGCTGTTCGCCGATTCGCCGCTTTCGTTCGGTATCGGGAACTCCGGCTAACTCCAGCCCGAAGCCGACATTTTCGGCAACCGATCGCCAGGGCAGAAGGCCGAACTGCTGGAAGACCATGGAGACCGTGTGCATGCGCAGTTCGCGCAGTGTTCGGGCGTTGGCCCTGTAAGGATCGACCGGGCCGGCGGGTGTCGCGACGCTGACGTTGCCGCGCACTACGGGAGCAAGGCCATTGACTGCGCGCAAAAGCGTGGACTTGCCGGAGCCGGAAAGCCCCATCAGGACGAGGATTTCTCCTTCGCGAATCGACAGGGAGGCATTGGATACGCCGACGACGATGCCGGTCTGAGCACTGATCTCGTCACGGCTTCGGCCGGCATCGAGCAGCGGCAGCGCGGCTTTAGGCTCGTTGCCGAACACGATGTCGACATTGCTGAATGTGACGCAGTCTCGGGTGGAGGTGACGGTCATGGCGCATCTGCCTTTCCACTCTTGAAGAGGCGATCGAGAATGATGGCGAGGATGACGATGCAGAGCCCGGCTTCGAAGCCACGGGCGATGTTGACCGTATTGAGCGCCCGCACGACGGGTACTCCGAGGCCGTTTGCGCCGACGAGTGCGGAAATCACGACCATGGACAGCGACAGCATGATGGTCTGGGTCAGGCCCGCCATGATCTGCGGCATGGCGTAGGGCAGTTCCACCTTGCGCAGCACCTGGCCGGATGTTGCGCCGAACGCGACGGCTGCTTCGGTGAGCGCCTCCGGCGTGGAAATGATGCCAAGACGGGTAAGCCGGATCGGTGCGGGAATGGCGAAGATGACGGTGGCAATCAAGCCCGGCACCATGCCGAGGCCGAAAAGGATGAGCGCCGGGATGAGATAGACGAAGGTCGGGATGGTCTGCATCAGGTCGAGGACTGGGCGCATGCCCTGATAAATCCATTCCCGCCTTGCCGCGGCAATCCCGAGCGGTATGCCGATCGCCATGCTGACCACGGTGGCCGCCAGAACGAGTGCCAGCGTTTCGGTCGTCTCTTTCCAGTAGCCGAGATTGTAAATCAGCAACAAGCCAAGACAGGTGAAGGCTGCGACGCCGAAGGAACGGCGCAGGCCGTAGGCGAGCGCGGTGAAGATCGCGATGAGCAGAAAGGGGTGCGGATATTGCAGCACCGCCAGAAGCGCGTCGATCACCTTCGACAGGACATGCGACAACCAGTCGAAAAACCAGCTTGCATTGCCGGTCAGCCAGTCGACGGCATTTTTCGCCCAGTTGCCCAGGCGCAGCTTTCCGCTCGAGTCAACGAGCCAGTCGGGTAGCCAGTTCACGTCCGGTACCACCTCAAAATATTAAACGGGCAGGGGACAAGGGCCGGAGAACCGGCCCTTGCTGTCGAACGATCAGAGACCGAGTTCGGCCTTGACGGCATCAAGGCCCGGCTTGCCGTCCTTGGTCGTGACACCGGCCAGCCATGGCTCAATCGCTGCGCCATTGGCCTTCAGCCAGCCGGTTGCCGCGACTTCCGGCTCTTCGCTGTCATTGAGGATGCCGCCCATGATTTCGTTTTCCATCGGCAGCGAGAATTTCAGGTTCTTGATGAAGGTGCCGACATTGGGGCATTCCTCGGTAAAGCCGGACCGCACGTTGGTATAGACTTCCGCACCACCGAAATTCGGACCGAACACGTCATCGCCGCCGGTCAGATAGGTCAGCTTGAAATTGGCGTTCATCGGATGCGGTTCCCAGCCGAGGAAGACGACCGGTTCACCGGCCTTGTCTGCACGAGCGACCTGCGCGAGCATGCCCTGTTCGGAGGATTCCACCACTTCCAGCTTCTTCAGGCCGAACGTGTCCTTCTCGATCATGCCAAGGATCAGGCGGTTGCCGTCATTGCCCGGCTCGATGCCATAGATCTTGCCGCCGAGAGCATCTGCGTGAGCCGCGATATCCTTGAAATCCTTGATTCCGAGTTCGGCGCCCTTGGCATTGGTGGCAAGCGTATATTTCGCGCCAACCAAGTTGGGGCCGAAGGATTCGATGGATTTTTCGGTCAGGAACGGGCGGACGTCTGCTTCCTGGGTCGGCATCCAGTTGCCGAGGAAGACGTCGATATCCTTGTTCTTCAGCGAGGAATAGGTGACCGGGACAGACAGGACCTTGATATCTGTCTGATAGCCCAATGCCTTGAGGAGAACGGAGGCGGTTGCGGTGGTTGCCGTGATGTCTGTCCAGCCGACATCGGAGAAGCGGACGGTGCCACAGGCGGCCGGCTCGGCAGCGGATGCGCTGGCAGCAAAACCGGCTAGAGCTGCAGAGACGGCGACGGTGAAGGCCAGCGATTTATGGATGCGCATGAAGTGCTCCCGTTATTTCTTGTTCCCGGCCATTATCAATAACTTCCTGTTGCAAGCAAGCATGCGCGTTTACGCCGCAGGACACAGGTCATTTGCGACATTCAGTCCGGTATCGGCAAAATTGTCACGATGAGGCGCTTGCTAAGCCCGATGCCCCGGTTGTGACTTGATCTAACTCATGTCAGGGCGGATAGAAGCTTATCGTTATCTGCTCAATCCCGGAAAAAACATTGATGCCCACTTCATTCTCCCTGTCGCGGCGAAGCTTCGTGCTTGGTTCCGTATCCATGACGGCGGCACTGGCCGGCTGTAGCACCACGAGCCAGCCGAATGTCGTTCCGGTCGCCGCGCAACGGCCGATCGGTCCTCCCGATGAGGCAGAGCTGCAGGCGCGTTATGCGGCTGTGGAAGACGGTGGATACCAGCTTCCGGCAATCCCGTATCAGCAGATCGACCCGAAATATTACCGGCAGCGAGTTATCGATCCGACAGGCGAAAAGCCGAACACGATCGTCGTCGATACGCCCAACCGATTCCTTTATGTCGTAGAGCCGGGTGGTACGGCGATGCGTTATGGCGTCAGCATCGGCCGCGATGGTTTTATGTGGGAAGGCGAGGGCGTCATCCAGTGGCGGCAGCCCTGGCCGCGGTGGAAGGTTCCGGATGAGATGGTTGCCCGCCAGCCTTCGCTGGCGCGCTATTCGGTCAAGGCGGGCGGCATGGAGCCCGGCATCAAGAACCCGCTCGGCGCGCGTGCGCTCTACATCTTCAAGGATGGCCAGGACACGCTTTATCGCCTGCACGGCTCGCCCGAATGGAAATCGATCGGCACGGCCGCATCATCCGGCTGCGTGCGCTTCGTCAACCAGGACATTCTCGACCTTTATACCCGCGTTCCCTACCATGCCCGCATCGTCGTGCATCAGGGCTCGCTCCGGACGGCCTGACGTCCGGAATTTCAAGGCGGCGTGTCGGATTTTAATCCGGCCGCTCGTCCTCCGCGTGAAAGGAAGGCAGAGTGCCTTCTATGCCGCAGGAGGAGAAGATCATGACACGCTATCTGGTCGCCATTCACCACCCCGACGATTACGACCCCGCCGCCCTGGAAGACGAGGCGATGCATCGCGATATCGACATACTCAATGACGAGATGGTTGCTGCAGGTATCCGGCTTTTCGTCGGTGGCCTCCATCCGGTCGCCGTTGCGAAATCACTGAAAGCCGGGCCGGGCGGCGAGGTGGAAATCACCGATGGCCCTTATCTGAAGACAAGCGAACATGTCGGCGGCTTCTGGGTGCTTGAGGCGGCCGACATGGATGAAGCGCTCGAATGGGGCCGCAAGGCGGCTATAGCCTGCAGGGTGCCGGTCGAGGTTCGCGCCTTTCACTGACGTGGAGACGGTCAGAGCCTCAGCCATCCGTCGAGATCGTCACGGCCTTCCACTCGTCGATCTCCTGCTGCAGACGGATGATCCTCTCGGAGACAAATTTCAGCGCATCGCTGCCGAGCAATAATTGCGGTGGTGGCGCATCGGACTGGATCACGGTCAGGACGGCAGCAGCAAGCTTGGCCGGGTCACCCAGTTGCCTGCCGCTTTTTTCCTGCCGGGCCTGGCGGATAGGGTCGAACAGTGCGTCATAGTCATCAATCGACCTTTCGGTGCGTATCATCGAGCGTCCTGCCCAATCGGTACGGAAAGAGCCGGGGCAAAGTGTGGTGACATGCACGCCGAAGGGCGCCATTTCCGAACGCATGACTTCCGAAATACCCTGGAGGGCGAACTTGCTGCCGCAATAATAGCCTATGCCGGGCATGGTGATCATGCCGCCCATGGAGGTGACATTAACGATGAAGCCGCGGCGTCGCTGACGGAAGCGCGGCAGGAAAGCTTTGGCGACGGCTACTGCGCCGAAGACGTTAACGTCGAACTGGCGCCGCATCTCCTCGATCGGCGATTCCTCCAGCACGCCTTCGTGGCCGTAGCCGGCATTGTTGATGAGAACATCCACGGGGCCGTGATCTTTTTCAGCCTGTTCGACGATCGCGGGTATGCGGTCGAAATCGGTGACATCGCAGAGTGTGGTGTGAATTTCCGGCAGCTGCGCGGCAAGGTCTGCCCTCGAAGCTTCGGACCTGACTGTGCCGATGACGGTGTGGCCTGCGGCGCTGGCGGCGGTTGCAATGGCAAGGCCGAAACCCGAATTGGCTCCGGTGATGAAGAATCTCCTGTTGGTCATTGGATGCGTCCTCAGTTGATCGTGGACTTGGCAAATAATATGATGCGTCGCTGTGTTCGACGGTGAATTCTCGAATAAGATTGTCAATTCCTATGAATGAACATGAGGGCATCACGGGCAGGCATAGATTGGTCGAGCTAGCCGGGAGGCTGGCGCCGCGCCATGGCTACAATGCCACACAGCTTGATGGCGTGAGGCTGTTGCGGAGTGAGGCAGTGCTCCATGACGTTCCGGTTCTCTACAGGCCCGGAGCGGTGTTCGTGCTGCAGGGGCGCAAGCAGGGAATGCTTGATGACCAGGTCTACCTGTATGACGAGGAGTATTATCTTGCGGTCTCGATGCCGGTTCCGTTCAGAATGGGGTCGGTTGCCAGCAGCGAGCGCCCGCTTCTGGCCGTCTATGTCGAGTTCGACATGGCGCTTGCCGCCGAGATTGCAGCGCAGGTCACGGCGCATGGCGATATCGGAGCAGACCGACCGAGAAGCCTGATCTCAAGTCGGATGGACGCGAGCATCGCGGATGTGCTGTTACGGCTGTTGACGGCGCTTGGAGATCCCGTAGAGGCAGCCGTTCTGGGTAGCGGCATTCTTCGCGAGCTTCATTACCGGGTGCTTGTCGGCCCGCAGGGCGGCGCGATGATCGCGGCCCTGCAGCAGGACGGAGCGGCCGGTCGGATCGTTCGAAGCCTCGGGTTCCTCAGGGAAAACTACAGTTCAGGTATCTCGGTTACCGATCTGGCGAGCAATGCCGGGATGAGCGTGCCGTCCTACCATAGCCACTTCAAGGAGATGACCGGAAGCAGCCCGATACAATATGTCAAGGCGATGCGGTTGCACGAGGCAAGGCTGATGATTGCGCGCCGCGGCAAGATTGCTGACGTGGCCACATCGGTCGGATACGCGAGCACCTCGCAATTTGCGAGAGACTTCCGTCGGCATTTCGGACGCACGGCGTCGGAGGAAATGAAATGGGTTCGCCATCATCTCGGCGAGGTGGAGTGAGGAGTGAGATCTATTTGAGCATCGGCCAGGTGTCGGAAAGCCTGTAGCCGCCGGGGAAGGGGTCGGAGGGATCGAGCATAAGTTGAGAGGTGCCGCTGATCCAGGCACGGCCGGTGATCGATGGGATGATGGCCTTATTCCCGGCGATTTCCGTTTCCCTGACGATCCTGCCGACGAAGCGTGTGCCGATGATCGAGATGCCGGTCAAGGTTTCGCCTTCCTTCATCTGGCCGCGTGCCTGAAGCAGGGCCATGCGTGCCGAGACGGCAGTGCCGGTCGGAGAGCGGTCGATCTTGCCGGGCTGGATGGCAACGACGGATTTCGCGGTGAGCTGGCCGTCCTCATGGTAGGTCTTGCCGGCAAAAAGGCAGAAGGAGATGTGGTTCCAGCCGGTATCCTCCGGATGTGAGAAGCCCAACTGCCGGTTTGCCTCATTGGTGATCTTGATACCGGTTTCGGCGATCAGCCGGGCATTTTCGGGGATGAGGTCGATGCCGATCTCGTCGGGATCGATGACAACAAAACTGTCGCCGCCATAGGCGGTATCGACCGTGATGGTTCCGAGGCCCGGGACATCGAGCGATGCGCCGAGCTTCTGGGCAAAGCTCTTGACGTTGGTGACGGTGATCCGCTCGGCCTTGCCGTTCCTGCATTCGGCCTCGACCTCGACCAATCCCGCCGGTGCTTCCAGCACCATTTTCGTCACGGGTTCGGTCATCGGGATGATGCCGCTGTCGAGAAGGACGGTTGCGACGCAGATGGAGTTCGATCCGGACATAGGCGGCGTGTCTTCCGGCTCCATGATGATCCAGCCCATCTGGGCTTTCGGGTTCTTTGGCGGCACGAGAAGGTTGACGTGGCGGAAGACGCCGCCGCGCGGTTCGTTGAGAACGAAATTCCGCAAGGTCTGGTCTTTTGCGATAAAGCGCGACTGTTCCCAGATCGTATCGCCCGGAGGCGGTGCGACACCACCGACGATGACATCACCGACTTCGCCTTCCGCATGACAGGTGACGATGTGGATGATCCTGGATGAACGCATTGCTTTGTCCTTGGGGATGTAGGGTCGCTTTTTCAGAAAAGCCAAAATGGAAGGCGTTGGCTTTCCGCATTCGAAAATATGCTAGCCAGCAACGGCTGTCGCGACAATATGTGGAGGATATGCATGAACCGGTTCGTGGTGATTTCTGGATGTTCCGGTGGAGGCAAGTCGACGCTTCTTGGAGAACTCGGTGCTCGTGGATTTTCCGTGGTCGAGGAGCCGGGACGACGGATCGTCAGGCAGGAGATGCAAGGCGAGGGGAGAGCACTGCCCTGGGTGGATCTTGCCGCCTTTGCGCGGCTGGCGATCGATATGGCGGTTGCCGACAGGCAGGTTGCTGCCGGGAATACAGGCTGGACGTTCTTCGATCGCGGGCTGATCGATGCCGCCGTCGCATTGGAACAGGTGACCGGGGAGCCTATGGTCGAGCGATTGAATGAGATCCATCCGTATCATCCGATTGTTTTCATGACACCGCCGTGGCCGGAAATCTATGAAGGGGACGCCGAGCGGCTGCATTCGCTTGATGATGCGGTCGCGGAATATGAACGCCTTGCCGCAGCCTATCCGAAACTCGGCTATGAGGTGATGGTCCTGCCGAAGGTCTCTTTAGTCGAGCGTGCCGATTTCGTCCTTTTCGCTCTCCGTTGAGCGGCGCTATTTCTTCTTCGGGTTGAAGTCGATGATCAGCGATTTGAGTTCGACTTCCCGGACGCGATATGCTGCTTCACTGGGTGAAAGCCAGACAATCTCACGCTGGCCACGTTCCTTGAAGTTCTTCTCGACCTCCGCCACTTCCACCTGAAAAACGTCGACCACACAGGGCGCAACATCGCCATTGTCCAGCCATTTGAGATAGGTGTAGCGGCCGACCGGCTTCTTTCGCGCTCGCCCTCGCACACCTGCTTCTTGCCAGGCTTCGATCTCTGCTGCCTCATGCGGCTGTTTCTTCTTCATCGGCCAGCCCTTGGGAATTACCCAGCGACCGCTGTCCCCGCGAGGTGATGACAAGGATCTCGATGGCGTCGTCATCACCCGTCCAGCGAAAGCAGAGCGCACCGTATTGCTGGCGAAATTCACCGCTGAAAAGCTTCTCCGGCATCTGCGCAAGTTGCTGCAACAGTGTCCTCGGCTTCGGGTTCTGTTTGGTATTTTGCGACTTCTTGTCTTTGGTGACAGCTTTCATGCCCGTTTAAATGCCGATTTTTGCGGTTGATTCCAGCCGTCCGATGGCTTTTATGACAGTTTTGTGACGGCCCTGATGTCGGTGCCGCAGCAGGGATTGTTGTCATGATGAGTATTTTCCGGAAGTTGATGCCGCGCGAAGACAAGTTCTTCGACATGTTTTCCGAACATTCGAAGACTGTCGTGGAGGCTGCCGAGGCGCTGGGCGAGCTTCTCAACGGAAAAGATGTAGAGGCGAATTGCGAGCGTATCGTGACACTCGAGGATCGCGCCGATGACATTACGCGCGACGTGCTGCTTGCCGTCCGGCGCAGCTTCATCACGCCTTTCGATCGCGGTGACATCAAGGATCTGATCCAGTCGATGGATGATGCGATCGACATGATGCACAAGACGGTGAAAACCATTCGGCTGTTCGAACAGTCGAGCTTCGATCCGTTGATGCGGCAGATGGGCGAAGAGGTTGTTAAGGCGGCGCATCTCGTCGCGGAAGCCATTCCGCTGCTAGACAAGCTCGGCGCCAATGCGCAGCGCCTCAGCGCGATTGCCGAAGAGGTGATGCGTGTCGAGGGTCGCTCCGACGATCTGCATGACCAGGGTCTCAAGGATCTCTTCCAGCGGCACGGCGCTTCCGGCGATGCAATGGCCTATATGATCGGCAGCGAGATCTATGGCGAACTCGAAAAGGTTGTCGACCGCTTCGAGGATGTTGCCAATGAAATCAGCGGTATCGTGATCGAGAACGTCTGATGGACCTGACACTCGCCTTTCCGCTGCTGGTCGGATTGATCGGTATTGCGCTGTTTTTTGATTTTCTCAACGGTCTGCATGACGCGGCAAACTCGATCGCGACGATCGTTTCGACACGGGTCCTGAAGCCGCAATATGCGGTGGCCTGGGCCGCCTTTTTCAATTTCATTGCTTTCATGTTCTTCGGGCTGCATGTGGCCGAAACGCTTGGAACAGGTATCATCGATCCGGGCATCGTCTCGCCTGCGGTAATCTTTGCCGCGCTGATGGGGGCGATCATCTGGAATATCGTCACCTGGATATTTGGGATCCCGTCCAGTTCTTCGCATGCACTGGTTGGCGGTCTGATTGGCGCCGGGCTTGCAAAGGTGGGGATTTCTTCGATCGTCTGGGGTGGCTTCCTGAAAACTGCGGGTGCGATCTTCCTGTCGCCGGCGATCGGGTTTTTCCTGGCGCTGGTGCTTGTTCTTGCCGTGTCGTGGATTTTCGTGCGCCAGACGCCGTTTGCGGTCGACCGGACTTTTCGCATCATGCAGTTCGTTTCTGCCTCGCTCTACTCGCTCGGCCATGGCGGCAATGATGCGCAGAAGACGATGGGTATCATCGCGGTGCTGCTGTTCAGCCAGGGCTATCTCGGGTCGGAGTTCTACGTGCCGTTCTGGGTTGTCATCACCTGCCAGTCGGCCATGGCGCTCGGCACACTGTTCGGTGGCTGGCGGATCGTTCATACGATGGGATCGAAGATCACGCGACTTAATCCCATGCAGGGGTTTTGCGCCGAGACGGGCGGTGCGCTGACGCTGTTCGGCGCGACATGGCTCGGCATTCCAGTTTCGACCACCCACACGATCACCGGCGCGATCGTCGGTGTCGGGGCGGCTCGGCGCGTATCTGCGGTACGCTGGGGGCTTGCCGGCAATATCGTGATTGCCTGGATCGTTACCATGCCGGCTGCCGCCCTGATCTCCTATCTGACCTATCAGATCGTGGCTTTGTTCGCTTAAACCTCGCAAGGCGATCGCAAATATCTGTGGTTATCCGGCGGCCTGTCTTTCGCTTGCCGCCGGAGGGTAAGAAAACGCCAGCCATGGCCAAGCTCTATTTCCACTACGCGACGATGAACGCCGGCAAGTCGACGATGCTCTTGCAGGCCTCCTACAATTATCGGGAACGCGGCATGCGCACGGTGATCTTCATCGCTGCGCTGGATGAGCGCGCAGGTAAGGGCAAGGTCGCTTCACGCATTGGGCTTTCTTCCGAAGCTATTCCCTTCGGCCAGAGCGATGATCTTTTTACGGCCATCGCGGACATGCACACGCAGGAACCGATTGCCTGCGTTTTCGTCGACGAGGCCCAGTTTCTTTCGGCAGAGCAGGTATGGCAGTTGGCGCGGGTCTCGGACCGGGTCGGTATTCCCGTCATGGCCTATGGTTTGCGCACCGATTTTCAGGGCAAGCTGTTTCCCGGATCGTATGAATTGCTGGCGATTGCCGACGAGTTGCGGGAAGTGCGAACCATTTGCCATTGCGGCCGCAAGGCGACCATGGTCGTCAGGGTCGATGAGGCGGGTGAGGTGATCCGCGAGGGCGCTCAGGTCGAGGTGGGCGGCAACGAGAAATACGTTTCACTTTGCCGTCGGCATTGGGAAGAAAAGATGCGCTGCGATTAAGCCCTCGGCGCTAGCCCCCTAAAAAAACGGGGAGGCTTCTTTCTATTGACCAATGTCAAAGCGCCAAAGTCCTGCAGCGGTAAAACGCACTCATCGCGGTCGTGCCGCGAACCCTCGCAGGAGAATTCGATGATCAGAACGATACTGAAGACCGCCACACTGGCTGCTGGCGCGGTTCTGCTGGCCTTGCCGGCACTGTCCGCCGAAATCGAAATCAAGATGCTCAACAAGGGCTCTGACGGTCAGGCAATGGTATTCGAACCGGCTGCCGTGAAGGCCGCTCCGGGTGATACGATCAAGTTTGTCTCTGTCGACAAGGGGCACGATGCGGCTTCCATGCCTGGTCTGGTTCCGGAAGGCGTGGCCGATATCAAGGGCAAGATCAGCCAGGATCTGGTTGTGACCGTCGATCAGGCCGGGGCCTATGTCTTCAAGTGCACGCCACATTTCGGCATGGGCATGATTGCGCTCGTTGTCGTCGGTGACGCGCCATCCAACATTGACGCGGTCAAGGCCGCCAAGATGCCGAAGAAGGCAAAGGAACGCCTCGACGCCGAGATTGCAAAGCTCGGTCTCTGAGCTTGCCGCTTTTCAAACCAGAACTTTTTATCACCTAAGCATTATCCTTTTTATCACCTAGTTATTATTGCAGGGCCGCTGTCGTCAAAATGCGCAGCGGCCCTATTTCTTTCTCCGGGCAGGGAGGAAGAGATGAAGGCAGAGAGTTCCGCACGTTTCGAGGATACGGTGGCCGAGATCCGCGCCGGTCTGAAAGCGATCATTGAAGCCGGCACGGATTTGCTGGCCGTGATCCCTGGCCCTGTGAGCACGCCGCGGCCGCTCCAAGGCAACGCTTTTGACGAACTCGCCGCGCGGCGCTTGGCACTGCTTATGCGGCAGAAGAGCATCTATCCCGAACTTGCTGCACATGTGGCGGGGATCGGCGCTGCCGTCGACGAGCAGCGGGCTGTTTTCAACGACAGGGAAAACCCGCTGGCGAGTGACCTGTTTCTTGGTTTGTTTTCCAGAAAAGCAATGCGCCGCCGGATCGAAAGGCGAGCTGCGAGAGCCGGTGGGGTCGAGCGGTTGCGGACGATCCTTGGCAGGGCGGACAGGCTGGTGGGGTTGATCGAAACCCATCGGCAGGCTGTGATCGGCCAGCGTATATCGGCTGAAGATGCACTGGCCATGCTTGCGCAATCCGAGGAGGGCAAAGTAACAAGAGTGCTTGCTGATCATGATGGCGGGGGTGACGGCGCGAGCGGACACAATCAGGCTTTCGAAAGCATGATGGGGCTGGTCGATCCGGTTTCGCGTGCCTTTAATAGCGGGGTGCGCGATCTGAACCTGCTTTTGCAGAAACTTGGCTTCGATATCGAGAACCTTCTCGATCTCTATTCGGTCCTCCTTTCCTTCGACGGCGAGAGGGAGGCGCATAGCCTTTCACCTGATGCCTATCCGCATCTTTCCAGGCCGGTCTGGCGCCTCGGAAACGACCTTTTGCCGGGGGCGCGGCTCGAGCGCAGCCGGCAGAGGACCGATATCGCCTTTGCCAAACGTTTCGAGGATGCGTGAAATATCGGCTGTGAAGCCTTCCGAAACGGGAGTGCGACGTTATCCCTTTCGAATTTGTTCCAGTCCTGTCCATGGCAAGTGTTGTACTCAATGGATCGGCATCATATGTCAGCGATGACCGATCGGCTTCCAGGAGGACTAGATGCGCGACCAGATCACCGGATTCTTCAAAGGCGTGGCTGCTGCCATTGGGCGTGGCGTCCGGATATTGGTTGCGTGGTTGATTTGGCCGCTGATGGCGGCGCATGGCTGGTATCGGGGACGCCGTCTCTGGGTGAAGGGCCCGCTTGCGATCGTCGCAGTGCTGCTTGTTGCCTTATACGGTTATTTCATCTGGCAGACGCAGGTCTGGCGCGGCTTCGATCCGAATTTCGTCGACAGCTATCGATGGACCGAGCGCAACATGCCTGCCGGTCAGGAGTTGCCTGTGCCCGGTGTCGCGGCTCAAGCTCAGGCGCAGACTGCCGGCGCGTCCGCTGTAGCTGCCGCCAAGCAATGCCAGACATCCGCTATCGCCGATGCGGCGGCCGATCTCACCGACATGAACGTCAACCAGAATGCGTGGATATCCTCCATGCTTCTCTACCGTCTCGGTTTTTTCGGGATGGACTGGGACCATACGCCTTTCCTCGATAACAAGGCTTCGTTCCAGCGCGGCGTGAACCAGGCGGTGCGCCGCACCTCGGTGGAGCTGGTCGATACGCTGGCGCGGATGCGGGGGACTTCCGGCGTCAATACCAATCTTCAGGATGCGCGCAGCAATCTGCAGTTCGATGAATATTCCTGGTATTTCGGATTGAGCCCGTTTGGCCCTAAGACGCCGACGCCGAGCTATTATCGGGCGGCGATCAACAGCCTGCACAAGTTCAACACCGAGCTGGGCAACTGCTCGGCGACATTCGACAGCCGCGCCGACAATCTGGTCCAGTTCATCGATCGTGTCGCGAACGATCTCGGCGGCACGTCTGCCATCCTTCGCGAGCGCTCTGAAAATTATAATGGCGGCTGGTTCGACACGCGGGCGGATGACCGTTTCTGGTTCGCCTATGGGCAGATTTACGGCTACTATGCAATTCTGTCTGCTGCCGGCGCTGATTTCTCGCAGGTCATTCGCGAGCGTAATCTCGCTCCGCTGTGGACCGACATGCTGAAACAGATGCAGGCCGCGCTGCGCATCCAGCCCGCCATCATTTCAAACGGTGCCGAAGATGGCTGGATCATGCCGACCCATCTTGCGGTGATGGGCTTCTATACCCTACGGGTCCGCTCCAACCTGGTGGAGATCCGGCTGGTGCTCGACCGCTAAAGCTCGTCGCGATCTTCCAGTTTCGCATGCCATGGTTTAGCTCTTTGCTGTTACCGCATGTCTTTATCCCGAAAGCGGTGGCCGCTTTCGGAAGATATGAGGTAAAGCAAGTTGGTCAGCCCTTGAGCAGGTCTTCGTCGGGAATGAAACCGATCGTCGTACTTGCCTGTGGGAAGAGTTCGTATGTCATGCCGATGACGTCACCCTGTCCTGCATCGTCTGCGCGGAATTTTCCGACGCTGCGAACGAACTTGAAGCTCGTGGGGCCTGTCTTTACCCGATAGAGGTTGTGGAAGGTCAGCTGCGAGGCGCTTGCGCGCTCAAAGGTTTCCATGATCACCGTCAGGTCATCCGGATGGATGGCGGCGCTGAGCCTGACAAGATCCAGTGGTCCGTCGCAATGGGTAATCCCGAAAATCTGGCAGTATTCGAGCGTGCCGAATAGATGGCCGCTATCGACGTTGAAGCGCCAGAAGCCGCAGAGGCGAAACGAGCCGACAAGTTCAAGGACTTCCCTATCGCTCAAGCCGACAAGCTGGTGCTGGGCCTCGTAAGGTTTGCGCGAATGCTCGATCCAGGATGCCAATTTCAGTTTTTCTCCAGCCGGGGCTGCTTTGATCTATGCAATAAGCCTAAGTCTGAGAGCCTTCGCTACAAGCTGGGTGCGATTGACACAATCGAGTTTTTTGATGGCGTTGGTCATGTAGGCGTTTACCGTGTGATCGGACAAGGTGAGTATTTGGCCGATCTCGACCGAGGTCTTGCCCTGAGCTGTCCAGCGCACCACTTCGAGCTCGCGAACTGTGAGAGGAGAGGGCGTTGCCTTGCGCTCGTTGCGCCTGATCTTTTCGAACATGTCGAACGAATGCAGGGTGATCATGCCGATCTCGTTGAGCTCGACTTGGGTGAGGCGAGGGCGGGCGCCATCGAAGCGCATGATGAAGCGCTCGCCTTCAAGCGAATGAAGTGTCATTGCGACGCTGGTGATCAATCCGTAGCGTCGCTGAAGGTCTTCGATAGCGCTATCGACAGGGAAGGGACGAGATTGAAGTGGGTCCCCTATCGACCAGCAGAACGGTAGCTTCGACTGGATAATGATATCTGCAAGAGCGCATTTTTCGAGCAGGCGCCTGCGATCAAATTCCGCGAAATACGGCTCAGGAATGCTGCTTTGCACAACCATACGGTTAAGCAGCTTTTCGTCGGGATTATTCAGCGACAGCAACGTGATGTGCTGCAAGCTGAATTCATGCGTAACCCGCCGCAAGGCCAAGAATAGACCTTCCTGCGAATGGGCCGCAGATATCTCGCTGCTCAGCACCGACTGCCGTTCGTGAGTTATCATCAGTTTTTCGGGTTCACGGGAGCTATGTTATTGTTAATAAATATACTACTTACGTTTAATAGCCAGCGGAAAGTTGTCGAAATTCCACCAGTTAACAACTTTTATGACATGTGGTCATGTTATTTATTTGATTTCAGTCACTTATGGGCAAATGCCACGCATGGGGAAATAAGCTCGCATCCGCTTTTCTTAACGTAAAGCCGGAAAGCTGCACTTCGCCGAGTGTTTCTGAAGCGATGACTTGCTGCAATGCATCGAGCATTCTGCATGAGATGTGGCAGGCTATCAGGCAAGAAGTCGATGCAGCCAAGGATCAATGCGGTCCCGCGTCAATTCTAGCCGCCCGCGGAAGCAATCGCGTTGATCGCCTCCGGGATCGTCAGCGTAGAGTAGACCCGATTTCTTCCATTTGCCTTTGCCAGATAAAGAAGCTGGTCGGCTGCATTGAGCTGGTTCTCAAAGGTTTCATCCGGCTCGAATTCGACGACGCCGATGGATATTGTCGCTGATATGGAACGGTTACCGACCTCGATCACGCGCTCTTCGATCCTTTTGCGCAGCTCTTCGCAGAAGGAGTGTGCCTGAAACGCGTCGAGCTGGCTCAGGCATATGGCGAATTCCTCGCCGCCGATGCGGGCAGGCATGTGCTTTGCCGGAATGCACATGTCAGCCATGACGAGCGAAATCGCCTGCAAGACGGCGTCGCCGGCATCATGGCCGTAAGTATCGTTCACCAGCTTGAAATGGTCGATATCGAGAAGTGCGATAGACCCTTGCATCGCTTCCTTTCCCCGCTGGCGCATGGTTGCGAAGAAATGACGCCGGTTTGCAAGGCCGGTCAGGTAATCCTGTTCCGCCAGCCGGCGGAGATGCGTGAGCTGTGCCAGGGTCTCCACATTGTTATCTATTCGGCATTTGAGTTCTTCATGGACGAATGGCCGATAGATGAAATCCGAGGCCCCGGCTTTCAGGAAGCTTGCAGACAGGAGCCGGTCTGACGAGGACGAAATGCCGATGATGCGCAGCTGTTCAGAATTGCGGCTCTGGCGTATACGGCGCGTCAGCTCATAGCCATCCATATCGGCCATATGGTGGTCGGTGATGACGAGATCGATCGTTTCGTCATTCGTCAGAATTTCAAGCGCCTGCCGCCCTGAACGCGCTTCCAGAACGCGGAAATTCTGGCGATTGAGAATTTCGACAAGTTCCGAGCGAGCGGCGCGGGCGTCGTCAACAACGAGTATCTTGTGAGCGCTGTTTGCGAGGATGCGGCTGACGGTCTGGACGACCTTGTCTACCGTTTTTGTGCCGTCCTTGACGATATAGTCAACGATCTTTTTCCTGGTGCAGCGCTCCCTCGTGTCCGCATCGAACATCGCCGTGAACACGATTGTTGGGATTTCCTCTTGCAGCAACATATCGAGGATTTCGCCATTGGGGGCATCGGGAAGGTTGAGGCCTGTCAGGGCAAGCAGGAACGTGCCTTCGGCGATTTTCTTGCGGGCCGCCGAGAGGGAGCCGCAACGTGTGACGGTTGCGCCTGTTTCCTCTTCCAGTCGTTGGGTGAGCAAGGTCGAGAGTGCGACGGAATCCTCGACGAGAAGTATCTTTTCCCCCTGCTTCAATCGCAGCCCGTTGATGGACAGCAAATTCTCGCGGCCAACCGTCATGTCTTTCTCCAGTGCAGTCTATGCATCGGATAAGCGACATGGATTACGAATCAATTATTCAGTTCGAGACTTTGCTCCTGCGGCGGTACTTCTGCCCGTGGCGAATGGCCGCGAAAGTACATTAAAGATGCGCTTCGTGCTTGCCTTCATTCTTGTCGGCCTTGGTGGCGGCCATGATCCGTTCCAGCCAGCCGAGCATTACGGCGGAGACGACGAAGGCCAGGTGGATTATCGTATACCACATCAGCTGCCCGTCGGTGTATTGAGCGGCATTGAGGAAGATCTGCAGCAGGTGGATCGAGGAGATCGCGACGATCGAGGATGCTACCTTGATCTTGAGGCTGCCGGCATCAAGCTTACCGAGGAAGGAAACGTCCGCTTCCGCCTCGTCGAAGCGGCTGACGAAGTTCTCGTAACCCGAAATCATCACCATGACGATAAGGCTTGCGACGAGCGCTGCGTCGATCAGGCCGAGCATGGCGAGGATCATTTCGGCTTCGCCAAGCGTGAAGACGTTCTGGGCGACCTTCCAGAACTTGAAGGCGAAGGAAAGCGCATAGACTGCCAGCGCGGCGACCAGGCCCATGTAAAAGACGACCAGCAGCCAGCGGCTTGAGAGGATGATCTTCTCGACCAGCAGTTCCAGCGATTTCATCAAGTGCTCTCCGGCTTAATCAGGGGTGCTTCACATAATAGGCCAGAGGTAGTTCCGGCAAGACCGGAGACGCCGTGCTTTGTTGCATTTTAATCACTTGGAGCGGATCACAGAAACATGATTCATCGAGTCATGTTTTAATAATTGACAACAAGAGTCATGTTTTCTAATGGCATGAATAAGGCAGTCTTCTGCCGCCCGCCACATTTTTGACAGATTTCGAATTGGTCCGCCGTTTCCATCGTGCTTTCGCGCGAGGGGTGATGACGTGCGGCCATATAAAGGGATAGCTATGGCCAGTCGGCGTCTTCGATCGATCCTTACCACCTGCACCGCTCTCGCGCTGCTATCTCTTGCTGCAGAAGCATCGGCGCAGCAGGCCGAGCAGAGCGGAACGGCCCTTGAACCCATTGTCCTGAAAGGGAAAAGGGTAGCCAAGGCAGGTGATGCTGAGAACACCCCCACAGCTACGGAAACGACTGAAGCCCAGCTTGAGAAGAAGCAGGTTCAGTCTATCACCGATCTAGGCCGATCGATCGATCCGGGCGTGAACTTCAACCGGGCAACCAATTCGGTAAATATCCGAGGCCTTGAAGGAAATCGCGTCACGACCTTGGTCGATGGCATTCCGCTCAGCTATCTGCGGGACAACGCCCGAGGAACCAGTGGTGGAGCTGACAGTGTAGACTTCTTCTCTCTGGCCACCGTCAATGTCGTAAAGGGGGCAGATAGCAGCCGGATCGGTGATGGTGCGCTTGGCGGAGCGCTTCTGTTCAGGACGCTTGAACCAGACGATCTTATCAGCGAAGGCAAGGATTGGGGCGGCAAGGTCGGGACTGGTTTCGACAGCGCGGATGACAGCTGGTATGGCGGCGCGGCGATCGCAAAGCGGATCGAGAATACCTCCGTTCTGTTCCTTGGAAGCTACAAAAAGGGTCACGAGCTGGACAATCGCGGTAGCGTCGGCGGCTATGGAGGAGACCGTACCAAAACCAACCCAGCAGACTATGATCAGTACAACATGCTGTTCAAGCTGCGTCAGGATGTCGAGGGTGGCCACCGATTCGGGCTGACGGCGGAACGGTTCCGTTTCGACAAGGATATAGACCTGAAACAGGCGCAGACGGCGACCGGCAACTATCGACCCGGAGGCAAGCATACGTCAGGCGAGGACAACGAGCGTACGCGGGTCTCGCTTGATTACGAGTACGAGGCACCCAGTGCCGACGGTCTGATCGACGCTGCCGAAGCAACGCTCTATTGGCAGAAGCAAGAGCGCGTAGCCAGCCAGGATTCGATCCGCTTCGGAAGCCTGGCCGGCCCGTTCATACGAAACAATGAAATCTCCGAGGCTGGCTTCGGCTTCAATGGTTTCCTCGACAGCGGCTTTGAAGCAGGATCGGTCAATCATACAGTTACGCTTGGGACGAGTCTGTTCTTCTCCAAGGCGGAGCAGTATTCCTCTGGCGTTGACGCTTGCGACACGATCATCCCGACGCCGTTCGCCTGCAGCATGCTGCACACCAACCAGTCGGATATGCCTGACGTCGATAGCTCGAAGGTAAGTGTTTACGCACAAGACCGGATGGTGTTCGGCGATAGCGGGTTCTCGTTGACGCCCGGTATCCGTTTCGACTGGTACGACCACTCTCCGAAAGACACGCCCGCTTATCTGAGCAATCCTGCAACGCCGGTGCTTCCCAACGGTTCGAGCGACAGCGCGTTCTCGCCCAAAATCCTCGCGGAGTATCAACTTAACAAGGACGTTACCCTGTTCGGTCAATGGGCGATGGGCTTCCGTTCCCCGACTTCCAACGAAATGTACCTGACCTACGGCGGTGTCGGCAGCTATCTTTCGATCGGCAACCCGGACCTCGAACCTGAAACCAGCAACGGATTCGAAGTTGGCGCACGCCTTGGCGACGACGAGTTCGGAGGTTCGGTGAACCTGTTCTACAATCGCTACCGAAACTTTATCGATAGCCGATCCTACTCGAGCGACGAAATCACTGCTGCCGGATATAATCCCGCTGACTTCCCGTTCGGCGTCACCGGTTACCAGAATATTGCCCGCGCGAAGATCTACGGAGCAGAATTCAGCGTCCACAAGAGCTTCGTAAATGGTTTCAACACTCGCGCTGGCCTGGCCTTTACGCGTGGTGTCAACATGGAAACGGACCAGTATCTCAACTCGGTTGCGCCGCTCAAGGCCATCGTCGGCATTGGCTATGCAACCGAGACCTGGGGCGTGGATGCCTTGTGGACCGGGGTAAAGGGCGTCTCAGACAAGTCCACGGCAAGTTTCAAGGCTCCGGGTTACGGTCTGGTCGACCTTACAGCATGGTGGGAGCCGGAGCAGGTCAAGGGCCTGAGCATCCGCGCCGGTATCTATAACGTCTTTGACCGCAAATACTGGGATGCGCTCAACACCAAGGATGCCAACGTCACGGCTGGAGCGGAAGACTACTTCACCGAGCCGGGCCGTTCGTTCAAAATCTCTCTGACCCAGCGGTTCTGAACACAGTTCCTTTAAATGCCTCCAGTCGAGGGCGGTGCGAGTGATCGTATCGCCCTTTTTCTTTTGGATCGGCGGTGGACGCCGAAAGCCTGCTATTCACAGTGCGGGCGGGCTTCGGTAAAGCATGCCACACAAAACGTTCCTATCAGTCGCCAAGAGGGAAGCTGGATGGCAGATGTGAAGTCGGATATCGAAATTGCCCGAGCGGCGAAAAAGCAGCCGATTATTGCCATCGGCGAAAAGCTTGGGATTTCGTCTGACGATCTCATTCCATATGGCCACGACAAGGCGAAGATCAGCGCCGATTTCATTGCTTCACTTGAGGGCAAAAGAGACGGCAAGTTGATCCTCGTTACCGCAATCAACCCGACGCCGGCAGGCGAAGGGAAAACGACGACGACAGTTGGTCTTGGCGACGGACTGAACCGGATCGGAAAAAAGGCGGTCATCTGCGTGCGCGAGCCGTCGCTCGGCCCCTGTTTCGGCGTCAAGGGCGGGGCGGCCGGCGGCGGTTATGCGCAGGTCGTGCCTATGGAGGATATCAATCTCCATTTCACCGGTGATTTCCATGCGATCACGTCTGCGCATAATCTGCTTTCGGCGATGATCGACAATCACGTCTATTGGGGCAATGAGCTCAATATCGATATCCGTCGCATCACCTGGCGGCGGGTGATGGACATGAACGATCGGGCGCTGCGTGAAATCGTCATGTCGCTCGGCGGTGCGAAAAACGGGTATCCGCGCGAAGGCGGCTTCGACATCACGGTTGCCTCCGAAGTCATGGCTATCCTGTGTCTTGCCGAAAACCTCAGCGATCTCGAGCGCCGGCTCGGCCAGATCGTCATCGGTTATCGCTTCGACCGCTCGCCGGTCTATGCGCGTGACCTGAAGGCCGACAAGGCGATGGCGGTGCTGCTGAAGGATGCGATGCAGCCGAACATGGTGCAGACGCTGGAGAACAATGCGGCACTCGTGCATGGCGGTCCGTTTGCCAATATTGCCCATGGCTGCAACTCGGTGATTGCCACCAAGGCGGCGCTCAAGCTTGGCGATTATGTGGTGACCGAAGCCGGTTTCGGGGCGGATCTCGGGGCTGAGAAATTCTTCGACATCAAGTGCCGCCAGGCTGGGCTGAAGCCCGATGCAGCTGTCATCGTGGCGACCATCCGGGCGCTGAAGATGAACGGCGGCGTGAAGAAGGAAGATCTTTCTGCCGAGAATGTCGAGGCGCTGGTGCGCGGGTGCGCCAATCTCGGCCGCCATGTCGCCAATGTGCGCAAGTTCGGCGTGCCGGTGGTTGTCGCTATCAATCACTTCATTTCGGATACGGATGCGGAGATTGCTGCGATCAAGGATTATGTCGACCGGTTGGGCGCCGATGCGATCGTCTGCCGCCATTGGGCAGAAGGATCGGCCGGGATCGAGGAGCTGGCCTATAAGGTGGTCGAGCTTGCAGATGGTGGACAGGCAAAATTCCAGCCGCTTTATCCGGACGAGACGCCGCTGTTCGACAAGATCCAGACGGTTGCGTCGAAAATCTATCATGCAGGCGAGGTGACTGCCGACAAGGCGGTGCGGGATCAACTGAAGGCGTGGGAGGAGCAGGGTTATGGCAATCTGCCGGTCTGCATCGCCAAGACCCAATATTCCTTCTCTACCGATCCGACCCTGCGTGGCGCGCCGGAGGGGCATGTCGTGCATGTCCGCGAAGTCAGGCTTTCCGCCGGTGCGGGTTTTATCGTTGCGATCACCGGCGAAATCATGACCATGCCCGGTCTGCCGCGGTCGCCATCTGCCGAACGAATCTTTCTCAATGACGAGGGGCAGATCGAGGGGCTGTTCTGATAATATTGTTCATGTCGATTGCCGTTTGAAACGAATATATCAAGCTGTGGGAAAGCATCGCGGGAACCTGAGCTTGAATTTGGAATTGATGATGCGCAGGATGGGTAAAACCGATCCTCGTTCATTTCGTCCGGAGAGTTTCATGTCGATCGTATTTGGGAAATGTTCTCTGTCCATCGCCGCTGTCATGGTGTTTGGCGCTGCCGCTGCGCTGCCTGCCGGTGCGGCAGATCTCGTTCGGGGCTATTATCCACCGGCGGCAAAAAGCCAGCGGCATTATGTTCGTACCGCTTATGCCAATGAGGAATGCGGTCTGTTGAAGGTCACGCAATCCGGATATTCGCGGATCGTCCGCATATGTTCGCCGGTGCTCGATCTGAGGCCTGCTCCGACGAGAGGCACTTCGAGCGGCGATGCCGGCAATGGATCGTCCTTCACGGTTACGCAGCAGTAAGACACCCCTTATCGGCAATAGCGATAACCACCGTTTCGCTCGAGGATGTCCAAGTGAAGATGGTCTTCGTGCGATGCGTCGCTACCTGGTGACAGGACGGTGGTGAAGTGCAGGCATGCTCCGGCAGTGGCGGTGCGCTGGAATGCGCCTTCCAGTGTCGAATCTTCCGTTCTCGGTTTCATCTCGATCTTTTCACCATTGTCGAGCTTGAAGGCTGCAACATCATAGGCATTGCCGCGAGCATGTTCGGAAATCTTTCCGGTTGCCGCACTGTTTCTCAAACGGCACTGGTAGGTGGAGCCTGGGACGAGTCCGACGATCCTGCGGCCCGGCATGGCGATGGTCATGGCGGGCTGGACCGTGTCTTTCAGCCAGTGGGCCATGGTAAGCGCCGTCTTGCAGCGCATGGTCGCGCTGCCGAGATCGACGCCGGGCAAGACTTCCGCCACATCGATCGGATGTTCTATGCCGCAGCCATTGCCGTCGTCGATAGGATCGGTCGTTTCGAATTTTGCACCGATCGCCTTCAGGTCGGCCAGGCAGGCCTGCAGTTCCTGTGAATCCTCTTTTTCGAGAGGCGGAGGAGGGGGCGTCTCGGCTTTTTCCGTTTCGCCAGCTTCATCCGGCTTGCCGTCCGGTTTCACTTCAGCCTGAGCGGGCTGGCTCTCAGCCGGCTTCTCCGGCGATCCGCGTTCGGCGTTGTCCGGTTTGGCGGTCACTGTGTCTGGTTCGGGCTTGGGAAGTGGTGTGGGAACCTCTGCCTCGCGCGCCGGTTCGGTGGCAGTCGAGGGTTGTTCGACGACTGGGGGCTTGGCTTGGTCTTTTGTCTCCGGCTTTACGGGTGAAGAAGCGGCTTTCTCGCCGGGCTTGGCGAGGTCAGACTGCGCTGGTTTGTTTTCAGCGCTATTCGTCTCGGGTGGCGCGGCCTGTTCTTCGGGCTTCCGGTCTTCGGCCTCGCCCGGTTTGTTTGCAGGCAAAGGCGGCTCGGGCGTCGCCTTCTGTGCGGTTTCGGCCGGTTTCGGGATGGGCAGGGGAACGGAAGCGAGCGGTGGCGGTTTGGGGATTGAATTGCGCGACGTGTTGCGGCTGCGGGTTCTCGCCTTCTCCCTGGTCGAAGACTGTTTGCGAATGCCGGTATCCTTGAGGAAGCGGTCGATGACGTTGACCTCGACGATTTCGGCGCTCCTGCCCGGCAGGGCCGGCCGTTCGGGCGGCAAGGCTGCACCAAGCATGAGAGGTGCGGCAAGCGCGATGAGTAAGGTTGACCGCTTCATTCCCTGTCTGTCCTCCGGACCGGTTCAGCACTGTGCTTCGGCGCAACGGATGCCGAGCGAGAGGGGCAACGCGGATGGACCGGTTTTGGTCGCATCAGGCGGCGATATTTTTGCGCTTGCGCGAGGGGGAGAGCCGCGATAACAATTCCGCCCATGACTATTTCGATGAACAACAACGGTAACTGGTGGTGGGCACGCTAACGCGGCCTTGACCAGTCATGTCCATCGACAAGACCAGACCAAGCCGCCCGAGAACCGAGGCGGCTTTTTTGTTGGCTGCTTTCCGGAAACGGGCGAACCAGATCGAAGAGGCAAGGGCATTACAATGGTGACGATCATTCGCGAGGACGGTTCCGAGACCTACGAGACGCGAGGCGGCATAACTGTCAGCCGGGCCCGCCGTCCGGCGGAATATGCAACGGCAATTTCGTCCTATGTCGACAGGCTGGATGAGCGCCGCGGCGCCGTTTTCTCGTCGAACTACGAATATCCCGGTCGTTACACGCGCTGGGACACCGCGATCGTCGACCCGCCGCTCGGGATCACCTGCAATGGCCGCAAGGTCTGGATCGAAGCCTATAACGAACGCGGCGAAGTGCTGCTCGGTTTTGTCGCCGACCGGCTGGCGGCAGTCGAAGACCTTACATTCGGTGATCGGACCGTCCGTCGCCTCGACCTGACGGTCAGCCAGCCTTCTCGTGTGTTTACCGAGGAAGAGCGCTCGAAGATCCCGACCGTCTTCACCGTGCTGCGCGCAATCGTCGATCTTTTCTATTCCGACGCGGATTCGGCGATCGGCCTGTTCGGCGCTTTCGGGTACGACCTTGCCTTCCAGTTCGATGCGATCAAGCTTTCGATGGAACGGCCGGAAGACCAGCGCGACATGGTTCTGTTTCTTCCCGATGAAATTCTCGTCGTGGACCACCATGCGGCCAAGGCGTGGATCGATCGCTACGACTTTGCCAGGGGCGGCGTTACGACCGAGGGCAAGGCGCAGGAAATCGCGCCCGATCCATTTGTGCGCACCACGGTGACGCCGCCGAAGGGAGACCACAAGCCGGGCGAATATGCCAAGCTGGTCACAGAGGCAAAGGAAAGTTTTCGTCGCGGCGATCTGTTCGAAGTGGTTCCCGGCCAGAAATTCATGGAGCGTTGCGACTCGAAGCCTTCGGAGATTTCCAACCGGCTGAAGGCGATCAATCCGTCGCCCTATTCCTTCTTCATCAATCTCGGAAACCAGGAATATCTGATCGGCGCATCGCCGGAAATGTTTGTGCGGGTGTCCGGTCGCCGGATTGAGACCTGCCCGATTTCAGGCACAATCAAGCGTGGCGAGGATGCGATTTCCGACTCGGAACAGATCCTCAAGCTGCTGAATTCGAAGAAGGACGAGTCGGAGCTGACGATGTGCTCCGACGTCGACCGGAACGACAAGAGCCGTGTTTGCGAACCGGGTTCCGTCAAGGTGATCGGTCGCCGACAGATCGAGATGTATTCGCGCCTCATCCATACGGTCGACCATATCGAAGGCCGTCTGCGGCCGGACATGGATGCTTTCGATGCGTTTCTGTCCCACGCCTGGGCCGTGACGGTGACCGGTGCGCCGAAGCTTTGGGCGATGCGCTTCATCGAAAGCCACGAGCGCAGCCCGCGCGCATGGTATGGTGGTGCGATCGGCATGGTCGGCTTCAACGGCGACATGAATACGGGGCTGACGCTCAGGACCATCCGGGTGAAGGACGGTATTGCCGAAGTGCGTGCCGGTGCGACGCTGCTCAACGACAGCAATCCGGAAGAGGAAGAGGCGGAAACCGAACTGAAGGCATCGGCCATGATTTCAGCCATTCGTGATGCGCGCGCCGGCAATTCCGGCAAGGTCTCCCGCGATGTTGCCCGTGTGGGCGAGGGGGTGAAGATCCTGCTCGTCGACCACGAGGACAGCTTTGTTCATACGCTGGCCAATTATTTCCGCCAGACGGGGGCGACGGTTTCCACCGTGCGCACGCCGGTGCCGGACGAAGTTTTCGAGCGGATCGATCCCGATCTCGTCGTGCTGTCTCCCGGACCGGGCAACCCGAAGGATTTCGACTGCAAGGCGACGATCAAGGCGGCGCGGGCGAAGAACCTGCCGATCTTCGGCGTGTGCCTCGGGCTTCAGGCGTTGGCGGAAGCCTATGGTGGTCAGCTTCGTCATCTGGCGATACCTATGCACGGCAAGCCGTCGCGTATCAGGGTGCTGGAGCCGGGAATCGTCTTCTCCGGACTTTCCAAGGAAGTGACGGTCGGCCGTTATCATTCGATCTTTGCCGATCCGGCGACACTCGACCGCGATTTCATCATCACGGCCGAGAGCGAAGACGGCACGATCATGGGCATCGAGCACGCGAAGGAGCCGATTGCAGCGGTGCAGTTCCACCCGGAATCGATCATGACGCTCGGCGGCGATGCCGGGATGCGGATGATCGAGAATGTTGTGGCGCATCTGGCGCGCAAACGTGAGACGAAGGCGGCTTAATATGACTGATGAAATCCGTATCGAGCCGATACGGGAAGATCATGTCGAGGGGTTTCGTAATGCCCTCGATATCGTGGCGCGTGAGCGGAAATATCTGATCTTTCTCGAGGCGCCACCGATCGAGGCGATGCTGGCCTTCGTTCGCGACAATATTGCCGCCGGCCATCCGCATATGGTGGCGGTTGCCGACGGCAAGGTCGTCGGGTGGTGCGATATCCGCCGCGGAGCGCGCAATGCGGAATCGCATTGCGGCACGCTCGGCATGGGGATCGTTCCCGGCTATCGTGATAAGGGGCTCGGCAGGCGGTTGATAACCGCCACGCTCGATGCCGCGAAAGCTGCGGGTTTGCACCGGGTCGAACTTAACGCGCGTGCGGAGAACCTTCGGGCGATCACTCTCTATGAGCGGGTCGGTTTCGAGCACGAAGGTGTCGCACGCGATGCGGTGAAGATCGACGGCCGGTATTTCGACAGCGTCAAGATGGGCCTGATCTTCGACTGATTTACTCTGTCCGCTTCACGACGCGGAAATTCATGTCGCTGCGGATTTTAAAGCCAAGCGAGCGGTAGAGGCCGACAGCGCCTTCGTTGTGCTTGTAGGCATGGAGATAGACGGTTTCTCCGCCGGCGGAAATTTCGCCGGCGACGAAGCGTAGCATCAGCTTTCCGAGACCTTTTCCCTGCATGTCCGGATGGACGCAGAGGCCGCTCAATTCGGCAAAGCCGGGCTGGCGCATGCGCTGGCCGCCCATGGCGACAAGCCGGCCATCCATGCGGATACCCCAGAAAGCGCCGAGCGACTGCGCCCTCAGCGTGAACGGGCCGGGTCTGGTCAGGGTTGCGAGCGCCAGCATATCCGCCGCATCGTTTTCGCCGAGTTTTGCGATGCGAGAGTCCTCGATCCTGTCGAACGGCTTTTCGGCCAGCATCTGCACCAGCGTGTCATCGATGATCGTGTCGAAACCGGCAAGGGCAGGGATTGGTCCCGCTTCGACCAGCGCCATTGTCTCGCCAAACAGCGGCAGGGCCATGATTGCAGCAATGCTTTCAACCATGTCGTCGCGCATCGCGGCGAAAGGCACGATCGATGGGGCGTAACGTTTGGCGAGCGGTGTGCCTTCGGCGAAGGCCGAATGGACAGTGGCTAGTGCGTTCCAGGCCGGGCGATCGAGGATGTGGGTCATTTCGTTTCCTTGTCTTCTTTCATGCGCTCGATCAGCGGGCGAAGTTTGAGTCCGTCTTCGATGGATGCGAGCTGATCCAGGAAGGAGCCGTCGAGATCGGTGCAGAGGTTTCTGACGGCAGCCTCGACGCCCGGCCAGACTTCGCGGGTGGAGTAGTCGACGAGATCTTGCCCGGCCTTGGTCAGCGAGACCTGCTTGCGGCGCTGGTCGCCATCGCTGACGGACAGATCGAGCAATCCCGCTTCCGCCAGCTGGCCGATCGTGCGCGTGGCGCCCGGCTGCGATATGCCGATGACATCAGCAAGTTCCCCAACCGTCAGCGGTCCGTTGCGGTCGATCGCCGCGAGAAACGGGTAATGCGCTGCCGGCAGGTCGATGCCGTGCTGCTGCATGATCAGCTGCGTGTTGGCCTGGACCATTTCTCCGAGACGGCGAAGCCTGGTTCCCAGTGTAAGGTAGCCGAAGTCCTTGACGATGTCGTGAGGCATAAGTACCTCTCCATGAATTTATATAACGAGTTATATAAATGGTTATGTTTTTCTTGCAAGGGGACCTGAGCCGGAAAGTGCTTTGACAAAAGCGGCGCTCTGCGGCATATGCACACTCACCCGAAACCGCTGCTGCGAGACCGCTCGCCGTGGCGGTTTCGTCGTTTTGGGACATGGCTTCTGCAAGTCATTCTCACCAGCAAAAAGGCGCCCGAATGCGGCGCAGCGAATGAAGGACAAACCGGTGAACACGGCGCTTAACAAAGATCGAGCCATCGTCGAGCGGCTCGCATTCTGGGGCATTCCCATCTCGATCGGGGTCATGGGCCTGAAGATGCTTGCCTGGTGGGTGACAGGATCGGTGGCGCTGCTTTCCGACGGCATGGAATCCTTCGTCAACGTTACCGCAGCCTTCATCGCCTATTTCGTCATTCGTTACGCACAGCGGCCAGCCGATCACGATCACCAGTTCGGTCACCACAAGGCAGAGTATATCTCTGCGGTCGTTGAGGGCGTGCTGATCGTCGTGGCGGCGATCCTGATCATTCAGGAGGCCTGGGGCGCACTGTTTGCGCCGGAAGCCATGCAGGCACCATGGCTGGGACTGGCGATCAACGCCGTCGCGGGCGTCATCAACGCCATCTGGGCGACGATCCTGATCCGGGTTGGGACGGCACATCGGTCTCCGGCGCTGGCGGCTGATGGTCATCACATCATGTCGGACGTGGTGACGTCGGCCGGTGTCTTTGTCGGTCTGGTTCTCGCAGTCGTTACCGGTTACGCGATCCTCGATCCGCTACTCGCCATTCTCGTTGCGATCAACATTCTCTGGCAAGGATACAAGGTGATCTCGCATTCGCTTGGCGGGTTGATGGACAAGGCGCTGGAGCCGGATGAAGAGGCGGCGGTCCGCGATGCGATCACGGCGCATTCAGCCGGTGCCTTGGGGGTTCATGACCTGCGATCCCGGCGGGCAGGGGCGGCCGCTTTCATCGATTTTCATCTTGTCGTGCCGGCTTCGATGACGGTCGGTGAGGCGCATGATATCTGCGACCGCTTGGAAGATGCGATCAAAGAGGCTATTCCCGGCTCCACACTGGCCATTCATGTGGAGCCCGAAGGTGAGCGCGCCCATGGACAGAAGGTCGAAATCGAAGGAATTGAACAATGACGATGACGGATGTCAGCGGGCTGTCGCAGCTCGGCAAACAGGTAGACGCACCGAAGAGCCCTGAAGAAGCAGTTCTTGAGCGGGTGCCGAACAGCAATCAGGGCATGGATTACGTGACGCGCTTCACCGCGCCGGAATTCACTTCGCTCTGCCCGATGACCGGCCAGCCGGATTTTGCCCATATCGTCATCGACTATATTCCCGATGCCTATCTGGTCGAATCCAAGTCGTTGAAGCTGTTTCTGACCTCGTTCCGTAATCACGGCGCCTTCCACGAGGATTGCTCGGTCTATATCGCCAAGCGGCTCGTCGAATTGCTGCAGCCGAAATGGCTGAGGATCGGCGCTTACTGGTATCCGCGCGGTGGCATTCCGATCGATGTGTTCTGGCAGACGGGTGCCGTGCCGGAAGGCGTGTGGCTGCCGGATCAGGGCGTGCCGACCTATCGCGGACGTGGGTAAGTAACGGTCCGGCCAAGCCGGAGTAATCGATCCAGTTGACCGATTGCAGTGACGAACGCACCGAGCTCCAACAAAGGCCGGGATCGGTTGCTGCATTCGAATAAGAAAGCGCCGGAGCATCACTGCCCCGGCGCTTTTTTCGTTCGTGAGGTGATCTGTCAGACGTCGAAACTATCGTCGTTGTTGTCGAAGTCGCCACTATCCTGATCGGCATCGGCATTGGAATAGTCGGCCTGCTGCCAGCCGTCATTGTCACTGTTGTTATTGCCGTTGTCCGGTTTGTCCGATGCTTCGCGGATCGCGTCGTCACCATAATAATTGTTGACCACGGTTTCCTCGACGGCGGGCTGTTCGGAAGCACCGAAGGCGCTGGCGCCGGCAAGCGGATTGCCCAGACCGGCGCCGGCCATGTGATTGCTGAAAAGGCCCGACAGCGAGTTGGCGAGCAGCATGCCGCCTGCGACACCGGCGGCGGTGCCGAGAGCGCCGGTCAGAAAACTGCTGCCGGCCGATGGACCGCGCGAGAGATTATTGCTCCAGGGTCCGGATGGCTGAGCGGCAGATGGCTGTGCGCCATAGGTTGGCGGAGGAGGGGCTCGATAGCTGTCGTCATAACCGCGCGGGCCTTCATAGGCCTGACGGGCACCCCAGGGGCCGGGCGTCGGCGCTGAGGATTGCTGAACCGGTGCGGGTTGGCGCGACTGCTGCGAGCCGAAGATCGAACTCAGGAAACCACCGCCCTGTTCCGCCTGACGATGTTCGCCATGTGCCGCTTCAAGCTCGCGGATGCGGTCTTCCAGTTCACGGATATGATTGGACGCGGCCTCCAGCCCTTTCTCCTGCACCACCACCGCCTGGGCAAGGTAATAGGTCGCGTAGGGCTGTTTGCGGGTTTCCTGATCGATCAGTTCTTCCGCATCCCTATCTCGCGGTGTTGCCGAGGCGGTACGGACGCGTTCGAACAGGGAATTGAGAAGCTGACGTTCTTCCGGTGACATTCTTGCCTCCTTGGGCATTTGGGCTACCCAAGGAGGTATGTGGTGATTGCGGCTTTTCAAATCGCCGCAAGATTAAATCTCGGTAATGCCGATCCGGCTGTTCCGAGAGGATTTCAGCTGTACCGGTTAGCCGCCAAAGGCGAGCGAGAGGCCGAGCAGGGCGGTGATGCCGCCGAGAATACGGGCGACATGAGGGCTGAAACGGGAAATGCCGAGGCCTGCGGCAATGCCGGCAATATGCAGGAATGCCGTCGCGATGACGAAGCCTATGCCGAACTGCAGCGCGCCGGCCGAACCGAGCTCACCACCATGAGCATGACCGTGGAAGAGTGCGAAGACGGCGACGATCGCCGCACAAACGGCTGTCGGCAGGCGAACGGCGATGGCGACGAGCAGGCCGAGGGCGATGACGGAGGCCAAAATCGCGGGTTCAACGAAGGGAAGTTCAATGCCCGACAGCGCGAGGGCAAAGCCGATCGCCATCGTGCCGACGAATGCCGAGGGAACGATCCAGAACGCCTTCCTGTTGCCAGTTTGAGAAATCTGGGCTGCCCAGAGCCCGACCGCGACCATAACGAGGATGTGGTCCATGCCGAAAAGCGGGTGCGAGAAACCGGCCATAAACGAGCCGTGCTCTTCCGGGTTGAGATGGGCAAAGGCGGGTGCCGTCGCTGCTGCAAAAATGGCGGCGGAAAGCGAAAGGCGTCTGAACATTATGGTCCCCTCAGATTCTGTCTGACTTAAAAATATGATGGAACATAGGGCGCAGGGCTTTCCTATGTCCACCGCAATTGCCAACCGATCGTCGGAGGTTTCTACGTCATTCACCTTATAGGCGGCCTTAGTCGTGGCTTGCGGCCACTCTCCATTGTTTTGTGGCCGAGAACACATTATGTCCGATGTTCTGAATCCCATGCAGGAGACACTGACTGTGCTGAACGACGAAGACGACAACGACGACAAGACCAAGGAATTGCCGCTCGGCAAGGAAACAGAGGCGAATCTTTTCAAGTCGCGCTCGATCTTCATCTACGGTCCGATTACCCAGGAACTGGCGCAAAAGGTCAACACGCAGCTCGTCGCGCTTTCGGCGGCAAGTGATGATGATATCCGCATCTATGTGAATTCTCCCGGCGGCCATGTCGAATCGGGCGATTCCATTCATGACATGATCAAGTTCATCAAGCCGAAGGTCTGGATGATCGGAACGGGTTGGGTGGCTTCCGCAGGCGCGCTGATCTATGCAGCAGCTCCCAAAGAACGTCGCATTTCTCTGCCGAACACGCGTTTCCTTATCCATCAACCGTCCGGTGGTACGCGCGGCATGGCATCCGATATCGAGATCCAGGCACGCGAAATCGTCAAGATGAACGAGCGCCTGATCAAGATTTTCGCCAAGGCCACCGGCCAGACGGAAGAGAAGATCGCCAAGGATATCGATCGCGACTACTGGCTCTCGGCAGAGGAAGCCGTTTCCTACGGTCTGGTATCGAAGATCGTGACGTCGCAGAGCGAAATCTGAGATAGCGCTTCGGATTATTGAAACCTAGAGCCCCGCCAGCTTGCCGCTGGCGGGGCTTTTCTGTTCAAGGTTTGCAATCTTTCATCTTGCAAGGCTGGAACCGGAGGGCGCCTAAATGGCTTGCTTGTACTGTTACCCGTCGGCACGTTGCCGCGTTTGCCAGTTTTCGACGAAGGTTATGAACTCTGCAGCGGCAAGAGGCTTGGAGAAAGCGTAACCCTGCAAGACGTGGCAGCCGAGGCCGCGCAGGATATCGATATGTTTGCCGGTTTCCACGCCCTCGGCAACGATCTCGATATCCTGCGACCGCCCGATTTCGATGATCGAGGCGACAAGTCTGCGCTGGGATGCAGAAGCCTCGATTGGCGAGATCAATTTGCGGTCTATCTTCAATCGCTTCGGCCCCAGCTCGATCAAGCTGACGATCGAGGCATGACCGGTGCCAAAATCATCGATCTCGATGTCGATGCCGAGCGACTTCAGCCGGGTGATCGCCGTACGCAGGTCTTCATCGTGGTCATCGAATGAGATGGATTCCAGAAGCTCGAAAGACAGGCTGCCCGGAGAAAACTGCAGGTCTGCCAGCCGGTCGAACATGCGTCCGTCCTTTAGTCTCTGCGCCGATATGTTGACCGAAAGATGCGGCACATCCAGACCGAGTGCCTTCCAGCGAACGGACTGGAAAAGTGCCTTTTCCAGAATAACCGCGTCAAGATCGGCTGCGCGATTCAGGCTTTCGGCAATATCGAGAAAGCGATCAGGTGCAAGAGTGCCGCGCTGCGGGTGCTGCCATCGCGCGAGTGCCTCGACGCCGACGATCTGCAACGTCCGTGCATCGAACTGGGGTTGGAAATAAGGGACGATCTGATCGTGCTCCAGTGCCGTCAGGAACTCGTCCGACATCGTTTTACGAAGCACCGCAGCCATACGCAGTTCGTCGGAAAAGATCTCGAAGCGGTTGCGCCCGCGTTTCTTGGCTTCGTAGAGCGCAATGTCCGCATTGATGAGAAGTTCGCGAGGCTCCTCCATCGATGCCGTCTGGCAGGATATTCCTGCGCTGCAGCCGATACGGCACTTGTGGCCGCCGATTTCTATCGGCCGGGCAAGTGACCTGACGATTGCCTGCGCAAGTTCGCGCGAGCGACGTTCGACGCAAGGGCCGCTGGTGGCGATGACGAATTCGTCACCGCCTACGCGTGAGGCGAATTCATCCGGTGTGAGAAGGTCGAGGAGACGTGCCGTTGTCTGCCTCAACACCTCGTCGCCAGCGGCGTGGCCGAACGTGTCGTTGACTTCCTTGAAACGGTCGAGGTCCACGTGGATGAAGGCCAATCGATGGCTCGTTTCCGCCTTGCCGCTACCCGCTTCCATGAACTGGTCCAGAAATCGACGGTTGGGGAGGCCGGTCAGGGCATCATGGAGAGATTGATGTTCAAGCGTCCGCCGCGTTGCTCTGAGCTGGGTATTTTGTTCTTCTGCCCGAGAACGCGCCTCGCGCAATTCTGCTTGCAGCAGCATATCCTTGGTCACATCCCAATTCGCGCCAACGATCCGCATTTCGCGGCCTGCCGTGCTGTAGACCCTGCCATTTGCACGGATGTATCTTATCTCTCCGGTCGGAGACACGATGCGGAATTGAGTGATGTAAGGAACACCTTCAGCTATCGTCTGGAGCAGTTCTTCCTGTGCAGCTTGAATGTCGTCCGGGTGGATCGCTTTTTTCCAGTCCTCATAGAAAAATACGTCCCGATCCGGTGAGCCATAGTACATTTCGCGCATCCGACGATCCCAGATAAGCCTTCCGGATTCGGGATGGTATTCCCACACGCCAATGCCGGAGGAGTCGAGGGCAAGGCCGAGGCGATGTGAGACTTCCTCCAGTTCCTCCTCACGCTGCTGCAGTATGATGAGATTGCGATGCCGTTGCCTCATCAGCAAACCAGCCCATACCAGCGGCGCAATGATGCCGATGGCAACCATGGCGGCGTAGATCCGGGATATGAAGATTGCCGGTGGTTCCTGAAGCCATCCCCCCTTGGGGACCGCGGCAAGGTACCATGTGTCGTATCCGAGCTCGATGCGCGTACGCACCGCGTCGTCGACGAAGACCGCGGGATCGCCGACAAAGACATCCTTGGCGGAGGGTTGCGGGCGGCGTGCGATAGCGATGTTGAGGGTCTGTTGGTCGGAACTCATATTGCTGTCCCGATACAAGCGGTCGGCATCGATCACGGCCGAGACAACACCCCAAAAATGACCGTTTCCAATAGAAAATACCGGATAGCGTGCCAGCAGGCCGTGCCCGCCCTGGGTAAGCTTCACCGGACCTGCAATTGTGGTCTTGCGCCGCTTTATGGCTTCGAAAACAGAGCCGGACTGCTTCGGTTTGGCGTTATAGTCCTGCCCGATCAATTGCTTGTTTTCATCGAATGGATAAACGTTCTGCACCACGAGGTTTGGAGCCGCTACGACGTTTCGCAATTGCGACGGGACACTGAAGATACGTTCGGACAGGGCGCTGAATTGCGCTTGGGTCATATTTGGATTGGCGGCGATTGCGGCAACAAGCCCCTGAATGAGGTTTACGTTGCCGTGAATTTGTGTTTCCAGGCGAGAGGAAACCTGCGCAAGGCGCTCGGAGGCAACGAGTCTCTGTTCTGCCAGAAAGCGCTCATGCTCTTCGTTGTCCGCTTGAACAAAGCCGATGGCGACCGCAGCAATGACAACGATTGCGGGAATAAAATAGCTCAACCCAAAAGCCTTCTGGATCGGCCGCATCGATTTGTCCGAATGAGAAAAGGTAGCCATCGAATATTCCGGTCTTATGATGGCAAAGAGTTGCAGACAAACTTTAATATTATGCGTTTCTAATCGTGGTTTGGCGTGAAATATGGTCACTTTACTGTAAGCCAAATATTGCTTCAGTAATTGTCTGCATCCATTCCGTGTTTTGTTTTTCGCTGCGCGCTACAGTTTATGGACTGGACCGTGCAAATCCGGAGGCGCATACTTTCCTGCCGGGAGGTTTGCGATGAAGGACGACGGATACAATCAGTTTTGCCCGATCGCCAAAGCCTGCGAACTTATCGAGCCGCGCTGGACATTGCTGCTGCTTTCCGAAATGTGGTCCGGCTCAACGCATTTCAACGAAATTCGCCGCGGCGTGCCCGGCATGTCGCCGACGCTGATGTCCAAGCGACTGAAGCAAATGGAGATGAACGGGCTATTGACCCGCTTTGCAAACGAGCGGACCGGCGAGATTACCTATATCACGACCAGGATTGCGGACGAACTTGGCCCCATCGTTAGGGAGCTTGGTCGCTGGGCGCATCGGAATGTCGACGCCGATGTGACGCTCGAAAATCTCGATGCGCGGCTTTTGATGTGGAATATGCGCCGCAAGATCGATGCGGAAGCGCTGCCCAAGCGCAGGCGCAGCGTTATCGAGTTCAATTACCCTGAACTGCCTCGGGAGGAACGTCACTATTGGCTGGTCAACAAGCCGGGTCAGCCGATCGACCTTTGCCTGATCGATCCGGGTTACGACGTCGATCTCTATGTCACCGCCGAACTGAAGGCGATGACGGCGGCGTGGATGGGGCTTTCGGGCCTTAAGGCGGAGATTGAAGAGGGGCGAATTTCATTGATCGGCGACGCAGACATCGCCTCGCGGATTGATGACTGGATGGTGCGCAGTTCTTTTGCCACCTGCTGATCCGGTGCATTTTCTGTATCGGATCCGGTTCATTTTCTACACTGGAGCAACCGGCATAGACTGAAGCATCCTCCAATTGTTGCCCGCGTCATCGGGCTCTTCGACATGGGAGGAAAGACAATGCAGACAGCAAATCTGGACCTTGCGCATCCCGCCGCGCCAGCGGGAGCGGATTTCAACGCGGTCAAGGCGCGCCAGCAAGGCGCCTGGGCTTCGGGCAATTATGCGGTCGTCGGCACGACCCTACAGATCGTCGGCGAGAGCCTTTGCGAGGCGCTTGATCTGAGGGCCGGCGAAACGGTGCTGGATGTTGCTGCGGGAAACGGCAATGCGACGCTCGCAGCGGCACGGCGTTGGTGCATCGTCAGCTCGACCGATTATGTGCCGACGCTTCTGGAGCAGGGCAGGCGGCGTGCCGAAGCTGAAGGGCTCAGCGTCAATTTTCAGACGGCCGATGCCGAGGCGCTACCCTTTGCCGATAATCACTTCGATGTCGTGCTTTCCACGTTCGGGGTGATGTTCACGCCGAACCAGGAAAAAGCGGCTTCTGAATTGCTGAGGGTGTGCCGCAAGGGAGGGCGTATCGGTCTTGCCAACTGGACGCCGGACAGTTTCATCGGGCAGGTGTTCAAGACGATCGGCCGCCACGTGCCTCCTCCGGCAGGCCTGCGCCCCCCATCGCTCTGGGGGACAACCGATCGATTGAACGAACTGTTCGGTTCTGCAGCAGGCGTTTCCGCAAACCGGGAGACTTTCGTCTTCCGCTACCGTTCTCCAGGCCACTGGGTCGAGGTGTTCCGTACCTGGTACGGGCCGGTACACAAGGCTTTTGGCGCGTTGCCAACAGAGAAGCAGGCCGTTCTGGAAAGAGACCTGCTTGACCTCATCGAAAGCTTCAATCGAGCTGAGGATGGGACGATGGTGGTACCCAGTGACTATCTCGAGGTCATCATCGCGAAACGTTGATGACCGGCGGGCCGGCGTCTGCAAAACGAGGATGCAGACGTTTACGGCGCCGTGTGCCGATTATGGTGCACGGCGCCGGTCGGCTGTTCCAATTGGGCACAGGTGTTTCAATTCGATAAGAAACGGCTGCCTATTTAGGCCGGACTTAACTCTGTAGCCCGTTTGTCTGGGAAAATGACGCGTTATTGAAAATCTGAGACAGTCAGGCTGTTAGGCTGTGGGTGGGAGGAACTTGGAGGATAGCCACTCAAACAGGAGCAGTTTCAATGACGAACTCCATTTCGAATGCGCTTGGTGTCGCACTTTATTACAGCGCTGGCTCGACTGCCTGGTTTTCCGCAACAGGCTCCGGACCGATCCAGTATGGGACCGCAGGCAATGACTCCATGTGGGGCGATAGTTCCGTCAACGTCACGATGACGGGTGGAACCGGTGACGACATCTACTATCTTTATTCCAGCATCAATCGTGCCGAAGAAAAGCCTGGTGAAGGTGTGGACACGATCGATACCTGGATGAGTTACACACTTCCTGAGAATTTCGAGAATCTTCGAGTAACCGGCGACAACCGTTATGCTTTCGGCAATTCCGCCGACAATATCATCCGAGGCGGATCGACCCGCCAGACGATCGATGGCGGGGCAGGAAACGATGTGCTGATCGGCGGCGGTGGCGCCGATACGTTCATCATCTCCAAGGGGAACGGGACCGATCTCATTACCGATTTCAGCGATGACGATACGATCCGGCTCAATGGTTACGGTGTGACATCCTTCGATCAGCTGATCAGCCAATCCTCCCAGCAGGGGACGGATCTCTGGCTCAATCTGGGGAATGGCGAAAGCGTCGTTCTGGCCAATACCACGGCGGACGATCTCAGCGCTGATCAGTTCGAGCTCAATCTCGATCGATCGAACCTGACGCTCACCTTCAACGACGACTTCAATTCGCTTTCCCTGTACGATGGTCAGGACGGAGTGTGGGAAGCGAAATACTGGTGGGCGCCCGAAAAGGGGGCTTCGCTGCATACCAATGGCGAGCAGCAATGGTACGTCAATCCTCTATACGGACCGACAGCGTCGGCAAATCCGTTTTCGGTGACGGACGGCGTTTTGACGATCCGGGCAGAACAGACGCCGGATGCGCTTTCCGGCGAAGTCGAAGGTTATGACTATACGTCCGGCATGCTGACGACGCATGCGTCCTTCGCGCAGACCTACGGCTATTTCGAAATCCGCGCGGACATGCCGGACGAGCAGGGGGCATGGCCCGCCTTCTGGCTGTTGCCCGAGGACGGTTCATGGCCGCCGGAACTGGACGTGATCGAAATGCGCGGACAGGACCCGAATACATTGATCCTTTCGGCTCATTCGAACGAAACCGGTAAGCAGACTTCGGTCATCAACAACGTTGCGGTGGTCGATACCGAAGGGTTTCACACCTACGGTCTGTTGTGGGACGAAGATCACATCACCTGGTATTTCGACGATGTGGCGGTGGCGCAGACGGATACTCCCGACGACATGCACGATCCGATGTACATGATCGTCAACCTGGCGATCGGCGGCATGGCGGGCACACCTTCGGATGGGCTGCCCGACGGGTCGGAAATGAACATCGACTATATCCGCGCCTATTCGCTCGATGACCTCGAGGCAACGAATGCCGCATCCACTGCACAGACCAGCGAGTGGCTTCTCTGATCGTGTTTGTCTCCGGCGAACGGTTTTGACGTGACGAGGCTTGCAAGGGACTGAGGATTTTGATCTGCAGGGATCAGATTTTCACCCCTTGCCAGGCCTTTCGGATACCCATGCTCAAGGACCTTTCTCCCTCGACGCTGACGATGGGGCTGCTGACAGCCTTTGTCGGTTTCGTCAGTTCCTTTGCCGTCATCATGCAGGGCCTTCAGGCGATGGGCGCATCGCCTGAGGAGATCGCCTCGGCGCTGCTTGCCGTCTGCATTGCGCAAAGCGTGCTTACGGTGTTCTTTTCGCTTCGCCACCGGATGCCGATCATGATGGCCTGGACCACGCCCGGCGGTGCGCTTCTGGCGGCGACCGGGGCTATCGAAGGCGGGTTTCCTGCGGCGGTCGGGGCCTTCGTGCTTTGCGGCGTGATGATCACGCTTTCCGGCCTGTTCCGGCCGCTCGGGCAGATGATTCGCAAGATCCCGGCGCCGATTGCCAATGCGATGCTGGCTGGCATTCTTCTCAGCCTCTGCCTTGCGCCGGTAAAGGCCGTCGCCTTCAATGCCGCGCTCGGGCTTCCGATCGTGCTGACTTGGATGGTCGTGGTCTCGCGCTGGCGGCTCTGGGCGGTGCCGGCGGCGCTCGGTGCCTTCGCGCTTGTGCTGGTCTTCGGCGTAAATCTGCCCGATGACGTGTTCGGCCAGATCGGTGCTGCGATCCATCCGAACCTGATCTGGGTGCCGCCGCTCTTTACCTGGCACGGATTTATCTCGGTGGGGTTGCCGCTGTTCATCGTCACCATGGCCTCGCAGAATATTCCGGGCATCGCCATCCTGAAGGCGCACAATTACGAGCCGCCGCCGGGGCCGCTGTTTGCCTCGACGGGCATATTCTCGACCATCATCGCTTTCTTCGGCAGCGTGCCGGTGAACCTTGCGGCAATCACGGCGGCGATGTGCGCCAGCGAGGATGCGCATCCCGATCCGAAGCGGCGCTACTGGGCAGCCGTTATCGGCGGAGCGACCTATACGGTGCTCGGCCTGATCGCCGGGGGCATTATCGCCTTCGTTTCGATGGCACCACCGATTCTGTTGCAGGCGGTCGCGGGCCTCGGGTTGATCGGCGCATTTTCGAATGCAGCCTTTGCCGCATGGCGCGAGCCCGAGACCCGCGAAGCCGCTGCCATCACCTTCCTCGTCACCGCTTCGGGCGCCACATTTGCCGGGATTTCCGGGGCTTTCTGGGGGCTTGTTGCCGGTGCCGTGATGATCGGCCTTTCGAAGGTGATGAAGAAATCATCCTGACCGGAGGCGTACCGGAAGCGCGAAAGCCGTTCTTGCCGGATGGCTGATGTATCGCTATACATCTCCCCATGACCATGACAGGCGCGATCATGTTTTACCGTTTTGCCGCCCGCAGCACCGCTGCCGGGGCGACGGTTTTCGCGCCTCTCTCGCTTCTTAGCCTCGACCTTACACTCGGTTGCCGGGTCCGTTGAGGAGCGCCCGGCGGCCGAAAAGCCTGCCGGCGTAAGTGCTCCTCGCATCAATCCCAAATAATGAAACCGGACCACAAGAGGTCCAAAATCCGCAGTCGGATGGCCGTGAACGGCATCGAGCCAAAATGCTCCTGCGGATGCGAGTGAAGGACGAAGACATGGACAACAAGATTTCCACATCGGCAAAAGGCATGCAGTCCGCGGGCGTGAAGTACCGCGCCTATCCGACCATCAACATTCCGGACCGCACATGGCCGTCGAAGGCGATCGAGAAGGCGCCGATCTGGTGTTCGGTCGACCTGCGCGACGGCAACCAGTCGCTGGTCAACCCGATGGGCCATGACCGCAAGGCGCGTATGTTCAAGCTGTTGCTGGACATGGGTTTCAAGGAAATCGAGATCGGTTTCCCGTCCGCATCGCAGACCGATTTCGATTTCGCCCGCTGGTGCGTGGAAGAGGGCGGCGTGCCGGAGGACGTGTCGCTGCAGGTGCTGGTGCAGTGCCGGCCGGAGCTGATTACCCGCACTTTCGAATCGCTGGAAGGCGCGCATAAGCCGATCATCCATTTCTATAACTCGACCTCGGAGCTGCAGCGCCGGGTGGTGTTCGGCAAGGACGTGCACGGCATCAAGCAGATCGCCGTCGATGCGGCCAAGATGATCACCGACATGGCGGCAAAGGCTGGCGGCGGTTATCGTTTCGAATATTCGCCGGAAAGCTTTACCGGCACCGAACTGGATGTGGCGCTGGAGATCTGCAACGCGGTGATCGAGGTGGTGAAGCCGACGGCCGACAACAAGCTGATCCTCAACCTGCCGTCTACCGTCGAAATGGCGACGCCGAACATCTATGCCGACCAGATCGAATGGATGTGCCGCAATATCGACAATCGCGAGAACGTCATCATCTCTGTTCATCCACATAACGACCGCGGTACAGGCATTGCAGCGACAGAGCTGGCGTTGATGGCGGGTGCGGACCGCGTCGAGGGCACGCTGTTCGGCAATGGCGAGCGCACCGGCAATGTCGACGTCGTGACCTTGGCCTTGAACATGTTCACGCAAGGCATCGATCCCGAACTGGATTGCTCCGACATCGAGCGGATCAAGGAAGTCTACGAATATTCCAACGAGATGGTCATTCCTGAACGCCATCCTTACGTCGGCGAACTGGTCTATACCGCGTTTTCCGGATCGCACCAGGATGCGATCAACAAGGGGATGAAGGCGATCAAGGTTGCCAACCATCCGGTATGGGAAGTGCCCTACCTGCCGATCGACCCGCAGGATGTCGGCCGTTCCTACGAGGCGATCATTCGCATCAATTCGCAGTCGGGCAAGGGCGGCATCGCTTATATCCTGCAGCAGGACTATGGTCTGAACCTGCCGCGAAACCTGCAGGTGGAGTTCCGCGAGGACATTCAGCGGATCACCGACGAAGAAGGCAAGGAACTGTCTTCGAAGCGTATCCACGAGCGCTTCATGGAGCGTTATGTGGAGCAGTCCGGTGCGCGTCTGAAGTTCGTCGATCACCACACCTATCCGTCTGAGCCCCACCACAAGGGCGTGCGGGTCGTTGCGGCAGAGATTATCGACAATGGCGAGACGAAACGTATCGAAGGCAAGGGAACCGGGCCGATCGACGGGTTCATCAATGCGCTGTCGATCTATCTCGGTATCGATCTGTCGGTGAACGATTATTCAGAGCACTCGCTGCAGCATGGCTCGAATGCTTCGGCTATCGCCTATGTCGAGATGCAGCATCCGGGCGGCAAGCTGTTCGGTGCCGGCGTCAACACGAATATCGTCACGGCTTCGCTCGATGCGATCGTTTCCGCAGCAAACCGGGTGTTGGAGGAGAGGGCGCGCTAAGCGTTCTCGGGTCTCGTAAACAAAAAAGCCGCTGCGGTTTCCCGCGGCGGCTTTTTTGTTGAGCTTAAATGGTCGTCAGATGAGGCCGGCAGCCTTTGCGGCGATCTCGTCGAGATCGGCGGCCGAAGACGGAGCGACGATCACATAGGTTGCAAGCGGGGTGCTCCAGGAGACGAGGCTGGTGTCGAGGCGGATGTCCTCAATCGGCTTGGCCGTTTCTGGCCGCGCTCTGGAGAAGGTCAAGGCCAGAATGTCGCCTTCATTGTCGCCGGTGGTGCGGCGATAGAAAAGTATGCCGGTCGGGGTGTTTTCAGCCGTGACCAGACGTGCGCCGACGAAGGCAAGCCCGCTATCGGTCAGGTCAGGAATGCGGAAGCCGACGCCGGTTCCGGTGGTCAGCCATTCGAGAATATCGGCTGGCCTGTCCGCGCCGATCTCCACCAGCCGGTTCTGCTGGCGGCTGTAGAGGCGGAAATGGGAAACGATATCGTCCAGCCAGTCGCGTTGCTGGAATGCCGGGCTTGCCAATGCTTGCGGCGGGCGACTGCCATCCGGTCGAGCGCCGATCATGTAGCCCAGGCTGCCGCCAACCAAGAGCGTCAGGGCGCAAGCCGACAGAGCCTGCAGGCCCGAGGGACGAAAGGCTCTGTTGCGGCGGGTAGATCCTGGAAGCCGTACCGCCTTGCGGGGCAGGGGGGCGTTCTTGATGCTGCGGACGAGATCGAGCGGCACCGGCTCCTTGAGCATTTCTTCGAGAAGAAGTCGGCCGGTCTGGCTGCCGCGTTTCAAATCGTCGTGCAGCGCGCGGGCGTGCGGATCGTTGACGAGCAGGGATTCGACATCCTGACGCTCCGTATCCGACACCTGGCTATCGACAAACGCCGAAAGACGACGTTCAATCGCCGATGGCTCTTTATTTGCCATAGTCATGCTCTCTTTTCCGCCAAGCCAGGCGGTTGGGAAGCAAGTGCCAATCGTGCGGCACAGAGGCGGGATGAGACCAGTTCCGGCGTGACGCCGAGAATCGATGCTGCCTCAGAATAATCGAAACCTTCGACATCAACGAGAAGAAGCGTGCTTGCCAGACCCTCAGGCATGCCGAGGAACGCCTTGGATTCACTGTCGCTAACGTCGGTTGCTTCGGCATTCTGCTTTGAGAGCGGTTCCTGGCGGTTGCGTTTACGAAGCTCGTCGCTCCAGCCGATCCGGATCTGATTGAACACCCAGCTTTCCAACCGGCATTCGCCTTTCCAGTGATGGCTTTTGAGAATGACGCGGGCAGAAACTTCGCGCAGGAGCGTGTCCGCTGCATTCGCATCTCCGGTCAGCGTCTGGGCGAACCGCCGCAGCCGCGGCAGCAAAGCCACAAGGTCACGACGGATGTCGGTTGAAACTGCTGGCGGATTCATCAGAGGAATATGGCCTTTTGCTCTCAGTAGAATGAATGCTTGATGGTACTAACTATGAATCGATTGTGACGATTCTGCAACAAGCATCTCTTAACCTTGCAGAACTCTTGCTGCTTCCTCCACCGAGAACTGTAATGGGGCCTCTCCATAGAAGAGCTTCGTCTCGTCGAGATGGATGCTGTCGCCGCTTTCGGTCAGCCCGTAACGCTCGCAACTGAGGTTCCATGCTCCCGGCTTGCCGGACAGGTTGAAGAGGTTGTAGGCGGCGCGAGGCTTGTGTCCGCCGGGACCTTGCGAGGCCGACGCGATGCCGACGACCGGTACCGGCCGGTCATGGGTCTTCAGCCAGTAGACGGTATTCAGATGGGTATGCCCATGCAGGATGAGTTCGGCCCCGCCGGTCGAAATGGCCGCGGCAAAGCGTCGGATGCCGATCATGCGTTTGTGCGAGGAGGCCGCTCCCTGGATCGGTGGGTGATGGATCAGGACGACGCGGAACAAGCCTTCCTCGCCGGCCTTTTTCAAAAGATTGACTGTCTCGCGGGCCTGTCTGGGGCTGAAAAAGCCGGACGCGGAGAAGGGAGGCGTGGCGTTAGATGTCGAACAGCCAATGATCGCGAGCGGTCCCCGTTGGCGATAGGTCGGGAATATATGGTCGTTTTTCGGCCACTCGCCGGGATCGTCGTCACTTCTGATGAACGGATACCAGGCTGCGACCGACTTGTCGTGGGCGCCCGGCACATAGGCGTCGTGGTTTCCCGGAACGACGGTGGTATCTTCGGGATCTCCGATCGTATCCAGCCATTCTCTCGCCAGCCGGGTCTCGATCTTGGTCGCCAGATTGACCAGATCGCCGGTGATGATGAGCTGATCGGGATGACGGGCCTTGAGATCGCTGAGCAAAAGATCGAGTGTGTTGACGAACAGATGCTTGCGCCGGTTGCGGTGCCAATTGATGAAGCCGGTGATACGCTTGGACATGAGTTCCCGAATCGACAGTTTCGGAAGCGGTCCCAGATGGATGTCGGAAATATGGGCGAATTTGAACATGGCCCAGACATAACGCACGAAACGGAAATTCGTTATGAAATTTACGCGAGCGGAGCGGAGAGTTGATGGGCGCTACCGGCATAGCTGAAATAGGGACGTGGCGGACGCGTATCGTGGTCTGGCTGCTGCATCGATTTTTCCTTGTTTCCCGCGGGATGACGATGGGTGTTCGCGCAGCCTGCTTCAACGCTCGGGGCGAGGTCTTTCTGGTTCGCCACACCTATGTTCCGGGCTGGTATATGCCGGGCGGGGGCATGGAACATGGCGAAACGGCGCTGGATGCGCTGACCAAGGAATTACACGAAGAAGGCAATCTGGTCATGACTGCCAAGCCCGAGCTTCTGCATGTCTATTACAACCGGAAGGCCAGCAAGCGCGATCATGTGCTGTTCTATCGCGTCACCGTCGAGCAGACGGCTCCGCGAATGCCTGATCGCGAGATTGCCGAGAGCGGGTTCTTTGCGCTGGATGCGCTGCCGAAAGACGTGACGGATGCGACGCTCAGGCGGCTGCGGGAGTTGAGCGGAGACGCCGAGCGCGGGGATTTCTGGTGACGGGCCTGACTATCCGCCGCCTCGGAGCAGTTGTCCGAGACGGCGGGTGATGATGTTGTGGGCTTGCGATCGGCGTCAGCTTTTAAGAGCCGTATTGCACAGGCTCCAATAACCGCCACCTTTCTGGATCCACTTGAGCTCACCGAGCGTGCCGTCGTCCTTGTTCTTGTGATAGGTGTCGACGCAGGTCTTGAGCCGGGCCTTGGCAGGCGTCTCGCTCGAATATTTCTTGTCGATAGCATTCGGGAAAACGACGCTCTTCGGGGCCTTGGTGGTTGCCTTTGCCGGCTCCTTCTCTGTCGTTGCCGCGACTTCCTTGTCGTCGGCGGCGTCTTCAGCGGCGGCGTCTGCGCCGCAGAACTTGGCGCGGTAGTCGTTCCATTTGACGTCCTTGGCGGAACCGTCAGCCTTGGCGGCCTGATACTTGGCGCTGCATTCCTTCATTGTGAGTGCGGACGCCGGGGTCACGAAAGCTGCAGAGGCGAGCAGGGCAAAAGATGCAAGAATGATGGTGCGATTGGTCATTGGGGCCTCCCCAGGTGCATAATTGCGATCGGGGACTATGAACCGGCCATTTGCGTTGTCAATGAATCTCTAAATTAGTGAAATTCAATCCAGTTTTGCTGTCCGACCCGTATCGACGGACGCCGGAAAGAGTGCATGAGCCTGTTGGCTCATGCACTCTTTCCTCTCAAGGCGAATATCTTTGTCGGGGCCAGGCGACGGGTCGGTGATGTTGGGGAAGACTAGGGGGCGTTTCAGCCCCCAAGTCTCTCGCGGCCATGAGCAGCCTCGAGATCCAGTAATGGCCCGATGGGAACGATGCCGGTCGGATTGATGGTCTTGTGGCTGCCGTAGTAGTGGCCTTTGATATGGACGAGATTGCAGGTCTCGGCGATGCCGGGATGCTGATAAAGATCTCTTAAGTATCCGGAAAGGTTGGGGTAATCGGAAATACGACGGATGTTGCATTTGAAGTGGCCGACATAGACGGGATCAAACCGCAAAAGCGTGGTGAACAGGCGCCAGTCGGCTTCGGTAATCTTGTCGCCGAAAAGATAGCGGCTTGTTTCGAGGCGGTGGTCCAGCGTGTCGAGTGTTTCGAACAGGGCGGTTACGGCTTCCTCGTAGGCTTCCTGTGTTGTGGCAAACCCCGCCTTGTAGACGCCGTTGTTGACCCGGTCGTAGACGACAGCGTTGAGTGCGTCGATTTCCTCGTGCAACTCGGCGGGATAGAAATCGAGGTCGGAGCCGGTCAGGTCATCGAAGGCGCTGTTCATCATGCGGATGATTTCGGCGCTTTCATTCGAGACGATGGTATTCTGCTGCTTATCCCACAGGACTGGCACGGTCACGCGGCCCGAATAATGCGGATCGGCTTTCAGATAGACCTGATAGAGGTAATCGGAGCCAAAAAGATCGTCGCCTGTTGCGCCGTCGCGTTTTTTGAATTCCCAGCCGTTTTCCAGCATCAGGTAGTCGACGACGGACACAGAAATGAGGTCTTCGAGCTTCTTGAGCTTGCGGAAGATCAGCGTGCGGTGCGCCCAGGGGCAGGCATAGGAGACATAGAGGTGGTAACGCCCGGCCTCAGCCTTGAAGCCGCCCTTGCCGGAGAGGCCGGCTGCGCCATCAGCTGTCACCCAGTTGCGAAACTGCGATTGCGAGCGCTCGAAACGTCCCTTGGTCGCCTTCGTATCGTACCATACATCCTGCCATTTGCCGTCGACGAGCCTGCCCATGGCGCTCTCCTTTGTCTGTTGCCGGATAGATACGGCAGGGGCTCAAGATTACGAGCCGTAATTTTTCGAACAGTGTGTTTTTGCATTGGACGGGTGAAAAAAATCCTGCTAGTTGGCTTTTCACATTTTTGTGGGATGACCAGTTTACATGACCGAAGCACGGGCACTGCGACGACGCTGAAGATCGACCAAGACGCCAGACGAGGCGTCATCGACTTCGCATGTCCTGTCCGCTCCTTATCTACGGCTTCGGTTCTCCCATGTCTTCATCTGCCTCTCTGCACCTTGTCGCCCGGAAATCTCTGGCAAAGCACGATCTCGTCTATCTGACGGAAGACGCGTCGCATGATGCGGCGATCGAGCTTATCAATGAGGAGGCTTTCGGGCCAGGCCGTCATGTGCGCGCCGCCGCGCGGATCCGTGAGCAGGGACCGCATGACCGTTCGCTTTCCTTCATTTGCACCGATGACGGCGAGACGATTGCTTCCGTTCGGATGACCCCGGTTCTGGCCGGGACGGTGAAGGGTCACATGCTCGGGCCGCTTGCCGTGCGGCCGACACACAAGAACATGGGCATCGGTCGGGAGCTGGTGCGGATCGCGATCGAAGCGGCAAAGCGCAAGGGTTCCGAGGGCGTGATCCTGATCGGCGACCCGCCCTATTACATGCCGCTCGGCTTCGAGAAGGTGGCCTATGACGCGCTGGCGTTTCCAGGGCCGGTTGATCCGGCCCGGGTGCTTGTCGTCCCGCTTGCTGGCGATGTTCATCCGCGTCTCAAAGGCGACATCGGCTGGCGTAAATAACACAAATCAACTATGCCTTTCATGTTGCCGGCTAATAGGGGAGCCGGTGCCTCATAAAGAAGGCAGTGGGATGAGAGCAATTACGGTGGACGAGGCGCTCGACCGCGCCGGAGCTGGACGATATCAGCGAAGATTGATCGGGGTTTTCGGCCTTGTCTGGGCGGCCGATGCAATGCAGGTACTGGCTGTCGGTTTTACCGCGGCATCTATTGCCGCCAGCTTCGGGCTGACCATTCCTGAAGCGTTGCAAACAGGCACTCTCTTCTTTCTCGGCATGTTTCTCGGTGCGATGGGGTTTGGCAGGCTCGCGGACAAAATTGGTCGGCGTAATGTCCTGATCATCACTGTTTCCTGCGACGCGTTATTCGGCCTGCTTTCGGTTTTCGCACCCGATTTCACCATTCTCCTGATCCTCAGGTTCCTGACAGGGATTGCCGTCGGGGGCACGCTTCCGGTCGATTACGCGATGATGTCGGAATTCCTGCCGGCGAAAAATCGCGGGCGCTGGCTGGTGGCGCTGGAAGGGTTCTGGGCGATCGGTACTTTGATTGTCGCGCTGACGGCATGGGCCGCGAGCCTTGCTGGCATGGCAAATGCCTGGCGCCTGATCTTTGCCGTGACGGCTTTGCCGGCATTGATCGGGATCGGACTGCGCGTTCTCATCCCGGAATCGCCGATCTATCTTTTGCGCACAGGACGCAGCGACGAGGCTCGCGATGTCATGGATCGGATAATGACGGTCAATAATGGCCGCGGGCTTGCAGATGACGAGGAGCTAGTGCCTGCGCCTGCAGTGGTGCGCGAAGGCATTTTCTCTCTGGCGCTGCGCCGAACCAGCACGATGATCCTCGCGATCTGGTTCCTTGTGTCCGTTTCCTATTACGGGATTTTCACCTGGATGCCGGCGAAGCTGGCAAGCGAAGGGTTTGGCTTCGTCCGTGGTTACGGTTTTCTGGTTCTGGTGGCGCTCGCACAGATTCCGGGTTACGCGCTGGCAGCTTACGGTGTCGAAAAATGGGGCCGCAAACCGACGCTGACGGGCTTCTGTATCCTGTCTGCGGCCGGTTGCCTGCTTTTCGTGCTCGGATCCGCCTCCGCCGTCATCGGGGCGTCGCTGCTGCTGATGAGCTTTGCGCTGCTCGGCACCTGGGGTGCGCTTTACGCCTATACGCCTGAACTCTTCCCGACACGCTCGCGCGCGACCGGCATGGGAGCGGCAGGCGCCATGGCGCGCCTCGGCGGACTGCTTGCGCCCTCGGCAATGGTTTATATGGTCAGCCACGGGTTCGGCTTGACGATCGGTATTTTCGCCGCCCTGCTTGCTCTAGCGGCTGTGGCGGCGCTGATGATCCGGGTCGAGACGCGCGACGTTTCGCTGTCGTGACAAATCAGAACCTTCTGGCGAGCCATGTCACGACATGGCCGCCGGAAAGGGCGTCGAGTTTGCCGATCTCGGTGTAGCCGAGTTTTCGGTAGAGGCCGAGCGCTTCCGGGTTCATCGTGTCGATATAGGCGCCGATACAGCCGCGCTTGCGCGCTTCATTTTCCGCCATGGTCAGCATGCGGGTCGCAAGGCCCTGGCCGCGCAAGTTTTCCGGGATGTAGAGCATCGAGACGTAAAGCCAGCCGCGGCCGGTATAGCCGACGAGGCCGCCGCTGATTTCGCCATCGTCATCGTAAAGCGGGATTGTCAGTTCGCGGCGGTTACTTTCGCCGAAGGTTGCGATGTTGAAGGCGCGCAAGAGCTGCAGGATTGCGTCTTCCTCCAGCGGCGCTATGCCCTCGGTCACTTTCAATTCCATGCCATATGCTCCTCCTCGAGCTTTTCCGCATTTCTTCGAAACGCGAAACAGCTCTCCCCGTTTTGTCTCACGCAATTCCGAACGCAAAACCGGCATCCACTTTTGCTGGAATTGCTTCAAAGAGGAGCGCATCGATAAACTAAAGGGTCTTTTTAAGGAAGGTGCGGGTGCGCTCGTCGACAAAGGCCGGCAGCTCTCCGAAAATCTCGTAGCCGTGGCGCTGATAAGCCTTGAGCGCCTGCGGATTGAACGTGTCGATCCATGCACCGCGGCAGCCGCGGCGGCGGGCTTCGGTTTCAGCCTGTTCAAGAAGTGTCGCGGCCATGCCCTGACCGCGCAGCTGTTCGGGAATGAACAGCAACTGGGTGAACAGCCAGCCCCAGGATGTGTAGCCCGAAAGGCCGCCAATGGTCTTGCCCTCTTCATTCCTGATGAGAACGGCAAGAGGAATGCGGTTGGCGGGTCCGACATCATGTTCGTTATAGGATGTCAGGCTACTGAGGATGGCATCGAGATCTTCTCCGGAAGGCGAGGCAGTGACGTCGATACGGGCCACAATCACCGTCCTTCACGCCACCACATAGCCGCGACTGCAAAGAGCAGTGCCGATAGACCTGCGAAACCGGCAAACAGTGGCAGGCTGTTGACGCCGCGCAGGACGCTCTCGTCGGTCATGCGGATCGACATGCGGTTGGGATTGCTGACACGGATCTCACCACGGACCGGCAGGATATCCGGCAGTGTGATGTTTTCGCCGGATGCGACGCGGGTGACGAGGCCATGGGTCTTTTCCGCATAGGGTTTAAGGGTCTCCTCGGTCGAGATCATAGCCTTGAACTCTGGAGCATCCACCGCGCCGACATGGACGAGCGTCGAGAACTCGCCGTTCGATACCTGGAAGAGGCCGACCTCATCCATGCGGCGTTCGAAGCGGTACTGTCCCGGTTCTGCCTGCGTCATGGCGATGGTCTCCGTGCGGCCGGAGGGGAAACGGAGCGTTGCCGGGCCGGGATCGTCGCCGATCGTCTGGCGGGTTGCTTCAAGCGTGCGACCGGAGGAGCGGGCGGTGAGTGCCTCTTCCTCGAGTTCCGGTTCCTTCATCAGCCAATGGGCGATGCGTCGGTACAAAGCCACATGCGGGCCGCCGCCTTCAAAACCGCGCGCCCAGAGCCAGCCCTGATCGGAGAGCAGCATGGCGACGCGGCCCTGGCCCTGACGGTTGAGGACGAGAAGCGGGCGGTTGCCGTCGCCTTCCATCACCGTCTGGCCACGCGGCTGGTCGACATCGATGGTGCGGAACCAGCGGCCCCAGGCGGGCGGTGTCTGGCCGGAAGGATCAAGGCCTCGGGTGACCGGGTGTTTCTGGCCGACTTCGGAGAGATGCGGATAGAATGCAGCACTATGGACATCGCCGGTCGGGGAGGCGGGAAGCACCTGTTCAAGCGGGGTGAGCGCGATCGAATCCTCGCTCGCATGTTCGGGACCGGCGGCGATCAGCAGCGCACCGCCGTTCTGCACATATTGGGAAATGTAGTCGTAATAGAGGATCGGCAGCACGCCACGATGCTTGTAGCGGTCGAAAATGATCAGGTCAAAATCCTTGATCTTCTCGACGAAGAGTTCACGGGTCGGGAAGGCGATCAGCGACAGTTCGTTGATCGGCGTGCCATCCTGCTTTTCCGGCGGGCGCAGGATGGTGAAGTGGACGAGATCGACGGAGGCGTCGGACTTCAACAGGTTGCGCCAGGCGCGTTCGCCGGCATGCGGTTCACCGGAGACGAGCAGGACACGCAGGTTCTGGCGGATGCCGTCGATGACATGGACGGCGCGGTTGTTGGCGGTCGTGACCTCACCCGGAAGCTCATCGACGGAAAACTCCATGACGTTGTTGCCGGCACGAGGGACGGTGAAGGGGAAGGGCGTGTTCACGCCCGGCGAGGCGCGGAACGTGGCGATCTGGTCGCCGTTCATGCGCACGGTCACCTGGGCTGGGGTATTGGTGGCGCGGCCGTCATCGACGACGCGCAGGGTTAGTTCCTGTTCCTCGTTGACGATGCCGAAGCGCGGCGCGCGGACGACTTCCACACGCCGGTCGAATTCGTCCGGTTGTCCGGTGATCAGGCCGTGGACTGGGGCATTAAAGCCGAGTTCCTGATTGGTGCCCGGCAGGTCGTGGATCTGGCCGTCGGTGACGAAGATTGCGGCACCAAGCCGGGCAGGGGGTACGTCGGATACGGCGGAGCGAAGGGCCGTGTAGAGGCGTGTCGAGGGCGTGTCGCTATCCGGGTCGTCGGCCACTTCGACGATGCGGGTCTCGATGTTCGGGTAGCGGGAAAAACGGTCGCGAAGCTGGGCCAGCGCCTCGTCCGTCTGGCGTTTGCGCTCATCGGTCTGCTGGCTCTGGGAGCGGTCGACGACGATCGGCACGATGGTCGAGAGTTGCTCGCGGTCTTCCTGCAGCAGCGTTGGGTTGGCCAGCGCCAGAAGCAAAAATGCGAGCGCCAGCGTGCGCAGGCTGGCACCACGGACACGACGCCAGAAGGCAAGCGCGCAGAGCACGAAGGCGAGGACACCGAGGCCGATCAGGACCGGCCATGGGAAGAAGGGCGAAAACTCAAGGGTCATCGATGCTCTTTCCTACTGGCCAAGCCGTTCGAGAAGGGCAGGGACATGGACCTGGTCGGCCTTGTAGTTGCCAGTCAGCATGTACATCATGATGTTGACACCGGCGCGGTAGGCATATTCACGCTGCATGTCGTCCGGCGGAACGGTCGGCAGGACCGGTGCGCCCTGCTGGTCGACCGCCCATGCACCGGCCAGATCGTTGCCGGTGATCATGATCGGCGAGACGCCGTCACCACCCGAAGAGACCTGATTGGCGCTGTTGCGCGCATCCTGACGCGCCTCGACCCAAAGAGCGCTGCCATTGTAGCGGCCGGGGAAGTTCGTCAGCAGATAGAATGACCGCGCAAGGACGTGGTTTTCCGGCACGGGTTCGAGCGGCGGAATGTCGATATTGGCTAGGATCTGCTGCAGACGTTCGCCATTCGGCGTGCTGCCGCCACCGCCAAGCGAGGAATACTGGTCGCGGGTATCGAAGAGCACTGTGCCGCCGTTGCGCATATAGGCGTCGATGCGCGAAATAGCTGCCTGCGAAGGCATCGGCGCATTGGCGGAAATCGGCCAGTAGATTATCGGGTAGAAGGAGAGTTCGTCCTTGGTGATGTCGAGGCCGACCGGCGCGCCGGGCTCCAGCGTTGTGCGGTAGGTGAGGAACTCCGTCAGGCCTTCCAGCCCCTGTTCGGAAATGCGGTCGACATCGGCCTCACCGGTCGTGACATAGGCCAGATGGGTCGTATCGAGATGTTCGAGGATCTGTTCGTCGCCGGCCTTCGCACCGCTGCCTTCCGGCATTTCCTGCGCGGATACCGGGTGAGGCTGGAATGCGAGCAGGCCAAAGGCTACCGCGGCAATTGCCGCTGCTGCGGCGCCAGAGCGGCGGCGTGATCCCTTCGGCAGGCGGGAGAAGGCGCCGTTGATGAAGAGCACGATCAGGCTGTCGAGAATGAGCATGGCGAAGGCCGCTGCGAAAAGGGCCGGGCGGAGCGAGACGGCTTCGCCGCCGGCAAGACCTTCACGCGTCACGGCGCGGCCGATCGGAGCCGGATCGAAGGCTGCGAGTTCAGCGCCGGGGGGCAGAAGGTTGACCGCGGAAAAACCGTCTTCGGTGCCGTAAAGGCCCGGTGGATGGTCGAAGGTCGCAGAGGGCGTTTCGCCGGCGCGGATCATGATCGGACGCACGCCGCTGGTTTCGGTGGAAAGCAGGCCGTCAGCCGTCAGCAGGCGATAGGCAGGCAGTGTTGCCGCAGCACTTTCCGAGCCTGCCGATGCACTGGTCGCACCGCCGGCACGGGCCATCTGGACGACACGGCGCAGCATTTCAACGAAATTGCCGGAGAGCGGCAGGTTCGACCATGTGGCTTCGGCGCTGGTGTGGAAAAGTACGAGACGGCCGGCATCGACATCACGCGTGGTGACGAGCGGTGTGCCGTCGGCAAGGCTTGCCCAGGTGCGTTCGGCGAGATCCGGGGTCGGTTCGGCGAGAACCTGGCGGGTGACTGTGATATCGGTTGCGCGCGGCATGCCGGCGAAGGGGCCTATATTCGGGAAGTCTGCCAGCGACTGTGGCTCAGACCATGACATGGCGCCGCCGAGCGCACGTTCGCCCTGGCGCAGCCTTACCGGCACGAGCGGATCATCGGCAGGAGCTGCAGCAAGGCGCGGGCCGGCGAAGCGGATCAGGGTGCCGCCGCGGGCAATCCAGCGTTCCAGCGGCTCATAGGTTTCAGCCGGAAGGCGGCCGACATCGGCCATTATGATGGCGGAGGGATTGTTTTCGAGGATCTGCGGGATCGCGACCGCGAGATCTGCCGTATTCGTCTGGATGATATCGGCATAGGGCGAAAGCGCCCGGTTGATATAATAGAGCGGCTGCAGGAGCGGCTGGAAATCGCTGCCGCTCTCACCGGAAATCAGTGCGATACGGCGGCGCTTGAAACCGTCGTCGAGCAGATGGGTTGCGCCGGCGGTGGCGAGACCCTCGACGCTCAGGCGGGCAAAATCGTTGCGCAATTCGAAGGGCGCCGAAATCTCGGCGGTCGCCGTGCCCGAACCGGCCGCGAAATCGACCGTACCGGAGGCCAGCGAGCGGCCCTGCTGGTCGAGCGCATTGACGGTCAGTTGCTGAGGAGCCGCGGTATCAAGGCGGGTCGCGGTGACGGCCATGGTTTCGGAATTGTTGGTGGCGCCGGTCAGTGCAACCGCGCCGCGACCTTCACCCTGATAGAGGCGAACATCGTTCGGTGCGAAGGCAGCGAGAGCCGTCATGGCGTCATTGTCGCCGGGCGCGGCAATGCCATCGGAGATCAGGGCGACCGTGCCGAGCGGGTTGCCGTCGAGCGCTTCCTGCAGGGTGCGGATGGCGCGCAGGCGATCAGGAACGAGCGGTTTCGGCTCGGCAGCGGCAAGCTTGTCGCGGGCTGCGGAGGCGGTGCCGGCAGTTGGTTCGTTGTTCGTGTCGGCGGTAAACGTCAGCGAGACCGGAACGTCGGCGCTTTCAGCCTCATCGATCAGCATGTTGGCGGTCTCGACGCGGCGTTCCCAGTCGACCGAACTCGACCAGCCATTGTCGATGACAAGCGCCAGCGGGCCAGCGGAATTCAGCGAGCTTGCGCGCGGGTTCATGACCGGATCTGCGATCGCGAGAATGACGGCTGCGGCGAGCAGCATGCGCAGCAATGTCAGCCACCACGGGCTCTGAGCCGGGGTTTCCTCGCGCTTCAGCACCGTTGCGAGGATGCGCAGCGGCGGAAAGATTTCGGCTTTCGGACGTGGCGGGGTGAGGCGCAGCAGCCACCAGATGACCGGCAGCGACAGGAGCCCGAAAAGGATGAGCGGATTGGCGAAGGCAAGCGCGTTCATGTGCGGCCTCCTGGGAATGTCGCGGGCATGCCGGACAGCTGGCCGTGGACCGCAACCAGCGCTTCGGAGGCGAGATGGTCTGTGCGATGGAAGGTAAAGCTCCAGCCGAGACGACGCAGACCCTCTCCCAGCGCTTCACGGCGGGCGAGATAGGCGCGCTGGTAATCCTCGCGGATCATTTCGGCGCGGCCGGAGGTGAGCTTTTCGCCGGTCTCCGGATCGGTGAATTCGGTGCGACCGGTATAGGGGAAGGTTTCCTCGGCGGGATCTGCCACTTCGATGACATGGCCGCGCAGGCCGCGTTTTCCCAGCGGCGAGATGCGCGACATGACGCTGTCGGCATCATCGAGAAAATCGCCGATAAGGACGATATCGCTCTGGCCTCTGATCATCGCGGTTTCCGGCAGGCCGGTGGTCACGGGGGCATGCATGATGGCGGCCGCCAGCCGTTCGGCTGCGTTGCGGGCCGAGACAGGCTCCATGATGCCGGGACACCCGATGCGCTCACCGGAGCGAGCTAGGATTTCGGCAAGCGCCAGCATCAGAACCAGCGCACGGCTTTCCTTCGAGACCATGGCGAAGGTGGACTTGTACATCATCGACGGCGACATGTCGGCCCAGAGCCAGATCGTGTGGGCAGCCTCCCATTCGCGGTCGCGGACATAGGTATGGTCGTCGCGGGCGGAGCGGCGCCAGTCGATGCGCGACAGGCTCTCACCTTCGGCATAAGGCCGGAACTGCCAGAAGTTTTCGCCCATGCCGCGCTTGCGCCGGCCATGCCAGCCGGCGATGACCGTATTGGCGATGCGCTTAGCTTCCACCATGCAGTCGGGCACGAGTGCCGCACGCGCCTGGGCGCGGGAGAGGACTTCACTGCTGGGTGTCTGCTCGACGATCTGGCCGATTGATGCCACGCATTGTCCTTTCTTGAGGCCGGGATGTTATCCGCGGGCCTGCTTTACCAATCCGGCGATCACGTCGCGCACCGACATGCCTTCGGCACGGGCGGCGAAATTCAATGCCATGCGATGTTCGAGAACCGGTTCCGCCAGCGCATAGACATCGTCGAGCGACGGGGCGAGGCGGCCTTGATAAAGGGCACGGGCGCGGGCGGTGAGCATCAGCGACTGGCCGGCGCGCGGGCCGGGACCCCAGGCGACATGCCGGTCGGTATCGGCATTGCCGTGGCCGGGGCGGGCGGAGCGGACGAGCGACAGGATCGCGTCGACCACCTTGTCCGAGACCGGCATCTGGCGGATCAGCATCTGGATTTCCTGCAGACGGACGCTGTCGATGACGCCGCGGGGCTTGGCTTCGGCAAGACCAGTGGTGCCGAGCAGGATCTGCCGTTCTGCATCGAGATCCGGATAAAGGACATCGACCTGCAGCAGGAAGCGGTCGAGCTGGGCTTCGGGCAGCGGATATGTGCCTTCCTGTTCCAGCGGGTTCTGGGTTGCCAGAACATGGAACGGGGCGGGGAGATCGAAACGCTGGCCGGCGACCGTGATGTGATATTCCTGCATGGACTGCAAAAGCGCCGACTGGGTGCGCGGCGAGGCGCGGTTGATTTCGTCGGCCATCAGAAGCTGGGCGAAGATCGGTCCCTTGATGAAGCGGAAGGAGCGGCGGCCGGTTTCGTCCGTGTCCATGACTTCGGAGCCGAGAATGTCCGACGGCATCAGGTCGGGAGTAAACTGGATGCGGTTGGAATCGAGGCCGAGAACCGTGCCGAGCGTGGTGACGAGCTTTGTCTTGGCGAGGCCCGGCACGCCGACGAGCAAGGCATGGCCGCCGGAGAGGACGGCGAGAAGCGTGTTTTCCACCACCCGTTCCTGGCCGAAAATGACTTTCGCGATTTCCTCGCGGACGGCGGCAATATCGGCCAGCGCCTTTTCGGCAGCTGCGACGATTGCCTTATCGTCAAGAACGGCCTCGGTTGGATTCATCACGCCCATGTCGTTCTCCATAATCAAGGTCGATATTCATACGCCGGTCGGGTGCTTGCCCTCAGCACGAGTCGTTGCACCGCAGCAAGTACATTAGCCTCAGAAACTATTACCCGAAATAAGGCTGACAAGCTCGTTCCGAATGACTATCTCGTGAGGAATGATCGCGACGGTCAACGATTAATTTCGAACCGGGACTGAATAATGGCAGCAGAGACGATAAATTCGGCGCCCGACGCCGCCGGCCTTGCGGCCATGATTTCGCGCGCTGCCGAGCAATCGGGCGACAAAAAACGTGGATTGCCGCCGGTGACCAAATGGAATCCGCCTTTCTGCGGCGATCTCGACATGGAAATTCGGGCCGATGGCACGTGGTTCTACATGGGAACGCCGATCGGCCGGGCTCCGCTGGTGCGGCTGTTTTCCACCGTTTTGCGCAAGGACGAGGACGGCAGAACTTATCTCGTCACGCCTGTGGAAAAGGTCGGTATTCGTGTCGTCGATGCGCCATTTGTGGCGGTCGAGATGCAGGTGGGAGAGCCAAACGGCGCTCCGCTCATCACATTTCGCACCAATGTCGGAGATTTGGTCGACGTCGATGCGGATCATCCTCTGCGATTCGAGACGGTTGGCGAAGAGGGGCAGTTGAAGCCCTATGTGCTTGTTCGCGAGCGGCTGGAAGCGCTGGTGTCGCGCGCGATGATGTATGAACTGGTCGCGCTTGGAGAGACGGTCACCATCGACGGGATCGATATGTTCGCCGTTAGGTCCGGCGGAGAGGTTTTTCCGGTCATGCGTGCGGATGAACTGGAGCGGCTGTCATCATGAGTGATCTGACTATGGATGAGACGGCACCATTTTCCGCCGGAGAATTTCGCCGCCGCGCGCTGCATCAGAGCGGCAGGCCGCTCGATGCGGCCTGGGGTGATCACGGCGATCATCGGCTCAATCCGCAATTCGTGCAGTCGGCGCGCGACCTCAAGCTGCGCGATGCGGCGGTGCTAGTGCCGGTCGTCGATGATGGCGACGAGGCAAAAATCATCCTGACGCAGCGGACGGCGAGCCTGCGCAAACATTCCGGCCAGATCGCCTTTCCGGGCGGGGCTGTCGATCCCGAAGATGCTTCGCCGGAACAGGCAGCGCTGCGCGAGGCGCGCGAGGAGATCGGGCTTGATCCCCGCTTTGTCGAACCATTGGCGCGGCTGCCGAACTATTATGCCCCTTCGGGGTTTCGCATCACGCCGGTGCTTTCCGTGGTCAGGCGCGGTTTCGAGCTGACGCTCAACCCGACCGAGGTGGACGATGTGTTCGAGGTGCCGCTGTCGTTTCTGATGAACGCGGCGAATCATCAGCAGGGCAGTCGCCAGTTCAACGGCACCGAGCGGCATTTCTATCTGATGCCCTACGAGGACCGGAATATATGGGGGATTACCGCCGGTATCCTCCGCACGCTTTATGAAAGGCTTTATGCATGACTTCTGTGGCTGGCGAGACCTGGTTTCAGGATGCGGCCCTGCAACGCGTGATGGCGTTGCTGAATTCCGATGGCGGTGAGGCGCGGGTCGCGGGCGGTGCCGTGCGCAATGCCCTGATGGGGCTTGCCGTTGCCGATGTCGATATCGCGACGACGCTGCGGCCCGAAGTGGTGGTCGAACGGGCAAAGGCTGCCGGTATCAAGGCCGTTCCGACGGGTATCGAACATGGCACCGTTACGCTGGTCGTCGATGGCCGCGGTTTCGAGGTGACGACGCTGAGGCGCGATATCGAGACCAACGGACGCCATGCCGTGGTCGAGTTCGGCACCGACTGGAAGGCGGATGCGGAGCGACGCGATCTGACCATCAACGCGCTTTATGCGGATGCCGAGGGTGAGGTGATCGATCTCGTCGAGGGGCTGAAGGATATCGAGACGCGCACGGTGCGCTTTATCGGCGATGCCGGCCAGCGCATCGCGGAGGATCATCTTCGCATCCTTCGGTTCTTCCGGTTCTTTGCCTATTACGGTTCGGGTCGGCCGGATGCGGATGGCTTGCGCGCCTGCGCACGTGCCAAGGACATGCTTTCGAGCCTTTCGGCCGAGCGTGTCTGGACCGAAACTAAGAAGCTGCTCGGTGCGCCGGATCCTTCGCGGGCGCTCTTGTGGATGCGACAAGCAGGCGTCCTGACGGCAATCCTGCCGGAGACGGAGAAATGGGGCATTGACGGCATTCATGCTCTTGTCGCTGCTGAACGGGCGCTTGGCTGGAAGCCCGAGCCGCTATTGCGGCTGGCGGCAATCGTGCCGCCGGATGTCGAGCGGCTGGCGGCGCTTTCAAAGCGCCTGAGGCTGTCGAACGCGGATGCGCTGAAGCTGCAGCAATGGGCAGCGACGCCGACACCACCGGACGAGGTGACGGATGTCGGTTTTGCGCGGCTACTTTATCGCAATGAACGTCAGGGGATGATTTTTCGGCTCAAGCTCGCGCTTGCATCGGTTCGGGCGGCAGCCGAGGAGGACCCTGTGGCGATGCGCAAGAGTGCGAGGCTTTCTCAGCTTCTGTCCAAGACGGAAAAGTACCAGAAGCCGGTCTTTCCGCTTTCGGGGGGCGATGTGATCTCTGCCGGCGTTCCTGCAGGAAAACGGGTTGGCGAGATCCTGAAAGAGCTTGAGGAGTTCTGGATCAGCCGCAACTTTTTGCCCGAGCGGCCCGAACTGGCCGCCCGATTGGCGGATATAGCCAGCGAACAGAGCTAACCGCGAAGCCTTCAAGCAGATCATCACAGCAAAATAGCTGCACCGTTTTGCGCAGCCTGCTTCAAGCTGGCGCGATCGCCTCGTTGCGGATACGTGCCTTGATATTTTCCACCATGTTTTCGCGGATTATCTGTTCACCGTGATCGTTTCGCATATGCGCGACGGCGCGGCGCACGATCTCCGCGTCTTCTTCCGCGCGCGTGTGCCATTGGCAGCCGGGCACAAGCGTGCCGCATTCAAAAAGCCGCATGGCTTTTACCTCCCTATGATTGATGTCGGTCGCCCGCATCGGGCGACCGAGAATAAACCGTCAGAAAGCGTTGAGGTTCCGAGGAAATGTCCCTGGTCGCGTCAAGGATTAGGGCTAATCCCGGATGGCCCAGGACTGGAAAACCGAACCCGCTGGCGGGTTGACGGGCATCGACGGGTTCTCATGGGTTGCCGATGCATCCGGCTTGAAGCCGGCCAACTGGCGCTTCACCTGCGCAATACAATAGGAAAGCGGGAGTTCTCCCCCGCTTTTTACCCTCATCTCCGTTGCAAGACGGTCAATGAGCTCGGACTTGCTCGGTGCTTTGGAGTTTGCGTCGCCTTCAACGGGGGCGACGGATCGAGGCATGCTATTCGATGCAGTCATCGGATACTCCTCCCAGTGTATTTTCACAAACTAACACCGGGAGAGACGATTCGTGTATGACATTTATCAAATGTACGATGCCGTACGAAAAAAAAATCGTGAGTGATCGTGATCAGGCTGGCTGTGGTTACGGCCAGCGCACCGCCGGTGGCAGGGAAGAGAGGATCGATTCCACATTACCGCCCGTCTTCAGTCCGAAGATTGTGCCGCGGTCGTAGAGCAGGTTGAATTCCACATAACGGCCCCGGCGTACCAGCTGTTCGTCACGCTGTTCTTCCGTCCAAGGGTTGTTGAAATTAGCCCGAACGATGCGCGGATAAACGAGGTTGAAGGCGCGTCCGACATCCTGAACAAAGGCGAAATCGGCATTCCAGCCGCCCTTGTCTTCCGAGGACTGCAGCCAGTCGAAAAAGATGCCGCCGATGCCACGCGGTTCGTTGCGGTGTTTCAGGAAGAAATACTCGTCGCACCATGCCTTGTAGCGCGGGTAATCAGCGACTGCCTCATGGCGTTTGCAGGTGATCTCCATGGCGCGATGGAAGAGCTGGGTATCCGGGTCTTCCTGCGTGCGGCGGTCGTTCAGCATCGGGGTGAGATCGGCGCCGCCGCCGAACCAGTTGCTGGAGGTCACGACCATGCGAGTGTTCATGTGAACGGTCGGCACATTAGGGTTGACCGGATGGGCAATCAGCGAGATGCCGGACGCCCAAAAACGCGGGTCTTCCTCCGCACCGGGGATCTGGTTGCGGAAGTCCGGTGAAAATTCGCCATGGACGGTGGAGGTGTGGACTCCGACTTTTTCGAAGACGCGGCCTTCCATTATCGACATGCGGCCGCCACCGCCTTCACCTTCATGGCGCAGCCAGTCTTTGCCAACGAATGCGCCGGGGGGCTGGTCCGAAAGAGAGCCTGTCAATTCGCGCTCAAGCGCTTCGAACGAGGCGCAGATCGTATCGCGCAGGTTCTCGAACCACGCACGGGCTGCCTGCTTCTTATCTTCGATGTCCTCGGGCAGGCCTTTCGGCAGGTTCGGTCGTTCCATCATGCGTCCTCTCGTCATTGTGCGGTCGATTCGGCTCCTCTTTCCCCGCCATACCAGCTATGGCTCTAATGGGCCATTCTACCAACCATTTCGCGGCTTCCGATCCATCGAAAATCGGACTCGCAAAATGTGCGAACCACGCCTATCTTCGTAATTAGCAAGGTGCGGATGAGAGGCTTTCATGGCGAAATTCACACCACCGCCGCTTGACGGCTTGAAGCGGCGTATCGACCGCCACCGGCAACATTTGGCCGGCCAGCGATCCGGCATGTTCGTGCGTGAAACCTACCAGATGTCGCGGACCGACGCGCGCGAAAAGGCGCGGGAATGGTTTGAAGAATTTCCCAAGGCTGCCTACTGGACCGAGGTGGAAAGCTGGCGGCAACTGGAGGGTGACCAGATCGAGTTCACCATGCGGCGCCTGCCGACGGCGGATTGATCCCTCGGCCTTGTTCCAGCAAAATTTCAGGACCGTTTTTCCGCCTGTCTCAGTCTGCTTTCGATGAGCGAGCCGCTTTCGTCCAGTATGGGATGAGCAACCGAGACGATGTGGGCGTTGATGCGTTTAAGGTCGCGCAGCATGTCGAGATGTATCGAGCTTGTCTGCATGCTTTCGAGCCTGCCTGCTCTCAGGCGTTCGAGATGACTTTCCGCGGAGCGTTTTTCCAGCCGGCGCACGTCCACCTTTATCTCCATCAGTTGCCTCGCGAGGTTGACGTCGCCGGTGACGAAGACAGTCTGGGCAGTGCGCAGATTATCGATCGTGAGGTCGAAGAGATCGGCCAATTCCTTATAGCCGTCGTCGGAGAATTTAAGCCCTTTCTCGATCTTCTTGCTGAGCTGATCGCAAAGACCTTTCTCGATGATATCGCCCATATGTTCGAGGTTGATCGCGTAATCGATGATCGCGAGCGAGCGCCTGGCATTATCGTCGTCCAGCCCCTTTTGTCCGAGTTTGGACAGGTAGAGTTTCACGTCCTGCTGCAGCCTGTCGACGCGGCCTTCTAAGAGGGCAATCTCCTTCAATGGCGAGAGATCATTGTGATTGAAGGCATTTTCTGTGCGGATCAGCATGCGTTCGATCTGATCGCCGACTCCTAATACTTCACGCGTCGCATTGGCGAGTGCGCGGACGGGATCATCCAGTTCGTCCGGATCGAGGAATTGCGGGCCTGTTTCCTTCTCCGGCTCGTCAGGGATCAGGCGGGTCATGAGATCCGAGATCAGGCCGCCGAAAGGCCAGGCGATAATTGCCAGAAGAAGGTTGAAGGCGAGGTGGGCGTCGACCGGGAGTTTTTCCGGGGAGATCGGCAATGTCTGCAGAAGATCAGCGGCTATTCCGGCAAGCGGGAGAGCAAGAGCGCAGCCGATGGCGCGGACAAGAAGGTTACCGCGCGTGATGCGGCGCGCTTCGGGCGGGCTGGTCAGCGTCGCGACGACCGGAGGGATCGCGCCGCCGAGATTTGCCCCGAGAATGAGAACAACGATCAGTCCCGGTGAGGCGATGCCACTCGATGCCAGCGACAGGACCAGAATGACGATCGCGAGGCTTGAGGAGGAGACGAAGGCGAGAGCGGTGGAGAAGAGGAGGGCAACCAGCCAGCTGAAATCGAGCAGGTTTAGAAATGCAGCAAGTGCTGGCGATTGCCGCATCGGTTCGGTCGCCAGGCCAAGAACCTGGAGCGACAGAAGCATGAGGCCGATACCGATCAGCGCGGTGCCGAGACCTTTTCGTGCAGCGGAGCCGTTGCGCAACAAAATCACTCCGACGAGCAGCAGCAGCGGTGCAAAGACCTCGGTCCCTGCCGCGACCAGCCAAGCGGTGACGGCCGTGCCGATATTGGCGCCGAGCAGCACGATCTGCGCCATGCGCGGATTGACCAGACCGCGTTCGGCAAAGGAAGCTGTCATCAGCGCGGTGGCGGTGGAGCTTTGCAGGGCGATCGTTGCAACGAGGCCGGAGAGGAGCGAGCGGGGACCGCTTCTCGTGCTGTTGGCAAGCCCGGTTCTCAGCCGAGCGCCAAAGGCGCGGGTCACACCTTCCTTAACTTGCGCAAGGCCGAAGAGAAGTAGTGCGACCGCACCCAGAATGTTGATGACGACGAGCGTCGATTGCACTCCAAACTCCCGAAATGATCATGGAAAACAGAGGGCGATTCCGTTGCCGGCTAATGAATGATAGGCCTTTTCCGCACGTGATCAAGCCACCGCGCGCGACAGATTTTATGGTTTTCGCGAAGCGCCTATGGTTGCCAGGATGTCTGGCGCAGGGCTTCTCCCGCAATCATCGCAGCGGACATCGCCACATTGATGGAGCGTTGCCCTTCCACCATCGGGATCAGGATACGGCCTTCGACCGCATCGTGAACGTTTTCCGGCACACCGGCGCTTTCTCGGCCGAAAAGCAGGATGTCGTTCTGGCGATAGGTGAATTGTGTATAGGGCTCGGGTGATTTCGTCGTTGCGAGCACCAGCCTGCGGCCGCTCGACCTGCGCCATTCGTCGAACTGAGCCCAGTTGACGTGGCGGGAGAGAGAGACCGCGGACAGATAATCCATGCCCGCCCGTTTGAGATTTCGATCGGAAATGTCGAAACCTGCCGGCTCGATGATGTCGACGCCAAGGCCCAAGCAGGCGGCAAGGCGTAGAATGGTGCCGGTATTGCCGGGAATATCGGGCTGATAGAGTGCGATGCGCAGGTCGGTCATGCCGCCTGATTAGCGGAGATGATACTCGCCACTCAAGTCCTTTCAGTCATTCTGGCGCGGTGATGTGGCCGATTTGGTCTTTTCAATTTTGCCGCGAGCGTGTAGAAGAGCCGCGTGTTTAACGCCCATTCTGGAGGCCTACATGGATATGACCGTGCTCTCGCGCCTCCGTCAGTCGGATATTCGTCTGGCCTGAGGCGTTTCGCGGTTCACGCAAAGTCTCTTCTTCACTGATCCGCTTTTTCTGATCCGTTCGTGGCCGCTTGAGGCCATGCCTGATTTTTCTCTTGGGCCTTGCCGGGTAGACGTTTTCGCCCCCGGACTGCCTGAGAGACGTCCGTCTGTCGGAGCCTATTGATGTTTTCGTGGTTTGAACGCCGTCTCAATCCTTATCCTGACGACCAGCCGACATTGCCGCCCAAGGGGCTTTTTGCATTCTGCTGGCATTATACCAAGCCAGCCTGGCCGTGGCTGCTTTTGCTTGGCAGCTGTTCGCTGATCATCGCCGTGGCGGAAGTGCTGCTTTATCAATTCCTCGGCAATATCGTCGACTGGCTGGCCGCGGCCGATCGCCAGACCTTCCTGAGCGACGAGGGCGGCAAGCTGATCTGGATGGCTGTGCTGGTGCTTGTCGGCCTGCCGCTGGCCGGGGCCGTCCACACGGTGACGATGCACCAGGTGCTTGCCGGCAATTACCCGATGATCGCGCGCTGGCAGATGCACCGCTTCCTGCTGCGGCACTCGATGGCCTTCTTCGCCAACGAATTTGCAGGCCGCGTGTCGACCAAGGTGATGCAGACCTCGCTTGCCGTGCGCGAAGCGACGATGAAGATCATCGACGTCTTCGTTTACGCGATCGGCTTTTTCGTCTCGATGCTGGCGCTGGTCGTTGCTGTCGAATGGCGGCTGGTGCTGCCGCTGATCCTCTGGTTCGTGCTTTACGTTCTGATCCTGCGCTACTTCATTCCGAGGCTGCGCAAGCTTTCCAGTGAGCAGGCCGATGCCCGCTCTATGATGACGGGGCGGATCGTCGACAGTTATACGAATATCGGAACCGTAAAGCTGTTTTCTCATGCGGGGCGTGAGGAAAGCTATGCCAAGGAGGGGATGAGCGAGTTTCTCGGTACGGTGCATCGCCAGATGCGCCAGATCAGTCTCTTGAACATCTTCGTCGACCTGAACAACGCACTCACCGTGTTTGCCGTTGCCGGTCTCGGGATCTGGCTGTGGATGGGTGGCGGCGTCAGCGTCGGTTCGATCGCGGTTGCCATCGGCCTTGCGATGCGCATCAACGGCATGTCGCAATGGATCATGTGGGAAGTGACCGCGCTCTTCGAAGCGATCGGTACCGTCTATGACGGCATGAACATGATGACAAAGCCGCATGACGTGACGGACGCCAACGGCGCTCGCGCGCTGGCGACGAAGAAGGGCCATATCCATTACGATGGCGTCCGATTCCATTACGGGAAGAGCAAGGGCGTGATAGACGGGTTGACGCTCGATATCGCTGCCGGCCAAAAGGTCGGTCTGGTTGGTCGCTCGGGCGCCGGCAAGACGACGTTGATGAACCTGCTTCTACGCTTCTACGATCTGGAAGGCGGCAGGATCACCATCGACGGGCAGGACGTTTCTGCGGTAACGCAGGACAGTTTGCGCGGCATGATCGGCGTGGTGACGCAGGACACCTCGCTGCTGCATCGTTCGATCCGCGACAACATCGCCTATGGCCGTCCGGATGCAACCGATGCCGAGATCATCCAGGCGGCAAAACGAGCGAATGCCTTCGGGTTCATCGAAGGCTTGTCCGACCTGCAGGGGCGCACCGGTCTCGACGCGCATGTGGGTGAGCGGGGCGTGAAGCTTTCCGGCGGCCAGCGACAGCGTATCGCAATCGCCCGCGTGTTCCTCAAGGATGCGCCGATCCTGGTGCTCGACGAGGCGACATCGGCGCTCGATTCGGAAGTGGAGGCTGCGATCCAGGAGAACCTGTTTGCGTTGATGGAGGGCAAGACGGTGATCGCGATCGCGCATCGGCTGTCGACGTTGACCGAAATGGACCGCCTGATCGTGCTCGACAAGGGGCGGATCGTGGAGACCGGAACCCATGAACAACTGGCCTCGGGCGGCGGGATCTATGCCGATCTCTGGCACCGTCAGTCCGGCGGTTTCCTGGGCGATCAATTGACTGAAGACGAGGCGGCGGAGTAATCCGCCGTTTCCTTTTTATGGGGCTCGCAGGCAAAGCCGCTGCGACATAATGCGTAAGGACAAATACGCGCCCAGTTCTTTTTAGGGGTATTCGTTGTCGCACTTTTTTCGATGCTATCAATTAGCATCGGCTGGTAAGCCTTTGTTTATCTGTAACTGTCAGGGATGCATACGGTGCATGGCACCATTGCGTATTCTTGATGGTTTGAGACGATGAACACGATAAAAATCAAATTTCTTCTTCCCGCCCTTTTCGGTATCACCGTTCTCATCCTTATCGTTCAGGGCGCATTGGGCATGCGATCGGTCGCCCAGATCGAGACGCAGGCGGACACGATCGGCCGCCGCATGGAGCGCGCGCTCCTGATCGCCAACATGGACCGTGTGCTGTCAGATGTCCGGCAGCTATATCTGATGACGCTTGCCGCGCCGAACGCTGCCGAGAAAAAGCAGATGATCGAGCGGCTTCAGGCGGCCAACAAGGTGCGTGCCGAAGCTTTCGATAACTACGAGCAGGGCATCACCATCCCGGCTGCGAAGGAAAAATACGCAGCCCTGCAGAAGCTCGTCGCCGATTACGATGCCATGGGTGCGCAGTTCATACAGTTGATCAGCACGTCGCGGATTTATGAAGCCAGAGATATGATTGCCCAGATGGTGCCGAAGGGCGCCGAGGCCAGCGATGTGCTCAAGGGGCTGATTGATGACAACAAGGTTCGCAGCGTCGAGGACGGCCGGATCACCAAGGAGATGGCGCAGTTCGTCTATGTCTCGACGATCATCGGCGTTCTCTTTGCCGTTGCGATCGCCATCGGCGCAGCCATGCTCAGCCTTTTCCGCGTGACGCGTCCGATTACGGAGATCACCGATTCCATGCAGTCGCTGGCTGCGGGCAACAACCAGATCACCATTCCTTATGCCGGTCGCGCGGATGAAATCGGCGACATGGCAGCTGCCGTTGCCGTTTTCCGTGACAATGCGCTGGAGCGGGTTCGTCTCGAGGAACAGACCGAAGCCAACCGCTCGATGGGCGAGCGCGAACGGATCGCCAACGAGGAGCGCAAGGCGCGCGAGGCGGCTGATGTGTCGTTCGCCGTCGACGCCCTCGCCAGCGGGCTGAAGAAGCTTTCCGATGGCGACATGACTGTTCGGCTGGACCAGCAGTTTGCAGAGCAGCTCGATCAGCTGCGCGTCAACTTCAACGAATCTGTCGGCAAGCTGCAGACGACATTGCGTTCTGTCGGTGACAATGCGCGGATGATCGACGCAGGTGCGAACGAAATCCGTTCTGCGGCCGACGATCTTTCCAAGCGGACCGAGCAGCAGGCGGCTTCCGTCGAGCAGACGGCTGCGGCGCTGGAAGAGGTAACGACGGCGGTCAAGGATTCGGCTGTGCGTGCGGGTGAAGCGGGCAAGCTCGTTGACCAGACGCGTGTCGGCGCCGAGCGTTCCGGCGAGGTCGTTCGACAGGCAGTTGCCGCGATGGAAGCGATCGAGCAGTCCTCGGCAGAAATCGGCAATATCGTTGGCGTCATCGATGAAATTGCCTTCCAGACGAACCTGCTTGCTCTCAATGCCGGTGTCGAGGCGGCCCGTGCTGGTGAAGCGGGCAAGGGCTTTGCCGTTGTCGCGCAGGAAGTCCGCGAGCTTGCTCAGCGCTCGGCCAATGCCGCTCGCGAGATCAAGGGCCTCATCACCAAGTCCGGCGAGAAGGTACGCGATGGCGTGACGCTGGTGGGCGAGACCGGCAAGGCGCTGGAGACGATCGTTTCCGAAGTGCAGCGGATCAACACCAATGTCGGCTCAATCGTCGTTTCGGCACGGGAACAGTCCACTGGTCTTTCCGAGATCAGCACCTCGGTTCACCATATGGACCAGGGCACACAGCAGAATGCTGCGATGGTGGAGCAGACGACGGCTGCAAGCCACAGCCTTGCGACCCAGGTCGCGGCGCTGACCGAATTGCTGGCGCAGTTCAATCTGGGTGAAGGTACGAGGATGGCAGGAACTGCTCCACGCGCCGCAACGACTGCATCGCGCCCTGCTTCGTCACCGGCCCGTGCGCTCGGTGCCAAGATCGCCTCGGCCTTCGGCGGCGGTTCTTCGGCTGCGGCGGTGAAGCAGGAATGGTCGGAATTCTAAGTTCCACCTGACAAAATCTGAACAGACGGCGGCTTCGGCCGCCGTTTGCGTGTCCGGCTCTCGGATATCCTTGCCGAAATGTAATCTCGGTGCCCTTTGCCGCATTGCGGAACCGGCATATATCCGTTGCCATGGCCATCACCCAGTTCTTCCGCTTTTTCGAGACACGTATTCCCCCCTTTGCAGAAAAGGGGGATCTTCGGCCGCCGGAAGGAACGATTGCCTTCATCTGGTTCTATGTACGGCAGGCCAAGACGCCATTCCTCGCCATGCTGGTTCTCGGCGGGCTGACGGCTGCAATCGAGGCGGCACTATTCTGGTTTGTCGGCCGTCTCGTCGATATTCTGGCTAGCATCGATCGCGCGCAGGGATGGGACGGTCTTCTGGCCGCGCATGGCTGGGAACTGGGCGGGATGCTGGTGCTGATTGGCGCCATACGCTTCCTGGTGACGTTGGCAACCGCGCTTGTCGACCAGCAGATCATCACGCCGGGGTTTTATAATCTGGTTCGCTGGCAGTCCTACCAGCATGTGGCGCGGCAATCCCTGTCCTTCTTCCAGAATGATTTTGCCGGGCGGATCGTGACAAAGGTATGGTCGGGCGGGCAGGCGGCGGGCGACCTCGTGACCTCGTTGATGGAAAGTGTCTGGTTCGTCTGCATCTATTCGGTGTCGATGCTGATGCTGGTCGGCGGGCTCGACTGGCGGCTGGCGGTGCTGGTGCTGGCCTGGGTGGCGATTTTTGCTGCGCTCGCACGTTATTTCGTGCCGCGTATCCGCTACCATTCGAAGGAGACGGCGGAGGCTGCCTCGATGCTGTCGGGTCGGATGGTCGACGCCTATAGCAATATCCAGACGCTGCGCCTGTTCGGTCGCGACGAGGCGAATGACCGCTACATGCGAGAGGGTTTTAACACGTTCCAGTCGACGACGCTGATGTTTACCCGGTTCATCACCGGCGTTCGGGCATCTATGGCGCTGCTGTCGGGCGTGATGATCACGTCGATGGCGGCGCTCTGCATCCATCTCTGGCTGCAGGGCAATATCAGCTCCGGTGCGGTCGCTTTCACGCTGGCACTGGTGCTGCGACTGAATTTCCTGCTTGGTCGCCTGATGACGCAGTTCAACGGGATCATGCGCAATTTCGGCACGGTACAGAACGCGGCAGAGCTGATTTCTCAGCCAATCGGGTTGACCGACGTGCCCAGCGCGCAGGCGCTCAAGGTCAAGCGGCCGCAGATCCGGTTCAATGACGTCAGCTTCCACTATGGAAAGGAAAAAGGCGTCATCGATCATCTGGAGCTGACCGTTCGTGCCGGCGAAAAGGTCGGCATTATCGGCCGGTCGGGAGCGGGCAAGTCGACGCTCGTCAATCTGCTCTTGCGGTTCTATGACCTGGAAGGCGGCCGGATCGAGATCGATGGCCAGGATATTTCCAAAGTCAGCCAGGAAACGCTGAGAGCGCAGATAGGCATGGTCACTCAGGACACGTCGCTGCTGCATCGGTCGATCCGCGACAACATTCTTTTCGGCCGTCCGGATGCAACGGACGCGCAACTGCTCGCCGCGGCCGAGAAGGCGCAGGCCGACGAGTTCATCTGCAATCTGGTGGACCAGCGCGGGCGCAGAGGTTTCGATGCGCATGTGGGCGAGCGTGGCGTCAAGCTTTCGGGCGGGCAGCGCCAGAGGATCGCGATTGCCCGCGTCATGCTCAAGGATGCGCCGATCCTCATTCTCGACGAGGCGACCTCGGCGCTTGATTCAGAGGTCGAGGCTGCGATCCAGGCCAGCCTCGACGGTCTTATGCAGGGCAAGACAGTGCTTGCCATTGCCCATCGCTTATCAACGATTGCGATGCTCGACCGCTTGATCGTGATGGACAAGGGGCGGATCGTGGAAGAGGGGACGCATAGCGAACTGGTTTCCGCAGGCGGCCTTTATTCCGAACTCTGGTCACGCCAGACAGGCGGCTTTCTTGCCGCCGATGCCGCACAATAGGTCTTCACTGGTTGCTGATGACAAGCTCTGCCATCAGTCCGGCATGATTTGACCCATAAGCGCTCGGCAGAGTGGAGATCGATCTGATCTTCAACGGCGCCCGGACATAGACATGGTCGATCGGCAGTCCGAACTTGCCGAGGCTGACAGGCCATGTCGGTGGTTCATACGATGCCGATCTAAGCCCTGTCCAAGTGAAGAAGCTGCGGATATTCGGAGCTAGCGAGGAGGCGTTGAAATCGCCCGAAAGGACAAGCGGGCCTTGCACCTTTTCCATGGCGAGAGTGGCTTGCACCAGTTCTACGGTCTGGAATTCATCGAAATAGGGTTTGGTTGTGTGGATCCCGGCAATATTGACCTTGTGTCCTCTGATTTCCGTTTCGGCCAGAATGAAGCGGTCGCTGAAGAGTGTGCTCAGGCTTCGGATCGTACCTCGCTCGAGCGGTGTTTTCGATAACATCAGCTGATCGCATCCGGCGGTCAGAACACCGCAGCCAATGTGGTAGGGATAGCTTGAGCCAAGCAATGAGAGGTGGGCCTCAAGTGGTTCTGCTTCCATGATGTTGACGACATCGGCGCCCGAATTGGCGATCATCCTCGCAATAGCTTCCCCGTTTTTCTCATTTTCCTTCAGAATGTTGAAGGAGAGCAGTCTGAAGCTGGGGGCATTTGCGTCGTTTTCCTTCGCCATCCCTGTGTAATCCCGTCCCATGATTACGGCGTGACCGGCAAGGGCTAGCGATCCGGCAAGCAGAAGCATGGAGACGATGGTGCGGTGAAGAGCCAAAGCAAAAAGCATAACCAGACTGCATGCCACGGCCGCGTGCAATTGTAGGCTATGAAGTGTGGCAAAGATCCAGTGCGGATGCAGGTATCGCGTGCCGATTGCCAGTATTACGAGCGACACGATGACGCAGATTGCGACGGAAAGGATCTTTCTTGAGGTCATGATCGGGTCCGAAGCTTCACTTGATGGATGAATTAGCACGCGCAAATGTCTCTTGCAACGCAACATGTTTGCACAGCCCGGCTGCAAAATACGCTTGATCCAAATCAAGTTCCTCATTGATATCGCAGGTTAAATCATGGCCGCTGCATAGTGTCGCAAGACAATGTTGCAGTGCCCTGTCGATTACATGCCAAAATAGAAATCATGTTCCTTCATCCGGTCGTAGGCCTTGCCAAGCGGCAAGTTTATCTGCGATCAAATCAAAGATCGCACTGGCTTGCTGGGGAATCGGTGTTCGATCTATGGTGACGGAGGTTGACCACAGCCAGGAGGAGGCATGCGGATGACAGGGACATTGCATGAGAGGATGGTTGAACCGTGAGTGAGCATAATCCAAGTGAAGGAACGGTGAGCGAACCCACGCGCCGCGATTTCCTCTATCTGACGACCGGCATGGCCGGCGCTGTGGGTGCTGCGGCCGTTGCATGGCCATTTATCGACCAGATGCGCCCGGATGCGTCGACACTGGCACTAGCCTCGATCGAGGTGAATGTCGCAGCGCTGCAACCGGGCATGTCGCTGACCGTCAAATGGCGCGGCAAGCCGGTGTTTATCCGCAACCGCACGCCCAAGGAAGTAGAAGAAGCCAATGCCGTTCAACTGTCCGACCTGAAGGATCCCGTTGCCCGCAATGCCAATATCGCGGCAGATGCAGAGGCGACTGGCCTCGACCGCTCTGCCGGCGAGGGCAAGGAGAACTGGATTGTGATGATCGGCTCCTGCACCCATCTCGGTTGTGTTCCGCTCGGTCAGTCCGGCGATTTCAACGGATGGTTCTGTCCCTGCCATGGCTCGCATTACGATACTGCGGGCCGCATCCGAAAAGGTCCTGCACCGCAGAACCTTGCAATTCCGACATTCGCATTCGCAAGCGATACCGTGATCAGGATCGGGTGAGGGGCTGACATATGAGTGGACATTCGTCTTATCAACCGTCGACGGGGATCGAACGGTGGATCGACCAGCGGCTGCCTTTGCCGCGCATGGTGTATGACAGTTTCGTCGCCTATCCGGTGCCGCGTAACCTGAATTACGCCTACACATTCGGTGCAATGCTCTCGGTGATGCTGATCGTGCAGATCCTGAGTGGTGTTGTGCTGGCAATGCATTACACGGCATCGACGGCCGAGGCTTTCGTCTCGGTCGAAAAGATCATGCGCGACGTCAATCATGGCTGGCTGCTGCGCTACATGCACTCCAACGGTGCATCCTTCTTCTTCATCGCAGTCTATCTGCACATTGCCCGCGGTCTCTATTACGGTTCCTACAAGGCACCGCGCGAAATTCTCTGGATCCTCGGCGTCGTCATCTACCTGCTTATGATGGCTACCGGCTTTATGGGTTACGTGCTTCCCTGGGGACAGATGTCCTTCTGGGGCGCGACCGTCATCACCGGCTTCTTCACCGCCTTCCCGTTGGTGGGCGAATGGATTCAGCAGTTCCTGCTCGGCGGCTTTGCCGTCGACCAGCCGACGCTGAACCGGTTCTTCTCGCTTCACTATCTGCTGCCGTTCATGATCGCCGGCGTCGTCGTGCTGCACGTCTGGGCGCTGCATGTCACCGGCCAGACGAACCCGACCGGTGTCGAGGTGAAGTCGAAGACCGATACGGTGCCCTTCACGCCCTATGCGACGTTGAAGGATGCCTTTGGCGTGTCGGTCTTCCTGATCGTCTATGCCTGGTTCATCTTCTACATGCCGAACTATCTCGGCCATCCGGACAATTACATCCCGGCCGACGCCCTGAAGACACCGGCGCATATCGTGCCTGAATGGTATTATCTGCCATTCTACGCGATGTTGCGTGCGATCACCTTCAATGTCGGCCCGATCGATTCAAAGCTCGGCGGCGTGCTCGTGATGTTCGGTTCGATCATCATTCTGTTCTTCCTGCCCTGGCTCGACACGTCAAAGGTCAGGTCGGCCGTCTATCGTCCGTGGTACAAGCTGTTCTTCTGGATCTTCGTTGCCAACTCGATCTTTCTCGGCTGGCTCGGCGCCATGCCGGCAGAGGGTGGCGGGTTGATCTCGCTGCTGTTCGGCGGCGACCTGAAGGGCAATTATGTCGGCTATTCGCAGCTCGGCACGCTCTATTACTTCGGCTTCTTCCTGGTGATTATGCCGCTTCTCGGCCTGTTCGAAACGCCACGGCGAATTCCGAACTCGATCACCGAAGCGGTGCTGGAGCAGAAGAGCAAGAAGGCAGGCTCGGATACGACCGAACCGGCCAAGGCTACGGCGTGAGCGCGGAGAGGGATCGACACATGAAAAAGCTTGCTACAAGCCTTCTCTCCCTGGCGCTTCTGGCCGGATTGGGTATCGCCCAGGCCAATGCGCAGGAAAACCACGACGCCGCCGGGGCAGAAGCCCATGCGGAGGGTGCTACACCGCATTATCCGATCCACCATCCAAAGAATGTGAAATGGAGCTTTGCCGGACCTTTTGGCCATTACGACAAGCAGCAGCTTCAGCGTGGTTTGAAGGTCTATACGGAAGTCTGTTCTGCCTGCCATTCGATGGAGCTGGTGCCTTTCCGGACGCTCGGCGAGCTTGGATATTCGGAAGCTCAGGTGAAAGCCTTTGCCGCCAACTATCAGATCCAGGACGGTCCGAATGATGATGGCGAAATGTTCGAACGTGCCGGCGTGCCGTCCGACCACTTCCCGTCGCCGTTCCCCAACCACCAGGCCGCTGCGGCGGCCAATAACGGAGCTGCGCCGCCGGACTTCTCGCTGCTCGGCAAGGCGCGCGGTATCACGCGCGGCTTCCCGCAATTCGTCGTCGACATCTTCACGCAGTATCAGGAAGGCGGGCCGGATTATATCTACTCGCTGATCACCGGCTATCAGGAGCCGCCTGAAGGCGTGGAAGTGGCGGAAGGCGGGCATTACAATCCCTATTTTGCCAACGCTGCCTCGCTTGCCATGGCGCCGCCGATTGCCGACGATCAGGTGACCTATGACGACGGTTCACCGCAGACGGTGGATCAGTATGCCAAGGACATTGCCGCCTTCCTGATGTGGGCTGCAGAGCCGCATCTGGAGGAACGCAAGCGTACCGGTTTCATGGTCATGGTATTCCTGGTGATCTTCAGCGGGCTCATTTACCTGACGAAGAAGTCGGTCTATGCCAATAAGGAACATTGATCCGAAGCCGGGTCAAAGATAGAGAAGGCGGCTTCGGCCGCCTTTTTCATGCGCGCGCATCTTCCATCAGGCCATTCGTTCGAATGGCGGAAGCATGCCGCCGTAAGACGACTAACAGGGTTATCATGACTACCTCAACCAAAGACATCCTCGCCGCTGCGATCCGCTCCATTCCGGATTATCCCAAGCCCGGCATCATCTTTCGCGATATCACCACCTTGCTGGGTGATGCAGCAGCCTTCCGTCTCGCGGTGGATGAACTGGTGAAGCCCTATGAGGGATTCGGCGTCGACAAGATTGCTGGCATGGAAGCACGCGGCTTCATTCTGGGTGGCGCTATGGCGCATCAGCTTTCGGCCGGTTTTGTGCCTATCCGCAAGAAGGGCAAGCTGCCCTATCGCACGGTCAGCATGGCCTATGCGCTGGAATACGGTACCGACGAGATGGAAATACATGTCGATGCGGTAAAGCCGGGCGAAAAAGTAATCCTCTGCGACGACCTGATCGCGACCGGCGGTACTGCCGTCGGCGCCGTCAAGCTGCTGCGCCAGATCGGTGCGGAAGTCGTTTCCGCCTGCTTCGTCATCGACCTGCCGGATCTCGGCGGCCGCAAGAACCTCGAAGCGCTTGGCGTAGAGGTCCGCACACTGGCTGAATTCTCCGGTCACTGACCTCTTGCAAGCCGGGGCATGGCCTCGGTGTGAGCGGTCATCTTTCAAGCGCGTCGGGTTAACCCCCGGCGCGTTTCTGCAGAAAGGCGGGCAGGATGTGGTGCTCGGTGAGTTCTGCCATGGTGATATCGCCCGGCTTCTCCGGATCTATCCAGCGCACTTCTTCAATCTCGGCAGATCTGGCGATATGGATGTTACCGATCTCGATCAGGAAGACATCGGCTGAGACGGTGAAACCTGCTTCATTGGCGGCCGGCGCTTCGAAATAGCCCAGAGGGTGAAGGTCTTCAGGTGAAACACGCAGGCCGATTTCCTCCACGAGTTCGCGAAGAAGAGCGGATGACGAGGTTTCCTTCGGCTCGATCTTGCCGCCGGGCTGCATGAAGGCGGTCGTTTCCCGTTTGCGAACAAGAAGTGTCTGGCCATCGGCGCGAATGATAACGGCGGCTGCGATGCGGATTGTCTGCGTCATCATGTTGAGCTTTCGAACAATAGCGGTGAGACGATGTTGGCGATGACATCCAGGACTTTCTCATCTTTCGACCATTCGCCGGACGCTTCGAATTCCGCGAGTTCGATGCCTACGATCCGGTGTTTTGGAAGTGCTGAGAAAATTTCCCGTAGTGTATTGGGCAAGAGACCATCGGCAATCGCGTAAGCGGCCGGAATATGTGCGGGTTCAAGTACGTCCCAATCGACATGGATCCATATCTCCCGGTGGCCGATTTCGGAAAGTATCGCCTGCGGCGTCGCGGTTGATGGGGGAATGATGCGCAGCCCGGCCTGTTTCATCAGGTCAGCTTCTGCGGGATCAATGTCCCGTCCGCCGATGACAATGACATTTTTCGGATCGATACCGCTGCCGTGGCCGCTCTCCCACATGCCGCAGGCTGCTGCCAGAACCATGCCGCCGAGATAACCGCTTTCCGTCGTGAAAGGCGTGTTGAAGTCTCCATGGGCATCGATCCAGAGAAGGACCGCTTCCGGATGCGCCCGTGCTGCAACCGGCAGAGAGGCCAGGCTAGCGGCGCAGGTGTTGGCGACCATGAGTGGGCGATTGCCACGATCGATCGTTTGCGAGACGGCCTGCTGTAACTCCGTCAGCGTGATATTGGCCTCTACAAGCGCTAACGGCCAATGGTCATTCCGCGCGGACGAAATCTTGCCGATCTCGATCGGTTCAAGCCCGGTGAGGTTGGAAAGCAGTCTTGCCGTCAATGCGGCCCCGGGGATGGCTCCGGATGTCCGGTCGGCAATGCGTCCCTGCGAGACGATGAGTTCAAATGTCATGAGAAGCCAGGCTGATGATAAGGGGAGGAGGCTTTGAGCAGCCACAGTGGTGAGGAGTAGTTCGTGATATTCCTTTGGATATAGCGATGGCGGGACTTGTAGCAAACTTGAATTTTGACGCGGCCCCATTCTTTCGTGCCCCCAGATCCTTAGGATTGCGGGAGGAGGCGACGCTGATAGTTTTTCATCTTTACGATGGAGAATCAGATGGACGTTACTGCGCTTTTTGGTTTTGCAGCGGCCTTTCTATTTTTTGCTGCCAGTCCGGGGCCGGATAATCTGACGATCGTTGCGCGAACCATCGGGCAGGGCGCCTTGTCGGGGATTGCCTATGGGGCCGGGACCTGCACCGGCATTCTCATGTTTCTGGCGCTGGCGGTTTTCGGCCTGTCTGTCGTCGCCAGCGAGATGGGTGTCGTTATGACCGTCCTGCGCTATGGCGGCGCGATCTATCTCGTCTGGACGGGGATCAGGCTCTGGATGGCTGAACCGGTGGTGCCTGCGCTTAGGCCTCAGGCCAACGGAAGCGTGCTTGGCGCCTATCTGACTGGCGTGGTTCTCAATCTTGGCAATCCCAAGATGCCGCTTTTCTATATCGCGCTGTTGCCGAATGTAGTCAGCACCCAGTTAGCCGTTGCGGATGGCGTGGTGCTGGCCATGATCATCCTCGCCGTGGAAGTCGTTGTCGTGGGCGGGCATGTGGCGCTTGCCAGCCGCGCACGGCATGCGCTTCGCAATCCCCTTATCGTGCGGCGGGCCAACCGCGCTGCGGGGACAATGATGATCGGCGCAGGGGCTGCCGTGGTCGTTGCACGTTAATCGAATTCCAGAACTGTGCTCTCGAAGCGCAGAACGGTCTCGCCCTTCTGGTTGACGCCCTGGTTGGCGGTCAGGTTGATCGACGTTCCTGGCCGCGACATTAGCGGGCGGCTTTCGATGAGCGTCACCGAATAGGTGATCGTATCGCCGGCATAAACGGGTTTCAGCCATTGCAGCTTCTTGAAGCCGGGCGACGGGCCGAGCTTGGGCGGCTCGACGCCTTCCGCGAGAAGGCGATCATGTTCCTTTGCCCAGTAGGCAATAAACATCTTCATCCAGCCCGCGCAGGTATGCCATCCGGATGCGCACAGGCCGCCAAAGACAAAGTTCTTTGCGGCTTCCGGATCGGTATGAAAGGGCTGGGGATCGTATTTCTTGGCGAAGGCTATGATGTCTTCTGCGGTGAATAGAAGCGAGCCGGTGACGACCGTCTGGCCGGGTGGGGAGATGTCGGCGAGTTTCATGCCTTGTCTCCTGCAATTGCAGTTTCGTCAGCAGGGCGGGCGCGGAACATGATCGGGTTTTCGCCGCGCATGACGACCTCGCCGTTCTGGTTGATGACTTCGTGGAGGAATTTGACGAGGCCGAGACCGGGCCGCGAGCGGAGCGGCCGCGCCTCGATCACCGTCGAGCGTCCCGACAGCGTATCTCCCGCAAGAACGGGCTTTTTCCATTCCATGAATTCGATGCCGGGTGAGCCTTCCGACGAGGAATTTGCCAACCAGCCGTCATACATCATGCGCATGAAGAGGCTTGCCGTGTGCCAGCCCGATGCCGCCAGTCCACCAAGAATGCTGGCCTTGCCGGCCTCTTCGTCGAGATGCATCGGCTGTGGATCGAATTTGCTGGCGAATTCGATGATTGCCGCTGCGTCGAGGGTGCAGGAGGCAAGCGCCAAAACGCGGCCGGGGGTGAAATCCTCGAGGTAAAGCATGGGGCGCCTCGGCAATGGAGGATAAGGCTACGGCCGGGAATGTCCCGGCCGTAGCGCGTGGTTTTCGATCTTACGTGTTGAAGCGGAAGTGGATGACGTCGCCGTCGTTGACCACATATTCCTTGCCTTCGTCACGGCCCTTGCCAGCTTCCTTGGCGCCGACTTCGCCCTTGTAGGCAACGTAATCGTCGTAGGAGATGGTGAAGGCGCGGATGAAGCCGCGTTCGAAATCTGTATGAATGACGCCGGCGGCCTGCGGCGCCTTGGTGCCGCGACGGATCGTCCAGGCACGGCATTCCTTCGGGCCGACGGTGAAATAGGTGATCAGGTCGAGCAGGTGATAGCCTGCACGGATCAGGCGGTCGAGGCCGGCTTCTTCAAGGCCGAGCGCGCCAAGGAATTCCTTGGCTTCTTCGTCGGGAAGCTGAGCAACTTCGGATTCGATCGCGGCGGAAATGATGACGCATTCGGCGCCTTGCGCCTTTGCCATTTCGGCGACAGCCTTGGTATGTTCGTTGCCGTCCACCGCGTCGCCTTCGGCGACGTTGCAAACGTAGAGAACCGGATGCGATGTCAAAAGGTTGAGGCTCTTGAGAATCTCGATCTCTTCAGGTGCCAGCGTCTGCAGGAGCAGGCGAGCCGGCTTGCCGTCCTGCAGCAGCTTGATCACGGCTTCCATGACCGGAAGCTGAGCGACGGACTCTTTGTCCTTGCCGGTTGCGCGCTTGCGGGTCTGCTCGACGCGGCGCTCCAGGCTTTCGAGGTCGGCGAGCATCAGCTCGGTTTCGATCGTCTCGGCATCGCCGACCGGGTTGATGCGGCCTTCGACATGGGTGATGTCGTCATCTTCGAAGCAGCGCAGCACGTGAACGACGGCGTCCACTTCGCGGATGTTGGCAAGGAACTTGTTGCCCAGGCCTTCACCCTTGGATGCGCCGCGCACGAGGCCGGCAATGTCGACGAAGGAGATGCGGGTCGGAATGATTTCCTTAGAGCCGGCGATCGTCGCAAGCTGCTGCATGCGCGCATCCGGAACAGCAACTTCACCGGTATTCGGCTCGATCGTGCAGAACGGATAGTTCGCAGCCTGCGCGGCAGCCGTCTTGGTCAGTGCGTTGAAAAGGGTGGACTTGCCGACATTGGGCAGTCCGACGATACCGCATTTAAAGCCCATCGGGGATGAAACCTATCGTTTAACTGAGTTTGCAGTGGCTATGGGGGAAAGTGCCTTGCGGGTCAAGGCTTGCGATATTCTGCATCTGTCTCAGGAGACGCTATGGCTTGAAATCTTCCTGCTGCGGCGCAAGATAACTCTTATGCCCGATTGAGGCTTTCCTCACATGGAGGTCAAGCTGATGGCCGAAGATACGGTTCTCACCCCGAAAACGAAATCGAAACCCAAGCTGGAGCGACCGAAACTCTACAAGGTCATCCTGCTCAATGACGATTATACGCCGCGCGGGTTTGTCACCATGGTCCTGAAAGCCGTTTTTCACATGAGCGAGGAAGCGGGTTTGCGGGTGATGATGACCGCGCATCGGCTTGGTTCCTGCGTGGTTGTCGTCTGCGCCAGGGATATTGCCGAAACGAAGGCCAAGGAGGCGGTGGATCTCGCGAAGGAAGCGGGCTATCCGCTGATGTTCACTACGGAGCCTGAGGAATAGCGGCGTACGGCTACTCCTTTGGGCCGAACATCTTCTTCAGCATATCAGCCATCGGGCCTGATGACGGAAGGTTCGGCTTTCCGCCATTGCGAGCCTGACGGATGTGGGATTGGCCGGCTGGTTTTTGGGGCTGCGGCTGTTTTGCCGCCGGTTTTTCCGGCTCTGGCTTGCCGCCTACGGCAAGCGTCAGCTTGTTCATCAACTGCGAATCCTCGCCCTTGATCAGCATTCCGGTATTGTCGGCGATCGCGTCCATCAGCGGTTCCAGCCAGACCTTGTCAGACTTTGCGAAATCTCCCAGGACATGTCCGTGCACCAGTTCCTTGTTTCCGGGGTGGCCGATACCAATGCGCAGCCGGCGATAATCCTTGCCGCAATGGGCGTCGAGCGATTTGATGCCGTTGTGCCCGCCGTGGCCTCCGGCTGTCTTGAGCCGCGTTCTTCCCGGTGGCAGATCGAGTTCATCGTAGATCGCGACGATATTTGCTGGCGTCAGCTTGTAGAAGCGCATGGCCTCGCCAACGGCCTCGCCCGAGAGATTCATGAAGGTCTGCGGTTTCATCAACAGAACCTTCTCGCCGTCGATCTCGCCTTCTGAGATCACTGCCTTGAACTTCTTCGACCAAGGCGAAAAGCCCGCACGTCGCTGAATGGCGTCGACGGCCATGAAACCGACATTGTGGCGGTTGCCTGCGTATTGCGCTCCGGGGTTGCCAAGGCCAGCAATGATCAACATTGAAACTCTCCGTCTTTCTGCGCTCTGTCACCACCGCGAAATGACGGCACTGTCAATGTCTATAGGTCTATTTTTCCCACAAGCGGAGGGGCTTCAGTCCGTAGCGCTGGAGGATTTCATCCTGGCCTTTTTCGCGGATGAGTGCATCCAGTCCATCCTGCATGCGGGTGATGATGTCATCGGGCATCTGCTTGTTGCAGGCCATGCCAAAGTGACTTTCCGAAAAGGGCAGAGCGATTTCCACCGGCTTTCCTTCGAGTTTTAGCTTTTCAAAGACGTTGTCCGACATCGGCATCATGTCAACGCGTCGTTCCAGGAGTTTGTTGAGCGTGATTTCAAAATCCGAGCTCAGGTCGATCGAGGGGAAACCTCGTTCGCGCAACAAGGTCTCCGTGAAGTCCGCCCGGTGCGTGCCTATTGTGTAGCGCTTGGCTTCGTCGAGTGTGCTTGCCGTCACATGAGACCCCTTAAGGCGTACCAGGACATGCCGGCTGATGCTGATGGGGGTCACCCATTTGAAACGGTCTTCCCGTTCTGGAATGCGCGCAGCGGAAAAGGCACAGTGCATGGGCAAAGTCTCGGCAAGGGTGATTGCTCGTGCCCAAGGCATTATCTCCATGGTGAACGGAATGCCTGCCTTCCCCATCAGCGCGGCGACCTGTTCTACGCTCGACCCGCCATATGTCCCGTCTGCGTTACGATAAATGAACGGAGGGTATGATTCAGTCGTGAGCGTCACCGCAGCCTGGGCAAAGGCGGGCGCTGTTGCCCCGAGCATGCCGATCAGTGCAATCATCATCTTCATCGCGGGCCTCCGAAATGTTGCTGGAAGCGTCGTGCCTCGAAGCTTGAGGCGCTCTGTCATATGCACTCTGTGCGCTTCATGTCCCAATATCACCGCCTGTCCTTACACATGCGCAACTGCGCAATTGGCATGCATATCTAAATGTGACATTTCACCGTTCAGCTGGCGAGCGATGCCTTGCTGGGGTGTCCAGAAAAATCTGCCAGCAAGTCATTGATTTCGCGAGGCCTGGAGAAGTGATAGCCCTGTGCGTAGTCGACGCCGATCTGCATCAGCTGTTGCCGCTGCTGCGCCGTTTCAACGCCTTCCGCCACGACCTTGCACTGCATCTGATGCGAAATGGTCGTAATGCCTTCGATCAGCATCCGGCTTTTTCGCTCCAGATCGGTGTCGCCACCAAGGAGCGACTGAACGAAGGATTGATCAATCTTGACGATATCGACAGGGAATCTGTTCAGATAACTAAGAGATGAATAGCCGGTGCCGAAATCGTCCAGAGCGATGCGGCAACCGAGATCGTGAAGCTCGGAAAGAGTTCTGCGAATCTCCGGGTCGTCATGCATCAATACGGCTTCGGTGATTTCGATCACAAGGCGGGCCGGCAGTATGCCCCCTTCACCCAGCATTCTGGTCAGGCGTGCAGGAAGGCAGCGTTCGAATTGCAAGGGCGAAAAGTTCACGGCGACATATGTATTGCCAAGGCCAGGAAGGCGAGAAACGCGATTGAGATTGGCGATTGCATCTTCAAGAATAAGATTGCCGATTGCGGCAATTGATCCGTTTTCTTCCGCAACGCTGACTAGCGGAGCCGGGGGAAGCAAGCCCTTGCGAGGGTGGCGAAGACGCATGAGTGCTTCGAACCCGACGGGTATGCCAGTTCCCATGCCTACGATCGGCTGAAAATGCGCTTCGAACCAGTTGGCTGCAATTCCTACTTCGATGTCGCTTTCAATTTCGGCTTTTTCCCTGGTTCTTGTCAGAATAGCGGGATCGTAGACTCTGGCGCCGTTCTTGCCGTCACGTTTGCGTGCATACATGGCCAGATCGGATTTCTGCAGCAATTCGGCGGCAGTCGCGGCGTGTTGAGGATAAAAGGCGACCCCCACGCTGGCGCTCAGCCTTATGCCGGTTCCTTCGATACGAAACGGCGATTCGAACATGTCGATAATCTGCTGGCACAGATCAGCACTGCGGCTCTCGGCGTCCGGGCCGGCGATCACGATGGCGAATTCGTCGCCGCCAAGTCTGGAGACGGTATCCGTCTCGTGCAGCATGGGTTGCAGCCTTACGACGAATTCCTGCAGAACGAGGTCGCCCGCTGCGTGGCCATGATTGTCGTTGATCGCCTTGAAGCGATCGAGGTCGACGAAGAGGCAGGCGAGCTGGGTCGCCATCCGGTCGGCTTCGACGATATGACGGTCCAGAGCGGCTTCGAAACCCTGCCTGTTCAGCAACCCCGTCAAATGGTCGGTTATCGCCTGCTGATGGTTGCGGAATTCGGATTGCTTTAGTTCGGTCACGTCGGTCATGACACTTAACGAGCCAGCAAGATGCGTGGTGGTCGCGCCGAGATCGGCTTCGGCGATCAGCACATCGAGAATGCGGCCGTTCTTGCACAGGAAGCGTACCGTGATTTCTATCGTGACGCATTGGGCCATGGCGTGCCTTCTGCGATTTTCAAAAGAAGCCCGGTCTGCCGCGAAAAGGAAATCCGAAAAATGCTGTCCGATAACTTCTTCTCGCTGGTAGCCTGTGGCCAACAGCCAATAGTCGCTCACGGCAGCCACGGTGTCGCCCGCAGTCAATGAGAACAGCATTGCCGGCGTAAGGTTGTAAATCTCTATCGTCTGCTGATGGGCTCGCTTCAGTTCCTTTTCTTCGCGCTCCAGAAGAAGCTGCATCTCGTTGAAACTTTTTGCCAATCTCCCCATCTCATCGGCGGAGCGCCAGTCGACGTGGTGTCGCGAGCCGAGTCTGCGGGTGGCCTCGATCGCAGCGGTCAGGCGTGTCAAAGGCCGAACGACCATGGTTCTATTGCCGAAAACAGCTGCGCCGAAGACGGTCAGGATGGCGATGATGAAAATTGATATGAATGCAAACTCGATCTGATGCAGACCCGAGAACCAACTGGCAACCGGGACATAGATCGTCAAAGTGCCGACTTCACGGGGGCCCTGCAGGGATCGATAGATCACCGTCTGGCTGCGCGCTTCGAGAGTATTGAGTTCTGGCGCTCCGGGATCGGCCTCGAAGACGTTGAGCTTGCCCGTGGTGTCGTTGATCTGAACGGCATGGACCATCTGATCAAGGAGCATCATCTGTGCGACCTGGCTGATGCTGTCCAGATCCAGGTCCCATAGCGGTTTTCCGAGCGCCTGGGTGTTGCTGTTCATCACTACATCAACATGCTCACCTATGCTCTGGGAAGCCTGCTGGGACGAAAGGGCGAGGAAAAGCGTAAAAAGCGGAGCCACGACGACGAGAAGCGCGCCAGATATTATGGCAATGAAACGACTCTCAACAGAATGAGTCATTTGTTTTCCCCGGCCCAATATTGCTCTTTTTAAAATACCACCCCGTATTTCCCCACTATCCTTCCACCCAAATGTTTAAACTTCCCTGACACGTTCTCCCAAATATTTGCTGAAATGCATGAGCTGCGTGCCGTGACGAAAACAAAAAAGCCCGCCGAGGGGCGGGCTTTCTGTCTCAATCGAAGAATATCTATTATTCTTCGGAAGGAGCGGCAACTTCTTCTTCAGCAACACCAGCAGCCGGAGCTACGAGCGTGGCGATGGTGAAGTCGCGGTCGGTGATAACCGGGCGCACGCCCTTCGGCAGGTTGACGGCCGAAATGTGCATGCTGTCGCCGATCTTGGCACCGTCGAGGTCGACGGTGATGAATTCCGGGATGGCGTTGGCCGGGCAGTGGAACTCAACCGTGTGACGGACTATGTTCAGGACGCCGCCCTGCTTGATCGCTGACTTGTCTTCGTTGACGAAGTGAACCGGAACGTCGACGGTAACTTCGGTGTTACCGGAGACGCGCAGGAAGTCGACGTGCATGGTGAAGTCACGCACCGGATCCAGCTGGTAATCCTTCGGCAGTACAGTGTACTTCTTGCCGTCGAGATCAATGGTTGCAATCGTCGTCATGAAGCCGCCGGCGTGGATACGCTTGGTGACCTCATTGGTGTTGAGGGCGATTGAAATCGGGGCCTGCTTGTCACCGTAGATGACTGCAGGAATAAAACCGTTGCGGCGAAGTTCACGGGAGGACCCCTTACCGACCCGTTCGCGCGCCTCGGCCTTGAGCTCGTAAGAATCCTGGCTCATGGCATTTCCTTTCGAGGTTATTTGGAGAGTTCAGAAGATCAAAATGGTCACTCTGAACCGGAAAGCGTAGAACGCGTTCCATCCGCGTTGCCTCCAAGGGTGTCTACGCGGACGCGCCCCTATAGAACAATGCCCCCTGTGACGCAAGGGTTTCCTGAATATGACAACGTGTTGTATTTGTGCGGTCGCACATCCACCTGTTGCGGGATATTTGCCCGCTGTTCATCCTAGGTAGGCACCTCTTGCAGGATTGTTAAGTAAGTTTCTTCTGGTTCAGTCGAAAACTGCAAACTGAGCCAGTAAGTATCGGATTTGTTAAATATACGACGTCGAAAAGCAGCATCGATCTCAAGGAATGAAATTGATGTATGGCGTCGTCACTTGCCTGGTGCAGGAACACAATCTTAGGCTCGTGCTTGTGGCGGGTATACTTTGCTTTCTGGCAAACCTTGCAACGGTGTCATTCATCGGGCGGGCACGGGAAGCAAATCGTGCTGCGCGTATAACATGGGCTTCGGTTGCTGCAGGAGCCGGAGGCTTCGGCATATGGGCAACGCACTTTGTCGCGATGCTCGCCTATGATCCCGGGCATGCTTTCCGCTTCGACTTTGCGCTGACGCTGGTTTCACTGGGGCTGGCTTTCGTAGCAACCTTTGCAGCAGCAGCCCTCGTTCTCATCATTCCGACGCGCTCCGCGGCTGCCGGGGCGGGTGTTGTGTTCGGTGCGGGAGTTTCCTGCATGCATTTCACCGGGATGTCTGCCATTGAGTTTGCTGGCGCGATTGTCTGGGATCGTTCGCTGGTGTTTGCCGCGATTTTTGCGGCCATCTTCATGGCACCGATAGGCTTTGTTATCGCTCTATCGAGAGGTGCAAAGGTCGTCGTCCTGGCTGCGGGCATATTGTCGCTGGCGATCATATGCATGCATTTTATCGCCATGGGAGCGGCGACTTTCGTTCCTGATCTTTCCATGGCTATCGAAGTTGGCTCGATGTCCAGGCCGCTGATGTTATCGACGATCGTCGTCGTGTCCCTGTCGCTCATCGGGTCGGCGGCGACCGCCGCGATCGTTTCGAGCCGCGCCGCGCGATCGTCCAAGGCCAGCGAGAGGAACTTCCAGCTGCTCGTTCGTGGCGTGACCGATTATGCGATTTACATGCTGGATCCGGCAGGCGTCGTTACCAACTGGAATGCCGGTGCAGAGCGTGCAAAGGGATATGCTGCAAAGGAAATTATTGGTCAGAGTTTCGCGCGTTTCTATTCACGTGATGATCAGGCTGCGGGGATGCCCGAATTGGCCTTGTCAACCGCGCGCGATAGCGGTCGTTTCGAAGCAGAAGGAAAGCGATACAGAAAAGATGGTACGTGGTTCTGGGCGCATGTCGTAATCCAGCCGATCCGTGATGAGGACGGCGTTCTGATCGGTTACGCCAAGATCACGCGCGACATAACCCGACAAAAACAAGACAGTGACCGTATCGCTCAGGTCACACAAAATCTGGACCTTGCGCTGGAAAACATGAGCCAGGGCATCTGCCTTTTCGACCGCCACGAAAGGCTGATACTTTGCAACGGGCGTTATCGCGAGATGTTCAAATTTCCGAAAGGTTTCGTTGGGCCGGGGGTCAGTTACTGGGACATCGTGCGCAAGGGTTATGAGATGTCCTACTTTGACCCGCGGGATGCTCTGACGCGTGCACAAGAACACTACAATCGCTATATGTCTGCAATGAGATCAGGGCAGCGTGGCATCGTGCACCGCACGGCCGGTGGACAGACATTTCGCATTGGGCTGAACGTGCTCACCGACGGGGGCTGGGTTTCGACCTTCGAGGATATCAGTGAGCAGGTTCGCTCCGAGGAGCAGATCGCTTTCATGGCGCGTCACGACAGCCTGACGGAGCTTCCCAATAGAGCCGCTTTCATGAGCCATCTGGAAAGCGAGGTTCTGCATGCGGAGAGTTCCGACCATCGGCTGGCGGTGATCGGTATCGATCTGAACAGGTTCAAGCAAATCAACGACCAGTTAGGACATGGCGTCGGCGATGCCGTACTCAAGGAAATTTCCCGCCGCATGCTCAGGGTCATCGGGGCCAATCAGATCTTTGCTCGTTTTGGCGGCGACGAATTCGTGGCGGCCATGCGATATGACGAGATCGGCGAAGTCAGTGTGTTGCTGGATCGCATGATGAGCGAATTCAACCGCCCCATGGATGTCGAGGGACATCGCCTGAGCACCGGCGCAAGCATGGGCGTTGCACTCTATCCGAATGACGGACAATCGCCGGAGGCGCTCATCGCCAATGCCGATCTTGCGATGTATCGCGCCAAAGGATCGCTATCCGGCCAAGTCTGCTTCTACGACGTGGAAATGGATGAGGCGGCCCGTGACCGCACCAAGATGGCGAAGGAGCTTTGGGTCGCCATCGAGGAAAAGCAGCTTCACCTGAATTATCAGGTCCAGAAGTCTGTTCCCACGGGAGAAATCACCGGTTACGAGGTGCTGCTGCGCTGGCGTCATCCGGGGCGAGGCCTCGTTTCTCCTGCAGATTTCATACCTGTTGCGGAAGAATGCGGCGCCATCCTGCCGATCGGTGAATGGGTGCTTCGCGAGGCTTGCCGTGAGGCGGCTGGTTGGCCCGTTGCACACAAGATTGCAGTCAATCTTTCGCCTGTGCAGATCGCACACACGGACATGCCGGCACTCGTTCATCGGGTTCTGATCGAGACGGGATTGAAACCTAGCCGCCTGGAGCTGGAGATTACCGAAAGTTCGATCTTTAGCGATAAGCAGCGGGCGCTGCATGCGCTGCGGGCAATCAAGGCGCTCGGTGTTTCCATCGCCATCGATGATTTCGGTACCGGCTATTCGTCATTGGAGACCCTTCAGTCCTTCCCGTTCGACAAGATCAAGCTCGACCGCAGCTTTCTGGCCGATGTCGAGAGGAGCGAGGAAGCGAAAGCGATGGTCCGGGCCATTCTGGCTCTGGGACAGGGATTGCGCATTCCGGTCCTTGCCGAAGGAGTAGAGACCTCCATTCAGCTGGATATCCTGAGGCAGGAGGGCTGCCATGAGGCGCAGGGCTATCTTCTTGGGCGTCCGATGCCGATCGACAAGCAGAATCTAACCGAGGCGGCCTGACCGCCTTGGCTGACGAGCTGAGGCTGGAGCATCAGCGACGCGCTTCGCCGCCCGGTGCATAGACCGACTTTTGCTCGAAGCGGAACTTAAAGCCGCAATCACTGCAGCGGATCATGTGCTTGCGCGGGTCGGTGGAGGCAAATTCCGTCCGGAAACTCTTTGGCAGTTCGTCGATGCGGAAATCCCGGTTGGCGGCGCGCTTGTCATCGATTTCGGAAACCTCGGCAAAACCGGTGTTGCCGCACTGGGAACATTCGAGCTTTCGGGAATAGCGGTCGCGGGCGGCCATGCGGGACTCCTTGGATGTACCGGACCTACATAGTCAACGTGTTTGCCGAATGCAAAACGCCGGGACGATTGCCCCGGCGTTTTGCAGCTGTCTTCCCGCGATTTTTATCAGCGGCGGCATTCGCCGGATGAAATGATCCCGAAACCGGCGTTGTTTGCCTCACAGGCATTGGGGAAGGTCTGGGTGCGGCCGCCGCGCTGGCCGCAGACCGGGCGGTATTCGCGGGTGCAGAGGCCACCGGGTTGAGGTCTGCCGGGATTGCCCGGCCTGTCCCAATCGGGACGGTCAGGTCTGCCTGGGCGATCCCAATCCGGCCTGTCAGGCCGACCGGGGCGGTCCCAGTCCGGACGATCCGGCCTGCCGGAGCCTCTGCATTCGCCGGAACCGATGACACGGAAACCGCGCGCATTGGCCTGGCAGGAATTGCCGAAGGTTTCCAGTCGTCCGCCTCTTTCGCCGCAAACCGGGCGATAGTCCATGGTGCACATCTGCGGGCCGCGGTCGGGGCGGGGAGGTGGATAATATCCTCCTGGTCCGGAGGGCGGACCACCTTCGACGCATGCAGAAAGAAGCGGTAGCAGTATAAGAAGCGGCAGCTTGGCCATATGGGTCGATATGAATGACATTCGTGATTCCTCCCCGTTGAATTGAGTTCAACCTAAAACATCGGGCCGAAAATCGATATCGACTTTCGGCCCGACTGAAAGATTTGGAAAATTGCGTCTGAAAGCTTGAAGCAATCAGTCGAACAGGCTGGAAACGGAGGATTCCATTGCCGTGCGGTTGATCGCCTCGCCGAGAAGCTGCGCCGTCGAGATGACGCGAATGTTCGGGGCGGATTGAACTGCCGTCGTCGGCTGGATCGAGTCGGTGATGACCAGTTCCTTCAGCTTCGACGAGGAGATGCGGGTGACCGCGCCGCCGGACAGAACGCCGTGGGTGATGTAGGCGGTGACGCTGGTGGCGCCGTTCTTCAACAGGGCTTCCGCCGCGTTGCAAAGCGTGCCGCCGGAATCGACGATATCGTCGATCAGCAGACAGTCCTTGCCGGTAACGTCACCAATGACGTTCATGACTTCCGATTCACCGGCGCGTTCACGACGCTTGTCGACGATTGCAAGTTGGCAATCGAGGCGCTTGGCAAGCGAACGGGCACGCACCACGCCGCCGACGTCGGGTGATACGACCATGACGTTGTTCAGGTCGTAGTTTTCCTTCACGTCACGCGCCAGGATCGGCACGGCGTAGAGATTGTCCGTCGGAATGTCGAAGAAGCCCTGGATCTGGCCGGCATGCAGGTCGAGCGTCAGAACGCGGTCAGCGCCTGCCTCGGTGATCAGGTTGGCGACGAGCTTGGCCGAGATCGGCGTACGCGGACCTGCCTTGCGATCCTGTCTTGCATAACCGAAATAGGGAAGCACCGCCGTGATGCGCCGTGCGGACGCTCGCCGGAACGCATCGATCATGATGAGCAATTCCATCAAATGATCGTTGGTCGGGAACGACGTGGACTGGATGACGAATACATCCTCGCCGCGCACGTTTTCCTGAATTTCTACGAAGATTTCCTGGTCTGCAAAACGCCTTACGCTGGCTTTTCCGACTGGGACATTGAGATAGCTGCAGATCGCGTCGGCCAGATGCCGGTTCGAATTGCCTGCGAAAACCTTCATTTCGGTCCGCCTGTATTGAAGCTGGATGGGGGCCTTTTACCGCCGCTGCCCTTGAATGCAAGAGCGTTTTCCAAATGCGCACGCAATTTTATGAATGAACTGTGACTTGAGGCCCAAAAAGCCCCGATTACAGCCGTGATGCCGTTTGCCGCCAGTCGAGATACCCCGATATAGTCTTGTCCGCAATCGACTGCATCACGGATGCCGGTATTGCCGCCCAGGGATCTGGTCCTTGTGCGGATAGTGTTTCCTGCCCCTGCATCCGGTGCAGCCGCGCGCCGCCATTGTCGAGTACGTCCCAGACATAGACGACCGTCACCTTGCCATCATCGGAGAGGGCGGAGAAATAGCCCTTCAGGATGTGTTCAGTGTTGGTATCTGAAGAAGGTCTAATGCGTACACCGCTTGTGCGAGCGGCGACTGCAAGCTGGCGCGAGAGAGGTGTGACGGCTTCGACCGGAGCGCCGATGATTGGGAGGAAACGGATCGTTCCAGCGCTCTCAGCCGATGTCGATGGGAATTCCGCCTGATGTGCCGGGGAGGTGATCCCTGGGCTACCAGAGGAAGGCGTCTCTATCTGGCCGTTGGCGACTTGGCCTTGCCATTCCGGCGGTGGGCCTGATGAGGATGGCGAAACGGTTTCGCCGTCGTTCAAGGCCCGCGCCTGGCTATCCAAGGTATTGCCATGTCTATGGGCATAGATATTCGAGGCAGGTGGAGCGGATTGAATCGGCGAGGTGTTATAGGTTCCGACCATTCGATCGGTATCGGCCTGGGTGACCGGGCTGGAGGTTCTTTCCGTTCCTCCGCCGATATCGACCTGCGGCGTCAGGGCATCGGTCGTATTGCAGGCTGAAAGCGCGAGCGAGAAAGCAAGAGCTGTAGCGATATGCCATGATCCCGATCGCTGCACCCATTTACCTCTCTAATCTCCGCCTCAACCGAGCTTAGAGGTGGGTTTTCGGATGTGTCAATTGCGGGAAATAGTGCGCTCAGCAGACGATCAGGTCGAGGCCTCTTCGTGAGAGCGGTTCCGGCGCACCTTCGGTCGTCAGATAGGTGTGGCCGAGCGTCATTGCCGTGCCGCTATCGGAATCCATGATGATCATGTGGACAAAGAGTGTCATGTCGGGAAGGATTTCCTGCGGATTGCCGACATGGAACATCTGCTGCTCCATCCATGACGGCGAGAAGCGGGCACCGAGCGAGTAGCCGCAGGCGTTCAGCCGGTGGCGGGAAAGGCCGCGTTCATCAAGGATGCGGGCATGGGTGTCGAAGACATCGCCGAAGGTGTGGCCGGGGCGAAGCACTTCCTCGATCGCCTGGATGGTTTCCAGGCAGGCCTTGTAGAGCTCGCGGTGTCGGAGCGACGGCTCGCCGATCACGACAGTACGCATCATGGCTGCATGATAATGCGCTGAGGCACCAGCCCATTCGAGAGTCAGCTGGTCATTGGCTTCGAGCTTGCGCCGGCCGGCCTTGTACCTGCACAGAAGCGCATCTTCACCGGAGCCGATAATGAATTCGTTGGCCGGATAATCGCCGCCGCCGGAAAATACCGCGCCCTGCATTGCTGCCAGAATGTCTGACTCATCTCCGCCGGCTTTGATCAACGGAAGGGCCGCATCCAATGCATCGTCCGCCAGTTCGGCTGCATGCCTTGCATACGCGATTTCGGCCGGGCTTTTGATCAGGCGCAGGCCGCCGACGAGATAGGAGGCGTCGATCAACTGACCGAACGTGGAAAGCTGGTTGTCTATGAGACGGGCGACGCGGCCGGTCATGCCATGCGTATCGTATTCAATGCCGATTTTTGCTCCGAGCAGATCCATGTCGCTCAGGAGGTTCTTCAGGTCGAGCGTAGGGTCGGCGTTCACCCGATCGACCCAGATGGAAATATTCTCGATGATCGAGGTCTGGCGTGCCTGACGCAGGTCTGCCGACCGTGTCAGTAGCGTCATCGACCCGTCCGCCTTGACGATCAGGGTCTGGAAAAAGCAATAACCGAACGTGTCATAGCCGGTGAGCCAGTACATGCTTTCCTGTGCGAAGAGCAGCACGGCATCGAGTTTCTGCTCCTGCATCTCGGCGAGAAGCCGGTTCAGGCGGGCGGAATATTCGTCGCGTTCGAAGTGCAGTGCCATTTCAATCCTCCCGGATCGTGATCGCTGAAATCTGGCGGCCGTAGTCCGGCTCTTTTGCGTGGGTAGTGCGTCGATAGGAAAAGAAACGCTCGGCGTCCGGATAGGTGTCCAGGTTCAGGTTTTCTGCCTTTACGCCGGCATCGGTGAGACGCTTGATGGTCAGTGACGGAAGGTCGAACATCGCGTGGTGCTGCTTCACCGAGGGGGAAAAGAAGATTTCGTAGGAAGGGTTGGCAGATTTGAAATTGGAGACGAATTCTGGTCCCACCTCGTAGCTCTTCGGTCCGATCGACGGGCCGAGGACCGCGGTGATGCGGCTGCGATCCGCGCCGAGCGAGACCATGGCTTCGATAGTGTTTTCGAGCACGCCGTGGAGCGCGCCTTTCCATCCGGCATGGGCAGCACCGATCACGCCGGCCTCGGCATCCGCAAACAGGATCGGGCCGCAGTCAGCTGATAAAACGCCGAGCACGATGCCCGGAAGATTGGTCACAATCGCGTCGGCCTTGGGCCTTTCGCTCGCTGCCGATTGTTCGTCGACGATCACGACATCGGGAGAGTGGACCTGATGGACGGTCGCCAGTCGTTCCAGCGGCAGGTCGAACCATGCTGCAACACGGGCGCGATTCTCGATAACCCGGTCGCGGTCGTCATCGGAACCTATGCCGACGTTCAGACCTGCGTAGATGCCTTCGGAAACGCCGCCCTTGCGGGTGAAAAAGCCGTGCCGGATGCGTGAGCCTGCCCGTTCGCGTAGCAATTCGCTTTCGATCGGCAGAGGCAGGTCGGTATTCGGCATATATGCGTCCATCCTGTTGATTTTACGAGGTAATGCACGCGAATGCGGCTGCTTGTGCGGGCGAGATTGGCGCAATATACGCCAATCTGTCAATGCAGTTCGGCCAAAGTTCAATCAATCGCGCGGAACGGCATGAGCTTCACGGCCGGGCTTGAAACCGCGATTACCTTGAAGAGTTCGCCCATCTTTCCTGCACCTTCTCCGGCAAGGCGGTCGACCGCGACGCCGATGAGGCGCTGTTCTGAGGAAACCTTGTCGCGGGCAAGAGCGGTGGCGCGTTCGGCGAGACCGAGACCGTAGAGAAATTCGCCCTGGCGCAGGCCGCCATTGAGGTGAACGCCGCTTGCGAGCGCCACCTTGGCAAGGTCTTCGAAATCAACATGGCTGGTGAGATCCGCTTCGCCGGGATGGGCGAATGGCGGGTCGAACTCATGGTTCATCACGGCCTGTAGTGTATCGCCGAAGCCGGTGACCATATGGCCGTAATCGATAATCAAGGCGGTGCCGCCGTATTGCCCAAGGCGCTCGCAGAGGGTCTGCATGACAGCCTGGCGGGCGGGAGCGACTTCAAAGATCGTTCCGTCCGGGACCGCGCCGGTATGAGATGGAAGAAGTACCGGATCGACAGTCGCGACACCGGCGGCGAATGCGAGCTCATCATTGATATCCAGGCCGATCAGCCGCTCGCGGAAACCGGTAGGCGTCTTGATGAACTGTCGGATCGGGATGGCGTCGAACAGCTCGTTCGCGGCGATCAGGCAGAAACCTTCCGGGACATCCTCGAAGCTGTCGTGCCAATTGATCATTGTTGAATAGGCTTCGAGCGTCACTCGCTGGACGCCACGTAGGCGCTCGCTGGTTTCGACCAGATGCACGGTCATCCGCTCGAACAGGGCGGGCGAAATCCGTTTGATGACGCGCAACATGTCGGCCATCATCGTGCCGCGGCCGGGGCCGATCTCCACCAAACGGACATTTTCAGGCGTGCCGTGCTGCTGCCAGGCATGGACCATGAAGATGCCGACCATCTCGCCGAACAGTTGGCTGATTTCAGGAGCGGTGATGAAATCGCCGTGACGGCCAAAAGGTTCGCGGGTGCGGTAATAACCGTATTCAGGATCGGCGAGGCAAAGCGCAAAATAATCGGTAACGGTGATGGGCCCGTTTGTCCGGATCAGATTTTTAATCTTTTCGGCCAGGGGAGTGGTTTGGGGTGTGCTCATGGCAGACTCGATCCCTCATGCCTTGGCGGTACGGACCGCAACCAGCGCCCGTAGAGCAGCCCAAAGACCAATCAGCACCATCGGCGATGAAAGGACCATGCCCATGGTCAGCCAGTTTGTGCCAAGAAGATACCCCAGCTGCGCGTCAGGTTCGCGGAAAAACTCGACGAAAATGCGCGACAAACCGTAACCCATGACAAAGATGCCTGCGATAAGCCCCGGCGTTTTGAAAGCCTTGGTGCCGAAAATTAGGGAGGCAAGCAGGAGGAGCAGGACAATTCCTTCCAGCGCGGCTTCATAAAGCTGGCTCGGATGCCGGGCAAACGGGCCGCCGGTGGGGAAAACAATCGCCCAAGGGGCTGAGCTCAACCGTCCCCAGAGTTCGCCATTGATGAAATTAGCGATGCGACCGAAAAGCAGACCAATCGGTACGACGGCAGCGATGATGTCAAACATGCTCCAGACCGGGATCATGTTCTTGCGAGCAAACAGGATCATCGCAACGATCGCGCCCATCAGGCCGCCATGGAAGGACATGCCGCCATTCCAGATCTGGATGATGCGGATCGGGTTTTCCAACATGACGGGCAGGTCGTAGAACAGGACATAACCGGTGCGACCACCGACTACGATACCTACGGCAATCCAGACGAGGAAGTCGTCCAGATGCGTCTTTGTCATTGGTGCGGCATCGCCTTTCCATAGCGTCGGCCGGTCGATCAGCTTGCGGGCATAAAGCCAGCCGATCATGATGCCGGCGACATAGGCCAGGCCATACCAGTGAACGGCAAGAGGCCCGATGGCAAATGCCACCGGATCGATGTTTGGAAACGGCAGAATGGCGAGAAGATTCAGTGCTTCGTACAATGTTTGTTCCCGGTTTGACCGACGTCGGCGGACCATGGCCTTACCAAAAGTGGCGGTCAAGCCGGAATCGCGCAACCGGTTACCACAGTAGTGGATGGAGCTTGCAACAAACCGCTGCTGGCCCTACTTCCTTGTCATGGACTTAATGATATGCCGGGGCATTTCCGCCGGCTTCAAGGAGATGACGACATGTCGACCGGGACCAACCGTATTTTCGACGACTTCGCAAAGATCATGACCGACGCAGCGGGCGCTGCCCAGGGCGTACGCAAGGAAATGGAAACTGCTTTTCATGCGCAGGCCGATCGGTTCCTCAACAGCATGGACGTGGTCAAGCGCGAGGAATTCGAGGCGGTGCGCGAGATGGCTGCCCGCGCTCGCGACGAGAATGACGCGCTGAAGGCTCGTATCGAAGCGCTCGAGGCTAAGCTGGCTTCCCAGCAAGGCTGATTGCAGAGCCGCCTGTCTTCCAGAATCATTTCGGCCTCTCATGTCCGCATGGGAGGCCGATTTGTATCTGTCATTAACTTTTCCGTGCCGTGTCGGGACGATGTCCCCTTGTGGTGAGCTGTGGATGTCCTCAAAAAACTCCCCCCTGTGGACACTTCCGAAAAAGCTAAGCGACAGAGTCATTTACCCATCTCCGCTGATCTCCGATACGAACCAACTGAGTGCGTAACCCACCGAAATAATGGGGGGAGGGGGTGGAAGCTAGAAGTGGTCTAGCTACACTGATTTTAAATGATGATTCGAAACGGACTGGTAAGCTCCAGGCAGGGTTAGAGCGTTAATCTGGCGGCGCCGTAAGATCATCGGGAGTGTTGTTTCCGGTTAATTGTTTCGCGTGTTGGCGTATCTCGCAACGTCGCATTCATTCCGGTCGAAAAGGTGCCGCATGAGCCTGATGGAATTGGAAATTGAACGTCAATCGAATCCGGTCGACATGATCGAATTCGTCGCTGCGTCCAACGACTGGACGTTCGAACGCTCCGGCGAAGACGAAATCGCCATGACTGTGGAAGGCCGCTGGACCGACTACCACGTGTCATTTTCCTGGATGGAGGATTTCGAGGCGCTGCATCTCGCTTGTGCCTTCGATCTCAAGATCCCCGACACGCGCATGAACGAGATCCTCCGTCTGCTGTCGCATGTGAACGGCCAGACGCTGATGGGCCATTTCGACTTGTGGCGTCAGGAGGATGTGATCATCTTCCGTCAGTCGCTGCTTCTGGCCGGCGGTGCTGAACCCACCAATCAGCAGGTGGAAGTGCTGCTTTCCAGCGCGCTCGATGCCTGCGAAAGCTATTACCAGGCATTCCAGTTCGTCGTCTGGTCGGGCATGGAAGCCAAGGCTGCCATGGACGCGGTTCTGTTCGAAACCGTCGGCGAGTGCTGAACATGGTGGCGGGCAGCGGATCGATCATATTGGTGGGTGCCGGCAATATGGGCGGCGCCATGCTGTCCGGCTGGCTGGACAAGGGTGTTGCAGGCAACCGCATCACGGTTGTCGATCCGTCCCCTTCGGAGAAGATGCAGGAGAAAATTTCGGCAGCAGGCGCAAAACATGTGACTGCCGTACCTGAGGGTATGGTCGCCGACATTCTCTTCCTGGCGGTAAAGCCGCAGATGATGGATACGGTTCTGCCACCACTGCAGACGGCTGTCGGCAACGGGACCGTTGTCGTTTCCGTCGCGGCGGGCAAGACGCTCGGCTATCTTCAAAGCCATCTCGGCGATGCGGCTATGGTTCGTGCCATGCCGAATACGCCGGCGATGATCGGCCGTGGTGTGACCGGTGCTTTCGCCAATGCGCGCGTCGGTGATGCGCAGCGTCAGGCTGTCGATGAATTGCTCAGGGTCAGCGGGCCCGTTGAATGGGTCGCAACCGAAGCCGATATCGACGCCGTGACGGCGGTGTCGGGCAGCGGGCCTGCATATGTATTCTATCTCGTCGAGTGCATGGCAGAGGCGGGTCGCAAGTTGGGCCTGCCGGCGGACCTCGCCATGCGGCTCGCGCGGGAGACCGTCTCGGGGGCTGGTGAGTTGTTGAACCAGTCCCCGGAGGACGCGTCGCAGCTTCGCAAGAACGTCACGTCGCCGGGTGGCACGACGGCTGCAGCACTTTCCGTGCTGATGGCGAATGACGGCATACAGCCGATTTTCGACAAGGCGATTGCCGCCGCACGCACACGGGCCGAAGAGCTTGGCAGATAAGGTAGCATGCATGGCAGACGAGATTACATACGGGGATTTCGAAAAGGTCGATATTCGGGTTGGAACCATCGTCGAGGCTGAACCCTTTCCGGAAGCTCGCAAGCCTGCCTACAAGCTGAAGATCGATTTCGGTCCCGAGATCGGTGTGAAGAAATCATCTGCGCAGATCACCGTGCACTACACGCTTGATCAGCTGATCGGTCGTCAGGTTCTCGGTGTCGTGAATTTCCCTCCGCGCCAGATTGGTCCGGTTCGTTCCGAAGTACTCACCCTGGGCTTCGAGGACGAGAACGGGGCGATTGTGCTTGCCTCGGTTACGCAGGGTGTTCCGAACGGGCGCAAGATGATGTGAGCTGGCGACGGAAGCTTCGCTACTTCGCATTTCGTTTTTATGTAAATTACGGCGCCCGATTATGTTTCCGTGCGTGCTGCGAGACGCCGCATCTGAAAACCTGTCTTCGATTGCTCAAATCCAGCCGCGAGATAGAAGTCCAAAACCTCGCGCCGTTTCGTGCCAGTCATCAGCATCACCTTATAACAATTGGCCTTCCACGCTGCGTCCGCGGCATGTTGGAGGATCTGTTTGCCAAAACCTCGATTTCGAAAACCGCGGTGTGTGACGACATTCTCGATCAGGCCATATGATCGACCGCCTCGCGTGAGGTTAGGGATCACGACAAGCGTGCATGATGTCGCCAATACGCCGTCTGCCAAACCGATGACAATCATGCTGCCCGAATAGGCCCGAAACCGTTCGAATACGCCATGTGCCAATTCGGGGTGGGGTTTCTCATCCCCTTCTGCCAGATGTTGATACAGTTCGATCAGGGCAGGCAGATCGCTCTGATCTGCTTGTCGGATGTCCAGAACCGTCTGCTCATCGAAATCGTTCACGCCGGTATCCGCACGATCGCCCGCAAGCCGCCGCTCGGGCTTTCTCCCAGTGTGACGTTGCCGCCGTGCGCGCGGGCGATGTCGCGGGCGATGGCAAGGCCGAGGCCGGTGCCGGAACTGTCCAGATTCCGAGCCTCATCGAGCCGGTAGAAGGGTTTGAAAACTTCCTCGCGTGATTCCGCCGGTATGCCCGGGCCGTCATCGTCCAAGGTCAGGGTGAGCCACTTGGCGCTATGTTTTGCGTGAATGTGCAGCGTCTTGGCATAACGCTCGGCGTTGGACACCAGGTTGCCTGCCAGGCGGGCGAAGGCGTTGGGCCGTACTGCGATTTCATCTTCGCCGTCGATTTCGTAGGTCAGCTTGCGGCCGCGCATTTCGAAATCACTGCGGAAGCGCTCCAGCAATTCGCCGAGCTTCAGTGTTCCGAAATCCTCTTCCGCTTCGCCCTTGGCGAAGGCCAGGTATCCTTCCAGCATGGACTGCATGTCGTTGACGTCCTCGGTCATGCCGGAGAGTTCCGGTTTGTCGCCGGCAAGCGCCAGTTGCAGCTTGAACCGGGTGAGTATGGTGCGGAGATCGTGGCTGATACCAGCCAACATGGCGGTACGCTGTTCCAGCTGCCTTTCTATGCGCTCGCGCATCTGGATGAACGCGAGGCCGGCACGACGGACCTCATCGGCTCCTCGCGGAGAGAAACCTTCTGTTTTCTGTCCCTTGCCAAAGCTTTCCGCGGCGTCCGCAAGCGACAGGATTGGGCGGATCTGGCCGCGCAGGAAGAGAATGGAGATGATGACCAGAACCAGCGCGATGCTCACCATCCATACCAGGAAAATATGGGTGTTGGAGGCATAGGTGGAGCCACGGCGAACAAAAACCCTGAGTACGCGCTGATCAAGTTTGATGCGGATCTCGACGAGTTTGCTATCGCCGACCGTATCGAGCCAGAACGGCATCTTGATCTGTTGGGTAATCTGGTCGGTCAATATGCCGTCCAGTATTGAAAAGAAGGGCCGCGGCCGGGGCGGAGGCAATTGCCCGTTCTCCTCCACAGCGATCGTCAGGTCCAATGTCTGGTCTGCTATCCGCGTGATTTCATTATAGTTGCTGTCTTGGGGGTAGCTGCGAATGACCTCGATAATGGCTGCAATATCTCGGACGGTACCGTCCGAAAGGCGCTCGGTCACCATGCGCCAGTGCCGTTCCATGAAAACCGCGGCGACCGCGGTCTGCAGTAACAACATGGGCAGGATAACGATCAGCAGCGAGCGGGTATAAAGCCCCGTCGGCAGCCGACGTCGCAGCCAGCGAGTTAATGGACGCCAGCCCGGAATGCTGAGCGCTGCCGCGTTCTGTCTCAGCGTGTCGAAAAACGCCATTGCTTCTCCATTGCCGACCGTTTCAGGTCGGCTAGTCGATGCTCAGCCTGTAGCCGATGCCTCTAACCGTCTGAAGATAGACCGGATTGGCCGGATCGTCTTCTATCTTCCGCCTGAGGCGATTTATCTGAACGTCGATAGTTCGCTCCCCGACATCGGAATCATCACCGATCAGTTCATGGCGAGGGATGGTATCCCCAGCGCGCATGGCAAACATGAGCATGATTTCCTGTTCCCTGTCCGTCAGTCGAATGGTTTCAGCCGCTCTACGGAGTTCCTTGCGGGAAATGGAGAAAGTGAACGGTCCGAAGATCACCTGCTCGATCTTGGGTGTTTCGGATGCGCTGCGGCGCAGAATATTGTTGATGCGCAGAACCAGTTCGCGCGGGTCGAAAGGTTTTGCCAGATAATCGTCGGCACCGGCTTCCAGCCCTTCGATGCGGGCATCCGCCTCGACGCGCGCCGTCAGCAGGATAACCGGGATCGTCTTCTTTTCGTAAAGCGACTTCGTCAGAGACAAGCCGGATTCACCCGGCATCATCACATCCAGAATGATCAGGTCGAAATGCAGGCCTTCCAGCTTGCGCCGCGCTTCCGCAGCATCGCCTGCGATGGTAACGCGAAAGCCCTGTTCCGCCAGATAACGGTTGAGCAGGTCGCGGATGCGCTTGTCGTCATCGACGATCAGCAGGTGAGGTGCATCATCTGTCGGCGGTGTTCTCGTCATAAGGGCATCCTACACATCATCGGCGGGCGGCAGGCTTTCGTCGCGGCCTCGCATTTTCTTCAGGAATTCCTTCACTGCCTCGCGATTACCCGGCGTAAGGTCTTCCATGGCATGGGCGATGCGCAATGATTGCGGCTCCGATAGGGCAAGCGACAATTCCCGGCCGGCCAAGGTGGGGTAGAGGCGCCGCTCGCGCCTGTCCTTCGCTCCCGCCATCTGGCGAATGTAACCGGAATCGATGAGGTGCTTCAGGACGCGCGAGAGACTTTGCTTGGTAATCTGCAGCGTTTCCAGAAGGTCGCTTACCATCAAACCCGGGTGGCGGCTGACAAAATATACGACGCGGTGATGCGCGCGACCCATGCCTATTCTTGCCAGAATGGCATCCGGATCGGAAATGAAATCGCGATAGGCGAAAAAGAACAATTCGATAGTCTCGAAGTCGATCCGGCTTTCATCGACTGCCGGCATTGGCAGCTGGTCTTTCCTGACGGGTTTGGCCGCCATTGATCGAGACACGTTCAGTTCCTTTCTACGGTGCGGCGTGAGATGCCGCGCCACATACCCTTGCGATTGTAATGCGTCGTGCTCGATAAAGCGCGATCGGCTTGAACAATCAACAGAATTTGTGTGATTTCGACCGAGTTCCTCTTCGAACGGGTCTGTCCTATCAGGTTCGGTTTACGCGGAGCGATGGAACCTTATGGCGTGCTCCTCATTGAGACAGCCAGAGACCCAGGAGAGTGTAATGCAGACATATTCAGCCTTGCCGCCGATCACGATTGACAGACCCAAGCCGCATCCGCTGCGGGCCGTTTTCGTAACGGTGATTGCCCTAAAGCTCGTGGTTTGCGCTTTTCTTCTGGCCAACGCATCGCTCGCTCCTCCGGTAGCGGCTGATACACGCTACATGGTTGCTGCCGACGAGTGAATTTCTGGCTGATTTCTCTCTCTGCAGGCGATATATCCGGCAAGGCGTAATCAAGCCAAGGTCGGGGATCATGGGAAAACTTCAAGCCGGGATCATTCCCGTCACTCCGTTTCAGCAGAACTGCACAGTCTTCTTCGATGACGAAACCCGTGAAGGCGTGGTCGTGGATCCGGGCGGCGACGTATCGCTGATAGAACAGACGGTGCGTGAGAATGGGTTGTCGATCAAAGAGATATGGATCACCCATGGACATATCGATCACGCTGGCGGCGCAGACGAACTTCGCGAAATCCTGAATGTGGAGGTCATCGGACCGCACGTGGACGATCTGCCTTTACTCGAAAGGCTGGAGACGCAGGCTCAGTCTTTTGGCGTGAGGATGGAGGCGCGTAATCTTGTTCCGGACCGCTGGCTGTCCGAGGGAGATATCGTGTCTTTTGGCGAGCATGTTTTCGAGATTTATCATTGCCCGGGACATGCGCCCGGGCATGTCATCTTCTTCAACCGCGCACAGCGCCTCGCGCATTTGGGCGACGTGCTTTTCAATGGCTCGGTAGGGCGTACGGATCTGCCGGGTGGCGATCATCAGACCCTTATCAATTCGATCAGGGACAAAGTCCTGCCGCTTGGCGACCATGTCGGTTTCCTGTGTGGTCACGGTCCAGGGGGGCGTATTGGCGAAGAGCGCAGAAACAATCCCTATCTGCAGGATATGTATTCGGCTTAGGAAGACGGTCAGTCACACGCATTCCAGCAATCTGTAAGTGTGCGAGATCACGTTGAGATTACGGCGTTTCACAAGGAGTGTGAGGCGCCCGATCAAAATCTATGGCATAAAAAAACCCGGCAAGACTGCCGGGCTCCAACTTGGGTCAAAGCCTCACAGGCTTAGCCATCGATCTGCAGGTTAACGGCCTTAGGGCCTTTTCCGCGGCGATCCGGCTCCGTGTCGAAGCTTACTTTCTGGTTTTCTGAAAGACCGGACAGGCCAGACGCCTGGACGGCCGAGATGTGGACAAAGATATCGGCGCCGCCATTGTCTGGCTTGATGAAGCCGAAGCCCTTATCGGTATTGAAGAATTTTACAGTGCCAGTTTCGGCCATGCAGCAGGTCCTTTTCTTTCTGTCCGTGTTCAGCGGCGGACAGCACAACACTATTGCCCCTAGGGGCGGCGGCAGGCAGTTTTAAGAAAGGGTCCCTGTGTTACCGCGGCGAATGGCAGGAATAGATTTTTTCAAATTGCCCCCAGTCTACCGCCCGAAGTTTTGGCGCCTTCGGATCGCATTATTATAGGTCTTCCCATGCTCGTAAATTGCCCGAACCGCGGCAGATTGCTGTGTTTATAGGGAATTGGCAAGAAAAAGTTTTGCGAAACTGTGCCGCGAGATTGAAAAGGCAAACCTCCCGAAACCGTTGGAACGTAGGCGTTTTTGCCTCCGGGACAGCTTTGGCGCTATAAAATCCAATCAGCTATCATTGATTGTATTGAATAATGTACGGATTTGGCACGGACGGCCGGATTGCCGTCCATTCATCCGCTTACCTGCAACTTGGGCAGGTAAACGCAGTTTGCTGACCTGTTTTGGGATCGCAATTTAGCCGTATTTCTGATTTTGCGGAGCTTGCCCTTGAGAAGACGCTTGGCAGTGCTGCCGATATGGCGCGCTGCTGTCGGCCTCCGTTAACTATCGCGCCTGCCATGCGGGTGAGTGTTCACGGAGTTTGATAGGTCGTATTCAAGCTTTCCGCTTGAAAGAGCGGGCCTCATTCGACATACAACTTCGGGCGATTTTTTTGACCTTCGCCGCGTTGCAACAGCTCTCAGGACCTCGATTATGGCCTTTCTTGCCGATGCCCTCTCCCGTGTAAAGCCGTCCGCCACCATCGCCGTTTCTCAGAAAGCGCGCGAGCTGAAAGCGAAAGGCCGGGACGTAATCGGTCTTGGAGCCGGCGAGCCGGATTTTGACACGCCTGACAACGTCAAGCAGGCGGCGATCGACGCGATCAACCGCGGCGAGACGAAGTACACGCCGGTTTCGGGTATTCCGGAACTGCGCAAGGCCATTGCCGCGAAGTTCAAGCGCGAAAACGGCCTCGACTACGATTGGCAGCAGACGATCGTCGGCACTGGCGGCAAGCAGATTCTTTTCAATGCCTTCATGGCGACACTTAATCCGGGCGATGAAGTCGTCATTCCGGCTCCCTATTGGGTTTCCTATCCAGAAATGGTGGCGCTGTGCGGTGGTACGCCGGTTGCCATTTCGACGAAGCAGGAAAACGATTTCAAGCTCACGGCTGAAGAGCTGGAAAGCGCCATTACCCCGAAGACGAAGTGGTTCATCTTCAACTCGCCGTCCAACCCGACAGGCGCTGCCTACAGCGCGGCCGAGCTCAAGGCTTTGACCGACGTGCTGCTCAAGCATCCGCATGTCTGGATCCTGACCGACGACATGTACGAGCATCTCACCTTTGGTGACTTCAAATTTGCGACGCCGGTGGAAGTCGAGCCCAAGCTCTATGATCGCACGCTGACTATGAATGGTGTGTCGAAGGCTTATGCTATGACCGGTTGGCGTATCGGTTATGCAGCCGGCCCACTGCCGTTGATCAAGGCCATGGACATGATCCAGGGCCAGCAGACCTCGGGTGCATCGTCAATCGCCCAGTGGGCAGCCGTCGAGGCGCTGAATGGCCCGCAGGACTTCGTTGCCAAGAACAAGGCGATCTTTGAAGGCCGCCGCGATCTCGTCGTGTCGATGCTGAACCAGGCGACCGGGATTGTTTGCCCGAAGCCGGAAGGTGCGTTCTACGTTTATCCGTCCTGCGCCGGCCTGATCGGCAAGACGGCTCCGTCGGGCAAGGTTATCGAGACGGATGAGGATTTCGTTTCTGAACTTCTGGAAGCGGAAGGCGTTGCTGTCGTTCATGGTTCGGCCTTCGGCCTCGGTCCCAACTTCCGCATTTCCTACGCGACTTCGGAAGAGTTGCTCGAAGAAGCCTGCAAGCGCATCCAGCGCTTCTGCGGTGCCTGCAGATAATCGCTACCTACCTTTTACGAAAAAGCCCGCTGGAAACAGCGGGCTTTTTTGTGTTTGCGATCTGCGGCGGCTTCAGAAGCGACGGCTGAGCGAAATCTTGAAGTTGCGGCCAGGCATGGCGGTAATGCCATCGTTTAGATAAGGCTCGTATTCCTTGTCAAAGATATTCTCGATCGCTGCGTGCAGCTCGGTATCTTTCATGAAACCTTGCTTCGGCGTCCAGTCAAGGAAGATGCCATGCACTGCATAGCCGGGGCTTTCGGGCCGGGCGTAAGTGGACCCCATGTATTGCCGGATAGGTGTTTTGTCCTGCGCCTTCACAAAGGTGCCGGTCCAGCCGAAGGACAGGTCGTGATCGGGCATTTTAATGCCGAGTGTAAGATCGGCCGTGGTGGGGGCCAGATCGTTGACATAGGTCCTTGGTCCGCGAATGTCGTTGACGGCGCCATGCCGAGTACCTGTCATCATCGAGAAACCGAGATCCGCAAACATCCAGTCGGTGTCATAGTGTGCCTGGATCTCAAGGCCGGTCGTGTAGTAGGCGGGCACGTTCCAGTACCAGTCCACTCCATCGGCACCCATGCCTGACAGATTTCGGCTGCCGAAACGCCGCGCTATGGGATTGGTCACGTGGTTGTTGAAGACTGCGACCCGGGTAGAGAGCGTATCTCCGGATGTGATCACGTCATCAAAGTTGAAATCGACGCCAAGATTGATTGTGTTGTTGCGTTCGGCCTGCAGTTCCCGGCTCGTTGCCGGTGCTGAGCTAAGTGCGCTCTGGTTGGAATATAGTTCGTCAATGTTGGGCGCGCGCATGGCATAAGCCCAATCGGCGAACAAGCGTATATTCGGCGTCGCGGCCCAGGCCAGGCTTACCGCCGGAGTGAAGCCATGATGGTCGACTGCCGAAAAATCGTGGCCGGCCGTCGGATTGTTGTAACGCGGAGCAGCGTTGGGAACGCCTTCCGAACGCACCCAGTCGAAGCGCAATCCCGGTGTCAGGGTCAGGCTGTCGGTCAGGTTGATGGTATCGCGGATGAAAGCTGAAGCGGTGTCCTGCGTGCCTTCAGGCATGAAATAGGGGGCGTAATGCCCGTAATTATAGTCTGGCTTTGTACTGTTTGCGATGTCGAACATGGAGATGTCACGCTTGTGAGCATTGTATTGCAGGCCATAGTTGATGCTGTGCTGCATTCCGCCCAGAGTGAGATCCGAGGTGTTTTCCAGTTCCAGATGAATGTCGGAGTAAGCTGCATCGTTTTCCAGTCCGCCAACGGAAGCAGATGGACTTTGATCGCCCGGACGGGTCGCGTGCTGGCTCGTTGAGGAGTAGCTCGCCATGAAATGAGGATTCCAGAGCTCGCTATCACCGGTATACTTATAGTCGAAAGTGGTGGTCAGATCCTTGAGTTCACGCCAGGCCAACCGGCGCCTGACCGCTTCCTGATAGCCATATTTTTTGATGTCGCTTGCGTTGACTTCGAGTTGTCCGCGGATCGCAGCGACCGGTCCCCAATTGTTGCTCTCACCATAGAGCAGCGATGCCTTGATCTCGTGGCCGTCGAATTCCGCGCCGAATTTGCCCATGCCCGAGGCCAGCTTCTCATCGGAGAACAGATAACGCTCGCCCCCGCCGATCCGCATGTCATCGCCCTTGCGCCACGTCAGAGAGAGGATGCCGTCATAGGTGACCGGGGTTCCGAAATCCGAGCGACCGTAGAGTGCGCCGGTTTCCAGGAACTGCCTGTTGGCCGTCTGGTAGGCGGTCTTGCCGTAGAGACCCCAGGTCTGGCCGGGCTTCAACATATCGGCCGCATCCTTGCTTTCCATTCGGATCGTGCCGCCGAAGCCGCCGTTGCCGTAACGCACAGATGTGGCGCCCTTGTCTATCTCGACGCGCTTCAGCAGTTCAGGTTCGACGAAGATCGTGCCCTGATCGTATTTTTCGAAATTCTTCGGAGCACCGTCGAGCAGGATGCGTGTATCGGTCTGGCGGGAAAAGCCACGGATGGAGATGGTCTGCCCCTGAAGTCGCACGCCGCCGCCCATGGAGACGCCTGGTGTGTGTTTTATGAGTTCGGGAATGCTGGCAGCCTGTATTCGCGCCATCGATGCCTGGTCGATCACTGATTTGCTCGGATCCCCGTCGCCATAATAGCGACTGCCGGTGAGAACGATCGGCTCCAGAGTTGTCTGCTCGCCGGATGTTGCATCCGCTCCGCCTGCCTTGCTCAAGGTCACCATTGATGCGCCGGAGTAACGATATGAGATGCCGGTGCCGACCAGAAGACGAGATAGCGCGGCTTCCACGGTCAAGTTTCCAGAAATGCCCGATGTCGAGACGCCCTGTGCTACCGAAGCGTCGAAAGCGATCTGCAGCCCCGCCTGTGCCGCGAGAGTATTGAGTGCTCTGGTCAATGAACCTGCGGGAATATCAATTGAAACGGTCTCAGCTTGCTGCGCGCGTGTCGCCTCGACCGTCGAGAATAGTGCGGCACCGCTCAAAAGTACGGCAAGCAGCCGGCGCTGTCTGTGCATGCTGCTGTGTGTCGTCGAATGTGTCATAGTCCCCCGGACCTGTCCGTTGAAATGTACTTCTGCCCGGTTGACGGGCGGGGACGCGTTTTTGGGACAGGGCTGAGAAAAAAATTACCGGCGCAGGATCGCGAGGTAGGGACCGAGCCGGGTAACCCGTATGCCGATCGCGTTTGCAAAGGCGTCAAGGGCCGTATCGGGATGCGCCAGATCCAGGCTTCCCGAAATCCTTCTGTCGGCGAGATCGGACTGCGCGATCACGATCCTGCCTGGAATGTAGCGATCGATCTGCTCGGCCACCAAAGACAGCGGGGCGTTGTCAAAAACAATCCGGCCCTGCCTCCAAGCGGTCGCGGTGTCCATATCTGCCGCCTCTGCGACTTGAAGACGGCCATCGGGATCGTAGGAAATCTGCTCACCTTCGTGGAGCCGATGCGCCCGATCGCCGTTTTCGGAGGCGACCATCACGGCGTGCTCGCTAACGACCACTGTTGTTTCCAGCTTCGTGAGGTTGATATCGAAGGCAGTGCCGAGTGCGGTTGTCGTGCCTTTGCCCGCTTCCACGATGAAAGGGCGCGTCTGATCTGCTGCGACCTCGAAAAAGGCTTCGCCTCGCAAGAGGGCTATCCTGCGCTCGTTTGGCAGGAGATGGATGGCTATGGCGGATTCGGCATTCATCTCGACCTTGGAGCCGTCTGCCAGCATTACGATTTGTTTCTGGCCCGTGCCTGTCATGACATCTGCACGCAAGCGCATTGGCCCATCAGCTAAGGTGAAAGCTATAGACCCACCTATAACCAAAAGCAGACCTGCCACGACATTGCGCGGGCGCAACAGCGGTTTGTGGGCTGCGTTTCGAGTGAAATCCAGATCATTGCTAAGAAGATGGCTGGCATCACCCATGGCGCGGCGCGCGCGGTCAAAAATCTGGCCTCTGGCTGGATCCTCATTCAGCCAATGTCGAAATCGCTCCTGCAGCGCTGCATCATCCGGATATTCCTGAAGCCGCAACATCCAGTCGACCGCCTGTGCGCGAAGTTTCTTCTCGTTTGCCTTTGTGTCTGCCATGCCTAGAGCGCATCTTCCAATCGATCCAGGCAATGGAGATAGGCTTTTCGCAAGTGTCGGTCGACCATGTTGCGGCTGATTTTCATGCGGCAAGAGATTTCGTCGGCCGAGAGCTTGCCGACACGGCTGGCAATGAAGACGCGTCTACGCTGCAAAGACATTTCCATGATAGCTGCCTTCAATATGCCCAGACGATGTTCGAGGTCCAGCGTCTGATCAGGAGAGGCGACCGGTGCGCTGACCTGTAGCGCCTCCTGTTCGCTGCCGGAAAACAGGCAGGCTTCAAAATGTTCGCGGCGAAAACGGTCGATGCCGAGATTGATGCAGGCGCGTATCAGGAAGGCTTTCAGCGACACCTTGTTCTCGAGCGCGCCGTCCTTCTGGCGCAGGCGAATGTAAAGGTCGTGGACGATGTCCTGTATATTTGCGGGATTATGGCCTCGCCGTCGCACGCTTCCGCAAAGCTCGTCGTAATAGGCAAGAATGGCCCGATCCAGCAACGGGTTTTCACCGGCCGAAGAGGCATGTTCGCTAGCAGAGGGGGCGCGAAAATGCGCTGTCATGAGAAACTCGGATACGAAAGCCGAAGGGTTAGCTCTGCCTCTTAGATGACGGGAAAACCTATTGCAATAAATATGATGATTTTTATCATGTTTATTGCCGGCTGCCGTATGATGACGATCATGTCGATGTCGGACGGCCTGATCTCGCCCGATGTCGAGGCAATGCTAGGCCTTTGTGAGCTTGACGATCGTGGATTTTCCACCGCCCCGTTGTTCGGTAACGGCATAAACTGCCCCGTCCGGCCCCACCTTCACGTCGCGGATGCGGGCGTTGAGCGGTACCCGTTCTTCATAAGCTACCTTGTCATCATTCATGTGCAGAACGACGACGCCCTGGCTGACGAGCCCTCCAACCAGGAAGGCATTTTTCCATTCGGGAATGGCGTCGCCGTCATAAAAGGCCATGCCCGAGGGGCCGATTACCGGGTCCCAGTAGTAAACCGGTTGCTCGGTTTCTGCTTTCTCCGTAATGCCGCTGCCAACCGCGTTTCCGTTATATTCAACGCCGTAGGTGACCTCCGGCCAGCCATAGTTCTTGCCGGCCTCCGGCCTGTTCAGTTCGTCGCCGCCACGTGGGCCGTGTTCGACGGTCCAGAGGCGTCCCTGAGCGTCCAGAGCAGCGGACTGCATGTTGCGATGGCCGAGACTCCAGATTTCCGGCTGGGCGCCATCCGTATTGACGAAGGGATTGTCGGGAAGGGCCTTGCCGCTCGCGTCAATCCGGAAGACCTTTCCAAGCCCGCTGCCGAGCTCCTGGGCTTGCACGCGCGGCTGGCGGTCTGAGCGTTCCCCAACCGTTACGTAAAGCTCGTTGTTCGGGCCGAAAGTGAGGCGCGAACCGAAATGCGAGCGGCCGTCGTAACTCGGTGTCTGACGGAAGATGACACTCACGTCTTCGAGCTTGCCGCCGCCATTATCGTCGACCACCAGTTTCGCCGAGGCGACAGATGTGCCGTTTCCGTCCTCGCGTGGTTCCGAGAAGGAAAAGAAGATCATGCCTGACGTTTCATAATCCGGTGCGAGTGCGACATCGAGCAGTCCGCCCTGACCTCCGAACGCCACTTCGGGTACGCCGGCGATTGCCGGGCCGGCGTCGCCTTCCTTAGAGATGATATGCATGGCGCCCTGTTTGGCAGTGACCAGCATGCGCCCATCGGGCAGGAACTCCATCGCCCACAGATGCGGCAGATCATCCGCAAACACTTCGGTGCTAATCTTCGGCAATGTTGCCGGTTGCGGTGCGCGCGTCTGATTTTCGAAGGATGGCTTTTGGTCCGGGGCGTTGGCGCGGCCCGTTTCTGCGGGCTGGCCGGTGGTCTGGGCGAGAGTTGGAGTGGAGATGAATGCGGATGTAATAGCCGTGCAGGCCAGCATGAGGGTGAGGCGTTTCATTCTATCTCCCTTTGAAATGAACTCTTTGGATGGAGATAGGGGCTTGCACCGAAAGGGTCGAACACGTGTCGATCAAGTTTAGTTTATGACGTCGGCGGCAAGCGAAACTCATTGATAGATTGAATCCGGAAACCTTTTCAGGTGGTTGATGCTGCTGTTCTTTTCGTCATAAGCCCAGGAAGGTCAGCATGACGAACGTGGCGAAGAGCACAAAATGCGTCATGCCTTCGATCGCATTCGTCTGCCCGTCATTGAGGTTGATCGCCGCAACGATGAGAGTGATTGCCACCATGACCGTCTGGACCGGTGTCATCGCCATGAGGAAGGGCTGACCGGTGTAAAGCGCAATGGCCTCCATGACCGGTACGGTTAGGATGACGGTGGAAAGAGATGCGCCCATGGCGATGTTGACGACCGATTGCATGCGGTTCTTGAGCGCCGCGCGCAGCGCCGTCAGAATTTCGGGTGCCGCCGAAATCGACGCGACGACAACAGCCATCAGGGCAGGTGGGGCACCTGTTCCCTCAAGCCCTTCATTCAAGAAGGCGGACATAAATTCGGCGAGAAAGCCGATAATCAGGACGCCGACCAGGATGATGGTGATGGAGACTGTGGCAGATTCCTGTTCTTCGGACTCCTCGGCCGGCTTGGGCGGGGTATGTGTGGGCGCGGCAGCAGAGCCGACACCGGAAGCGGCTGCAGCCGTAGCCTGGCTGCGATAGCTATAGCTGAAGAAATAGCTATGGGTACCGACCTGCATCTTGAGGAAAAGCGCATAAAGGGCCACCATCGCAAAGATGGTGAAGGCGGAATAATAGTGCCATTTGGCTTCCGGAATGAATTCCGGGACGATCATGGATATGCCCATGGCCGTCAGGATCATGGCACTGTATGTGCGGCTCGAATCGTCGTTATAGGGCTGCTCTCCGTGCCTCAAGCCGCCGAGCAGAGCCGCGAGCCCGAGGATGCCGTTGATATCGAGCATGACTGCCGAATAGATCGTATCACGCACCAAGGTCGGCGAACTGCTGCTTCCCATCATGATCGCAAGAATCAGCACTTCCACTGCAACTGCGGAAAGGGTGAGGATCATCGTGCCGTAAGGGTCACCGACCTTATGTGCCAGGACCTCAGCATGGTGGGCCACACGGGTGGAGGCCATGACAATCACGACGATAAGCGCGCAGGCCGCGATCATCGACACGAATTGCCCTTGCTCCAGCAGTGTGTGTTCGAACAGGTAGGAGAGGATCGCAAATCCGAATGCGATAAGAAGAAAGCTCTCCTGTTTCAAAATTGCCGTCATCTTGAATGCGCTCCTGTTCGTACCGATCATCTAACGCTGCAGTGCAGCGCATCAAGCACCCTTGGATAAGAGGGCGAGCATTTGCGCTATTTGGACGATAATGCCATTATTTCTTTGGTGGCCTGGAACTCTGTTACGGTCTTTTGCATCTTCACCACGGTGCCGCAGGCGGACAGATGTCCGATGTGTTGTGATGCGGCCACGCGTTAAGGAGGATTTATGACCAAGGTCGTTTACAAGATCGTGCCGCATGACGGCGGTTGGGCCTATCGTCTCGGCGATGTTTTCTCCGAGACTTTTCCAAGCCGCTCAGATGCAATGCAGGCTGCGCGCATCGTGGCGGCGGAACAGCAGGTCGGCGGCGAACCGGAAGAGATCAGCTGGCAGGACGACAAGGGTGTCTGGCACAGTGAACACAGCGACGGAGGCGATCGCCCGGAGGCTGAGGTTCAGGATGGTGACGGCGAGCAGGCAGGTGCGCGCTAGCCCGCGTGTGATCGTCGCGAACTCGAGTTCGCCCATGACAGCAAAAGGGCCGCGTTGAGCGGCCCCCCGTTTCGTTGATTACTTTCAGGCAGCCGTATCGAGGTTGGGATAGTCGGTATAGCCTTTTGCGCCACCGCCGTAGAGAGTGGCCTTGTCCAGCTCGTTGAGCTCAGCGTTCGTTTGGAAGCGCTCTACCAGATCCGGGTTGGCGATGAACAGCTTGCCGAAAGCCACTGCATCGGCATACCCGCTTTCCACGGCCTGCTCGGCTGCGGCCTTGTCGTAGCCGTTATTGACCAGCCATGCTCCTGAGCCGCCGGCCTTTCGGTAGATATCCTTCAATTCGTGATAATTGAACGGCTTGCCGCCTTGGGTGAAATCGCGATCTCCGCCCGTTGCGCCTTCTATGACGTGAATGAAGGAAAGGCCGCGCGAGCCGAGTTCGTGTACAAGGTGGTTGAACAATGGCTGGGGCTGGCTTTCGGTAATGCCATTGGCCGGCGTCACCGGCGAGAGGCGGATGCCGACGCGACCAGCACCGATTTCCTTGGCCACAGCGTCGACAACTTCAAGCGCGAAGCGAACGCGATTTTCGATCGAACCGCCGTATTCGTCCGCACGCTGGTTCGCGCCGTCCTTGAGGAACTGGTCGATAAGGTAGCCGTTTGCTCCATGGATTTCCACGCCGTCAAAGCCGGCATCGATTGCGGCGCGCGCGCCCTTTGCATAATCGGCGACAATTCCAGAAATTTCGGCGATCTCTAATGCGCGCGGAGCAGAGGTCTCGGCGAAGGCGCCATTTCCATTTTCATCGATGATGTACGTCTTGCCGCCAGCCGGGATTGCCGAAGGGGCCACGGGTGCTGTGCCATTCGGCTGCAGCGAAACGTGCGATACGCGGCCGACATGCCAGATCTGGGTGACGATCTTTCCGCCCTTCTTGTGAACGGCGTCAGTTACCTTTTTCCAACCTGCAATGGCCTCAGGGAGGTAGAGGCCCGGCACATCTGCATAGCCCTGACCCTGCTGAGTCACGGGCGTACCTTCGGTTATCAGAAGTCCGGCTGAGGCGCGCTGTTCGTAATATGCGGCGTTGAGATCGTTCGGAATCGCTTTGGGCGAGCGATTGCGCGTTAGCGGCGCCATGACGATCCTGTTCGCCAGTTCAATGTCACCAAACTTCACCGGGTCAAAGAGGGTGGTCATTCTAGAAGTCCTTTTACCTTTGGCGTAGGGGAGGAGGTAAGCTGAATCAGAGTGTCGATTTCAGCTCATTCAGGAAAGAAGCGATATTTTCTTCGTCGCGGCTGTAAAATGCCCACTGGCCGACGCGGTTCGTCTTGAGCAGTCCTGCCTTTTCGAGTGTGGCAAGGTGGGCGGAGACCGTTGATTGGGACAGCCCACACTTCTTTTCAAACTGGTTGGCGCAGATGCCCATTTCCAGAGGATGAGCCTGGTTGCAAAAGTGCTCCTCAGGTGTTCGCATCCATTCAAGAAAGGATACCCTCACCGGGTGGGCTAACGCTTTTAGAATTTCCGTCTTGTCGGTCGTCATCGTATATCGCCTCCATTCGATATGTAGATCGGAATTTTTCGATTTAAAGAGGCAAAAAAATCGGGCCAACGGATTTCTCCGCGGCCCGTCAAGTGTGAAGGTCAAAAAACCTCCAGAGGGGAACAGTCGACGCGGATGGCGGGAAACCATCGTGCCATCGACTGATATCAATATGGGGTTGCACACGGCTCCACACAAGGGGCTTGGTGAAGATATTAAACGCAGAGACATGATTATTGCTGCAGCAGATTGGCGCAGCTTTGTGCGATTAGGTGCAAAAGGCAAAAAAAAGAGGGCCACCGGATCGCTCCAGGGCCCTTTGAAGTGTGAAGGTCAAAAATGAACCTCCAGAGGGGAACAGCTGCTGCGGTGGAACTGGGAGGAAAGCCACCATGTGCATCAGCTGAGTGCGATATGATGGTTTTTTGTGCATTGCGCAATCATATTTTGTGCAAGACTGCCATGCTTTGGGCGCATGGCTTTGTCTTAAAACTTGCATAAATGCAAGAGTCGGGCAGCAACACGTTGGATTTGCTTTGTGTGCCGGAATTTAGAAATTCCAGTTTCTGGCCTTCGTGACGATAAAGTCGCGGAAGGCTTTCAGCTTTGCCGCGTTCTTCATTTCATCCGGATAGCAGAAATATGTGTCGAAGGTCGGAATGTCGGCATTGATGGCCAGCTGAATCAGTCCCGGATCCCGTCCAACGATATAATCCGGCAAAACGGCGATGCCGATGCCGAGCAGGCAGGCCCGCTTGATTGAGGTCTGGCTGTTGATCTGCAGATGCGGGGCGCGCGTGTTATCAGAGTTGCGGCCAGCATATTCGAGCCAGTTTACATCGAGCAGATAGTTCGGCGCGGGTTCGCCGAAGGTAATGATCCGATGGTTGTCGAGATCTTCGACGGTTTGTGGCTCACCGAAGCGGTTGATGTAGGACGGTGCTGCATAGACATGCATATGCACAGTGAAGAGCTTGCGCTGGATGAGATCCGACTGCTGTGGCTGGCGAAGCCGGATGGCGCAATCGGCATGGCGCATGTTGACGTCGACTTCCTCGTTGTCGAGAATCAGCTGCACGGACATTTCCGGGTAAAGCTGCAGGAATTCCTGCACCTTGTCGGTCAGCCAGCCCTGGCCGAGGCCAACCGTGGTGGTGACGCGCAGCTTGCCGGAAGGCTTGTCCGTCGTCTCCGTCAGCTGGACCTTGACGGTTTCCAGCTTGAGCAGGACGTCATGGGCGGTGCGATAGAGCAGTTCGCCCTGTTCGGTCAGGATCAGGCCGCGGGCATGGCGGTGAAACAGCTTTACGCCCACGTCCTGTTCGAGGGCGCTGACCTGGCGGCTGATCGCCGACTGGGACAAATGCAGCTTGTCTGCGGCATGCGTGAATGAACCGGCTTCGGCTGCCGCATGAAAAATGCGCAATTTATCCCAGTCTAAAGGAACGCCCATGCTTACTCCGCAGCTATGGAGACCGGCTGGATGCCGGCCAAATAACGCTCGGCCTCAAGAGCGGCCATGCAGCCCATGCCGGCCGCGGTGATCGCCTGCCGGAAGGTGTCGTCGGTCACGTCGCCCGCGGCAAAGATGCCGGGCACGTCGGTTGCGGTCGAATCGGGCGCGGTCCAGAGATAGCCGCCAGCCTTCATCTTGAGCTTGTCCTTGAACAGTTCCGTTGCCGGCGCATGGCCGATGGCGACGAAGACGCCGTCGATCGGCTGTTCGGTGATTGCGCCGGTCAGCGTGTTGCGCAGCTTGACGCCTTCCACGGAAGGCGGAAGCGGCGGCTTGGCAGGCTTGCCGGTGATCTCGTGGATCTCGGTATTCCACAGGACATTGACATTGGAGCGCTGGAAGAGGCGCTCGCGCAGGATTTTTTCCGAGCGGAACTCGTCACGGCGATGCACGACGGTGACCGACTTGGCGATGTTCGAGAGATAAAGCGCTTCCTCGACGGCGGAGTTTCCGCCGCCGACGACGATCACATCCTTGTTGCGATAGAAGAAGCCGTCGCAGGTAGCGCAGGCCGATACGCCAAAGCCCTGGAAATGCTGTTCGCTTTCAATGCCCAGCCATTTCGCCTTTGCGCCGGTTGAAATGATGATCGTGTCCGCAGTCCAGACTGTTCCGGAATCGGTCCTGACGGTGAAGGGGCGGGCGGTCGTCTCGACTTCTGTCACGAGGTCGTTGACGATCTCTGCGCCCACATGGGTTGCCTGCTTGAGCATCTGCTCCATCAGCCATGGCCCTTGGATCGGATCGCCGAAGCCCGGATAGTTTTCAACATCGGTGGTGATCATCAACTGGCCGCCCTGTTCCATGCCGGCGATCAAGACCGGCTTCAGCATGGCGCGTGCTGCATAGATGGCTGCGGTGTATCCAGCGGGGCCTGAACCGATGATCAGCACTTCCGTGTGACGAGCGGACATGAATATTTCCTTTCAAGCGCGGATAGGAACTCCGCCCCATATAGGAAGGGCGTTTTTGTTCTGCCGCTTTTTGACTGTCATCTAATGTCGATCCATGCGTCAGTGCAAGGGCAGGCTTGCATTAACAACAGGACAGTTGGTCGCGAGCGTATGGCGCCGAAAACCGGATTTGGCATGCGGATTGTAATAACGTCTCCAAATATCCCTGCGAACTTTGCTTGCAACATCTGGTGCGCGGTTCCGCGGGGCTGTATTTGCTTACGCCTTGCGTTAAACGCTGTTTCGATTAAAAGCCATCCCATCCAAGGGGGAATACCGTGCTCCGCGCCGATCTCGATGCCATCGATATAAAGATTCTGAAGGAGCTCCAGCAGGACGGGCGCATCACCAATGTGGAGCTGGCCGAACGTGTCGGCATTTCCGCGCCACCCTGTCTTCGGCGTGTACGCAAGCTGGAAGAGGCCGGCATCATCGAGGGTTATCACGCGCTCCTGAACGGCCAGAAACTCGGCTTTGACCTTACCGCCTTCTGTATGGTCGGGTTGAAGCGTCAGTCCGATGCCGACCTGAAGGGATTTTCCTCCACAGTACAGCAATGGCCGCTGGTGCGGGAGGCTTGGATGGTGAATGGAGACAGTGATTTTCTGTTGCGCTGTACCGCAGAGAACCTGACGCAATTCCAGGACTTCGTTATCGAGGTGCTGACTGCTGACGAACATGTCGATACGGTTCGTACGATGCTGACCATCCGGCAAGTGAAGCAGTTGGGTTTGGTCGAAGTGTAATTCGCATCATCTTTACGATCACAAAGAGATGTCGCTCGAAGTCCGCAGGTATTGGAAATGCTGACGCCCAAGAACACCCTGATTTGCATATTCTCGTATAATATGGGGGTTACGCTCGAGCGTTGCATTCAGTCGACGCTGAGAATGTGCCCGGGCTTCGATCTGGCTATTGTGGATGACCAAAGCGAGGATAACGAGACCCGCTCGGTTCTCGAGCGCCATAAAAACGTATTCCGCTTTTTTTCCATTTCCCAAGCGAAGAAAGAAGGGAAGAAGCACGGCAACCTCTATGAGAATATTCAGGCCATGTGTGATCTGGCTCTTAGAGAGGGCTATGAATACATATTCCTCGTTCAGGATGACATGCAGTTTGTAAGACCGCTGGACGAGAATATTTGCCGGCAGTATTCCGACCTGTTCGCGGCGAACGAGAACGTCTTGCAGGTCGATCCTCGTTTCCTGCGTAGAAGCGAGCAGTATGAAATTCTCGACAAATTAAAGGCCTATCAGTTCGCAGAAGGTGATCCGCGCCGCTCCTATGCGGATGTGGGTATATTGCGTCTGTCTATCTTGAAATCGCTGGATTGGACTTTCCGTGCCAGCGAGGGGGAAAACAAAAGGGCGCTGGCGGAATTGGGCTACGTCCGGCTCTTCCCATATTCGCCGATCATAACGCACGTTCCGTTTCCTGTTACCTTCCGAAACGGAAAGAAGCGACCTGCCAAATTTCTCTTCTATCGTGGAGAATATGAGTTCCACGAGATGACGCCGAGCGAACAGCAATCCATGGATAGCCGGCCTATCCAGGCTATACCTTATTTTCGTAAATATCTGCGCCCTAAAAATATGGTATTCGCGCGTCTGGTATATGCCTTGGTGACAGATGGTTCGGCATTGCGCTGATGTCGATTGAGAGGCCTGCGATGAATAGCAAGATCTCTTGGCAAAAGCTTTGCGGCTACCTGAGAACCAAGGCTGTAAAGAAAAGCGGAAGGATGGTTGGTCGAATTCGACGGGCGTTGGGAATGACCTATCGATCTCCTGTTGATGAAGGGCAGCTTTTTGCACTGCTGGATGGAAAGTCCGTCGCCCTTGTAGGAAATGCGCAAAGTTTGTCGCAGAAGGTGCAGGGACCTGAGATCGATGCCTGCGATGTGGTTATTCGATGCAATCGGGCTCCGATCCCGAATGTCGCTTCGCATGGTGCACGTACCGATTTCATCGCGACAAGCACTGAACTTGAAGAAAGCATCATGGCCGAGAAGGGGGCAAGCCATATCTTGTGGATGTCTCCGCCACGTTACACCCTGCCTGGCTGGATTGTTCGTTGCCGAGGATTTTTTCTCTATCCGAAGAGGCGCCACCAGGCCCTGTCTCGCGAGGTTGCCCGACCTACAACAGGATTAATGGTCATCGATTTGCTGAGTGCCTCGCCGTGCCGGTCGGTTCTGTTATTCGGTTTCGACTTCTTCAAGACCGGGTCCATCTCCAATATGCCGACAAAGACGGTGATACCCCACAATGGCGATGCTGAGGAAAATTTCGTACGGACCCTTATCGCAAAAGATACACGGTTCATTCTGAAGTGAACTGCTGGGCATGCCTGCCGAGCATATCGCTTTTGGACATTAGATGAAGGAAACCATGCAGAAGATTGGCGAATTTTGGGTGCCGGATATTGACGCGGCTCCGGGCGATAATTTTGAGAAGAGCCGCCGCGGTTTCGAGCAGAAGGCCGGCGTTCAGATCGCCCACCTTGAGCGTGCGCTTGAATTTGTTCCTGGCCGCGTGATCGCCCTGGACGGAGGGGCCAATGTCGGTTCATGGACCAAGAAAATGGCGCAGTATTTCAGCGCCGTTCATAGTTTTGAACCCAACCCCGACGCATTCGCCTGCCTGGCGCGCAATGTGGACGATTGGGGTGTGGCGACGATTGCCACCGCATATGCAAAAGGTTTGTCCGACCAACATGAATTCGTTTCCATCGGCACCAAGGAAGGTGCTCGTACGGTTACGGGAAAAATTGTCGGCAAGGGCGATATCGAATGCGTAACGATTGATAGCCTTGGCCTTGCAGAATGCTCTTTTATAAAATTGGATCTCGAAGGTTATGAACATCGTGCTTTGGCCGGTGCCGCGGATACCATTCGCCGCTGCAAACCTTGGATACTCATCGAGAACAAGCAGACCAATTTAGAGAAGATCCTCGGCGGTACGAAAGCAGAGAAATATCTTAAAAAAGTCGGGTATGAGTTGGTCGAGAAAATTGGCGAAAAACAGATCGATTGGCTGTTCCGTCCACCGGTTTGAAGTGCGTGCGGCTTATAGCTAGATCCTGGTTCTTTCAGCAATGCTTCGAATTTCGTCGAAAACCTTGTCTGCCTTAAGCTTGCATTGGGCAAGGCCGTCTTCGATTTTCTGGCGCTCGGTATCCGAGTAAGTTTTGCTATCGGGATCGGCTAGTCTCTCGCGCAGGTCGGTCAGCGTTATAAGTCGGTTTTTGCCGAGGCCGAGATCGTTCAGGAGCGCTTCGATCTTCCAGGAATTCGAATCTAGGGCCAAAAATGGCGTCTGTGTAAACAGGCAGAAGCAGATAGAGTGAAACCGGCCCGTGATATGAAGATAGCTCCGCTTCAAATCATAAATGAAGTCGGCTTCTGTCTTATTGAACAGGACATTTCCGTGGCGTTTGGCAAAGTTCGCGGCGTGAAGCCGGATATAGGCTTCACGCATAGCTTTCAGTGGCTGAGGGAAATGCGGTTTACTTGCCTTGATCGTCGTTGTGATGGGTAAAAGACGTGCTTCAGGGTATGTGGCGGCAATAGCCAGCAGTTCTCTTGATATTTCCTTGGAGACGGAGTCGCCGATTGTAAGAAGCTCTCTTTTGCCGGAGTGTTCCGCCGCCATCCCTTCGGCGAGCGACAAATCCGGCACGAAAGTGACCTTGCGTCCAATTTGTTCTCGAACGACTTCCGCACTCCACGAGTCACGTGTGGCGATCAAAGCCATTTGATCAAGATATCTGCCCCATGTCGCCGGATTTTCCTGATAAAGCGTGTTTATCAATACGACCGGCTTTGTGCCGCGAGCCGGGTGATCTACGACCTTGAGAAGCCTTTCCCCGGCCTTGGCGCCATGATGCAGAGTACCTTCGCCGTTAATTACGATAATGTCGCTTTGTGCCATCGCAGCCAGAAAATTCCGGTCTTTTTCCCAATCATTTCTGACCAGGCTCGTTGCTCGAACGGTTATGCCCTTCTCTGCAAGCTTTTCTTCGATGACACGCATCACACGGAAACAGCCGAAATGATTGTCACCACGCGTGTCGTTCAGGATGACGGCTTTCAGCATGATGGAGGATACCTTCCGCATTTGCGGTTTTAAGCGACTCATTGGAGTGACATTTAGGTTGGGTGCTCGCTCAGTATCAAGCGATGGACATCTTCAGTGTCCGATTATTCTCAATGCCCCTTGTGCTGATTGGTGTGATTGGCCACAAGAACGCCGTTGAATTAAGAGGAAGCATATGAGGCGGGTTTCAGAACGGCCACTGAGGCGCTCCATAGCAAAGCTAATTATATCTGCTCTGGGTGGAAAATCCTGGCGGCACGCTCAGGATTGGTTGCCGGGCTTGCAGCTCGACATACCTCAAGAAAAAGGCAGGGCCGGAGAAGTACGCTATCGCGGCTCGATGGTGTCCAAACTGTCCCATCCGGCTGTGCTTGAGAAAGAAATTAAGTCTGCAGTCTACATCGTTGGCTCAGGACCGTCCGTAAAAGGATGTGATCTTAGTGGTGTTGAAGCCGGAACGTGTATTTTGCTTAACGGCGCCATCAACCTCATTCGTGATCCAATATCGACACCGCTTGCCATCGCGATCGAAGATGAGCGGTTCGTCTGGCGCCATTTCGATTTGATGCGCGTGAAGATCACTCACGATGTTATTTGCCTGTTCTCGACCAGTGTGATCCGCGCTATCTGCGAAATCGACGGGAGCTGGCTTGGTGATCGGCGCATTATTCTGATCAACGACATTCGTAAGCCTTATCGTCTTCCCAGACGAAGCGATGCGGATATTGCCGATTTAGATTTCGTTCGCTTGAATGAGGATCGTTCCGCAGGAATTTCCATGGCGCCTGAACGTGGGGTATTTCAAGGTGGATCTGTTGTAATCAGTGCGCTTCAGTTCGCGATATACTGGAGGCCCGCGGAGATCGGCTTTTTCGGTATCGATATTTCGAATGCGAATGATCCGAGATTCTATGAGAAGGCCGGCGATATGGCCAAAAGCGGTCTTGTCGAAGGGCAGAAACGTATTCTTGAGCATGTCACACTCGCCAAGGCGGTTTGCTCGGAATTAGACATCAAGCTTTCAAATTTTTCGAAAATATCGGCTTTGCGTGAATGTGGACTCGGCTATGACGATCGCTTCTCGTACGGAAAATAATTCTGCTGCCGTATATAGATTATCTGCCTTCTGGGGCGTTACGGAGAGGCAACACTTTCATAAACGGCGCCCAGTCGGCGAATTTCGTGCTCTATACTGAAATTCGTTGTGACGTGATGGAGGGCACGGGTGCCGGCTTCCTGGCGACGCGCATCATCGTCCATGAAATCTGCCGATGCTGCCGTCATGGCCTCCAAGTCAGCGAGAATGATTGTCCCAGTCTCGTCATTTCCGGTCACAATAAGTTCCGGAAACGCGCCGACATCGGTTGCCACGACCGGCACTCCAGTTGCCATGGCTTCCAGCGGGGTCAGGCCAAAGCCTTCCCATCGCTGCGGAGCAACGAAGAGATCGAGCGTGCGATACCATTCATTGATATCGGTATGCTCACCGACGAACAGAATACGGTCGGCAAGGCCAGCCTCGGCGACTTTTTCGATTAATTGCTTTTCGTAGTCGACATGCGGGCCTGTGGCGCGGCCGGCGATGATGGCGATCCATTCCCGCCGGGTTGGTAGAAGCGCAATCATCGTGTCGACGAAGAGATCCGTGCCCTTCTGATGGCGGACACGGCCGAAGCAGCCGACAAATTTCTTGTTCGGGTCAAGATCCAGCGCTACGCGGGCGGCGGCTTTGTCTTTTGCCGGCGAAAAGCGCTCGGTATCGATACCGTGCATGACGACAGTGTTTGGTACGTCCAGATAGGCAGCGGTGCGCCCGCTGGTTGCCACGACGGCATCCATCTTCGAAATAAGCCATCTGGTCCAGCCGGTATGTCGGCGCTGTGAAGCAGACGTGAAGACGATCTTCAGCGGCATGCGAAGGATATCGCGCATGATAATGGCGGGCAGCATCTCGACATTGCGGCGAGCGTGCCACACGCGCATTTTTCCGCTTCGTGGACGGCTCCAGAGCCGAAGCAGATCACGAAAGCGGATATGGGGTATGGTGTCCGGAAGACCCGGCCCAAGTGCTGCCAGCTTGTAGCCAAGGGCGCGTTGAACAGGAACCAGCTGGATGATCGTGCTTGTCACGCCGGACAGCCGCCGTTTGAAGTTAGGTGCTATGACCTCGACTTCACCGATATCGACGACTGCCGGATTGTGATGGATGTTATTCTGGCCCTCGGCCACGGCGATCAGCCCCAGGAAACGGAAAGAATCTCGTAGGCCTTGGAGCCGCCAGGTGCGACGACTTCGATCGATTCGCCTGCTTCCTTGCCGATCATGGCGCGGGCGATCGGGGAGGAGATTGAGATGCGACCGGCCTTCACGTCGGCTTCCTGATCGCCGACGATCTGGTAGGTTTTTTCCTCTTCGGTATCTTCGTCGACCAGTTTTACAGTGGCACCGAACTTGACCTTGGAGCCGGACATCTTGGAAAGGTCGATGACTTCTGCGCGGGCTGTCAGGTCTTCCAGCTCGGTAATGCGGCCTTCGTTGTGGCTCTGGGCTTCCTTGGCAGCGTGATACTCAGCGTTTTCCGAAAGGTCGCCATGGGCGCGCGCTTCCGCAATCGCTTCGATGATACGGGGACGCTCCTCCTGCTGCCTCCAGCGCAGTTCTTCCTGCAGCTGGACAAAGCCGTTCTGCGTCATCGGTACCTTTTCAACCATTTTCTTGTCCTTCAGGGGCGTGCCCGCGGATGCCGCGAACACAAAAAGAAACAGGTTCCGGAGCGTGAACTTCGGAACCATCGCAACATCAAAATGTAGGGTCACTATATCAGAATTTCGACGTTCCTTACGAGGAATTTCGAAACCATGCCATATCTCCCGCGTGGCGCATGTGATGTGAACCGCGCCCGTTTGTCAATCTCTTGACAGTGGCGCTTGGAACATATAGTGAACATTCGCAATGAAGAAGTCGCTGAAAGAACGATTGGCGATCCTTTCGGACGCCGCAAAATATGATGCTTCCTGCGCGTCGAGCGGGACGGTGAGGCGCGATTCATCGGCAAGCGGAGGGCTCGGTTCGACCGAGGGATCGGGTATCTGTCATGCCTATGCACCTGATGGTCGCTGTATCTCGCTTCTGAAGATCCTGCTTACCAATTTCTGCATTTACGACTGTGTTTACTGCATCAATCGTTCTTCCAGCAATGTGGAACGTGCGCGTTTTACGCCGGAAGAAGTGATCTGGCTTACGCTCGAATTTTACCGCCGCAACTATATCGAGGGGCTTTTTCTGTCTTCGGGGATCATCCGCTCCTCCGATCACACCATGGAAGAGATGGTGCGGATCGCCAGGGAATTGCGGACGATCCATAACTTCCGCGGCTACATCCATCTGAAGTCTATCCCTGAAGCTTCTGCTCATCTGATCGAGGAGGCGGGGCTTTATGCGGATCGTCTTTCGATCAATATCGAATTGCCGACCGACGCCGGGATCGGGAAATTCGCACCGGAGAAGCAGCCGGCGAACATTCGTCGCTCAATGGGGAATCTGCGACTGAAGATCGAGGAAATGGCGGAGCCGACATTGCAGACCAAGCGGCGGCGCAAATTCGCGCCGGCGGGGCAGAGCACGCAGATGATAGTCGGGGCCGATGGTGCATGTGATGCCACGATCCTCGGCACCAGTGCCAGGCTTTACGGAAGTTATGGATTGAAGCGTGTCTATTATTCCGCCTTCAGTCCCATCCCGGATTCGTCGAAAAAGCTGCCGCTAATCAAACCGCCATTGATGCGTGAACACCGGCTCTACCAGGCCGACTGGCTCTATCGTTTCTACGGGTTCGACATTGAGGAAATTACGTCGGGACGTGATGGTGGAATGCTCGATCTCGATCTCGATCCAAAACTTGCCTGGGCATTGTCTCATCGCGATCGGTTCCCAGTTGATGTCAACCGTGCAGATCGCGAGATGTTGCTCAGGGTTCCGGGCTTCGGCACCAAAGCGGTCAACGGCATTCTGTCGTCTCGGCGGTTCCAAAAACTCAGGCTGGATGATCTGAAGCGACTGAACGTGTCGCTCCGGAAGGTACAGCCCTTTGTCATCTGTGACGGCTGGACGCCACACCGGCTGGTCGACCGGTCTGATCTTCGCGCCATGTTTCAACCTAAGCCGGAGCAACTGTCGCTGTTATGATGTTTCGCTATTCCTTGCGGGGGCGGGGCGATCTTGATGAATGGCGGGATGCGGCCCGGGGTTTCATGATGGCCGGAATTACTCCTGAATTCATCGAATGGCGGACGATGGACGATGCTGACGGCCTGTTCGGCTTCGACGACAACAGACTTCCGCCGCCGGCAAATCCGCCACCGAAAATCAGTGTGCAGCCTTCTTTCATCCGGCTGGCTGAAGCGGTTATCTGCCATTCCGATCCGACTCGATTTGCACTTCTCTATCGGCTGCTGTTCAGGCTTTTCCATTCGCATGGTCTACTCAACATGGCGATCGATCGTGATGTCGCTGCGGCGCGTCAGCTGGCGAAGTCGGTCGGGCGTGACTATCACAAGATGACGGCTTTCGTGCGCTTCAAGGAAATTCCGCTGCCGGAGGGGAAGGTGGGGCGGCGGCGCTTTGTGGCGTGGTTCGAGCCGGATCACTTCATCGTCGATCGCGTGGCACCATTCTTTCAGCGGCGGTTTACCGACATGGACTGGTTGATTGCCACACCCAAGGGGTCGGCTTCTTGGGATGGCGAAAAACTGAAGGTGAACGACGATCCTGCACCAAGGCCAGATCTGCGTGATGAGACCGATGATCTCTGGCGCACCTATTATGCTTCCATCTTCAATCCGGCGCGATTGAAGGTGAAGATGATGATGGCCGAGATGCCGAAGAAATACTGGAAGAACCTGCCCGAGGCGGAGCTCATTCCCGGCCTGATCGCCAAGGCAGAGGCAGATGTGCTTGAGATGGCCGTCAGGCGGGCGAGCGAGCCTTTGCCGTTCCATCATCGCATTCAGGAGGCCGCGGCGAGGGCGCCGACAATTCCTCTGCCTGCTGCGGGCACACTCGCTGCGGTCAGAGAAGCCGCACGCTCCTGCACGCGTTGCGACATCCATTGCCTTGCAACCCAGACGGTATTTGGAGAAGGGCCAGCGGATGCCGATGTGATGGTGATCGGCGAACAACCCGGTGACCATGAAGATCTGGCGGGCAGGCCGTTCGTCGGGCTTGCGGGAACGCTGTTCGAGGAGGCGCTGAAGCTCGCCGGGATTGAACGCGACAAGCTTTATGTCACCAATGCAGTGAAGCATTTCAAATATCAGCCACGTGGGAAAAGGCGTATCCACCAGAAACCTAACATGGGGGAAGTTCGGCAATGCCGCTGGTGGCTGCGCCAGGAACTGGAACTGGTAAAGCCGAAACTTATCGTCGCAATGGGTGCGACGGCGCTCTTCGCTTTGACTGACATGCGGCAGAAGCTGGCAGATATTCGCAGCGAGCCAATCGCAATGGAAGAAGGCAGGACGCTATTCGTTACCGTTCATCCATCCTACCTGCTGCGTATTGTTGATGAGGATTTGAAACAGAAGGAGATTGACCGCTTTCGCGGAGATTTCGCGTCGGTGAAACGGCTCATGTGAGCGGCAACCAGGTTTTCAACAGGCCATGCTGCATTGCGGTATCGTTTCGGAGCGTAAATGGTGCAATGCGAGACATAGTAGCGACGAAATCCGGCCGGTAGTTTTTACCTTTTAACGTTCCCGTCGGGTGCTTCAAGACAGGTGGAAAATTCACGCTTAGCGTTGTTCCCGGAGCAACCCCGGAGGTGCCGCCCGATGACGAGGCGGGTCGCAAGCCTGATCATGTCCGTCTGCGTCGCATTTGCGATGTGGACGACGCTGGCTTTCGGATCACTTCTGATGTGGAAATTCCTCCGGGATTATTCCGGATGAATGTGGTCCATGATGGGCCATGGCCGCCTTTGCGAAAGTAGAGGCGGCCGATCGCCGGCCAATCAGTTCGGGAGTGGTTTGATCAATCCACGTAGATCGGATCTTTCGGCAGATTGGGGGGATTATAACCACCTGTCTGCATACGGGTGTGCACCGAACTGTGCAGCATGGCGCTCTCTGGGATAAAACGACGATCCCGCAACGGGATATAAATCGAGCGACGATCGCCACGCTTGCGCCATGAATTTTCAGGTACGCGACGAGGAAGATACTCCAGCGGTTTCCAGCCGAGGCTCATGGAATCGTGCAGGTCTGCCGTTGCGTTCAGGCTGACATATCTGTTGTTACGTTGTCCTTTGACAATATCTTCAACGGTTTGGGTTCGATAAAGCAAGCCCGTCGGTTCGGTCTCTCTAATCATCCATTCGAGTGGGATCTTGACTTGGCCGCTGTCCGGCTCGGGATAGCCGCCGCCGACATCGCCATGCACGCCCGCAAACCAGACCTGCTTGAAGTTCTGTTTCCCCTTCACTTTCTTGAAGGGGCTGCCTCTGTAGTCCTGATCGGGAACCCATAATTCTGGCTGAAACATCGTGCGACGTTCATCTATGGCCACGGCATGGCGTACCCATTCGACGCTGGGATTCATATTGGAAAAGGGGTGCGTCTTCATCTGCAGCCAATGCTTGCCCGGCTCGATGACGGAGGCAACCGTATCGAACAGGCCGAGCAGTTTGATTGGCGGGCGCCCGGTGCGCAGTGTTCGCTCATAGAGACGCATCGAGGCGAAGGCCGAGCGTCCCTCGTCTTCCTGAAGTTTGTCGTGGTCAACTTCTTCCTGGGCAGGGATGCCTTTATAGGTGTTGTAAGCATAATCCAGGAGGTTGAGATGCTGGCTGCTCATGAGGCCGAGCGCGTGGATAAATCCAGCTAGAACCCTTGCAGAATAGGCTCCGCGGCTAAACCCGAATATATAAATGCGGTCGCGATCCCTGTAGCTGCCATTCTTGTCTTTGGTCCCAGGATCGTAATTCTCGATGAGAAAACGGTAAGCTTCCTTGATGTTCTGGTCCATGCCCCAGCCGGTGGCCAGTCCCCAGATCTCGATCGTATTGCGATAAACCTTCGACCAGGCATTGCTGGCGCCGAATGTGCCTACGCCGGGATCGTAATAGACGATCTGCTGCTCCGACCGCTCCAGTGCTCCAAAGAGGCGCAGAATATTGGTGCGATCCGCTGAAATCTCGTTCGATGTGCCATCGAACAGAATGACGATGTTCTTCGACATGAAATCCCCTCAACTTAGTTAAATCAAGTTAGGGTGCATTTTTTCTATTTGCAACTGAAGGTTTTGTTTTTGATGGCTATATGCCTTGCATGTATCGCCGTATAGTTTTGGTATCAGCTGCGCTTTTTTATGGTGGAGAGCACGGTTTCCAGCCGGTCCAAATTCTGCTCATTGGCGGCAGAGAGAAATTTCTCGATATCGCGATTGTCCTGGGTGTCTTCGAAGGACATGCGCCAGGTAAGGCGTGTTCCGTTGTCATCGTCGTGGTAGCCGATCTCAAGGCCGAATGCGTGCATCGGTCCGTGATGAAACGCAGCAATACGCTCATCCTGCCGGATCTCGTCGAAAGTCCAGTGATTCTCGAAGTCGGTGTCGCTGGAGGATGTCATGACAATCACCCATGTGCCGCCATCGACGAAGTCGAATTTCTCGATGCGGTTGGTGAAACCGTGTGGTCCCCACCACTTTTCCAAGAGTGTCTTGTCGGAAAAGGCTCCGAACAGCGTGGCGCGGTCCGTGGCGAAGACACGTTCGTTTTCGATGACAAGCGAGCGGTTCACATCATCGTTCATGGTCTTCCTCCGTCCCGGCATCGGTTAGTCAAGTTATAGACCGGGTAGATAGCGGAGCGAAAAAGAGCCGGTCAACAGGAATGCTGACCGGCTCTTATATTGCTTAGAAGTAGGCCTGCAGCGGTCGAACTTCGAGATTGCCGGCTTTCAACGCCTTGATTGCCATGGCGGCGGCTTCGGCACCTGCCATGGTCGTGTAATAAGGCACTTTCTGCATCAGGGTGGCGCGGCGAAGCGACTTCGAGTCCGAGATGGCCTTGTTGCCGTCGGTCGTGTTGATGACGAGCTGGACCTGGCGGTTACGGATGGCGTCCTCGATATGCGGGCGGCCTTCCAGCACCTTGTTGATCTTGGTAGCCTCGATACCGTTTTCGGCCAGGAAGCGCTGGGTGCCTCCGGTTGCGAGAACCTTGAAGCCGATTTCGGTGAGGATCTTGATTGCCGGCAGGACACGGTCTTTGTCGGAGTCGCGGACGGAGACGAAGACCGTGCCTTCGCGCGGCAGTTCCACGCCTGCGCCGAGCTGCGACTTGGCAAATGCCAGCGCGAAATCGGTGTCGAGGCCGATGACTTCGCCGGTCGAGCGCATTTCCGGACCGAGCAGGGTATCGACGCCGGGGAAGCGGGCGAACGGGAAGACGGCTTCCTTGACGGCGATGTGCTTCAGATTGCGGGGATCCGGCTTTTCGCCATAGGCGGAAAACAGCGGGTCAAGCTTTTCGCCGGCCATTGCGCGGGCGGCAATCTTGGCGATCGGCGCGCCGATGGTCTTGGCAACGAAAGGCACCGTACGCGAGGCGCGCGGGTTGACTTCAAGAACGTAGACCGTGCCGTCCTTGATGGCGAACTGGACGTTCATCAGGCCGACGACATTCAGCGCTTTCGCCATGGCCTTGGCCTGGCGTTCCAACTCGTCGATCATCGCTCCGGAGAGGGTACGTGGCGGCAGCGAGCAGGCCGAGTCGCCCGAGTGGATACCGGCTTCTTCGATATGTTCCATGATGCCGGCGACGAAGACATCGGTGCCATCGCACAGGCAGTCGACATCGACTTCGATGGCATTCGACAGGTAGCTGTCGAACAGAAGCGGGTTTTTGCCGAGCAGAGTGTTGATCTGGCCGGTCTTGTCGTTCGGGTAACGCTGCTTGATGTCTTCCGGAACCAGTTCCGGAACCGTGTCGAGCAGGTAGGTCTGCAGCTGGCTTTCCTGATGGATGATCTGCATGGCGCGGCCACCCAGAACATAGGAGGGGCGTACGACCAGCGGGAAGCCGATCTCGCCGGCAACCGTGCGAGCCTGTTCGACCGAATAGGCGATACCGTTGTTCGGCTGCGTCAGATCGAGCTTCATCAGCAACTTCTGGAAGCGGTCGCGGTCTTCGGCGAGGTCGATCATGTCGGGCGCGGTGCCGAGGATCGGGATGCCGTTCTTTTCCAATGCTTCGGCAAGCTTCAGCGGGGTCTGGCCGCCGAACTGGACGATAACGCCGACGACTTCGCCTTTTTCCTGTTCTGCGCGCAGGATTTCGATCACGTCTTCGGCCGTCAGCGGCTCGAAATACAGGCGATCGGACGTGTCGTAGTCGGTGGACACGGTTTCAGGGTTGCAGTTGATCATGATCGCTTCATAGCCGGCATCCTTCAGCGCGAAGGCCGCATGGCAGCAGCAATAGTCGAACTCGATGCCCTGGCCGATACGGTTCGGGCCACCGCCTAGGATAACGACCTTTTTGGCGGTCGAGACTTCGGCTTCCGAACGCAGTTCACCGACGAAAGGCGTCTCGTAGGTCGAGTACATGTAGGCGGTCGGCGAAGCGAATTCGGCGGCGCAGGTGTCGATACGCTTGAAGACCGGACGCACGTTGAGCGCGTTGCGGTGTTCTGCAACTTCCTTCGGGCGCTTGTGGGTGAGCGAAGCGAGGCGGGCGTCGGAGAAGCCCATGGCCTTCAGCATACGCAGGTTTTCGGCATCTGCCGGCAGGCCGTGCTCGCGGATGCGGGCTTCCATGTCGACGATAGCCTTCAACTGGGCGATGAACCACGGGTCGATCTTGCAGGCCTCGTGGACTTCGTTCTCGGTCATGCCGAGGCGCAGCGCCTGGGCGACCTGGCGCAGACGGTCCGGCGTCGGTGTACCGATTACGGCGCGGATCGCATTGTGGTCGTCGCCTTCACCAAGGCCCGGGATCTCGATTTCATCGAGGCCGGTCAGGCCGGTTTCCATGCCGCGCAAGGCCTTCTGCAGCGATTCCGCGAAGGTACGGCCGATTGCCATGACTTCACCAACGGACTTCATCGCGGTGGTCAGGACCGGCGAGGCGCCTGGGAATTTTTCGAAGGCGAAGCGCGGGATCTTGGTGACGACATAGTCGATCGACGGTTCGAACGAGGCAGGCGTCGCGCCACCGGTGATGTCGTTGTCCAGTTCGTCGAGCGTGTAGCCGATTGCGAGCTTGGCTGCGACCTTGGCGATCGGGAAGCCGGTAGCCTTGGATGCCAGTGCCGACGAGCGCGAGACGCGCGGGTTCATTTCGATGACGACGAGGCGGCCATCGGCAGGATTGACGGCGAACTGCACGTTCGAACCGCCGGTTTCAACGCCGATCTCGCGCAGAACCGCGATCGAGGCGTTACGCATGATCTGGTATTCCTTGTCGGTCAGCGTCAGAGCCGGCGCGACAGTGATCGAGTCACCAGTGTGAACACCCATTGGATCGATGTTCTCGATCGAGCAGATGATGATGCAGTTATCCGCCTTATCGCGGATCACTTCCATCTCGTATTCCTTCCAGCCGAGAACCGATTCTTCGATCAGCACTTCGGTGGTGGGGGAAGCGTCGAGGCCGGAGCCGACGATCTCGAAGAACTCCGAACGGTTATAGGCAATGCCGCCGCCGGTGCCGCCGAGGGTGAACGATGGACGAATGATGGCAGGCAGGCCGACGACGTCGAGCGCCTGAGCGCCGATCGCCATGGCATGGGCCATGTAGCGCTGCTTGCGGTCGCTTTCGCCGAGATTCCACTGGTTTTCCAGTTCGTCGAGCGCCTTGTCGAGCTCTGCGCCGGAAAGCTTACCTTTCAGTTCGGCGCGCGAGGCTTCATGGGCCTTGCGATCGGCATCCTTGATGTCGGTGGCATTGGCGAGCATCGACTTCGGCGTTTCCAGACCGATCTTGGCCATGGCTTCACGGAAGAGGGCACGGTCTTCTGCCTTGTCGATGGCGGCCGGCTTGGCGCCGATCATCTCGACATTATAGCGGTCGAGAACGCCCATCCGCTTTAGGGAGAGCGCGGTGTTGAGTGCGGTCTGGCCGCCCATCGTCGGCAGAAGCGCGTCGGGGCGTTCCTTGGCAATGATCTTGGCGACGACTTCGGGTGTGATCGGCTCAACATAGGTTGCGTCGGCAAGACCCGGATCGGTCATGATCGTAGCCGGATTGGAGTTGACCAGGATGACCCGGTAACCTTCTTCGCGAAGCGCCTTGCAGGCCTGGGTGCCGGAATAGTCGAATTCGCATGCCTGGCCGATGACGATCGGACCCGCGCCGATGATGAGGATCGATTTGATATCTTGGCGCTTTGGCATGGTCTCTATCCGCTCTTTGTCTGCGCGAAAAACCGGCACGGGGCATGGGTAGCTCCGGTCGGGTCACGTGCGCATCATTTTTCTGGCTAGACGCGGCTTATAGGCAAATGTGCGGCCAATGAGAACCCCATAAATGGGCAAATCGACAGGAAAAGCTAAAGCCGTCGAAGGGGAAGCACAAACCCGAATAGGATGGTGGCTATTTTACCGAAATCATCATCAGGACTTTAACCTTGGCAGAGTTATAAAACGCCGGGGAAAAGGGTTGGGGCGATCTTATAACGTCGGAGTTGGCGGTTGCGCGAGGCATCCTCTTGGGGATGACGCTTGCGAGTTATCCTGTGGTGTTCGGCTTGGCGGCGCTTATAGGTCTGAATATTGATCCGAAGAGCTTTATGGTTGTCGGTTGCTATTTCGGAGCGATGCTGGCGTTCTTCGGCGGCTATTGCCATCTCCGACGTATTCATATGCTTGGTTACGTTTTCGAGACAACGTTTTGCATGATACTGGTATCCAACGCGGTGCTTATTTCAACCTATATCGCGATGCGGCTCGATATGCCGCTTGCAGATCAGGCGCTCGTGCGCTGGGACGCGACACTGGGTATCGACTGGCACAGCCTTATCTCGTTTGTCGACAGTCGTCCTCTGCTTGCCGAAGCGCTCGGCTTTTCCTACCAGACCTTTCTTATTCAGCTTTTGGCGGTGCCATTTCTGTTGGTCGTCTCGAGAAAAGCGCTACGCGCCTATCATATGGTCATCGCGTATGCCCTGATTGGCTTTATCTCGAGCGTGTTGGCGATCTGGTTTCCAGCGCTTGGAACGTATGCTGTCTATGGTTTAGCACAGGCAGAACTTGTCAATATCAATGCGCATTTCGGCTATTTCTTTCTGGACCAGTTCAATGCGGTAAGGACTGATCCGAATTTTGTGTTGGCACTCGAAAACTCCGCCGGAATTCTCACCTTCCCATCCGTCCATGCTGCCGTTGCAGTGCTATGTGCATGGGCAAGCTGGGCGGTGAGGCTCATTCGTATCCCTATGCTGCTTCTTAACATCCTGATGGGAGCCTCGGCTGTAACTCATGCCAATCATTATGTCGTGGATGTGATTGCTGGGATCGTCGTTGCGGCTGCATCCATCGCGCTGGTGACGTGGTTGACCCGGCGGCGCTGGTCGAAAAGGGAGGCTGTCAATCCGGTGCTGGTGCCTGCGTGATCATTCGCATTGCGGGCGTACCGCTTGACCAATTGCTGTCATAGACAATCGAACCGAGCGGTACTATTCCTGCCGATTATCAGGAACAGAGGCGGCAGGCGGCATCCGAGGCGACGTCTGCCAGCCGGGAGAGAAATCCATGGCCGATGCAACATCCAAGACCGCTGGCGCCCCCGCCGGGGCAGCTGCGGCAGAAAAAACCGTTCTGCCAATTATCCTGGCGGCAAGCTTCTGCCATATGCTGAATGACATCATGCAGTCGATGATTTCAGCGATCTATCCGATGCTGAAGGCGGACTTCCATCTAGATTTCTGGCAGATCGGTATTCTGACACTTGCCTTCCAGTGCACGGCCTCGCTGCTGCAGCCGGTGATCGGCATCATCACCGACAAGAAGCCCTATCCTTATTCCTTGCCGATCGGTATGGCCTCGACCTTTTTCGGGCTCATCCTGCTCGCCTGGGCGCCAACCTATGCCATTCTCGTGATTGCTGCGGGCCTTGTCGGAATCGGGTCGGCGGTGTTTCACCCCGAGGCATCCCGTGTTGCACGGCTTGCTGCCGGCGGCCGCTACGGGTTCGCCCAGGCGACATTCCAGGTTGGCGGCAATTTCGGCCAGTCGATCGGGCCGCTGCTTGCGGCTTTCATCATCGTGCCAATGGGGCAGGGTAGTGTCGGCTGGTTTTCGGGGATGGCGCTTCTCGGCATCATCGTCCTGACCTGGATTGCCGGCTGGTATAAGGCACATATGGCTGCCAACAAGGGGAAGAAGAAGGTTCTGGGTGCCCATAATCTATCTAAGAACACGGTGGTCGTTGCGCTTGTCGTTCTGACGATCCTGACCTTCTCTAAGAACGCCTACATGGCTTCGATCAGCAGCTATTACACCTTCTTTGCGATCGAGCGGTTTGGGGTTTCGGTGCAGATGTCGCAGATCATGCTGTTCGTATTCCTCGGTGCGGTGGCGCTCGGTACCGTTGTTGGCGGTCCGATCGGCGACAGGTTCGGCTCGAAGGTGGTTATCTGGGTCTCGATCCTTGGCGTGCTGCCGTTCACGCTCGCCATGCCTTACGCAAACCTGCCGCTGACGATCGTGCTTTCCGCTATCATCGGCTTCATCATGGCCTCGTCCTTCCCGGCGATCATCGTGATGGCGCAGGAGCTGGTGCCCGGTCGAGTCGGCATGATTGCCGGCATCTTCTTCGGCATCGCTTTCGGGGTCGGCGGCATTGCAGCGGCGGTACTCGGCGTTCTTGCAGACAGTCACGGGATTGTCTTCGTCTACGGCGTCTGCTCCTTCCTGCCAGCGATCGGATTGCTGACGGTGTTCTTGCCGAGCAAGAAGCAGCTGCAGGTGGCGTGAGGGCATTTCGCCAATCCCTCATCGCCTTTCCTTGCCGTTGCGCTATATTGTCCTTTCTTAATACATGAAGCCGTCGAGGAGTGGGCACTATGGAATGGAAGGGTCGCCGGCAGTCGGATAATGTCGAGGATCAGCGCGGGGCTTCAATGGGAGGAAGCCCGTTTGGTCGCGGCGGGATGCGTATCCCGATCGGGGGCGGTCGAAGAGGCGGCGGTGGCCTGAGCATTGGCGGCATTGTCGTCGTGCTGATCATCTGCTGGATCACCGGCATCAATCCGCTGACGCTGCTTTCAGGCGGCGATATCGGCTTCGATGGCGGTGGCAGCTCGCAGCAGACGCAACAGGGCGCGCCGGCCAATGACGAGATGACCGCCTTCGTGCGCACGGTTCTCGCCGATACCGAAGACACATGGTCGGAAGTCTTCAAGTCTGCTGGACAGACATATCAGGATCCGACACTGGTGCTCTTTTCGGGCCAGGTGCGCTCGGCTTGCGGCTTTGCCTCATCGGCTTCCGGACCGTTTTATTGCCCGGGTGACCGCAAGCTGTACCTCGATACGACGTTTTTCAACGAACTTTCGCAGCGCTTCGGTGCGTCCGGCGATTTTGCTGAGGCTTATGTGATCGCACATGAAGTCGGCCACCACGTGCAGAACCTGATCGGCGTTTTGCCGAAATTCAACCAGATGCGCCAGCGGATGAGCGAGACCGAGGCAAACCAGATGTCGGTACGGGTCGAGCTGCAGGCTGATTGCTTTGCCGGCGTCTGGGGCAAACGCACTGATCAGAAGGGCTTTCTCAGTCAGGGCGACCTCGAGGAGGCGCTGAACGCTGCGCAGCAGATCGGTGATGATACGCTGCAGAAACGGACGCAAGGGTATGTCGTGCCGGAAAGCTTCAACCACGGCACGTCCGCGCAGCGGATGCGCTGGTTCAAGCGTGGTTTTGACAGCGGCAACATGAATGCCTGCGATACGTTCTCAGGGGATGTGTAGACCATCTTTGTCGGGCGAAGATCGCCGTGGTCGCGGAAATGATTGGTGACGGAGCGGTCAGGCCTGCTCCGGCATTTCGTCCTTGATCCACTGATTGCGGCCATTTCTTTTCGCCGCGAGCAAAGCCCTATCCGCTTGCTCCAGAACGCTGGAGATCGTGCCTCCCTGCGGAGAGGTTGAAATACCGAGCGAAATTGTAACCGGATCGAGCAGCCGGCCGCGGTAGGACAGAGGAGCGCGTTCGACGGCGTGTCGCAGCCGTTCCGCAACATTCTCTGCATCAATCTCTGTAGTGCCGGGCAAAAGCACGGTGAATTCTTCGCCACCGAACCGGAATACATCGCCCTTTTCGCCGACCACTTCCAAGAGGATGCGAGCGACGTATTGCATCACGGCATCCCCGGCGTCATGGCCGAATTGATCATTAAAACGCTTGAAATAGTCGATGTCGATCATCAAGCAAGCAAGCGGAGTGCCTGGATTTTCGGTAAGCCTGTTCAAAGCCTCGTCGAGAGAGCGCCGGTTGAGGAGACCAGTCAAGGCGTCGCGTTTGGCCATGCCGACCAGGCGTTGCCGAAGCTGCAGGTTGGCGACCGCAAGCCCTACATTCTCTGCCAGTAGCTCGAAATACAGGCGGTCCGCCTGCGAGGTATGATTGCCGACGGAGGTCTCAATATAAAGGAGGCCGACGATGTCTCCGAGTGCGGTCAGCGGAATGCAGAGATTGCTGTTTTGGGCCATGTGAATGTGGTGGCAGATAACATCGTCACCATCCGGTTCACTCAAATGCGGACGTCCGCGCCGCAGTGCCCAGCAGTCATCGATAGAGAAATGCAGTTCGGATGCGAGGGGATCCAGCCATTGTCCCCGCGAGTGCAGGGTGGAACCTTGTTCTTTGATGATGAACAGGTGGCCCGGCGCATCTGGAAAGATCTGCGGCATGAAGCGGGAAACCACATCCGACAGTTCCTCCTGGTTCTGGCAGGCCTGCACGCGATGCATCATCTGCAGCATCAGATCCTTCATGCGCTGGTCCTTGCGGCGCTCAGCGTCGAGGCGCTCTCTTTCCAGCCCGTTGTTACGGAAAATCTGGATGGCGTGGTTCATTTCACCGATCTCATCCCGCCTTCCGTCGTCCAGGACCTCGACGTCGTACTCCTGACGTGCCAACCGAGTGACGACGTTGCTCATCCTGATCAGCGGCAACGCCACGCGCCGGCTCAAGACGAAGTAAAGCACCGCCAGAAACATCAGGGCTGTCAGAACCAGCATGGATTTAGCAATGTTTCCGAAGAAATCGCTTCGGGCCTTGGCTGCATCCACCGCCACCTGCGAACGTGTGGTAACGCTGGCCCTTACCTCTTCGACCTGTTTCAGGAGCTCGGTCTGCAGACGGTAATGTTCGTCACCAAAGAGAGCTTGTTGCGCGTCACTCTGCCGGCCGGCGCGATAGGTGCTGATCGCATCCTTTTCGATCGCGTCGATCGCATCCGCCGCATTTCGGATGCGGTCGAACATCGCCTTTTCTTCCGGGGAGATGCCGATGCCGGACAGTTTTGCGATACTGCCTTCAAGATGTCCTTCCTGATCGTCATCCACGTAGAACCGTGCCAGATGCTGTTCATCGCCACGCATGACATAAAGGCGTGCCTCGTCTGTGCGGCTCTCGGCAATGACTGCCAGTTCTTCCGCCAGATCATCCACCTCAAGATGTTGCTGGATCGCCGTGCGCTCTTGCGAGGCGCTTCTCGCGGACAATATGAAGGTGGAGGCCGATATAGCCGTGAGGACGAGAGTTACCGCATAGGCAAGATGTGTGATCGTACTCAGTCGCATCCTGAACCGCCATCTGTTCGCCGACGCAGGATATCTCCCAAGGTCGGGCAAAGGTGTCGCGCGCCCATGTTAATTCGTCGTGATAAACGGGAAGTCAACGACAAGAGATCCACCTGTAACAATGGATCGGCTCTCGCACCTCATTGCCGGCGTCCCCGGTGGTTCAGATGACGGCGTTTAGTCGAATATCAGCGGATCAGCAGTGCCGTTCCGTAAAGTCCGAGTGCGAAAACGGTGTGGGCGACAAAATTCAGTAGCCGCACCTTTTTCGGGTTGGGCGTTTTCGAGGCCGCCCAGCCGAGGCCCATGCCAGGCTGCATCAGGAACCAGCCGGCACCGATCGTAACGACGCCGAGGATCCAGGCGGGCAGGAAGGTCGGAGACCGCATCCAGTCGGGTCCCATGATCAAGGCGAGAATGACGCCATAAAGAATGCCGACGGCATAATGGCCGATCCAGCCAAGCGCCAATTCATGGCGATAAGGTTCCGCGGCTGCAATGCTGTCGTGGAAGACCTTGCCCTTCGCCAGATGCCGGAACCAGCGACCCGCGGGCGCCCAGTTCGGCTTGGGCTGCTGGTAGACGAAATGCAGGACAAGCGCCCAGATATCCATAAGCACCGTCGCCCCGATGCCGATCAATATGCCCTGCCAGATCAACTCAATCATCACACTCGCCCCCTGATTGTCGAAGGATATAGCCGCGATTCCGTCATCGCTGGCATCAGAAAATTTGAAATGTTCCTGTATTGTTCTGATTTTCTTTTTCCGCTATGTAGGCGTTCCGGCGATCCGATCGTCTTCTCAGGATGAGATATTGAAAGAGGCATTCGATGCTCGAACCGAAATCCGTCCGCCGAGGACTGTTTCTCGTCTTCGTCATTCTGTTTCTCGACGTTATCGGTATCGCGATCATCATGCCCGTCCTGCCGGCCTTCCTGCAGGAACTGACCGGGGATGATGTCAGCACTGCTGCAATCGACGGAGGCTGGCTTCTGCTGATCTATTCGGCGATGCAGTTCCTGTTTGCGCCATTGATCGGCAATTTGTCCGATCGCTTCGGGCGGCGGCCGATCCTGCTCATCTCGGTGCTGACCTTTGCCATCGACAATCTTATCTGCGCCGCCGCGACCAGTTTCTGGATGCTTTTCATCGGTCGCGCCCTGGCAGGTTTTTCAGGCGGCAGTTTCGCCACCTGTTCCGCCTACATCGCCGATATCAGTGACGACCGCACGCGGGCACGCAATTTCGGCCTGATCGGTATCGCCTTCGGAGTTGGCTTCACGATCGGACCCGTGATCGGCGGGCTGTTGGGAGAGTTCGGACCGCGTGTGCCGTTCCTAGGGGCCGGCCTGCTGTCGCTCGCCAACTTTATCGCAGCATGGTTCCTGCTGCCGGAGACACTGGAGCGGCACAACCGGCGGGCCTTCGACTGGCGGCGGGCCAATCCGCTTGGGGCTCTGCGCCAGATGCGCCAATATTCCGGTGTTGGCTGGATATTGCTGGTGATGTTTCTCTACTGGCTGTCTCACGCCGTTTATCCGTCGGTCTGGTCGTTCGTGTCGACCTATCGATATGGCTGGAGCGAGGCGCAGATCGGATTGTCGCTTGGTCTGTTCGGCATTTGCGCAGCACTGGTCATGGTATTTGCCCTACCGCGCCTCATTCCGGTTCTCGGCGAATGGCGAACCAGCGTGCTCGGGATCTGTTTTTCCTGTCTCGGTCTCGCCGGCTATGCCTTCTCCTGGGAAGGCTGGATGGTCTATGCCGTTATCCTGTTGACGACGATCGAGAATGTTGCCGATCCCGCATTGCGCAGCATCGCCTCGGCCAAGGTGCCGCCGTGGGCGCAGGGGGAGTTGCAGGGCGCGATGACGAGCATGACCAGTCTCACCACCATCATCGGGCCGGCCATATTCACCCAGCTTTTCAGCAGGTTCACGGGGGAGGGCGCAATCGTCGAATTTGCCGGAGCGCCCTACCTGATGGCGGCCATCTTCATGGCGTGCGCAGCGATCGTGTTCGTTGCGCGCATATCGCGAGACACCTCGGCCGTAACCCCGATCCATCAGGTTTCGTGAAGTAAGCCGCACAAAAACTACTGGATGGACCGCCAGCCTTGCCCGAAAAACCTGCCGCCTTTATAGGCAAAGTGCTGCGCCGCTGACCATTTTCTGGAAGCGGCCTTTTCTTTTATCGAGGTTTGAAATGTCGAGTTCGCTCAACACGGTCGCAATCGAAAACCGGGAAAACTCCTGGGCCGGGCATCTGCGTGCCACGTTTGCTCTGGGGATTCCGCTTGTCGGCGCGCAGCTGGCGCAGATGGCGATCCATACGACCGACGTCATCCTCGTTGGCTGGCTCGGTACCACGGAGCTTGCATCCGTCGTCATCGCGACACAGGTCTTTTTCATCGTCTTCATCTTCGGCACAGGTTTTACCAGCGCCGTCATTCCGCTCGTTGCGCAGGCCCTCGGACATAATGACAAGGTGGGTGTCCGGCGTGCGGTTCGTATGGGGCTTTGGGTCGTTATCGCCTATTGCGCCCTGATGGCGCCGATCCTCTGGTTTTCCGAGCCGATCCTGCTTGCGCTCGGCCAGGCGCCGGATGTGGCGGCGAATGCCCAAGGCTATCTGCGCATCGCGCAGTGGGGCATGTTCCCGGCGCTCGGCCTGTTCGCGATCCGCAGCTTCGTGACCGGGCTCGAGAAGGGGAGCATCGTTCTCTATGTCACGCTCGGCATGTTCGCGATGAACTTCGTGGTGGCCTATCTGACGATCTTCGGCCATTTCGGCGCACCTCGTCTCGGTATCCACGGTGCAGCATTTGCGGCCGTCTGCGCTAATCTTACCGGCTTCATCATCATCATCGCCTATGTGCAGATGCACGAGGCGACACGGGCTTACGAGATTTTCGTGCGTTTCTGGCGTCCGGACTGGCCGATCATTCGTGAGGTCTTCGTTCTCGGTCTGCCGATCAGCTTTACCATTCTGGCCGAAACCAGCCTGTTTGCAGCCGCATCACTCTTGATGGGAATGATCGGCAAGCTGGAGCTTGCGGCTCATGGTATCGCGCTTCAATTGGCGTCGATTGCCTTCATGATCCCGCTCGGGTTGGCGCAGGTGGCGACCGTTCGCGTCGGGCTTGCAAATGGTCGCGGTGATGATCTCGGAGTGAAGCGGGCAGGGATCGCGGTTCTGGTGGTCAGCGTCGTCTTTGCGATCGTCGGCAGTGTTCTTTATGCGGCGTTCCCATATTTCTGGGGGGGGCTGTTTCTGGATACGACCCAGCACGATGCCGCTGCAGTGCTGGCGCTTGCCGCGCCGCTGATCGTCATCGCAGGGGCATTTCAACTGGTCGATGGTCTGCAGGCGGTCGGCGCCGGGCTGCTGCGCGGTCTCAAAGATACGAAAATCCCGATGATCCTTGCGCTGATCGCCTACTGGCCGATCGGTTTCGTCTGCGCCTATGTCCTTGCCTTCCCGCTCGGTCTCGGTGGCAAGGGTGTCTGGTTCGGCTTCGTGCTGGGGCTTGCCGCTGCCGCGATCTTCCTATGCGTCCGTTTCTGGATGCTGGTGAAGAGCCAAAAAGAAATGACCCGCTGAAAGCGGGCCATTCGGAAGTCCTGAAGAAATCTGACTATCAGCGTTCGGCGAGAGCCGGTTCGCCCTTCTTCTCGCGCACCAGATTGATGAAGCGGCGGAAGAGATAATGGCTGTCCTGCGGGCCGGGAGATGCTTCCGGGTGGTGCTGGACGGAGAAGACCGGCTTGCCGGAGAGGCGCAGGCCGCAATTCGTTCCGTCGAAGAGTGAGATGTGAGTCTCTTCAACGCCTTGCGGCAGCGACTTCGAGTCGACTGCGAAGCCGTGGTTCATCGAAACGATTTCAACCTTGCCCGTCGTATGGTCCTTGACCGGGTGATTGGCGCCGTGATGGCCCTGATGCATCTTTTCGGTCTTTGCACCGAGAGCGAGGCCCAGCATCTGGTGACCGAGGCAGATGCCGAAGGTCGGGATGTCGGTCTTGATGATTTCCTGGATCACCGGCACTGCGTATTCGCCGGTTGCAGCCGGATCGCCCGGGCCGTTCGACAGGAAGATGCCGTCGGGCTTCAGCGCCAGAATGTCTTCGGCAGAGGTCTGAGCCGGGACGATCGTCACCTTGCAGTCGAGGCCGGTGAACAGGCGCAAGATGTTGCGCTTGACGCCGTAATCGATGCAGACCACGTGGTACTTTGCGTCTTCGGCCTTCAGTTCGCTATAGCCTTCGTTCCAGACCCACGGCTTTTGCGTCCACTGCGAGGACTGGCCGGAAGTTGCTTCCTTGGCGAGGTCGAGGCCTTCTAGACCGCTCCATGCCCTGGCTTCGGCTTTGAGCGCCTCGATGTCGAAGACACCATTCGGGTCGTGGGCGATAACGGCGTTCGGTGCACCGTGTTCGCGGATCCAGGCCGTCAGGGCGCGAGTGTCGATGCCGGACAGGCCGATGACGCCGCGGCTCTTCAGCCAGCCATCGAGGTCCTTGGCTGCACGGTAGTTGGACGGGTCGGTGATGTCGGCCTTGAAGATGACGCCGACCGCGCCGCGGCGCGCCGCAGGCGTCAGGTCTTCGATGTCTTCGTCATTGGTGCCGATATTGCCGATATGGGGGAAGGTGAAGGTGACGATCTGGCCGAGATAGGATGGGTCCGTGAGGATTTCTTCGTAGCCGGTCAGCGCCGTGTTGAAGACGACTTCCGCCGGAACCTTGCCGGTCGCGCCGATGCCGGTGCCTTCGATGACAGTGCCATCCGCAAGAACGAGGAGGGCGGTGGGCTTCTTAGGTGTCCAGGGAGCGGAGCCGGTCATGTCTATCCTTCTGACCCATCGTTCCCGTCTCGGCGAAGACAGGCTGCAGGGGTTCATGTTGTCGCAGAAAAGTGCGCAAGCGTCATCGCCGGCGGCTCTTCAATCCAAATGTCGTGCAGGTGCGGGAAAATAAACAAAGGCTAAGGCGCGGTCAATCTCATCCGTTAAAGAATCGCCCTCAATCGGCAGGTGAAAGCCGGAAAAGATTGATCGGCTTCTCTGCGTGATCTATCACCGCCGTCAACGGCCCTTACATGGGCGCTGCGGGACGATCGTGCCCGCCATGACGGAGAACACCTGAGATGATGCGCGAAAAGCTCACAGAAACGATGAAGGAAGCGATGAAGGCGAAGGACAGCCGGCGGCTTTCCACCGTTCGCCTGATCCAGAGCGCGGTCAAGGATCGCGACATCGCCAATCGCGGCGTCGGCAAGGATGCCGCCACTGACGATGAAATCCTGCAGATCCTGCAGAAGATGGTGAAGCAGCGCGAAGAGTCGGCGAAAATCTATGAGGATGCCGGACGCGCAGAGCTTGCTACGCAGGAACGCGAAGAGATTGACGTGCTCAAGACCTTCATGCCGGAGCAGCTTTCCGATGAAAAGGTCGACGAGATTGTCGCAGCCGTCGTTGCCGAGATCGGCGCTGCCGGAATGAAGGACATGGGCAAGGTCATGGCTATTTTGCGCGAGCGCTATGCCGGCCAGATGGATTTTGCCAAGGCTTCCGGCGTCATCAAGGCAAAGCTCAGCTAAGGTCGGGACTGCCGAATTGAGGCATCGCGGCGCCTGCGGGCGCCGCAATCGTTTTACAAAGGGCTGTGAATACCGGGCAAGAAACATCTTGGCCGTGGTGCAGCCCGTGACTTCTGCCTATATGAGTAGACATGCGCTTTTCAAACACGTTCCTAGACGAGATACGCGACCGCGTGCTGATCTCCACGGTGATCGGCAGACGTGTGACGTGGGATCGGCGCAAAACGAATGTATCGCGCGGGGATTATTGGGCCTGCTGCCCGTTCCATGGCGAGAAAAGCCCGAGCTTTCATTGTGAGGACCGCAAGGGGCGATATCATTGCTTCGGTTGCGGTGTCTCGGGTGACCATTTCCGCTTCCTGACAGACCTTGAGGGGCTGAGTTTTCCCGAGGCCGTGCAGCAGATCGCTGATCTTGCCGGCGTTGCGATGCCGCAGCCTGATCCGCAGATGGAGAAGCGCGAGAAGGAGCGGACTTCGCTGCAGGACGTCATGGAAATGGCGACACTCTATTTTCAGGACCAGTTGCAGAGCGCCAATGGCGCCAAGGCGAGAGCCTATCTTCGTGATCGCGGATTGACCGGTCGGACGATCGAGACGTTCCGTCTGGGCTATGCGCCCGAAAGCCGCAATGCTCTTAAAGAGTATCTTGCGGGGAAGGGTGTGCCGAAGGAGCAGATTGAGGCTTGCGGTCTTGTTCGCCATGGATCGGATATCCCTGTCTCCTACGACTATTTCCGTGATCGCATCATGTTCCCGATCCTGTCGTCGCGCGAAAAGGTTATTGCCTTCGGCGGCCGTGCCATGGCTGCGGATGCGATGGCGAAATACATGAACTCGCCGGATACCGAACTCTTTCACAAGGGGCAGGTGCTCTACAATTTTGCGCGCGCAAGACGGGCAGCGCAGGCGGCAGGTGACCGGAAGCAGAGCGGCACGCTGATTGCCGTTGAAGGCTATATGGACGTGATCGCGCTTTATCAGGCCGGCGTCGAAAATGCCGTGGCACCGCTTGGCACGGCGCTGACGGAAAACCAGCTCGATCTTCTCTGGAAGGTAAGTCCGCAGCCGGTACTTTGCTTCGATGGCGATGGCGCCGGTATCCGTGCGGCCAATCGTGCGGCGGATCTTGCCTTGCCGGCGATCAAGCCCGGAAAGTCGGTCAGTTTCGCGCTTCTTCCCGATGGCAAAGATCCGGACGATCTGGTGAAAAACGAGGGCAGGGAGCCATTCGACAGGGTACTGTCGGAGGCGCGACCGCTCGTCGACATGATCTGGCAGCGTGAGACCGCGGGCTCCGTCTTCGATACGCCTGAGCGGCGGGCTGAACTCGATGCCCGGTTGAAGCAGATCATCTCGGTGATCGGCGATGAGAGTGTGCGTTACCACTATCAGCAGGATATTCGCGGCAGGCTCGGTGCCTTCTTCAGCCCGTTGGGTGGGACAGGCGGGGAGCGTCGCCAGAATTTTCAGCGTAACAATACTGCCGGCCCCGGGCGTAAGGCTGGGCGCGGCGGGGCACCGCAAGGCGGATCGGTCGTGGCCGGAGCGATGATCGAAAGCGGAACGGCGGGAAGTGCAAGGCTGAACCAGATGCTGAAGCTTTCTTCGCAGGCGCGCCCCGCGCTGCGCGAAACCGTGCTGGCGCTAACGATCGCAAACCATCCGCAATTGCTGCTCGACGAATACGACGAGATTTCATCTGTCGATTTCGAAAACAAGGATCTGCAACGGTTTTGGTCATCGCTGCTCTCGATTGTCGGTCAACTCGGGACAAAGCTCTCTGTTGAGGCGGTTCGTGAAGGGCTTGTCGCTGAAGGGTTTTCCGATCTGCTTTCGGCTATGAACCAACAGGTGCGCAATGCCCGGCTCTGGACGGCGACGGAGGAGGCTGATCCTCAAGATGCATTGCACGCCTATCGCCAGACGCGGGCGCTGCATTCGCGCAACAAGGAGCTTCGCCTGCAGAAAATGGAGCTGCGGCGCGAAATTGAGGAGCTTACCGGCGACGAGGAGGAGCGTGGGGAAATTCTCTTGAGGGCGCTTCTCGAGATCCAGAATGAAATTACCCGGCTGGAAGCACAGGAAGCGATTATCGATGGTTTCGGAGTGCTTTCGGGGCGAGTGAAAGGTGCCGCGGTCAGTCACTGAATGCTCGAAGGACCGGGCATTGGAGGCAAACTACTGGAGAGTCATAGAAGCTCTTCTGTTTATCCAGTTTTTTGCTTCCGTGCAGTCTCGCCCTCTTGCATTTTGGTTGGCCCTTGTCTTATGGGAAAGCCTGCCTACATATTCGACGAAACTGGTGAACATGCCTGGCACGGGCAGGTGTAACGCGTCTTTTTCCAATTTTCCGGTGTAAATCTCGGGGAAAAGCTTGACGGATCGTTAATTTGTGGGAATCACCATTTCAAGGCAAGTTAGGCGGATTGGGTCGATCGTGTCGGTACTACCGGCAATCCGGGGCGTTTGTTCTGTGCGGAACAGTCGTCTGTGGTAATTCGGAATTAAAGGTCATTCCGTTACGAGTGGGCAAGTGATTCGCGGTTAGGGTATGAAGCCTTCAACCGCCAGCCATCAACGTGGCCCATCTGGTGCGGCGCAGTGGCGTTCAGGGAAAGTGACGAAATACATGGCAACAAAAGTCAAAGAAAACGAAGAAGCCGAGAACGAACGCGAAGCCTCGCATGACGGTCCGCTTCTCGATCTTTCTGATGACGCGGTCAAGAAGATGATCAAGGCCGCCAAGAAGCGCGGCTATGTGACCATGGACGAGCTGAATTCGGTTCTCCCCTCCGAGGAAGTAACCTCAGAGCAGATCGAAGACACGATGGCGATGCTGTCCGACATGGGCATCAACGTGGTCGAGGACGAGGAGGCCGAGGACGGCGCTGGTCGCGACGACGATGACAGCTCCGATGGCGACGACAACGAAAGCGAAGGCGGCGAACTGGCGACGTCCGGCGGCACGGCTGTCGCGACCGTCAAGAAGAAAGAGCCGACCGACCGAACCGACGATCCGGTGCGCATGTATCTGCGCGAAATGGGATCGGTAGAGCTTCTGTCGCGCGAAGGCGAAATCGCGATTGCGAAGCGTATCGAGGCCGGCCGCGAAACCATGATCGGTGGCCTCTGCGAGAGCCCGCTGACCTTCCAGGCGTTGATCATCTGGCGCGACGAGCTGAACGAAGGCACGACGCTGCTGCGCGAGATCATCGATCTCGAAACGACCTATTCCGGTCCTGAAGCCAAGGCGGCGCCGCAGTTCCAGAGCCCGGAAAAGATCGAGGCCGACCGCAAGGCCGCCGAAGAGAAGGAAAAGAGCCGCAAGGCCCGCATGTCTGCAGCCAATGACGACGATATCACGTCGGTTGGCGGCGAGATGCCGATGGAGGAAGAGGAAGAGGACGACGATGAGTCGAGCCTGTCCCTTGCTGCCATGGAAGCGGAACTGCGTCCGCAGGTCATGGAAACGCTCGATCTGATCGCTGACACCTACAAGAAGCTGCGCAAGCTTCAGGACCAGCAGGTCGAGGCGCATCTCTCCTGTTCGGGCACGCTGTCCTCTGGCCAGGAAAAGCGCTACAAGGAACTGAAGGACGAGCTGATCACGGCAGTTAAGTCGCTGTCGCTCAATCAGAACCGCGTTGATAGCCTTGTCGAGCAGCTCTACGACATTTCCAAGCGTCTGATGCAGAACGAAGGCCGCCTGTTGCGTCTGGCGGAATCCTATGGCGTCAAGCGTGACAGCTTCCTTGAGCAGTATCAGGGTGCGGAGCTTGATCCGAACTGGATGGAGACGATCGGTAACCTTGCAGCCAAGGGCTGGAAGGAGTTTGCGAAGGCCGAAATTCGCACGATCTCTGATATCCGCTCGGAGATCCAGAACCTTGCGACAGAAACCGGCATTTCCGTTGCCGAATTCCGTCGTATCGTGTCGATGGTACAGAAGGGCGAGCGTGAAGCGCGCATCGCCAAGAAGGAGATGGTTGAAGCCAACCTTCGCCTCGTCATTTCCATCGCCAAGAAGTACACGAACCGCGGCCTGCAGTTCCTCGACCTCATTCAGGAAGGCAATATCGGCCTGATGAAGGCGGTCGACAAGTTCGAGTATCGCCGCGGTTACAAGTTCTCGACCTATGCGACATGGTGGATTCGTCAGGCGATTACCCGTTCGATCGCCGACCAGGCCCGCACGATCCGCATTCCGGTGCATATGATCGAAACGATCAACAAGATCGTTCGTACCTCGCGCCAGATGCTGCACGAGATCGGTCGCGAGCCGACGCCGGAAGAACTGGCTGAAAAGCTGGCTATGCCGCTCGAAAAGGTCCGCAAGGTCCTGAAAATTGCCAAGGAGCCGATCTCGCTCGAAACCCCCGTGGGTGACGAAGAAGATTCGCATCTCGGTGACTTCATCGAGGACAAGAACGCGCTTCTGCCGATCGACGCCGCCATTCAGGCGAACCTGCGCGAAACGACGACCCGCGTTCTGGCATCGCTCACCCCGCGTGAAGAGCGCGTGCTGCGCATGCGTTTCGGCATCGGCATGAATACGGACCATACGCTGGAAGAAGTCGGCCAGCAGTTCTCGGTTACCCGCGAGCGTATCCGTCAGATCGAAGCGAAGGCGCTTCGCAAACTGAAGCATCCGAGCCGTTCCCGCAAGCTGCGGTCGTTCCTCGACAGCTAAGGCTTTCGGCACGCTCTTCAAATTATCGGCATATCGCCCGGCAGATGAAAGTCTGCCGGGCTTTTTGTTGTTCGCCATGGGCATCAGGGACTTCATACTGCCGCTCTTTCATCCTACATCGGTGGCATGCAGGAAGGATCACGAAAGCCGCGTCACAAGCTTTATGGAGGCATTGCCGCTTCCATTGCCCTGCATGTCATCATCGCAGTGGCCCTGTTCGTGCGCCTTCCTGCCGCCGAGATGCCGCAACCCCAGGAAGAAAGCGTTTCGGTCGAGATCGTGCCACCGCCGGAAGAGCAGCCGGCCGAGGAAAAACCTGCCGAACAGGAGCAGGCCCTGAACCTGACCATGCCGGAACAGAAGCCGGAAGAGCAGCAGGCGCCGCCGCCACCAGAGCCAGAAAATAAGCCCACCGAGGAGGCCAAAGCCGAGCCGCCTCCTCCTCCACCTCCGCCAGCACCAGAGGAAAAGGTGGAAGCCGAACAGCCGCCACCTGCAGAGCCGCCACCGCCGCCTGAAGAGCAGGCGAGCGAGGAGCCGCCACAGGCGCCGCCATCCGAGCCCGCCCCCGCGGACCAGACGCAGAACAACGAGCAACAGGAGGCGAACGGCCGTCCGTTGCCGGTTCTTCGCCCGGTGTTCGAGTTCGGAGAAGACAGCAAGGGATCGGGCGTTTCTCCCGACGGCAATGCAGCCGAGGAGGGGGAGGTTGCGAAAGCCGAGGATCGGGATCCCGAAATCCCGGCAGAGACAGCCGAAGAGACGAGCGAGGCAGCGGCAAGCGAAGCCGAACCTGAGGCAAAGGCCGAGGCCGGGGCGGCTGCACCGGCCCTGCCACAGGATGTGGCGCCGCCTTCTCTTGAAACGGCCAATGCAAATCCGCTCGCAACCAGCGATGACGGTACGATCGAAGGCATCCTTGCCGATATTGCGGCAGAGCCGGTGGAGAGGCCGCCAGAGAAGGAAAAGCCTGTCGAGGATGAAGCTTCGAAGGGCAAGCCTATGAAGGAGGCCAAGCGGCTGTTCTCGCAGACGGATACGTCGGATGCCTCGGCGACGACAGCGATGGCCAATATTCCGCGCAGCGTGCGGGCGAGCCAGCTCTGCACCACGGAATTAAGGGAACAGTTGCGGCACGGTTCTCCTGCCTATCAGCCGGAAATCCTGCCGTCCTATTCGCTGCCTCAGGGAAACGTTCTCGATATCCGCAGCGCGGCCTTCCGCGCCAGTGCGCAATGGTATGACGTGCGTTTTCGCTGCGAGATTGACGACGGCGCGACGAAAGTGGTGTCCTTCGGCTTCGAAGTCGGTGGAGCGGTGCCGCGCAGCCAATGGAAGGCCAGGCGGTTTCCAGAATTCTAACCTGCGGATTACGGCGTCTGCGCCTCATCGAGCATATGAACCAGCTCGCGAATTACATCCAGAGCCTCGTTGAGTACGACCAGAATTTCGTCCGAAGGGATTGAATCGAGGTTTTCAATCGCATCGGTAAGTTTTGCCACGATATCCGTGCTGATTGCCGTTGCGTCTGCTGCCATGCCGAAGCCCCTGCCTGCTGATTGAGCCCGAAGGAAGGTGTCATGCATGGTGCTCAAGTCAATGGTTCCGGCGTAGCATATCGTTTGAAAGCCATTGAGAGGATGACGACGAGACAACCAAGGCATAGACGGGCGGTGATCAGCGCCAGCTATGCGTCCCAGATGGGGACTGGCCAGCCAGTGCTGCAACAGGCGACCCATCAGCGTCCAGCCATAGAAGCGGAGCGCAGAGGCGGCCAGAAAGCCAGCCGCGAACCATAGGCGCAGTTCCGGTTCGAAACTCGCTGCCATGGCGCCGGTGAGGAAGACGATCTCGATATAGACGAGGGGATTGAGCCATGTAACGGCGAGCATGGATGACAGCGCCCGTGTCGTCGTCGTGACGCCAACGGTTTGCGACAGAGCATCCGTCCTTCGTTTCAACAGCGACGACAGCCCGCACCAGAGGAGAAAGCCGATACCAAGCAGGCGAAGCATATCGTCAACAACAGGGGGCCGACCGACACGAGGCCGGCCGTGACCAGCAGGAATTCCGAGAGATAGCCGACAGTGGCGATCAGGAGTGGCGCCTTTGTCAGCGCGCCGGCCCTGATCAGATAGAGGTTTTGCGGGCCTATCGAAAAGATCAGGCTGGTGCCGAATACAAAACCAGTGCCGCCGGCACTTAAGATGTAGGAACCCGACACGCCGAACCCTCCGCGTTTGCCGTTACAATCGGCATCTGTTGCGGTTATGCGGCATAGCGAGCCCGTGTTCTTCTCGCGCAGCGTAAGTGTGGTTCCAAGATTGCGAAAATCGTTCAATCGCAGCGGTTCTTGGGTGGTGGGACGCGATGGGTGCCGGGCGGAGTGCCGACTTGGCGGCCGAAGGCGCGATAAAAGGTTGCGAGATTGTTGAATCCGCTGTCCAGCGCCACGTCAAGGACCGATCGTTGCGGGAAATGCCGAAGGGACTGCTTGGCCTGGGTCAGGCGTGCCTTCATGATGACGGCTGAAACGCTAATGCCGGTCGGTTCGAAGGCCAGATGCAGCGAGCACAACGAGATGGCGAGGTGATCCGCGACCTTTCGTGCATTGAGGTCAGGGTCGGCGCATCGTAGTGCGATGAACAATTGTGCTTTTGCTCGGCGCGCTTCGAGCAGCGAGGTGCGGAGTTCATCGCAGGAGCGCGCGTCCAGTCCGTAGGCCACCATCGCAAGCCGAGTCAGCGTCTGCAGCGCCGCCTGTCCCGTGATGGCTGTAGGGTCATGCAGCGCTGCGCAGGAGAGAAAGCAGGATGTGAGCAGGCCATGCAATTCGCAGCTTGCCCGTGAGGCCAAGGAACGCCCGACCGACCGGGAAGCCTTTAAACAGCTCCACCTCAACATGTGGGCAGATCATTCCGGCACACCGTTCGTTGAAATGAAGGTCTACGATGAAGGCGCGGAACCTTTCGACCTTCGCGAGCTGGAGCACGAACCCTGTTGGCTGGGGGTAGACGTATCCAGCAATTCGGACCTGACCGCCGTCGTGGCCTGTTGGCGGGACCCCGAAAAAGAGGGCGGCTACCTTGTCCAGCCGTGGTTCTTCTGCCCGGAAGACAACCTCGACAAGCGGACCCAGCAGTCGGGATATCCATATTCGGAGTGGGCGGAAAACGGGGACATCTACCCGACCCCCGGCAACGTGATCGATATTCGGATGGTGGAGGATCATATCCGCGACCTATGCGAACGGTTCGAAGTGCGTGAGATCGCAGCCGACCCCCACTATGCCAAGATCATGCTCAGCAACCTTGTGGAGGACGGCTACCCGGCAATCCAGTTCCGGCAAGGATGGATGAGCATGGGGCCTGCGATCCATGAACTTGAGAAGGCAATTCTGGCCAGACGCTTCCGCCACGGCGGGCATCGCGTGCTCCGGTGGAACTTCGACAACATCGCCATTCAAGACGACGGCAAGGGCAACCGCTCATTCAACAAGTCCAAAGCACGCGACAAGATCGATGGCGCGGTGGCCGCTGCAATGGCCGTTGCCCGTGCCGCCGAAGGTAACAGCAATCAATCAATCTATGACACCGACGAACGGGCCGAAGGCCTGATGGTCTGGTAGGGGAGAACCGTATGCCGACCGATACCGAACAGCTTGTGGTTTCTTTGGAAGCTCGCATCCGTGATTTCGAGCGCAACTTCCAGCGTGCGAACCGCACCTCCAGCCAGAACTTCAAAGCCATTGAGGCACAGGCGAAGCGCTCCGCCGATACCCTTGAGAAATCCATGTCCGGTGCTGCCAAGGGCGTGAACATCGCCATGGCGGCTGTAAAGGGTGGCATTGCTGGCCTCATCACCGGTATCAGCATCGGGGCGATTGAAGGCATCGCGGGGCGCTTCCGTGACATCACCCGCGAAATTGCCAACGTCGGTTCCGAGGCCAAGCGTGCCGGTCTATCCGCCCGTGCCTTCCAAGAGCTGGGTTACGTGGCCCAGCAGAACCGCATCCCGATTGATGCCCTGACAGATGGAATGAAGGAGCTTTCTCTTCGGGCAGACGAATTCATTGTCACAGGGCAGGGAAGCGCCGCCGAAGCATTCCAGCGCCTTGGCTTCGGTGCCGACGATCTTAAGAAGAAGCTTCGGGACCCGTCCGCATTGCTCGTGGAGATCATCGGCAAGCTACAGCAGCTCGACCGCGCGGCCCAGATACGTGTCGCTGATGAGCTGTTCGGCGGTACCGGTGGTGAGCGGTTCGTGGAGCTTATCGACCGGGGAGCTGATGGCATCCGCAAGATGATCGGGGAGGCGCACGACTTCGGTGCCGTCATGTCCGATGATGTCATTGCCCGTGCCGATGAGCTTGACCAGAAGTTCAACCAGATCGGTGTCACCATATCCACCTGGACGAAGCATTCGGTGCTCGGCCTTGTCGGCGCGATGGACGACTTCTTAGATCGCTGGAACCAGATCGGGGAACAGTCCACCCGCAACGTTCAAGATCGGCTTGGCGGAGTTTACAGCAAGTTGGAGGCTGAAAAGCAGCACCTTGCCGACCTTGAGGCGGTGAGCACGGGCACCCCGTTTGATGTCTTGAATATCCGCCAGTCCAAACAAGAGATTGAACGCCTCACCAAAGAGGCGATGGAGCTTCGCGACATTCTCGACCGCCGCAACGGCTACAATGAGAATTTCATTTACAAGACGGGGCAAGATGCGGCGGGTGCGAAGCCTCCCGTGGACGGCCTGACCTCCAGCCTATCCGGCATCAATGGTGCCGCCGCAAACGGTACAAAGGGGCTGAAAAGCTTTGCCGATGCTGTCCGTGCGCTCAAGGAAGAGGTGCCCGAACTCGCCAACAATCTTGCGCAGCTCGACGCCAAAGCCCGCATTGATGCGGTCCACCGGCTGGCCATCTCCAAGGCACAGGGACAGCGGGAAATCGCCTTGGCGAATGAGATGCGGGGCAAGGCTCTATCCTCGCTCAACATCAAATCCGCCACCGATGATCCTAGTCGTTACCTGTCTTCCATTCTCGCATCGGGGAAGGATGCCAAGCACATCACCGGCATGCAGTCCGGTTTCCAGCAAAAGCTTGCCAAGATGCTCGCCAGCATGCCGGAAAACCTCAAGGGCAGCGTGACCGTCAACAGCGGTTATCGCAGTGTGGAGCGGCAGCAAGAGCTGTGGCTGCAAGCCCTCAAGAAATACGGTTCCCCGGGAGCGGCGCGGAAGTGGGTGGCCCCTCCCGGCAATAGCCAGCATAACAAGGGCAATGCTGCCGATCTCGGTTACGGATCGGATGCGGCACGTCAGTGGGTGCACCAGAACGCGGGCACCTTCGGCCTGTCCTTCCCGCTGTCCAATGAGAACTGGCACATTGAGGATGAGGACGCTCGTTCCTCCGCTCGTACCGATGATATTAAGCAGCAGACGGACGCCCTCATTCAGCAGTCGGACGCCTATAAGAGCATCATTACAGATGCCCAGCAGTTTACACAGGAACAGCAGTCCGAACGGCAAGCCCTGACCATGACGGGGCAGGCGGCGGCTGCATTCCGCTATGAGCAACAAATGCTTGCGGAAGCCCAGAGGCAGGGCATCACGGTCACCCCGCAACAGCGGGAGGAGATCACCAAACTTGCACAGGGCATGGCACAGGCCGAAGCCGCCACCCAGCAGTTTGCCATGACACAGGAACAGGCCCAGCAGGTAAGCGGCTTCTTTGCCTCCACCGCCGCCGATGCCCTGACCGGCCTCATCACGGGCACCCAGACAGCGGAACAGGCCCTCCAGCAGCTTGTCGCAAGCCTTGCCCAAGCGGTCTTGCAGGCCGCGCTTCTGGGGCATGGACCGCTTGCCGGTCTGCTAAGTGGTGGCACAAGTGGCAAGTCCGGTGGTGGCCTTCTGGGTGGTCTGTTCGGCGCTCTGTTCGGTGCGAAGGACGGCGGCTTCATCACCCCCAGAGGCGTGCAGCACTTCGCACGCGGTGGCGATGTTCGTGGTCCCGGCACCTCCCGCAGTGACAGCATTCCCGCGTATCTCTCTGATGGTGAGTTCGTCGTGAATGCCGCTGCCACCCGGAAGAACCGCGCGGCGTTGGAAGCGATCAATTCCGGCAAGGCCCAGAGCCTAGATGCCGGGGTAGGCGGGGGCAGCATCCGTGCCACCACAAATCAGGTCAGCAACGTTTTCTCCCCAACCATCCCGATCACCGTACAGACCAGCGGGAACCGAGAAACCGATGCGGCCATGACCGAACGCCTTACCGCCGAAATCGACACGCTTCTGGAGAACAAGATGGTAGAGTTCGTGCAGAAAAATCAGCGTCCGGGGGCGATGATGGGGAAAAGGAATTTTTACTGACTATATGCGGGGAATGTTGTTGAGCGATTGACGTATCAAAAGCACCAGCTTTGAAACCATCGCGTCTATACTTTGCTGCAACTTTTCTTGCGTTTCGAAGTCGTCAGATACCTGTTTCGGAAGTTGCTCGAATTTCTCGGCGATCATTCGAGTTACCATGTCCATTGCATCCTCGATGTCCTCCGGCCGGACGAACTTCTTAGAGGGGACCTGAACAGCGGGAAAAGGTTCATTAGCGATACTCGCCTGCATGATGGCCATTACCATTGCGAAGGTTTCTTCGCGGCTCATTATGTTGTCTTGGCTCATAACCGTCTCCTAAGCATCCCCCGCGAGCGTTGCGCCGTCATTGCGATCTCGTAAGTTGATGTGAATGAGGTAGAGGAATGTGAGGCATTGCTGTAAAATTAGGAAGCGCAAAGTACCCGGATCGTCTTTGAACATCGCAGTCATTTTTTCCTCGTCGAAATTTTCAATGTATGAGAGGATTTTGAGTAGGCGAGACTTGTCATTCCGTTCACTGATCACATCCATCAGGCTTCGTGAGACAGACCGGATATCGTGCGCAAACGTGTTTCTTATCGTTCGAATTGCTTCGACGAAGTCGATGTTTTCGTGAGGAAGGCCGGTCATCTTTAGAAGTCGAATAACCGAGGTGCGGCCTTGATAACTCATCGCGGACACGAAAGCCGTTATCTCCTCTTCGGTGGCTGGCTCAAGACCATCTAGGGAAAGCTTGCGAGAAACGATATCACGGCACGCGGTTTCATTGAGCGCGTCGATTTGGATGATGAATGCCCAGTCTGATCTCTCTTGAAACAGGGCAATGATAAGGTCTTTGCCAACGCCTATAGGGCCGCAATATTGGTCAGCCAGTTCAACGAGAATGTTGAATACGTTTTCGTCAGACATCTATCAGAGCACCGTTTTAGTAATCTTTCTGACGCCGTCGATCAGCTCTTGAACCTCTGCTTTCGATGGATCAGCTGACAGTTTGTGATCGCATTTGTTGCGCAGATCACCTAGATGCTGAATAAACCGCCATTGTGCGACGTCAATTACAGAGGCATCTTTTAAGGCGTCGTTGAACGTCGAGATGGTCGGCTTGCTTTTCGATAATTTGATCTGGTGGCGATCACAAACAGCACCGAGATGGCCCTCTAACACGACGCCCGCAATCGCTCCCGCGCCACGCTGAAATCCGTTTTTGTTAAGCTCTTCGGCGGCATGTAATTCGTCATCTAGCATATCCGCGTGTACAAGCGTCTTGATATCGAAGAGCGTCGATTTGAACCGCCGCTCCAACCCCTGAATAATGCTGAATTGCTGAAACATGGCGTTCGCGGCTGATCGTGGAGAGTAAAGAGTTTCGCCCCGCAGACGCCCCACTAAGCCTTTCAAACAGTCACTGATCGTATAGTTCGCGAACGTGATCTCTTTTCGCACGGTCTTCGAAGAGTAAAAGGCTTTGAAGTCCTCGACGCGTTCAGGAAGAACTTGCGATAGCAGGCTAAGGGCCTCTGAATACCATGGCTGGTAGGCAATCGAAAAATGCGGCAGCTTTTCCAACTCCGCTGGAATTGAGGCTTTGTCATGATCGGTGCCATGCTCATGATAAAGGGCGTAGTATAAGACGCGGCCTATTGCCGTCAGTCTCGCGACATCTTTTTCATAGTCATCGAGCTTCGGCATTTTGTCCCCGTGCAATCAATTTCAAAAACGAAACCGTTTCGCTTCTCTACTTTTTGTTGATCATTTTCAGCAGCGCTGCAACCTGATCTTCCAAGTCAGCCACACGTTTTTCAAGCGGCTGGCTACGCTGATAGGCCACACGAAATTCCGGGGTCTCATGCCCATGCCCCACGTCCCATCCCGTTTCCTGCACCACAACATCGGCGGCAAAAGAGAATTCGAGGCGTGAGACGATCTCCGCATTCATGGAACGGTAGTTCTCTTTGGCGATTGCCTCGATCTTGTCCTTTAGCTCTTGCGGCAGCCTCAATTTGAAGTCTGGCAGTGTCTGTTTCATGGTGTCCCAATCTGACGTCACATTGGGGTTGACAATATCCCCAGAAGGGATATTCATTCAATAGACCCAAATAGGGGTCATATTGACGTCAAAGGAGCGATGCATGAAAGCCAAGGTTAAAACCGACGATATGAAATTGCGCATCCCGACCGAGTTAAAGGCGTGGCTAGAGAGCCGCGCTGATGAGAACGGGCGCAGCAACAACATGGAAATTGTTCAAATCCTCAAAGCGGCTCAGCAGGCCGAACAGCAGCGCACCGCTGCCTAAACCCCAACAGAGAGAGAGCATTCACATGGCACTCGTATTGAAAGCACCCATGTCCAGCATCCCCGCCATGGACATCTCGTATTACGAACTTGATCAGGACCTTGCAGATTTCACGCTGATGGCGACTGACCGCATCCAACAGCGCCTTCTCAGTGCCAAGATGGATATCGTGGAGATCGGGAAGGACCTTCTCGCAGTCAAGGAAAAGCTCCCGCATGGCCTCTTCGGTAGCTGGATGGAGCGCGAATTTGGCTGGACGACGCCCAAGACCGCGCAGAACTATATGAACGTCGCCCGTATGGCGGCAGAGACGACAGCGGACGTGATCGAGCTTTTGCCGCAGAAACTCGCCTATGAATTGGCTGCGAAAAGCACCCCGATACAAGTTCGCACGGCAGTCCTCGCAGAAGTCGAAACATCCGGGACGCCTCCGCAGGCCGCAATCGTTCGTGAGAAGATCGCCGCCGCTAAAACTGCGAGCGCAATTGAGAAGGCCGAACAGCACCAGTTCAAAGGCAAGTCACCCGAGGAGATCGCCAAGGCTAAGAAGCTAAAAGCCGCAAGCGAGAAAAAGAAGCTTGCTAAGCAACTCAAGGCACAGCAGGCACACGAGGAGGCCCAGCAACAGGCCACGGAACGCGCCCGTGCTGTGGTGGAATTTGTTGAGCTGCATATGGGTGACCACATGCCAGAACTTCGACAGCTTTTGGCGCAGGCGGACACGTGGCGCGTGTTCAAGCTATTGAAGGCTGGAGACGACCAATGACCTCGCGCATCATTATCGAACTTGGATCAGACGATCGGTTTTGGGTGCACAAGAGCGGAAAGCTTACGCCCTTCAAGTCGTATGGTCACGCCCGTGAGTACGTCGATAAGGTGAAGCACGGCCATGAGGTCGTTGACCTCGTGCCAGCCGATAGGAGGGGCTAATGCTTTCATTTATCCAAAAGGCAAAGTCCGCTGCCGCGAAGCCGAAGAAACCAACATTGAACGTCGGCTCAATGAAAAAACTGGTCAAGACGATGGAGAAGCTTGGCAAGACCGTCACTCACGTGGAGGCGTCCCCGGATGGCTCCATTCGCGTGCAGGTGGGTGACCCGACCGCAGAGGGCGAAGCGAACCCGTTCGACGCGGTGCTTAAATGATCCGTCACAAGCTCCCCCGCTATGTGAGGCGGTACAAGGACCGGACGGGCACGTGGAGAACATATCTCCGCCGTCCGGGCACGCCGCAGGTGGCTTTGCCGGAGCCGTTGTTCTCAGAAGACTTCTGGACAGCCTATCACCGCGCCATGGAAGGTGCTGCGGAGGCGAAAGTCGAGATTGGGGCGTCCAAGACAATCCCCCGTTCCTTCGATGCGCTCATTGCGCAATATTACAAGTCTTCCGCGTTCACGACGCTGGAGAAGTCCACTCAGAGCACCTACCGCAACCAGATCGAACAGTTTCGAAAGGATCACGGGACGAAGCCTGTTTCCGCGCTCAAGCCGAAGCACGTGGACGCTATTCTGGGGGCGGTGGCTGCGAAGTCCACGGCGCAAGCCCACAAGCTTCGGAAGCGTCTAGGAACGCTGATGCGCCTTGCTGTGAAATGGGAGTTTACCACCGAGAACCCAATGCTTCACGCCGAGCGTATTAAGCACAAGACAAAGGGGTATGAGCCATGGACAGAGGCAGATATCGCCAAGTTCTATGAGCGCTGGCCAGAAGGCACGCCGCAGCGAATAGCTGTGGATATCCTGTTATTCACCGGCTTACGACGCAGCGATGCGGTCAGGTTAGGAAGGAACCATATCCAGAAAGAGCGCATCGTGACGAAGATCAAGAAGAGCGGCGACATGGTAGAGGTAAGCATTCCTATCCACAGCGCATTCCGGCAAGCCTTGGACACGATTACCCACGATCACCTTAATTTGATCGTCACTGCATATGGTGAAGCGCGGTCGGAAAAGGCCTTTACGAACTGGATTATCGACGCTGCCCGGGATGCAGGATTACCGCCGCATCGCTCTCCTCATGGCCTTCGCAAGGCAGCCTGTATCCGCTTGGCACAGGCCGGATGCAGCGCCTCCGAGATCATGAGCATCACCGGACACAAAAACCTTGCGGAGGTGGAAACCTACGTGCGGGAAGCGAATAAGGCGAAGCTGGCCGATAGTGCCACCGCGAAGACCTACGGTGTCGCATGAGAACGGATGCTAAACAGAAATTGGCTAACCGGATTTCGGCGTTAGCCAAATCACCGGCTAAGTTATTCAAATCCCTAGCGTCTGGGAAGCGAATGGTGGGCCCGGAGGGACTCGAACCCCCAACCAAGCGGTTATGAGCCGCCGGCTCTAACCATTGAGCTACAGGCCCTGCCGGTTAGGGCAGTGGTTCGACGCAATGGTTCGTCTCACCTTGGTGCTCGCTCTAACGCAATTCTTCACCGGTCACAAGCGGTTGCCGCAATAGCTTCACAATGAACCTGCAGGTATGGTTCTGTAATGTCAATCAATTGCCTCTTTCCCATCGCTTTCAGCCTGCTGCAGAGCGGGTGGGTCGAAATCTAGAGAAGAACACAAGGAAGAACCGATGAAGCCTTTCTCCCATTTTGCCTATGCCGCACTCCTCGTGCCCATGGTGCTTTCCGGTCCCTTGTCCAGCAGCGCTTTTGCTCAGGAAAGCAAACCGCGCGAAGCTCAGATCAACGTGTCAGGCGAGGGGGAGACCGCTGTCGCTCCCGATATGGCCATCCTTTCCCTGACCGTGCTGCAGCAGGCTGAGACCGCCGAGGCGGCCCTCACGGCCAACAATGCCGCCATGCGCAATGTAGTCGGTGCACTGCGTGAACGCGGGGTCGAGGAGAAAGATATCCAGACAAGCCAGTTCCAGATTTTTCCACGCCACGAGCAGACGGATGCAAAAGATGGAAACTCGGATCCCGGCAAGATCGTCGGTTATCAGGTCAGCAACGCGTTGACCGTTCGGGTGCGTGATCTTTCGAAACTTGGCGCGCTCCTTGATCAGTCGGTCAAGCTGGGCGTCAATGAAGGAGGGCAGATCAGCTTCACCAACGATAATCCCGAAGCTGCTTTGACCGAAGCTCGCAAGAAAGCCGTCGCTCAGGCACTTGCCAAGGCAAAGACTTTGACGGAGGCCGCAGGTGTCAAGCTTGGCCGTATCATAGAGATGAGCGAAAATTCGGTGCGTCCTATGGCGCAGCCCATGATGCGGATGGCGATGGCAAAGGAAATGGCCGGGGATTCCGTTCCGGTCGCAGCCGGAGAAAGCACCTATACTGTGACTGTCAATGTGACCTTCGCCTTGCAGCAATAAGCTGACTGAAAGGCACTTGTCCCGCAAAAAAAAAGCCCGGTCGCACATGCGGCCGGGCTTTTTGGTTTCCAGATCACGGCTCGGGCTGCTGCCTTAGCGGCGAATTACTGGGCATCCGCGTTCGTTGGCGAAGACCACGCGGTCACGGCCATGGCGATCGCGGCCCACGACGACGATGGCGCGGCGGGAGGCGTCGACAATCCGGGCGCGCCGAAGCCCCATGCGCTCCGCCTTGTCGAGCGCACGCCCTGGCGAGCAGCCGGGGCGGTCATGATGGCGGCGCCAATCGCGGCCCCGATCGTCATGCCGTTCGTAATATTGCACGTATATGCCGTTTCCGTTGGGGCCGAAGCCTCGCTCGAAGGCGGCCGCTGTGGATGCGGTGGCGGAAATGCCGCTCAGGCCGACGATTGCGGCAAGTCCGATCCTGGTGAGCAAACTGGTCATGGGAGATCCTCCTGTTGCAGCCGTTTTTCTTTTCGCCATGTCAGGCGATGATCGGACATTATTTCTCAAAGCCTGAACGCATCCCCAAGGGTACGTTCAGGCTGGGTTCAGCGCCGCAAAGGGTGATCCGGATCAGGTTGAAAGATGGAGAACGATCTCGCGGCGATGTGGCTGGTCGCGATGTTCAAAAAGATAGATGCCTTGCCATGTGCCGAGCATCAGGCGTCCTCCATTAACCGGGATGCCTATCGACACGGCTGTCAGTGCAGCCTTGATATGAGCCGGCATGTCATCCGGCCCCTCGGTCGTGTGAACGACCCAGCTCATGTCCGGATGGATGGAGGGTGGCACCAGTCGACCGAAAAAGGTTTTCAGATCCCTCTGGACGTCGGGATCGGCGTTTTCCTGTATGAGCAAGGAACATGAAGTATGCCTGACAAACACTGTCAGTAGCCCTTGGCCAACATGATGGTTGCGAACGAAGGCGTCAGCCTGGTCCGTGAATTCGTACAGGCCTTGGCCTTGGGTGGATACGGAAAGCATGGTTTGCGGCATCAAATCCTCCGTTTTTCCGCCCCGCTGATCTCGTGTTCTCCGTGTAGAGGCGAGGCATGCATCCGGCTTCAGGTCGGGGTTTAACAGAATCAGCGCAAGCGGGTTCGCGTAAGGCCAGATGATCGTCAGGACGTACCAAACGTCAATATGGGCCGAATGGCCTGTCAAATTCTTGCGTGAGAGCGCTTGTCCCCTATCTAGACTGAAGGTTCAACAAGCCTGCGAGAGCGCATGCCACTGCATCAGCAATTCAGTCGTCGTTTCATCGATCGTTTTATGACTTTCGAGCCGATAAGTCTTATCATCTTCGCCTTGATGGCAGGCGGGATTTTTGCCTTCCTGACGCTGACGGGAGAGGTGCTTGAGGGAGATACACATGCGTTCGACGAGGAAATTCTGCTTGCACTGAGGCAGACAACCGATCTTGGAGTGCCAATCGCTCCTTCCTGGGTGACGCATGCCGTGGGTGATATTACCGCGCTTGGCGGGGTTACGGTGCTTTCTCTGATGACCGTTCTTGCTTTCGTCTACCTTCTGCTGGCGCGCCAGACGGCAATTGCGATATTCATGTTTCTTTCGATTGCTGGCGGGTGGGTGCTTAGCAGCGTCCTCAAGCTCGGTGTCGCGCGGCCCCGTCCGGATATCGTTCCGCATCTGGTCGAGGTTCATGACATGAGCTTTCCGAGCGGCCATGCGATGCTTTCGGCTGTTACCTATCTTACCCTGGCTGCACTGCTTTCGCGTGCGCAACAATATCGCTCCACGCGGATATTCCTTCTGGCTACGGGGATCTTGCTGACGTTCATGATCGGTTTGTCGCGCCTCTATCTAGGCGTTCATTATCCCACCGACGTGCTTGGTGGTTGGTGTGCCGGTGCCGCCTGGGCTGCTGGCTGTTGGCTGCTGGCACGCCGCTTCATTGAACGAGAGCCGAAAAACTCCGTCTCCATCCGCTGAAATTTCTCGTCATGTAAATTCCATTGGTGGGATCCAATTGCACTAGCCCTGCGTATCAAACATGAGCTCGATAGAGGATGCCATGGCTGAAACGATAACAGGAAAACGCCTTGCCTGGATTACCGGTGCAAGTTCGGGCATAGGGCGCGCGGTCGCGCTGAAGCTGGCGGACCGAGGCTGGCAGGTGGCTGCCAGTGCCCGTTCGGTGGAAAAGCTCAATATACTTGCAGCAGAGCGGCCCGGTCTTATCCAAGCCTATCCTCTCGATATCACGGATGGACGGGCATCGAGCGAAGTGGTGCGCAATATAGAGCAGTCGCTCGGATCAATCGATCTCGCCTTGTTTTCCGCTGGCGCTTATATGCGCGAAAGTGCGCGCCAGTTCGATGCTGGCCAACTGGCAGAAATGTTCAATCTCAATGTCGTTGGCACGGGGCACGTCCTTGAGGCGGTAATGGCGCCGATGATTGCACGACGAGCGGGACATATTGCGGTCGTAGCCTCGGTTGCCGGTTATATAGGCCTCCCGGGTGGTGGAGTTTATGGCGCAACGAAATCGGCCCTGATTACCCTTTGCGAAGCGTTGCGGCCGCAGCTTGAACGGGAAGGGGTGGTTCTGCAGGTCATCAATCCCGGCTTTGTCGATACGCCGATGACGAAGACGAATGATTTTCCGATGCCATTCCTGATCAAGGAAGATGAGGCGGCCGACGCCATCATCAAGGGGCTTGAGAGCCGGCGGTTCGAGATCGTCTTCCCGTGGAAGATGAAGGTGGCGATGAAGCTGCTTGCTGCTTTGCCCTATCCGATCAGCCTTGCTGTGACGCGCAGGATGCTTCGCAAGGAAGCTTAGCGAGCCAGCCTGAACTGCACGACATCGAGGCGGCCTGTGCGAAAGCCGGCAGCGCAATATTGCAGGTAATAGTGCCACATGCGGAAGAAGCGTTCGTCGAAGCCGTAGGGCATTATCCGCTGCCAGTTCTCTCTGAACGCCTTGTCCCACAAAAGCAGGGTTCGCTCGTAATCGCGACCGAAGCAGAAGCGATCCTCTACCGAAAGCTCTGAGGCTCTTGCGGTTGCTTCGAACGCCGTGATGCTGGGCAGCATGCCGCCTGGAAAGATATAGGCCTGGATGAAATCCGCATGGCTTCGGTAATGGGCGAACCGCTCTTCGGCGATCGTGATGACCTGGACGAGAGCCTGTCCTTTTGGAGAGAGCAGGGATTTGACCCGGTCGAAATAAGTCTGCCAATTCTCCTCACCGACCGCCTCGAACATTTCGATTGAAACGATTTTGGTGAATGTCCCTTCGCAGTCTCGATAATCTTCCAGACGGATATCGGCGCGGTCTTCAAAGCCTGCCTGTCTCAGTCGTGTTTCGGCAAAGGCGGCCTGCTCTTTCGAGAGCGTCAGCCCGGTGACGCGGCATCCGGTTGCGCGGATAGCCTCTTCGGCAAAGGCGCCCCAGCCGCAGCCGATCTCGAGCACATGGTCGTCCTTGCCAATATTCAGTTCCTCGATAATGCGCCGGTACTTGGCTTTCTGCGCATCGGCCAGATTTTCGCGTGGTGCGGAGAAAATGGCGGAGGAATAGGTCATGGTTTCATCGAGCCACTGCCCGTAGAACGCATTGCCGAGGTCGTAATGGTAGGCGATGTTGCGACGGCTGCCAGCCTTTGAATTGCGGTTCAGTCGATGGCGGATACGGGCGATGAATGCAGCCATGGGGCTTGCCTTCATCATCCTGTTCCAGCGGGCCTCGTTGGCAATCGCCAGATCCATCACTGCCCCCAAATCCGGAGTTTCCCATTCGCCTTCGAGATAGGACGTGGCGAAGCCGAGGCTGCCACCCGCCGCCAGACGGCGAAGTGGGCGCATGGTCCTGAATTCGATCGTGGCTGTCGGTCCGCTTGCCTCTCCGACGAAACGTGCTTCACGACCACTCGGAAACCGAAGCGTCAGTTGGCCCACAGCCAGACGATTGGCCCAACGGCAGAGAATTCTTTCAAGGAACGAAAAGGACGTCAGCGGCAGTTCAATCTTGTGATCGACATCCGACATCAGCGGGTCTCCGTCCGTGGGGTATGGGCTACGATGGTCGAGGCTCTGGGTGAGGCTGCGCGCGCATGACGATGAACGGGCACCCGCTTGAGCCATAGGCGCAGCGCCTCCCAGTGGATGGCAGCCGTGACCTTGAGCGTCATCAGCGGATATTTGAGAAAGGCCATCGCCAGATTACGGTCGGTGAGGGGGGCATGCCTGCCCTGGAACATCGCATAGAGAAACATGCCGTCAGCATCGGATTCCTTGATGGCGATCCGCACATGGTCCGCAGGTGTCCTGACCGAGAAATCGTAGCGGCAATTCATCGGGACGAAGGGAGAGACGTATAAATCCTTGTTGCAGGAATGGTTTATCTGGCCGCGGTCTTCGCCATCGGCTGGAATGATATAGGCATGCCGTTCGTGGAAGGTGTTGCAGACTTCGTAGATGACGGCCTGCAATTCGCTCTTAACGCCGTAGCAGAAATAGACGGTGAGGGGATTGAAGACGTAACCGAAAATGCGGGGATAGCAGAGGACTCTTATGCTCAGGTCATCCGTATTTATCCCGGCATCCGAGAGTTGGCTCGTTACCCACTCCTTGAGGCCGTCCGATATGCCGTCGCCATGGTCCTTCTCCCAGAAGCTGAACAGGCCTCGTCGATTGACGCCGAACAGGCGCAGAGAGCTATCCAACTCTGCCAGTTCGTCGAGATCGAGCAGCAGCGAAAAGACGCTGTAGCGTAGGTTATGCTTTTTCGGCCTCAGCCTCGTGTGGACGACTGTGCCGGCATAGATGCTGGAGGTCAGGTTCATTCGGCGGCCTCGCGAAATTCTTCGATCCTGATGCGGCCGGATTCGTTTTCGACGCTCCATGGACGGCGGTTTCCTCCGAGCGCTTCGGCGACAGCAAGCCCCGATTGAAGGCCGTCCTCATGGAAGCCGCTGCCGAAATAGGCGCCGCAGAACCATGTGTGGTTGCGGCCCTGAAGCTGCCAAAGATCGTGCTGGGCTTTAAGGGCGCGGGTGTCGAAGCGGGGGTGGGTATAGTCATATGTGCCGTGGATCAGTCTCGGCTGCAGTTCCCGGTTGGGGTTGAGTGTGAGAAACAGGGGCTGGGCTGTGTCCAGCTTCTGGAGCCTGTTCATCCAGTATGTGACGCAGAGTTGCTGATCTCCGTTGCCTTCCGTGCCGCTCATATAGTTCCAGCTCGACCAGACATTGCGGTGTTTTGGCATCAATGCCGGATCGCTGTGCAGGACTGCCATGTTGCGGGTATAGCCGAACGCGCCAAGCAGATTCCGTTCGCGGTCATCGGCATCTGCCAGCATGTTCAAGGCCTGATCCGCATGGGCTGCGACTACCACATCATCGAATTCGTCCGAATGGCCGTGCGTGTCATTTACCGTTACGCCGTTCGCGGCGCGGCGGATCGAGGCGACCGGAGCGGAAAGCCTGATCGTCCCGTCAAAGCCGGCGGCGAGTCGCGTTACATATTCCCGGCTGCCGCCTTCGACTGTTCGCCATTGCGGCCTGCCGGAGAGACGCAGCAGGCCATGGTTGACAAAAAAACGCAGGAAGGCATGCAGGGGGTAATCATGCATTTCCTTGGCCGTCGTCGACCAGATGGCGGCTCCCATCGGCATCAGGTGATCGTTGATAAAGGACGCGGAGTAGCCTGTCTGACGGAGATAGGCGCCAAGCGTGATCTCCCGCATATCCGGCTGATCTAAAAGGGCGGGTGATTGTTTGTAGAATTTGAGAACGTCGCGCAACATGGACCAGAAGCGGGGCCGGACGATGTTTCGTTTCTGCCCGAGAAGTCCCTTCAGGCCGGTGCCGCTATATTCGAACCCGCCATTATCCATGGATGCGGCAAACGACATGTCCGAAGCGATCGTCGGCACGTCCAGATAGTCGAACAAGGCGACGAGGTTCGGATAATTGGTCTCGTTATAGACGATGAAGCCAGTATCGACCGGGATGCTGCGACCCTCTATCTCGGCATTCACGGTATTGGCATGACCACCCAGCCGGTCAGCGGCTTCGTAAAGAGTGACATTATTGCTTTTGGACAATAGCCATGCGCAGGACAGGCCGCTGATGCCTGAGCCGATGACTGCGATCCTTTTCGCTTCCCGTCCTAAACTCCCAGTCAAAGGCGTCATCCCAGCATCCTCGCTCTTGTCTGCAATCAACTACGAACCAGGGCGGCAATCGGATCTCTGCAGAAATTCACAAAGGGTGTGATCCACATCTGGAAGCCTTTCGTAAAGCTTGCCATGAACTTGAGCTCACCTATCTCGCTTGATAAATGGCAAATATATCGACCGTCGCCTGTCCGGCTGGCGGGACTAGCAGCGCGTGGGCTCGGGATGAACAATAAAAACTCCGGTGGCTCGGAAGCCGAGGATCTCGCGAAGGCCGAGATGGTGCGGCTCCTTTCCATCGTCGGACGGGAGCGCAGCGCAGATGCGTTCGAAGCTATATTCCGGTTTTATGCTCCACGCATCCGCAGCTTCATGGCAGCCAAGACCAAAGACAGACAAGCTGCCGAAGAGTTGATGCAGGAAACCATGACTGCGGTGTGGAACAAGGCCGGACAATTCGATCCTGCTCGCGGCAACGTGTCTGCATGGATTTATACAATCGCGCGCAATGTGCGCATCGATGCCTTTAGGCGCAAACGCCCGGAATTCGATATGAATGATCCGGCGTTCGTTGTTGACGAAGTCGCTCCAGCCGATCAGGAGTTCCAGCAGCTCCAGGAAGCACAGTTGTTGCGCGGTGCGATGGCGACCTTGCCGGAGGAGCAACTGGACGTGCTGCGGCGTGCCTTTTTCGATGAGGCTTCGCATTCGACAATCGCGCGCGATCTTGGTGTTCCGCTCGGAACCGTCAAATCGCGGATCCGGCTGGCATTCGAGAAGCTGCGTTCCTCTCTGGAGGGACGGCTATGAGCGTGAAGCATCATCTGAGCGACGATTTTCTGATCGAATATGCCGCGGGAGGCCTTTCTGAAGGCTGGAGCCTTGCGGTGGCAACCCATCTGGCGCTTTGCTCCGAATGTCGTCAGCGTCTCCATGCGATGGAAGGGGCCGCAGGAGCGCTTCTGGACAAGGCAGACGAAGGCGCCAATGAAGACGAGGCCTGGGCGCGATTCAAGGCTCGAACGGCTGATATCAGGGTCGAGGAAATCAAGCCTGAGATCCCAACGATCACAAAGCAGACAGTCGTGCTTCCGGAGCCACTTCGATCCTATGTCGGTGGCGATCTTGCCGACCTCAAATGGCGAACGCTCGGGCGTGGTGCCTATCAGATCCTGATCGATACGAAGGATAAGGATACGCAGGTGAGGCTGCTGCGCATTCCAGCCGGAAAGCCGGTGCCGGAGCACACCCATGAGGGACGCGAGCTGACTCTGGTGCTGGCCGGAAGTTTTCGCGATGGCGAAGATCTGTTCGCCCGCGGGGATATCGAGGAAGCCGACGGCGATCTGCTGCATACACCCACCGCAACTGAGGGAGAGGATTGCATCTGCCTCGCCGTGACCGAAGCGCCGTTGAAATTCTCGAGCTGGATCGTGCGGCTGGTGCAGCCGATCCTGAAAATCTGAGAGGACGAGATGACCTATCTGCTTGCCTATATAGGAACTGTGGTCGCCTTCCTCGGTCTCGATTTTATATGGCTCGGCACGGTCGCCACAGGTTTTTACCGCAGCCGGATCGGCAGCCTTTTGCTTGACCAACCTAACTTCCTAGCTGCCGGTATTTTCTATCTCTTCTATGTTGCCGGTATCGTCTACTTCGCCGTTCAGCCGGCGCTGGTGTCCGGAAACTGGACTACAGCAGCCATTGCAGGTGCCATTCTCGGCTTGGTTGCTTACGGCACCTACGACATGACGAACCTTGCCACCTTGAAGAACTGGTCACCGATGGTCAGCGCCGTCGATATGGCTTGGGGTACGGTTCTCACCTCGTTTTCGGCGGTCATCGGGTACTGGGTGGCGCAGAAGTTTTCCAGCGGAACGTGATTGTCTCCGGATGGTGATGTGGGCGCGTGCCGAATGGCGTAGCCCATTGCTGGGCTGATTTCACCAAAGCTATCCGTGATGCTGTGATCAGGCAGTGCTGCTTGCGCCAAACGTCTCTGCGACCAGCCGGTTGAGCTTTTGAGGATGCCAAGGTTTGGGAAGCATGGGGAGGTCTTTCAGCCTGCTCTTGAGTTCCGGCAGTTCGGCATGGCTGCTGCATATGATAACCGGAACGTCCCGTTCCCGAAGCATCTCGATGACCGGAACTGACAGTTCACCATGGAGATTGAGATCGACGATGGCGCCAGCCAGATCATTGCGCGGGATTGCATCCATCGCGTCGGCGATCCTGCCGAAAGGGCCTATGATGTTGTGGCCGGTTTGCAGCAGATGGTCTTCCATGTCCATCGCCAGAAGAAGATCGTCCTCCAGTAGGAGGATGTTCGGATAGTCGTTCAGATAATCGGCTTCCGTCATTTTACCTTTACAGTGTGATATGAGGACCAGGGCAAGATGACACCTGGTCCAAATATTTCAAGCGTGGCTTTCGTCTTACACGACGTCTGACAGACTTATAAAGTTCCACCTTACTTAAAGGTTAAGATGTTTGCGCGGATCTTCGTTGGGCTTTTCCGCCCAGTTCTCCATCAATGCTGCAAGATCAGGATCCGGTTTCTCCGACAGGACAATCTTCACCGTCGCCAGCAGATCACCATATCCGCCGCCGGTCTTCGGGGCGCCCTTACCCTTGAGACGCAGCGTCGTGCCGGTATTGGTGTTGGGCTTTAGCGTTACGTTCAGGTAGCCTCCGGGAGTCGGTACCTTGATCTTGCCGCCGAGCACCGCCTCGCGAATGGTGATGGGGATTTCCACGCGGATATCATCGCCGTCGCGCTTAAAGAACGGGTGCGGTTTGATCTTGATCTCGATGAGGGCATCGCCATCCTGGCCTTTGGCCGCGCCTTTTCCTCCCTTGCCGCGCAGGCGCAAGACCTGGCCGTCGCGTGTGCCTGCGGGGATCTTTACATCAAGCGATGAGCCGGTGCCGAGAGAGACCGGTGCGGTCGTGCCGTTGATGGCGTCGAGGAAGGGGACTTCCATCGTGTAGTGAACGTCTGCCCCCTTGGAACGAAACTGCCCGCCGCCGAATTGCGAGTTCGCCTGGCCTCCGCGGCGGGACATGAAGCTTTCAAAAATATCCTCGAAGCCGCCGAACTGTGAAAAGCCGCCTTCATCGAAGAAGGCCTCTCCGCCGTTAGTTCCTGCATATTCCCGGTGCTGCTGGAATGGGGCGCGTTCGACACCGTTGATGTCGATCTCGCCACGGTCGAAGCGGGCGCGCTTTTCCTCATCGCCAAGAATTTCGTTGGCGGCGGATATCTCCTTGAAGACCTCTTCGGCTTTGTTGTCGCCGGGGTTCAGATCGGGGTGATATTTCTTGGCGAGCTTCCGAAAGGCGCTCTGGATGTCCTTCTGCGACGCATCCTGCTTCACGCCCAAAATTTCATATGGATTCTGTCTCATCACTACCTCCAGACGCAAAACATGAGTTGAAACCAGAGCCGTCTCGGGGATCTGAGGGCACGGTTTCAGGCGGCCTTGCAGCGGTCCGATCCATCATCGGACAAGGGTAATGGACGGCGCTCCGCCTTATCCGGCGGGCACTAAAGGGGATCATGCCTTCGTCGCACCATATCCTCGTCAAGCAACATGGTCGGTAGAAGCTGCGGAATTCATCATGCCGGTCCCACTCAGGCAACCGACAACCATGAGGTGGTGTTTTGAATTGGGAACTTCAAGGGATCGTACTCGTTACCAAAGCGCCCGCCGGGACGGGAGAGACGCAGCGATGATCAGTTCTGAAAGCTTTCAGGCAGAGGACGCGCGCTCTAACCGGGACGGCGGATGACCCGTACGCAACAAAGAGGATACAGAAAGGATAAACATGCGAAACCAGAACAAGCTCCTGGCGCTTCTCTCTCTCGATGATTACGCGGCCCTCGAACCCGTCTTGGAACCAATCGATCTTCCGCAAGGGTTTGTGCTGTCGGCGCCGGGCGAACCGCTCGAACACTGCTACTTCCCGTTTTCCGGCGTGATCTCCACAGTCGTGACATCCCCGTCCGGCAAGCGCACGGAGATCGGCCTTCTCGGGCGTGAGGGTGTGTCTCCGTCCTCCATCGCATTGGGTGCGGCGGATGCCCCCTATCTCGTCGTTATGCAGGTGCCGGGACATGGCGCCCGCGTACCGATTGGCGTGATGCGCAGGATGATGGAAGCCTCGCCCCCGCTGAAGCGCCTCCTGACGCGCTGGGCACATGTTGCGTTAAGCCAGGCTGCTTTCACGGCGCTGTCGAACGCCATCCATCCTGTGGATGAACGATTGGCGCGATGGATCCTGATGTGCCACGATCGGGTGGATGGCGATGCGATCGACCTGACGCACGAGTTTCTGGCGATTATGTTGTCGGTACGCCGACCGAGCGTGACGGTGGCGCTACATGTGCTGGAAGGCAAACAACTGATCTATTCGCATCGCGGCACGATCATCGTTCGTGACCGCAAAGCTCTCGAGCAGTTTGCTGTGGATTCCTATGGCGGTGCCGAGCGGGAATATGAACGTATGTTCGGGGATATCCAGGATATCACCCGCAAATCGGCCTAGATGACAGCAAGTCGGGTTCTGATCCGGTCGGCCAGTGCGTCCGGATCGCTCGGCTTGCTCATCCATTCGCTTCCTTCGAAAAGCGCCGCATTCCATTCTGGCGGTTTTTCGCTACCGGTATAGATCATGAAGGGGATGCTGTTTTTCTGCAGGCGGGCAAGGACCGGCTGGCTGTCGCCGTCGTTGAGGTAGAGATCCAGCAATACGAAGTCGGGTGAGGATCGCTCAAGCCAGGCCATGGCCTCCTTTTGGGAGCGCAGCGTGACAAAATTGCTCATGCCCTTGTCTGTCAGCGCTTCCTCGATGTCGAGGGAGATCAGTGGCTGGTCTTCCAGCAACAATATGAGCCTGTCTGCCAAATCGAATCTCTTCCCCTGCAAGATACTGATTAGTTAAACAGTTTTTGCGCGCGTGTACCCCTTTGTCTGATACCGTACCGAGGAGGCCCGGCGGGTTGTGTCGCGAATTTTATGGCCATAGATGGAAATCGTTCAAATCAAGCGGAGACTTCTCGTTCAGAGGAAGCCGAACAGGCCATGTTCTCCTATCAAGGATGAGCGATGGCTGACATTCGGCAAACGGCGGTCCGTAACAATCTGCTTCGGCTGATGCTGCCCGCGACCTTCTCCGCAATCGTCGCCAATCTGGAGCCGGTGGACCTGCCGCGCGGTTTCGAGCTTTCGGAACCGCATGAGGAGGCTGAATACGCCTATTTCCCGGAGACCGGCATAGCGTCGATTGTCGCTCGCTCGCCGCAGGGGCAGCATGCCGAGATCGGCATTTTCGGGCGCGACGGGATGACGCCCGCTGCTGTCGTGCTCGATGCAGGTTCCGATCCGTTTTCGATTTTCATGCAGGTTCAGGGGGACGGCTTTCGCATCTCGACCGGGCTTTTGAAGCCGCTACTCGATCAAGATGCCGAATTGAAGAACCTGCTCGGGCGTTACGTTCAGGCGCTTTCGGTGCAGGGGGCTTTTACGTCTCTTTCCAATGCCGTCCATCATATCGATGAACGGTTGGCACGCTGGATCCTGATGTGCCACGACCGCACCGACGGCGACGAGATCAGCCTGACACATGAGTTCCTGTCGATCATGCTCGCGGTCAGGCGCCCGAGCGTGACGACGGCTTTGCATGTGCTTGAGGGCCGCAAGCTGATCTATTCCGAACGCGGCATGATCATCGTGCGCGACAGGCCGGCGCTTGAAGAGTTTGCGGCAGATGCTTACGGCGAAAGCGAGCGCGAATATTTTCGGCTGCTCGGGCCGTTCAGCTGACAGAAACAATCTGGCCACTCATGAACAGGGCGCCAATCCGTTTGCGAATTGACGCCCCGTAAGCAATTCAGAAAGCCTGTCGGTTCCTCAGGCGCGCTCTTCCCAGAGTTTGGCCAGTTCGACGATCGTCTTCACGGCCTTTTCCATGTCCTGGCTGCTGACCCATTCGATTGGAGAGTGGAAGGCATGGCCGCCGGCGAAGATGTTGGGGCAGGGCAGGCCCATGAAGGAGAGACGTGCGCCATCCGTGCCGCCGCGAATGCTGCCGCGGACCGGCGACATGCCGGCCCGGCGGATCGCCTCGATGGCGTTTTCGACGATTTCCGGATGATGGTCGAGCACTTGCTTCATGTTGCGATACTGTTCGGTGATCTTCAGCGTATGCGACGAACCGGGATAGTCGGCCATGACTTCGCTGATGATGGTCTCGAGCAGCTTCGCCTTTTCCTTCAGCCCTTCGGTCCTGAAATCGCGCAGGATGAGGCTGATCTTTGCGCCTTCCATCGTGCCGGATACCGAGGTCGGATGGATGAAACCGTCGCGGCCCTTGGTCGTTTCAGGCGTCATATCCTTCGGCAGTTTGGCTATGATGTTGCCGGCGATGCGGATGGCGTTTTCCATCTTGCCATAGGCGAAACCGGGATGGATCGCGACACCCTTGATCAGGATGTCGGCGCTATCGGCCGAGAAGGTCTCGTCCTCGATCGTGCCTGCCGTTTCTCCGTCGAGCGTGTAGCCGAAATCTGCGCCGAGCTTCTGCAGGTCGACCTTGGCGACGCCGCGGGCGATTTCCTCGTCGGGCGTGAAGAGAATGCGGATCGTGCCGTGCTTGATGTCCGGGTTGGCGAGCAGATATTCGGCGGCGGTCATGATCTCGGCAAGGCCGGCCTTGTCGTCGGCGCCGAGCAGGGTCGTGCCGTCGGAGGTGATGACGTCGTTGCCGATCTGGTTGTTCAGTTCGGGATGTTCGGCCGTCTTGATGATGCGGCTGGTATCGCCCGGCAGCGTGATGTCGCCGCCCTGGTAATTGCGGATCACCTGCGGTTTGACGTTGGTGCCGGAAAAGTCCGGTGCGGTATCCATATGAGCGCAGAAGCAGACGACCGGGACGTTGTTCTTGCCGGTGTTGGATGGGATCGTCGCGTAGACATAACCGTGCTCATCGAGTTCGGCATTCTTCACGCCGATCGCCTGCAATTCGCTGACCAGAAGCCTGCCGAGATCGAGCTGTTTTGCCGTCGACGGCTGGGTGGGCGAAGACGCATCGGACTGGGTGTCGAGGACGACGTAACGGAGGAAGCGGCTGGTAACGGTATCGGTCATGATGAAATCCGGATGGGAAAGCGATTGAATGCGGCCGACCATAGACCTCGACGCTCTCGCCGTGAACCGCAATTTTTCGCATAAAAATAGTGCCTGAAATGGCAGATCCCGCCGAAGCGGGATCTGAGTTTGTGGGTGTGTCGATTCCTACCGGAACAGGCTCGGTAGCCAGAGTGACAGGGCAGGGATGTATGTCACTGCAAGGAGAACGAGAAGGCTGGCGCCGAAGAAGGGCCAGATCGTTCGCATCGCCTCTCTGATCGATATGCCGCCCACCGCACAACTGACGAAGAGCACCGTCCCGACCGGTGGCGTGTTCAAGCCGATGCCGGCATTGAGGATCATCACGACGCCGAAATGGACCGGATCGATGCCGAAGGCCTTGACCACCGGAAGCAGGATCGGCGTGGCGATGATGACCATCGGCGCCATGTCCATGAAGGTGCCGAGGATCAAAAGGATGATGTTGATCATCAGGAGCACGATGATCGGATTGTCCGAGATTGCGCTGATCGCGGCGATGATGAGCGTCTGGACCTGCAGGAAGGCCATCAGCCAGCCGAAGGAGGCCGCCGTGCCGATAACCAGCAGGACCATGGCCGTGGTGCGGACCGCGCCCATGACGGCCTCGACAAAGCCAGACCAATCCAGTTCGCGATAAACAAGCATGGCGACGAGGAATGCATAGAGCACGGCGATGCAGGAGCTTTCCGTCGCGGTGAATACGCCGGAGCGCACACCGCCGAAGATGATGGCGATCAGCAGGATGCCCGGAAGCGAGGCTGCCAGATAATAACCAAGGCGACGGAAACCGGGGAAGGCGTCGGCCGGGTAACCGCGTTTGACGGCGACCCACCAGGCGGTGAACATCAGTGCTGCGGCAAGAAGCAGGCCCGGGATGATGCCTGCGGTGAAGAGATCGGCGACCGAGACATTGCCGCCGGCAGCGATCGAATAAAGGATCATGTTGTGCGACGGCGGGATCATCAGGGCGATGATGGCCGCATTGGCGGTGACGTTGACCGCATAATCCCGATCATAGCCGCGCTTGGCCATTTGCGGGATCATCAGGCCACCGACGGCCGAAGCGTCGGCTACGGCCGAGCCGGAAATGCCGCCGAACAGGGTCGAGGCGACGACATTGACCTGACCGAGGCCGCCGCGCATGTGGCCGACCAGACCTGCCGCAAAGCGGATCAGTCTTGCGGCGATGCCGCCGCGCACCATCAGGTCGCCGGCGAAAATGAAGAACGGGATCGCCATCATGGCAAAGACGTTCATGCCGGAATTCAGCTGCTGGAAAACGACGATTGGCGGCAGGCCCAGATAGAGTACCGTCGCGAAAGACGCGATGCCAAGGCAGAACGCGATCGGCATGCCGATGATCATCAGGAAGGTGAATGAAGCGAAAAGTATCGTATAGGCCATTATGCGGCCTCCTGGACAAGTACGTCTGCAGCGATTTCCTCGCCGATCGCGACGTCGATGAAACGTTCAAGGGCAAAGATCGCGATCATCACTCCACCGCCGATCATCGGGAAGAAGTCGGTGCCACCCGGCCAGCCCAGGACCGGGATACGGGCGGACCATGTTCCGGCTGCAAGCAGGGTCGAATAATAGGCCATGCCGATGCCGAAGAGCACGATCAGGCCGAGGCTTAACAGGTCCATCGCCTTCTGGATGTTCGGTGGCATCATGTAGCGCACGATGTCGAGGCCGAGATGCACGCTTTCGCGCACACCGACGGCGGCGCCGAGCATGATGAACCAGGCCATCAGGTGGAGCGACAGAGGCTCCGACCATGCCGGCGAGTCATTGAGTATGTAGCGGCCGAAAATCTGCCAGCCGACGATCAGCGTCATGGCGATCATGCCTATGCCCGCGATCCATAGTGAGATGCGGCTGACCACGCCCAAAGCGGGTTTTATCGCCTGCATGAATTTTCGCATTGTTCTGTTCCTCCTCCTTCCGGACTTTGCGCCGGATATGCGAAAGCCGGCCTCAAAGGAGGCCGGCCATCATTTTGGCGATTATTGAACTGCCTGGATTTCGTCCAGCAGCGCCTTCATGCTCGCGTCGGTGACGAACTTGTCGTAGACCGGCTTCATCGCGGCGGAGAACTCTTCCTTGTTGACGTTGATAACCTTGACGCCGCCGGCACGGACCTTTTCTTCCGAGGTCTTTTCGCGGGCGGTCCAGAGTTCGCGCATCTTCACGACCGAGTCCTTGGCCGCCTGACGGACGATCTTCTGGTCGTCCGGGGTCAGCTTGTCCCACGAGACCTTCGACATGACGAGGATTTCCGGGTTCATCGAGTGCTGGGTCAGCGTGTAGTTCTTCGCCACTTCGTAGTGCCGGGCAGACTCGTAGGACGGCCAGTTGTTTTCCGCGCCATCGACCACGCCGGTTTCAAGTGAGGAATAGACTTCGCCCATCGGCATCGGCGTCGGGTTGGCGCCAAAAGCCTGCATCATGGCGATCCAGAGATCGGACTGCTGGACGCGGATCTTCAGGCCCTTGAGGTCGGCCAGTTTCTCGACCGGCTTCTTGGTCGTGTAGAAGGAGCGGGCGCCGCTGTCGTAATAGGCAAGGCCGATCAGGCCATGAGGTTCGAACGCAGCCAAGATCTTGTCGCCGATCGGGCCGTCGACGACCTTATGCATATGGTCGGTCGAACGGAACAGGAAGGGCAGGCCGAGGACAACGGTTTCCGGGATAAGGTTGTTGAACGGGGCGGCGTTGACGCGGTTCATGTCGATGACGCCGAAACGGGTCTGTTCGATCGTGTCCTTTTCGCCACCGAGAACCGAGTTGTTCATCACCTGGATGCCGATGCGGCCTCCGGTGCGTTCCTTGACGAGATCACCCATATATTTGACCGCGTCGACGGTTGGATAACCGTCCGGATGGATGTCGGCCGAGCGCAACGTGACCTGCTGCGCGTGAGCGAGCGGGACGGCCGTCGTTGCGGCAAGGGCAAGCGTCAGCGCCAGCCCGAGAGCTTTCGTGATTTTCATGTTTTCCTCCTCCAAAGAAACCGGTGCCTCCACGCACCGGTTATTCAAAATATCAACTCGTTGATGCACTCCATTCCTGCAGACCGAAAAGGGTCTGCGGGTTCTCTATCAGGGCAAGATGCCGGGCGTTGTCGTCGGGCAACCAGCCAAGTACGGTATCGATCAATGCTGCGTCATCCGGGTAATCCGCCTGTTCGCGGGCCAGATTGTGCGGCCAGTTGGTGCCCCAGACAATCCGTTCCGGGGCATAGTTTGCGATCTCGCGTGCAACAGCTGCGACATCGGCGTAATCGGGGCCACCCGTTTTCGATGATTCATAGACACCGGCGAACTTGAACCAGCAGTTTCCGGCGTCGATGAGGCGTTTGACGGCGGCGATCTCGTCGCTTTCGGGTGTGACGCCGGAGAAGAATTTGCCATGGTGGTCGAAGACCCAGCGGGACTTCAGATTTTCCAGGCGCGCTTCGTGGTCGAGGATATTGCTGCCGTCGAACTGCACGGCGAGCATCCAGCCGTGGGCAGCTGCTTTTGCATCCACCGTTTCGAGTTCCGAAAGATCGACTGCGCCGCCCGGCAGATCCATGATGCGGGCGCCGACAATGCCGGCCTCTGCTAGGCGCACCATTTCGGCATCGCTGGTTTTGCCGTCGATGATGCCGACGCCACGGGCGACATCGCCCATGGTGTCGAGGCAGGCAACCAGATTTGAATTGTCCCGCTGATGCGCATTGCCCTGCGTGATGATGACCCGCTCGATGCCGAGCCATTGCATGAGCTGGCGATATTGATCGGGATCGGGCAGGGCACCTGCCGGCAAGCCCGGGCCACCGGGCAGTGACGGATAACCCGGCAGATACATGTGCATCTGCGTATCGACCGCACCCCGCGGCAGCTTAATCTTCGGAGCCTTGCCGGTGAGGGTGCGAACGAGCATCAGGCCGCTCCCTTTTCGTCGGGCATGCGGAATTCCTTGAGTGCATCGCGGTCAATCTCGATGCCGAGGCCAGGGCCGTTCGGGATCTGCACCACGCCGCTCTTATGCTCGATCGGCGTTTTGACGATCGCCTGACGGAAGGGGTTGTGGGTGCGATCGAATTCGAGGATCGGTTCGATCGGATTGCTCCGAACGGGGCTTGGCACCATCGCCGCCATGAATTGCAGGGCGGCAGCGATATGGATGGCGGTACCCCAGACGTGAGGAACGACGCGGATGCCATGGAGGGCAGCAAGATCCGCAACGCGCTTTGCCTCGGTAAAACCACCGACGCCTGCGAGATCCGGCTGCACGATATCGATCGCACGGGTCTCGATCGGCTCGCGCATGCCCCAGCGGGTGTGCCAGGTCTCGCCACCGGCGACCGGGATCGGCTGTCGGCTACGGACTTCGCGATAGGCGGCAAGCTGTTCAGGTACGACGGGTTCCTCGAACCAGTCGATGCCGTATTGCGCGGCGGCATTGCCAAGCCTGATCGCCTCGACGGCGTCGTAACCATGGTTGGCGTCGATCATCAGCCGCATGTCGGGGCCGGCGGCTTCGCGAACGGCGCGGATGACGCGCAGGTCTTCCTCGACACCGAAGCCGATCTTGATCTTGGTGGCGTGGAAACCTTCCGCCCTATAGCGGGCGACGTCGGTGGCATTGTCCTCGACGCGGTCGACGCCATCGCGCTTGAAGCTGCCCGTTGCGTAAGCCTTGATGCTCTCGCGGAAGCGCCCGCCGAGAAGGATGGAAATCGGGGCGTTGAAATGCTTGCCCTTGATATCCCAGAGCGCCATGTCGATGCCGGACAGGGCGGTGATGGTCAGGCCGCGTTGGCCCTGGTCGCGAAGAGCATTATAGAGCTTCGCCCAGATCTTTTCGGTCTCAAGCGGATTTTCACCGATCAGCCAGTTGGCATAGGCCTGAACGACTGCGGCATTGGGACGGGCAGGGCCGAGGCACTCGCCCCAGCCCACCGTGCCGTCGTCGCACTCGATCTCAACCAATATATGAGCCCGGCGATCGAAGCGCATGGAGGCGCTTTCGAAAGCCACATCGAGCCGGTGTTCAAGAAGATGAGTGCGAACCGACGCTATTTTCATCCGGCTTACCTCTTGTGGCTGCCGATGAGCTTGAGGAGCATCTGCTCCTCTTCCGCCGTCAGATCGTCCAGCGGCGGACGGACCTTGCCGGCATCAAAGCCCTGCAGACGTACGCCGGCCTTGATCGCGGCGACGGCATAACCCTTGCGGCGGGCACGCAGCGCCATGAACGGATAGAAGAACTCCGTCAGGATCTGTTCGCAACGGGCGCGGTTGCCTGCGCGGAGTTCCTTGTAGAACTCGACTGCAAGACCGGGAACGAAGTTGAAAACGGCGGACGAATAGGTGGTGAAACCAGCACCGAGATAGGCTTCGGCAAACAGTTCCGCTGTCGGCATGCCGCCGAGATACATCAGGCGATCGCCCATGGTTGCCGTGACCTGGCGAACGAGGCCGATGTCGCCGGTGCCATCCTTGAAACCGATCAGGTTCGGGCATTCGTCGCAAAGGCGCTTCAGCGTGTCGACCTGCAGTACGGAGTTGTCACGGTTATAAACCATGACGCCGATGCCGACAGACTGGCAGATTTTCTTGACGTGCTGATAGAGGCCTTCCTGCGGCGCATCGATCAGGTAGTGCGGCAAAAGAAGAATGCCATCGGCGCCGGCCTTTTCGACGGCCTTTGCCATTTCGACGCCGACACGGGTGCCGAAGCCGCAACCGGAAACGATCGCGGTATTGCTGTTGGCCGCCGCTTCCTTGGCGGATTTCACAATGGTAGGCACTTCATCAGGAGAGAGCGAGAAGAACTCGCCGGTGCCACCGGCTGCAAAAAGAACCGGCGCTTCGAAACCGGACAGCCATTCGATGTGGCTCTGGTAGCTATCCTGTTTGAATTCCCCCTCTTCATCGAAATGGGTAACAGGAAAGGACAGTAGGCCGGCGCCAAGCGCTGCCTTGATTTCTTCAGGCGTCATAATGAAATTTCCTCTTGAATGTCTCCTCCAGACGGAAATTGTCATACAGGTTGGCGAAATTTATGTCAATGAGTTATCTGACATCTTCTCGCTGCGCGCGAAGCAGGTTTCTGTAGCGCAACTGACTTCCGCGCAGGTGCCGGCGCATCGCTTCCCGGGCTTTTTCCTCGTCACCCTCGGAAATGGCGGTGACGATCGCATAGTGTTCGTCGACAAGCAGGTTGATGTAATCCATCTGCTCTTCCGCCGTTTCGTCGCCGCGCAGGGCGGCGCGGGGGATTACGTTCTTGCCAATCATGGTCAGAAATTCGCGGAAGCGCGGATTGTTTGTCGCGTCGGCGATGGAGAGGTGAAGAGCGAAGTCGGCCTCGCTCGTCGGTTGATGTGCTTCCAGACAGGAGCGCACGGCATAGTGACGCTCGAATATCACCTCTTCCTGTGCTGGCGAGCGCCGAAGGGCCGCCATTCCAGCTGATTCGACCTCAACGGCGGTCCTCAATTCAAGCAGCTCAATCATCGAGGAAACGCGCGCGAGATCGATATGGCCGAGGGAGAGGTTGAATGGCGGCGGTGTCGGGGTTGCCTGGAGAACGAAGACGCCGGCACCTTGCCGGGCCTCCACAAGGCGGTCCGACCGCAAGGCGGCTAGAGCTTCCCGGACTACCGTCCTGCTGACCCCATGTGCCAATGTCAGCTGCGCTTCGCTTGGGAGTTTTGAACCTGGCGGGAATTGTCCTTCGGCGATCGCTTGGCGCAGTGTGTCGCTCAATTGCGTTGCGCGCGTTTTCGGGGAGGCGATCAGATCCGTGTTGAGTTCCTCGCTCATGGATGCGTTTCCTTCCTGGGAGATTATAGTCCCGGGAGTTTTCCGGGTTCGATCGCTTATTGCTGCTTAATTTAACATGTATGACAAGTTTGCCTGTTTGTCACCCATCCGCAGTGGTATGTTCCGAGGCTGATTTATCGCATAGGCCGCAATGAGGCGACATAAGCCGGAATGACGCGGTTCGCGGACATGGCTTCCGATCGCGTGCGGTGTTGAAAACGACGGCGCGTCGCTCTACCACGGCAGAGGACAGATGCTGGAGTTTGCCGTGAGAAGAATGCTGGTAAGGGTTGTGGCCGGAAGCCTCCTGTTCATTGCGCCGTCTTTGGTGGCCGCGCAATGGGCGCCAGTCGAACAGGTGAAGACCTATACGGTCAGCGGTTCCACGGGGATCGAGCTTTATTCCCAGATCGGCGAGAAGGGACCGCTTGTCGGTGGCCAGATGCGGACGATCGCGCATACGGATTTCAAGCTGCTCTGGTCTCGAAACTATCAGCCACAGCCGGATGGGTCATGCAAGCTGGTTTCTGCACGGCCAAACCTTACGCTGATCTACACGTTACCTAAGGCCGGCAAGATGCCGGGCACCCTGAAGGCGAAATGGGATGCATTTGCCGAGGGTGTGCGTCGCCACGAGCGGGTGCATGGAGACATGATCGTCGAGATGGTCAAGGAGATCGAGACGGTGAGCGTCGGGCTTAGTGCTGCTGATGATCCGAAATGCCAGAAGATAAGACAGGACCTAACTGCAAGGCTCGGCGAGATTTCGAAACGCAATCGCGAACGCCACCGGGACTATGACAGATTGGAGATGAACAATGGTGGCAATGTTCACCAGCTCATCCTTACATTGGTGAACGAATAGATCGGATTGTTGCTGAAATTGTGAACAGTCCGGTCATCGCCATGAGGCGTTGCCCGTGGAGGGATCGTGGTTATAGTCCCCACGCTCGCAGAACACAGCAAGGGGATTTCAATGACCAATTCCGTTTCAGCCGCCGATATTGACGACAAGGCGTTATTGCAGGAAATCGTGGCATGGGTGGAGATCGAAACACCGTCTCATGATGCGAATGCCGTCAACCGGCTGGTCGATCGGGTTGAAGGACTGGCGAAATCCGCTTCGCTGGATGTGGAGCGCTTGCCCGGAACGCTGGGACTTGGCGATATTCTGACTGTGCGGTCGCCGCGGGCTGAAGGCAGCAATGAAAAGAGCGTGCTGGTGCTGGCGCATTTCGATACCGTGCATGCGCATGGCGTGATCGCCAAGCAATTGCCTTTGAAGCGGGACGGCGACAAGCTTTATGGTCCCGGCATTTACGACATGAAATCCGGAGCGCTGATGGCGCTCGAAGCGCTGAAGATTGCTGTCGCCAAGGGCAGCCGCATGCCGGTCGATCTGGTCTTTGTGCCGGACGAGGAGATCGGTAGTCTTTCGTCGCGCGCCTATATGGAAAAGCTGGCGGCAAGTGCCGGTTACACGCTGGTTGTCGAGCCGGCGCGGGATGGCGGCAAGATCGTCGTCGCCCGCAAGGGTGTCGCCATGTACGATATCACCGTCCGGGGACGTGCTTCGCATGCAGGCACGCGCCCGCAGGATGGCCGCAGCGCAATCAGGGCGGCTGCCCGGCTGGTGCTCGATCTCGAAGGGTTGAACGACGCCGAGCGCGGCATCACCGTGTCGGTCGGAATGATCCAGGGCGGCACGGGCCGCAATACCATTCCTGCGGAATGCCGGATGCAGGTGGATGTGCGCGTGCCGGACGACAAGGCCGCAGCCGAGATTACGGCTAAGATCGAGGCCATGAAGCCGGTCGATCCGGATATCACATTCGAGATCACCGGCCAGATGAACCGGCCGCCTTTTGCGCAATCCGAAGAGGGCGTGAAGCTGTTTAATACCGCGGCCGAGATTGCCGCAAAGCTTGGTATCACGCTGGAAGGCGTGGTGACGGGCGGCGGGTCAGACGGCAATTTTACTGCTGCGCTCGGCGTGCCGACGCTGGACGGCCTCGGTGCGGACGGGGCGGGGGCGCATACATTCGACGAGCATATTTTCGTCAGCAGCCTTGCGCCGCGAACCGCGCTGCTTGCCAACCTTATGATGAACCTTGAGCCGAAGTGAGACGATCATGACCAGCGGTATTCACCACCTCACGGCGATCACGCGAAAGATCCAGGCGAATGTCGACTTCTATGTCGGCTTTCTGGGCCTGCGTCTGGTCAAGCGCACGGCCGGTTTCGAGGATGCACAACAGCTTCATCTTTTTTATGGAGACGGTGCAGCGACGCCGGGTTCGTTGGTCACGTTTCTCGCCTGGGAAGACGGTTCGCTCGGGCGCGTCGGGCATGGAGCGCCAAGCGAGATCAGCTTCGCCATCGATCGCGAGGCGATCGGTTTCTGGCTGACGCGGGCGCTGCAATGCAATGTGAAGATGACCGGGCCGACACAGGAGTTCGGGGAACCGGTTCTGAGACTGACCGATCCGGACGGGATCATCGTCAAGCTTGTCGGCGTCGATGACTATGGCGACTGGGTCTGGTGGAAAGACGGAGGAATCGCCGAAGCGGATGCCATCCGTGGCATTCGCGGGGCAACCATCCTTTCCGAAAAGGCGGATGAGACGGCCGCGTTTCTTGAACGGCATACGGGCTTCGTGCCGGGGGCGGTCGAGGGACCGATCCAGCGGCTGGTATCCGAAAGCGAGCAGATCATCGATGTGCGCAATGCCGGCGGGTTCTGGACGGCGGCACCTGGAACCGGAACGATCGACCATGTGGCGGTGAGGGCGAGCAGTCAGGAGGCTGTCGATGCTCTGCATAAGGCGCTTCAGGCCGAGGATGCGGGCGACATCAATGTTCATGACCGGCATTATTTCTATTCGCTCTATGTACGCGAGCCGGGCGGCACGTTGATCGAGGTTGCGACCGACGATCCGGGCTTTACTGCGGATGAGACGGTAGAGGCGCTCGGGACAGGATTTTTCATCCCCAAACACTATAAGGCGGATCACGAGGCGTTGAAGGTGATGCTGCCGCAATTCGGCCTGCCGGGCGAGGAGAGGGTGATCTATCGCGAACTGCCTTTCGTGCATCGCATCCACATGCCGGAAAGCTGGGATGGTTCGACGCTGGTGCTGCTGCATGGCAGCGGCACCAACGAGACGGCCATGCTGCCTCTCGGGCGCAAGGTTGCACCGAATGCGATGCTGATTGGGTTGCGGGGCCGGTCGACGGATGAAGGGTCGCCACGCTTTTTTCGCCGTTTCGACCAGACGACATTCGACCAGAAGGAGATCGCCTCCGAGGTTGAGGCTTTTGTCGCCTTCATCGAGGATATCGGGCCCGCCTATGGGGTCGATCCCGCGCGGCTGACTTTCCTCGGTTATTCGAACGGCGGCAACATGCTCGGGGCGACGATGCAGCTTCGGCCTGATGCGATCCGCAAGGCGGTGCTGTTGCGCTCGATGAATGTGCTGGAGGAGCGGCCGGTCGTCGATCTGTCCGGAACGCAGGTTCTCTCGCTCAGCGCCATCGACGATTTTTACGGTACGCTTGCGGGTGAATTGGAAGACAGACTGAACGCTGCCGGGGCGCAACTGACGGCGAAAGTGCTCGATGCCAATCACGGGCTCGGGGGCGAAGACGAGGTGATCGTGCGCGGCTGGCTGCAGGAGCGGGTTGCGTGATGCAGAGCGCAGCAGTGCTCTGTGCCGATATCGGCGGGTCGTTCATCAAGTTCGGCATCTCTCGCAAGTCGGGGCAAGTGGAAGAACTTGCGCGCGTGCCGGTGCCGAAATCGGATTCGCGTGAGCTTGCCGAGGCGCTTCGAAACCTTGCGGATGATGCGGATGCAAGCGGCATCTTGCCGATCGGCCTGTCAACGGCAGGGCTGGTCGATCCGGTGACGGGCAAGGGGCTTTCGGCGAATATCCCTTGCCTGACGGGTCTGCCTATTGCCCAGGCGTTTTCTCAAGCAACGGGGCGTTCGGTGTTTGCCGCGAATGATGCCGATTGCCTGACGCTGGCTGAGGCGAATGATGGCGTCGGGCGCGGTCATTCGGTCGTGTTTTGCATTATCATCGGCACGGGGATCGGTGGCGGGATTGCCGTCAATGGCCGCATATTACGCGGTGCCGGCGGCGTGACCGGTGAATGGGGGCATGGCCCGGCACTGAATACGAGCGTCGAGATCGGCGGCCGGCTGGTTCACGTTCCACGGTTTTCCTGCGGCTGCGGACAATCCGGTTGCGTCGATACGATCGGCGGGGCGCGGGGGATAGAAAAATTGCATGGGCTGTTTCATGGCGACGAGCGCAGCAGTCATCGGATAGTCGAGGACTGGCAGGCGGGGGATGCCAAGGCCAGAGAGACGATCGAGGCCTATCTGCAGCTTGTTGCCGATCCGCTTGCCGTCGCGATCAACACGGTCGGCCCGTCGATCGTGCCGGTTGGCGGCGGGCTTGCCTCGGCGGCGGCATTGATTACGGCGCTGGACGAAGCGGTTCGGGCACGCATCCTGAACCGGTTGGATCGGCCACTGCTTGTGCCGGCGATCCGCCGCGAGGATGGCGGGCTGATGGGCGCGGCCGTGTTGGCGCGCCAGGGGGCGGCCGATGCCCGTGCTGCTTGAAGTCTGTGTCGACAGTGCGGAAGCGCTGGAGGCCGCCGTTGCGGGTGGAGCGCAGCGGATCGAACTGTGTTCAGCGCTCGATGTCGGCGGACTTACGCCGTCGAAAGGATTGATGGCGCTGGCTGCGAAAATGCCGGTGCCGGTCTATGTGATGATCCGGCCAAGGGCAGGGGATTTCATCTTCGATGCCGCCTCGCGGGATGTGATGCTGGCGGATATCGACGCTGCACGGGAAAGCGGACTGGCGGGCGTCGTGCTTGGCGCAAGCCTCGGCGATGGTCGGCTGGATGTGGATCTGCTGGCATTGCTTGCGGAGCGGTCACGCGGCATGGGCCAGACGCTGCATCGCGCTTTCGATCTGGTGCCGGATGCGGATGAGGCGCTGGAGCAGGCAATCAGCCTGGGCTTCGAACGTATTCTGACCTCGGGGTTGGCAGTCAGGGCGCCGGACGGCATGCCTTTGCTTCGCCATCTCGCCGATCGCTCGGCTGGGCGAATTGCGATGATGGCCGGGAGCGGGGTTACGCCTGCCAACGCGGCACATATCGTCGCCGGAACCGGTGTTGCGGAAATTCATGCCTCATGTCGCCTGCCGGTGACTTCCGTCGACGAGGCGCTTGTCGGCTTTGGCTTTGCGGCCCGGCAGCAATACCGGACCAGCTCAGTCGTGGTAGCAGAGATGCGTGAGGCGCTGTCGGCACTCTGAGTGTGTGCCGACAGAAACCGCTCAAGCAGAAATGCCGCCGTTGGTCTAGCCGATCATCTTCGTCAGGCTGCCGTCTGCCGCGTAAAGCGGAATGAGGCAGGCCTGGAAGGCGTGGTAGATATCGCCCTTGCCTGGGAAGAGGGTGTGAGCCGGAACGAGATCTTCCGTCAGCTCCTCGTGCCAGCCGCCGTTTCTGTGGTCGATGAAGCGGTTTGCAATGGTGCTCCAGATCAGGCGATAGCTGTCCTCGAAGAAGGGATCGTGCGGCAGGTGCTGGTTGATGAAGTGAGCGGCACCTGCAGCCTCGCACATCGGCCACCAGAGCTTGTTGGTCTTGGCCGGCTTGTTATCCCAGTCGAGTGTGTAGAAGAAGCCGCCCTTCTGCTTGTCCCATCCCAGTGACATGGCCTGAATGAACAGGTTCTTTGCGGCATCCGGCATCCAGGCGTGTTTCTTGTTTCCGAGCGCCCAGAGCTGCAGGGTCAACCGTGCCCATTCCAGCGCATGGCCGGGCGTGGTGCCGGCGGGGCGGAACATTTCGTCCGGGTGGTAATAATCCTTGTTGAGCGTCCAGTTCGTGTCGAAATGTTCGCCGACACGGAAGCCGGTCGCACCTGCAAGGCGGCGGATGATGAGGTCGGCGATACTCTCCGCCTTGTCGAGATAATGCTGTTCGCCGGTCGCCTCGAAGGCGGCCATCAGTGCTTCGGTCAGGTGCATGTTGGAGTTCTGGCCGCGATAGGTGCCGCCGTCGATCGGTCCCCAGTCTGCGGTGAATTCTTCGGCGATGGCGCCGTACTGCTTTTCCCAGAAGCGGGTTTCCAGCACTTCGGTAATATCGGCCAGCATCTTGTCGGCAAGCGGATGGCCGACGAGCTTGGCGGAGGAGGCGGCGAGCAGAACGAATGCATGGCCGTAACCCTGCTTGTTGGCATCTGCCGGACCGTCATCGTTCATCGACCAGACGTAACCGCCGTTCTTCTGGTCCCGATGGCCGTTCCAGAGAAAATTCATGCCGTGGTCGATCAGGTCACCGGCACCAGGACGTCCGAGCATGTAGGCGATCGAGTAGCAGTGGACCATGCGCGCCGACGCGTGGATGCCGCGGACTGCATTGGCGTTTGGGAGCGGGCGGCCTTCGTCGTCCAGATCGTAGAAGCCGCCCTTGGGGTTGATGGCACGATACTGGAAGAAGTCCATCAGGCCCTCTGCCTGATCGAGCAGCCAGCGGCGATGATAGGTAAGATCGCTCCAGAATTTTGACGTCTGACCTGCATCGCTCATGCTTCTTCTCCCTTGTGCCTCAACACGTTACTTAAAGGCTATAGTCATTGTGACCATAGCTGTCATCGGCGAATCTGGCATAAATCGGACCGTTGGCCGTTGCGACAAATCCGACAGCGATTGCGACGTATGTGCTGGACTTCACATAAAGGCATCTTTATATGATTATGAATATTGCCTTGATCTCTATCAGGAGTGTCTGCCTTGTTCGATGAACTGTTCGGTCCCGAAGGTGCTCGCCGCGATGGCGCGGAAATTCTGGAAGCTCTCAAAAAAGCCGCCAGTGAGCGCATTCTCGTCATCGATGGCGCGATGGGTACGCAGATCCAGGGACTGGGTTACAACGAGGACCATTTCCGTGGCGAGCGCTTTATCGGTTGCGCCTGCCATCAGCAGGGCAATAACGACCTGCTGATCCTGACCCAGCCGCAGGCGATCGAGGACATCCACTATCGCTATGCGATGGCCGGTGCCGATATTCTCGAAACCAATACCTTCTCCTCCACCCGCATCGCGCAGGCGGATTACGAGATGGAAGGTGCGGTCTATGACATGAACCGCGACGGCGCACGGCTTGCCCGCCGTGCGGCTATCCGTGCCGAGAAGGAAGACGGCCGTCGCCGCTTCGTTGCCGGCGCAATCGGACCGACCAACCGCACCGCCTCTATTTCGCCCGACGTCAATAATCCGGGTTATCGCGCCGTCTCCTTCGATGATCTGCGTATCGCCTATGGCGAGCAGATCGACGGTCTGATCGATGGTGGTGCAGACATCATCCTGATCGAAACGATCTTCGATACGCTGAATGCCAAGGCCGCGATCTTCGCCTGCGAGGAACGTTTCGAGGCCAAGGGCGTGCATCTGCCGGTGATGATTTCCGGCACGATCACCGACCTTTCCGGCCGTACGCTGTCGGGTCAGACGCCGTCGGCATTCTGGAATTCGGTCAACCATGCTCAGCCGTTCACTATCGGTTTGAACTGCGCGCTTGGTGCCGATGCGATGCGTCCGCATCTGCAGGAGCTGTCGGCCGTTTCCGACACATTCATCTGTGCCTATCCGAATGCCGGCCTGCCGAACGAATTCGGCCAGTATGACGAAACGCCGGAGATGATGGCGCGTCAGGTGGAGGGGTTTGCCCGCGAAGGCCTCGTCAATGTGGTCGGCGGCTGCTGCGGCTCGACGCCTGACCATATTCGCGCAATCGCAGAGGCCGTGTCCAAATACCCACCGCGGGCGCTTCCCGAACATGTGCCGTTCATGTCGCTGTCGGGGCTCGAGCCTTTCGTGCTGACCAAGGACATTCCCTTTGTCAACGTGGGCGAGCGCACCAACGTCACCGGCTCGGCGAAATTCCGCAAGCTGATCACCAATGCCGATTATTCGGCAGCTCTGGCCGTGGCCCGCGACCAGGTGGAGAACGGCGCGCAGGTCATCGATATCAATATGGATGAAGGCCTGATCGATTCAGAAAAGGCGATGGTCGAGTTCCTGAACCTGATTGCCGCAGAGCCGGATATCGCCCGCGTACCGGTGATGATCGATAGTTCCAAGTTCGAGATCATCGAGGCGGGCCTGAAATGCGTGCAGGGCAAGGCGATCGTCAACTCTATCTCGCTGAAGGAAGGCGAGGAGAAGTTTCTGGCGCATGCGAAGCTGGTGCGCCACTACGGCGCTGCCGTCGTCGTCATGGCTTTCGATGAAACGGGGCAGGCCGATAGCTATGAGCGCAAGGTCGAGATCTGCACCCGCGCCTACAAGATCCTGACCGAACAGGCCGGTTTCCCGCCGGAAGATATCATCTTCGACCCGAACGTGTTTGCTGTCGCGACCGGTATCGAGGAGCATAACAATTACGGCGTCGATTTCATCGAGGCGACAAGGACTATCCGCAAGACTATGCCGCTCGTGCATATTTCCGGCGGTGTCTCCAACCTGTCCTTCTCGTTCCGCGGCAACGAGCCGGTGCGCGAGGCGATGCATGCCGTGTTCCTCTACCACGCCATTCAGGCGGGCATGGACATGGGTATCGTCAATGCCGGCCAGCTGGCGATCTACGAGAATATCGATCCCGAACTGCGCGAGGCCTGCGAGGACGTTGTGCTGAACCGTCGCGCCGACGGTACCGAAAGGCTGCTTGAGGTTGCGGAGCGTTTCCGTGGCGGACCGGGCAAGGAAGCCAAGGTTCAGGACCTCGCCTGGCGCGAAAGGCCGGTCGAAGAACGTCTGTCGCATGCTCTCGTGAACGGCATTACCGACTATATCGAGGCCGATACGGAAGAGGCGCGGCAGAAGGCCGAGCGTCCTCTGCATGTCATCGAAGGCCCGTTGATGGCCGGCATGAACGTGGTCGGCGACCTATTCGGCTCCGGAAAAATGTTTCTGCCGCAGGTGGTGAAGTCTGCCCGTGTCATGAAGCAGGCCGTGGCCGTGCTTCTACCGTACATGGAAGAAGAGAAGCGCCTGAACGGCGGCGACCAGCGCAAGTCGGCCGGCAAGGTGCTGATGGCGACCGTCAAGGGCGACGTGCACGATATCGGCAAGAACATCGTCGGCGTCGTGCTCGCCTGCAACAATTACGAGATCATCGATCTCGGTGTGATGGTTCCGGCGACAAAGATCCTTGAGACGGCTGTGGCCGAGAAGGTCGATATCATCGGGCTTTCGGGCCTGATCACACCGTCGCTCGACGAGATGGTGCATGTTGCGGCCGAAATGGAACGGCAGGGATTTGACGTTCCGCTTCTTATCGGCGGGGCGACGACCAGCCGAGTCCATACAGCGGTGAAGATCCATCCGCGTTACGAAAAAGGGCAGGCGATCTATGTGACCGATGCCAGCCGTGCTGTGGGTGTTGTATCGGCATTGCTGTCTGAAGAGCAGAAGCCGGCCTATGTCGAGGGCATCCGTGGCGAATATGCGAAAGTTGCCGAGGCGCATGCCCGTAATGAACGCGAGAAATTGCGCCAGCCGATCGCCCGTGCCCGTGCCAATGCGGAGAAGGTGGATTGGACTGCCTACGAACCCGTAAAGCCCCAGTTTACCGGCACCAAGGTGTTCGAGACCTATGATCTCGAAGAGCTTGCGCAGTATATCGACTGGACGCCATTCTTCCAGACATGGGAATTGAAGGGACGGTATCCGGCAATCCTCGAAGACGAAAAACAGGGTGAAGCAGCACGCCAGCTCTGGAGCGACGCCCAGGCGATGCTGAAGAAGATCATCGAGGAGAAGTGGTTCCGTCCGCGGGCTGTTATCGGCTTCTGGCCAGCAAATTCGATCGGCGATGACATTCGTCTGTTTACCGACGAGAAACGTTCCGAAGATCTTGCCACTTTCTACACCCTGCGCCAGCAGCTTTCGAAGCGCGACGGGCGGCCGAATGTGGCGTTGTCGGATTTCGTGGCGCCGGTCGATAGCGGAAAGGCCGATTATGTCGGCGGGTTTGTCGTCACGGCGGGTATAGAGGAAGTGGCGATCGCCGAGCGGTTCGAGCGTGCAAATGACGATTATTCCTCGATCCTGGTCAAGGCGCTGGCAGACCGTTTCGCGGAAGCGTTTGCCGAACGCATGCACCAACGCGTCCGCAAGGAATTCTGGGGTTATGCCTCAGATGAGGCATTCAGTAACGATGAGCTGATTCACGAGGAGTATGCGGGCATTCGTCCCGCACCCGGTTATCCGGCCCAGCCGGATCACACGGAAAAGGCAACCTTGTTCTCGTTGCTTGATGCGACAAATGCGACTGGTGTCGAGCTCACTGAAAGCTATGCCATGTGGCCGGGTTCGTCGGTCTCGGGCATCTATATCGGCCATCCTTCCAGCTACTATTTTGGCGTAGCAAAGGTCGAGCGTGATCAGGTCGAGGATTATGCGTCGCGCAAGGGCATGACGATTGAGGAGGTCGAGCGCTGGCTGGGACCAGTCTTGAACTACGTGCCGGGTGGGGCGGCGGAGCAGGCTGTCGAGGACGCCGCGTAACTGTTGAACATAAAAGCGATTTGTTGGGAGGGCTCGATGAGCCTTCCCACATGTAACGTCGGCTCGGTGCGGCCATGACGGACAGTTCTATCCTGATCGTAATCAGATAGCGATTATGACGGGAGCCAGGAGCGCTGAGGACGACGATTATCGGTGATGCGATATCGTCCAGATCGTCGTATACCGACCCATCGGGTTATCTTGGTCAGTGATATTTCAGTCGCGGCGTCTCCGGAGGCTGGCGGAGGCATCGTTCTTTTCTGCCAGGTCATTGTTTCGCGATAAACGAACAAAAAAGCCGGAAAGTGAGACTTTCCGGCTTTTCCTTTTCATCTCGCATTCAGCTCGGCGATTATGCTTTGGCCAGCCGCGCAGTCAGTTCCTCGATGCCGGCTTCAGACTCGACCTTGTCGCCATGCAGCATCAGGTAGATGCCGATGCCGACCGTCAATGCCGCGATGAACAGCAGATACCAGGCATGGGCCATAGGGTTGATGGCAAGCGCGGTGGTTACGCCGATCGGGGTCAGTCCTCCGAAAATGGCGTAAGCGACATTGTAGGAGAAGGACAGGCCGGTGAAGCGGACGCGGGCCGGGAAGGCGCGGACCATCACATAAGGGATCGCACCGACGAGGCCGACGGCCAAGCCCATGATCGCGTAGAGGACGAACATGAGTGTGATCGAGCTTGCCGCGAAGCTGTAGAAGGCCCAGGTGGCGATACCGAAAACGACACCGGCAACGGTGAAGAAACGGCCTGATCCGACCCGGTCGACAATGCTGCCTGCAGCCGAGGTGGCGAAGATCAGGAACAGCGTGCCGAAGCTGGTGGCGGCAAGCGATTGCTGCGCCGTGTAGCCATAGATCTTTTGCAGCAGGGTCGCGGTCATCAAAGTGGTGACGACAATTGCGGCAGAAAGGATCCAGGTGAGCAGCATGGAGATGATCACGCCACGCAGATGATCGCGCAGAACCGTCTTCAAAGGCAGTTCCGGGGCAAGCGTACGGCTGGCCTTCATTTCGGCGAAGATCGGCGTTTCCTGCAGCCAGCGACGCATCCAGACTGAAAGGAGGCCGAAGATGCCTCCGATGAAGAACGGAATGCGCCATGCGCCATCGGCGATCGCTTCCGGCGTGAAGACCGTGTTGATTATGGTTGCGATGGATGAGCCGAGCAGAATGCCGAATGACAGACCTGATGTCAGGAAGCCGCAGGCAAAGCCGACACGGCGGAAGGGCACGTGTTCAGCCACGAATGTCCATGCGCCGGGAACCTCGCCGCCGATGGCTGCACCCTGCAGGATGCGCATCAGAACGAGAAGGATGGGGGCCAAGACGCCGATCGTGGCATAGGTTGGCATGACGGCCATGCCAAGCGTCGACAGCGCCATCAAAAGGATCGAGAAGGCAAAGACCTTTTTGCGTCCGAACATGTCGCCGAAATGGGCAAGCACGATGCCGCCGAGCGGGCGAATGAGATAACCGGCTGCGAAGATACCGAAGGTCTGGATCAGTACCAGCCATTCCGGCATGTCCGGAGGAAAGAACAGTTTGCCGATCACCGTCGCGAAAAAGACGAAGATGATGAAGTCATAGAATTCCAGGGCGCCGCCTAGGGCAGCGAGGCCGAGGGTTTTGAAATCCTGAGAGGTAAGACGGCGCGGTGCGGCTCTTGAAGGAGCCGGTGAAGTAATCGAAGACATTGTATTCAACTGAAAGTACGGGGTGGGCTCCCGCTCAGGGAGATAGCGCCAACCGGAATGCGGCATGGCAGGCTGCATATCAAGGTTTAAAGGCTGTTTTTCTGGTCATTCCACCGGCTTTGCGATGCAGTTTGGCAACAGGATTGGTGCCGTCCGCCGGTGTCGGCCATCAGTCCTTGATCAATAACAGGTCGCTCGCCGCAAAGCGCAGCGTGACCGTTTCGCTCGGTTGCGGAAGAACCTTGTCCGGAGCATTGAACATATCGAAAGAGATCTGGTTGCCGCCAACGTCGAATTTCGTGCGAACGACCGAACCAAGGAAGTGAGACGAGACGACTGTTCCTGTGAGTGCGGTATCGCCTTTGGCGCTTTCTGCCAACGAACCCGCTTCCGGCCGCAGGGCGACGGAGATTTTTTCTCCAGATTTCAGAGCGCCGATAGGCTCGCGTAGAGTGATGACGTTTTCGCCGATACGGATCGTATTGGCGGCCGGCTCGGCTACCGTCGCGTCGATGATGTTAAGCGTGCCGACGAAGGAGGCGACAAAACGGGTAGCGGGGCGATTGTAGATATCCGATGGCGTGCCGATCTGGTCGGCGCGGCCGGCATTCATCACGACAATACGATCGGAGATGGACAGCGCCTCTTCCTGATCGTGCGTAATGAAGACGGTGGTGATTCCAAGCTGGCGCTGGATTTGACGGATCTCTTCGCGCAGCGATACGCGGATTTTTGCGTCAAGAGCAGAAAGCGGTTCGTCGAGCAGCAAAACCTGGGGTTTGGGAGCCAGCGCCCGCGCAAGGGCCACGCGCTGCTGCTGGCCTCCAGACATCTGGTAGGGATAGCGGTCGGCAAGGTGCTCAAGATGGATGAGCTTCAGCATCTCCTTCACTCGCGTCTCTATCTCAGCCTTCGGCTGGCCCGCGACCTTGAGGCCGAAGGCGACGTTGTCGAAAACATTCATGTTCGGGAAGAGCGCGTAGGCCTGGAAAACCATGCCAATATTGCGCTGGCTGGTCTTCAGCCCGGACTGGTTCTTGCCGTTGATGGTTATCTTGCCGTCGCTCGGGGTTTCGAAACCTGCGATCATTCTGAGAATCGTCGTTTTGCCGCAGCCGGACGGGCCGAGGAAGGAGATGAATTCTCCCTTGTCGATCGACATGTTGAAATCCTTGACGACCTGGGTCTGGCCGAAACTCTTCTTGAGACTGTCGAGGACGAGGAAGGACATGGGCGAAAATTCCTTAGGCGCGGCGGGCCGGCGCCATCTTGCTGAGACGGGAGACGAGCTGAATGAGGCCCATGGAAAGCCAGGTCATGGCGAAGGCGATGACGGCGAGGGCGGACGGCTCATAGGCCTTATTGGCGCCGACGAGCTGCAGATACGGACCAAAGGCCGGGCGATTGAGGAGGGCTGCCATGGTGAACTCGCCCATCACGATTGCAAACGTGATGAAGGCACCTGACAGGACACCCGACATGACATTCGGGAAAATGCAGCGAAACAATATAGTTGGCCACTTTGCGCCGAGGATTTCGGCGGCCTCGGTCAGGGTGCGTACATCGATCGTGCGCATCGCGGTGTCGACCGAGCGATACATGTAGGGCAGTGACAGGGTGATGTAGGACATCACAAGAAGCACGTTGGTGCCGAATGTCGAGCCGGTGAACGGGATGTAGGACGAGGAATTGTAGAGGCGCAAGTAACCGAAGACGATGACGATCGCCGGAATGACGAGAGGCATAAGAGTGACAAACTCGACCACCGGGCGAATCTGCGGCAGGCGAAGACGGACCCAGTAGGCCGTCGGTACGACAAGCAGCATGCCGAAGGCTATGGTGAACAGCGCCATCAGGATGGAAAAGCCGAAGGTCTGCTGAAACTGGACATCGGAAAAGACCGATCCATAGGCGTCGAAGGAATATTCACCGCGGCGCATGCGCAACGAGAATTCAAACGTGCCGAGCAGCGGAACGAAAAAATAGATCAGCCCGATAGCGATGGCGAGCCAGGCGAAGAATTTCGTCATCTTCATCTCTGGCGCCCTCACTTTTGCCAGCGTTCGGCGCGCATACGCAGCCAGATATAGAGAATGTTGGACAAGCCGGTGATGACGATCATGCCAAGCGCCAGCGCATAACCCAGGTTCGGGTTATGCAGCACGTCACCCCGGATTTGTGCGTAAAGTAGAATCGGCACGATATTGAGTGAGGAGCCAGTCAACGCATAGGCGGTGGCGATAGCACCGAACGCATTGGCGAAGAGAAGCAGGCTGGTGCCGAGCAGGCTTGGCCAGAGGATCGGGAAGGCGACCATCCGCCAGTATTGCCAGGTTGACGCGCCGAGGATTTCCGAGGCCTCGCGCCATTCCTTCTTCAGTCCATCAAGCGCAGGTGTCAGGATCAGAACCATCAGCGGGATCTGGAAAAACATGTAGGTGACCGTCAACCCGACGAAGGACAGGAGATTGAAGCCGGTCGAATAGAGATTGAAGCCGAACCACTCGCGCAGGAATACCGTTACAAGGCCGGTGCGGCCGAGCGTGGCGATGAAGGCAAAAGCAAGCGGTACACCGGCGAAATTCGAGGCGACGCCGGAGAATGTCAGAAGGCCGGAGCGGATCCAGGAAGGCAGGCCGCCGAGCACGATTGCCCAGGCGAGAAAAAAGCCAATCAGCGCGCCGCCGAGCGAAGAGGCAAACGAGACCTTGATCGAAATCCAGTAGGCAGAGAGGATCGTCGGCGTGAAAAGGTCAGCGATATTCTTGAAGGTGAACTGACCGTCCGGCGTGAAGAAGGCTCCCATAACGAGATAAAGCGTCGGGACGATCAGGAACATGAGCGCGAAGATCATGAACGGCGCGATGCCGAGCCAATCGATGACGGTGCGTCTGTCGATGAAGGACGAGGATGCCGTTGCCATGAAATAGCGCTTCTTTGGGAGAATAAAGAAAGCCTCCCCGCCGACAGGCGGGGAGGCGAGATGCATTACTGAACGTTGGCGCCGACGACGCTATCCCACTTGGTGGTGATGGCGGTCTTGCCTGCGGCCTGCTGGTCGAGCGTCGGGAACTTGGCCTTCTCGTAAGCTGCTGCCGGCGGCAGGGCGTCGAGCATTTCCTTCGGGATCTTGTTGTTCTTGGCAAGATCGTTGAAGCGGATCGGGTGGCAATATCCCTTCAGATAGCCAAGCTGGCCTTCGTCCGAATAGATATATTCCATCCACAGCTTGGCAGCGTTCGGATGCGGCGCGAAGGCAGAAATTGCCTGTACGTATACGCCGGCGACAACACCGGTCTCCGGAACGACGACTTCAAGCGGCGGGTTGCCCTTCAGCGTGTCGCGCCAGGAGAGACCGTTATAGTCCCAGGCGATGACGATCGGGGTGGAGCCCTGAGCCAGCGAGGCGGACTTGCCGATGACAGGCACGAAATTGCCGGCCTTGTTGATCTCCGAGAACAGCTTCAGACCGGCTTCTCCAGCCTTGGTGGCGTCGGTTTCGCCGCCGGCAAGACCGGCTGCGTATACGGCCTGTACGGCCTGGTTGGAGCCGCGCGGGTCACCTGCGAGCGCAACCGAATTTGCATAGTCGGACTTCGTCAGGTCCTTCCAGTCCTTCGGCAATTCCTTGACGATGTCGGTGTTCACGACGAAGGAGAGAACGCCGTAGTAGTCGCCATACCAGTGGCCATCAGCATCCTTGGCGTCAGCGGGGATCGAATCCCAGGTGGAGACCTTGTAGGGCTGGATCAGGCCTTCGGCCTTCGAGGACGGGCCGAAGGAGAGGCCGACGTCGATGACGTCAGGCGCCTGCGGGCCGGTATTGCCCTTATTGGCCTTGATCGCTTCGATTTCGTCGCCCGAGCTTGCGTCCGGGTTCAGTTCGTTGACTTCGATGCCGTATTTCTTCTTGAAGCCGGCAATGATGTCGCCGTAACCGCACCAGCTGTGGGGCAGTGCGATGGTCGTCAGCGAGCCTTCCTTCTTGGCAGCTGCGATCAGTTCAGCGCTCGGCTCGGCGAAAGCGAAGCTTGTGGATGCGACGACTGCGGCGGTCGTCAGCGAAAGCAGGCGATGAGCGTTCTTGAGCACGGATGTCCTCCTGAGGTTTGATCGTGTCGGCGGCAACTCGTAGTGCGGTATCGTGAACTGTATGTGACAGGCGAGGTGGATATCATCGGGGTATAACCCCGCGCTTTCAAAGCATTTTTTTCGCAAGTGTCAAAATCGGCAGGCGGGCGGCTGTGGATAACCGGGCAGTAACGTCGTTGCTGGAACACGCAAGGCGCAATTTGGCCAGATGCGGTGTGAAGTTCCATTTGACGACAACTTGAAAGTGAAGAATTGTGTTGTCAATCTTTCGTTTACTTCTGGCTTGCGGCGAGCAGTGTCCGTTTTAGCCTCGAAATTTTGAAAGAGGATACCCTGAAAGGGTCGGCCGAGGGATCGCGACCGACCTCAAAAAAGCGTCACCTTTTTCGGTGAGGCCGACAAGATCCTCCTGGGAGTAAGTCAGAGCTGTGCGGACCGGACACCGAAAGATCGGGTCCGGCCGGTCCATGGGCATTTCCGGCCGCTGGGGCCGGAGCCCTTTGCTTTGAGCAGGAGAAGGGGAATGGATAATTCAACAGCGGGCGTCAGCTACAAGAAGGCTGATGCATCCTATTTCGATAAGCGCGGCCTATCGCGTTATGCCGGTGTCTGGTCGCTCTGGGCGCTCGGGGTCGGTGCCGTTATCTCCGGGCATTTCTCCGGTTGGAACTTCGGTTTTGCAACCGGCGGATGGGGTGGCATGCTGGTGGCGGGCATGATCATCGCGGTCATGTATCTCGGCCTGACATTTTCAATCGCGGAAATGAGCCCGGCGCTACCGCATACCGGGGCGGCGTACTCCTTTGCCCGCACTGCGATGGGGCCGTGGGGCGGGTTTCTCACCGGTCTTTGTGAAAACGTTGAATATGTGCTGACGCCAGCGGTCATTGTCACCTTCATCACGGCTTATGTGAACTCGATCCTTGGTCTCGATCCAGCCTATTCGCCGCTTCTTTGGATATTCTTCTACGGCGTATTCCTGGCGCTGAATGTTTTCGGCCTGGAACTTTCGTTCAAGGTGACATTGGTTATCACGCTGATTTCTCTGGCTGTGCTGGTGTTCTTCTGGATTAGCGCCATTCCGAACATGGATTTCTCCCGTTGGGCGCTGAATATCGGTGTTGGACCGGACGGCTCGGCGATCGAATTGCCCGAAGGTAACGGCGACTGGTTCCCATTCGGTTTTTCGGGTGTTCTTGCAACGCTGCCTTTTGCCGTGTGGCTGTTTCTTGCCATCGAGCAACTGCCGCTGGCGGCGGAAGAGTCTGTCGACCCGAAACGTGACATGCCCAAAGGGATCATTCTCGGCATCATAACCCTGATGATCTCTGCCTTCATGATCGTGTTGCTCAATCCTTCGCTACCGGGTGTTGGCGCTTTCCATCTGGGATCCGCGCTTGAGCCGCTGCTCGACGGGTTCAAGGCGATTTATGGCGATAGCGGTGTCGTCATCCTCGGGCTTGTGGCGCTGACGGGGCTGATCGCCAGCTTCCACACCATCCTCTACGCGCAGGGCCGGCAGATCTATTCGCTTTCGCGTGCCGGTTATTTCCCGACTGCGCTCTCGGTTACTCATCCAGTCTACAAAACCCCTTACGTGGCGATGATGGCCGGTGCTGCCGTTGGTCTCGCAGTCATGTTGGTTATCTGGTTCGCGCTTGGCGCGGAGCAGGGCGGGACGGTGATCGGCGCGGTGCTCCTGAACATGGCCGTTTTCGGAGCGATGTTCTCCTACATCATGCAGGCGATCTCCTTCATCATTCTGCGTAACAAGCTGCCGAATATAGAGCGGCCGTTCCGCTCGCCGCTTGGTATCCCCGGTGCTGCGCTGACAATCGGGATTGCTGTCGTCACGCTGATCTACCAGGTCCAGGATCCGAATTTCTTCAAGGGCGTGGTCTGGGTCGTAGTGTGGTTCGCAGTGGCGATCGCCTATTTCGCCATTGTCGGTCGCCATCGGCTGATTCTTTCCCCGGAGGAAGAGTTTGCCATGGGGCACAAGGAGGCGGCGTCGCTCGCCTGATCAGGAAGGGTAATAAAACGGGGCGATCGTTGTTTGTTGTCGCCCCGTTGATGCCCGAATGCATCAGTTTACGGTGAAGCGGCCGCGCCAGGCTGCAAATTAACTACTGATTAACCATCTTTGGAAAAGATGTAGCTGAGAAGGCCCCATGCTTAGGGGATGCCAGCAGAGCGATGCGGCTCGTCACCTCCAAGGATGAAAAATGCCAGTCATATCTTTCGCCAATGCCAAGGGCGGAGCCGGCAAAACGACCGCAGCACTGCTGCTTGCGACCGAGCTTGCACATCAGGGATTTCGCATCACGATCATAGATGCAGATCCGCAGCGCTGGATCAGCCAGTGGCAGGAGACCTCCGGCAAGGTCCGCAATATCGAGGTGATCTCGGAGGTTACCGTTGCGTCACTCCACTGCCATCTGCGGGAAATGGCCTCCGCTACCGACTATTTCATCATCGACCTTGCAGGCGCGCGCGATGCGTTGGTGACAACGGCGCTCGGGCTTTCTGACCATGTGTTTATCCCGGTGCAGGGTTCGGCGATGGATGCCAAGGGGGCTGCGCAAATCCTCGACCTTCTGGCGATGATGAAGGAGAAGGGCAGGCTGGATATTGCGCATTCGGTCGTACTGACACGAGTGACGTCGATGGTCACGACCAAGGCGCTGCTTGCCATCAAAGGCTTGCTGGCGGCCAAGGGTGTGAATGTGCTTGCAGCGCCGATCGGCGAGCGGACCGCTTTCAAGGAGTTGTTTGAGAGTGGCGGTACGCTTTACAGCATGGATCCGTCGAAGGTCAGCAATGTCGAAAAGGCGAAGGATAACGTTCGCGCCTATGCATCTGAGGTTCTGCGGCTGATGCCGACCAGAATGAGCCGCACTGCCGTTGCCCGGCTGATCGGACTCGGCCGGGGTGTCGCGTGATACATCTCCATATACTGTGAGATATGAATATGGCCGGCGAAAGCCGGCCATTGTCGTTTGGGACGTTTGTATGGCTCGGTCTGTTTATTCGACGAACTGCACTGTGGTTCCCGGCTTGACCATCTTGGCGAGTTCCGTCGCATCCCAATTGGTGAGGCGCACGCAGCCGTGGCTGTTGGTCTTGCCGATCTTCGAGGGTTCCGGCGTGCCGTGAATGCCGTAAGTGGGCTTGGAAAGCGCAATCCAGACCGTACCGACCGGGCCGTTCGGACCCGGCGGGATCTGCAGGATCTGAGTGTTGTTGCCCTGGGTGAAGTTGATCTTCGGATTGTAGGTATATCCCGGATCAAGCGCTATACGCTGCACCGTATGGTCGCCTGATGGCGATGGCGTGTCCGAAGATCCGATAGTTGCCGGATAGGCGGCGATCAGATTGCCGTCGGCACCATAAGCGAAGACCTGCTTGCGCCCCTTGTCGGCGATGATGCGCGTCACCTGACCTGTCTTCGGCTGGCCAGGATTGATGACCTTGACGATCGTGCCGGGGATGGTGAAGTCGGCGTTCGGGTTGAGGGCCTTCAGATATCCTTCGTCCATATGGAACTGTTCAGCCAGCTTTTCCGTAACCGATGTGAATGACATGGCTGGCAGCGCGGCCTTGTGGGCGTAGTCTTCCGGAATGGCGGCAACGTAGGGACCTGCAGCGTCCGATGCGGTAATCGTATAGTCGACGATCGGCAGTCCACCCGAATAGGTGAGGCGCTGCATGATATCCTCGGAATTGTTCGGATCGAGCGTTTCGCCCGTCATTTCCTGCCAGGCTGCAATCGCCTTGTTGACGTTATCGCCAAGGTGGCCGTCGATAACGCCGGGCGAAATGCCTTCGCGGTCGAGAAAGACCTGCAGAGCCGCGATCTCGGCCTGCGGTTTTTTCGTGACCGTGATGACCGGCTTGTTCGGGTGCAGGTTATCTGCCGGTGGCATGCTCTGGTTCGGCTCAAGCGATGCTTCTTCCGAATAGCCCTGATCGACGCCCGGCAGTTCCTGTTGCTCGAGCGGCATGCGGGTGACGGAGCCGCCAATCGAGCCGGTTACCGATCCCGGCTCTTCCGGGCGATATTGACGATAATCCTGGTATCCGCCCTGGTTGTCGTAACGCGAGGTATTGGCTCCTGCCTGACGGCGGTTGTCATAACCTCGCGGTGCCGGCGGATACTCCTCATAACGCTGCCGATTGCCACTCTGACGCATTTCCGTGGCGATGATATTGCCGTAACGGTCGAGATAGACCCGCCGGCCTGAGCCGTCGCGACTGAGATACATATCCCGCTGGTTGGGCAAGTAGTCGAGGATCGCGCCATCCGGCGCGACCAGAACGGGTCTATCGGAATATTGCTCGTAACGCGACTGCGCTGCCGCAGGAACGACCGAGATCGCCAGAGCCGCAAGGCTGATGCTGAAAAGGACGGAGCGCTTCACGTTCTCACCGATTATACTGTTGCACATTCATGTAATCGGGAATGTGGGTGCTTGGTTCCCGTTTGCTATGTGCATTGACTGACAAGCTAATTTTGACGCTTGTATGGAAAAATCCCAGTTTGCAATGAATGAATCATTAAATTCCGCTCACCTTAGGTAAACGCGTTGTGAGCATCAGGAGGAAATGTGGATGAAAATCTTTACGGCGGCCCTTGGACCGAAGCTCGAGCTCGATGAGAGCTCCGTTCTGGATATCGGAAAGTGCTTTGTTCACGACACTGATATCGCTCCCGGCCGCGCGATCCCCGATGACGGTGATTCGCGTATCGACCATTCGCTGGAAGGTTTTCTGTTCACATGCGGGCCGGACCATATCCGTCATCCGGAAGTGATCGCCGGAGCCGCTGATGGCCGTAAATATCCGCTGCATGGTTCCTATTCTTCCCACCCGGCCGAGATCCTGTTCTGGGATATGCAGGGGGAGGAGGCCGAATGTCGGGCTCGTGTGCCGGTTCAGACGGCAGATGGCGGCGAGGCGCTGCTCGAACGTCATTGGAGGATCGATGGCGCAACCGGCGAGGTCTGCCTGCAGGACAAGGTTACCAATACCGGAACCAGGCCGATGGCGCGGGTGCATATGTACCACATGAATATCGGCGCATGGCTGTTCGATGATGGCGTGCACCTGACCGGCGCCATGCTGGATGGTGGCCAGCTGCGCTGGGATTTCGGACCTGAGCCGGGCAGTGTGTTTTGCGTGCCGGCAAGTCGTGAGGGCGATGAGTGGGCGGAAGTGGCGCTTGGCCCGATCGCGTCGCTCGGGGGGGCGACATTGAAGGTGCGCTTCAAGACCGATGGCCTGCCTTATCTGCAGGTGTGGAGAAACCAGAAGGCGCCGGCGCATGTGCTTGGAATTGAACCGGTATCGCATCGCCTGGCGGGCCGCGAGGAACTGGCAAAGACAGGCGAGTTGCAATGGCTGCAGCCCGGGGAGAGCGCAGACTATGCGCTTCGCTTTGCCTTCGTCTGAGATGCGGTCATCTGCCGTTGACGCTCGTCAAGCCACCGCGTAATGCTGGCGCCACAAAAAATGGAGGTTGCCCATGGATATCCGCCAGATCAATGACGAGTATTCCGTTTCCGGTCAGATCACCGTTGAGGAACTGGACGAGGTCACGGCGCTCGGCTTCAAGTCTATCGTCTGCAATCGTCCCGACGAGGAAGAGCCGGGTCAGCCGCACTATGCCGAAATCGAAGCACGCGCGAAGGAACTCGGCCTCGAAATCCGTCACATTCCGGTCGGCCGCATGGGCCTGACGCCGGAGGGCGTGACCGAGATGGCCGATGCGCTGGAAGATTTCCAAAAGCCGATGCTCGGCTTCTGCCGGTCCGGTGCACGCTCGACCGCCATCTACGAACAGGCCCAGCGTTTCAAGGGCTAGCCCGTTTTTCGCGCACGGCGTGAGTTTCTCGCCGTGCTTTTTCCAAGCTCAGCATTCAGGAGCATTCCCATGAGCATCAAGCGCATCGAGCCCGGCGCCCGCATGAGCGGCGCGGTCGTACACGGCAACACCGTTTATCTCGCCGGCCAGGTTGGCGAAGGCGAAACCGTTACCGACCAGTGCAAGGACGCTCTGGCTGAAGTCGATCGCCTGCTGGCCGCTGCCGGCTCCAACAAGTCGAAGGTTCTGCAGACGATCATCTATCTCTCCGACATGTCGACCTTCGGTGAAATGAACGCCGTCTGGGAAGCCTGGATCGATCCGGCCAACCCGCCGGCCCGCGCCACGAGCGAAGCTGCTCTGGCTGCTCCGAAGTACAAGGTCGAGTTCATCGTAACCGCCGCAATCTGATTTAGAGCGCCACGGATGCTGAAAGCACGCCTGCTTACGATTTTTTTCGCCGGTAGCCTGCTGGCATCCGTGGCGCACTCTCAAACCTTGCCTTCCGTACCCACGGGTTCGGAACTGGACGTTGCCGCACAGGCCATGATCTATGCGCGGGCTTGCGACATTCGCTACAAGCGGCCGTCAATGGTATGGGATTCGAAATTGCTGTATCTGAAGTATGCGCGCAACACGGTCTCCGATCCGCAGGCGGAAACGGAGAAGGCCTTCAAGTCTGCCCAGCGGACTGCAACGCGGGCCTATGCTTTGTCTGACAAGCAGATCACTGTCGAGTTTTGTGCGCGGTTGTCCGCTGTATTCAAGCGCGAACTCGGCCTCTGATTTCTCACCGATCGGGGATCGAGCAAAGCTCTCTCTATTGAAGTTGATGTAAAAAGGGGCCGGAAAATCCAGCCCCTTTTCGTGCATCTGCTGATTACGCTTCGCCCGGCGTCATGCCGAAAAGATAAAAGGCTGCAAGAGCAATTGCGATAAGGAAGATGACGGCCACGAAGGTCGACATGCCTCCCAGTGCTTTTCGTTTCGTTTCATTTGCCATGCCACATCAACGACATGAACAGACTTTGGTTCCTGATTTTTTGAGCAAATGCTCAAATCTGGGCCTTAGATTTTATTGCGGATCTGGGTCAGTGTTCTCGCCGGGGTGATCGCTTCCGGATCGAGCCTGACCTCGATGATTGCCGGCTTGCCGCTTTCGCGGGCCCGCAGATAGGCCGGTCCGAAATCCTCGGTCTTCTCCACCAGTTCACCGTGGCCGCCGAATGCCTTGGCGTAGGCGACAAAATCCGGATTGACGAGATCGGTGGCGCTGACGCGGCCCGGATATTCACGTTCCTGATGCATGCGGATCGTGCCGTAGATGCCGTTATTGACCAGCACGGTGATGATCGGCAGCCCATATCGCACAGCGGTGATGAATTCCTGGCCATGCATCATGAAGCAGCCATCGCCGGCAAAGCAGACGACTTCGCGATCGGGAAACAGCTGTTTGGCGGCGACCGCGGCTGGCAGCCCATAACCCATCGAGCCGGATGTCGGAGCGGACTGGGTATTGTATTTCTGGAAGCGATGGAAACGGTGCAGCCATGTGGCATAGTTGCCAGCGCCATTTGTGAAGATCGTATCGTCAGGCACGTTTTCTTCGATCCATGACATGATCGGTCCCATATGGACTTCGCCGGGACCGGTTTCGGGCGGTGTCGACCACTTCAGATAGGCGTCGTGCATGGCGGACTTGTGTTCTGCCCAAAGCGGCAGGGCCGGCGGTTCGAGATCCTTGATCGCCGAGACGAATTCGGCCGGGCCGGCGCAGATCGCAAGGTCGGGGCGATACATGCGGCCGATCTCTTCCGGGTCAGGGAAGACGTGGACGAGTTTTTGGCTCGGGTAAGGGATGTCGATCAGCGTGTAGCTCGATGACGGCATTTCCGACATGCGGCTGCCGATCAGGATCAGGAGGTCGCTGTCCTTGATCTCCTTTGCCAGGGCCGGGTTGATGCCGATGCCGACATCGCCCGCATAGGACGGATGAAGGTGATCGAACAGCATCTGGCGGCGGAAGGAGCAGCCGACCGGGAGTTTGAAGCGGCTGGCGAATTCTTGGAAATCTGCCACCGCCTGCTCATCCCAGCGGGTGCCGCCGAGAATGACCATCGGGCGCTGGGATGATTTCAGCAGTTTCTCGAACTCGGCGATCTGCTGCTTTCCGGGATGACTTTCGACACGGGTATACGCGCGCGCCTGCGGAGCCTCGACCTCTTCGACCAGCATGTCTTCCGGCAGCGTCAGAACGACCGGGCCGGGGCGACCGGATGTTGCGACGGAAAAAGCGCGGGTGACGAATTCCGGAATGCGGCGGGCGTCATCGATCTCGCCGACCCATTTGGCGAATTCGGTGAAGGCGCGGCGGTATTCGACTTCCTGGAAGGCCTCGCGCTCCTTCATGTCGCGGCCGATCTGGCCGACGAAGAGGATCATCGGGATCGAATCCTGCTTGGCGACATGAAGGCCGGCGGATGCATTGGTGGCGCCGGGGCCTCTCGTCACCATGCAGATGCCGGGTTCGCCGGAAAGCCTGCCCCAGCTGTCGGCCATCATCGCGGCACCACCTTCCTGGCGGCAGACGAGGACGTCGATACCGCTTTCATAAAGCGCATCGAGTACGGCGAGGTAGCTTTCGCCCGGCACACAGGAAACCCGTTTGACGCCGTTCGCTTTCAGCGCCTCGACGATCAGCTGGCCGCCGGTCCTTTTGGTGGTTTCCCCGGTTCGTTCCATTGATTGCTTTCCTCCTCGATTGCATTCAGTTCTGCCAGAATTTCATCCGTGTGCTCGCCAATCTTGGGGCTCGGACGGTGATAAGCAAGCGGTGTCTCGGACAACACGATCGGGCTCCTCACGCCCGGAATGATCGTGCCATCAGCCGCTTCAAGATCGATGCGCAGTCCGCGCGCCTTGACCTGGGGATCTTCGAACATTTCTCCGATCGAATTGATCGGGCCGACCGGTACGGCATTCTCGCCGCAGGCGGCCAGAAGATCGGCCTTGGTCCATTTCATCGTCTCGGCGGTGAGCAGGCTACGAACCTCGATGCGGTGCGCAACGCGCGCCTTGTTGGTTGCATAGCGCTCATCGTCGGCCACGTGCTCGATACCGAGAATACGGCAGAAGCGACGGAACTGGCCGTCATTGCCGACGGCGAGGATGATGTGGCCGTCGTGGACGGGGATCACCTCGTAGGGTGATATGTTCGGATGGGCATTACCGAGTTTCACGGGCGAGATGCCGGAAATCAGGTAGTTCATGTTCTGGTTGGCGAGAACCGATGACATGACATCGAGCAGTGCCATATCGACCTGCTGGCCTTCGCCGGTTTTCATCGCATGGATCAGGGCGCCCTGAATGGCTGTGACCGCATAGATGCCGGTGAAAATGTCGGCAATAGCGACCCCAGCCTTCATAGGCTGACCTTCCGGTTCACCGGTGATCGACATGAAACCGGACATGCCCTGGACGATGTAATCATAGCCGGCGAGGCTGGCGTAAGGGCCGTCCTGACCGAAGCCGGTGATCGAGCAATAGACCAGTTTCGGATTTACCTTCTTCAGGCTCTCGTAATCGAGGCCGTATTTCTTCAATCCACCGAGCTTGAAGTTTTCGATCAGGACGTCGGATTGGGCGGCGAGGCGGCGAACGATCGCCTGTCCTTCCTCCGTTTTCAGATCGACGGCGATCGAGCGCTTGCCGCGATTGGTGGAATGGTAATAGGCGGCCGACAGATTTTCACCGTCGGCGCTTTCGACGAAGGGAGGCCCCCAGGCGCGGGTATCGTCGCCGCCTTCAGGGTTTTCTACCTTGATGACGTCCGCCCCCATATCCGCCAGCATCTGGCCTGCCCAGGGGCCGGCAAGGACGCGGGCGAGTTCAAGGACGCGAATGCCGGCAAGCGGCGGCTTCTTGGAGGCGATGTCCATGGTCAGGGGGCTACCGATGTCGTTTCGCTTGTGGTGACGGGTTTGATCGAGGCGACGCGGCGTTCGCGCCAGATGATGTAGAGGCCGGAGCTGATGATGATCGAAATGCCGAGCCATTTGATCGGATCCGGAAAATCACCGAAGACCAGCCAGCCGAACAGCGTGGCCGAAACGATCTCGAAATACTGGATCGGGGCGAGCACGGAGGCGGGGGCGGCCCGGTAGGCGTAAACACTCAACAGACCTGAAAGAGCGGCGAAAACGCCAACGCCAGCCATCCACATGAAGGTGGTGATGTCGGGTAGCGAGGGGGCAAGGAAACCGACTTCCGCAGCGTCTCCGACGAAAAGCAGCACCGCGCAGATAGGAATGCCCCAGAGCGCCATCTGGAACTGCATCGCAAATGGCTCCTCCCGATGCGCCAATGCACGCGTCATCATGGCAAAGATAGCGACGCAGAAGGCTGTGACGACCGGCAGGAGTGCGACATAACCAATCTCCTGAAAGCTCGGGCGAATGACGATCATTGCGCCGATAAAGCCCACGGCGCAGGCGGTGTAACGGCGCCAACCCACGGTTTCTTTCAGGAATATGCTCGACAGAATGGTGAGAATGATCGGCTCGACAAAGAAAATCGCGATCGCGTCTGCGACCGGCATGACTGCCAGGGTGGCGACGAAGCAGACCATGGATATGGTGATCACGCCGGCCCGGATCGCGTGATAGAAGCTCATGCGCCAGGAAAAGGAGCGCCACGAGCCTGCCCAGAGCACGAACGGCAGCATACACAGCCCCTGAAAGACAAAGCGGGCTGCGGTGATCATCGTCGGCGACGCGCTGGACGTCGCAAGCTTGGAGAACACGTCGATCAACGGCGCGACCAACATGGCCAAGATCATCAAGCCAAGACCAGTGGTGACGCTGGCGGTGTGCGCTATTGGGCGTGACATGGCAGGTGATGCACTCATGATTTCGATATACTTGACTGCGACATTCTGCGCACATGAAGAAAAGTCATGAACTCATTCCGCAGCTGTTCTGATTGGCTGGATTATACGCGTAGCCCATTCGGCAAATTCGGCCGTGGCTTCAGTGCGCATCGTGTCGTTGAGAGTTTCGTGGCGGGCGTTGGTCCAGAAGCGCGTCATGACGTTGTTGAAGCCATGTTTGCGCAAATGGCCTGAAAGCCAGAGGATTGCCCGGCCCTTATCCGTTGCCGGATCTTCCCCGCCGCCCAGCAGATGGATGGGCAGATCCCTTGGCAGCCGATCGACGAGTTTCGGGGCGCGAAAGGTCATCTCGAAAAGATCGAGCCAGAGCGAGACGCTGGCGTCGAAACCGCACAAGGGATCGGCGATATAGGCATCGACTTCTGCGGGGTCGTGGCTCAGCCAGTCGAAGGCCGTTCGGTGGGCGGGAATGCTTTCACCCCATGCGCCGAAGGTGAGGCGCGGCAGCATGCCGCTCGGCGTGTCGGATCCTTTCAACGCGCGTTCTGCCAGAAGCAGTCCTTGAGCCGCGCGGCCGGCTAGGCCCGGATTGAAATTGGAATTCCAGACGGCGACACCGGCGAAATCCCGGGGATGATCGACCGCCGCATTGAGCGCGATCAGGCCGCCCATGGAGTGGCCGAACAGGATGACCGGCAGTCCGGGGTGATCCGCCAGGGTTCTGGCGCGGACGGCCATCACATCATCGATGACGAGCCGCATGCCGTCCTTCACCGCGAATCGGCCGATCGGTGCGCCCGGCGCAACCGTTTCGCCATGACCGCGATGATCCCAGACGTAGACGTGAAAACCTTTCCGTGCCATCGCCTCGGCAAAGGTGCGGTAGCGCTTCGAATGCTCCGCCAGACCATGGGAGATCAGGAGGATGCCCTTCGCCTCACCCTGAGCCATTGCATGGCGATAGGCGATCGCGGCACCCGTCGGGCTGGGGAAAGTCCGTATTTCCCACCCAAAATCCAAGCTCATTTCAAAACCTCTCCCGCTCTTCGCATTGCCCCGAGGCGCGTCTTCGCCTACATAGCGGCAAAACCTCTTTCCCCCGGAGCTTAATTATCGATGGCACGTCAGTTCATCTATCACATGTCGGGACTGAACAAGTCCTATGGCGCCAAGAAGATCCTCGAGAACGTCAACCTGTCGTTCTACCCCGACGCCAAGATCGGTATTCTCGGCCCGAACGGTGCCGGTAAGTCGACCGTCCTGCGCATCATCGCCGGTCAGGACAAGGAATATACCGGTGAAGCCTGGCTCGCCGAAGGTGCGACGGTCGGTTACCTGGAACAGGAGCCGAAGCTCGATCCGAACAAGAACGCGTTCGAAAACGTGATGGAAGGCGTAGCCGACAAGCAGGCCGTGCTCGACCGTTACAACGAACTGATGATGAACTATTCCGACGAGACTGCGGAAGAAGGCGCAAAGCTTCAGGATATCATCGACAGCCAGAACCTCTGGGACCTCGAACAGCAGGTCGAGATGGCGATGGAAGCCCTGCGCTGCCCGCCGAAGGATGCCGCGGTCGACAACCTGTCTGGTGGTGAACGTCGCCGTATCGCGCTCTGCCGCCTGCTGCTGTCGCAGCCGGACCTGCTGCTGCTCGACGAACCGACCAACCATCTCGATGCCGAGACGATCGCCTGGCTTGAAAAGCACCTGCGCGATTATCCAGGCGCCGTGATGATGATTACCCACGACCGCTACTTCCTCGACAACGTCACCGGCTGGATCCTCGAGCTCGACCGTGGCCGCGGCATTCCGTACGAAGGCAACTATTCCGCCTACCTGACCGCCAAGGCCAAGCGCATGCAGCAGGAAGCCCGCGAAGAGGCCGGTCGCCAGAAGGCGCTGTCGCGCGAACAGGAATGGATCGCATCCAGCCCGAAGGCTCGTCAGGCCAAGTCGAAGGCTCGTATCAAGTCTTACGAACAGCTGGTCGATGCGGCTGAAAACATTCGGCCGAGCGATGCGCAGATCATCATTCCTGTCTCCGAGCGCCTCGGCAACGTGGTCATCGAGCTGGAAGGCATCAAGAAGGGCTTTGACGGCCGCACGCTGATCAACGACCTTTCCCTGAAGCTGCCGCCGGGTGGTATCGTCGGCATTATCGGCCCGAACGGCGCCGGCAAGTCGACGCTGTTCAAGATGATCACCGGCCAGGAAACCCCGGACGAGGGATCCATCCGTGTGGGTGAAACGGTCCATCTCGGTTATGTCGACCAGAGCCGCGATGCGCTGGATGGCGGCAAGACCGTTTGGGAAGAAATTTCCGGCGGTGCGGAAGTCATCAAGCTCGGCAAGTTCGACATGAACTCCCGCGCTTATTGCGGCGCCTTCAACTTCAAGGGTGGCGATCAGCAGCAGAAGGTCGGCAATCTTTCGGGTGGTCAGCGTAACCGCGTTCACCTTGCCAAGATGCTGAAGGCCGGCGGCAATGTTCTCCTCCTCGACGAACCGACCAACGACCTCGATACGGAAACGCTCGGCGCTCTTGAAAGCGCGCTTGAAGCCTTTGCCGGCTGCGCCATCATCATCAGCCACGATCGCATGTTCCTCGACCGTCTGGCCACGCACATTCTCGCCTTCGAAGGTGACGGTCATGTCGAGTGGTTCGAAGGCAACTTCGAAGACTACGAACAGGACAAGGTCCGTCGACTTGGTCCGGATGCGCTGAACCCGGGTAGCCAGGCCTACAAGCGCCTGACGCGCTAAGGCGTTTCAATCATTTCTGTGAATTGAAAGGGCGGCTTTGCCGCCCTTTTTTGCAAACAACAGACGGCGGCTTGCATCCTCTATACATTCGATATAAAGATATCTTTATATCTTGATTGCTGGGAAGCGTGTATGTCGTTAGCGCTCGATACATTGGTTGATGTTCTGAAGACTGTCGGGGAGCCGACACGCTTCCGGCTGCTTGCCTTGTTGGCAAAAGGCGACCTGACGGTAACCGACCTGACCGAGATACTCGGGCAGTCACAACCGCGTATCTCCCGTCACCTGAAGCTTCTCAACGAAGATGCGTTGATCGACCGCTACCAGGAAGGGGCTTGGGCCTATTTCCGCCTGACGCAGGACGGTCCGGCTGCCGCTCTGGTCAAGACATTGCTTGCCGCCTCGGCAAATGAAGACCCCGTTCTGGTTCGCGATGGCGAGCGGCTTTCCGCAGTCAAGCATCAACGCGCTGAACGCGCCCAGGCCTATTTCAGTCGCAACGCTTCCGAATGGGATGAGCTTCGCCGTCTCCACGCAAGCGATTCTGCTGTCGAGCAGGCGCTTTTGCGGCTGATCGGTCCTTCACCGATCGACTCGCTGCTTGATCTCGGCACGGGCACAGGCTGGATACTAAAGCTGCTTGCTCCGCATTACCGTCGTGCGATCGGCGTCGATGCAAGCCGCGATATGTTGGCCGTTGCAAGAGCCAATCTCGACAAGGCGGGCATCCTGAAAGCGTCCGTGCGTCATGCGGACATCTTAAACCTCTCGCTCGACGGGCAGGATTTCGATCTCGTCACAATTCATCAGGTGCTGCATTTCCTTGACCAGCCGGAACTTGCGATCGCCGAGGCAGCCCGTATCCTGCGGCCGGGCGGCAGACTGCTGATCGTCGACCTTGCGCCGCACAAGCTTGAACATTTGCGCGAAGAGCATGCCCATGTCCGACTTGGTTTCTCTCACGAGGCCATCGGCGACTGGCTGGAAAAGATCGGGCTCGATATCGAAAAAGCGATCGATATTGCGCCGGAACAAGATGACGGTCTCACTGTCACGATATGGCTGGCAAAGGATCGCCGTCTGCTGATGGCCGATGCCGAACCGGCGGAAGCAATTTCGGTATTTTAGGAAGAATATGATGAACGAGACCACGACACGCCCGCGATTCGATATTTCTTTCGAATTCTTCCCGCCGAAATCCGAGGAGATGGAGGCGCAGTTGTTTGAGACCGTCGACCGTCTGGCGCTCTTTCAGCCGGAATTCGTCACCGTGACCTACGGGGCAGGTGGGTCGACAAAGGAGCCGACGCTCTCGGCCGTCACCGGGATCATCGACAAGACCAGCCTGCCGACTGCGGCGCACCTGACCTGCGTCGACGCTTCCAAGGATGAAGTGCGCGCTGTGGTCGAGGAATATCGCGCAGCAGGCGTGCGCAGGATCGTTGCGCTCAGAGGGGATCCGACTGCCGGAATCGGTACGACCTATCTGCCGCATGGAGAAGGTTTCCAGCGGACGGCAGATCTGGTGCAGGCGTTGGCGGAATACGGCGATTTCGATATCTCCGTTTCAGCCTATCCGGAAAAACATCCCGAAAGCCGCAATATGGCGGCCGATATCTCGGTCTTGAAGCAGAAGGCTGATGCCGGCGCGCACCGTGCGCTCACCCAATTCTTCTTCGATAATGACGTCTTCTTCCGCTACATGGATGAGGTCGCTGCGGCCGGTGTGAGCATTCCGGTCATTCCCGGCATCATGCCGATCCAGAACCTGACGCAGCTCAAGCGCTTTTCAAAACGCTGCGGCGCGACCATTCCAGGTTTTCTCGATGATCGGTTCGAAGGGCTGGACGACAAGCCGGATGATCGGGCCAAGGTCGCAGCCGAAGTTTCTGCGGAACAGATCGAAGAACTCGGCCGCAACGGTTTCAACCATATTCATTTATACACGATGAACCGTTCGCCGCTCGTTTCCGCCGTGCTGGACAATATCGGCTACAAGCCGGGAATGCGTAAGGCTGCGGCCTGAAGCTTGGACTGGAATAAATGAAAGGCGCATGTTCCGGGGAACATGCGCCTTTCGAAACTCAGGTCCATATCAAACGTTCATGGATGCAAGATACGACCGGTAGTCTTTTGGCCTAGATGAAGAGCATCGAGGCTATGAATGCAAATGCAGCACCGACTACCAGGAGATTGAGGGGGTATGTACGTCCCATGTCTGCCTCCTTGCGTTGACGGTCCGATTTTATGTCGGTTCTGTGTCAAATGGAAAGCGGAATCTTGTGCTGCAACGCAGTGATGAAGCCGCGTTAGGATTTTGTTTTTGATCTATCTGATTGATTTTATTTGAAATAATCGAAATTAACGAAGCTTTCCCATGCGTTAAATTCATCTATTTGTCTGTTAATGAGCGTTATTTTCCGTGAGTGAAAAGGCTCTTTCGCACTGCTTCAAACAGTCTTTTTGCGCATGCGAAGGATTCGTCCGTCGAGCAGAACGAGGCCGAAACCGATGACGGCCATGCCAGCCAGGTCGGTCATCGCGAGGCGTTCTCCGAGGAAGAGAGCTCCCAGCAGAATAGCGCTCGGCGGCACCAGCAGGGTGACAAGCGAGGTATTGGTTGCCCCCGCGATCGAGAGGATCCTGAAGTAGATTAGGTAGCCGAGTGCGGTCGACAGAAGGGCCAGGGCGATGATGGCCGCGATTGCGTGCGTGGAGGGTGTCGCCAGCGTCCAGGGCTGGTCGGCAATCAGCGAGACCGGCAGCATGATGAGGCTGGAGGCGGTCAACTGGCCTGCGGCCGTCACCGGGGCTGGAATGCCGCGAAAACGCTTGCCGTAGGTTCCGGCCACGCCATAGGAGATCGCCGCCATAACCGGAAGGATGAGCGCCCAGAGCGGGGCGGCGCTGGCTGTCATCGCACTCGGACCGATGAGGATGCAGGTGCCGGCAAGGCCTGCCGCGCAGCCCGCAAGTTTTGCGCCTGTCAGCTTTTCGTCCGCAGTCCACTGGTTGGCGATGATCACCGTCCAGATCGGCGTGGTGGCGTTGAGAATGGAGGCAAGGCCCGCGCCGATCTCGGTCTGACCGAAGAAGATCAGCGTGTGGGGCAGGGCGTTGTTGATAAAGCCGAGGATCAGGAACGAGCGCCAGTGTTCCTTCAGGATCGAATAGGTGCCGAAGCGGCCGCGCAGATAGATGTGAAGCGCAAGAGCTGCAATGCCGAGGCGCAGCAGAACCAGCGTGAAGGGCGGGACTTCGTGGACGGCGATGCGGGCGAAGAAAAAGGAGCCGCCCCACAGAAGACCGAGAAGGAAGAGCAAGGCCCAGGCAAGTGGTGTCAATCGAGGTGTCGCTGATGTCATCCGGATGCTCTTCGTGCTGGCTCAAGAGGCAGAAGATAAAACGGGCGGCGATCAGATCGCCACCCGTTTTGTGTCATGGGGTCAATTTCCGAGCTTACAGCGCCTGAAGCAGCGCCTGTGTCGGCCAGCCATCGGCAGGCATGCCGAGACGCGCCTGCTCCTTCTGGACCGCCTGGCGGGTGCCTGAGCCTAGAATGCCGTCGATCTTGCCGACATCGTGGCCGTGAGCATCGAGCTTGGTCTGCAGCTGCTTCATCGCCTCTACGTCAAGACCCTGTTCCGGGGTGGTCTTCTGGTAGGGCGGTGCACCGGTAAGGCGGGTGGCGAAATAGGCAGCAGAGGTCGTATAGATGAACGACTGGTTCCACTGCAGATAAATGCCGAAGTTCGGATAGGTCAGGAAGGCCGGTCCCTTGCGTCCCTGCGGCAGGATGAGAGCTGCCGGCAGGTTGCCGAATTTCGTGTCGCCATCACGCGGGGTAACTCCGTAGGAGAACCATTCGCTGGCCGGGATTTCGTTGCCGAGGCCAGATTTCTCGAAGGGGAGATTTTCCGGCAGCGTGACTTCCTGGATCCAGGGTTCGCCCTTCTTCCATCCCATGCTCTGGATGAATTTCGCGGCTGTCAGAACCGCATCCGGTGCGCTGCCCTTGACGTCGATATGGCCGCTGTTATCGCCATCGACACCTTGAGCGATGATATCCTCCGGAAGCATCTGGACCTGGCCGATCTCGCCAGCCCATGCGCCGGTATTGGTCGACGGGTTGAGGTCGCCATGCTGCACCATCTCGATCAGGGCGATCAGCTGCGGACGGAAGAGTTCCGGGCGGCGGCAGTCGTGCGAGAGGGTGACCAGCGCATTGCGGGTGTTGAAATCGCCCTGAACAGCGCCGAAATCGGTTTCCATCGCCCAGAATGCGGTGATTACGCCTGCGGGTACGCCGAACTCGTTTTCCGCACGAGAGAAAACATCGGCAAGCTGCTTGAGCTTCTGGCGGCCGATATCGAGGCGGGCCTGGCTGACCGTGCGCTGCGAGAATTCGAGAAAAGTCTGGCGGAAGACGCCCTGGGCGCGGTCGCGGCTGAGAACCTTCTGGTCGATCTGCGCGCCAGCGAGGGCTTCGTCCACCGCCGAGGCTGGAATACCCTTGGAGACTGCTTCCTGCTTCACACCGGCCAAAAACGCGGTCAGGTCGCCGCCGCAGGCGGGGCCGGGACCGGTTGTCGTGGAAGGCGTCTGGGCGAATGCGGGGACTGCGAGCCCTCCGGCGATAAGGGCTGCAAGGGCAAAGCTGCGGCTGTCGAGAAATGACATAGGGCGATCCTGGCGATCTGTGACGTGTCTGGGGATGATCAATGTAGAAATATGTGCCGCACGTACCCTTGAGTGCGGCGGCAGCCGGCTATTTAGCGCAGTCGCATTCACATTGCCAGTGATAGGTATGGGGACAGCGCTACGATCTCATCGGGCTGACAGTCAGTCGTTGGCAGCGGCGACCCAGGCGCTCCAGTTTCTGGTGCTGCCGGAAAAGACGTTGATGTCTGTTTCGCCCTTTATGCCCGGCACTACGCCGGTGGCGGTATATTGCCAAAAGGCCCATTTGCGGCCGGTATAGATTTCGCTTGGATGCGCTGCCACCGAGCGGACCCAGAAATGATAGTCATTGAACGCGCCGACGAGGTTGTCGCGGTGGAAATCGACCGAGGTGTAGATGATCGGCTTGCGGCCGTAGTGGGCTTCGATACGGGCCATGAAACGCCGCATCACGTCACGCACCGTTGCCGCATCGGGCCTCAGCTTGCAGGTCGGTGAGGCGGGGTTCCATTCCATGTCCAGAACCGGCGGAAGCATGTTGGCTTCCTTCGGCACATTGGCAATGAACCAGTCGGCCTGATCCTCCGGCGTCGAGCAGAAATAGTAGAAATGATAGGCGGAATGCGGAATGCCGGCGCGCGCTGCCCCCTGCCAATGAGTCCGGAATGCCGGATCGATACGGTCCTTGCCTTCCGTTCCCTTGATGAAGACGAAGGCGACGTCGGACTTTCTGACCGTCTGCCAATCGATGTCGGTGCCGTTCCATTTCGACAGGTCGATGCCGTGCACTTCATGCCGACCGGGATGGTTGCGGCCGAAATTCTGCGGATCATTGTCCTTGAACTTCGTGCCGCTGATCGAGGCCGTGTCCATGAGGTCGCTGGTGGACGTGCAGGAGCTCGCCATTGCGGCGGTCAGAAGAAGGGCGAGAAGCGTGCGCGGCATAATGGATCCGGTCTGAGCTGCAAGGATGCCGCTATCGACCGGAATCAGGCCGCACGGCATTCGAGCGTCCCGTTTACCATAGTGCCGTCGAGATTGGGTAAGGTGAAATGATCCGTCTGATAACGAGTGCGTCAGCCTCGCTTGCGGATCACCGCGTGCCAGGCATAACCGCGCCCGATATCCTCGAAGGTCATATCTGCATTGGCTCCGTCGAGCCTTGCCTGCAGCACTTCGCGAAGATTAGCCCGCGGAGTGACGTGAAAACGGCGCAGCCAGGCTTGAAGCATGCCGCGGAACCAGCGGGGAAGCCGTTCCTGCTGGCCGAAATCGACGATATGCAGTGAGCCTTTCGGATTGAGGCCAGCCAGCGCGGCCGTGATCGCATCCTCCCAGGCCGGGATCATCGAAATGGCGTAGGAGATCATTATGCGGTCGAAACCGCTCACGCCGAAATCCTCCGGACGGAAGGTCGTGGCGTCGGCGACGATCAAGGTCGGCTGCTGTGTGCCGCCGGCCAGATTGTTACGCGCCGTCTGCAGCATCTCGGCAGAGATATCGAGGCCGTAGAGCCTTGCCGTCGGATAATGGCGGCGGGTCAGGACCAGATTGCGGCCGGTGCCGCAGCCGACTTCCAAAATGCTTGTGCTGTCGGTCGCGTTCAGGCCTGCAATCGCCCTGTCGCGGCCGAAGAGGTAATATTTCCGCGTCAGGTCGTAGATATGCCGCTGGTAGCGGTACATCCTGTCCATATGGGCGGCGTGAGTTTCCGTCGTTGCGCCGGCGCTCACTGGCCGGCCTTCACGTAAATGTGGAAGCCACCGTAGATGGCAGAGCGATCCTGCAGGTTCAGTTCGGCGGAACGCTCTGCGAGATAGGTCCATTCCTGCCGAAGCGTATCGGCGATGCGGCCTTCTATGACGCTCTTTTCGGCGGCGGTACGGAAGATGACCCGCGCGCCGGGCGCGGCAGTGCGATTGATTTCGCTCCAGAGCGCGTTGAGCTGATCGTCGGTCATCCAGTCCTGGGCATCGAGCAACACGAAACGATCGACCGAGCCGGCCGGCTTGCGTGCCAGAAGGACGGTGACGCTTTCATGATGGACGGTGACGCGATCGGTATTCTGCCGGATTGCCTTGTAGTTTTCCGCACGCAGATAGTCGGGCAGGTTGCCCTCTTCGGGACGCGGATAACGGCGCGCAAAGGCCTGCCAGGCAAAATAGTTGTCGTTCAGCGGGAAGTGGCAGGCGAGCTTTTCTAGCCGCTCGCGCAAGACGGGCGCGATCGAGCCGTTCGGTGCGAGGCTGGCGAGCTCGTCATATTGCTGGGGCGGAATGCCGAGGCCGAAGAGCGAGCTTTTGCGGCTGGTGACGAAGCGGATCAGCGGGCGGTCGAAAAGCGGAGCGATATTGGCGTCGAAGAACTGACGCTGTTCGCGAAGCGAACGTGCCTTGGCAAATTCCTTCAGATCGACGCCATGGAGACGGGCAATGATATGGCCGATGGCGATGAAGCGGCCGAGCAGGCCGGTGCGATAGATGTTTTTGTTGAAGACCTCGACCCGCCGGCGGCCGGTCAGCGAGCGCTTCTGCCAATAGGCTCGCGTCTGTTCGTCGAGGTTGCGGGCTATATGGTCGTCAAACGCCGAACTGTTGGACTTCAGGCCATCCATTCCGAGGTAACGGACGACGTCTGCATGGGCCGGTAGGTGCTTGAAGGCTGCAAGCTTGAGGCGGTTGAGAGCGATGTGGTGACGATTGAGATCGATAACATCAATGCTCTTCGGCGAGCGGGAGAGGTAAGCCAGCATGTTGCAGCCGCCCGACCCGATGGTGACGATCGAATGTCCTTCTGACAGTTCCATCGCGTCCATATCGACCGCAGGGTCCTCCCAGATCTGGGGGTATACGAGGCCGGAGAAGAGCAGGCCGAAGAGGCGCTCGGAAAGGCCGTGTGGTGAGAGGGCCTTGTGCTGGAGGAGGGCGTCCTTGAGCTTGCGGTTGCGCTGCAAGCCACGTTCTTCGACGATATCTGCCATGACCAAATCCTGCCTCATCATGAGTTTCGAGGCGTTTAGCCGCTTCGTGCAACAGCTTCGTGACGCGCATTGTGACTTGCCTCATCGTGAACGAGTTCAGCAACAATGAGCCTTCCCCTCGGTCGCGGATTTTGCTTGCATGCCACCAAAGGAATGGAGGTGCTGGTGCTGAAGAAAATTGTTCGTCGTCTTGCGGTGTTCCTGCTCATCGTGGCGATCGGCATCGGCCTGTGGATCTATTTCATTCCGCCCAATTTGCTGCGCGTAGGCAGCGGCTATGCGGCGAAGATCGTATGCTCCAACGTCTTCATTGCAGGGCGTGATCCTGAAACGGTCCTGGAGCAGGACGTACAGGCGCCGGGCCACCCGCTTTTGCGCTTGATGCGCGTTGCGGTCGACCGTGAAAGTAGACGCGTCAATGCTGCTCTACTGGGATCGATTGCGCCGAGTGAGGCAGTTTACCACGGCGGAACGGGATGCACCGTCGGGCAGATTGGGAGTGTTCAGTCGGCTACCAATGCGACGAAGCCTGGTCTGGTGAAGGATCCCGAAGTGCTGTGGCCTGAAGGAGATAAAACTGATTCGGATGAATCTCTTGCCTCAATACTTTCAGACGTAGCTTTAAGCGGACCGGGCATGCGGGCGGTTGTGATCGTGAGGCATGGAAACATCGTTGCCGAAACCTATGGCGAAGGTTTTTCGAAGGACACGCCGCTTCTCGGCTGGTCGATGACCAAGACCGTAAATGCCGCGATCATCGGACGGTTGATGATCGAAGGACGTGTGTCATTCGACGAGAAGAACCTGTTTCCGGAGTGGAGGGACGATCGGCGGGCGTTGATCCGAATTTCCGATCTCCTGGGCATGGAGAGCGGACTGGCTTTCAACGAGAATTACGGCACAGTCGCCGATGTCACGCGCATGCTGTTTCTTGAGCCGGACATGGCGCGTTTCGTCGAAAGCCTGCCGCTCGAAGACGAGATCGGCTCCCGCTTCACCTATTCATCCGGGACGTCAGTGCTGCTTTCCAGAATCTGGATGGATCGCATCGGCAATCGTGATGAGGCGCTCGCCTATCCCTCGCGGGCGATCTTCGAGCCGCTGGGCATGACATCGGCGATCATGGAGGCCGATGCGGCGGGCACGTTTGTCGGTAGTTCGTACATGTATGCGACTGCCCGCGATTGGGCACGATTCGGGCTGTTTCTGGCGCGTGATGGTGTGTGGGAGGGGAGCCGCTTGTTGCCGGAAGGCTTTGTCACGCAGATGCATGAGGCCAACAGACGTTCGGGCGGCCGCTATTCGAAAATACAGACGTGGCTACCGAAGCCTGAGGCCGGTCTGCCATCGGATGCATTCGTCATCAGCGGGCATGACGGGCAGAATGTCTTTGTCATTCCGTCGCTGGATCTGGTGATCGTGCGGTTGGGCCTGACGCCAAGGTCACTGGGCTACGACGCGAGTGTGCTGGCATCGGAAGTGGTGAAACGGGTAAACGCGGATTAGCCGTTATTTCTGCAGAACGTGGAGCATGTCCTTGCGCTTGGCATCGTAATAATAGCCGCGCGCATAAAGCCGGATGGCGTTGTCGTTCTGGTTATCCGCGACGAGCCAGGCGCCGCGAAGATATTTGATCGCGTATTTGAGGTTGGTTTCGGCATCGAGGAGGCCTTCCGGCGGTCCCTCGTAGCCCATCGACTTGGCCGTCGAATACTTGATCTGCATGAGGCCCCAATAACCGTTCTTATGATAGGCCTTGGGGTCATATTTGCTTTCGCGGTGCACGACACGGTGAACCAGCGATTCCGGCACGCCATAAAGGCCGGCATAACGGTGGATAAGATTTTTCAAGTTCGAAGGGGCGTCCGCTGCGGTCGTCGGCATAGGTTCGCCGGGTGCCGGTGGGAATTCCAGGCGGTTATCGATTGCCGAAACTGCAGCGACTGCCTTCGGCTGCGCTGCGTAAGCAAGCGTAGTCGTCGGCACCTGCGGGCGCGGGATCGGAATGACCGACTGCAGAGCGACCATGTCCGGCGTCAGTTCTGGTTCGTCGAGCGCGATGGCCTGAGCAGCTGCCGGTTGGATCTGTCCCGACTGGACTGCGGGAGCGAGCGGAGGGGAAACAAGGCGGGCACCCTTGGCGGTGCTGTGCGCTACTGGCTGTGCAGAGGCCACGACAACAGGCATAGAGGCGGCAGTCGAGCTCGTTTGCATGGCAACGAACGGCGCCATGGTTGGAGATGCCATGGCTGCGATCTGAACGTTGGCTGCGTCCGACACAGTCGGTACGGGAACCGGGAGACGGCTTGTCTTGACGAGCGTAACGGTGCTGTCAGAATCTGCCTGAGCGATCGCCGAAGATGCATCGGCAGTCTGCTGAATGGATTGGTCCTGCGTCTCGTTCGACGCCACGTTGTTGCTGTGGTCAACGCTGGAACATGCAGCCAATGCGGAAGACATGGCAATAACCACGGCTGCCTTACGGCCCACAAATCGCATCATTGCCATCGGGTCGCTTTCATTAAAAATCGTTGCCCAGAACGTTAACAAGACCAGTGAAACTCGATCTCAATTAACTCATTCGAAAGAGATCGACAAGCCACCAGCCGGTCGCAGATGATCATGCGGCGATGCGCCGATATCCGGCGGTGACCGCACGACGGGCTATGAAACGCGTTCCCGGCTTGTAGGGAGCCTTGCTGCGTGCCTTGGAAACGCGGCGTTTCCGAGTGAAACTGGCGGGAAGTGTGGCATGGGCAAGCGCCCCTATCATCGCCGAAACGGCCAGTGCAGAAATCATGTTTATATACTGTTCTTGTGGCGCGCGCGTGGGATCAAAAAACTGGACGGCAATTGCTGCCGTGAGCGCAAAGTAACGCGTGCTCCTGAACGTTGTCAGAACGAAATAACCGAATATGCGCATGGGACGCGTTTCGGGAAGGTTGTCGTTGTCGGCAGTCCCATAGCGGAGCCGAGGATCCTGGTAGGCGTAGAGGACATGCAGCATCAGGTAGGACAGCCCTATCCACGAAAGAGCGCCGATTGCTGCCGGCCAAAGGAAAGTGATCAGAAAAACGCCGGCGACAACCAGAACGCCTCCAAGAACAAGGGATAGAACAAAGGCCGGGATCGTCACGAATGCGCTTGTTCTTCCCCATGACGCGGAGAACGCTGCCGTGAGCGATGCAATGGGATGCGGCATTAGAAGGATGGCAACCGTCGTTGCCGCAAAAGCGAGCCATGTCTCTATGGTCATCATCACCCTCCCGGATGCCACGGCATCCGTCATTTTTCCATCAGGCTGGCTCGAAAGACTGCCCAATGGACTCCATTACATCGCCGAACCATCTTGCCGTCATATCAAAAGGTTTACCACCCTTGATGCGCGGAAATTCGATCGTTCTAAGCTTCCCATTATGGTCTTCGTCATGTCCCGTCACGCCGGAGACCCTGTTTAATGCACTTTCAACAGCGAGATCGACCATTCCCTGGATCAATCGAAGATCATCGCCGTTTGCAGCTGCAGACCTGGCGAAATAGCCGGACTTCTGTACCAATGACCGTTCCGCATCGATCCGGGCCGCAAACTGCTTCTGGAACCAGCCTCCGACATTGATCGTATCCAGTTTGACGTGACCGAACGCATCGCGGGCAACGTTTTCGCCGGCAGCCTCGCGTTCAGCAACGATTGCGTCCAAACAGGCGCCCTCAGAAACAAAGACCGTCGCAAAGCCGCGCTTGTCCATGACCTCCCTCAAGCGAGCCGCTTCCTTTTGCGCATCAAAGGCCATTTCGGGAAGATATACGCCGTCGATGCCCTTCATCTCCTCATTCATGAGGAAGCCTTCGACATAGCTGTTGGAACTGCTTCTCTGGATATAGGCGCGTGCCGTTGCCGCGGTAAGCCAACCGCAATGGCGACCCATGACCTCATGGATGATGAGGGTGCGCGGCGCCGCCGTCTGTTCGTTCGAAACATTGTCGAAGAATGCTGCGCCAACTTCTGCCGCTGTCCAGGCGCCCAGAGACTGGCGAATGGGAACGATATCGTTGTCGACCGTCTTCGGCAGGCCAACTACGGTGAGGTCGTACCCGTTTGCGGCGAGATATGCTGCGAGATCGGCGGCTACGGTGTTGGTATCATCGCCGCCAATAGTGTGAAGGACGGTGACGCCATCTTCGGCAAGCTGCTCTGCTGCGACTGCCAGAGGGTTCTGGCCTTCTTTGATCAGGCCCCGCTTCACACAGTCTGCGGCATTTGTCAGTTTGACGCGGCTGTTACCGATCGGCGAGCCGCCATAACGGTGGAGCAGATACGCATTATCGCGCATCTCCGCTGTGATTTCGATTCGGTCCGAGAGAAGAACCCCTTGGTATCCGGAGCGATATGCGATCAGTTCGGCATCCGGAGCGACATCGGTGTAGCGTTGAATGAGGCCTCCCACAGCCGATGATAGGCAGGGAGCAAGACCGCCTGCCGTCAACATTGCTACTTTCTCTTTGGCCATCGTTCCTCCGTCGCGTGTAAACGCTTCCCCTGCATTTCTCCGGCGGTATGGATGCGATAGAGGGCAGACGGTGTAAAGTGCATTTCTTCGCCTGTTCCGTCCCGCGCCTTGTTTTTCGGTGGGTAATAATTCCATATTTTCAAATGGATGCGTCGATAAAGCCGCGCTGCATCACATATGGCGGAGGTTGGTGCGGAGTGTATGGCTTTGAAAGAGGTTTGATTTCAGGTGCCGTTAAGCAGTCGGCCTGACCTCGGGAACCAGCTCATTGTTCGGATAACATGAACATAGTTTAATCCGGTGGTGAACGCCCGATCCGTTGCATTTTTTGGCATTATCTGGTCATTTAGGCGGATGATATTCGATTTTTCCTGTCTGCAGATTTCCTCGTTGTGGGAGCGACTCGTAAGTGCCATTGGCGATGCCGCCGGGAACGCTTTGGGGCGCGTCGTCGAGGCTATCCGCACGCTTTTCGAAGGTGATCCCGAGACGCGAAGACAGGTTTCGTTCTCTGTGGCGATCATCGCGCTTTCGGCGAAAATGGCAAAGGCCGACGGAATCGTTACAGAAGCGGAAGTAAGGGCGTTCCAGCAGATTTTCGACTTTCCGGACGAGGAGGCCCGTAACGTTGCGCGTCTTTATAATCTCGCGCGGCAGGACGTGGCAGGATACGAGGCCTATGCGTCCAAACTGTCAAATCTTTGCAGCTCGGGTGCTACGGAAAACTGCCCGATGCTTGAAAGCGTAGTCGACGGGCTTTTCCACATCGCCAAGGCGGATGGTCTCGTGCACGAAAAGGAACTGCTGTTCCTTGGCCGTATCGCCGAGATTTTCAGAATAGATGATGAGCATTTCCGTCGCATCATGGCGAGGCATGTGCATCTCGATGGCCGGGATCCATATCTGGTGCTCGGGGTGTCGCCGGAGGATGATTTTGCTGCGATCAGGAAGCAATACCGTCTGCTGGTTTCCGAGCATCATCCCGATCGCCTGATCGCGCGCGGTGTGCCGGCCACTCTCCATGCAGCGGCAAATGAGCGGATGGCCGCGCTGAACGCGGCTTACAAGGCGATCGAAAAAGAGCGCCGCGCAGCATGAGTGATTTTGTAGCGGACTATGCGGCAGCATCTGTCCGGCCTTCTCCCAATCACGGGGAGCGGGTTTCCGGACGCAAACCAGATGCGATCATCCTTCACTATACTGGCATGCCGAATGCAGATCAGGCGCTGGACTGGCTCTGCAACGAGGAAAGTCAGGTCTCCAGCCATTATTTCGTCCATGAGGACGGACGCGTCATCCAGCTTGTTCCGGAGGAACGACGTGCATGGCATGCCGGCAAAAGCGCCTGGGCTGGAGAGGTCGATATCAATTCCTGTTCGATAGGGATCGAGATTGCCAATACCGGGCACCCGGGCGGACTTCCGATGTTTCCTTCTGTGCAGATCGATGCGGTCATCCAATTGTGTCTGGATTGTGGTGAACGATGGTCTATCCGGCCGGAGCGGGTGCTTGGGCACTCCGATGTGGCGCCCATCCGCAAGGTCGATCCGGGTGAGAATTTTCCATGGAATAGTCTCCATGCATCAGGCGTCGGCCATTGGGTCGAGGCAAGCCCGATCGCCGGTGGGCGGTTCTTCCAGCTGGGTGAGGCGGGACAGCCGATCGAGGCCCTTCAATCAATGCTGTCGCTCTACGGTTACGATCTTGAGATAACAGGCAATTTCTGCGACCGCACCAAAGGTGTGCTGGAAGCGTTTCAGCGGCATTTTCGGCCGGCGCTGGTCGATGGAATAGCCGATTTCTCCACTATCGATACGCTGCACAGATTGCTGACATCGTTGCCGAAATATAGCCAGGTAGAGATCTGAACTTCTACGAGTTGTAAGGTAGTAAAGTCGTCGTTTTGCTGCGTTGCCACAGACTTTCCTTAATAACCGGGTTTAAGCAGTGGCTCGCGCAATCGCCTCGTAGGCGGAGATTGCAGAGAAAAACGAACAGGTTTCGTCAACGGTTGTGTCGTCTTTCCGGCGGTGCTTCCGAAGGATCGGTGTGTGCCGGCCGCGAGCCTTTCAGGTCCATGAGTTGAAGGACCTTACCCGGAGACTGACTTACTTCATGAGAATGCTGGCTATTGCAGCCGCAGCGGGCGTGATTGCGCTTGCTGCGGGTACGGATTTCGTGCGCGCCGAAGATGGCGGGGAGGCGACGAACTCTACGGAAACACAGGTCATCAAGCCCTGGGAAACGCACGAAACCACTGCGCAGGCCAAAACGCCTGAAGATCAGCGTGCGCTTCGCCAGTCACGTTACGAAGGCCTGATCCGTCAATATGCCGATCAATACGGCGTCCCTACCGAGCTGGCGATGGCTGTCGTGCGGATCGAAAGCAATTTCCAGCCGATGGCAAAAGGGAGTGCAGGAGAGATTGGTCTCATGCAGATCAAGCCAGCAACAGCCAAGCTCATGGGTTACAAGGGGCGCGCCTCCGGTCTCTATGATCCTGAAACGAACATCCGCTACGGTATGAAATATCTCGCCGGGGCGAATGAGCTCGGTGATGGGAAACTCTGCCGGACCATCCTCAAATACAATGCCGGCCATGGTGCAAAACGCATGAACCCGGTGTCGCAGCGTTACTGCAACAAGGTCGAGCTGGTGATTGCCTCGATGGATCGGGCAAAGCCGGTAGAGGATGTCTCCTATGCGACGGTAGCACTGGACTACGGTCGGACATTTCCGTTGATGTTCTGATTCCGGAAATCGGCCGAAGTGTTTCGACTATATGTCATTCGGCGAATTCTTTGCTCTGTGCTGTGGTGTTTGCGGATCAAACCGTTTATGGAGCCGGTGCCAGTTGGCCGGGCAGCCGCGCTTTACCAATGTCGAAAGACGGTAGGGTGAGGAAAGTCCGGGCTCCACGGAAACACGGTGCCGGATAACGTCCGGCGGGGGCGACCCTAGGGAAAGTGCCACAGAAAGCAAACCGCCTCGCTATATGCGGGGTAAGGGTGAAAGGGTGGGGTAAGAGCCCACCGCGCCTCTGGTGACAGCGGCGGCAAGGTAAACCCCACCGGGAGCAAGACCGAATAGGGATGATGCGGGGCGCCAAAAGCGCCTACAGCCTGTTTCTGGGCCAGTCATCCGGGTGGGTTGCGTGAGGCGATGTGCAAGCATCGTCCCAGATGAATGGCTGCCACGTTCCGGTGCGTGCATCGGAGCCATACAGAACCCGGCTTACAGGCCAACTGGCGAATCTGACTTGATAATGCGGCGGAGATGTCATGTCTTCTTCTCGCTGGCAGACTCCGGCTGCTCTCGAATCCCTCGAGAAAGTTGAGAACTGTTATTCTTTCAATCGCTTAATCGATGTTTATCAGACGGTTTCCAGTGCCTCTCTCCGATCGCAAAGCCCGCCTTGGTAATGTTTTGTTAAACTTAACGGGTCATAAATAAATACGTGTAGGAATGGGTTTGTGCGGCTCGTTCCGTGGGCGTCTCTTTGGTCGATCGTTCTTTCATTTTTCTCTGCTGCGAGGGGCGATGTTTGCCTTGGTAATCGGTTGTCTCGGTTCCTTGCGGATGGTCGTGAATTGAAGGTGGGCTTTCCGGCGGAAGGGGCTGTTGTTTTTCTGCTCTAATTGCAGTGAGAGTGCAGTATGGCGAATGGGTCGGATGGTGTTGAGGTCGAGGCCGAGGCTGGGTCTGCGCGCCATATCCCGGTTATGCTTGGAGAAGTGGTTGCTGCGCTCCAGCCTGAAACGGGTAAGGTCATTCTCGATGGCACTTTTGGTGCGGGCGGCTATACGTCTGCGCTTCTTTCTGCCGGTTCTTCGGTAATCGCTCTCGATCGGGATCCGACTGCGATCTCTGCAGGTCAGGTGCTGGTCCAGAGGAGTGAGGGGCGACTGTCACTCATTCATTCCGAATTCTCTCGTCTTGCAGAGTGTGTTCCCGATGGTGGCTTGGATGGTGTTGTCTTCGATGTCGGCGTTTCGTCGATGCAGATAGATGAGGCCGAGCGCGGTTTTTCGTTTCAGCGCAATGGACCGCTCGATATGCGTATGTCGTCTTCGGGTGTTTCCGCCGCTGATGTTGTCAATCGGGCCAAGGTTGGTGATCTTATCCGGATTTTCGGATTTCTCGGTGAAGAAAAGCATCCTGGGCGTATTGCCCGTGCCATCGAAAAGCGTCGTGCGACGCAGTTGTTCGAAACAACGCGCGATCTCGCCAATCTGATCGAGAGCGTCAATCCGCGCAAAGCCAAGGATAAGATTCACCCGGCGACTCGTGTCTTTCAAGCGCTTCGGATTTTTGTGAATGACGAGCTTGGGGAGTTGGCCCGTGCGCTTTTTGCCGCCGAACGGTCGCTTAAGCCCGGTGGTCGTCTGGTTGTCGTAACGTTTCATTCTCTCGAAGATCGGATCGTGAAGCAGTTTTTCTCCGATCGTTCCGGCAAGGCTTCCGGCTCGCGACATATGCCGGCGGTCGAGGTTCGTTCTGCTGTTTTCGAATTTCCGGGCAAGCAGATGATCGCTGCCAGCGAGGCTGAGGCTGAGGTCAACCCGCGTGCGCGGTCCGCCAAGCTGCGTATGGGCGTTCGCACAGAAGCCAAGCCAGGTGCTGACGACTTGTCTATTTTCTCGCTGCCTGATCTGGCCAGCCTTGCGACCATGGGAGCCTGAGGATGCTGAGAAGTTTCGATCTCGTGCTGATCGGCGTGATGACCACGATGGCGGTCGTTACCTACACGATCAAGCATCGAGCGGACGAAAAGCTGAGCGAAGTTCGCCGGCTCGAGGCTGAGATCAGGCTTGAACGCGACACGATCGATCTTCTGAGGGCCGATTGGGCTCTCGTGACGCAGCCGAACCGCCTGCAGCCATTGATCAAGAACTACGATTCGGAGCTTGGTCTTGTTCCCACGCTGCCGACACAGCTCGCAATGCCAAAAGAGTTGCCTATGCACAGATCGCAACTCCCGCAGCCCGATACGACGATTGAGGATATTATCGCCGGCAAGAATGGTGAGGTAGCTGCGGCTCTCAAGGGGGTGGAGCAGGCGAAGGCAACCCCGGCTCCCAAGGTTCCGTTGCCGCTGCCTCGAGGATGGGCGCCGGATAATATGTCCACTGGCTCGGTGAGGCGCTGATGTCTTTTCTTTCTAAAGTTATGGTGGTCAAACGCCGGGCGCATTTTTCGTCTGACCGCAAGGGCAGGTCTGCCGTCGGCGGCGCTGCTTTTGAAGGTACGCGCAAGAAGAAATCGGCGCAGGCACGCAATCGCGTGGGTCTGCTGATCGCCGGTTTCGCCGTGGTTTACGTCGTGATCGGCGGCCGTCTTACGCAGTATGGTATGGCGCAGCCGGAAACGACCTCGAGCATCCTGCCTGCGGACCGCCTGTTGGCTTCGCGTCCGGATATCGTCGATCGCAACGGCGCGATCCTTGCGACGGATATTCGCACCGTCTCGCTGTTTGCCGAGCCGCACAAGATTGTCGACGCCGACGAGGTGGTCGAGAAGCTTTCGACCGTGTTGACCGATCTCGACGTCAAGTCGACCTATTCCAGGCTCAAGTCCAATTCCCGTTTCCAGTGGCTTCGTCGCCAGTTGACGCCGAAGCAGCAGAGCCAGATTCTTGCGCTCGGTATTCCTGGTATTGGTTTCAGGCCCGAGAAGCGCCGCTTCTATCCCGGTGGACGTACTGCCGCGCATATCGTCGGTTATGTGAATATCGACAACCGCGGCGTTGCCGGCATGGAGCGTTACGTCGATAGCCAGGGACTTGCAGACCTTGCCTCGGTCGGCATGACGTCGAACCAGCCGCTTGAACCGGTCAAGCTTTCGATCGACCTGAGGGTTCAGGCAATCGTGCAGGACGTGGTTGCTGCGTCGATCGGCAAATATAAGGCAATCGGCGCCGGCGCGGTGGTCATCGACGTTCATACCGGTGAAATTCTCGGCATGGCTTCAGCGCCGGACTTCGATCCGAACGATCCGGCCGCCGGCGGCGAGGAGGGATGGTTCAACCGTATGTCGAACGGCACGTTTGAGATGGGCTCGACCTTCAAGTCGTTCACGCTGGCAATGGGCCTCGACGACGGCAAGATGAACCTCAACAGTACCTTCGATGCCCGCTTCCCGATCCGCATTGGTGGTTTCACGATCAAGGATTTCCATGGCAAGGGACGCATGCTCAGCGTTCCTGAAATTTTCCAGTATTCGTCGAATATCGGGACTGCGAAGATCGCTGATGCGGTCGGTATCGACGGGCACAAGGACTTCTTGACCAGGCTGGGGCTTCTCTCAAGGATGAAGACCGAGCTGCCCGAAGTGGCCATGCCAAGCCAGCCGCGCCAGTGGAAGAAGATCAACTCGATCACGATCTCCTTCGGTCATGGCGTTTCCACGACGCCATTGCAGACGGCTGTGGCGGGTGCTGCCCTGGTCAACGGGGGCAAACTCCTCGCGCCGACCTTCCTGCCGCGAACGCAGGAAGCGGCGGATCAGGTCGCGACCCAGGTGCTGAAGTCTTCGACCAGCCGCGACATGCGTTATCTGTTCGAATGGAATGGTGCCAACGGTTCCGGTCGCAATGCGCGGGTCGATGGCTTTGATGTTGGTGGCAAGACGGGCACAGCAGACAAGGTGGTCAACGGGCGTTATTCCCACGACAAGAACTTCAATGCCTTCCTGTCAGCCTTCCCGATGGATAATCCGCAATATGTGGTTCTGAGCTTCAGCGACGAGCCGAAGACAGACAAGGGCAATGGTGCAGCGCTTGCCGCTACGTCGGCGGCGCCGATGGTCAAGGAGATCATCAGCCGCTCGGCGCCCATTCTCGGTGTAAAGCCGAAATTCGGCAATGACGGTTCTGCCCTGCTTGTGTCTTATTGAGCGACAACAACTCGAGCGGCGATTCGTGAGCGCCGCTCGAAAAATGGAACAGACTGATGAAACTGCGCGATCTTGCCGGTCCGGATTTTCCGGAAGTTAAAGACCTTCTCGCTGGTCCTCTCGGAGACCTCGAGATTACCGGGATTTCCTTGGACAGCCGCAAGACCAAGCCTGGCATGCTGTTTGCCGCGCTGGCGGGCGTCAAGGCCGACGGTGAGGGCTTTATCGGCGATGCTGCCGCGCGCGGTGCCGTGGTTGCCGTCTCCGCTCATCCGGTCGAGGCGAATGTCCCGGTTCTCGTCGTTTCCAATCCACGTCGTTTCGTCGCACTGGCCGCGGCACGCTTCTTCGGCAAGCAGCCCGAAACGATGGTGGCTGTGACCGGCACGGCGGGAAAGACATCCGTTGCGTCATTCGTCCGGCAGATATGGGCGAAGGCCGGGCTGAGTGCCGCACAGATCGGCACGACCGGCGTCATTTCCCCGAGCCGCAATGACTACGGATCGCTGACCACGCCCGATCCGGTGGAACTGCAGAAGCTTCTCGCCGAACTGGCTGACGAAGGTGTCACGCACGCCGCTATGGAAGCATCCAGCCACGGGCTCGACCAGTCGCGTCTGGATGGCGTCAGGCTTTCAGCTGCAGCCTTCACCAATCTTGGTCGCGACCACATGGATTATCATCCGACGGTCGAGGACTACATGGCTGCCAAGATGCGGCTGTTCGATACGCTGATGCCGAAGGGTTCTCCGGCGGTTATCTTCGCCGACGATGCCTGGTCCGAGAAAGCAATCCGTGTTGCCAAGGCGTCTGGCCTCGATGTGCGGACGGTCGGGCGCAAGGGCGACTATCTCTGCGTCAAGCGCGTTGAGCATTTCCGCCACAAGCAGATGGCTGAAGTGCATCACAACGGCCAGATTTTCGAAATCGATATTCCGCTTGCCGGTGATTTCCAGCTGGCCAATGCGCTGGTCGCGGCGGCGCTTGCGATTTCGACAGGTGTCGAAGCAAAGACCGCCTTCAAGGCGCTTGAAGCGCTGACCGGCGCTGCCGGCCGACTGGAACTTGTCGGTCATACGAAGGATGGCGCGCTTGCCTATGTCGATTACGCCCACAAGCCGGACGCGCTGGAAAAAGTGCTGACCGCGGTGCGGCCGTTCACCAGCGGCAAGGTGCTCGTCGTGTTCGGTTGCGGCGGTGATCGCGACAAGGGCAAGAGACCGATCATGGGCGAGATTGCGACACGTCTGGCCGATGTCGTTGTCGTGACCGATGACAATCCGCGCTCCGAGGTTCCGGAAGTCATCCGCTCCGAGATCATGGCGGCGGCACCGGGGGCGATCGAGATCGGTGACCGGGCAAGTGCGATCCGCCATGCCGTGAACCTGCTCAAATCGGGCGATACGCTGATCGTTGCCGGCAAGGGGCACGAAGAAGGACAGACGATCGGGACGACGGTGTTGCCGTTCTCGGATCATGTCGAATTACGCCGTGCATTGGAGGAGAGGGTATCTTGAGCTTTCTTTGGACATCGCAGGAGATGGCGACCGTCATGGAAGGTCGCCCGATCGGTACGCTTCCGGAAGGCATCACGGGCATTTCGATCGACAGCCGCTCGATCGGTGCGGGTGAAGCCTTTTTTGCTATCAAGGGCGACCGCGTGGACGGTCATGATTATGCGAGCATCGCGGTTGCCAATGGCGCGCCGCTGATCGTCGTCAGCGAAGGAAAACTTCCGGCACTTGGGCGGCTGACCGTGCCGATGATCGTGGTCGAAGACGTGCTGGTGGCGCTGGGCAAGCTGGCAGTGGCATCGCGCGCACGCAGCCGTGCACGTATCATTGCGGTGACCGGATCGGTCGGGAAGACGACAACGAAGGAGATGCTGCGCCAGGTACTTGCTCCATCGGGTAAGGTGCATGCAGCCGTCGCCTCCTTCAACAATCACTGGGGCGTGCCGCTGACGCTGGCGCGCATGCCGGCCGATAGCGATTTCGGTGTCTTCGAGATCGGCATGAACCATGCCGGCGAGATCACACCGCTGGTCCAGATGGTCAAGCCGCATGTGGCGATCATCACCACGATTGCTGCTGCCCATCTCGGTCATTTCAAGGATCTTGAAGAAATTGCTGCGGCCAAGGCCGAGATTTTCGACGGTGTCGTCGAGGGCGGGGTTGCTGTGCTCAACCGCGATATCAAGCAGTTCGAGTTTCTGGCCGAGCGTGCAAAGGAAGCGGGTGTTGCGCGGATCTGCAGCTTCGGCCAGCATGCCAAGGCGGATTTCCGTCTGGCGGATTTCGAAGGTGACGGCGAGGGATCGACGATCTGGGCGGTTCTCGACGGCGAAACGCGCGAAATCAGGATCGGTGCACCCGGGCGGCATATCGCCGAGAACGCCGTCGCAGCGCTCGGCGCATGTGATCTTGTCGGGGCCGATCTCGATCAGGCGATCGAAGTGCTTGCTAGCCTCAAATCCGTCAAGGGCAGGGGTGAACGTCACCGCCTTGCGATCGGCGAGGGCTATCTGACGCTGATCGACGAAAGCTATAATGCAAACCCCGCCTCGATGCGGGCGGCAATCGCTTTGCTTGCCTCGACCACGCCGGACCTTTCCGGCCGGCGGATTGCGGTCCTTGGCGACATGCTGGAAATGGGAGCGTTTTCCGCGCAATTGCATGAGGAACTGACCGGGCCGCTGCTTGCTGCCGGGATAGAGCATGTCTGGCTTGCCGGCGCGGAGATGTCGGTATTGCGCGACGCGCTTCCGGAAAGCGTTCAGGTAGAATACCGGGAACAGACGTCGGAACTAGTCGACTATGTCGTGCGCTCCGTCAGGCCCGGTGATGTGGTGATGGTGAAGTCGTCGCTCGGCATCGGTTTCGGCAAGATCGTTGCCGGTCTGCTTGACAACTATCCGGCATTCTCCGACACGGACCACCAACTTTGAAATTTAGCGGCTTCGGGAAAGGGCCTTCATGCTGATCTGGCTTGTCGAACTGTCGGACAAACTGCAGTTTTTCAATTTGTTCCGATACATCACCTTCCGGACTGGCGCAGCCCTGTTCACCTCGGCCCTGATCGTCTTCCTGTTCGGCCCGCGGATGATCGCGTCATTGCGTGTGCGCCAGGGCAAGGGCCAGCCTATCCGTGCTGACGGTCCGCAGACTCACTTCAAGAAGGCCGGCACGCCGACCATGGGTGGGCTGATGATTCTCGCCGGCATCGTCGGCGGTTCGCTACTCTGGGCCGACCTTTCCAACGTCTATGTCGTGGCGACGCTGCTCGTGACGCTTGGTTTCGGCGCCATCGGTTTTTACGACGATTACCTGAAGGTCACCAAACAGTCGGACAAGGGCTTTTCAGGTAAGGCGCGCCTCGGGATCGAGTTTGTGATCGCGGGCATCGCCGTATTCTTCATGATGCGTATGGCTATGCATGCCCAGGCGTCCAATCCGGGTCTGGCGACATCTGTCGCTTTCCCATTCGTCAAGGAATACGTCCTCAATATCGGCTTCTTCTTCATCCTGTTCGGCGGTTTCGTCATCGTCGCTGCCGGCAATGCGGTGAACCTGACCGATGGTCTCGATGGTCTTGCAATTGTGCCGGTAATGATTGCTGCTGCATCCTTCGGCGTCATCGCCTATCTCGCCGGCAATGCAGTTTTCGCCAACTATCTGCAGATCAATTTCGTGCCTGGTACCGGCGAACTTGCGGTCATTCTCGGCGCCGTCATCGGGGCGGGATTGGGCTTCCTATGGTTCAACGCACCGCCTGCCGCTATCTTCATGGGCGATACAGGATCGCTGGCGCTCGGCGGACTGATCGGTTCAGTCGCAGTTGCTACCAAGCATGAGATCGTCATGGCGATCATCGGCGGCCTGTTCGTCATGGAAACGCTGTCGGTCATCATTCAGGTCGGTTTCTTCAAGCTGACAGGCAAGCGGGTGTTCCTGATGGCACCCATTCACCATCATTTCGAAAAGCTCGGCTGGACGGAAAGTCAGGTCGTGATCCGCTTCTGGATCATTGCCGTCGGCCTTGCGATGCTCGGACTTTCGACACTCAAGCTTCGGTAATTTCGGTTATATTGCGATGATCCCGGTTACGACTTTCAAGGGTAGAAATGTAGCACTGTTCGGACTCGGCGGATCGGGTCTTGCGACAGCGCAGGCGCTTGTTTCTGGTGGTGCGAATGTCACCGCCTGGGACGACAATCCCGAAAGCGTAACCAGGGCTTCGCAGGCCGGCATCAATGTTGCCGATCTGAGGGGCATCGATTGGTCGAAGCAGGCAGCTTTCGTGTTATCACCAGGCGTGCCGCTGACCCATCCGAAACCGCACTGGACCGTCGATCTTGCGAAGGCTGCCGGTGTCGAGATCATCGGGGACGTGGAGCTTTTCGTGCGCGAGCGGCGCGCTCATGCGCCGGACAGTCCGTTCATTGCAATCACCGGCACCAACGGCAAGTCGACGACGACGGCGCTTATCGCGCATATCCTGAAAGAGAGCGGTCGCGATACGCAGCTTGGCGGCAATATCGGTACCGCGGTTCTGACGCTGGATGAGCCGAAGACGGGGCGGTTCTATGTCGTGGAGTGCTCTTCCTACCAGATCGATCTTGCGCCGACGCTCAACCCGACCGCAGGCATTCTGCTTAACCTGACGCCCGATCATCTCGACCGGCACGGCACGATGCAGCACTATGCCGACGTGAAGGAGCGTCTAGTTGCAGGCAGCGAGACAGCGATCATCGGCGTGGACGACAGTTTCTGCACCCTGATTGCCGACCGCGTCGAGCGGGCAGGCGTCTCCGTAAAACGGATTTCGAAGCGCAGTCCTGTCGCTGACGGGATCTATGCGGATGGCACGAAGCTCGTGCTTGCGCATGGTGGTGCGAGCGAATTGTTCGTCGATCTCGATGGCATTCCGACGCTGAAGGGCGGGCATAACGCCCAGAATGCGGCTGCTGCGGTTGCTGCATGCCTGGCGGTCGGCCTTACGCCGACCGAGATTGTCCAGGGACTGAAATCCTTTCCCGGCCTCAAGCACCGGATGCAGCCTGTTGGCCGCCGCGGCCATGTCGTGTTCGTCAATGATTCGAAGGCGACCAATGCGGAGGCTGCCGCCCCTGCGCTGTCGAGCTATGACCGCATCTACTGGATAGCCGGCGGACTTCCCAAACAGGGCGGTATCACAAGCCTCGCACCACTTTTCTCTCATATAGTAAAAGCTTATTTGATCGGAGAGGCCGCGCCGGCATTTGCGGCCACGTTGGGCGAAAGCGTGCGCTACGAAATCTCCGGCACGCTGGAACAGGCCGTCGCCCATGCATCAGCAGACGCCGATGGCGATGCCATAGCTTCGGCAGTGATGCTCTCGCCGGCATGCGCAAGCTTCGATCAATTCAAGAATTTCGAGGTCCGCGGAGATGCCTTCGTGCAACTCGTGGCCGACCTGCAGGACGTGACAATGCTGGTCGATACCGGAAACAGGAGCTGAGACAATGGTAAGCCGCGCAGACCGAGGGCCGCTCGCAGACTGGTTCTGGACGATCGACCGCTATTTTCTTGCAGCCTTCATCCTGCTGATGGGGCTGGGCTTCATGCTATCCTTCGCCGCTTCGCCCGCGGTCGCCGAGCGTATCGGTCTCGACAGTTTCCATTTTGTCGAGCGGCACGCGATGTTCATCGTGCCGTCGCTTGTGGTGATGTTTGGCCTTTCATTTCTGAGCCCAAGGCAGGTGCGGCGCACGGCCATCATTCTGCTGGCCGTCTCGCTGGTGCTGATGGTGCTGGCGCTGTTTTTCGGTGTTGAGGTCAAGGGTGCACGACGTTGGATCGGTGTCGGGATCTTCTCGATCCAGCCTTCCGAGTTCATGAAGCCGGCCTTCGTGATCGTCTGCGCCTGGCTGTTTTCCGAACATGCGCGGCAGCCGGAAATTCCCGGAAATCTCTTCGCTATCATCCTGTTCGGTATCGTAGCCGCGCTTCTCGTAGCCCAGCCCGACCTTGGCCAGACGATCCTGACCAGTGTCGTCTGGGGTGGAATGTTCTTCATGGCCGGCATGCCGTGGATCTGGATTTTCCTGCTTGGCGGCGTCGGCGCCGGCGGTCTGGTGGCTGCCTATTACATGCTGCCGCACGTGACTGCGCGTTTCGACAAGTTCCTCACCGGCGAAGGCGACCGGTTCCAGATCGAAACTGCGCATGAGGCGATCGTGCGTGGCGGCTGGTTCGGCCAGGGGCCGGGCGAGGGGATCGTCAAGCGTATCCTGCCCGACAGCCATACCGACTTCGTCTTCTCTGTCGCCGCGGAAGAATTCGGCATCGTTTTCTGCATGGCGCTGGTGCTGATCTTCGGGTTCATCGTGCTACGTGGGTTGAACCATGCCTTCAAGGAGCGCAACGACTTCAACCGTTTTGCCGTCGCGGGTCTCGTCCTTCTGATCGGCATACAGTCGATGATCAATATCGGTGTGAACCTAGAATTGATGCCAGCCAAGGGCATGACGCTGCCGTTGATTTCCTATGGCGGTTCCTCGCAGGTCGCGATCTGCATCACCGCCGGTTTCATCCTGGCGCTGACCAGGCATCGGCCCGAAAAGCGGGCACAAGAGCGGAGCCTGTTTCGGGCTGCGCATGGTGTTCCTGCGGAGTGAGTAAATGAACAAGGGCACAATCGTTCTTGCCGCCGGGGGAACCGGCGGTCATCTGTTTCCTGCAGAAGCTCTGGGGCATGAGCTTCGCAATCGCGGCTATTCGGTTCATCTCGTGACGGACAGCCGCGCCGAGCGCTTTGCGGGAAAATTCCCCGCCGACGAAATCCATATCGTACCTTCCGCCACTTTCGCGTCCAAGAACCCGGTTGCCATGGCCAGGACTGCGTGGACGCTCTGGAGGGGGCTTCGCATTGCGCGGAAGCTGATGGCGCGTCTTCGTCCGCTGGCTGTCGTTGGTTTCGGTGGTTATCCGACCGTGCCGCCTCTTCTGGCATCCACGGGCCTCGGAATTCCGACGTTGATCCATGAGCAGAACGCGGTCATGGGGCGCGCCAACAAGGCGCTGGCCAAGCGCGTTCAGGCAATTGCGGGCGGTTTTCTTCCGGAAGGCAGAGGCGAACATGCGGCCAAGATCGTGGTAACGGGCAATCCCGTGCGCCCGCCGGTTCTGGATGCTGCCAAGATCCCGTACGTTGCATCGCGCGGCGAGACACCGTTCCGGCTTGTTGTTTTCGGCGGTAGTCAAGGTGCTCAATTCTTCTCCTCGGCCGTGCCGACGGCAATCAGCCTTCTGGAGCCAGCGCTGAGGGAACGTCTCATCGTGACCCAGCAGGCACGCAAGGAAGACAAGGATCGGGTCACGTCCTGCTTTGCCAAGCTGAACGCCCCGGCGGACATCGCTCCGTTCTTCACCGATATGGCCGATCGGCTGGCCGAGGCGCATCTCGTCATCTGCCGTTCCGGGGCATCTACCGTCAGTGAGCTTTCGGTTATCGGACGCCCGTCGATCCTCGTGCCATATCCTTATGCGCTAGATCACGATCAGGCGGCGAATGCTGCTGCATTGGTTGCGGAAGGTGGTGCGCAGGTCGTGGCACAGTCCGATCTTTCTCCGGAAAAGCTGTCGGCGCTGCTAACCTCTGCGATGAACGAGCCCGATCGGCTCGAGACGATGGCGGCGGATGCGAAGAAGGCCGGCAAGCCACGCGCGACCGAAGATCTGGCTGATCTCGTCATTGCTATTGCAGAAAAGCGCCCGATCGCCGAATACAAGAAGAAGACTATAAGTGGAGTTCAGGCATGAAGATGCCCAAGGCCATCGGCCTCGTACATTTCATCGGCATCGGCGGCATCGGCATGAGCGGTATTGCCGAGGTGTTGCACAATCTCGGACACAAGGTGCAGGGTTCCGACCAGTCGGACAGCGCCAACGTCCAGCGCCTTCGCGACAAGGGGATCGAGGTTTTCGTCGGTCACGAGGCCAATAATCTCGGTGATGCCGAAGTGGTCGTCGTTTCGACTGCGATCAAGAAGACCAATCCCGAGCTGATCGCTGCGCGTGAAAAATCGCTGCCGATCGTGCGCCGTGCGGAAATGCTGGCCGAGCTGATGCGCTTTCGCAATGCGATCGCCATCGGCGGGACGCATGGCAAGACCACGACAACGTCTATGGTCGCCACGCTGCTCGAAGCCGGCGGGCTTGATCCGACCGTCATCAATGGCGGCATCATCAATGCCTACGGCACCAATGCCCGCATGGGTGAGGGCGAGTGGATGGTGGTCGAGGCCGACGAATCGGACGGCACCTTCCTGAAGCTGCCGGCGGAAGTCGCGGTCGTCACCAATATCGACCCTGAGCATCTGGACCACTACGGCAATTTCGATGCGGTTCGTGCGGCCTTCCGCCAGTTCGTCGAGAACGTGCCGTTCTACGGCTTCGGTGTTCTGTGCATCGATCATCCCGAGGTTCAGGCACTGGTCAGCAAGATCGAGGACCGCAAGGTCGTCACCTATGGCGAGAACCCGCAGGCCGACGCACGCTTTTCGAATATCCGCATGGATGGGACGAAGGCGACTTTCGATGTTGAAATCCGCCGTCGCCGTACAGGTCGGGTTTTCAATTTCAAGGACCTGACCCTGCCCATGCCGGGCCGACACAACATTTCCAATGCGACAGCCGCGATTGCCGTCGCCAACCGGCTCGGTATTTCGGAAGAGGATATCCGCAAGGGGCTTGCTGCGTTCGGTGGCGTGAAACGCCGCTTCACGCTTACGGGAACCTGGAATGATGTGCAGGTATTCGACGACTACGGGCACCATCCGGTCGAGATCAAGGCGGTACTGAGAGCTGCACGCGAGGCCTGCAAGGGGCGCATCATCGCGGTACACCAGCCGCATCGCTATTCACGCCTTTCGAGCCTTTTCGAGGATTTCGCGACCTGCTTCAACGACGCGGACAGCATTATCCTTGCACCGGTCTATGCTGCGGGCGAAGATCCGATCGAAGGTGTCAATTCCGAGACGCTGGTCTCGCACATCCGTGCGGGTGGCCACCGCGACGCGCGCTATATGGCGTCGCCGGCCGAACTGGCACATATTGTTTCAGGCATTGCGAAACCAGGTGATTTCGTGGTTCTTCTGGGAGCGGGTAATATTACACAGTGGGCGGCGTCATTGCCGAGGGAACTGGAAAGCATATCAGGACAGTAAGTATGAAGCAGGTAGATGGGGAAAAGCTGCTGGCCTCGCTCGGGGAGGGCGTGAACCAGTTGCGCGGGCGGCTTACGCCGGACGCATCAATGGAGAGGGTAACCTGGTTCCAGGCGGGCGGTCTGGCGGAACTGATGTTCCAGCCGCATGACGTGGATGATCTGGTGACATTCCTGAAACTGTTGCCGGCCGAAGTGCCGCTGACGGTCGTGGGCGTCGGCTCCAATCTTCTCGTCCGTGATGGCGGTATTCCGGGCGTTGTCATCCGCCTCTCGGCCAAGGGATTTGGCCAGGTCGAACTTGTCGGCGAAAACCGCATTCGCGCCGGTGCGATCTGCCCGGACAAGCATATCGCCGCAATGGCCATGGATAACGGTATCGGCGGCTTTGCCTTCTATTACGGTATTCCCGGCTCGATCGGTGGCGCCTTGCGGATGAATGCCGGCGCAAACGGTGGCGAGACGTCCCAGCGCGTAATCGAGGTTCATGCCGTTGATCGGCAGGGCAACAAGCACGTGCTTTCCAAGGAAGACATGGGCTACACCTACCGGCATACGGCAGCGTCGAAAGATCTGATCTTCACGCACGCGGTGTTCGAAGGGTATCCGGAAGATCGGGCCAAGATCCGCGCCGATATGGATGCCGTGCGTCAGCACCGCGAAACCGTGCAGCCGATCAAGGAAAAGACCGGCGGCTCCACGTTCAAGAACCCGCCAGATCACTCCGCATGGAAGCTGATCGATGATGCCGGTTGCCGTGGACTGATGAATGGCGGCGCGCAGATGTCGTCGCTTCATTGCAACTTCATGATCAATATCGGCCATGCGACCGGTTACGATCTCGAATATCTCGGTGAGATGGTGCGTCAGCGCGTGTTCGAACATGCCGGCATCAAGTTGGAATGGGAAATCAAGCGACTCGGCATTTTCATGCCCGGGCGTGAGGTCAAGCCTTTCCAGGGCGCGACCACGGAATAACCGGCCGCTCGGTCCGTTCAGGAGGCGTCAATAGTGCCTTTCCACCATGAACGGACCAAGCCTCTGGCTAATTCTCCGGATTGGCCTTCGACGGCTTGTGCGGCTTCTGGTTGATGCCCTTGGCGCCTCGCTGTCTTTTGGCGGGGTGATCAGCTGAACACCCCGCCCTTCTTTTTCTCGATATTTTGCCGTTCGTGATTGCTGATGCAGGTTGGATTATCGTGCTTCTGAACGCACATGATAATCGCATCCAAGATGTGGATCTGTTCCGGAAATAATCTAATACCCGGCAAGATTCTGACAACAAAAAAGCCCGCGAGGCCAATGGCTTCGCGGGCTTTTTTTATGATTTGATTCCGATCCGCTTGAGGATCAGACTTCTTCCTTGCCTGACAGGAAGATGCAAGCAAGCGTGATCAGGGCGGCAACAAGCAGATAGTAGCCGACATAGGCCATGCCGTAGTTAGCCTGCAGGTAGGTGGCGATATAAGGTGCCAGGGAGGCGCCAAAGATGCCAGCCATGTTGAAGGTGATCGACGAGCCCGTATAGCGCACCGTGGTCGGGAATGGTGCAGCCAGCGCCGTGCCGATCAGGCCGTAAGTCATGCCCATGAGAACCATGGCCAGAATCACGAACAGGAAGATCATGCCTTCGCCGTTGGTCATCAAGGCGGGCAGGAGGAACGAGAATGCTGCGATCAGCGCGCTGGTGAGGATCAGCATCTCGCGCCGGCCGTAACGCTCTGCGAGCTTGCCGATGACGACGATGAAGATACCGAAGACAACAGATCCGAGAAGCTGGACTTCCAGCGCATCCAGGAACGGCATCTTCAGTACCTTGACGTTGTAGGACAGAAGATAGGCCGTGCCGATGTAGAACAGCACGAAAGTGGCAAGTGCTACGAATGTGCCGAGTACGAGGCTGCGCTTATGCTTGCGGAAGAGTTCCGCGACGGGCACTTCGACGCGTTCATGGCTGTCGATTGCCTTCTGGAATGCCGGGGTCTCGGTAATCGAAAGGCGAACCCAAAGGCCGACAGCGACCAGTATGATCGATGCGATGAAGGGAACGCGCCAGCCCCAGCTGAGCAGCGCTTCCTGCGACATGAAGTGCAGGAGGATCCAGAATACGCCGGAGGACAGGAACAGGCCCAGCGGAGCGCCGAGCTGCGGGAACATGCCGTACCAGCTGCGCTTGCCCGGAGGAGCGTTTTCGGTGGCCAGCAGAACCGCGCCACCCCATTCACCGCCGAGACCGAAGCCCTGGCCGAAACGGCAAAGCGCCAGAAGCAGCGGTGCGACGACGCCAATCTGTTCATATGTCGGCAGAAGGCCGATCACGACCGTGGAAATACCCATGGTCAGCAATGCGGCGACCAGCGTCGTCTTGCGGCCGATACGGTCACCGTAATGGCCGAACACGATCGCGCCGAGCGGGCGTGCAAAGAATGCGATGGAGAAGGTTGCGAAGGATGCGAGAAGCGCGCTCGTGGGGTCGCTGCCGGGGAAGAACAGCGTCGGGAACACCAGGACGGCGGCGGTCGCATAAACATAAAAATCGAAAAACTCGATCGTCGTGCCGACCACGCTGGCCGTCAGGACTTGTGCAGGAGAGTTCGTTGCAACAGGCGCTAACGGCTCAGCAGACGGCGAAGCGGAGGGCGTCGCGTTAGTCATACTGATTCCAGTTCAGAAAAGGTTTTTTGTATGGCTCTTGGGAGGGCCGCATGCGCAGTATCGTAATTTTATGGCGACCGAAACCCTTTCTGTCGCAATAAATGCAAAAAAAACAGGTCTTGCGAAGAATCATGCGACGGGCTGATACGTCCTGCAGGAACGGGAGTGCGCCATGATCTGCGGCTTCCTCAAGTGTCGCGTTAACTATTTCCTTCGTAATTTTATCCTTTGTTTTCAGTGCATTGGTTTGCCTCGTTAAGCAAAGTAAACGATTTGTTAACCATTTTGCTGCACCAATGGGAGACGAGTTCGGTGAGAGTCGCTGGCCGCAATAGGCGGGGGAGGTTCGAAATCCGGGAATTGTTCTTTTTCAAGAGGTGACGGATGAGTGGCAAGCACGTGGCTGTTCTGATGGGAGGGTTTTCCTCCGAGCGGCCTGTCAGCCTGTCGTCCGGCAATGCCTGCGCGGATGCGCTGGAGGGCGAGGGTTATCGGGTGACGCGTGTCGACGTCGGACGTGATGTCGGTTCCGTGCTGGCTGGTCTTCGGCCTGATGTTGCATTTAACGCTCTTCATGGTCCCTTCGGTGAAGACGGGACTATCCAGGGTGTGCTCGAATATCTGGAAATCCCTTACACGCATTCGGGTGTGTTGGCCTCTGCGCTGGCCATGGATAAGGCTCAGGCAAAGCATGTTGCCAAGGCTGCGGGCGTGCCTGTTGCTGATGCGCTCGTTATGGATCGCAAGGATTTCACCAATGTTCATCCCATGCCTGCGCCCTATGTGGTCAAGCCGGTGCGTGAGGGGTCTTCTTTCGGTGTTGTTATCGTTCGTGAAGATCAGTCCCATCCGCCGCAGGTCGTGACATCGTCTGAATGGCGCTATGGCGACGAGGTGATGGTCGAGCGCTATGTCTATGGTCGTGAGCTGACCTGTGGGGTCATGAATGGTCAGGCTCTCGGTGTCACGGAGGTGGTTCCGACCGGTCCCGGGTTCTATGATTACGACGCCAAGTATGTTGCCGGTGGTTCAAAACACGTCATTCCGGCGCAGATTTCACCGAATATTTACCAAAAAATACAAGCATGGGCGGTCAAGGCGCACGAGGCTATCGGTTGCCGTGGCGTGAGTCGCTCCGACTTTCGCTTCGATGATCGGTTCTCCGGTGAAGGTGAAGTCATTTGGCTTGAGGTAAATACCCAGCCTGGAATGACCCCGACATCCCTCGTGCCCGAAATGGCTGCTCATGCGGGGTATTCCTTCGGTGAGCTTGTTCGCTGGATGGTGGAGGACGCTTCTTGTCTACGGTGATCGGCAAAATGGCTGGTGGATCGCATCGTCGCGCTGTTTCCGGCGTTGTGGGCGCTGACGACCGTCGCGTTCTGCCGCGGCCGCTGCGTCGCGTCGTGCGCTTTGCGGTCAGTCTTGCTACCGGCAGGATCGATATTCCGGCGCATACCGGCACGCTGTCTACCTTCGCATTTTTTGCGGTCGTAGGGCTCTATGGCATGTCTCTCGGTGGTCACGGTCATGTCGTGGCCCAGTCCACAACCGCTGCTGTCGGATTTGCGATCGAAGACGTTCGGGTCTCGGGTAACGATCAGACTTCGGAAATCGACATTCTTCAGCTTCTCGGCCTCGATGGTACGACGTCACTGGTCGCGCTGGATATCGATGCCGCAAGGCGCAAGCTGTCGGAACTGCCCTGGGTCGAATATGCGGAAGTGCGCAAGGTTTATCCGCGCACGATCGAGGTCATGCTCAAGGAGCGCAAGGCTTTCGCCATCTGGCAGCACGGATCCGAACTCTCTCTGATCGAAAAGAACGGATCGATTATCGCGCCGCTCAAGGACAACAAGTTTGCCTCCTTGCCGCTGTTCGTTGGTCGCGATGCCGAGATTGCAGCCGCATCCTTCGCCCAGGAAATGGACAAGTGGCCTGAGATCGCAAGCCGCGTACGGGCCTATGTCCGGGTTTCCAGCCGCCGCTGGGATCTGCATCTCGATAACGGCATCGTTCTCAAACTTCCGGAAGAACGGATTCCGTCTGCTTTGGCTCTCTTGTCAAAGCTTGAGAAAGAGCAGGGTGTGCTGGAGCGCGATGTCGCTGCAGTAGACCTTCGTCTTGAAGATCGCACAACCATTCAATTGACTTCTGCTGCGGTGGAGCGTCGCGAGCAAGCGCTCGACGCTCGTACCAAGGCCTTGAAAAAAGCTGGAGCGAAATCGTGAGTATGTTCGGTTCCTCCCAATTCGGTATGCCGCGTATGAAGCCCCTGTCATCGAAGCGCAGCCACGTCGTGTCGGTCCTCGATATCGGATCGACCAAGGTCGTGTGCATGATTGCCCGCCTCACTCCACGCCAGGAAAGCCAGATTCTTCCGGGCCGTACGCATCACATCGAGATCATCGGCATCGGCCATCAGCGTTCGCGTGGTGTGAAGTCGGGTGTGATTGCCGACCTCGATGCTGCCGAAAGCGTTATCCGGCTTGCCGTCGACGCTGCCGAGCGTATGGCCGGCCTCACTGTCGACAGCTTGATCGTCAACGTTTCCGCCGGTCGTCTGGCAAGTGACGTGTACACCGCGACCATCGATCTTGGTGGCCAGGAAGTCGAGAATTCCGATCTTCGCAAGGTTCTGGTCGCGGCAAGCAACCAGTCGCAGCGTCATGATCGGGCCATCCTTCACTCGCTGCCCACCGGCTTCTCGCTGGATGGTGAGCGCGGCATCCGTGATCCCCTGTCGATGTATGGCGATGAACTCGGCGTCGACATGCATTTCGTCACTGCGGAACGCATTACGCTGAAAAACCTCGAACTTTGCGTCAATCGCGCGCATCTGTCGGTCGAAGGCATGGTTGCCACGCCTTATGCCAGCGGCCTTGCCGCTCTCGTTGACGATGAAGTCGAACTCGGCTGCGCTGCCATCGACATGGGCGGCGGCACGACGACGATCTCCGTCTTTTGCGAAGGCAAGCTCGTTCACACGGACGCAATCGGTCTTGGTGGTCATCACGTAACAACTGATCTGGCGCGAGGCCTATCGACTCGGATAGAAGATGCCGAGCGCATGAAAGTCGTACATGGTTCGGCACTCGCCAATGGTGGCGATGAACGTGACGTGATCTCCGTACCGCCGATTGGTGAGGATGATCGCGATCAGCCGACCCAGGTACCGCGCTCGCTGGTTACCCGTATCGTTGGCGCCCGCATCGAAGAGACGCTGGAGCTTATTCGTGACCGCATCCAGAAGTCGGGCTTCAGCCCGATCGTCGGAAAGCGAGTCGTATTGACGGGTGGCGCCAGCCAGCTGACCGGCCTGCCAGAAACGGCACGGCGGATTCTCGCCCGCAATGTTCGCATCGGTCGTCCGATGGGTGTCTCCGGTCTGCCGGCGGCAGCCAAGGGGCCGGCGTTCTCCACCGCAGTCGGACTGATCATCTATCCGCAGGTGGCGGAAATGGAAACGCATGCTTCGCAGGGCGGCCTCATCGGTTCGTTCGGCAACGGAACCGGTCGTTTGGCCCGCATGGGACAGTGGCTGAAAGAGAGTTTTTGACCCGGGAGACAGCCCCTCCCTTGTCAAAGTGAATTGGAAAAGAATTGGTCAGCTCGGCGACGCGACCAAAAGCAGAAGGAAAAGGTACAATGACGATCAAGCTGCAGAAGCCTGACATCACCGAGCTGAAGCCTCGGATCACTGTTTTCGGCGTGGGTGGCGGTGGCGGTAACGCCGTCAACAACATGATCACTGCCGGGCTCGAAGGCGTCGATTTCGTCGTTGCCAATACCGATGCCCAGGCGCTGACCATGACCAAGGCCGAGCGTATCATCCAGATGGGTGTACAGGTCACCGAAGGTCTCGGCGCCGGCTCCCAGCCGGAAGTCGGCCGCGCTGCTGCCGAGGAATGCCTCGACGAGATCATCGACCATCTCAACGGTACTCACATGTGCTTCGTCACCGCCGGCATGGGTGGTGGTACCGGCACCGGTGCTGCTCCGGTTGTCGCGCAGGCTGCTCGTAACAAGGGCATCCTGACCGTCGGCGTCGTTACCAAGCCGTTCCACTTCGAAGGCGGTCGCCGCATGCGACTGGCCGAACAGGGCATCCAGGAACTACAGAAGTCGGTCGATACGCTGATCGTCATCCCGAACCAGAACCTGTTCCGTATCGCCAATGACAAGACGACCTTTGCCGACGCATTCGCGATGGCCGACCAGGTTCTCTATTCGGGCGTTGCCTGCATCACCGACCTGATGGTCAAGGAAGGCCTGATCAACCTCGACTTCGCCGACGTTCGCTCGGTGATGCGCGAGATGGGTCGTGCGATGATGGGTACCGGCGAAGCTTCCGGTTCGGGCCGTGCGCTGCAGGCTGCTGAAGCTGCAATCGCCAACCCGCTGCTCGACGAAACCTCGATGAAGGGTGCGCAGGGCCTGCTGATCTCCATCACTGGTGGTCGCGACCTGACGCTGTTCGAAGTCGACGAAGCCGCGACCCGCATTCGCGAAGAAGTCGATCCGGATGCCAACATCATCCTCGGCGCAACCTTCGATGAAGCGCTTGAAGGCCTCATCCGCGTCTCCGTCGTTGCCACCGGTATCGATCGCGCCCATGGCGAAGTCGACCTGCGTGCTGCTGAAATGCGTGCTGCGCAGAAGCCGATTATCCGTCCTTCCGCGGCCGTTGCTCCGGCTCCGGCCGCAGCTCAGCCTGTCATGATGCAGGCCCCCCAGGCACCGAAGGCTGCCGACCCGATCGCTGAGACCATCCGTCAGGCAGAAGCTGAAATGGAACAGGTTCTTGCAATCCCGACGCCTGTCGCTCCGGCACCGCAGCCGCAGCAGGAAGAATTCCGCCCGCAGAGCCGCCTTTTCGCAGCTCCTGTAGCAGAAGCTCCGGCTCCTGCGCCTGTCATGTCCCGCCCGGTTCCTGCGGCACCGCAGCCGGCTCCGGCCTATCATCAGCCGGCACCTGTAGCGGCACCGGTCATGAGCCAGCCGGCTCCGCGCATGGCACAGCCGGTTCAGCATGAGCCTGTTTACCGCGAACCCGTTATGGAACCTGTTCGCATGCCGAAGGTGGAAGATTTTCCGCCGGTCGTGAAGGCTGAGATGGAACATCGCGCCCAGGCGACGGCCCATGTTCAGGAAGAGCGTGGACCGATGGGCCTCCTGAAGCGGATTACCAACTCGCTCGGCCGCCGCGAAGAAGACGATCACGTCCAGTCGGACATGACGACTTCGGCACCGGCTCCGCAGCAGCGCCGTCCGCTTTCGGCCGAAGCCAGCCTTTATGCACCGCGTCGCGGCAATCTCGATGACCGTGGGCGTGTTGCTCCGCAGGCTAGCCATGAAGACGATCAGCTCGAAATTCCGGCCTTCCTGCGCCGCCAGTCGAACTGAGTTAACGGCGTACAACAAAGTTGAAGAGGCCCGGGTGATCAGCATCCGGGCCGTTTTTAATCGAGCATATTAACTGTGGAAAAATAACATTTCCAATCAGATGTTTACGTGATGAAAAGTGCGTCATGACCAAGGAAGGTGACGTTGTTAGAAAACCGTAACAATCCGAAACGAACAGTGATTTGGAAACAGCGTAGGGCATGCGTATTTAGACGATGACAGAGTTGGAACAATTCGTTCGTTTCAACGGAATGCGAATACGGACCTGCTGATCACGGGTGCGAGGAATCAAGAAGGCTTACGTTAATGACAATTGGATTGCTCGGATTTCAGGCAACGATTGCTGCTCCGGTTACGTTGAGCGGCATCGGTGTGCATTCCGGAGCGCCGGTAATGATTACCTTCCAGCCGGCGGAAGCCGGAACCGGTATTGTGTTCAGCCGTAATCTCGAAGACGGCACCTCGGTCGAATATCGTGCCGTGTCGTCGCAGGTCGGCCCGACCGATCTCTGCACGGTGCTTGGGGTATCGCCGGCGAAGTGGGTCGCGACCATCGAGCATGTAATGGCTGCGCTCTATGCTATGGGCATCGACAACATCATCGTAGAGGTCGATGGCGCCGAAATGCCGATCATGGACGGCAGCTCCTATCCGTTCATCGAGGCGATCGAGCAGGTCGGCACTGTCAATCTTGGAATCAAGCGTCGTTACATTCGCGTCGTCAAGCCGGTGCGAATCGAATCAGGCGCATCATGGTCCGAGTTCCGCCCCTATGACGGCACCCGATTCGAAGTGGAAATCGATTTCCCGTCTTCGCTGATTGGTCGTCAGAGCTGGAAGGGTGACCTGACTGCTGCAACTTTCAAGTCCGAGCTTTCGCGCGCCCGCACCTTCGGCTTCATGCGTGATGTCGAGCGTCTGTGGGCTGCAGGTTATGCACTTGGGTCTTCGCTGGAAAACTCGGTTGTAATTTCCGACGATGAAACGGTCGTGAACGTCGAAGGCTTGCGTTACGCCAAGGATGAGTTCGTTCGTCACAAGACACTGGATGCCGTTGGCGATCTGGCTCTTGCGGGCGCTCAGTTCATTGGTTGCTACCGCTCCTATCGCGGCGGACACAAGATGAATGCAAATGCGCTGAAGGCTCTTCTGAGCGACTCGAGCGCTTATGAAGTGGTCGAGGCCCCGTCTTCTGTTGCCACGCGTGTTCGTGCTGGTGAGTTCGTTCCCGTCAGCATGACGGAATGCGCTCCCTGGTTTGCCTGAATTTTATGATCTCCGTCAGACTGGCCGTTCCGCAAGGAACGGCCTTTTTCTTTTCATAAAAGGTACTTGCTGGCCGCGATCGCCACAAAAATGCATTAATGCCGACCCATTGCGTTGCCCTGACCATGCTTTTATGGCTAGTACGCCGCTGGGCACGAGTAGTTTCACGCGGGGACGATCAGGGACTGTCGGATGGCTGATGGAAAGTCTGTAGAAATGCGTAGCTTTACGAGGATCGGCCTCCTGGCGATTGCACTCATCGGGACCGGGGTTGGCTTGGCTGCATGCCAATCCGACAAGGATATCGATATAACGAAGCTTGGCTTCGAAGCCGAGTCCCCGGAGATGTTGTATAATCAGGGCCTTGCGAACATGAAGGCCGGCAACATGGCCGAAGCTGGGCGCAAGTTCGACGCTATCGACAAGCAGAACCCGTTTACCGAATGGGGCCGCAAGGCGCTTGTGATGAGCACGTTCGTCAAGCAGCGCATGGGTCGTAACGACGATGCGATCTCGGTCGGCAACCGTTATCTCAGCCAGTATCCGAAGTCGCAGGACTCGGCCTATGTCCAGTATTTGGTTGGTCTTTCTTATTCCAAGCAGATTTCCGATGTGACGCAGGACCAGAAGGCCGCGGCAAATACGATCGCTGCGATGAGCAAGGTCGTAAACGATTATCCGAAATCGGAATATGTCGAGGACGCGCAGGCGAAGATTCGATTCGCACGTGACCAGATGGCCGGCAAGGAAATGCAGATCGGCCGTTATTATCTCGAGCGTAAAGAATACCTCGCCGCTATCCAGCGTTTTCGCAATGTCGTCGAAACCTATCCCAACACCAATCAGGTGGAAGAGGCTTTGGCGCGTCTGACCGAGACCTATTATCGTATGGGCATCGTAGAAGAGGCACAGACGGCTGCAGCGGTGCTTGGACGGAACTATCCGGATAGCCAGTGGTATGCCGATAGCTACAAGCTGCTGCATTCGGGTGGTGTCGAGCCGCGCGAAAACAGGGGGTCCTGGATCTCGCGCGCCGGTGCAAAGCTCATCGGCGCCTGAGAGACCACAGGTCAATAACGAGGCCACATGCTGATCCAGTTGTCGATCCGCGATATCGTTCTGATCGAGCGGCTCGATCTCGGTTTCGAGGCCGGGCTCTCGGTGCTGACGGGTGAAACCGGCGCCGGCAAGTCCATCCTGCTCGATAGCCTTTCGCTGGCGCTTGGCGGTCGTGGTGACGGTGGTCTCGTGCGCCATGGCGAAGACAAAGGGCAGGTGACGGCCGTCTTCGATGTACCCGGCCAGCACGCTGCACGAAAACTCCTCAAGGAAAACGGCATCGATGACGATGGCGATCTGATATTCCGCAGGATCCAGTCGGCGGACGGGCGCACGCGCGCGTCGATCAACGACCAGCCGGTCAGCGTGCAGTTGATGCGGCAGGTCGGCCAAGTGCTCGTGGAAATCCACGGCCAGCATGACGACCGCGCCTTGATCGACACCAATGCGCACCGCATGCTGCTCGATGCCTTTGCGGGCTTGTCCGACGAGGTGCAGAAGGTTGGCGGCCTGTATCGGACATGGCGGGATGCCGAGCGTGCCTTCAAGGCGCACCGTGCCAAGGTTGAAGCCGCGGCCCGCGAAGCTGATTACATCCGTGCCTCGGTCGAAGAGCTGGAAGCGCTTTCGCCGCGTGACGGCGAAGAGGAGGAGCTTGCCGAACATCGCTCGAAGATGCAGAAGTCCGAGCGGATCGCTGGCGATATTTCCGAGGCTTCCGAATTTCTCAACGGCAATGCCTCGCCTGTCCCGATGATTGCGTCCATGGTGCGCCGACTGGAGCGGAAGAGCCACGAGGCGCCTGGACTGCTGGAAGAGACTGTCGAGCTTCTGGATCAGGCTCTCAACCATCTTTCGAATGCGCAGATGGAGGTCGAGGCGGCGCTTCGGCGTACAGAGTTCGATCCGCGTGAGCTGGAGCGCGTCGAGGAGCGGCTGTTCGCTCTGCGTGCCGCTGGCCGCAAATATTCCGTCGCGGTGGTCGATCTGCCGGCGCTGGCCGAAAAGATGGTGGCTGACCTTGCCGATCTCGATGCCGGTGAAGAGAAGCTCGGGCAGTTGGAGAAGATCGCTGCCGCTGCCAAGGAAGAGTTCGATCGCGCGGCCGCTGTGCTTTCAGATAAGCGCAAGGATGGCGCCGAATCACTTGCTGCCGCCGTCATGGCCGAACTGCCGGCATTGAAGCTTGAGCGTGCGCGCTTCATGGTCGAGGTTACCGCCGATCCCGAGACGGCTGCTGCCGAGGGGATTGATACGGTCGAATTCCATGTGCAGACCAATCCGGGCACGCGCCCCGGCCCGATTATGAAGGTTGCTTCGGGTGGCGAGCTTTCCCGTTTCCTGCTGGCGCTGAAGGTGGCGCTCGCAGACCGTGGTTCGGCTCCGACTTTGGTGTTTGACGAGATTGATACGGGTGTCGGCGGCGCGGTGGCCGACGCCATCGGTCAGCGTCTGAAACGGTTGTCATCGACGGTCCAGGTTCTTTCCGTTACGCATGCGCCGCAGGTGGCGGCACGCGCCGCGACGCATCTCCTGATCTCGAAGGGACCGGCGGCCGACGGATCCGAAAAGATCGCCACGCGCGTTGCGACCATGGCTCCTGAACATCGCGCCGAGGAGATTGCCCGGATGCTCTCCGGTGCCTCGGTGACTGACGAGGCGAGGGCTGCTGCAGCGGCGCTTTTATCCGGCAACGGCTAACACTGGCTTTCGACATTTGACGGTCTCAATGTTGTGGCTTGTTTTCCACTCTCCGAGATGACGTGGTCCTTCCAATCCATGGTGATTGCACTAGAAAAAGCGGTGAAGATGGAGATTCCCGCATGGCCGCCGATCAGACCCCAATCGAAACGCTGACCGAACAGACGGCTGCTGCCGAACTGGAGCGGCTGGCGAAAGAGCTGGCCCATCACGACGAGCTGTACCACGCCAAGGATGCGCCGGAGATTTCCGACGCCCAGTACGATGCACTGAAGCGTCGCAACCTTGCCATCGAAGAGCGCTTTCCGCAGCTTATCCGCTCGGATAGTCCTTCGATCACTGTCGGTGCCGCGCCGCTTGCGACCTTTGCACCGATCACCCATGCGCGGCCGATGCTGTCGCTCGACAACACGTTTTCCGACGAGGACGTGCGCGATTTCGTCAATTCGGTCTATCGTTTCCTCGGGCAGCTGCCAGACAACTCGATCGCCTTTACCGCCGAACCGAAGATCGACGGTCTATCCATGTCGATCCGCTACGAAGACGGTATTCTCGTCAATGCCGCCACCCGCGGCGACGGGACGACCGGTGAAAATGTCACCGCCAATGTGAAGACGATCAGGGAAATCCCCCAGCGCCTGCCCAAGGGCTTGCCAGCGGTCGTTGAGGTGCGCGGCGAGGTCTATATGGCCAAGAGCGACTTTCTGGCGCTCAACGCCGAGATGGAGGCGCAGGGCAAGCAGCTTTACGTCAATCCGCGCAACACCGCCGCAGGATCGCTACGCCAGCTCGACGCCAGAGTAACCGAGAGCCGCAAGCTGAAATTCTTCGCCTATGCCTGGGGGGAGATTTCCGAGCCGAACGACTTGCCGAAGAGCCAGTACGAGATGGTACAGACCTTCAAGGGCTGGGGCTTTCCGGTGAACCCGCTGATGCAGCGGCTGAATTCGGTCGATGACATTCTGGCGCATTATCACGAGATCGGCCTTGCGCGCCCGGATCTCGATTATGATATCGACGGCGTTGTCTACAAGGTCGACCGGCTGGATCTGCAGGCCCGCCTCGGTTTTCGCTCGCGTTCGCCGCGCTGGGCAACAGCGCATAAATTCCCCGCCGAGCAGGCTTTTACGACCGTCGAAAACATCGACATCCAGGTCGGCCGCACCGGGGCTCTGACACCGGTCGCGCGTCTGACCCCGATCACGGTCGGCGGTGTCGTCGTCACCAACGCGACGTTGCACAATGCCGATTACATCGAAGGTATCGGCAATTCCGGTGAGCGTATTCGCGACGAAGAGCACGATATCCGGATAGGCGACACCGTCATTGTCCAGCGGGCGGGGGATGTCATCCCGCAGGTTCTGGATGTGGTGATGGAGAAGCGTCCGTCGGATGCGAAGAAGTACGAATTTCCAACCAAATGCCCGGTCTGCGGCAGCCATGCAGTGCGCGAGAAAAACGAGAAGACCGGCAAACTCGATTCGGTCACGCGTTGCACCGGCGGTTTCGTCTGCCGCGCGCAGGCTACCGAGCACCTGAAGCATTTCGTCTCGCGCAATGCCTTCGATATCGAAGGGCTGGGGACAAAGCAGGTGGATTTCTTCTTCGAGAGCGAAGATCCTGCACTGCAGGTTCGCACTGCGCCCGACATCTTCACGCTGAAAAAGCGGCAGGAAGCCTCGCCGTTGATGAAACTCGAAAACATCGAGGGTTTTGGCAGGGTCAGCGTTAAAAAACTGTTCGACGCGATCGATGAACGTCGTTCGATAGCGCTCAATCGCTTCATCTATGCACTTGGTATCCGCCATGTCGGCGAGACGACGGCGAAGCTGCTTGCCCGCCATTACGGCACTTATGAAGCATTCGATCGGGCGATGAAGGATGCTTCATCACTGGCCGGTGACGCATGGCAGGACCTGAACAATGTCGAAGGCATTGGTGAGATCGTCGCCCGCGCCATCGTCGAATTCTTCAAGGAGCCTCGCAATCTCGATGTCATCAATCGATTGCTCGAAGAAGTGACGCCACAGGCTGCGGAGCCGGTTGCAGCGTCCGACAGCCCGGTGGCGGGCAAGACAGTCGTATTCACCGGTTCGCTAGAGCGGTTCACGCGGGACGAAGCCAAGGCTCGGGCTGAAGGCCTTGGGGCGAAGGTGGCCGGTTCCGTATCGAAAAAGACCGACTATGTCGTTGCTGGCCCCGGCGCCGGTTCCAAGCTCGACAAGGCTCGGGAACTCGGCGTCGAAGTGATGACGGAGGATGAGTGGCTTACCTTTATCGGTGGCTGATCGTCAGCGCCTGATCCGTGCCATGCAATAGGCATCGACATAGCTTCCGTCTCGAAAAGCGAATTCCTTCATGAGGCCTTCGGTGACGAACCCGTTCTTCTCATAGAGACGGATGGCTGGTTCGTTGTCTGTGTAGACCGTTAGTTCGACGCGGCGCAGGTTGAACCAGTCGTCGGCAAGGGCGACGACTTCTCCTATCAGCGCTCGGCCGATACCCTTGCCGACATAAGCATCGTGAAGACCCATGCCGATACTTCCGACGTGGACACGACGGTTGGAGAACCGCGTCAATCCGGCATCGCCGACAATTCTGCCGTCGAGGAGAGCGATCAGGCCGGTGACGTTTGCCGGCTGACTCTCGATACCCTTGCGGATTTCATCCGGCGTGTGGTGTGGGGTACGCAGCGTGCCGTACCGATAGCCCGGGAGATTGTGCAGCGTCACTATTCCTTCGGCATCTGACGGCCGTCTTGCCCGTATGACGAGGTTTGGGGGCCATGCTGCATCTTTCGCCAATGGTGGAGGATTTTCCAGTTCGCTCATGTCGCTCTCTTTGGTTTTGCCGAAGCAGAGCGGAACGATGCCGACCCTGCCATCATGCGGCAGGGTGGTGGAGGGATGACCGGCTAACGCGCCAAACCCGCCACGCGCCCCGCAAGGCGAATGGTCACGGTTACGTGGGTAAGGGCGATAACGCTGATCATGACCCGGATTTGGCCACGAATGTGGAAACAGGTCAAGCTGCCGCATCCGCGGCTCTTTGCCGAATCGCCTAGCGCGGCCTAAAAGCGTCGCAGTCGTCCAACCGGAATTTCAGCTTGAAGACCATAGCGATCGATTTCGAAACCGCCAACGAGCAGCGTGGAAGCGCCTGTTCGGTAGGGCTTGCGTGGATCGAAAATGGCAAGGTCATTCGCGTCGAAGAACGTTTGATCCGGCCGAAGGACATGCGGTTTTCGTCTTTCAACATCGGCATCCACGGCATTCGCCCCGAGCAGGTCGAGGATGCCGGTGAATTTCCTGAAGTGATGGACGAATTTGCCGACGAATTTGCCGGTGCGACAATGATCGCACATAATGCCGCATTCGATTTCAGCGTCTGGCGCGCCTGTCTCGACCAATATCGCCAGTCCTATCCGGAGCTTTCCTATCTTTGCAGTGTCAAGATGGCTCAGAAGGTGTGGCCGCATCTGATCTCGCACAAGCTGAATATCCTGGCGCAGCATCTCGGGCTGAATTTCCTTCACCATAACGCGGCAGAGGATGCCGCCATCTGTGCCGAGGCCACGATCGCGATTGCATCGACGTTGAACCTGTCCGAAATCTGCGATGTTCCCGCTGCCATCGGGATGAAAGCCGGCCGGCTGTTCTCCAGCGGTTACGAAGCGTGTACTCTACCCAAACGGTCTGCTGTTTTGATCGGCAGGTGAATAATCCGCAGCCGTCTTGCAAGCTGTCTGCAGCACCTTATCTCTGATCGCGGATCGTTGACCGGAGATTAGCCTGATGCCCCGCCTGAACCGCCGCATTGTCTCATTTGTTTCTGCAGCTGCCATTCTAACCGGGCTTGCGGCTGCGCCGGCTGTCGCAGAAGTGGTCGGCAAGGTCGGCGTTGACTGGATCGGCAATGATATCATCGTCGAAGCTGTACCTGATCCGCAGGTGAAAGGTGTCACCTGCCACGTCACCTATTTCGATCGCAGTGTGATCGACCGGTTGAAGAACGGGAACTGGTTCGAAGATCCGTCGAACAATTCCATCGCTTGCCGTCAGACCGGGCCGATCGAGATCGGCGACATCGAGCTCGACAAGGGTGGCGAGGAAGTGTTTCGTCAGGGACGGTCGCTGATCTGGAAGGACCTGCTGGTCAAGCGCATTTATGACAAGACCAATGACACGCTGATCTATCTGGCGCATTCGCGTCAGGTGGTGGAAGGTTCTGCCAAGATGGCGATTTCCACGGTGCCGCTTTACGGCCAGCAGGTAAACTGGACGAAGGGCAAACCGGCCCCTTGATACTGTGCCCACATCACATGAGAAAAGCCGGGCGTGATATGCACGTCCGGCCTTTTATTTGACCGAATTTCCGTTAGCGGATGTACACGACCTTGCCACCATCTGCGGCTGTCTGGATCGCGATGACGTTGGCCAGTTCGACGTTCTGCATTGTCAGTGCATCAGCCAAACCCGGGTCGGATTGCAACTCTGCCTGAGCATTCTGGATCACGTCCGGGCTGGGATTGCTTACAGACTGAGGCAGGCGGCTGCCATTGCCAGAACTCGGATCATTGGTCACATCTACCACTGTGACACCGGCAGTCGATGTGGCAGGACCCTGCATATCCATCGTCTGGGCAGACGCACCGGCTGCGAAGGCGGAAGCGGAAATAAGTGCGGCAAGTGCAATAGCCTTTTTCATGGCAATTCTCCTTGTTGTCGTTTTCTTTCACGCGACGAGAAACATTTCTTCGTTGCATCGTGTCTGAGTTGACAAGCACCAAACCGCCTAGCTTCCCGGAAGGTTTCATAAAAATAATTATATTTTGCAATAACTTGCTGTTCCATCACATGCGAGTGAGACACGAAATTCTGAAGTGATCCGAAACAGAAAACGCCTGGCGTGATTGTTCACGCCAGGCGTTCTTGCAAACTGTAGACCGGTTAAGGAACTCAGGCGGCTTCGCGCGATAGTTCGTCGGCGATGACAGTGTCGAGGTTCAGGAAGCAGACCATGGTCTTTTCCAGGGCAACGATACCGCGGCAGAAGTCGCGCTGGGCTTCAGGAATGATTTCCGGCGCCGGCTGCAGGTCTTCGCTCTTGATGGTCATCATGTCGGAAACCTGCTCGACCAGCAGGCCGACAAGCTTGCCGCCGATGTCGGTGACGATGATCGCGGAACGCTCGGACGGTTCCGTCATTTTCATGCCGAGGCGGCAGGCCATGTCGATAACCGGTATAACCGCGCCACGTAGGTTGATGAGGCCGAGGACATAAGGCGGGGTATGCGGCATCGGGGTCACCGGCGCCCAGCCGCGAATTTCGCGGATCGCCATGATGTCGATGCAGAATTCCTGGTCTCCGAGATGAAACGAGACGATCTCGAGATAGGCGCCTGACTGCTTTATCGCATTGCTCATATCAGAACTCTTCCGTTTGGCTGAAAAGCCCGGACATGCGGGGCTTCTGGAATCATGTTTAAATGATCATTGCCGCCTAGAAGTGAAAAACCGGTGAATCTTCTGGTCTGGCCGGGTTGATTTCAGTCTGCGACATCGGGCAGCAGGCTATCTGTTCAGTCCGGTCCTGTTCGTATAAAAAGGCCGCATGCAAACAAGCGCCAGCCATCACTTTGCTCTGCCCGCGACGCTCCTTATCGGGATTGCCGTGCTTGGACTGTCGCTTGCCGGCTTTTGGGGCTGGATCACGTACGGTTCTTCCATCCTCCTTGCGGCCGGGGAGACAGCCCTTTCCTGGTGCTTTTGATCTTGTGGCTCCGTTGTTGGAGTACGGGATGTTGAATTGCGCCGGCGACCGGTTGTGTCTATGTCTGAGACATTTCTCCTTTGAATTAAGAGACTGACCCATGAAAAGCCTTCGGATTGCCCTCTGGATTGCGGTATTTGCTCTTGCGGGTGTTCTGGTGTGGTTGACGCTGGAGGTGACACGGCAAAAGCAGGATCTGGCCGAAGGGCCGTTCGGTGTACCGTTCAGTCTGGTTGCCCAGAATGGCCAGCCGATTACCGAACAGGCTTTTCGTGAAAAGCCTACCGCATTGTTTTTCGGCTTTACACATTGCCCGGAAGTCTGCCCCACAACGCTCTTCGAGCTGAACGGCTGGATGCACAAGGTCGATCCCGACGGAACCAAGCTGAACGGCTACTTCGTCAGCGTCGACCCCGAGCGCGATACGCCGGAGGTGCTTGGCCTATATGTCTCCAATGTTACCGACCGCATCAAGGGTATCTCAGGACCGCCTGCCGACGTTCTTGCGATGATCAAGGGCTACAAGGTCTATGCCAAGAAAGTGCCGGTCGACGCAGCCGATCCCAATGGCGAATATACCATGGATCATACGGCGTCTGTTTTCCTTCTGGACCAGGGCGGCCGGTTCGCTGGCACGATTGCCTATGGCGAGAATGCCGAGACGGCAGAGAAGAAGCTGGAAAACCTGATCAAGGGTTGATTGGCTGCGTTTCAGCGCGTTGCCGGTTGAATGGCGCAGGACTTCTGTGGCAATGGTCTGCGCAACAATCAGCTGAGAGAGAAGACCGTGAGCGAGATCCGCCTCTACGTGACAGTCAATGAAGTAACGGCAGGCGAAGTTCTCGACCTCCTTTCGGATGTCTTCGGTGAAGAAGACTTCGCGATCGCCACCACCGAGGTGGATGAGAAGCGCGATATCTGGGAAGCCTCGGTCTATATGATGGCCGACGAGGAAGACGCAGTTCGCGAACGGATTGCGGATGCGCTTGCCGAGCCATTTCCCGATTTATCCATTGCCCGTGAAATCATTCCCGATGTCGACTGGATCGCCAAATCGCTCGAGGGGCTGAAGCCTGTTCGTGCCGGCCGTTTCATCGTGCATGGCTCGCATGATCGCGACAAGGTTCGCGAAAACGATGTGGCGATCGAGATCGATGCGGGGCAGGCTTTCGGCACAGGTCATCATGGTACGACCGCTGGCTGCCTGGAAGTGATCGACAAGGTTCTGCGTGCAAGGCAGGTCAGGAACGCGCTCGATCTGGGAACCGGCAGCGGTGTGCTGGCGATCGCTGTGCGCAAGGTCAGGAAAATCCCGGTTCTTGCAACCGATATCGATCCGGTCGCGGTTCGTGTGGCGCGGGAAAACGTTAAGCGCAACGGGATTGCGTCGGGTGTTCGGGTCGAGACTGCACCGGGCTTTCACTCTCCGGCTTTTCGTGAGGATGGGCCGTTCGATCTGATCATTGCCAATATTCTTGCCCGTCCACTAATGAAAATGGCGCCGGAGCTTGGCCATCATCTGGCGCCGGGCGGATCGGTAATCCTTTCGGGAATTCTGGCCGCACAACGCTGGAAGGTGATCGCCGCCTATAATGGTGCAGGCATGCGCCATCTCTCCACGATCTGGAAAAACGGCTGGGTGACGATGCATTTCACCAATCGGTGATATTGCGCGCCTGCCTTGCGCTGAGCGCATGGCGTCAATCCACTATGCTGCAAAATAAAAGGCGACGCTCACGCGCCGCCTTTTCAGGCTTTTCGGCCCGGATGCCCACGAGCGCAAGGGAGGAATTGCTGCTCAAGCGGGCTTTATTCTCGTTGGAGCCGTTTAGCTGCTCGCGATCCTCAGATCAGAAGAAGCAGGGGGTCGCGCCCTTGCGACGAAGCTCTTCGCGGCTCGTGCCGAGGTTCTTCAGGGTTTCGTCATCAAGGCTCATGAGCGCGCCGTTAACGTAGCGGGAAACCTGCTTTTCGCGAGCCTGGGCCATACGGTTCATCGCATTACGGAACATGGAGTTTGCCATTGATTTCGTCCTTCGCTTTGTTGTCTCACTTGGTATGGCTCGAATATATGCTCCATCGAGTTGCACAGTGAGTAGGCTTCGATCATTGGTGATATGCATTCAATGCATGGTTGTGTGTTCGAGTGCTTTAATATTCGGCATTTTGTTTGAGGCGTGCCGCGTGCCGCCATCGGCTTCACGCTTTAAGCTCTTGTTTTGCCGCATGTGTTTCTCGCAAAACCGCTGCACACTTTCGTTCGACATGCTTTAACGTGGATGTTCAGCGGAATCACAGCAGTGGAATGGCAGCGATGTTTCAGTCTTTCGACAACAAATCCTCCCCCCAATTTGGTCGCGAGCGTATAGCTGCGCTTCGCGCGCGCTTTGCCGAGCTCAATATTGACGGTTTTCTCGTGCCGCGCGCTGGTGAGTATCAAAGCGAATACGTTCCGGAGTGTGCCGAACGTTTGTCCTGGCTCACCGGATTTACCGGTTCCGCCGGTATGGCGCTGGTGACGCAGAAGGAAGCGATCGTTTTCGTCGACGGCCGTTACGTGACGCAGGTAGCGGAGCAAGTTGATGGCGGCGTGTTTACACCCGGTGACCTCGTCAACGAGCCGCCGCATCTCTGGCTCCGCTCTCACGTCGAAAAGGGCTTTCGCCTTGGTGTCGATCCCTGGCTTCATGGCGGCCTGGAAGTGAAGAGGCTTGAAAAGGCGCTGGAAGAGGTTGGCGGAGCGCTGGTGCTTCTTTCCGAAAACCCGCTGGATACCGCCTGGGTTGATCGCCCGGCCGAGCCGCTTGGCGCCGTTGCCGTTCAGCAGGACGTTCATGCAGGGAAAGCCGCCGCAGAGAAGATCGCCGAGATTGCGGTCGGTCTGAAGGCGAAGAATATCGCTGCTGCCCTGATTGCCGATCCGTCTTCGGTCGCCTGGATTTTCAATATTCGTGGTGCCGATGTCGCGCATACGCCGCATCCGCTTTCGCGCGCGCTGATTGCCGCTGACGGCAAGGCGGAACTGTTCATCGATGAGCGCAAGCTCGGCGGCGAGGCCCGCGCGCATCTGCAGGCACTCACGAGTATCAAGCAGCCTGGCGCGCTGATCGAACGGATCGGCACTTACGCCGCCGATGGCGGTCGTATTCTTGTCGATCCGGAGCTGACCGCTCTCGCGCTGATCACTGCCGTCGAGAATGCGGGGGGCGTCGTGGTCGAGGGCACCGATCCCGCACGCCTGCCGCGCGCCATCAAGAATGCGGTGGAGTTGAAAGGCTCGGCCGACGCGCATGTGCAGGATGGCGTTGCCATGGTGGAGTTCCTTCACTGGCTGGATCAGGCCAAGCCTGGATCGCTGACCGAGATCCAGGCGGTCGAGGCACTCGAGGCGGCGCGTGCGCGCGTTGGCCAGAACCTGCAGAACCCGCTGCGCGACGTCTCCTTCGACAGCATTGCCGGTGCCGGTGAACATGCGGCGATCATGCATTACCGTGTCACTCGCCAGAGCGACCGCAAGATCGAGACTGGCGAGCTGTTCCTGATCGATTCAGGCGCTCAATATATCAACGGCACGACTGACATCACCCGCACGGTGGCTATCGGCGAGGTGCCGGAAGACCGCAAGCGTTTCTTCACGCTGGTGCTCAAGGGGATGATCGCAATCAGCACGGCGCGTTTCCCCAAGGGGACGCGTGGCTGCGATCTCGACCCGCTGGCGCGCATTGCATTGTGGAAGGCCGGCGGCGATTTCGCCCATGGGACCGGTCACGGTGTCGGCTCTTATCTCTCCGTGCATGAAGGCCCGCAGCGTATTTCGCGGCTTGCCACGCAGGAACTGCTGCCCGGCATGATCCTGTCGAACGAGCCGGGTTATTACCGTCCCGGTCATTACGGTATTCGTATCGAGAACCTGATCTTCGTTCGTGAAGCAGAAGAGATCGTTGGCGGCGACATGGCGATGCGCTCTTTCGAGACATTGACCTGGTGCCCGATCGATCGTCGTCTGGTTGTCGCTGCGTTGCTGACGGAGGAGGAGCTGGAATGGCTGAACGCGTATCACGTCACTGTGCGTGAAAAGCTGCTGCCGCTGATCACCGATGCGGCGGTGCGGGGATGGCTTGAAGCCGCTACAGCACCGATCGGTGCTTGATCAGACACCGAGACCGAACCCGTAACGGGCGGCCATTACGGCCGCCCAGCCAATGACCAGAATTGTGAGGCCGGGGAAACGCAGCCCGATGACTAGGGCAACAGCCATGGCAATCTTGATGTCCCAGCCGCCATAAACGAATGGCGGCGCTACCAGCGTCGTCAGTACCGCGGCCGGCACGGCGTTGAGTGCCGATTCCACCCGTGGGGGGATGCGCTTCATGCTACTCATCAGCACATAACCGCCGACACGCGTGAAATAGGTGGCGATTGCCGCGACCACAATCAGCACGGCCGTGCCCGAATTTATGGAAAATGCGTTCATTTCGCTTTCCATGTCACATCGCCTCCCTTTCTATTTCCGAGACGTCCGGCTCCTCGTGCACTTTTGGTGGTGGCAGGATTGCGGCAATCAGAATTCCGAGTGCTGCGCCGACGCTGATATGCCAGGGCGAACCGACGACGTGGAAGGCGACGACCGAACCGAGGGCGCCGGCCAACATGACAGGAAAGAAGTTGTGACGGCCACGGAACCCCATGGTCAGTCCGAGGAAATAGATCGGCAGGAGAACATCGATGCCAAGTGCTTTCGGATCACCGATCATGCGGCCGAAGAATGCGCCGATTATCGTTGTAAGTATCCAGGATACCCACACAACCGCGCCCATTGCGAAATACCAGCGAAACGTCGCGGGTTTTCCAGCATCTTCGCGTTTTACCGTCTCGGCGAATTGCGGATCGACGAGCAGGAAAAAAGCAAGCCAGCGCTGGATGTGCGGATAACGGCCGATGACCGAAGCGAGTGCGGCGGAATAGAGGATATGGCGAAAGTTTACTGCCAGAATGGATAATACGATGATCCATGCGGCAACGTGATGGCCAAACAACTCGATGCCGACCAACTGGCTGGCACCACCGTAGACGAGCCCGCTCATCAGGGCCGCTTCTGCAATGCTAAAACCATTGTCGACTGCAATGGCGCCAAAAAGGATGCCGAAAGGGGCTGATGAAATCGCCACGACGGCGCCTTTCTTCAGGCCGTTTTTCAGTTGCTCTCGTTTATCCATACTCTGTTCCGGCTGCATGACGGCTCCCGCATAGCTGACCGAGCAGAATGCGCACTCTCCAGTCTACTCCCTAGATCATGTGCGTGTAGAAGCAGCTGCAGTTACAGGCAATTGAATTGCGTTTATTCAATTCATCGATTTTGTTGATAATGTCCGGGTAGGGCAATTCGCCATGCTTTGGAGGCGAAAAAGTTACGCCTCAGTCGGCGAGGATAACTTTACTGGTGACGATATCGACGCCGCGCTCCCGCATTTCGGAGATTGCTTCTTTTATGCCCTGCGGATCGATACCGCGACTTGCGTCAGAGATGAACCGGACGTTGACGTTCGGGAGCATGTCACGGGCGTCGAGAGCCGAGAATTTGACGCAGTAGTCGGTCGCAAGCCCGCAGATGTCTAATTCGGTTATCTGCTGGGCCTTGAGATAGCCGGCGAGCCCGGTCAAGGCGGCGTGGTCATTGTCGCGAAAGGCAGAATAGCTATCAACGGCTGGATTTTCACCCTTCTGCTGTATGTAGTCGATCTCGCTTAGTTCGAGATCCGGATGGAACTCCGCATCTGGGGTGCCCTGTACGCAGTGATCCGGCCACATCACTTGAGGCTGGCCGGAGAGTTCACCCATCTCGAAAGGTTTTTTACCGGGATGCTGTGAGGCGAAGCTGCCATGGTTGGCGGGATGCCAATCCTGGGAGGCCACGACTACGTCATATCCGCCATCGCTAATCAGGCGATTGGCAACGGGGATCACCGAATCGCCGTCTGGCACGGCCAGGTTTCCGCCCGGGCAAAACCCGTTCTGCATGTCTATCAACAGCAGTGCTTTCATGACGCTCTCCCGCGTTTTCCGATAGCAGAATGCCAAGTCACAATTCGATGATCAAGAAAATTGTTCAAGAAATTCATGGTGATCGAATAGGTGATTATTATGTATCTAAATTAGAAATAGCTTATTAAGTATGTTGCGAAATGATTGGTTATCCAAACTGGAAGGGTCGCCATGAAACGCCTTGTCTTTCCCGTATTAGCCTTGCCCATCACGCTTGTCTCAGGCCTCTACAGTAGTGCGGCGCATTCCCAGTCAGCACCAGTCGTCAATGTGTGCTCGGGCCTCAGCGTCGATCTTCCGGTGCTTCAGCCGGTGACGACGGGCATACTGGACCCGTTGCTCAATCCGTTGGCATCTCTGATCGATCTCAATATTGCCGGGGCACTGAGTGGCCAGAATATCGGTCTCAGCGTCCTGGATACCAACGGCCAAGCTGTCAGCAGCGCGGACTGCGGCCTGGCTGCCGACTCGATCGATATCGATGACGCGCGGGGCATCTCGATGGGGGGCGGCAGCCTCAGCGGGCTTGGTGGAGCTGGAAATGCAGCATCTGTTGCGGGAGAGGTAAATTCGGTCGCGATAGGTAACGGTGCAGTAACCAGTGCGGCTGCAACGAATGCTATCGCACTCGGATTGCGGGGCACGGTGACTGCCGCAAACGGCGTGGCACTTGGTGCGGACGCGAATGTAAACGCCGCCGGTGGCGTCGCACTTGGTTCCGGTTCGGTGGCATCTCGTGCAGGCATGGGAGGCGCAACCGAACTCTTCTCGGGGACCGCAGTCTCGTCCACCGCCGGTGCGGTTTCTGTCGGTACAGCGGGTGGAGAGCGTCAGATCACCAATGTCGCGGGTGGTACGGCTGACACTGATGCTGTCAATGTTCGGCAGCTGCGCGCAGTGAGCGATACCGTCACCACCGGGCTTGGAGATGTCGCCATCGCCCTTGGCGGTGGATCTACCTACAACAGCAGCACCAATGTCTTTACAGGGCCGAGCTATACGTTGCGCGGCAACACCTATACCGATGTCAATTCAGCGCTCCAGGCGATCAACTCCTTTATCGGCGGCGCCGGCACCAACGGGGCACTGGCTGCCAACAACACGAGTGGTCTGCCGAATGCAGTTGCAACCGGTGCCGATGCAACGGCCGTCGGTTACGGATCCAGCGCAGCTCATGCCAACAGCACGGCGATCGGACGTGGGGCGACCACAACCCGGGCAGGTCAGGTCATGATCGGAACCTCGACAAATACCTATACGATGCCGGGCGTGACCTCGGTCGCGAGCCGGGCGGCACAAGGTGGGCCGACGCAGGTTCTGACGACCGATGCGGCGGGCAACATAGCGTCGGCCAATATCGACGTTAACCGGATCGGTTCTGACATTTCCAATCTGCGCGGTGACGTGTCCAGCTTACGCCGGGAAACCCGCAAGGGCATCGCGGCTGCGATGTCGATGACGGCTGCACCGAAGCCCTCCGCACCGGGCAAGACATCCTGGTCGACCAATATTGCCGGATATCACGGCGAGATGGCTACCAGCTTTGCTGTCGCCCATATGTTCGACAGCAATTACCCGGTAATCTTCGATGCCTCGGTTGGTTATTCGCCCGGCGGCGAAGCACCCGGCGTCCGCGTCGGTCTCTCCGGCGAGTTTTAACCGCAGTTCTCAGAACCCCTGCCGAAGTGGTATTCCCCCGCCATTCGGCTTGTTCCACCCCGCGACAACCCTCGCGGGGTGGAATGCTTTGTAAGTCTGATTTCGACTGCGCACTTCGTCTGGCGTGGAAATATATTCTTCATGGTGGAGCTTCGGTAAAAATGTCTACCTCGTAACATCCTGGCGATGCCGCTACCTACAGCGCAAAATCAGGAGCTTAGTTTATGACGATTTCCTCTTCGATGGGCTCGGGAGCGCCGGCAGCGTCGCCTCTTGGGGCGCCAGGCCTCATTTCCCTCGTTGTGCTCGTTGCGGGCACGCTGGCGCTCGGCGCAGTTTATGGGCCGGCTCAGGGCGCGCTTTTTCTCGTCGGTGGTGCACTGGGAATTTCTCTTTACCATGCCGCTTTCGGTTTTACTTCGGCCTGGCGGGTCTTCATCGCCGAGGGCAGGGGGCGCGGCCTGCGCGTCCAGATGATCCTGCTTGCCCTTGCCGTCATTCTGTTCTTTCCGTTCCTGGCGAGCGGAACGCTGTTCGGCAATGAAGTGCGCGGCAATATTTCCCCGGCCGGGATCGGTGTTATTGTCGGCGCCTTTATGTTCGGCGTGGGCATGCAGCTTGGCGGCGGTTGCGCTTCCGGCACGTTGTTCACCGCCGGTGGCGGCAATGCGCGCATGCTGGTCACGTTGTTTTTCTTTATCGTCGGTTCGCTGATCGCGACCCTGCATACCGCCTGGTGGGCGGCGCTGCCTTCATTGCCGCCGACGGCGCTATTTCAGACATTCGGTGCCGCCGGCGGTATTGCCGTGTCTCTCATCATTTTCGGCGCAATCGCCGCGATTACCGTTGTGGTGGAGAAGAAGCGGAACGGCGCACTGGAACAGGCGCCGCCATCACCGCGCCAGGGCTTTGCACGATATCTGCGCGGGCCGTGGCCACTTGTGTTCGGTGCGGTCGCGCTGGTCATCCTCAATTTCGCGACGCTTGCGATAGCAGGGCGGCCCTGGGGTGTTACCTCGGCCTTCGCTCTGTGGGGTGCCAAGGGCGCACAGTTGATCGGTATCGATCCGGCTTCCTGGCCCTATTGGCAGCAGCCGGGTAATGCCAAGGCTCTGGCATCGAGTGTTTTTGCTGATGTCACCTCGGTCATGGACTTCGGCATCATTGCAGGCGCCATGCTGGCCGCAGCTCTTGCGGGCAAGTTTGCGCCCAATCTCGATATTCCATTGCGTTCGGTGCTGGCGGCGGTCGTCGGTGGTCTGCTGCTGGGCTACGGTGCCCGGATTGCCTATGGCTGCAATATCGGCGCCTATTTTTCCGGGATCGCCTCGGGGAGCCTGCACGGCTACCTTTGGGCTGTCGCTGCGTTTGCGGGCAATGTTGCCGGCGTAAAGCTCAGGCCCTGGTTCTTTAACGAAGGTCGAGCGATCCGTCGTATCGACGGCTGATAAAATATCACTGTTTCTGACAAGAGACGGCCACGTATAGCGTGGCCGTTTTTCATCACGGCTCTTTTTATTGTGCCGTTGCACAGCGTCGCATCCCCAGCGAATTATTCCCGTTGCCTTGTATAACCGGGTTTTTGTCGCTAAACAGCAACAGTCGTCAGCTTGACCCGCCTTAATCGCCGAGGCCAGAAACACAGCCTTGCCGCATTTTGGCTAAACTTCCGACGGCATGCGCTTTTATGAGCGCCATCGAAACTGATCGGGGCGGCGTAAAGACATTGGTTACCATAATCGTTCATTCTCTCACCCATTCGCAGAGTGGTTTTGCGCGGAATCATTCCTTTTCGGAAAGCCACTCCAGTCTGGTAGGCGAGGCGCTTTTTGCGGCCTTTGCAGTGATGAGTAACGGTTCGGGTAACGAGTGATGGTGCGTAGGGTCGAAGCCTCCACGAAGCGGAACAAGGTCTCGAAGCGTCCGGCGAAGCGCAAGCGTGGCCGTTCGATCTTCATGAATATGGCTATTGGCATCGGGCTTACCGCTTCGGCGTTGATCGGTGCTTCGGCGATTACCGTGGCAACTGCGGTGAAGCCTGCCAGGGATATGCATTTTCAAACAGCTCTTCTTTCGCCTATTGTCGCGGGTGAGCATTTGACGCGCGATCGTGCCGACAGAACGCTTGATGTTGCGAAATTCTCCAGACTGCCTGGCAAGTCACTGGCTGAAGCCAAGGGGAGCCGTTTGGCCGGGGCGGAGGCCGCTGCCTTGGAAGCACTGCGTCCTGAAGGTTCGACGGTAAGCCAGGCGCTCCATCATGCCATGGCAAAAGCGGCCCGTAAGGTTGAGAACGAGCAGCAATTTGCGGCTTTGACGACCAAGCGTCCGGCTGCCGCCGCGATCAGATCCGCGCTCGGCCAGGCAATGGAAGATACGGTACTGGTCGCACCACGGGGTGATAGCGCAATGCCTGACATGATTCAGGATGCGGAAAACGTTACCAATGTTGCAGCGCTGAAGGACATGAAGCCCGTCGAGATGGCTTCGCTCGAGACTTCAGGCAGCGATGACGCGACCGTCAATTCGCCATCGGTCGAAATCACACAGGACGTCGTGGCGCTCGCTGTTCCACCTGCGTCCGATACCTACGCACTTCCAAAGGCGGGGCCGCTGCCGGTGATCCGGCCTGCGGCTGGCATGCGCGGCGATGATGCCAAGCCTGCCGTTCGCGGTAATGCTCTGGCCGCCATCGCATCGGTTGCACCTCAGAAACCCGGCAAGCCTGCGGGGGATGACAAGCCGACGGTGCTTGCGTTCGCCAAGCCGGACAATCCGATGCGCGAGGAGCCGGAAAGCCCATCGACGCCTTCGCCCAAGTGGCCGGGTCTCGGCACTAAGGTTGCAATCTACGATATTACCAATGGTGTCGTGCATATGCCGAACGGAACCAAGCTTGAGGCGCATTCCGGTATTGGCAGCATGCGCGACAACCCGAAATTCACCCATGTGAAAATGCGCGGCCCGACCCCTCCGGGTACCTACAAGCTTTCGATGCGCGAATCCCTGTTCCATGGCGTCGCCGCAATTCGCCTTACGCCGACGGACGGAAAGCCGCCGCAGGGCCGCACCGGGCTTCTGGCACATAGCTTCCTGCTTCGCGTTCGTGGCGATTCGCACGGCTGCGTCGCATTTGCCGACTATGATCGTTTCCTCAAGGCATTCCAGCGCGGTGAGATCACTCACATGATCATCGTGCCCAAATGGGATGGCAAGCGCCCCGGCTCGGGTTCTGGCGGCGGTTTCATGGCCAAGCTTTTCGGCAACAACGACGCATAAAATAAACGGAGCCTTTTGGCTCCGTTTTCGTATTCAGCCAAGTGTATCGCGCACGGCACGGAGGAAGATTTTCGCGCCGATCGGGATAAGGTCATCCGGAAAATCATAGTTCGGATTATGCGGCGCGGGGTGGTTTTCACCAGCGCCAAGAAACAGCATTGCCGACTTGGATACGCCGCCGAAACGGCCAAAATCCTCTGAGGCGCGAAAACCTTCACCTGGCTCATGGGTGACGCCTTCGGCATCCATTGCCGCACGCAATATATCGGCGGCCTCTGCATCATTGATACAATGGCCGAATACCTCCTGGTATTCGATTTCAAGCTTCAGTCCTGCTGCGTGAGAAGCCTCGCGCGCCATGTTTTCAGCCGTTTCGACAAGCGCGGCCATCTGATCGTCCGTCGATGTGCGTAACGTTACCCAGATCTCGCTATAGCCCGGAGCAACGCCGACTGTCGGCTCTCCGATCGCCGCATGGGTGACGGTGGCGCGGACGAGATTGCCTTCCGATACCGTGCCCGTCGACAGGGCATTGAGTGCCGGCATCAGGGTTGCGACGGCAGTGACAGGCGACGTACCTGTCTCGGGATAGGCGGCATGGGCGGTCTTGCCAGACAGAATGATCTTCATGCCGCGCGAAGCACAATTGGCCGGGCCGTCCTTCAGCCAGACATGGCCGAAAGGAACGCCAGGCATATTGTGCTGGGAGAGGCTGAAATCAGGCGTCAATGCGGCGAATTTCTCGTCGGCGATGACGGCTGCAGCACCGGCGCCGTTTTCTTCTGCCGGCTGAAACAGCAGGATGGCGCGGCCGCTTTTGGGGCGTTCACGGCCGAGCACGCGGCCAATGGCGGCAAGCGTTGCCATATGGCCGTCATGGCCACACATGTGGCTCTTGCCGGGAGTTCTCGATCTGTAATCCGGATCGCCGAGTTCCTCGATCGGCAGGGCGTCGAGCTCGGCGCGGATCATCATGGTCTTTCCAGGTGCGCCGCTGTCATAGATTACCGCCACGCCTGTTCCACCAAGCCTTTCCACAATCGCGTCCGGCTCGGTCTGGCGCATGAAGCGGACGACTTCTCTCGCAGTCTCCACCTCTTCTCCGGAGACTTCCGGCATGGTGTGAAGATGGCGGCGCCAGGCTGTGGTTTCGATGATGTCGTGATTGGTGAGAGACATGAAACGTGCTCCGTATTCGCGGCTGGGAAAGAGACCTAGCGAACAGTTTCGAAAGGAGCAATGCGGCGAGAAAACTTCGCGCCTGAAATCTTCCTGCAATGATTGGAGCCTCAATTCGTATCTGCTTCATCTGTTTCTGAAGGAATGACATGTGACTGGCTTCAGTTTTTCAAGGTATCTTTCCACGGCCCGTGTTCTATGGGGATTGGCCCTGTTTACGGCGGCAATGGCAGCTTCTGCTCACGCACAGCAATTTGGGCGGCAGGTCGGGACGCTAGCGAAGGGAGTGAGTGTTGAGCGCGATGTTGCCTATGGCTCCATGGCCGAGCAACGCATGGATGTCTATTTGCCACAAAACGCGCAAAGATCACCGATCATCGTGATGGTGCATGGCGGTGCCTGGGCGTTCGGCTCGAAATCCGCTCCGGGCGTAGTCGACAATAAAGTCTCACACTGGTTGCCGAAGGGGTTTATCTTCGTTTCTGTGGAGACAAGGTTGGCCCCTGCCGCTGATCCGATTGAGCAGGCGACTGACGTCGCGGCTGCAATGGCTATGGTCCAGCGCCGCGCTGCGTCATGGGGTGGCGATCCTTCGAAGATGGTTCTGATGGGACATTCGGCCGGTGCTCATCTTGTCGCACTCGTCTCTGCCAATCGTTCCATTGCCCAGAAGGCTGGCGTGAAGCCATGGGCAGGAACCATAGCGCTCGATAGTGCAGCTTACGACGTTTCGTCCATCATGGAGCGGCCGAACCATCCCCGATTTTATGATCAGGCATTCGGAAGCGATCCCCGTTTCTGGAAAATAGCTTCTCCGACGTTGTATGCGGGATCAAACATACCGCGGATGTTGCTGGTATGCTCCAGTCTTCGGAGCGATTCTTGTCCTCAGGCAAATGCTTTTGCCAGAAAATCCGGCGGAGAGGCGAGGGTTCTCCCGCTTTCCCTACGCCATATGGCGATCAATCGTACACTCGGGCTTGAAAGTGGTTACACGCACCAGGTCGACGCGTTCATAAATTCAATCGTCGCGAGATAAGCCTCGCCACTGCTTCGCGCTGGCTGCAAGAGAACAAGCGGTAAGAAACGTGGCGAAGCTGTCACGCCTTTTCCACAAAACCATCCAGAACGCGCTTCTGACCGGCTCGGTCAAATTCGATCGTCAGCTTGTTGCCTTCGATCGCCATGACATTGCCATTGCCGAACTTGATGTGGAAAACCCGATCGCCGATCGTGAATTTCGATGGCGTGTCGGCCACCGACTTGGCCACAAGCTCGCCGTCGATCGTGCGGCCGCGCGGGCCGCTTTCTCCGTAACCGATGCGTTCCACCGCATGGCCGGAGCGGTTGCCCCAGTTGTCGCGGGTGGCATCGGTCTTGTTGGCCTGCGCGCGTTTCCAGCCTGGTGTCGAGTAATTGTTGGCGAAGGGATCTGCCTTGTCGAAACGCGACTGGCCGTAACCGCCGCGTCCGCCATAACCTCCGTAATTCGATGAATCCGAAGCTGCGACATCGACGTGGTTCTGCGGCAGTTCTTCAAGGAACCGGGATGGCATGGTCGATTGCCAGAGGCCATGAATGCGGCGGTTGGAAACAAACCAGATATGGCAGCGGTGCTTTGCGCGCGTGATGCCGACATAGGCGAGGCGGCGCTCTTCCTCTAGGCCGGAGCGGCCGCCTTCATCGAGCGCGCGTTGATGCGGAAAGAGGCCTTCTTCCCAGCCGGGCAGGAAGACGGTATCGAATTCCAGCCCCTTGGCCGAATGGAGCGTCATGATCGAGACAGCGTCGAGGTTTTCGTTCTGCTCGGCATCCATGACGAGGGAGACGTGCTCGAGGAAGCCGCGCATGCTGTCGAACTGCTCCATGGAGCGGATCAGTTCCTTCAGGTTGTCGAGACGGCCCGGTGCTTCTGCAGATTTGTCATTCTTCCACATGTCGGTATAGCCCGACTCTTCGAGGATCTGCTCTGCAAGTTCGGTATGTTCCGTCCGTTCAAGTCGTTCCTGCCAATTCCTGAAGTTCTGCACGACATCGAAAAGCGCCTTGCGAGCCTTCGGCTTCAGCTCATCCGTTTCGACCATCTCGGCCGCGGCCTGCAGCATCGGAATGTCGCGGGCGCGGGCGGAATCGTGCAGATAACGAACAGTCGTGTCGCCGAGCCCTCGTTTCGGCGTATTGATGATACGCTCGAAGGCCAGATCATCCGCCGGCTGGCAGACGAGGCGGAAATAGGCCATGGCATCGCGGATTTCGAGCCGTTCGTAGAAACGTGGACCGCCGACGACGCGATAGTTCAGGCCGAGCGTGACGAAGCGATCTTCGAATTCGCGCATCTGGAAGGAGGCGCGCACGAGGATCGCCATGTCGTTGAGGGCATGTTTCTTGCCGTCACCATCACCGCGCTGCAACCGCTCGATTTCCTCGCCGACGGCACGGGCTTCCTCTTCACTGTCCCAGGCAGCGTGAACGATGACCTTTTCGTCGTCGGGATCGACGCGATCGGTGAAAAGAGTCTTGCCCAGCCTGCCCTCGTTATGGGCGATCAGGTGGCCTGCAGCGCCCAAAATATGTTCAGTGGAACGGTAATTGCGTTCCAGCTTGATGACCTTGGCGCCCGGAAAATCCTTTTCGAAGCGCAGGATGTTGTCGACTTCCGCACCTCGCCATCCATAGATCGACTGGTCGTCGTCGCCAACGCAGCAGACGTTCTGCGGCACGTTCTTAGGTCGCTGTGCCAGCAGGCGCAGCCACATATATTGTGCGGTATTGGTGTCCTGATACTCGTCGACCAGGATATAGCGGAATTTCTCGTGATATTCCTTCAGCAGGTCCGGCGTCTTGCGGAAGATCGCGATCGGATGCAGCAGAAGGTCGCCAAAGTCGCAGGCGTTGAGCGTTCTCAAGCGTGCCTGATAGGCAGCATAGAGTTCGCGGCCCTTGCCATTGGCGAAGGCGCGGGCGTCCCCTTCGGGGATATCGGGTGGAAGCAGCCCCTTATTCTTCCAGCCGTCGATCATGCCGGCGAATTGTTTTGCCGGCCAGCGCTTGTCGTCCAGGCCCTCGGCCTGGATCAGCTGCTTGATCAGTCGAACCACGTCATCGGTATCGAGAATGGTGAAGTCCGAACGCAGTCCGACCAGTTCGGCATGGCGACGCAGGATCTTCACCCCGATCGAATGGAACGTGCCGAGCCAAGGCATGCCTTCGACTGCACCGCCGACGAGGACGCCGATACGCTCCTTCATCTCGCGTGCCGCCTTGTTGGTAAAGGTGACGGCGAGGATCTGGCTGGGCCAGGCTTTACCTGTCGCCAGAATATGGGCGATGCGGGTGGTTAAGACGCGTGTCTTTCCGGTGCCGGCTCCTGCAAGAACAAGAACCGGGCCGTCCACGGTTTCCACTGCCTCGCGCTGTTCAGGATTCAGGCCGGATAGATAATCCGGGGCAGGGCGTGCGCCATCGCGCGCGGCCATGGCGCGAGCTGCTATGCCCAATCCACCTGATGCCCCACTCTGGAGTTGCTGGCGATCAGATGGGGACTGCTGCCTGCGCGGCGCGGGTTCCGGCTCTTCATCGAAGAACGGAATATCGTCGAAACTGTTACTCATGCGGCCAATGTAGTGATTCGAGGCGGAAAGACCAGTCGATGTTCTCTTTTCATTCCCGTATTTGCGGATGAAGTCGCTCATCACGACGCGAATTGAACTCCGACACGCAAAGATCGTTCACGCTGGCAAGAACGTCGGCATAGTCGCATTTTGCAACTCAAGGGATGATCTCATTCTGACATAAGCGTGAAATCCCGTGATGTTACAAATCGGTAAGGCGGTGGCACAGCCATTGCTTGTTAATGGGGAAACGAGGATACTCCTTACACCCAAAGATACTTCACGAGGACATGAATGCGGATCTGGAACCAGCTTCTTTTGTCGGCTGCGGTTTTACTCGGAGGCCTCTGTTTCTGGGTTTATCTGTCAGCTGATGCTGGCCGCACGCTGGTCTCTATGGGAGTGCCTGAGGCAATCGTCTCGGCGATCAATCCGAAATCGAGCGAACCGGCTTCGGCGACCGTTGCAGGAAGCGGCCAACGCTCGGCGGGTGCTGGCGGCAATCGGCAGAATTCGGCAAGCGGGCAGGCCGTACTCGTTGCAACGCGTCCGGTCGGAACCGGCATCGTCAACGACAGCCTATCCGCCATCGGTGACGGCGAGGCGATCCAGTCGGTTATCGTGATGCCGCAAGCTGCAGGCACGATCAACGAGATCCTTGTGAAGTCGGGCGATCGGGTGAAAAAGGGGCAGGTGCTCGCACAACTCGATGATGACGAACAGATCATTCTGCGCGATCAGGCGCAGGTGCTTCTGCGCAGCGCAAAGGAAAAGTCGGAGAGCTACAAGAACCTGAGAAGCTTCTCCAGGCTTGAAGTGCTTGATGCGCAAATCGCCGAAGAGACGGCGCAGCTTGCGCTGACCAACGCGCAACTCTCGCTGAAGCGCCGATCCGTCGTTGCGCCGATCGACGGCATTGTCGGTATCGTCGCCATCAATATCGGTGACAATGTTACGACTACGAGCAATGTGGTGACGATCGATAACCGATCCGAACTGCTTGTCGATTTCTGGGCTCCTGAGCGGTTCGCCGTGCAGGTTAAGAGCGGCATGCCGGTGGAAGCCGCGTCGATCTCGCGTCCCGGACAGACATTCAAAGGTTCTGTCGAGGCGGTGGATAACCGGGTCGACCCCGCCAGCCGCACGATCCGCATTCGGGCCAAGATCCCGAATGGCGAAGACGAATTGCGGGCCGGCATGTCCTTCGGCGTGACCATGCGCTTTCCCGGGGAGACCTATCCGGCTGTCGATCCGCTTGCGATCCAATGGGATACGCAGGGCTCCTTCGTCTGGCGTATCGAAGATCACAAGTCGGTAAAGGCAAGGGTTCTGATCATCCAGCGCAATCCGGACGCCATTCTGGTTGCTGCGGACCTGAACGAAGGCGATGTCATCGCAACCGAAGGCCTGCAGCGTGTTCGCGAAGGTGGTGCAGTCCGCATTGCAGGTGAAAAGCCGCCGGAGGTTGCCAGCCGATGAGCGAGGATAAAGGCGGACAATCGCACGAGGCCGTGCAGGGTGCGTCAAACGGTCAATCCGGCAAGCAGGGTTTCACCGCACTTTTCGTGCGGCGTCCTATACTGGCCGCGGTCCTCAACACATTGCTGGTGGTCGCCGGTCTTGCCGCGCTGGTCGGTGTCGAGGTCCGCGAGTTGCCGGATGTCGATCAGCCTGTGATCAGCGTTCGCACGACCTATGATGGTGCGTCGGCGCAAACGATGGATCAGGAGGTGACGGATGTCATCGAGGGTGCCGTTGCGCGTGTCAGTGGCCTGAAATCGATCTCGTCTATTTCCGATTTCGGCCAGAGCCGAGTCACACTCGAATTCAGCGATACCGCGGATCTGGCCGTGGCGGCGAACGACGTGCGCGATGCGCTCGGCCGCGTGACCGGACAGCTGCCGGAGGACGCCGACGAGCCGCGCATCATCAAGGCGGATAGCGACAGCCAGCCGATCATGCGTCTTGCCGTGACCTCCTCCACCATGTCGATGGAAGAGCTGACGCTTCTCGTTGATAATGAGGTTTCCGACCGGCTGGCCGCCGTTGATGGTGTTGCCGATGTCGAACTTTACGGTGACCAAGAGAAAATCTTTCGCGTCGATGTGAACCAGACGGCGCTGGCTAGCCGTGGTCTGACGATTGCAGACCTTTCGAATGCCTTGTCCACGGCTGCCATGGACGTGCCTGCCGGGTCGCTTGAATCCTCCACGCAGGACATTGTCGTTCGCGCCACCGCGAACCTCACTAAGCCGGAGGATTTCGAGAATATCCTGATCAACGACAATGTCCGGCTGCGTGACGTTGCGACCGTGATGCTCGGGCCGGATGACGGGACCACCGCGCTTCGGTCGAACGGCATCCAGGGCGTCGGTCTCGGCGTGCTCCGCCAGGCGCAGTCGAACACGCTCAGCATTTCCGAAGGCGTGCGGGCCGCTGTTGCCGAATTGTCGAAAAGCCTGCCGGAAGGCACGCGCATAGCGATCACAAGCGATGATGCCGTGTTCATTGAGGGAGCGCTGCATGAGGTGGAAATCGCACTGGCTCTCTCCGGTACGATCGTCGTGCTGGTGATCTTCCTGTTCCTGCGCGACTGGAAGGCGACGCTCATTCCGGCGCTGACCATGCCGGTTGCGCTGATCGGCACCCTGGTCGCGATATATATGGTCGGGTTTTCGATCAATATTCTCACCCTCCTGGCCATCGTTCTGGCGACTGGCCTCGTCGTCGATGATGCTATCGTCGTCCTCGAAAATATCGTGCGGCGAAGAGCTGAAGGTATGGGGCCGCGAGCCGCTGCCGTGATCGGTACGCAGGAAGTGTTCTTCGCGGTTCTGGCGACGACGGCCACGCTAGCCGCGGTCTTCATCCCGCTTTCCTTCCTGCCGGGCCAGATGGGCGGACTGTTCCGCGAATTCGGCTTCGTGCTTGCCTTCGCAGTGGCGCTTTCATCGATCACGGCGCTGACGCTCTGCCCGATGCTTGCCTCGCGGATGCTGACCAAGCCGATCAAGGAGAAGCATGACGGGCTGCTCGGTAGATTCGGCACGTTGTTTGCCACTGTCTATCGAACGACGTTACACGCCTGCCTCAACGTGCCGGCTGCAGTCGTTGTGGTGGCGCTTCTGTTTGGTGGTGCTGGCTACATGGCCTTCAAGACGGTCAAGAGCGAACTGACACCGCCGGAAGACAGGGCCATGGTGTTCCTGCGTGCCACCGCGCCGGAGGGCGTCAGCCTGAAATATATGCGCGACAAGCTGCAGCAGGTCGAGGAAAAGCTCCAGCCTCTCGTAGACGCGGGTGAAATCCAGAACATCTATTCGATCTCGGGGCAGGGCGGCGCCAAGAACAATGGTTTCATGGTGCTCACGCTCGCCCCCTGGTCGGAGCGTGACCGTAGCCAGGCAGATATCGTCAAGGACATCAACGCCGCAACGGCAACGGTGCCGGCTCTGCGAGCCTTCGCACAGCAACAGAACAGCCTTCGCATTCGCGGCGCTGGCAACGGGCTGCAGATGGCGCTGGTCGGTACCAGCCATGAGCAGTTGACCGCGGCTACGGCTAAGCTGGTGGATTCGCTGCGTGAGACCAATCTGTTCGATACGCCGCGCCTGAACGATGAGCCTAATCAGGCGCAAATTTTCATAACGGTCAATCGCGAACGTGCTTCCGACCTAGGTATCGACATCAAGGGTCTCGGCACGGCGGTGCAATCACTTCTCGAAGGGCGCTCTGTCGTCGATGTGTTCGTCGATGGCGAGGCAATCCCGGTCAAACTCAAGTCAACCACGAGGCCGATCGACGATCCGACCGATCTGGAAAGCATCTTCCTGAAGACTAAGGACGGGCGAATGGTGCCGATGTCGACCGTTGCGACGTTGGAGGAACGCGCGGTTTCGCCCACGCTGCGGCGTGAGCAGCAGCTTGCTTCGGTCTCCTTCTCCGCAGGTCTCAAGGATGGGGTATCGCTCGGTCAGGCGGTTCAGGTTGCGACCGAATTGGCTCAGCCGCTGCTGCCGCAGGGATCACGCCTGATCCCGCTTGCGGAAGCGGCGACGCTCAAAGAAAATTCCAGTGGTATGGCGCTAACCTTTGGCTTTGCCATCGCCATCATCTTCCTGGTGCTGGCGGCCCAGTTCGAAAGCGTGCTGTCATCTATCATCATCATGTCGACGGTGCCGCTGGGGCTTGCCTGCGCCGCCTTTGCACTAGTGCTCACGGGGTCCAGCCTGAATGTCTACTCGCAGATAGGTCTTGTCCTGCTTGTTGGGGTAATGGCCAAGAACGGCATTCTGATCGTTGAGTTTGCCAATCACCTGCGAAATGAGGGCGCCAATTGCCGGGAGGCGATCGAACGGGCCTGCAGCCTGCGTCTGCGCCCGGTGATGATGACGATGATCGCAACCGTGATCGGCGGTCTGCCGTTGGTTCTGGCTCAAGGGGCCGGTGCCGAGGCCCGTATCGCGCTTGGTTGGGTGATCGTCGGCGGCCTCGGCTTTGCTACCCTAGTGACGCTCTACATTACGCCGGTTGCCTATCTCCTGCTTGCTCGCTTCGCCAAGCCGCACGCGCATGAGGAAGCCCGTTTCCATGACGAGCTGGAAAATGCCAAAAAGAGCCGGGCGAACGACAGCAAGCAGCCGCCTCTCCTGGCTGCCGAATAGGATCGGTCATCACGTACCGCGTTGACCGCCTTTCGGCTGGACAAACAAGGTCCTGTCTCCTAACCAATCTCCTGCTCAGCATGCAGGAGAATTCGACATGGCAATTCGAGACGTTCAGTCTGGCGCGCGCAACGAGGACGGTATCAGCACTGTCCTCGGGATATTGAAGCAGGCGTTCGGGGATCGTTTCCAGACCGGCCAGTCGTTTCGCGAACAGCATGCGCATACGACGACCTATCTGCCGGCGCAGTTGCCTGATGGCGTCGTCTTCGTCGAGACGAGCGAGGACGTCAAATCGGTCGTCGGGATCTGTGCCGAACATCGCGTTCCCGTCATCCCGTTCGGTGTCGGCTCCTCGCTCGAAGGTCAGGTGAATGCGCCGTCCGGCGGCATTTCGGTCGATTTCTCACGGATGAACAAGGTGTTGCGGATCAGTCCGGAAGATCTCGATGTCACGGTCGAACCCGGTATCACCCGCGAGGAACTGAACCGTGAGCTACGCGATACCGGTCTTTTCTTCCCGATTGATCCCGGCGCCAATGCGACGATCGGCGGTATGGCTTCGACCCGCGCTTCGGGCACCAATGCGGTGCGTTACGGCACGATGAAGGACAATGTCCTGGCGCTCACCGTGGTGACCGCAAATGGCGAGGAAATCCGCACTGCGCGCCGCGCCAGGAAGTCTTCGGCAGGTTATGATCTGACTCGGCTTTTCGTCGGTGCAGAAGGCACGCTCGGCGTCATCACCTCGGTGACGCTGAAGCTGCAGGGGATCCCTGAAAAGATCGGCGGCGGTGTCTGCGCGTTTCCGACGATCGAAGACGCCTGCAATGCGGTCATCATGACGATCCAGATGGGCATACCTGTTGCGCGCATCGAGCTTCTGGACGAGGTGCAGATCAAGGCCTGCAACGCCTATTCCAATCTTTCCTATCCCGAGAAACCGACACTGTTCCTCGAATTCCATGGCACGGAGGATACGGTCCGCATCCAGTCGGAGCAGTTTGCCGAAATCGCCGCCGAATGCGGTGGCGACGAATTCCAGTGGACCGCCAATGCCGAGGAGCGCACCAAGCTCTGGAATGCGCGGCACAATGCTTACTGGGCCGGTCGCGCACTCGATCCTTCGCTGAACGGTCTTTCGACGGATGTCTGTGTGCCGATCTCACGGCTCGCCGAATGTGTCGCAGAAACTCAAGCCGATATCCAGAATTCGGGCCTTCTCGCGCCGATCGTCGGTCATGCGGGAGACGGCAATTTCCATGTTCTGGTACTGTTCAACGACAAGGATCCGGCATCGGTTGCCAATGTCGAAGCATTCACGGAACGGCTCAGCCGCCGCGCGCTTGCGATGGACGGCACCTGCACGGGTGAGCATGGCGTGGGGCAGGGCAAGATGTCCTATCTCGACGAAGAGCTGGGCGGTGCGCTCGATGTGATGCGGTCGGTCAAGAAGGGACTTGATCCCGAAAACATCTTTAATCCCGGCAAGATCTTCCGGATGGCGCAGGCGTGACTTGAACACGACTGCCGATCGGCTAGTGTGAGTGGAAAAGGAGAAATGGGACGGTGTTTGGACGCGTGATAGTGGCAATCGGCGGCTTCATCGTCGTGGTGCTTTTTGCTGCGCTGCTCGCGCCGTTCGTGCTTGACTGGTCGAGCTTCCGCGTTGAATTCGAGCAGCAGGCGAGCCGTATGCTCGGCAAGAAAGTGTCGGTACACGGCGAGGTCGATGCCCGCATACTCCCGTTTCCATCGATCACCTTGCATGACGTCCGCGTCGGGCAGGATGTTGACGGCAAGCCGTTGGCACAGATTGCCAGCTTTTCCATGGATATGGAGCTGGCGCCGTTTCTTTCCGGTGAGGCGCGTATCTTCGATATGCGTATCGAGGATCCAACGGTACGCATCCGTGTCCTGAAGGATGGGACACTCGACTGGATGCGCGGAAGCCGACCGGCGATCCCCACGCGTATCGTGGTGATCGAGGATATTCACGTCCGCAATGCATCTGTCGCCCTGATCGACGAACAGTCCGGGCGTTTCCGAAATATCACCGGGCTGACGGCGGAGATGTCGGCCGCCTCTCTTGCCGGACCTTGGCGCGGCGAAGGCAATGCCAAGCTGGATGGCGAAGAGGCCCGTTTCAGCCTCGTTACCGGGGCTGCCGATGTGGCCGCGAAACGACTGCCGCTCAGGTTGCGGCTCTGGCCAGAGGAAGAGCCTCTTGAGGTTAATCTCGACGGTGAACTGGCTCTGGCCGACAACGTGCCGACATATCGCGGGAGCTTCACTGCGAATGTCTTGCAGGAAGAAGACGACACGGAGCCGGTTAGCGCACCTCCACCCGGCCCTCGGGTTAAGGGCGGTTTCGAGCTTACCAACGATCGCATACGCGTAGCCGACTATCGACTTGAGGTCGGGGCGCTGGCCGATCCCTATGTCGTGACCGGCGAAGCGACGCTCGATACCGGCAGCAAGCCCGAGTTTCTGTTGACCGCCGAAGGACAGCAGATCGATGTCAACAAGTTCGGCCAGCAGGGAACACATGGCAAGACAGGCCGTGACGCAGCTGCCTCTGCGCAGCGCCGGCTCCATGCGTTCGTCGAGATGGCCGCGTCGATTCCTATCCCGCAGGTGCCCGGCCGGGCCAGCCTCAAGCTTCCGGCCATGATTTTGAACGATACGACGATCCGGGACATTCAGCTTGACGTACGCCCAGCAGACGGCGGGTGGACAGTTGACAAGGCAATCGCGACGCTTCCGGGGCGCACGCGAATGGAAGCTGCGGGTGCCTTGGTTTTGGAGGGCAGCCCGTCTTTTAAGGGGAATGTGCTTTTTGCTTCCACCCAGCCATCCGGTCTGGCGGACTGGCTGTCCGGCCGTGTCGATCCGGCAATCAGGCAACTTCGTACTGCTGGTTTTTCGGCAAATGTTGACCTGACGACCGATGTTCAGCGTTTCGACAGTCTGGAACTTGCGATCGGGCCGGCTACCTTGAAGGGTGGCATAGAACGTCAATCGCAGGGCGCACGCGCGCCGGGATTATCCGTGGACCTGTCGGGCGACGAGATCGATCTTGATGCGATGAGAGCCTTGTCGTCGCTGGTCACCGGCGAAGATGCGGGGCACAGCGTGCTCGACCATCGACTGGAAGCAAAGCTAAAGGCCCAGAAATTCACCGCGTCGGGTGTGGTTGCGGAAAATGTCGATACTGCTTTTACCATGGCCGGTGGCGTGCTTTCACTCGGCCATCTATCCGTTGGCGATATCGCCGGTGCCCGGGTCTCGGCCGAAGGACAGGTCGAGGGCTCGCTTCTCGACTATCGCGGGAATGCGAAGGTCCATCTGCAGGCATCTGATATGGCTGCATTCATTGCGATGCTGCAACAGCAGTTGCCGGAGCATCCGGTTCTTGACCGGCTGAGCGCTAATGCTGCCTTCTATTCCGGTGCGGATCTGACTGCAGACGTGACGATCGGCCAGGGGACGGACGGGGCAAAGGCGAAGATTGCGGGCAACATCAACGGCAGTACGGTCAATGCTAATGTGGAATTGCCGACAGTTTTTAATCTGACGGGTGGAGATGCGATGACCATTGCGGTGTCGCTGGCCAATCCGAAATCGGAAATTCTGCTTGGGCAGGCCGGCCTAGACATTCTGCCTTTCGGTGGCGACGGGCAGGGCAGCTTGGTGCTCAATATCCAAAAGAAGGAAGATGGACCGGGGCGCACGACACTGGCATTCAAAACGGACCGGACTGCGTTTGCCGCCAGTGGCGATATCTCGCTGATGGCGCAGGATTTTGGCGAAGGACAAGGGCATATCGAGTTAAAGAGCCAGAATCTCGAACCCTATATGCTTCTCACCGGGGTCGGAGTTCCGCAATTCGGGGGTGGACTGCCTGTCAATCTGCAAGCGGATTTCAAGCTCGCAGACGAGACGATCGAGATCACATCACTGCGTGGCAATGCGGATGGTAATGGGATCGATGCAAGTCTTTCGATCCATCGCAGCTCCGCAAACCTGAAAGCTGACGGTGCGCTTTCAATCGATACGCTTGACCTCGGCTGGCTGGGAGACGCTGTGTTCGGTCCGCTAACAAGCGCCGAGAGTGAAAAGCCGTCGAACGAAGCGTTTTCCCTGCCGGTTTTTGGCGAAAGTGACGTGTCGCTGGATGTTAAGGCCAAGACGTTTCACGCCAGCGAAATGGGGCGCATAACGGATTTCTCGACGAAGCTTGTGCATCGCGGAGGCGGCATTTCGCTCGATGACGCTAAAGGTGACTGGCAAGGCGGAAAAATTGCCGGCAGAATGTTGATTTCCAATGGCAAGGGCACGGGCATTCTGCAGACGAAACTGCATGTCGAGAATGCCGACCTCTCATCAATGGTCTGGCGCAGAGGTGATCGTCCCGTTGCAAGTGGGAGAATAGGTTTCGATATGTCGGCGGAAGCAAGCGGCAGCAATATGCGCGATCTTGCTGGCGCACTCAGTGGGTCGGGTGTGGTCGAGCTTTCGGGCCTGACCGTCTACGGTATAAATCCTGATTTGCTCAAGCAGATGATGACATCGGCGGATGGTATCAAGGGTGAGGTGAAGGACGTCAAGTTCGACGGGCAGGTTGCCGCGCTTGTTCATCAAGGAGAACTTGCTCTCGGGCAGGTGCGCATTCCGTTTTCGATTAGCGGGGGTGAATTGCGTGTCCAGGACGTCAGGCTTCCGTCCAGAGGTCTCACCTTTGCCGCGGAAGGCAATGCAAGCGTTTTCGAACGGGGCATGAGTGGTTCGATTGGTGTGACCTATGACGCTGGCGATGAAGCGGTCGCTGGCGGCGATCCCACAGTTCGCCTGCTCTATTCGGGTGATCGGACAGAGCCGCGCGAACGTATTGATGTAGCAGAATTGACGAACTTTCTTTCGATGCGCGCCTATGAGCAAGAGCGTCGACGGGTGGAAATGCTTCAGTCAAGCGTGCTGGAAAAGCAACGTCTTCGCCGTGAGGTCTCGCTTTACAACTTCAATGCGACGGAGCGTGTGGCAGAAAAAGCCCGTATGGAGGCCGAGGAGCGGCAGCGTCAAGCGATGGTCGAAGCGGCGAAAGCTGCGGAAGAGGAACGGCAACGCAAGGCGAACGAACTTCAGCTTACCGTGCCGCCGACCAATGAGAACTTGCAACCCGGCAATCAGGTTGGCAGACCTTTCGGCGAAGGAAATTTGCCGGGTATCAGCCAGTAGCGTTTCTGGCGTGCGCTTTTGCCGAAGGCGGCGGTTCATTCGCCATGTCGCTACCGATAACCGGGGAGGTTCCCTTCAGATAGCGCAGAACGTAGAGGCGCAGCGAGGATGAGAGGTTGCCAAGGCCACCTCGTTCGTCATCGACTTCGGTGATGAGGCTGGCGAGGCTCATGCCTCTTTCCTTGGCGATCGCCTTCAATTCGCACCAGAATTCGTCCTCCAGGGAAAAGCTCGTTCGGTGACCGTGAAGGGTGGCGGAATGCTTGTGAATCAAGAGTGGCTCCGTGATCGTCATGACCAGAGGCCCCTATAAATTTGGCGGAACGGTGTGGGTCAAGCGACCCAAATGGGCACAGCTAACAGGCCGTTAATGTCCACTTAGTCTGGATTTTTTTGAGACTTTTCCAGCTTTCCCTGATTTAGGGATTTCTCAGACTTGTCGTTTAGCGCTGTCGTTAGCGATTTCTCGGCCTTGGTGCGGCCATGGCTGATACGGTTTTGCTCGGCGTGTTTCTCTTTCTCAGAGCGAGCCTTGGTCTTCTTGAATTGCCGGAGATTGACGACGTCACCCATGGAACGATCTCCCGTCGGTCTGACCTACTGCTTCTTCCGGAAGGAATCGAGGGAAACGACCGAGCCTTCCTTCTTCTCTTCACCGTCTTCTTTTGCAGGTTCTGAAGTCTTGGAGATCGCCTCCACCGGAATAGCCGTGATTTCGGCGGAAGTTTCATCTTCCTCGGTCAACGGAACCTCGAATTCCAGTTCGAAATTCACCGAAGGATCATAGAAGCCGCGAATGGCATTGAACGGGATGACAAGGCGTTCAGGTGTATCGGAGAAAGAAAGCCCGATCTCGAACTGCGTATCTGTTACCTTCAGATCCCAGAACTGATGCTGAACGACGATCGTCATCTGCTCGTTGTACTTCGCCTTCAGGTGCTGCGAGATGCGCACACCGGGCGCGCCTGTAAGGAAGGTAATGAAGAAATGGTGGTCGCCGGGCAGGCGGCCTGTGGCCGCTACCTCTGTCAGAACCTTGCGAATAACGCCACGAAGCGCATCCTGTGCCAGAATATCGTAACGGATATGATCCTGAGCCATGCGGTCCTGTCTTTCCCTGTTAACGTCTTTTAGTAAGACGCGTTATGCCATGCCATTCCAACGGACGGAAGTCCCGAGCCGCCGAGTCAGTTTATCATTGTATTCCAGTGTTAGGGGAAGGTGAAGGCTTCTGTTGCCAGGTGCCTTCGGACCCCGCCTTACGGGGCTAACCGTAAGGACTTAGTTCGGATTTCCCGCACCGCCATTAGGCAGCGAGAGCATAACCCTTAGCGTTGTTGTCATTTGCAACTACACTTGTGACCCGATAACGGCGGTATCATGCCGAGCAAAAGTTCGATCTTTACACCCTTGTCGATCCTATTTCGCCCCCATCATAAAGTGGCCAACAGAGGCCACCTTGTGGTGGAGGCGCCGGGTACCGCCCCCGGGTCCAATAGGTTTATTACACCGACCGTTTATCGCCATATCCGGACCGAAGTCCGGCAAGGCTGATATAGGTGTTTGTTCGCCCGTTGAAAAGAGGTCTTGTCATATTGGAGTGACGATCGTGAAAAGCCGGGGAAAGCGGATTTGCGTCACCGGGAGGTGATTGGTGCGGGGGCTACATGCTATTATGTAAGTCCGAAATTCAGGAATCGGCGGCCAGCACCCATGAAACAGTATCTCGACCTTCTTCAGCATGTGATGGAAACCGGCAGCGACCGTGGAGATCGCACCGGCACCGGCACGCGTTCGGTCTTCGGATACCAGATGCGTTTCGATCTGTCGGAGGGCTTTCCGGTTCTAACGACGAAGAAACTGCATCTGAAGTCGATCATCCATGAACTTCTGTGGTTCCTGCAGGGTGACACGAATATTGCCTACCTAAAGGAAAACGGCGTTCGAATCTGGGACGAATGGGCTGATGAGAACGGCGATCTCGGTCCGGTCTACGGATATCAATGGCGTTCGTGGCCCAAGCCTGATGGCGGGCATGTGGACCAGATCGCTCAATTGATCGAGGGGTTGAAGACCAATCCTAATTCCCGCCGACATATCGTCTCGGCCTGGAACCCGGCTCAGGTGGACGACATGGCGCTGCCGCCGTGCCATTGCCTGTTCCAGTTCTATGTCGCCGACGGCAAGCTTTCCTGCCAGCTCTACCAGCGATCGGCCGATATTTTTCTGGGCGTACCCTTCAATATTGCGTCCTACGCACTGCTGACGATGATGGTGGCACAGGTCGTGGGGCTGAAGCCTGGCGAATTCGTCCATACGTTCGGTGATGCGCATATCTATGCTAACCATATGGAGCAGGCGCGGCTGCAGATGACGCGTGATCCCAAGCCGCTGCCGACTATGAAGATAAATCCCGAGGTCAAGGATATCTTCGGGTTCAAGTTCGAGGATTTCGAACTCGAGAATTATGTCGCCGACGCGCATATCAAGGCCGTGGTGGCAGTGTAATGGCGAAAGCTCCACTTGCCATAGTTGTTGCCGTTTCCCGCAACGGCGTGATTGGTCGCGATGGCGATATGCCATGGAAGCTTTCGACCGACCTAAAGCGTTTCAAGGCCATGACGCTTGGAAAGCCGATAATCGTCGGGCGCAAGACGCTCGATTCGTTCGGCGGCAAGCCTCTGCCCGGCCGCCCACATGTCGTGGTAACGCGTGACGTGTCGCGTATCATCGAAGGCGTGCAGTTGGCCGGCTCCGTAGAAGAGGCGGTAAATGCCGCGCAGGCGATCGCCGCTGCGACCGGTGCCGACGAAATCGGCATCATCGGGGGAGGCGAGATATACCGGCAGTCTATGAATTTCGTTGATCGGCTTTACGTGACACATGTCGACGCAGATATTCCGGATGGCGATACATTCTTCCCAGACATCGATCCCGATATTTTCGAGAAAGTGTCCGAAGAGGCAATTCCTGCCGGCGAGAAGGATAATTATCCCACGCGTTTTTCCGTCTACCACCGGAAAAACGCGGCAAACTGAAACATTTCGTTACCGTTGACTTGGAAGTTATTGAAGTCGCGTTGAAAGCTGAGCTTCTGATACCTATAACGGGCGGGAACCCTTGCTGCTCTTCGATGAGTTGCGGCGCGAGGGAAGGGAGACACTTACAAAGAGGTTTTGATGCCCTGGAGCAATCAGAATGGCGGCGGCGGCCCATGGGGCGGCGGCGGCGGTGGCGGCAACAATCAAGGTCCATGGGGACAGGGACCAAACCGTCCGCGCGGTAACGGCGGCGGTGGTAATGGCGGTCCACCCGATATCGAGGACATCATACGCCGCAGTCAGGATCGGCTGAAGGGGATCGTACCCGGCGGCTTCAACGGCGGTGCGGTGGTTATAGTGCTGCTCGTCGTTGCAGCATTCCTGGTTTTCCAGTCGATCTATACTGTACAGCCGGACGAGCGCGGCGTCGAACTGCGGTTCGGAAAGCCCAAGGAAGAAGTTTCCATGCCTGGCCTGCATTTCCACATGTGGCCATTTGAAACTGTCGAAATCGTCAAGGTTACCGAGCAGCAGCAGAATATCGGTGCAGCCAGGGGATCGAGCTCGAATGCCGGCTGGATGCTGACGGGCGATCAGAACATCGTCAACGTTCAATTCTCCGTTCTGTTCACGGTCACTGACCCGAAGTCCTATCTTTTCAACCTTGAAACGCCGGCTGCGACGCTGCAGCAGGTTGCCGATAGCGCGATGCGCGAAGTGGTTGGACGCCGCCCAGCGCAGGACATCTTCCGCGGTGGTCGCGAATCCATGTCGACCCAGGTGCGCGACATCATTCAAGGGACCATGGACCGCTACGGTTCGGGTATTGCTATCAATGCCGTGTCCATCGAGGATGCTTCGCCGCCGCGTGAAGTTGCTGATGCTTTCGAGGAAGTTCAGCGCGCAACGCAGGATGAGGACCGAGCGAAGGAAGAAGCGAACCGATACGCCAACCAGAAGCTTGGTGGAGCACGCGGTCAAGCGGCCCAGGTACGCGAAGAGGCTTCTGCTTATCGCGATCGTGTCGTGAACGAAGCGCAGGGTGAGGCACAGCGTTTCATTTCCATCTACGACCAGTATGCCAATGCACCGGAAGTGACGCGTCGCCGTATTTTCATCGAAACGATGGAAGCGGTGCTGAAATCCTCGAACAAGATCATCATGGATGGTCAGCAGCAGGGAGCAGTTCCTTATCTTCCGCTCAACGAGATGATGCGTAATCCGGCAGCACAGCCGCAGGGAGGAAGCCGATGAATTCCAACCGTCTTCCAGCCTTCCTCGTTGGACTGGCCGTAGTTCTCTTTCTTGCTTATTCGTCGCTTTTTGTCGTTAACGAGCGCGAGCAGGCACTTGTCATCCGGTTCGGTGAAATCCAGTCGGTCAAGAGCGAACCCGGCCTCTATTTCAAGCTGCCCTTTGCTTTCATGGATGCGGATCGTGTTCAGTATGTCGAGAAGCGCGCGTTGCGACTTGATCTCGACAATATCCGTGTTCAGGTGAATGACGGCAAATTCTACGATGTGGATGCATTCGTCGTATACCGCATCGCTGATCCCAGACTTTTCCGTGAGACCGTCTCGGGAGATAGGGAGGCCGCTGAATCGCGTCTCAGGACGCGTCTCGATTCCGGTCTTCGCCGTGTCTACGGTCTTCGCGGTTTTGAAGCAGCGTTGTCGGAAGAACGGGCATCGATGATGACCGAGGTCCATCGCGATCTTAATACCGCGGCTGAAACTCTGGGTGTCAGGATCGAGGATGTTCGCATCCGGCGTACCGATCTTACGCCGGACGTTTCCGAACAGACTTTCAAGCTCATGGAGTCCGAGCGTCTGGCCGAGGCCGAGCTGATCCGTGCTCGCGGTAACGAAGAAGGCCAGCGACGCCGAGCGATAGCTGATCGTCAGGTCGTAGAGCTGGTTTCCGAGGCGCAGAGGGATTCTGAAATCCTACGCGGTCAGGGCGATGCAGAGCGTAACCGGATCTTTGCCGAAGCGTTTCAGCGTGACCCGAGCTTCTTCGAGTTCTATCGCTCGATGCGGGCTTATGTTTCGGCCCTCGGTGACAGCAACACGACGATGGTTCTTTCTCCGGATTCGGATTTCTTCAAATACTTCGAGACACCGGATGGAAACCGCACTCCGCGGCCGGGAACTACGGCTCCTGTTCCGGCGGCTCCGGCAAACTGAACTGGTAGAGAAGGGCGGCTTTGGCCGCCCTTTTCACGTTTTATGTGCAGAGTGGCCGCTTCCTCACGAAAAGGTAATTTCCTGCCGAGCCATTCCAACCTATTCTTTGCCGAAACTCTGCCCGATTCAGTCGTTCCTATAAGCGGATCGATAACGCCCACATTCCTGAGGGCAATGCAGACAGTTCACAATGCGAGGAGGCCAGATGGCTCAGCAGGTTCGATCGTCCTGGAAGCGTTTTGCCGCGGGAGGTATTGCTCTTGCTGTCGCCGCCGCGCCCATGCCCGGCTGGGCACAGACGCAGACCGATGCTCCGGCTCCAGCCCAGGCACCTTCGACGCCTTCGCAGTCGCGGCCGAGCGCGCCCGGCGCGATGCTGCCTGCGCCCGCGCCGCCGTCGACATCTTTCAATCCGCCACCTTCGCCGCCAGCAAACATGACCCCGGCGGGACCTGCATCGATCGCGGATCTCTCCGAAGGCTTGCTCGATGCTGTGGTCAATATTTCGACCTCGCAGAGTGTAAAGAGCTCTGGTAACGGCCCTCAGCCGCCGCAAATCCAGGAGGGGTCACCGTTTCAGGAGTTCTTCGACGATTTTTTCGATGGTGAGGGCGGACAGCGCGGCAACCGGAAAGTCTCTTCGCTTGGTTCCGGCTTCGTCATCGATCCCGCTGGATATGTGGTGACGAACAATCACGTCATCGAAGGCGCCGACGATATCGAGGTTGTCTTTGCCAACGGTTCCAAGCTCAAGGCGACCCTGATCGGAACCGACACCAAGACTGACCTCTCCGTATTGAAGGTCGAGCCCAAAGCTCCTCTGAAGGCTGTACCCTTCGGAAACTCGCACCGTATGCGTATTGGCGATTGGGTCATGGCGATCGGCAACCCGTTCGGGCTTGGGGGATCTGTCACGCTGGGTATCATTTCGGCGCGTGGCCGCAATATCAATGCAGGCCCTTACGACAACTTCATCCAGACGGATGCGGCAATCAACAAGGGTAATTCCGGTGGTCCGCTGTTCAACATGCGCGGCGAGGTCATAGGGATCAACACGGCTATCATTTCGCCTTCGGGCGGTTCGATCGGCATCGGTTTCGCCGTGCCGACGGAGATTGCCGAGAATGTCGTGCGTCAGCTTATCGAATTCGGCGAGACAAGACGCGGATGGCTCGGCGTGCGCATTCAGCCGGTGACAGATGAAGTGTCCGAGAGTCTCGGTCTCGACCGGGCGAGAGGTGCGCTGGTTTCCGGCATCATCAATGATGGACCGATCAAGAACGGCGAGATCAAGGCGGGCGACGTGATCGTCAGCTTCGATGGCGAGCCTATCAACGAGATGCGGGATCTGCCCCGTATCGTCGCTGAAAGCCCTGTCGGCAAGGAGGTTGATGTCGTCATCCTGCGCGATGGCAAGCAGCAGACCGTCAAGGTGACACCGGGTCGGCTGGAAGACAGCGTTCAATCTGCAGATGCCGAAGGCGAGGATCCCCAGGCCGACGATGCACCGGAAACGGATGACGGCAGCGATCAGGGCGCCGAACAGAGCAAGGAGCCGGTAAAAGCTTACGGCATGACGATTGCCGTGCTCGATGAAGAGCGCCGCAAGAGCTTTGATATCGCTGAAAGCGTTGAGGGCGTGGTGGTGACTGAAGTTGCCGCCGGCTCGCTCGCTGCAGACAAAGGCGTGAAGCCGGGCGAGGTCATTGTCGAGGTAGCGCAGGATTTCGTCGAGCAGCCAAGTGATGTCACCAGCCGGATGGATGCGCTGAAGGCGGAGGGTCGCAGAAACGCTCACATCATGATTGCGGACAAGGCGGGTAATCTGCGTTTCGTCGCGATCCCTCTCGATTAAGATGGAAATCAGGCAGGCCTTCGGGCCTGCCATTCGTCTTTTGAAATGGTGTAAACGACATGCCGTTTCAGGTGGGGATGGGTATCGGGAACACGCGGATGGCTGAAGTCCATCTCCTGACGTCTGCGCATTCCAAGGCGTTTCATCACGTTGGTCGAACGATGGTTCTTCTCAACCGCGAAGGACACAACGCAATCGACATTTCCGCGAGCGAAGGTTTGATGCAAAAGCGCGCTTGCCGCTTCGGTGACGTAACCGTTTCCCCAAAACCGTGTTGCGAGACGCCAACCGATCTCGATTGCATCATCTGAGAATTTTCCTGGAAGATTGGGATGAGACAGGCCACAGAAACCAACAGGTTCGTCGGTGTTCTTCAGTGCGACGGCAAAGAACCCCCGGCCATCTTCAGTTATCATCCCGTTGAGCTTGTCCAGGAAAGCGTCGGCCTCCGCGTGGCTTCGCCGGAACGGAAAAAACTCCATGACCTTAGGGTCGGCGTTGATCTCACGGAAAAGGTCGCGATCGGCCTTGATCCAGGTGCCGAGGATCAGACGGGGCGTCTCGATGATGGCGACCCGCCGGCTCATTCGTTGACGAAATCGCTTTTCCGATAACCCTGAATGTAGAGCAGCGCCGTCAGGTCTCCGTGGTCGATGCGCATCTTGGCGTGTGCGGCGACGGTTGGCTTGGCATGCAGCGCGACGCCGGAACCGGCAATGCCCAGCATGCCGAGGTCGTTGGCGCCATCGCCAACCGCGATTACGTCATCGGGCGAGATGCCAAGTCTGGCTGAAATCTCTTCCAGCGCATCGACCTTGGCCTGCTTGCCGAGGATGGGTTCGGCAACCTCGCCGGTAAGAATACCGTCCTTTTCGATCAGGATGTTTGCGCGGTTTTCGTCGAAGCCGAGCGTCGCTGCGATCCGGCTGGTAAATACCGTGAAGCCGCCAGAGACAAGGGCAGCGTAATGTCCCTTCGATTTCATCGTCGCAATCAGCTCGCGGCCACCTGAGGTCAGTGTGATGCGTTTGGCAATTACGTCATCGACGACCGTGATCGGAAGACCCTTGAGCAGGGCGACGCGCTCGCGTAGGGCAGGTTCGAAGGCGATTTCGCCGTTCATGGCGCGGGCGGTGATCGTTGCTACCTTGTCTTTCAGGCCGACGACATCCGCGAGTTCGTCGATACATTCCTGGCCGATCATGGTGGAATCCATGTCGGCGATCAGAAACTGCTTGCGTCGTGTTTCCGCTTGCTGGACGACGACATCGACCGGTGCATCTGCTATCAGCTTGCGCAACCTGGATTCCGAGGTCGTTACGTCTTCGTCGTCATGTAGGGCAATGTCGCAGGCTATGCCGTCCGCAAGCCAGTAAAGACCCGAAGTCCTGACTGCTCCGGCTGCCTGCTCTGCGAGCGCGGGTTCAAGAACCGGATTTGACGGATGGGCAATGAGCGTGGCAACGAAAGCCATATGGAAAACCTTGTGCAAGACATCGACGCAATCCTGATAACCGGGCCGACGGCCAGCGGCAAGTCGGCACTGGCCGTGCGGCTGGCCGAGAAGCGAAATGGTGTTGTCATCAACACCGACAGCATGCAGGTCTATGATACGCTACGGATGCTGACCGCACGGCCATTGGACGAGGAGATGGAGGGAATAACTCATCATCTCTATGGTCATGTCGTTGCGACAAAGGCTTATTCGACAGGGGAATGGCTGCGCGACGTAGCCTCTCTTCTTCCAGACATTCGCGCCCGCGGACAGCTGCCTATCTTCGTCGGCGGCACCGGTCTCTATTTCAAGGCGCTGACCGGCGGTCTTTCGGACATGCCGGAAATTCCCCAGGAGATACGTTGCGAGGTTCGGCTGAGGCTGAAGCATGAAGGGCCGGAAGCGCTTCACTCGGAGCTGGCGCAGAAGGATCCGGCGATGGCTGATGCTCTGGAAGCTCGGGATGGACAGAGAATTGTCAGAGCGCTGGAGGTCCTGCAGGCCACAGGGCGGTCGATCGTGGAGTTTCAGGGCAAGCAAGGGCCAGTGATTATTGATCCTGCCCGCGCACAGAAATTTGTCGTATTGCCGGATCGTGCCGTTCTTCACGATCGCATCAATCGCCGTTTTGAGAAGATGCTTGATCAAGGAGCGATCGATGAAGTTAAGGCGCTTCTTGCGCAAAATCCGTCTGACGATCTGCCTGCAATGAAAGCAATCGGAGTGCGCGAGATCGCCGGAATGCTCAATGGCGAGATGTCGAGAGCAGGCGTGATCGAACGCAGTTCGGCCCTGACACGGCAATATGCAAAACGGCAGATGACCTGGTTCCGCAATCAGATGGATGAAGACTGGCGCCGTATCGACGGTTCGCCCGCGTCGGTTCAGTCCTTGTCGTAGAGACTGCTCAAAGGCTTCTTCAGCAGGCTATCCCTGAAAGAACCTTCCCGTTTCAGAAACGGATTGGGTCGCGCAACCGGATCGGGCGAGGGGGCCAGAGTGCGGTCACGCCAACCGTTCCTGTTATCCGGTGACGTTGCCTGCTCGACCCTTGCCGGCCTCGGCAACATGTCCGGGCGATAGGGTTCTGCAGACTGGCTGGATCTGGTTTCTGCAGCGCTGTGAGACCCGATCTCCCGCTTCCAGCGATCAAGTTCGGCATCACTTGCCGGGGGGAAGTCGACGTTGGTTTCGGGGATGAAGGGAGCAGCAGGCATTGCGCCAGCCGCTTCGGCGGCGAGATAACTTTGCTGGAAAGTGCTGATATCAGGCCCGCTGACAGAGCGCATACGCGAGACAATGGCACGTAAGTCGACCGTGTCAGGCGTTTCCTCATGATTCTTGTCAACGATTCCGTGGGCCTTGGGCAGGTGCCGGGAATCGACGTGGGTGAACTTCATTCTCATCGGGACGGCAATTGCTTCGCCAAATGCGATCGCCTCACCATTGCCGATCGAGGAGAGGAAGCTGGTGGTAGAGACCGATGAATTCGGAATGGCCGACTTGATGATCTCCTGATCCCGGTCGTTGGAGAGCCGCATGGCAAACAGCGTCGAGCACTGTGAGAGAATGGTCTGATCGAGTTCGCCCGGACGCTGGGTGATCACGCCGAGGGAGACGCCGTATTTGCGTCCTTCCTTGGCAATTCGTGCAATTGCCTGGCGGGTCGGAATGAAACCGAGAGTGGGATCGGCCGGCACGTAGCGGTGTGCTTCTTCGCAGACCACCAGCATGTGGACGGCGCCCTTGCTCCACAGGGCAAGCTCGAAGGCCATACGGCAGAGGATCGACGCGACGGAGTTGACAACTTCCGACGGTATGCCGGCGAGCTGGAAGGTCGAGATCGGACGATCGTCGCCGGGAATGCGGAATATGTGCGCGATCGTCTCCATGATCGTGTCTTGGATCGTGTTGTTGGAGAACATGAAATGATAGCGCGGGTCGTTGATGGCGGAGACGATGCGCATTTTCAGCGACCGGAGGAATGGTTTTTCAGCGCGGCCTTCGAGGCGGCCGATGCGGTCATCGATCAATGCGAGAAGATCGGCAATGCGGTAGGGAACCGGCGTGTCTGCCGTTACGGAGCTTTTCTCTGCGGATCTTTTGGTCAGGCTGGATTCGCTGCCGCGGAAAGCTCGCTTGGCTTCCGGGATGAGGTCGCGAAGCATATCCAGCTCTTCGGGGATCCCCGGGCGTCCGCGAAACACCACTTCGGCAAATTCTTCAAGCCGCATGAGCCAAAAAGGCAGATCCAGCGTGTCGGTGTCGATCGTTACCGCATGTTCGGGAAAGGCTGCCGCGAACTCGTTGTGAGGATCAAGGATAAGAACCCTGAGTTTCGGGTCTGACTCGATAGCCTTGTGTAACAGCAGAGAAACGGCCGTCGACTTGCCGACGCCGGTTGAGCCGACGATAGCGAAATGTTTCGACAGCATCGTCGGGACATGGATTGCAGCATCTATGCTTTCGTCCTGGGTCAATTTGCCGACGACACATGTTTCGCTTTTGCCGGGATCGTAGATCTTTACGAGGTCCGACGAGCGTATCCGGTGGGCAATCGCTCCAAGATAGGGATATCGCGATATACCTCTGGAAAAGTGCTCTCGTCCATCCGGCCCAACACGAACCTCGCCGAGAAGCTCGACTTCAATCTGAAATTTGGTGTCGTCGGTTTCCGACCACTCGCGTATGCCGGTCTGCATCGAATAGGCCAATGCCACGACGCGGTTCTTGCCGACGGTAATCGAGATGAGGCGCCCTACAGACCAAAGCTCGGTGAGCTCGGTTTCGCCACCCTCTGCTACGGCTGCGATGGTTGCGTGCGCCCCATTGCATGAAACAACCCTTCCCAGGAAGCGGTTTCCCGGCTTCATAGGATCCCGGCGATCTTGCTCTTCTGTTGTGGGAGAGCGATGGGATTCGTCATTCAGCAAAAGGCGCCCCTGTCATTGGGGTGGAAACTCAAGCAGTGTCCGGGCGGCGTACTGGAAATGCAAATTATGGCCTGTCGCTTAACAACTGGTGTAGGTTCTGCCAACGAAATGACCAGGTTGATTGAAAACAGGGCCTCCGAGAGGCTTTTTGATTAATCGTCGCGTTGACGAATGTGTATTATGCGGCTAACACTCCCGGTCATGAAGATTTCGAAGGCACTTATTGTGGTGGGAGCGCGCATGGGCAGGACGGTGTAACCGTCCGGCGTTAGCCACCCATGCGCGGAAAGACAGGCTCCTAAGGGGCCTTTTTTTATGCCTTGTTTCCGGTCAATCATCTCAATCTCAAGGACCAGAAGCAAATCTCCAGCAGCAATCCAGGCCATTGCGGATAAAAGGCCAGACATCAGGAGGACAGGACATGACGGATACGGCGGATAACGGCAACCGGATGACAGGTGCCGAAATCGTGCTTCGCGCTTTGAAGGACAACGGCGTCGAGCATATTTTCGGCTATCCCGGCGGTGCCGTGCTTCCGATTTATGACGAGATTTTTCAGCAGGATGACATCCAGCATATTCTCGTCCGTCATGAACAGGGTGCCGGTCACGCTGCCGAAGGTTATGCTCGCTCCACCGGTAAGGTTGGCGTCATGTTGGTCACCTCCGGTCCGGGTGCAACGAATGCGGTTACGCCGCTGCAGGACGCGCTGATGGATTCGATCCCGCTGGTCTGCCTGACCGGCCAGGTTCCGACGACGCTGATCGGTTCGGATGCTTTTCAGGAAGCAGATACCGTCGGCATCACGCGCCCCTGCACCAAGCACAACTGGTTGGTGAAGGATGTCAACGAACTGGCAGGCATCATTCACGAGGCGTTCCGTATCGCACAGACCGGTCGCCCCGGACCGGTCGTTGTCGATATCCCGAAGGACGTACAGTTCGCCACCGGCACCTATGTTCCGCCTTCGGAAGCATCGGCAAGCAAGAGCTACAAGCCGAAGGTCAATGGTGATCTGAAGGCGATCCAGGCTGCAGTTGAACTGATGGCAACGGCTCGTCGCCCGATCCTCTATACCGGCGGCGGCGTCATCAATGCCGGCCCGGAAGCCTCCAAGCTGCTGCGAGAGCTGGTGGAACTGACCGATGCCCCGATCACCTCGACGCTGATGGGTCTCGGTGCCTATCCGGCGTCGGGCAAGAACTGGCTCGGTATGCTCGGCATGCATGGCTCCTACGAGGCCAATATGGCGATGCATGATTGCGACGTCATGGTTTGTATTGGCGCTCGTTTCGATGACCGTATCACTGGCCGTCTGAACGCGTTTTCGCCGAATTCGCGCAAGGTCCATATCGATATCGATCCGTCGTCGATCAACAAGAACGTTCGGGTTGATATTCCGATCATCGGCGATGTCGGTCGCGTTCTGGAAGATATGGTTCGCCTGTGGCGGGCGCTGCCGAAGAAGCCGGAAAAGACCCAGACGGCCGAATGGCGCTCTTCGATCGAGACCTGGCGCGCGCGCAAGTCTTTCTCCTACAAGAACTCCAATGACGTCATCATGCCGCAATATGCTCTGGAGCGTCTTGCCGAAGCCACCAAGGGGCGTGATACCTACATCACCACCGAAGTCGGCCAGCACCAGATGTGGGCGGCCCAGTTCTTCGGCTTCGAGGAGCCGAACCACTGGATGACGTCGGGCGGTCTCGGCACTATGGGTTACGGCCTGCCGGCAGCACTCGGCGTGCAGGTTGCACATCCGGATGCGCTTGTCATCGATATCGCCGGCGATGCGTCTATCCAGATGTGCATCCAGGAAATGTCCTGCGCTATCCAGCATAACCTGCCGGTGAAGATCTTCATCCTGAACAACCAGTATATGGGCATGGTGCGCCAGTGGCAGCAGCTGCTGCACGGCAACCGCCTGTCGAATTCCTACACCGAAGCCATGCCCGATTTCGTCAAGCTGGCGGAAGCCTATGGCGCTGTCGGCATGTATTGCGACGATCCCAAGGAACTGGATGGCAAGATTGCCGAGATGATCGCGGTCAAGGCTCCCGTCATCTTCGACTGCCGTGTTGCCAATCTCGCCAACTGCTTCCCGATGATCCCGTCGGGCAAGGCACACAACGAGATGCTGCTGCCGGATGAGGCTTCGGACGAAGTCGTTGCGACGGCCATCGATGCAAAGGGCCGCCAGCTCGTTTGATACGAGTTGGCATTCCTGACGAAACTCCAAGGTGCCGCGCGATCATCGAGATTTGGCTCTGGCGCTTTGGTTATCTGATTTGACGCATGTTTTTGTCCCGAAACCGCAGAACACTTTCGGGAGGCATGCTTTAGGAAAATGGACCCAGGATCATGAACGCACATCAGCAACCGACGGGCTCTGCCTATTTCATCAGCCCGGAGACCGCCAAGGTCGAGAGCCATACGCTATCGGTTCTTGTCACCAACGAACCGGGCGTGCTTGCCCGCGTTATCGGCCTTTTCTCCGGTCGCGGCTACAATATCGAAAGTCTCACCGTCTCGGAGACCGAACACGAATCCCACCTATCGCGAATTACGATTGTGACCAACGGTACGCCGACCGTTCTTGAGCAGATCAAGGCCCAGCTTGAGCGTATCGTTCCTGTGCATCGGGTTGTCGACCTGACGGTGCGTGCAGGCCAGCTTGGTCAGGAACGCCCGATCGAACGCGAAGTGGCGCTGATCAAGGTAGCCGGGACCGGCGAGGGCCGGGCGGAGGTCCTGCGCCTTGCTGATGCCTTCCAGGCGAAGGTTGTCGATGCGACGGTCGGTCATTTCATTTTCGAGATCACCGGAAAATCGTCGAAGATCGACCAGTTCGTAGCAGTGGTGAAGCCGCTCGGACTGATCGAGGTCTGCCGCACGGGTATCGCGGCGATGAATCGCGGCCCGCAGGGCATGTAACGGATTGGACAAAGCTGGCCGTCCAGAGTAGGCGATAACAAATCTCCTCCAACGTGGACGGTCGTTGCCTTGACATATGATGATACCGGCAGGATCGGGGGAAAGCCCTGGCTTCCCCCGGTCGGAACGTCGCTCGGAGCCATGCGCTGGCTTCGCAAAGACATGCCGTGGGTGAAGGACTATCTCGGATTGCCCGAGATTCGGACCTGCCTTGCTCCCGGCATCAGCGGAACCATCGCCTGGGGCGGTCGCGTCGTCGCGAAGATGACTGAGACGATAGCGACGGCGCGCAGTCTGCCTCATTGGCGGCTCGAAGACGGATTTCTTCGCTCCGTTCAGCTTGGAAAATCCGGTGCTCTACCTTTTTCCATCGTCGCGGACGATCTCGCCTTGTCAACGGATGCGTCGAAGGCGTCGCGACTGGAGCGAATTATCGCTGAAATGTCTAACTATGGCGGGCAGGAGGCGAGGGACGTGCGCGACGCGATCGTTCTGCATGGTTTGTCCAAATACAACCACCTTCCACATCGAGAACCTAAGTTCGAGGCAAGCGGCAAACGCAGAATTCTGCTGATCGACCAAGTGAAGGGAGACGTCTCCGTTCCGCTTTCTCTTGGCTCATCGGCATCCTTCGGCGCCATGCTCGACGATGCGCTAGCGAGTGGTGCCCAGTGTATCGTTCGCACGCATCCTGATGTCATTGCTGGCTACAGGAAGGGTTATCTTACCGAGGTTGCGGCGGGCAGGGCGGGGGTCACGCTGTCGGCTGAACCTGTCTCGGCTGCGTCGATCCTGAAGGTGGTTGACGAGGTATGGACGGTTGCCAGCCAGTTTGGTTTCGACGCGCTTTTGCGCGGTGTGCCGGTACGCTGTTACGCCGCGCCCTTCTACAGCGGCTGGGGCTTGACCGATGACCACATGAGCGAGCATGCCCGAGCAATAGTATCGAAGCGTCGCGGGATAAAGCGCAGCATCGACCAGCTTACCGCTGCCGCTTTCATCCACTATCCGATCTATCGCGATACTGAGACCCGGCAGGTTTCGGACGTATTTCATGCAATCGATGCCATCGTTGCCGGGCGGGCTCGTCTTTAGATCACAGCATTTCCAGTGGCTGCTTTCTGAACGGCGGCGGGAAGACTGCGTCGAGCGCTGCCCAATCCTCCCTGCTGATCTCCAGTCTCGCCGCGCCGGAATTTTCCTCAACGCGGTGCGGATCGCCGGATTTCGGGATGGCGATCGTGTTTCGCGCCCGCATGACAAAGGCCAGAGCCAGTTGGGCGGGCGTTGCCTGATAGGCCTTGGCGATGCGGATCAGTTCGGTGTTGCGCAATATCCGGCCCTGTTCGATGGGCGAATAGGCCATGACTGGAATACCGCGTTCCTGACACCAGGGCATTAGATCGTGTTCGATACCCCGGCGGGAAAGATTGTAAAGGACCTGATTGGCAGCGCAGTTTTCTCCATCTTCCACCTCCATCAGGTCTTCCATGTCCTCCACATCGAAATTCGAGACGCCCCATTCACGGATCTTGCCTGCCCTGCGCAGCTCCTCAAAACCGGCTACGGTTTCCTCAAGATCGTGCTCGCCACGCCAGTGAAGAAGATAGAGGTCCAGCCGATCGGTCTTCAACCTTTGGAGGCTTCTTTCGCAGGCATCTATGACGCCCTTACGGCTGGCGTTGAAGGGATAGACCTTGCTGACGAGGAAGACCTCGTCACGCCGTCCCTCGATCGCCTTTCCGGTAATTGTTTCCGCGCCGCCTTCGCCATACATTTCGGCCGTATCGATCAGCGTCATGCCGAGATCGAAGCCGCGTTTCAGGCTCTCGACCTCCTGGCTGGCTGTCCGGGCATTCTCGCCCATCTTCCATGTCCCAAGTCCCAGCGAGGGCAAAAGTGTTCCGGATGGGAGGGTGGCGGCGGCAATATCGTGCATGATGCAAAACCCCGGTTCGGCCTAAAAGGCTAACCTAAGACTTTCTCTGCGGATGCCAAGCGTCGCTCAGGATGGAAACTGGCGATAACATTCCTCCGCAACTTTCTGCAGCGTGGCACGGGAGATTTCACCGGTGACCGCATAACCTAGATCGCCGTCGATCCAGTAGAACGTCTCGATATCGCCGGCAGAGGCCAAGCGGAAGCTTGTGGACTGGTTTTGCGGATTGCGCCCGACGATCACGGTCAGGCGCTGACCGCCTGCATCCTCATACATGAACATGGCGCCGGCCGTGCCGACGACTGGCAGCAGCCTTCCTCCGACAAGGCGAAAGCCAAGCGATTGCAGGTTGGGCACTTTGAGATCGGGGATCGACAGTCGTTTGCCCAACCAAGTGGCGAGATGTGCTTCCTGATCGGCAAAAACCTCGACCGGGTGTCGGACTTCGCTCGCATAGACGAGGAAGGCATTATGTGCCTCCTGTGGAAGGGCATCCGTATAGGCCAGCGTGATTTCGGGTTTATCAAACAGGGCAGGGGCGTAATGTCCCCCCAGTGCGCCCAGCGCGAAGATGGCAAGCGAGGCCGCGACGAGCGACAGGCGGTTCGTGCGGAGGCCCCTCGTCTGGTTGCCGCTCATGGTAACCAGTTGAAGATCTGCGGCTGACGATTTCTGGTAACCTGCGAAGGCTGAGCGGAGGCCGTCGTTTTGCGACCGCCAGTCTGCGATCATCTCGGCCGCCTCCGGATTTTCACCGAGAAATTCCTCCACACGCCGGCGATCCGCTTCGTCGAGGAGATCATCGACATAGGCGTGCAACTGTTCCTCGGAGATGGAGCGGCGCTCTGTCATCGGGGTCTCCGCAGTGGAATGATGTTGGCTTCGCGCATCTTTTCCCGCAGTGCGTGGCGCGCGCGAGATAGCCGCGACATGACCGTTCCGATGGGAATGTCCAGCATCTCGGCCACCTCCTGATAGGCATAACCCTCGACGACGACCAATGTCAGAACGACGCGAAATTCAGCTGGAAGGCTGGCCAGAGACTGCATGAGCCTTCGGCTTTCGAGCGGATCTGCAGATGTCATGGCGAGATCCTCGATCTCGCTGCCGTCGGTTGTCGCCGATGGGTGACGTATGCGAAATCGGCGCGCGTTGAGATGAAGATTAGTCATGATCCGGTAGGCCCATGCCCTGAAATTCGTGCCGCGCCACTGGCTGCGGCTGAGGAGGGCCTTTTCGACACAGTCCTGCAGCAAATCCTCGCTCTCCGTGTCCGATCGCGTCAGGCTGCGCGAATAGCGCCTGAGCTGCGGCAGGAGAGCGAGAATTCTTGCTTCAAAGGCAACCGGTGCGAGGTTCTCGGTCTCGCCTCCGGTCGCCCTCTCCGAGTTGGGAAGATCAGGGCTTGGCGACATCCCATACACCGTTCACGCCATCACCGGTCGTGTCGCCTTGCTTGGTGTCCTTCACCCAGTAATAGAGCGGCATGCCGTCCTTGGCCCATTGTTTTGCCCCGTCCTTACGGGTGACGAGCGAGTATGCACCATCAGGCTTGGCATCGGAAGCGGCCATGACCGGCGGCCAGTTCTGGGCGCATTTGTCGTAGCAGTTCGACATGCCGGCCTTGTCGTTCTTGAAAGTGTAGACCGTCATGCCTTTTTCGCCGGCAAGCACGTTTCCCTTGGCGGTCTTGACCGTCGTGAACGGGCTTGCGGCGAGGGCCGCTGTGGCGAGTGCGGCGAATGCCGCAGTTGCGAGGATGAGCTTTTTCATCGGGCGTCTCCTGATTTGAAGTGGCTCTCTCCCGGCCACCGATGTCATGACACCCGGGTGTCTGGTTTTATTCCCAACGGGCCGAAGATTTTTTCATTTTCGACAGACAGGCGGCCGATAAATGTAACGAGCGCCGTTATCCTCGCCTTTGATTCATCTTTCGTTCTTTTCTGTTGCGCTTTCGCCGAGAATCCTGCCAAGTCCCGAGCATGCAATTTGCACCGCAACAGGATGAGGCCCTCAAGGCCGTTTCGCGCTGGCTGAAGGATGGGCGCAGCCAGGTTTTCCGGCTGTTTGGTTATGCCGGTACCGGCAAGACGACGCTTGCCAAACATTTCGCCGAACATGTGGACGGAGAGGTTCTGTTTGCAGCCTTTACCGGCAAGGCAGCGCAGGTGTTACGCTCCAGAGGCGCCCGCAATGCCAAGACCATCCACTCGCTGATCTACCGCCCGCGCGGCGAGGAGGCGGTCGAAGACGAAGAGACAGGCAAGACCTCGATCGCGCCGATGTTCGCCATCAATCGCCAGAGCCCCGTCGCCAAGGCAGCCCTCATCGTCATCGACGAATGCTCGATGGTGGATGAGGCGCTTGGCAAGGATTTGATGAGTTTTGGCACACCGATCCTGGTTCTCGGCGATCCCGGTCAGCTACCGCCCGTTTCAGGCGGCGGTTTCTTCACCGAGCAGGAACCGGACTATCTCTTGACCGAAATCCATCGCCAGGCGCAGGACAACCCGATCATCCAGCTCGCCATGCAGGTGCGCGAAGGCAAGGAGATCATGTATGGCGACTACGGAAAGGCGCAGGTCATTTCACGCGACGAGGTGACACAGGATCTGGTGCTCGGTGCCGACCAGGTTCTTGTTGGCACCAACCGCACCCGCAAGCGCTATAACCAGCGCCTGCGCGAGTTGAAGGGCTTTACGGCCGATTATCCGCAATCCGGCGACAAGCTGGTCTGCCTGAGGAACGATCAGGTAAAGGGCCTGCTCAACGGTTCGCTCTGGCAGGTGATGAGCGCCTCACGAGAAACGGTGAAGCCGGGCATCAATCTGATGATCCGCCCGGAAGACGACGACATGGATCGCGGTGCCGCGAAGATCAAGCTTCTCAAGGCTGCCTTCGAGAGCGAGGAAGAGATTCCGTGGTCGATGCGCAAGCGGTACGACGAGTTCGACTACGGTTATGCGCTGACGTGCCATAAGGCGCAGGGTTCGCAATGGAACAATGTCGTGTTGTTCGATGAGAGCTTTGCATTTCGCGATACGCGCGAGCGCTGGCTTTACACCGCGATCACCCGGGCCGCCGAGACGCTGACAATTGTAAGATAGAAGTCGGGGCTTGGCCTTTGCTTCCGCTGTTTCAATGGCCATGGAGGTCGTTGACAATGAACCGGGGACACGGCAAAAGCGTTGGTACCGCAATGCCGCGATATCGTTGAATCGGTTGGCGGCGTTCTCAGGCAGATTGGATGCCTTGGATCGCGGACGAATTTATGGGGTTGGTGAACTCATGGCTGCGAAGATCTATCGTCCTGCAAAAACTGCAATGCAGTCTGGCAAGGCCAAGACCCGTCTATGGGTTCTGGAGTTCGATCCTGAAACGCCGCGCAGCATCGATCCGATACTGGGTTACACGTCATCCGGCGACATGAAGCAGCAGCTCCGGCTGACTTTCGAGACGCAGGAACTGGCGGAAGCCTACGCGCAGCGCGAGGGCATCGAATACCGGGTTATCCATCCGAAAGACGCAAACCGACAGGCGGTATCCTATACCGACAATTTCCGTTTCAATCGCCTGCAGCCCTGGACACATTGATTATTGCGGCACTTAGCTGCCGCCTAAAGGCCCCTTAGCTCAACTGGATAGAGCAGCTGCCTTCTAAGCAGCAGGTCGCAGGTTCGAGTCCTGCAGGGGTCGCCACTCTCTTATGTAACTTCTTGAAATATAGTAAGGTGCGACCGCTCGGGGTTGAAGCTGCACGCACATACTATCGCCAGTCTGTGCCAAACGGGATCTATAGCGCTGTGGTGGCTGTTCAAAGGCTGCTTATCGCGCGCACTGGATTGCCGAACAGGGGAACTGGATAGACGTAATCACCCTTGCTCGAAAAGCCTTTGCGATAGAGGCAGGCTCTCAGCGCAGCCTGGCTAAAGAAATTTTCGGAGAAGGGGTGTCCGCGCGGTGGCGTTGAAGCTTCGAGCGTGCATTCGTCCCGTGCTCTCAAAAAGCGATTTTCGACATCCGATCCTTTGACAATTCCCAGGCTGCCATAGGTTATCGACGCGGCAGAGGCGCTCTCGGTTAGTGCCGGCGCCAAGGCCATCAGTAACATTGACACAAATGTCAGCTTCATCGCTGTCTCCCTCAAATCAGCAGACTGCAACGGCTCAAGGCCGATCTTGTTCCCGTTAGGGTGAAATTTTACCCGCGCTTGTTCGCATATGCGAAAGAGCTTTTGGAATTTCGCTGCGGTGCATTCTGAGCTATTATCCAGTTCATTAGTTCCGTTGCGTCACGCAGGGGAAGGTAATTTTGGTGCCGGGAGCAGGAGCTTCGCGTTTGGCGCCTTCAATACACTGAAATGGTTTTTCGCGGGCCGCGCGGAGCGGCCCGGGCCTTTGCATTGTCTTTGAGCCTTCGAGTGGGGATACATATGAACAAGAATCTTCTCGCCGTGGCGGGTGCGGCTTTGCTTGCCGCCTTCACCTCAAGTTCAAGCTGGGCGGATGAACGTCCATTGATATGGCAGCCCATCAAGAACTCGGACACAAGTTATGCCGTGAAGCTGGGCCTTCGGCTGCCCGTGCGGCTCGAAACAGAGGCCGGATTCAATGTCGGTGTGGATTCCTCGAAGACTGGCGAGGTGGTGAATACACCTCTCAAGTTTTGGAGCAGGATAAAGACCGAGGATAGGAAGCGTCCCGCTTACCAGATGAGCCGTGATATCGGGATCAATATGGATGGCAATGCAGGCAGCGCTGCGATTAGCATGAACTATTATGAAAAGCAGATTGCTACGCCAACCTTCAATCTTGAGCGTCAATCCAGCTATGTGGTTCGCTATGACGGTGTGCAAAAGGACTGGGCAGGACTGGACGCGAGCCAATCGATCAAGTTGAGGCAGCGTGAGAGCGGAACCGCCTTCGTAGCCGTTGCCAATGGTTCTGCGAATTTTTCGGCAGTTGCGGCCAGTTTCGGGATTGAGCAACCTCTCGGCGACAACATTACGTTGAGCGGCAGCGTGAACCGAAACTTCACGGATGCAACGACGGTGTCGAGCGTTAACGCCAGATATTCCTACAAATGGTGACATGAAAAAGGGCGCTTCAGGCGCCCTTTTTCATGTCAATGTTTAGCTGTCCTCAGTGCAGGATCTGACTGAGGAAGAGTTTGGTGCGCTCGTGCTGCGGATTATCGAAGAACTCGGCCGGCGAGTTCTGCTCGACGATCTGGCCCTGGTCCATGAAGATCACGCGGTTTGCGACCTGGCGGGCAAAGCCCATTTCATGGGTCACGCACAGCATGGTCATGCCTTCTTCGGCAAGCGAGACCATGGTGTCGAGCACTTCCTTGACCATTTCAGGATCGAGCGCCGAGGTCGGCTCGTCGAACAGCATGATCTTCGGCTTCATGCAGAGCGAGCGGGCGATCGCCACGCGCTGCTGCTGGCCGCCGGAGAGCTGGCCCGGGTATTTGTTGGCCTGTTCCGGGATCTTGACGCGCTTCAGATAGTGCATCGCGATCTCTTCGGCTTCCTTCTTCGGCATCTTGCGAACCCAGATCG